>Ga0209158_1000004_pt1 | contig 202446 bp, 195 predicted proteins | sample GraSoiAngelo_140_FD_185897 | JGI IMG/M metagenome (GOLD analysis project Ga0209158, IMG submission 185897) | Grasslands soil microbial communities from the Angelo Coastal Reserve, California, USA - 14_0929_12_30cm (SPAdes) (version 2) | ecosystem: Environmental > Terrestrial > Soil >...
GAATACGACGTTCGTCGGCTTGAGCGTGGGATCCCGCAGCATCAGCTCGCGCACCTGCCCGGCGATCTCTCCGGCCGAGAGATTGCGCCGAAATCCCATGCGCCCGGTCGCGCAGAAGACGCACCCCAAAGCACAACCCGCCTGCGACGAGATACAGAGCGTGCGGCGCTTTCCCTCGGGAATCAGCACCGATTCGATCGCTTCGCCGTCTTCCAGCGCCCACAAGAATTTCTCGGTACCGTCGCCGGAAACCTGATGTGTTTTCAGCGACATGCTGCGTAGCGGAAAGGCTTCAGCGAGCGCGGTTCGCAGGGCGGCAGCGAGGTCTGTGGCCTCGGCCCAGCGCGCCACAGGACGCTGCCAGAGGCGCGGGAAGACTTGCCGCACTCGATACGGCGCCTCGCCGCGCTGGGCGAGCCAGTCTTCCAGGACGAGCTTCGCGGCTTCCGGAGTGAGGCTGAGCAGGTCCAGGCTCATCGAAACCGGGCGTCCACCCCGACGCGATATGCCGAGCCAAGGTCGTTCACGCCGGTATCGCGCGCGAGCGTGATGCGATACTTGCCGATGACGATTCGCACGCCGGCAACGGGTCGCCAGTTCGCGCCGCGATCGCCATAGGCCCCCTCGCGCGCCAGCATCAGGTCGAGCGCGACTGTCTTCGAGAATTCCGCCCCCGCGCCGAACTGGTGATCGGCCGGGAACCCATGTGCGAACGAAATCCCATACCGTCCTCGCACCACCACGCGATCACCCGAGAGCGCGCCGCTCCAAATGCGGCCTTCGATGCCGGCGAAGATATCCTGCGCGGGGTCGTTGGCCTTGAGCGACGAAAAGAAGTGCGTGGCTGCGGCAACGCGCAGTCTATCGCCCCCGAACGTGCGGCTCGCGCCGACATCCATCGTCCAGCGATCAGCGCGGCTCGCATCGAGGCGCGTCTCGTGGAAGGCCAAGGTAGCGCCGACGCTCGTCCGGGCGACGATCCGCGACCACGTCGCGCCGGCCGCGAACGTGTACACCGGAATCACCGCGCCCGTGGGATCGGGGCTATCGATGGTTTGCGAGATGTTGCTCAAGCCCACGCGCCCGAACAGCACACCGAGTTGCCCCAACGAGCCGGCCGGCACTCGCACCGTCGCGATGACGCCCGTGGCGTCGACGGCGGACGGCGTCTGAATGGCGTCGATGCCAAACTGGAGGCGGGCACCGTCTTCGGTTTGCGCGGGATTCCAGATTGCCGCGGACGGCCCGAGCGCGAGGGCCGGGGGCGTGGCCAGGGTCGTCGCCGCGACGCGCCACAGGGTCGTCCCGGTTGCCTGCTGGGCCGTCGCGCGCGGCCCGCCCAGCGCGAGCAGTCCAACAACCAGCAGGCCAATGCGTTGCATGCCGAACGTTTACTCACGGCTGTGGCGCCGTCAACTCAAGTCAACTATCTTCAACCGGTTACGGCACTTGGACATACTCCATTGCGGCTCTCCGAACTGCTGACGCCCGACCGGATCCGGGTCCCCATTCGGGCCCAGAGTAAGGAGGGCGTGCTGCGGGAATTGGTCGAGCTCCTGGTCGGAGGCAACGGGGCCGCTCCCGACGTCCTCCAAGCGGTCATGGAGCGAGAGCGGCAGTTCCCGACTGGCATTGGCTACGGTGTCGCGGTTCCACACGGAAAGACCCCAGCCCTCGCCAATCTCATAGCGGTTGCCGGCACGGCGCGGACGCCGGTGCCGTATGAAACCGTCGATGGGGAGCCGGTCCGGCTGTTTTTTTTGCTCGCCGGTCCGGAGTCGCAGGCGGGTGCCCACGTCAAAGCATTGAGCCGGATCTCGCGGCTCGTCCGGCGCGAACCGATTCGCGCGCGCCTGCTGGCGGCCAGTGATGCAGAAGAGTTCTACCGGATTCTCGTCGAAGCAGAGGGAGGGGGGGGGAGCGCATAAACGCCAGTGTGACTCGGACATCACTCCGAACCCATCGCTGCGGCCAGCTTCGCAAGGAGCACGCGGGACAGCGAGTGCGCTTGGGAGGCTGGGTCCACCGGAGCCGCGACCTCGGCGGAATCGTCTTCATCGATCTGCGGGATCGGGACGGCATCGTGCAGGTCTGCATCGGGCCGGCCTGGGCACCGGCCGAGCTCATCGCGCAAACCCACGCGCTCAAGAGCGAATCGGTCGTCACGATCGAAGGCGAGGTCGTCGCCCGCCCGCCGCAGGGCCGCAATCCCGAGCTGGCGACCGGCGATGTCGAGGTCCACGCGACGGCGCTCCAGGTCGTGGGGCCTGCCGAGACACCGGCGATTCAAGTCGCGCGCGCGAAGGGGGAAGAGCTCGCGGCCGAAGAGCTGCGCCTCAAGTACCGCCACCTCGATCTGCGGCGCCCGGAGCTCCAGGCCAATCTGATCCTGCGCCATCGGTTGCTGCAGCGCGCGCGGCGCGTGTTGAGCGAGCTCGATTTTCTCGAGCTGGAAACGCCGATCCTCACCAAACCCACGCCCGAGGGCGCGCGCGACTACCTCGTGCCATCCCGCGTCCATCCCGGCGAGTTCTACGCGTTGCCGCAGTCGCCGCAGATCTACAAGCAGCTGCTCATGGTCTCCGGCTTCGATCGGTACTTCCAGATCGCCCGCTGCTTCCGCGACGAGGATCTCCGGTTCGATCGCCAGCCCGAGTTCTCGCAGATCGACATCGAGGCGTCTTTCGTCACCCAGGAGGACGTCATCGGCTTCGTCGAGCAGGTGCTTGTCGCCCTGTGGGACGAAGCGGGACACAAGATTGCACGTCCATTCCCGCGGCTCACGTGGCGCGAAGCGATGGAGCGCTACGGGACGGACAAGCCCGACCTGCGGTTCGATTTTCCTATCGCGGACTGGACCACGCAGGTCCAGCCACTCGGTGTGCCGTTCTTTCAGAGCGCGACCAACGGTTCGCGCGTGCGCGGCATCGCGGTGCCGGGCGGCGGCAGCCTGTCGCGAAAAGACGTGGACCAATTCACCGAAGCGGCCAAGACGGTCGGGGCGCCGGGACTCGCCTGGGTCAAGCGGCAGGGCGAGCAACTCTCGGGCTCCGTCGGCAAACATTTCACCGCCGAAGCGCTCGGCAAGATCGGCGTGGGCGATGGCGATGTGGCTTTCATAACGGTGGGCCCCGACCGTGTGACGTCACCCGCGCTCGACAAGGTGCGGCGGGAGGTTATCCGGCGACTCGCGCCGCAACCGAAGGTTGCGCATGCGCTCTGCTGGGTAGTCGACTTCCCGCTCTTCGAACCGGATCCGGAGACGGGGAGGCCCGTATTCGCGCATCACCCGTTCACGTCGCCGCGTCCCGAGGATGTGAGCAAACTCGACAGCGACCCGTTCGCGTGCCGGGCGCTGCATTACGACGCGGTCTACAACGGTAACGAGCTCGGTTCGGGCTCGATCCGGATCACGGATCCCGCCGTGCAGCGCACCGTGTTCCGCCATCTCGGCCTGTCCCCCGAGGAAATCGAAACACGCTTCGGCTTCTTGCTGAACGCGCTCGCGGCCGGCGCTCCGCCCCATGGTGGCTTTGCGATCGGATTCGACCGCACGGTGATGCTCATCGTGGGCGCCGCCTCGATGCGCGACGTCATCGCATTTCCCAAGACGACCGCCGCGCGGGCGTTGTTCGAAGGCGCGCCGGCTCCGGCGCGCCCCGAGGATCTCGCGGCCCTTCACATCAAGGTGGTGCCCCCTCATGAGTGACGACATCGTCCAGCGGCTATCCGTCGAAGGCGTCGATCCGCTGGCGTTGGCCGGCGTGAACGATGCCAATCTGCTCGAGCTCGCCCGGCGGCTGGGTGTGCGTGTCTCGCTGCGCGGGGACAACCTGTCGCTCGCCGGACCCGCGGGAGCGATCGAAAAGGCGGGGCAGGTCGCGCAGGCGTTGATCGACCTGGCGCGCATGGGCGAAACCATCGACGTGCACGACGTCGAGCGGCTGATATCCGACGAGGCGCACGGCGAGCTGGGGCGCCAGGGCGCGCCGGCCGACCCGGTGAAGATCATTCTCCCCGGACTGCGTCGCGTCATCCAACCGAAGACGACGGGACAACGTGAGTATCTCCGATCCATCGCCGAGCACGACATCGTCATCGGGATCGGTCCCGCCGGTACAGGCAAGACCTATCTCGCGGTGGCGGCGGCGGTTGATGCGCTGGCCCGCAAGCGCGTGCGTCGCATCATTCTGGCCCGACCCGCCGTCGAAGCCGGCGAGAACCTGGGGTTCTTGCCGGGCGATCTCCAGGAAAAAGTCGATCCCTACCTGCGGCCGCTCTACGACGCGCTGGAGGACATGATGCCGCGCGAGCGCGTGCAAAAGGCGCTCGAAACCCGGATGATCGAGATCGCGCCGCTCGCCTACATGCGCGGGCGCACGTTGAGCGATGCCTTCGTGATCCTCGATGAGGCACAGAACGCGACGGGCATGCAGATGAAGATGTTCCTGACGCGCCTGGGCGTGAATTCGCGCGCGGTGATCACGGGAGACAAGACGCAAATCGATCTCCCCAACCGGGAGGACTCCGGCCTGCTGCAAGTCGAGCGCATCCTGCCCGGGATCGAGGGGATCGGATTCGTCTATCTCGGCGATGCGGACGTCGTGCGCCACCGGCTGGTGCGCGACATCATCCGCGCCTACGCCGAGGACGCGCAGGGTTGAGATGAAACTCCCCACGCAGGAGAAGGTGCGCTATCACCTGGTGCGCTGGGTGTGGGTCCCGGCGCTCGCGCTGGTCGCGCATGTCGCGTTCCCGTCGGGCAGCGCCGACGTCGCGCCGCTGCTCGAGCCCGGCGCCCGGTCCGACAAGGAAATCGTCGCGCCTTTCAACTTCGTCGTGAACAAGTCGGAAGATGAGCTGCAGCGCGAGGCCGAAGAGCTCGCGGCATCGGCCAAGCCGATCTACGAGTTCCGGCAGCGCGCGTATGACAGCACCGTGACGACGCTAGCGGCCTTCTTCAGCTCGGTGGATGCGGCCGGCGACCAGGGTCCCCAGGCGATCATTCGCGCTGCCAGAGACTACGGCGTTCCCCTTACCCCACAGGAAGCGGCGTACCTCAGCAAGGGTGGCAAGCGGCGGGCGATGCAACAGGCGCTGGTGCGGCTCTTCGACCGCACGCTGGCGCAGGGCGTCACCGGCCCCGGCGTCCTGCAGGGAGAGCAATCGCGCGAGCTGATCGTGCGGCGGGGCTCGACCGAGTCATCGGTGCTGCGGGATCAAGTGCTCACCTTCGCTCAGTACCTGAACCGCGCCAAACAGCTCCATCCCGACGCCGGCTCGAGCGTCGGTGACGTGCTGTACCTCAAGCTCGTGCGGCAGTTTTTCCGGCCGACCCTGATTCCGAAACCGCTCGAAACGGAGCGGCGCCGCAACGAGCTGCGGGGGAGCGTCGATCCGAGCAAATACATCGTGCGTGCCGGCGACCGGATCGTCGCGGCGAACGAGGTCGTGACGAACGAGGCGCACGAGCGGCTCGTCACCCTGCATCAAGAGCTGCTGCGACGCGGCGCCGCGACCACCTATTCGATTCGTGGCGTCGTGGGCCCGCTCCTTCGTGATTCGCTCATCATTGCGATCTTCTGGGTCCTGATGGTCTTCTATCGCCGCGAGACCTACCGCGACCTCCGGCAAGTCGGCCTGATCGGCGCGCTCTTCGCGATTTTGCTGACCCAGGCGGGGTTGGTCGCGAGGTCCTATCCGGCGCACCCGGAGATCCTCTTCATGCCGTTCCTGGCCATGATGATGACGGTGCTGTTCAACGGGCGCGTCTCGATGATCGCAGCGATGATTCTGGCGGTAGTGGTCGGGCTGCAACCGGTCTTCCACGACGTGCCCGCGACATTCCTGTGCGTCGTGGGCGGCGTCACGGCCGCCCTGTCGGTGAAGACGCTACGCAGCCGCAGCAATTTCTACGCGCCGGTGCTCATTATCGCGGCGGGGTACCTGACCGGGGCGCTCGCCCTCGGCCTCGCGAGCGGGTGGTCCATAGAAGAGATCGGTCTGCGCGGCTTCTGGGGCGCCCTGAACGGGCTGGTGTCGGCCGGTCTCACGTTCTTCCTGCTGCCCGTGGCGGAGTCGGTCACGCACATCACGACCGATCTCACGCTGCTCGAGCTGTCGGACCCGAGCCGGCCTCTGCTCCGGCGGCTGTCGGTCGAGGCGCCGGGCACATACGCGCACAGTGTTGCGATGGCGAACCTGGTCGAAGCGGCGTGCAACCGCATCGGGGCGAACGGGCTGCTGGGACGCGTGGGGTGCTATTACCACGACATCGGGAAGGTCAAGAACCCGCAGTACTTCGTCGAGAATCAGATCCCGGGCAACAACCCGCACGATCGGCTGAAGCCGCTGCAGTCGGCGCAGATCATCAAGGCGCACGTCACCGACGGCCTGGCGCTCGCCGCCGAGGCCGATTTGCCGGACGCGGTCGCCGCCTTCATCCCCGAGCATCATGGGACGACCGAAATCACGTACTTCCTCGACAAGGCCAAAAAGATCGATGGCGGGCAGCCCAAGAACATCGAGGACTTCACCTATCCCGGCCCCAAGCCGCGCTCGATGGAAACCGCCATCTCGATGATCGCCGATTCCGTGGAGGCGGCGCTGCGCGTGCTCGAAGATCTGACGCCGCAGAAAATCGAGGAGGCGATCAATCACATCGTCCGTACCAAGGTCAACGCCGGCCAGCTGGACCAAGCCCCGCTCACGCTGCAACAGATGGAGCAGGTGAAGTCGGCGTTCCTCGTGGTGTTGAGCGGGATGTACCACAATCGCATCGATTATCCGGAGTCCAGTGGCGGCATCAGTGCGGCCTGGCAACCGGCAACCGCGCGCTGACCAGTTGATGCGGATCGCGCAGCGAGTGCTGGCGTGGGAGCGGGCGCCTAGGGCGTCGCACGTGGACATTACGCTCTTGTCCGCGGCCGCCATGCGCCGGACCAATGCCCGAGCCACGGGCCGCCGCGGGCTCACCGATGTGATCGCCTACTCGTTGCCGCAACCAGACGGCCGCGTGGTGGGCGACGTGTACATCTGCCCAACAGCCGCAGCCCCTCCCCCCCGCGCCCGCCCCCAGGCCCCACGCAACGGCACGCGCGCCGGATTGCGTGAAGAGCTCGTGCGGCTGGCGGTACATGGCACGCTGCATGTGCTCGGCTACGACCATCCCGAGGGCTCAGGCCGCACCCGATCGCGGATGTGGCGGCTGCAAGAACGCTACGTCAAACGAATCCTCCGCTGATGCTCACCGCAGCGGCTCTGCGGCTTATCGGGCTCGTCGTCGGCATCAGCGCCGGCGTCTGGGCGGCCCTCCTGACGCTCGGCGAGGAAGCGGCGGTCGGCGAGGCCCTCCACACGCTCGGTGATGCGCCGCCCATCGCGGCGGAGCGCAGAGTCCCGCTGCATCGCGCGTTGCACATCGCGCGTCTGGCGCTCCTCGTGCTCGGTGCCGTCGCGACCGCGAACGCCGTGGCGTGGTGGACGCGCCCCTGGGCGGAGGCGCTCGTGACGCTGAGCGTCGGCACGCTCCTGCTGTTCATCGTCGGCGACGCGTTGCCGCGCAGCGTGGCGCGCATCGCGCCGGAGCTGTCGGACGCGGCCCTCCCGCTCACCCGCCGGACACTCGCGCCCTTTGGCCCGCTGCTCTGGCTGCTCGCGTGGGCGGACCGCGGCCTGCATGCGGTCGTACACACGCCGCGCCCGCTGCAACCCGATCTCGGCATCGCGCAGCGCGACATGCTGCTGGGCGTCTTCACGCTCGCGGACACCACGGTCGACGAAGTGATGACGCCACGCCTCGACATGACCGGCGTCGATATCTCCGCATCCACTGCCGAAGTGCTGGACGCCTTGCGCCAGAGCCAGCACAGCCGGTTGCCGGTCGTGGACGGCACTCCCGACAACGTTGCGGGGGTGGTGTTCGCGAAGGATCTCGTGCCCATCGCGATGGGCCTCGCCGAGCCCGGCATGCGCTGGCAATCGCTGGTGCGGCCGGCCGCGTTCGTTCCCGAGACGAAGACCCTCGACAATCAGCTGCGCGACTTTCAGGGCACACCAGCGCATATCGCGATCGTCGTCGATGAGTTCGGCGGCACCTCCGGGCTCATCACCCGCGAAGATGTCCTCGAGGAGATCGTCGGCGAGATCCGCGACGAACACGATACCGAGACTGCGCCGACAATCCGTCAGGATGGAAGTCGGCTCTGGGTGGACGGGCGGACCAGCCTCGATGAGCTGTCCGCCGCGCTTGGCACGACGATCGCCCACGCCGAGGTCTCCACGGTTGGCGGGCTCGTCTATTCGGTCCTCGGGCGCGTGCCCCGGCCCGGCGACGAGCTGACGCTCGACGGTTATCGCGTGGTGGTAGAGCGGGTGGAGCAGCGTCGCGTCACGCAGGTCTCCTTCGAAAAGCAATGAGCGTCGCGCTCGTCGTGCTGCTCATCGGGCTCATCCTCGCCGGTGTATCGGCGGCGGTCGGCGTCGCGGCCGCGACCGTCAGCCAACATGAGCTGACTCGCTGGGTGGCGTACAAGTTGCGAGGCTCGCCGGCGACGGCGGGCGTCCTTCAAAACCCCGGTCGGACGATTGCCGCGGCGAACATGCTCACCACCCTTGGCGTCCTCCTCGCGGCGGGCGCGATGCCCGCGTTGCTCGCGGCGACGACCCCGACGTTTTTGGGGATATTCACGATCACCGTCGGGGTGCCGCTGTTCATCAGCGCGGCCTATCTCGTGCCGCGCGTCGTGGGCCGCCGTTGGGCAGAAGGACTCGTCGGGCGCGCCGTGCCGTGGATGGACCAGCTGGGTGTGGTGCTGTCACCGTTCATTCCACGCCGCGAGCGTTCGACGCGCACGACTCTCGAGGCATTGTTGTCGACCGGCGGCACCGAAACGTTGGCAGCGACCGACGAAATGGCGGTCGTCTCGGGGGTCCTCGCGTTCTCGGATCGCCCGCTGCGCGAGCTGATGACCCCGCGCACCGCGATCGTCGCGTTCCCCGAAGGGATCCTGACCGCCGAAGCTGCGCACGTCCTGCAGCAGTCGGGATACAGTCGCTATCCGGTCTATCGCGGCTCGCTCGACGAGGTGGTGGGCGTCGCGCACACGCTGGATCTCCTGGGCCGCCAGCCCGAGGATCCGATTCAGGTGCGCCCGCCGCTGACCGTTCCCGGCACCATGCGGGCCGCGGACCTGATGCTCGAGATGCAGCGTGGTGGGCAGCACCTCGCGGTGGTGTTGGACGAGTTCGGCGGGACCGCGGGGCTCGTCACGTTCGGGGATCTGCTCAACGACCTCGTGAGCGAGCTGTTCGAACCGACCGCGCCGACGCACCATGCGACGCGCATCGTGGAAGTCAGCGGGAACACGGCCACGACCGAGCTAGCGGAAAAGCTCGGTGTGACGCTCGGCGGGCGCGGAGGCGAGGGTGGGGGCGGGGGCGGAGGCGGGGGCGCCCAGTCTGTGGGCGGATTGCTGATTCAAGCGCTGGGCCGGATCCCTCACCCGGGCGAGCGATTCACGCTCAAGGGTCTCGAGTTCGACATCCTCGCCGCCAGTGCAACGCGCGTGGAGCGGGTGGCCGTACGACCTGGACCGAGCCGCGTGCAACCACTCGACCGCCCGGAGTAACCGGTGCCTACCAAGCGCGCAATCACGTATCTCAGCGTTGCCGAGGAATGGCCCACGCTGTCTTCCGCGGAGCGGGCGCGCCGCCTCCAGCGCCTCCCGCATGAGGCAGGACACGAGTTCTTTTTCGACTTAGGCGCTGCTGACCAGACCGGCGTGTTGCTCGCCCTGCCGCCTGGCGAGCGCCGGCATTGGATTCGGCTCCTTGCCCCCGATGACGTCGCCGACGTCATCCAAGCCGCACCCGACGATCAACGGGGCGGGTTGTTGTCGCTGCTCGACGAGCCGACCCGGGCCGAGGTCGCCGCTCTGCTCGCGTACGCCGAGGATGAGGCGGGCGGCCTCATGAATCCGCGGTACATGCGCGTGCGACCTGACATGACGGTGGCCGAGGCTTTGGGATACTTCCGGCGCCAGGCGCAGCAACGGGCCGCTCGGGACATTCCGACCTACGCCTACATTCTCGACAGCCAGGGGAAGCTCAGCGGCCAGATAACGCTGACCGACCTGATTGCCGGGGACCCGGCGGCGAATGTCGGGCACCTCATGCACACCAACATTATCACCATCCCCGAGGAGGCCGATCAGGAAACGGTGGCTCGCCTCTTCGCCGAACACGGTCTGGCCGCCGCTCCCGTCGTCGACGCGACGGGCCGGATGAAGGGTGTCGTCACCGCTGATGACGTCGTCGCGGTCGTCGAAGAGGAGGCGACCGAGGACATCCAGAAACTCGGCGGTTCCGAGGCACTCGATGCGCCGTATCTCAAGATCGCGTTCGGCCGCATGGTGCGGAAGCGCGCGGGGTGGCTCTCCGCGCTGTTCTTGGGGGAAATGCTCACCGCGACGGCGATGGCGTTCTTCGAGGAGGAGATCGCCAAAGCGGTCATCCTCGCGTTGTTCGTCCCGCTCATCATCTCCAGCGGTGGTAACTCCGGGTCCCAAGCCTCGACGCTCGTGATCCGTGCGATGGCACTGGGCGAAGTCCGGTTGCGCGACTGGTGGCGCGTCATCCGGCGCGAAATCGCCGCCGGCGCTGTGCTTGGCACGGTGTTGGGAACCATCGGGTTCTTGCGCATCACGTTGTGGCACGCAATCACGGGGATCTACGGCGAGCACTATATGTTGGTCGCCGTAACGGTGTTCGGGAGTCTCATCGGCGTCGTGACATTCGGGACGATGGCTGGATCGTTCCTGCCGTTCATTCTGCGCCGTCTCGGCTTCGACCCGGCGAGCGCGTCCGCGCCTTTCGTCGCAACGCTGGTGGACGTGACCGGCCTCGTTATTTACTTCACGGTCGCGAGCGTGATCCTCCGCGGAACCCTCCTATGAACGCCACGCCCCCTCCGCCCCCCCCCGCGTTATCCTTAGAGCGTATGCGACTCGATGCAGTGCTCGAAGGCCTGGCGCGGGGCGATACCGCGGCACTCGCGCGTGCCATCAGCCTGGTCGAGAACCAGCGCGAAGGGTTCGAGCGTGTGTTGTCGGAAATCCACAAGCGGATTGGCAAGCCCACCACGCAACGCATCGGCGTCACCGGACCGCCCGGAGCCGGCAAGAGCACATTGACCGAGCAGCTGGTTCGTGTCTACCGCGAGCGGGGGCTCAAGGTCGCAGTGATCGCCGTCGACCCCACGAGTCCCTTTACCGGCGGCGCGCTGCTTGGCGACCGCATTCGCATGGAGGCGGTGAGTCTCGATCCCGGCGTCTTCATTCGGTCCATGGCGACGCGCGGCGCGCAAGGCGGCCTCGCGACCACGACCGAAGAGGTCGCCGACGTTCTCGAGGCGTTTGGATTCGATCGTATCCTCATCGAGACGGTCGGCGTGGGTCAAACCGAGCTCGACGTCGCGGCGACGGCCGAAACGACGGTGCTAGTCCTCGTGCCCGAATCGGGCGACGGCATCCAGACTCTCAAGGCCGGCGTCATGGAGATCGCCGAGCTGTACGTGATCAACAAGAGCGACCGGCCGGGGGCGGACAAGCTGAAGCATGAAGTGGAAGTGATGCTGGGGATACGCCGCGGGAATGCGTTTGCGCATGTGCGGCCTCATCACGGAAGGTTGGAAGGTGAGAAGGTTGGACGGAAAAAGCTTCCAACCGTCCAACATTCCAACGATTGGGAGGCCCCGGTGCTGACTACGGTCGCCTCAAAAGGCGACGGGATCGCAGACCTCATCGCCGCACTCGACCAGCACCACGAGTTCCTCGCGCGCACGGGGAAGCTGGTCGAGCGACGGAAGCGCAGGCTCGCCGCCCGCACGCGCGCGGTTGTGAATCGGGCGATCCGCCAATGGGTATGGGATGAGACAGAGGCCGAAGCTCTCCTCGCCCGGCGTCTCGATGACGTGGCCGCCGGAACGCGTACGCCGTACGACGTCGCCGCGGAGGTCCTCGCTCAGGTGAGGAACGGGACATGACCATCCAGAAGAAGCCGGTGTACACGGCCGCCGACCTCAACGGCTTCGACGCCGAGCGCCAGCTCGGCCGCCCCGGCGAGTACCCCTTTACCCGCGGGATTCATCCCACGATGTACCGCGGCAAGCTGTGGACGATGCGGCAGTTTGCTGGCTTCGGCAGCGCGGCCGATACCAACCAGCGGTACAAGTTCCTGCTCGAGCACGGTCAGACCGGCCTCTCCGTCGCGTTCGACTTTCCCACGCTGATGGGTTACGACTCGGATCATCCGCGCGCAGAGGGAGAAGTGGGGAAATGCGGCGTCGCGATCTCGTCGCTGGCCGATATGGAGACGCTGTTCGCCGGCATTCCACTCGATCAGGTCTCGACGTCGATGACGATCAACGGCCCGGCGGCGATCCTGTTCTGCTTCTACGTGGCGGCCGCCGAGAAGCAAGGCGTGCCGCTCGCGAAGCTGCGCGGCACGGTCCAAAACGACATCCTCAAGGAGTACATGGCCCAGCACGCGTGGGTCTATCCGGTCGAGCCCGCGCTGAAAGTCATCGTTGACATGTTCGAGTGGGGCGCGAAGCACACGCCGCTGTGGAATACGATCTCGATCTCCGGCTACCACATCCGCGAAGCGGGCGCGACCGCGGCACAGGAGCTCGCCTTCACGCTCGCGAACGGCTTCACCTACGTGGAGCGCGGGGTGGCTCGCGGTCTCGATATCGACAGCTTCGCGGCGCGTCTCTCCTTCTTCTGGGACATCCACAACGACTTCTTCGAAGAGATCGCCAAGCTCCGGGCCGCTCGGCGGATCTGGGCGCGACACATGCGCGAGCGCTACAAAGCCAGGCAGGCCCGCTCCTGGATGATGCGTTTCCACAGCCAGACGGCCGGCGTCACGCTGACCGCGCAGCAGCCGCTGAACAACATCGTTCGTGTCGCCTACCAGGCTCTCGCCGCCATCCTCGGCGGCACGCAATCGCTGCATACGAACTCCCTCGACGAGACGCTCGCGCTGCCGACCGAGCAGTCCGTCCAGGTGGCGCTCCGGACGCAGCAAATTCTGGCGCACGAGACGGGTGCGGCGAAAGTGATCGATCCATTGGGCGGCTCCTATTACATCGAAGCCATGACCGACCAGCTCGAGCGCGAAGCCGAAGCGCTGTTTGCCGAGATCAATTCGATTGGCGGAGTCGTCCGCGGGATCGAGACCGGCTGGTTCCAGCGCCAGATTGCCCTATCGGCCGCCGCGTTCCAGCGTCAGGTGGAGCTGGGCGAACAAGTCATCGTCGGCGTCAACGAATTCCTGTCCGACGACGATCACCCGGTGGAGATCCTCAAGGTTTCCAATGACGCCGAAGACGAGCAGCGGCGCCGCCTGGCGCGCGTGCGCGCCGAGCGAGACAACACCGTGGTCGAACAGCGGCTCGAGACATTGCGCCACGCGGCGGAGTCGGACCAGAACGTGATCGGACCGATGCTCGACTGCGCGCGGGCGTACGCCACGCTCTACGAGATCCGGCACGCGCTGGAGCGCGTGTGGGGGGCATACCGTGAACCCGTCTTCTTCTAGTCGATGAGCGCCCCGCCATTCACGGGTGTCGTGAGCGAGCAGGGCGTTCACGCCGCGGTGCAGCGGCTAGCAGCGATCGAGCCTGGCCCATACTGGGTGGTGACCTGCTATCTCAAGCTCGAGCCGCGCGACCGCATGCGCGGCAAGTACCTCATCAAGATGAAGAACCGCGTGAAGGAGGCGGCGAGCGGCCTGTCCCGGCAGTCGGTGTCGCATGCGGACCGCGAGGCGATCGCGGCTGATCTGCAGCGCGTGCTGGACTATCTCGAGGAGCCGAATCACCTGCCGCACACGCACGCCATCGCGATCTTCGCGTCGCAAGGCCTCGATTTGTTCGAGGCGCTGCCGCTGCCTCATGTGCATCGCTCCCGCCTGGCCGTCGAGCACGAGCCGCTGGTGCGCGAGCTCGTCGCGCTCGACGAGGAGTTCGGCACGATTCTGGTCGTCGTCTACGACCGGACCGCGGCGCGCTTCTTCGAGGTCACCGCGTACGACTGCGTGGAGCGGCCGGGCCTCGCCGGGATCGAATCGTCGCGCGCGGCGAAATTCCATGGCGGCAACCAGCGGCAGGTGATGGCCCGCGGGGGGACGCCGTCCGGCAGCGCGGGCGAACACAACTACCACATGCGCATTCGGACGGAGAAACAGCGGCTCTACGCGCAGATCGCCGACCGCGTCTTCCAGATCAACCGTGAGAAGCCGCTCAGTGGCATCGTGCTGGGAAGCGTCGGTGTGGACGCCGGCGCCGTCGTCCCGCACCTTCACACCTATGTGCACGATCTGGTCTTCGGCGTGGTGAAGCTCAGCCCCAAGCAGGCGACGCCGGCGCAGGTGCGCGACGCCGCGCTCGCCCTGCGGGAGGAGCGCGAGCGCGCGTGGGAGCGCGCCCACGCGGACGCGGTGAAGGACGGCGTGCCGCGCGGCTGGGCGGTCAACGGCGCGGATCCGACCTTGAAAGCACTCAGCCGGGGCCAAGTCCGTACGCTGCTGGCCGACGGGCAGGACGATGATCCCCGCATCGACGAGGCGGTCGAAGAAGCGCTGAGGCAGCGCGCGCAAGTGGACGTCCTCTACGACGACAAAGCTCGGCGTGTCGTGGACGGCCTCGCGGCGCTGCTGCGTTTCCGCGCTTGATGGCGAAGCGGCGGCGTCCGATTCGGATTCTCGTCGCCAAGCCGGGCCTCGACGGGCATGATCGCGGCGCGAAGGTCGTCGCGGCGGCGCTCCGCGACTCTGGGATGGAAGTCATCTACACCGGTCTGCACCAGACGCCCGAGATGATCGCGCAGGCGGCGATTCAGGAAGACGTCGACGTCGTGGGTTTATCGATCCTGTCGGGCGCGCACATGACCCTGTTCCCGCGCGTGCGCAAACTGCTCGACGCCGCCGGCCGGCAGGATGTACTGCTGACCGGCGGTGGCATTATTCCCCCTGAAGACATGACCACGCTTGAGGCGCAGGGCACGGGCAAGCTCTTCGGACCGGGGACACCGACGGCCGATCTCATCAAGTACATCCAGGAGTGGGCGGCGGAGCACGTCACCGCGTGAGTCGCCTCAAGACGCTCAGCGACGAATACCAGCAGCTCCGCACGCGCCTCGAACAGGGAGGCGGCGCGGAGCGCATCAAGCGCCAGCACGATCAGGGCAAACTGACCGCCCGGGAGCGCGTCGCGGCGCTGCTCGATAAAGACGGCCCCTGGTTCGAACTCGGGTTGCTCGTGGCCTATGACCAGTACGATGGCCAGGCGCCGGCGGCGGGGGTCGTGACAGGAGTAGGCCGGGTGGGCGGCCGGCCGGTGGTGGTCGTAGCCAACGATGCGACGGTCAAAGCGGGCTCGTGGTGGCCGGAGACGATCAAGAAGATCCTGCGCGCGCAGGAGATCGCGATGCGCCAACGCATCCCGATCGTCTATCTGGTCGACTCGGCCGGTGTAAACCTTCCCTATCAGGGCGGGGTCTTTCCCGGACAGTATGGTGCCGCGCGCATCTTCTACTACAACTCGATCATGCGGCGTTATCTCAAAGTGCCGCAGATCGCCGCCGTGATGGGTCCCTGCATCGCGGGTGGGGCGTACTTGCCGGCGTTGTCGGACGTGATCTTCATGGTCGAGGGGACATCGTTCATGGGGTTGGGCGGGCCCAATCTCGTCAAAGGGGCCACAGGGCAGGTGGTCGACGCAGAAACCTTGGGCGGTGCCACGACCCACACTACGATCAGTGCCGTCGCGCACTACCGCACCAAAGATGACAAGGAATGCCTGGCCAGGATCCGCGAGTACCTGGGCCGCTTGCCACACACGACGTCGCGCCGCACGTATCCTGCACCCATGCGGGATACCAAGGAATTGTACGAGCTGATTCCCGTCGATCATCGGATGAGCTACGACGTGCGCGCGCTGTTCGAATGTCTGCTCGATGCCGGACGGTTCGACGAGTTCCAGCCCGACGTCGCACCCGAGATGATCTGCGGGCACGGAGCCGTCGAGGGACGGCAGGTGGCGGTGATCGCCAACTCCCGCGGCGTGATCAAGGGCAGGAAGAAGACTGAAGCGCCCCGCATCGGGGGCATCATCTACACGGAAAGCGCCGAGAAGGTGGCCTATTTCATCGAGAACGCCGACCGCGAGCGTGTACCGCTGTTGTTCATTCAGGATGTTTCCGGCTTCATGGTCGGGACGGAGGCGGAACACACCGGTATCATCCGGGCAGGTGCGCGGTTCGTCGAAGCGATGGCGACGGCGACCGTTCCCAAGCTCGTCCTCACCGTCAATCACGCGTCCGGCGCGGGCTACTACGCAATGGCGGGACAGGGGTTCGATCCCGACTTCATCGTGTCCTGGCCGACCGGCCGCATGGGCGTGATGGAAGGCGAGTCCGCCGTGCAGGCGGTGTACGGCGCCGACGCCGCCAAGCCGCACAACGCCGTCGCGGTCGATGCCATGCGCGCCGACTATGAGCACCAGTTAGACGCCAAATTCGCGGGCGCGCGCGGCTTTGTCGATGCGATTCTCACACCCGAAGAGACGCGTGATACGCTCGCGTTTCTGCTCGAGGTGTCCAGCGAATTCACCGGCCCGCATCTGGGGGCCTTTGCCCTGCCGAGTCTCTCGTGAAGCCTCTTGCAACAGCGTTCCTTCTTTTGGGCGTCGCGTGCGCGAGCTCCAAAGCCGTGACCAAACCCATCAAGCCCGCGCCCGCGGCTCCCGCCCCGACTCCATCGGATGGCAGCCGAGCGTCCACACCGCAGCCGGCGGTCGAGCCGGCCGTGGCCTACATGCTCGGGCTCATGCCGCTCAAGAGTACCGGCGTGGACCTGTTTCGCTCACTGCATCCGACCTACGACGGCCGTGGCGTGCTCATCGCCATTCTCGACAGCGGCATCGATCCCGGCGTCCCCGGACTGATCGCGACCAGCACCGGCGCACCCAAGATCGTCGAGCTGCGGGATTTCTCGGGGGAAGGCCGTGTGGCGCTGGCCGCATTCCCGGCGCCCACCGGCACCGAGATGAAAGGCGCGGCGCGCATCGGGCGCCTGACGGCGGCGACGACGTGGTATCGAGGCGTATTCAGAGAGCTGCCGCTGGGCCGTCCGCCGGCGGGCGACATCAACGGCAACGGCCGCAACACCGACGAATTCCCGGTCGTGGTCGTGAAAGCCTCAGACGGGTGGGTCGCATTCCTCGACACGAACCTCGACGGCTCGTTCGAGGACGAAATGCCGCTGCACGACTTCCGCCAGGGCCACGAGACCATCGCACTCGGCAAGAAGCCGCTCACGATCGTCGCGAACTTCAGCCAGACGGCGGACAGCGCGCCCGTCCTCGACTTGTTCTTCGACACCTCTGGCCACGGCACCCACGTGGCCGGCATCGCGGCCGGTTACAACCTGTTCGATGTGGCGGGATTCAACGGGGTGGCCCCGGGCGCGCAGATCATCGGCCTGAAGATCGCGAACAATGCGCGCGGCGGCGTCACGGTCCACGGCAGCATGATGCGCGCGATCGACTATGCCGCGCGCTACGCGGCGCAGCGCGGCCTGCCGCTGGTGCTCAACATGAGTTTCGGCGTCGGCAACGAGCATGAGGGACGCGCGGTCATCGATTCGATCGTCGACGCCTTTCTCGTCAGCCATCCCGAGGCGGTCTTCGCGATCAGCGCCGGCAACGACGGACCCGGCCTGTCGACCGTCGGCTTCCCGGGGTCGGCGGACCTGGCGTTGTCGGTCGGCGCCGCTTATCCCGGAGCATTTCAGCGGGCGCCGCAGCCGGGCGTGCCACCGGCGCGCGATGTGCTGGCGTGGTTCAGCTCGCGCGGCGGTGAGCTCGCCAAACCCGATGTCGTCACGCCCGGGGTCGCGTTCTCGAGCGTCCCGCGCTGGGACACGGGGAATGAGATCAAAGGCGGGACGAGCATGGCGTCGCCGCACGCCGCCGGACTCGCCGCCTGTCTCGTATCGGCGTTGACACAGGAAGGCAGACGCGGCGTGGCCGCGGACATCATCCAGGCGCTCCGCATATCCGCACGCCCGTTCGCCGGCGCGCGCACCATCGACGACGGGGCGGGGATGCCGGCGCTCGAGGGTGCCTACCGGTGGCTCGAAGGCGGACATCAGGGCTCGATCTACGGCGTGCAAGCCGCACATGGCGTGACGGCCGCCTTCTTGCGGAACGGGTTCGCGGGACCCGATAGCGTCGAAACGTTCACCGTGCGCCACCTCGCGGGATTGCGCGCCGCGGAGTTTGCGCTGCGCTCCGACGTGCCGTGGCTCAGCGTGGACGAGGCGGTAGATGCCGCGCCGCGCGCGACACAGATCCCTGTGACGTACCAGCGGAGCGCGTTGACGGCTCCAGGGCTGTACGTCGGGACCGTGACCGCAATCAATCCCCGCGATCCTGTCGCCGGGCCGCTGTTTACGCTGGTGAACACGGTGATTGTTCCGATGGATCTCAGCACGAAAGCCCTGTTCGACGAGCGGCGCGCCGTGGCCCCAGGGAGTGTGCAGCGCTATTTCCTGCGGGTCCCGCAAGACGATGCCACGCTGCGAGCGACCGTCACGCTGTCTGATTCGCAGACCCAGCAGGCCACGGTGCGCCTCTACGAGCCCAATGGCGAACCCGCCCGTTCGGCGCCCGAAGATATCGAGATTGGCCAACAGGAATCTGGTAGTGCCGTGATCACTGTTCGCGCGGAAGACATGGTGGCTGGCGTGTACGAGCTCGACGTGATCGCCCCGTCGCTCACTCGCGCGACGGCCACCGTCCGTGCCGAGCTGGGCCCGGTCGCCCTGGCGCCGGCCCAGCATGGCAGTCTGGAGGCATCGAGCGTGCTGGCAGGCGCGGCCCAGGCAAGCACGACCAGCGGCGACATCGCGCATCGGCTCGTCGGCGCGGAGCGCAGTTACGCGATCGCCGGGCGCGGTCAGCCGGCTGAATCCCTCCAGGTGCGTCCACCGCGCTGGGCCAAACGGATGGAAGTCGACCTCGCGCTGCCGCCGGACTTGTGGGACGAGCTCACGGACCTGTCCGTCACCGTCTACGATTCGACGGGGCAGCAAATCCGCGGCGGCAATCAACCCGTGAACTACGCATTCGGCCGGATGAGTGTGGCGCTGTCCGACTCGGCTCGCGGCGTTCCGTTGACGGTCGAGTTCTACCCCGCCTTTGCGCGTCTCCCCGGCCATCCATGGCAGGGGGACGCTCGCATTCGTTTCCTCGGCCCGGACACGCCGGTAGGAGAGGGCGGTGCGCTGTCGATCGTGGCGGGGGGACGCAGTATGGTGCGCCTACCCAATGCGCCGCCGCTCGAGATGCCGGAAGGATTCGGCGCGCTGATCGAGACACGCGTGACGACTTCGACCGGATCGGTGGCAGCGCGGCGCACGGTCGTCGCTGCGACGTCGCGCGGCGCAGGCGGTCTCCGGTGACGTCGCCTGCGGCAACGGTGCGGGTCGCGGGCGGGCAGGGTTTTTGGGGAGACTGGCTGGAAGCACCGTACCGGCAGGTGACCGGCGGTCCGGTGGATTACCTGATGATGGACTACCTCGCTGAAGTCACGATGTCCATCCTGCAAAAACAGAAGTCGCGCGATCCGGCGCGGGGCTACGCCACCGATTTCGTCACTCAGATGGAACGCATCCTACCGACCACCGTGAAGCGCGGGATCAAGGTCACGGCGAACGCCGGCGGTGTGAACCCGCGTGCCTGCGCCATGGCGGTCGCCGACGTCGCGCGGCGGCTCGGGCTGGGGGGGAAACTGACGATCGGCGTGGTCACCGGCGACGATCTCCTGGGTCGTCTGGACGGGCTGCTCGCCCGCGGCCACGCGCTCAAGAACCTCGACACCGGCCGTCCCTTGCGCGACGTGCGCGACCGCGTCCTTTCCGCGAACGCCTACCTCGGCGCCGCGCCGGTGGTGGAGGCGCTGCAGCGCGGCGCCCAGGTCGTCATCACGGGGCGCGTGACTGACACCGGGCTCACGCTGGGACCGTTGATGCACGCCTTTGGGTGGGCGCCGGACGCATGGGATCGTATTGCAGCGGGGACGGTCGCGGGACACATCATCGAATGCGGCGCGCAGTGCAGCGGCGGCAACTGCCTCAAGGACTGGAAGCGCATCCCGGACATGGCCAACATCGGTTATCCCATCGTCGAAGCGCGACCCGATGGCACGTTCGATCTCATCAAGCATCCCGCCACGGGCGGCCGGATCGACGTTGCCTCGGTCACGGAGCAGCTCGTATACGAAATGGGCGATCCAGGCGAATACATCACGCCCGATGGGGTCGCCGACTTTACGACGATTCAGCTCACACAAGCGGGCCAGGACCGGGTGCGAGTCTCGGGCATCAAAGGCAAACCGGCGACGGACAAACTCAAGGTCTCGATTGCCTTTTTCTACGGCTACAAGGCCATTGGCACGCTCGTCTACGCATGGCCCGATGCGCTTGAAAAGGCGCGGGCCGCCGATCGCATTCTCCGGCAGCGCCTCAAGGATCTCGGCCTGCTGTTCGAGGCGATCCACACGGAGTTCCTCGGCGCGAACGCCACCCACGGACCGCTCGCGTTACAGGACGTGGATGTCGCTGCGCTTCCCGAGGTGCAGCTGCGTATCGGCGTGCGCGCTCGCGATGAGAAACCGGTGGATCGGTTCACGCGCGAGATCGCGCCGCTGATTCTCAACGGGCCGCCGAGTGTGACGGGCTTTGCCGGTGGACGGCCCAAGCCGGAGGAGATCGTGGCGTATTGGCCCGCCTTGATCGACAAGCGGATGGTGCAGCCGGCAGTCGAGCTGATTCAGGCATGAAACAACGACGGTCGCTCGGCCGGACGGCCGGACGGTCACGGGCGCGCAAGGTCCGGCTCGTAGACCTCGCCCACGCTCGATCGGGTGATAAAGGGGACACCGCCAATATCGGGCTCATCGCGCTCAAGCCGCGGGACTACCCGTTACTCGTGAAGCAGGTGACGGCCGCGCGCGTGGCGCGACATTTTAAGGGCATGATCACCGGCAAGGTCGAGCGCTTCGAGCTGCCCAACCTCTACGCGCTGAACTTCCTGTTGCACGGCGCGCTGGATGGCGGCGGCACCATCTCGCTCAAGACGGATGCGCAAGGCAAGGTCTTCTCCACGGCGCTCCTGCGCCTGGAGATCGAGGTGCACACGTGAGCGATCGCGTCCTCGCACAGGTCGCCGGCGGTGTGATGACCGCGACGCTCAACCGCCCCGATAAGCGCAACGCGATCGATACCGCGATGATCGACGCGTTGCTCGCAGCGCTGGAACAGGCGGATCTCGACGCGAGCGTTCGCGTCGTTGCCATTCGCGGCGCGGGCCGGGACTTCTGCGCCGGGATGGATCTGAACGAGCTGCTCGCGTCCGCCGATCGCACGCTCGAGCAGAATCGCCAGGCGGCGCTGGATTTCGCCCAGGTGTTCGTGCGGATGCGCAAGCTGCCGAAGCCGATCGTCGCCCTGGTCCACGGCCGAGCGCTGGCGGGCGGCTGTGGCCTGGCAACCGCGTGCGATGTCATCCTGGCGGCGGAATCATCGCAGTTCGGCTATCCGGAGGTGCAGCGCGGATTCGTCCCCGCGATCGTCATGACGATGCTGCGGCGCACCGTCGGCGAGAAGATCGCGTTCGACCTTGCGGCGACGGGCCGCCTGCTGGGCGGCACCGAGGCCGCGGCCGTCGGCCTTGCGTCGCGGGTGTATGAAGACGCCGATTTCGAGGACCAGGCGGGGGAGGTCCTGCGTGTGCTCGCCGAAGCAAGCCCGTCGGCGCTCGCGTTCACCAAGCAGCAGTTCTATCAGCTCGACGGCTTAAGTTTCGACGACGGTCTGCGACTGGGCGCCGATGTCAACGCCGTCAGTCGCAGCACGCCCGATTTTCGCGCCGGGCTCAGCGCGTTCTTGAAGAAATGAGGAGCATATGCGCAATCTGAATGTCCCGATGTACGATCCGGAAATGGTACGCCCAATGCGGGAGGAGCTGACCCGGCTGGGCTTTGAGGAGCTCCGAACTCCTGACGAAGTGGACGCCGTGCTCACCAAGGAGCAGGCGCCTACACTCGTGGTGGTGAACTCGGTCTGCGGCTGTGCCGCGCGGAATGCGCGCCCGGCGGCGGCCTTGGCGATTCAGCACGACCGCCGGCCCGCGCGCCTCGTCACCGTGTTCGCCGGGCAGGACGCGGATGCCACGGCGCGCGCGCGCGGCTACTTCACCGGCTACCCGCCGTCGTCGCCGCAGATCGCGCTGTTCAAGGACGGACGGCTCGTGTTCATGCTGGAACGCCGCAACATCGAGGGCCGCAATGCCCGGGACATTGCCGCTGATCTGACCGCGGCATTCGAGCAGTACTGCTGACGCCACCCACTCCCTCGTCAGCGAACCTCGCCGCTGCGATCGATGAGGCGTGGGCGCGTGTGCGCGCCACGCCCGGCATGCTCACCGAGCGCGAAGCCCGCTTTCTCGCCCTCGTCGCAGCGTGTGCTCCTGCGCAGGGCGTCATCCTCGAAATCGGCAGCTTCAAAGGGAAATCGACGGTCGGGTTGGCGTCGGTGGCGATGCGGTACGGGCTCGGCCCGGTGATCACGGTCGATCCGCACTCGGGGCCGTCGGTCACCGATCCCGACGTGGGCCCGCGAGGGTCATCCTGGGACGACTTCCGCGCGTCGCTGCGCGCGGCGGGCGTCGAGACCGCGGTCGACGCCCACCGCGCGTACTCCCGCGATCTGGCGGGCGGCTGGACCCGTCCCATCCGGTTTCTCTGGATCGATGGCGATCACACCTATCGCGGAGTAAAGGACGATATCGATCTCTTTCGCGGGCATCTGGTCCCCGGCGCCATCGTCGCGCTGCACGACGTGCTTCACTCGTTCGAGGGACCGGTGCGCGTGTTCAGCGAGGAGTTGCTGGGCTCAGACCTGTTCGGAGCCGCGGGGCTGTGCGGATCGATTGGCTGGGCGCAATACCGCCCCAGCGATGGGAAGCGGTGGCGAAACGACCGGCTCCACCTGCGCCGCGGCGTGGCGCGCTTGATTCCGTTCGTGAAGGACGGCCGGGAGCCCAAGGGTTTCGCGAAGCTGCGTTACAAGTTGTGGCGCGGGCTCGTACCCCACGCGGCCCCCGATCCGGCCGCGTGGGTCCGAGCAGTCAGCTAGAGGATTTTGCCCCGGCGCACCCTGAAGTCCACGATCTGCTGCGTCCAACTCCAGAGCGAGTCCTGCCGTTCCATGGCGACACCTGCCACTTCGTGGCGGTGCCAGCCGGTCATGACGTTCTGATCCTGCGTCCAGATTTTCACGCGATTGCGCGGCACGAGCTTCTCCCAGTTCTGCGCCACCTGTGGCTGCGCGTACAGGAGCCGGACCGTGACGTTGCGTGAGAGGTACTCGATCGGGCTGACGTCGATCTTCGCATAGAGCTGCGCGGCTGGCATGCGTCCCGCGCCCGGGAAATCGGGGACACCGTCGGAGAACAGCACGATGTTGAGCGGTGCGAGCACCAGGTTCTGGCGCTTGATGTGCACCGCCGTGCGCTGGAAGAACGCGTTGAAATCCGTGATCGGATCGTCTTCGGGGAACCAGGCGCGTAAATCGGCTTCGATCTGTGCCGGCGTTTTCCCCGAGAGATCCTGAATGGGATGGAAGCTCTTCGGCTGGCCGACGTGCTCGCCGCCGAGGGAACCGACGAAGACGTCGGTGGTCACCTTGAGTCCACCCAGACCATTCACGTGGCCGTAGATGTACAGTGCGGCGTATCGCATCGCCTCGTCGAAATAACCGCTCTTCCGGAACGACCCGGAGATGTCGAGACCCACGACCAGGGTGTTCCGCGGCGGCGGAGCGTTCGCCGGCGGTTTGCAGCCGGCGAGAGCGAGGACCAGTAGCCCGACTACCGCGCGCTTCACCGGGCCACCTCGCCGCTCACGCGGGCCGGGAAATGCGTCGCCGCCATGACCTCGTCGATCGATTTGAAGGGCAGCGTGAAATGCCCGCGCCCGGTGAAGACGACGAAGAGGAAGTTGAGGCCTGCCGCAACCACCTGCAGGACCGGGAGCGACGCCAGCTCGAACACCTCGCGGCCTTCCTTCCGGAACCATTCGCGCTCCGCTTTCAGGGCCGCGATCGGACCCTTCCAGTAGTCCGCCATCTGCGGGGCCGGGCCGTGGCTCCCCGCACCCTCGACTACAAACGCCTGGCGGCCGAGCAATGCGATCAACGCCGGCGCGCCAAAGCGGCCAAAGAGGAACCACGTCATACCGCGCACGCCCACCCAGGCGAAGAACGCGAGTCCGATCGTCTCAAGGGCTGTGAGCTGAACGCCCTGCTGCGCGAGCCACGGCGTCATGGCATCGACCAGCTCGCGATACAGGAACAGCACCTCGAACATCGCCACGGCGATTTCGATGGCCACCATCGAGACAATCTGCCCGTACTTTTTGCTCTTGAAGGCTTCGTTCAAAACCTGAATGCAAGCGAAGCTGCCCGCGACCAGAACCCACAGGAACAGCCAAAGCAACGTGATGAACGCGAACCCGTTGACGTCGTAGCCGGTGAGCTCGCCGAGCAACTCGCTCGCCGTAGGCTTCAGCGTGAAGGTGAAAATTGTGGCCTCGATCATCGACCAGAACACCAGCATGAAGAACGCGGGCCAGGGAACGCCCGGGCGGCGCGACGTCGCGTCCAACACGGCGAGCGGGGAGGTCACCGCGCCTTTCAGCGTCCCCCAGACGAGCTGGACGGCCGTCTTGAGCAATCCCCAGACCCAGCCGACCAGCACAATGAGGAATCGCACCAGGCCGGCCCAATAGAACCAGACCATCCGCAGTGCGTCCCACCACGCGAGCGCGACCGACTGCAGCAGCGTCACCGAGCGCCCCAGACGGAATGGGATCGTGTAGAGCGCTACCATCGTGCCCCAGATGCCGGCGATGAATACGGCGGCGGGCACGAGCAGGAGAATCCCCGTACCGGCGAGGCTCCAGAAGGTCTGACCCTGGAGCACGAAGCCGAACACCCGGGCCTGGAACGGCACGATCCACGCGAGCCCAGCCATCACCCACTCGAACAGCTGCGAGAGGATGAAGCTCCACTGCTGGGTCTGGGCGGCGTTGGTGACAGCGTCTTGCATCGAAAGAGCCCTCCCGCAAAAGAGGACGGCGTGCGCTACGAGGCGGGCACATTGTTATAAACGGGACGGGACAAGTCAAGGAAAGTCGGGTGACGGACGTCACGCCGAGCCTGCGACTTGCGCAAAACGCCCATGAAAGGCTAATCATCTGACGTGGCGGATGACCCGAAACGCTTGATCGTCGTGGGCGATCGTGTGTTGATCACTCCCGAGGAAGGGGAGGAGCGCACGAACGTCGGCCTCTATTTACCGCCGTCCGCCATCGAAGGCCGGCAAGTGCAGGGCGGGCGGATCGTCGCCACCGGCCCCGGCACCCCGATGGCCGAGCCCGCCAGCATGGACGACGAACCGTGGAAAACGCACGCCGGCGGCGCCGAGGTGAAGTACCTGCCGATGCAGGCCGAGGTCGGCGACTACGCGCTGTTCTTCCGCAAGGCGGCGGTCGAAATCACGTTCGAGGGGAAGACGTATCTCGTCGTGCCGCAGGCCGCCATTCTGGTACTCGTACGAGGGACGCATGGCTGACATCGGGTGGGCACGCAGTCGCGGGGATCGCGCCGAGGGCCAGGGCCTCCGCCGTGGGGCGTGGTATCGCGTCGTCGAGACTCCCCCGAAGGAGTATGTGGTCCTCGACGTGCACCACGTGGAGGTTCGGATTCCGAAAGGCGATCTCGAGATTCGGAACGAGCGGCCCAACGGCTGGAGCGTGGTGCGCGAGCCCCACCTCGTCTGTCCCGGATGCCATTCGCGCACGGTGGTCCCTGAAGGGAAGAAGGAAGCGAAGTGTCACGAATGCGGCAGGACGTACCCGATCGACTGGAAAGACGCGAGCTAGAGCTCCGGCGGGACGTAGGGCGTCGGCACCGGCTTCTTTGCCTCGGGATTCGCCTGTCGTTCGCACAAATGCTCCAGCAGCTCGATTTGACGCTTCTGAATGTGCCAGAGCTCGTGCCACTGCTTGAACCTGAGCGAATCCAGTTTGTCGTGTAGATCCCGAATCTCGATCTCTGCCATCAAGTTGATCTCGTAGTCCTGATTCGCCTGCACGCGGTCTTTGTGCGCCTGGCGGTTCTGGCTCATCATGATCACCGGCGCCTGGAGCGCCGCGAGCGTGGACAATACGAGATTCAAAAGAATGAAGGGATACGGGTCGAACGGATGGCTGGCGAGCACCCAAACGTTGACCCCCATCCAGATGACGAGAATCCCTCCGAACAGGCTGATGAATCGCCAGCTCCCGCCAAACTGCGCAACCCGATCGGCCACGTGCTCGCCGAACGTCATCTGTGTGTCCATATCCTGATGCACGAGCTTGCTCACCCGACCCCGGCGCGTGACCTTCGACACCACCGCGTGCTCGAGCTCCGACAGCTTCTGATACTCCGCCTCGAGATACCCGATGAACTTCTTGGCGCGGTACTGCTCCAGACAGTGCGCGCAGATGCCGCGCTTTCCTTCCCATTCGGGGCGGTCTTGCTTGATGAGATCGATGATCCGGTTTTCCAGCTTCTGGGGAGAAGCGAGTGTGCGACCTTCGACCACGCTGTCGCACAACGAACACGTCACTTTGGGCATGGCGGTGGTCTCCTAGGGCCGCGCGGGCGTCGGCGCTTCAGCGGGTAACTGCATGTGCAAGTTGTGAACGAGGAACGCCCAGCGGTCGGTCTGCTCCTCGATGACCTTCGCAGTCGGCTTTCCAGCGCCGTGACCAGCCTTCGTCTCGATCCGAATGAGCACCGGCTCCGACCCGCCCTGCGCGGCCTGCAGCGTCGCCGCGTACTTGAACGAATGCCCGGGCACGACGCGGTCGTCGTGATCGGCAGTCGTGATCAACGTCGGCGGATAGTGCGTCCCGGGCTTGATATTATGGATCGGCGAATAGCGATACAGAAATGGAAAATGCCCCACGCTGTCGGCTGAACCGTACTCCGTGACCCAGGCCCAGCCGATCGTGAATTTGTGGAAGCGCAGCATGTCCATCACGCCGACCGCCGGCAGCGCCGCGCCGAACAGCTCGGGCCGCTGATTGAGCACGGCGCCGACCAGCAACCCGCCGTTCGAGCCGCCGCCGATCACCAGCTTCGCCGGTGAGGTGTAGCGCTCTGTAATCAGATACTCGGCCGCGGCTATGAAGTCGTCGAACACGTTCTGTTTGCGGTCGAGCATGCCGGCTTGATGCCATTCCTCTCCATATTCCGATCCGCCCCGCAGCACGGCCTGTGCGAACACGCCGCCCATCTCCAGCCACGCCAGCACACCGATGGAGAATCCCGGCGTCATGTTGACGTTGAAGCCGCCGTAGCCGTAGAGGTAGGTCGGGTTCGCGCCATTCTTTCGCAATCCCTTGTTGTACGTCAAGAACATCGGCGCACGGGTGCCGTCCTTGCTCGTGTAGAACACCTGCACGGTTTCGTACTTCGACGGATCGACCGAGATTTCCGGCGCCTTGAACACGCTCGACGTGCCGGTCGTGAAGTCGTGGCGGAAGATCGTCGTCGGATAGAGGAACGACGTGAACGCGTAGAACATCTCCGTGTCGCGCGGCTCGCCGGTCACCTGCACGATCGAGCCGAGCGTGGGGAGCGGAACCTCGCCGAGCGACGTGCCATCCAGCGCGTAGGTACGCAGCAGCGAGTACGCATCGTGGAGATAGCGAATGACGAACGTATTGTGGACGATCTGCGAACCCTCGATCACATCCGGAGCTTGCGGGACGAGCTCTTTCCACCGACTCACCTCGGGGCGGCGCACGTCGACGGCGATGATACGACTCCGCGGGGCTTGGTTGTCGGTCTGAAAGTAGAAGACCGACCCAGTGTTTCCCACGAATCCGTACGAAGCATCGAAATCGTCGAGCAGCCGGACCACCGGCGCGTCGAGTCGCGGATGTTGGGGATCGCCGAGGTCCTGATAGTAGATGCGATTGCGGCGGTCGGTCCCGAGCCAGACCGTGTAGACCGCGTAGCGTCCGTCGGCGCTGACTTCCACGGAAAAGCCCCAGTCAGGATGATCGGGCCGTTCGTAGATCAGCCGGTCAGCCGACTGATCGGTGCCGAGCTTGTGGTAATAGACCTTCTGGTCGTGGTTGACCTGGAGCAGTGGATCGGTGCCGGCCGCCGGCTCGGGATAGCGGCTGTAGAAAAACCCCCCGCCATCATGCGTCCACGCCGCGCTCGAGAACTTAATCCACTTGAGATGATCGCTGCGGTCCTGCTTCGTCGTCACATCCCGGACCCGGAATTCCTGCCAGTCCGAGCCGCTGCCGGACGTACCGTAGGCCAGCGTGCGCCCGTCTTCCGTGAACGCGAGGATCGAGAGCGCGACCGTGCCGTCGGGCGACAAAGTGTTGGGATCGAGCAGTACGTCGGGCGGCGCCGTCAGGGAGCTTTGCGAATACAGCACCGATTGGTTCTGCAGTCCGGAGTTCCTGAAGAAGAAGTAGCGGCCACCCTTCTTGAACGGCGCGCCGTATTTCGGATAGTCCCACAGCTCGGTGAGACGGCGCCGGATCCGCTCCCGTTCCGCGATCTGCTCGAGGTAGGCGGAGGTGACGCGGTTCTGCGCCTCCACCCAGGCGCCCGTCTCGGGCGAGTCCACATCCTCGAGCCAGCGGTAAGGGTCGGCGACCTTGGTGCCGTGGTAATCATCGACCACGTCACTCTTGTGCGTCGGCGGGTAGGTGAGCGTCTGAGCGAGCATGAGGGTCATGAGCAAAGGAGTCATGACGCGTAAACGTGCCCCGAGCCGCGTTTTGGGGGTAGGGGGCCGCAGCGGGCGATGCTGTTTCGTGCGACATGCCGACCTGCTTCGTGGGACTCGGGGGGCTCGGCGGGCTCGGCGGGCTCGGCGGGCTCGACGCCGCGCGCGCAATCCTCAGCGAACGGTTCGGTCACGCCCGTTTCCGCGTACACCAGCTCAAAGTGCTCGGCCCGCTGCTCGCGGGTCGGAATGTCCTCGCTGTCCTGCCCACGGGTGCCGGCAAGTCGCTCTGCTATCAAGTGCCCGCGCTGCTCAGCACCGGACTCACGCTCGTGATCTCGCCGCTCATTTCCTTGATGCAGGATCAGGTGGGCGCGCTGCGGCGCCGCGGGATCGCGGCGGCATATGTGAACAGCCAGCTCGATGCCCAACAGCGCCGTCTCGTGCTCGACGCCGCGACGAGCGGCCGGCTCGCGCTGCTCTACTGCGCGCCGGAGCGGCTGGGATCCCTGACGCGCCGGCTTACAGGCGGTGGGACGCGCGTGAGCCTGCTGGCCATCGACGAGGCGCACTGCATCACCGAATGGGGCAACGAATTCCGGCCGGTGTATCGGCGGCTCGGCGTATTCCGATCGCTGCTCGGCCGGCCGCCGACGATCGCGCTCACGGGCAGCGCGACGCCCGCCGCCCGAGCGGACATTCTCCACGTGCTGCGGATGCCCGACGCGGAGGTCATCGTCACGTCGTTCGATCGCCCCAATCTCGTTTTCGGCACGCGCCGGATGCGCGACGATCGCGAGCGATTCGCCGCGATCCGTGCGCGGGTCCGTGATGCGCCAGGCGCCTCCCTGATCTACACGCCGACACGACGCCTCACCGAGCTGGTCACGCGCGCGCTGCTCCGGACCAGCGTGCGGGCTGCACCCTATCACGCCGGGCTGAGCGCGAACACTCGCCGGCGAGTGCTGCGGGCCTTCCTCGCCGATCAGGTCCACGTGATCGTCGCCACGAGCGCTTTCGGCATGGGAATCGACAAGCCGGACGTCCGGCAGGTGCTGCATTGGGGCGCGCCGCCGACCCTCGAGGCCTACTATCAGGAGGCGGGCAGGGGCGGCAGGGACGGCAAGGCATCAGAGTGCCTCGTGCTGTGGCGGCCCGAGGACCTTGCCTGGGGCCACATCAGTCCAGCCATGAGACGCTATGTCGAGTCTCGGACAAACCACCGGGCGATGATACTGGAGTACTTCGGGGAGCCCTGATGATATTTCGGCATGCACGATAGCCTCTACTTCTCCGACCACCATCTCCAGGTTCGCGAGATGGTGAGAGACTTCGCCAAGAACGTCGTCAAACCCACCGCCCGCCAATACGACCTCGAGAGTCGGTTCCCCTGGGACAACGTGAAGCAGATGGCGGAGCTCGGCCTCTTCGGCATTCCGTGGCCAGAGGAGCTCGGTGGCTCGGGGATGGATTACCTGTCCTACATCACCGTGATCCACGAGCTCGCGAAAGTCGATGCGAGCCACGCCATCACGGTCAGCGCACACACCACACTCGGCACCTCGCCGATCGTGGATTTTGGCACCGACGATCAAAAGCGGCGCTTCGTGCCCCCGCTCGCGACCGGGAAGGTTCTAGGCGGCTTCGGGCTAACGGAGCCGGGAGCCGGTTCGGACGCGGGCGGCACTAAAACCAGCGCCGTCGATCGCGGCGACCACTACGTCCTGAACGGCTCGAAGATTTTCATTACGCACGCGGGTGTGGGCGAGATCTTCTGCGTCACGGCCCGCACCGATCCGAACGCCAAACGCACCCACGGCATCACCGCCTTCATCGTTACCAAGGACACCTGCGATCTCGACGAGACGAAACGCGTCGGGATCGGTCATGCGCCCCCCTCCGAGCTGCCAAAGAACCGGGGCGTGCTCTCCGGGAAGAAAGAAGACAAGCTCGGCTGGCGCGCCTCGGACACGCGGGAGCTGATCTTCCAGGACGCAGTTGTGCCGAAGGAGAATGTGTTGGGGCCCGTGAACAACGGGTTTCGCCAGTTCCTCCACACTCTCGATGGCGGCCGCATTGGCATCGCCGCCTTGGCACTGGGACTCGCCGAGGGAGCGCTGGAGGAGTGTCTGACGTATACGTCCACGCGCAAACAGTTCGGCCGGCCGATTGCGAGCTTCCAGGGCGTGCATTTCGCCCTCGCCGACATGGCCACCGAAATCGAAGCCGCGAAACAACTCGTCTACCACGCGGCCTGGCTCAAGCAGCATGGCCATCCGTTCAAGCGAGAGGCGGCGATGGCCAAACTGTACGCCTCCGAGCTCAGCATGCGGGCCACGACCAAAGCGGTCCAGCTCCACGGCGGGTACGGATACACGACCGAGTATCCGGTCGAGCGAATGATGCGCGACGCCAAGATTTGTGAAATCGGCGAGGGAACCAGCGAAATTCAGCGCGTGGTGATTGCCCGGCAGCTCCTGGGCGGTTTGATAGATTGACCTAAACTCCCACTCGTCTTAGGTTTACCTCATGCATTGGTCTCTGGCGTCTCTCAGCCGCCTTTCCAATCGATTGATCTCCCTGCCGGTGCCGCCGCAGCTGCGCGTGCCCGGTGAGTTGGACTATTGCTGGGAAAACCACAGGCTCCCGGGGGGCGGGTGCTTCCCGCCGGGACGCGAGGGTACCTGCTTTGAAGCGCGAGATACTGATCTCTGGAAGCCCGCGGGAGACCCGCGTGGCCATTCTCGAGGACGACCGCCTTGTTGAGCTCCTGGTCGATCGTCCCGATTCCCGCCGCTCGGTCGGCGATATCTATCTCGGCAAGGTCGAGGCGGTGCTGCCGGGCATTCAGGCGGCTTTCGTCGACATCGGCGCCGAAAAGAGTGCGTTCCTCCACGCCTCGGACCTGATCGAGGCGGACGAAGACGAAGACCCCGAGGACCGTGAACCCGACGACGCGGACGACGAGAACGGGAACGGGGGGGGCAACGGAAACGGTGGGGGAAACGGCAGGGGAGAAGGGAAGGGCGGTTCTCAGACGATTGCGAATCGCCGTGGCCCCCCCCGTGAGCGGACCCGGCGTCGCCCGGCGCCCAACATCGCCGACGAGCTGAAACGCGGTCAGACCAAGCTCGTCCAGGTCATCAAGGAAGCCATCGGTACCAAGGGTCCGCGCGTCACCGCGCAGGTCTCACTCGCCGGCAGGTTCCTCGTTTACATGCCGTTCGCTTCGAAGGTGGGCGTCTCGCGCAAGATCGAGGCGCGCGACCAGCGCGCCAAGCTGCGCGAGATGGTGACGAAGCTCGTCCCCGCCGATTCGGGCGGCTGGATCATCCGCACCGTCGCCGACGACCTCACCGAGGCGAGCTGCAAACGCGAGATCGACCACCTCCTCAGCCTCTGGAAGAAGATCAAGCGGAAGCAGGCGTCAGGCCGTGCGCCCGCGCTGCTCCAGCGCGAGACGAGCCTCACACGGGGCATCGTGCGCGACCTGCTGTCCGACAGCGTCGACCTGCTCCTCGTCGACTCCAAGCTCCTGTACAACGAAGTCGAACAGTACTTGAAGCAGATCGACCCCGAGCTGTTGCCCAGGGTCAAGCTGTACACCGCCGAGACGCCGCTCTTCGACGAATACGACGTCGAGGCGGAGATCCGCAACCTGTTCAAGCAGCGCGTGGAGCTGCCGACGGGCGGCTATCTCATCATCCAGCCGACCGAAGCGCTGATCTCAATCGACGTGAACACCGGCCGGTACACCGGCAAGCGCGACCCCGAGAGCACAATCCTCCGGACCAATCTCGAGGCGGCGCGGGAAGTGGCGCGCCAACTCCGGCTGCGCGACATCGGCGGGATCATCGTGGTGGACTTCATCGACATGGAGACGCGGTCCAATCGGGATAAGGTCCTCCAGGAGCTGCGCACCCACCTCGGTCGAGACCGCGCGCGCACGCGGGCGTTCGCCGTGTCCGAGCTCGGGCTGATTGAGATGACCCGCCAGCGCGTCCGCCCCTCGCTGTGGCAGTCGATGACGATCGAATGCCCGACATGCAGCGGCACAGGTCGCGTGTTCCGGCCGGAGGTCGTGGTGCGACGGATGGAGCGCTCCCTCAAGCGGGCGGGCGCCGATCACAAGGAACGCCAGCTGTCAGTCCGTCTGCACCCGGAAGTCGCGCTCTACCTTGTGGAGCAGGAGCCGAACTTCCTGCGGCAACTCGAGAAGCAGACGGGGCTCGAGCTCGAGGTCCGTGACGACCCAATGATGAGACTCGATGAGTTCCGGATGATGGCTCGGCCGGCGGGTCGCGATGTGACTGAGCAATATGCTGTGGCGTGATGGGTAGGGGCGCAGCATGCTGCGCCCCTACATCCCACGACCTTGACCAACCGATTGTCCCTGTTTAGGTTCCGGCCCCTATGTCATACGCGATTTTCACCACCGGTGGCCGCCAGTTCCGCGCCGAGCCGGGAGTCACGATCAAGGTCCCCCTGCTCGACGCGAAGCCGGGGGACGAGGTGTCGTTCGATCACGTGCTGATCGCGAGCGACGGCAAGCAGGTGCAGAGCGGCAAGCCGCTGATCAAGGGTGCCAAGGTCACGGCCGAGGTCGTGCGGCACGGCAAGGACAAGAAGGTCCGGATCTTCCGGTTCGCGCGCCGCACCGGCTATCGCCGCCACGCCGGGCATCGGCAGGACTTCACCGAAATCAAGATCGCCGACGTGAAGGTCGGCTGAGGATCGCATGGCTCATAAGAAGGGTGTCGGCTCTTCGCGCAACGGGCGCGACTCGAATCCGAAGTACCTCGGCGTGAAGCGGTTCGGCGGAGAATTCGTGACCGCAGGCAGCATCATCGTGCGGCAACGCGGGACGAAGTTTCATCCTGGCCGGAACGTGCGCCGGGCCTCGGACGACTCACTGTTCACCGTTGTCGATGGGCAAGTGAAATTCGAGCACAAGAACAAGAAGCGGATGCAGGTCAGTGTTTACCCAGTAACGACTGAGGCCGCCAAGAACTAAGGCGGCCTCGATGGTTTTTAGTATTTCGGTGGCAGCGTTCTGTATCTCTCGAGTAGCTCAGTCTGGCGACTTCGTAATGGAATATCCCTTCCTCGGATAAAGACATGCTCGACCCCGGTCGAGAATTCGAACGGGTCTCCGCTCCACACGACGACGTTCGCAACCTTTCCAGCATCGAGTGATCCGTACTGACCCGCTACCCCAAAAATCTCGGCCGGCGTGAGTGTCACCGCCCGCAGCGCCTGCTCCCACGTCATCCCATTCGCGACGGCATTGCCGGCCTGCTGCCGCAAGTCGCGCGTATTCTCTGTGGTGGTCTCCATCAGGGCGACCTTTGCGCCGCCCTTCGCAAGCAGTGCGGCGTTCTCGTAGCGAATACCGAGCGCGTCGTACGACGGAATGTTGTCGAGCGGCTCGACCAGCACGGGCACCCCCGCCGCGGCGATCTCACCGGGAATCATCCAACCTTCCGCCGCGCCGGCGAGAATCAGCTTGAGCCGGTACTCGCGTCCGATCCGGAGCGCCGTTTCGATGTCGCTGCGGCGATTGGCCACGACGATCAACGGCAGCTCGCCACGCAGCACCGGCTGCAACGCTTCGAGGTCGGCGGCGCTGGCACTGAGATCTTCGATCTGGCGGCGCCGGTAGTCGGCGCGCCGCGTCGCATACTCCCGCGCGTCGTCCAGCAGCCGGCGCAACCGCGCGGTGACGCCGGCGCGCGACCCACCGCCCGCGTCTTTCGCGGCCTCGCTCAACCCGGCGACCATCGCCGCGGGTGATTTCACGCGCATGGCCTCGATCGTGGCGCCGTCGAGATCGATGAGCGCCGCCTGGCCCCAGATCATGCTCTCGCCCGGAAGTGCGAACGATCCAGGAACCGCCAACGTGGTCGTGACACCTTCGATCCGGTTGACCGCGATGAGTGTCGACGCGGGGTTGAGGCCCTCGAGGACGTTGAACGCCGCCGCCACATCATTGCCGCGCTGCGTGTACTCGTTGGTGCCTTGTACCACCTGGATCTCCCGCAGTCCCATCTGGCCGGCGCCGTCTATCAGACCCGGCGTGACCCACTTGCCCGACGCGTCGATGCTCGTCGCGCCTGCGGGCACCGCGACATTGGTCCCCACAGCCGCGATCCGCCCGTCACGAATGAGCACCGTGGCGTTGTTGATTTTCGGGCCCGACACCGGGTACACGGTGCCGCCGGTGATCGCAATGGTCTGAGCCAGCAGGAACGCGATCATGGCTGCCCCAGGCTGAAGTCGGTTTTCGGTTGGTGCGCCGGATCGTTCCGATCGTAGACCAGCCAACCGTCGTTGTAGACCTGCACGGCCCGTGCATAAACCGACAGAGGATCGGCCGACCAGACGACCACATCGGCCATCTTGCCGGGCTCGAGCGTCCCGACGATCGAATCGAGTCCCAGGACCCACGCAGCATTGGCGGTGAACCAGCGCAGCACCTGGTCGCGCGTAATCGGAATCCCGGCACGGCGACCCGCGTACATCGCTTTCGCCGCTTCCTGATTCAGCCGCTGGATGCCTCCGGCATCATCCGAGTGAATGTCCGCGCGCGCACCCGCCTGCTGTAACAGCGCCGCATTCTCGTGAATGCCGTCCATCGCCTCTTCCTTGAACCCCCACCAATCCGCCCAGACCGCGGACGCCGTGCCTTCCCGGGCCAGCACATCCGCGATCTTGTACGCCTCCACGGCGTGATGGAACGCGCGAATCTTGAAGCCGAATTCATGGGCAAGATCGAGCATCTGCATCATCTCGTCGGCACGATAGCAGTGGTTCTGGACGTAGATGTTGCCGCGCAGCACCTCGGCGAGGGTCTCGTTACGCAAGTTCCGCTCGGGCCGGTCGCCCTGATGATCCTTGTTCCATTTGTCCCAGCGCTGCCGGTAGGCCTGCGCCCCGATGAACGCGGCCCGATAGCCCGCCATGTTGCCCATGCGGGTGGACGGACCGCCACGATTGCCGTATGTCCGCTTGGGGTTTTCGCCGCAGGCCATCTTCAACCCATAATGCGCGCCGGGAAATTTCATCTCCTGCACCGAGCGGGCAGGAATCAGCTTCAGGACGGCGCTCCGGCCGCCGATCAGATTCGCCGACCCGGGCAGCGCCTGAATCGTGGTCACGCCACCCGCAATCGCGAGGGGTATCTGCGGATCCTGCGGCCAGAACGAATGCTCCGCCCAGACCTCGGCGGTCACGGGATTCGTGGCTTCATTGCCGTCCGATTCCGCGAAGGTGCCCGGCGCTGCGTACACACCGAGATGCGAATGCACATCGATCACACCCGGCGTCACCCACTTGCCCGTGCCGTCCACCACGGTCGCATCACTCGGCGCGTTCACATTCGTGCCGACCGCGACGATGCGCCCATCGCGAAACAGAATCGAGCCACCTTGGATTTCCTGACCGGCCGCCGTCATAATGGTCGCGTTACGAATGAGCACCGGAGGATTGGCGTGGCGCTTGTAGGTCGAGGGATACTGTGGGCCGATGCCCGTCGTATCCTGAGCGACAGCGGGCGCAGAAGCGGCCGGGGGAGCCGCCGCCGTCGTCCGCGCACCGGCCGACGCGCATCCGCCTGTCGCGAGGAGCCCCAAAGCGATCAGTGAAAACCGCATGCCGAAATCCTCCCGGTTATTTCACGAGTTCAAACACCAGCGGCGCCCCGGTCGGTGCGATCCGGACGATCCGCCGCGGCGCTTGCTGGGTCACGTGCATCACGAGCGGCAGCTGCATTCCCGACAGCTCGAGGCGATACGCCGGGAAGGTCCCGGCCGGGACGGCCACGTTCTCGAAGGCAGCGACCTTCACGCTGACGACTTTCGTCGTGCCCTCGCCGGTCGAGAACACGTTCAGGTTGAACGTCTTCCCTTGTTCGAGCGGCAGCGCGGTCAAGAGCAGCGCCAGGACGTTGTCGTCGATTGTGCCCGCGGGGATGGTCGTATCTACTGTGATCGATTTAGGCGTGCCGCCCGGTTGCGGGCTCATCGACGTGCCTTTGACGCGTCCCTCGGCGTAGCTCAGATGGATCTCCGTATGCTGACCCTGGACCGTGCCGGTTTGATCGGTGCGCCGCATCGAGAGATCGCTGTTCAACACCACGCGCGACAGCTGCTGGAACTGGCCGATCGTCGTCGCTTCCGTATAGACGATCGAATCGCCCATCACGTCGACCTTCGCCGCCTGGCCGCCGAGCACGTTGCCTTGGACCAACGCGTGGAAGGTGTCGCTGCGTGCGACGATTTGACTGCGATCGAACGCGACCGGCCCGCCTTTGGGATTGAGCTCTGCGGGATCCGTCGCCTTACCCGCGATGTCCACGAGGCGCACGGGGGCGATCGCTTTGAGTCTGTCGTACAGCGCCTTGGCGTCGCCGACGACAACGATGGTGAAAGCGTCGCGGTGAATCGCGCGTTGCGCCGCAGCACGCGCGCGCGCCGCGCTCACCCGGGCAAGCCGCTCGCGGTAGTGTTGGACGTAGTCCGAACCCAGCCCGAGGAGCCGAGACGTCGACACCACCTGGGCGATCTGCCGCGGCGTTTCGATCGTCAGCGGGAAGGAGCCCACGAGAAATCCCTTCGCCGCCACGAGCTCGCTGTCGGGAATCGCTTCCGTACGGATGCGATCGATCTGGTGCAGCAACTCCGTCAGCGCACTGTCGGTCACTTCAGTGCGCCCCTCGAACGTCGCCTGCCAGAAACCCACACCCCGGTTGCGGCGCAGTGCCGCGTAGGAGCCGTAGGTCCAGCTCTTTTGTTCGCGCAGTATGATGAAAAGGCGCGAGTCCGAGCCGCCGCCCAACACGTGAGTCGCGATGCGCGCCGCGTAGTACGTCGTGTCGGTCGGCAGGAACGTGGTGTTGCCGATGACGATGTTCGATTGGACCGAGCCCGGCCGATTGACGAGCAGAATATCCGTGCCTCGCTTGGCCGGCGGGGCGGGGAATGCCGGCGCCGGGGGCGCGGCGCCGTGCCAGCTGCCGAACGCCTGCGTCGCCAGCTCGCGGGCGCGCGGCAGAGTGATGTCACCCGCGACGACGAGCAGTGAGCCAGTCGGCCGCAGCCGTCGTCCCGCGAACCCGACCACATCGTCGCGCGTAATCGCCTTGTACGCGGCGGCGCTCGTGTTCCGGCCGTAGGGATTGCGCCCGTAGATCTCCTGCTGGAACGCCCGGCCGGCCACGTTTTGGGCCTGTGACAGCTCGACTTCGAGCGCTGACAGGAATCGGGTGCGCGCCAGCTCGAGCTCCTGATCGGGGAACGTCGCGCGCCGGGTCACGTCGCCGAGCAGCGAGAACGCCAGCTCGGCGTGATCGCTCAGCACGTCGGCGGACACCGCGAGAAAATCGTCTCCCGCGCTCGCCCCGATGCTGCCGCCGACACCTTCGATCGCCTCGGCGATCTGCTCGGCGTTCTGCGTGGGCGTGCCCTTGGTCAGCAGCTCCGCCACAATCGCCGCGACGCCTTCCTTGCCGGCGGGATCATAGGCGCTCCCCGCGCGGAAGCTCAGACTGACCGACAGCGTCGGCTGTTCGTGATTCTCGACGAGGAGGAGCGTCATTCCGTTCGGCAGCGCGACTTCGCGGAATGGCGGAAACTGGACCGGGCGCAGCCGTACAGGCGCGGGCGGACGCGTGGGGAAGGGCTCCTGCGCGGAAAGTTGGAAGGTGGGAATGTTGGACAGTGTCCACACTGTCAACATTCCCACCTTCCAACCGTCCAACCGTCCAACGTTCCACGGCTTCATTGGCCACCTCCGGACGTCGGACCCGCACCCGCGCGGACGATCAGCCGCGTCAGATTCGCCGGCGCGAGATACGCGTTCGCGACGCGCTTCACGTCGTCGCTCGTCACCGTCAGCAGGTGGTCGAGATCGGTGTTGATCTCATCGATCGTCGAATGGAACGTGAGATAATGGTGCAGCTCCTCGGCTTTCCCGAAGGTCGTCTCACGGTTGTCGATGAATCCCGCCCGGAGGATGTTCTTGGCCTTGTCGAGTTCCGCCGCGCTGATGCCGTTCGCGCGGATGGAATCGAGCTGCTGACTGAGCAGGCTGTCGAGGCGGTCGGCCGAGACACCCTGATTGACGATGCCATAGGCGGCCAGCACGCCTGGACCGTTGCGTGACCCATAGGGATTCAAGATCGAACCCGCCCCGACCGCCGCCTTGTCGCGCCGCACCACCGACACATTCAGCCGGGAGCTCTCGCCCTGGCCGAGGATGATGTTGAGGACTTCGAGGGCCGGGGTGTCCGCGCTGCGATGTTCGGGAATGCGATACAGCCGCATGACCAGATCGAGATTGGCGTGGGGGTCGTGCACTTCCCGCCGTTGCGCCGCTTTCGCCGCCGCCGTCCCGGCGTCACAGCGCGGCGCTTCGGGCGCGGCATGACTCGGCACGCCGGCGAAGTACTGATTCACCAAGCGCCGCAGCTCGCCCGGGCTGAAGTCGCCGACCACCACCAGCGTGGCGTTGTTCGGCGCATAGTACGTATCGAAGAACGCCTGGACATCCGCCAGCTTCGCCGCGTCGAGATCGGCCATCGAACCGATCACCGTGTGCGCGTACGGGAAGCACGTCGTGCTGTCGAACGGCCACGTGAGACCGTCGGTAAACGCTCCGGCGTAGGGCTGATTGTCGACGCGGAGCCGGCGCTCCTCCTTCACCGCCTGGCGCTGATTCTCGAACTTGTCCTCCGTGATCGCGAGCGACCGCATCCGATCCGCCTCGAGCCACAGCGCCAAATTGAGGCGATTCGACGGCACCGTCTCGTAGTAGTTGGTCCGGTCCTCGGCGGTGCTGCCGTTGTAGTTGCCGCCGGCCCGCTCCACGAGCTGCCCATGCTCCGATTTCTTCACGTGCGCCGAGCCCTCGAACATCATGTGTTCGAAGAGGTGGGCGAAACCGGAGCGGCCGGCGCGCTCGTTGCGCGAGCCGACCTCGTACCACACATCGACCGTGACGATCGGCGTCGAGTGATCTTCGGAATAGATCACGCGCAGCCCGTTCGGCAGCGTGAACTGCTCGAAGGCGATGCGTCCAGCCGGCGGCGAGGGGGAAGCAGCCTGGGCGAGCAATGTTCCAGGGAGAACCAGCAGGAGCGCGAACAGTGTGCGCATGGGTTCAGGACTCCACGGGGAAAAGCGCGAGCGCGTTGGTTTCGAGGATCGCCTGTTGCTGCTCTATCGTCAGCGGCAAGGCCAGGAATTGATCGATGTTTTGCCGCAGATCTTTGACGCCCGGGCTGGGCCAGTCGGTGCCCCAGAGGACGCGGTCCGCGATCTCCGGCAGGCGGGGAAAGTACTCCAGCAGCTTGGAGGGCGGAATGCCCGAGACATCGAGCCTGACTCTCCCATGACGTCGCAGGATGAAAAACGCTTCCTCCATGTACAGCGGCCGTCCGCCGTGCGCCATCACGAGCTGCAGATCAGGAAAATCGATGGCGACGTCGTCGAGCTCCATCGGATTGCCGTACTTCGATCGGGCCCCGGGGAAGATCGAGGTGCCGGTGTGAATCATGACCGGCAGGCCGCGCTCCTCGCAGCGCCGGTAAATCGTGCCGAGCGCCGTGAGCCCATCGGTGTAGGCGTTGGCGGGGAACGCCTGATGCGGCGGATGGATCTTGATCAGCCGGATGCCTTGATCGATCAAGCGATCGACATCGCCGGCGGGATCCCGCGTGAAGCGCGCGTGCACGCCGCCGTAAGGGATCAGGCGCTCCGGATTGGCGCGCGCATATTTCGCCGCGAACGTGTTCGTCGAATCGTCGAAGCCCATGATGTCGGGGCTGGGATAGTTCACGAGGCCGACGCGCCACACGCCCGAACGATCCATCACCTCGAGCAAGGCCCGCGGATCGTCCATGACGGAGATCAGGAAGTTCCAGTGGTCTTCCTTCCCCTTGCGCATCGCCTCCTGAACTTGAGGCTTGAGGTCGCGCCACGGCTGGATGTGAATGTGAACGTCGGTGATGCGGCTCAATCGCTCCAGGTGTAGAACCCCTTTCCCGACTTCTTGCCCAGCTCTCCCTTCTTCACTTTCTCCCTGAGAATTTTCGGCGGCTCGTACTGCGGCTTGCCCAGCGTCGCATGCAGGTATTCCGCGATCGCGAGGCGCACATCGAGGCCGACCAGATCGGTCAGCTTCAGCGGCCCCATCGGATGGTTGTAGCCGAGCTCCATTGCCTTGTCGATGTCCTCCGCGCTCGCCACGTCCTGCTCGAGCATGCGCATCGCCTCCAGCCCGAGTACGACGCCGAGGCGGCTCGATGCAAAGCCGGGCGAATCGCGGACGACAATCGGCTCCTTGCCGAGGCGGCGGGCGAACTCGACAGCGCGCTCGGCGGCCGGGCCGCTCTCCCCCCCGTGGGTGATCACCTCGACGAGCTTCATCACCACCACGGGATTGAAGAAGTGCATGCCGACCAGACGTCCTGGCTCGGTCAGCCCCGCGGCGATTTGGCCGATAGAGAGCGACGACGTGTTCGACGCAAGCAACGCACTCCGCGGCGCCGTCCGCTCGACGTCCGCAAACAGGCGCTGCTTGAGTGCCAGGTCTTCGACGACCGCCTCGATGATGACGTCGGCATCGGCAATCGCCCCGCGGAGGTCGGGCTCGGCGTGCAGGCGGTTCACGACCGCCGCTCGGTCCGACTCGGTGAGCTTCCCGCGCTTGAGACCACCTTCGAGCAAGCTGGTGATCTGGACGATCGCACGCCCCAGTGCATTCGGCCCCGAATCGGTGAGCCGCACTTCGCATCCCGCCAGGGCCGCGACGTAGGCAATGCCATGCCCCATCGTCCCCGCACCGATGACCGCGACGCGCGTCGCCGTCATGCCGCTCGCGCAGCGTCCACGACGCGACGCGCGCGCTCGGGATGGTTGGTGCAGATGCCGTCCACGCCCCAGCGCACGAAACGCTCCATGTCACTCGGATTGTCCACGGTCCACGCGATGAGCGTCGCGCCCAGGCCGTGTACCGCCTGCAGCAGCCGTTCATCGATCGTCGATTGCTCTGGCCAGAGTGTCTGAGCCCCGGCGTCCTCGAGGAGCTGTTTCGCGGACGGCGACCGGACTTCCGAAAGAATTCCCCGCTGCAGGGTCGGCCGCTTCTGACCCAGTCGCCGGATGACGGGCTGGAGGAAGCTGTGTACCGCGTACCCGGCCGGGTTCGGGCCGCGATCGAGCGTTGCCAGCAGGCGATCGTCCCACCGGGAATCGAGCCCCTTCACTTCGACGAACACTCTGAGGGTGCCCAGCACGTCCAGCGCCTGGGCGAGCGTGGGGATGGGCTCGCCGTTGGCAAGCGGCACGCCGGCAAGATCGCGCGCCCGCGCCTGGGCAATGGGCAGCCCCAGCACGGATGGGTCGTGGTGGACGACGATCTCGCCGTCGAGGGTGGAGTGGACGTCGAGCTCGACGCCGTCGGCTCCCAGCCCGGCGGCAGCACGAAACGCGGCCAGAGAATTCTCCAGTTCGACACTGGAGGCGCCCCGGTGGGCGATCACCAAGGGCTTCACTGCTGCAGGCTGTCGGCTTTCTTGGGCTCGATCCAGTCCGGCTCTTTCTCGATGTCGTGCACGATGGCGATGTCCTCGGGGCGCGGCAGCACCGATTCCAGATACGCAGGGTACTTCGCGGCATCGAGGGGTTGCCCGTCCACTGTGAACTTCTGGTGCGCGTACATCCCGATTCGCCGGTTGAACTTGAGGTCGGGGACCTTGAGCTGCCGCTCGCGCTCCGGGATGAACATGTTGAGCCGCTCGACGAGCTTTACGATCTCCTGGCGGTACAGATTGCGCGCCATCTCGTTCAACTTGCTCTTGTCGGGCTCCGCGGCGCCGTTCGTGGGACTCTCCCGCTCGTCATACCGTCCCTTCAATCCCCAGACATAGGCCCAATGCGCCGACGAGGAGTTGTCGGTGCCGAACAGATCGAACGCCGTGGGGATCCACTTATAGAAGAAGCGCTGGATGACCTCGGGTGGCATCTTCCCGGCCTTCACGATGCGGAGCAGCCCGTTGTTGCCGGTGCCCAGGTGGTACGACTCCTCCTTGAGCATCGGGCCCATCGAGCGAGACAGCGGATCGAACGCGGAGACGGAGAGCATTTTCAGCTGGAACTTGCCGTCGCGGTCGATGAACTGCGTGTACGTGAAGAAGTCGAGCCAGTTGTCGACGATCTCGTTGAACGAGCCGAGCAGCCGTTCGCCTTCGTCGGCGCGACGTTCGAGCAATTTGGCGGCTTCGCGCTTGCCCTCGTCGCCGAAGTGCGAGCAAAGCAGGTAGGACATCTGCCAGCCGTGCCGCATCTCTTCGGTCATCACGCGCTGCAGGGACAGCAGGTCGTAGTCTGACGGCGCATGGTGCAGGAGATTGCGCTGTTGTTCGACCGACGCGAACTCGGTGTCACCCTGATAGACGATGAGGTTGAGCAGCGCGTCGCGGATGCGCTGGTCGGGGATGTGCATCACGGTCGGCCATTTGCGCTGCCCTTTGTAGTGGCCGAACTCGATGTGCGGGACTTCGGGGTCCCCAAACTTTGCCTCGAACCCGTACTTGCGAAGATCGCCCTGCGGCAGGCCGATCGAGTCCTGCCAGTACTTGAAGTAGTCGATCCAGTCGTCGAAGTTGTGGAGTTTGCGGACCATTCAGCGATTCCTTATGAGTTGGCGTGCTTCGGGAGTGGCAAACAGCACTTCCTGATCAGCGATTTCGACGTCCAGCATCTCTTCGAGCGTGCTGTGCAGCGAGCGGTACAGCGCCGCTTTCGTCTTGCGGACCGCGAGCGGCGCCATGCCGGCCCACCGCTCCGCCAAGGCTTTTGTCTCCGCAGCGAGCGACGCCTGCGGCACGACGCGATCGAACAAGCCCAGCTCCGCCGCTTCCGCGGCCGGCACCATGCGCGCGCTCCACACCAGCTCCAGCGCCTTCGAGATGCTGGTCAGGCGGGGCAGGAAGTAGCTCCCGCCCCAGTCCGGCCCCAATCCCAGCTTGTGAAAGACCTGTCCGATGGACGCCTGATCCGAGGCCAGACGGTAGTCGCACGCGAGCGCCAGGTTTGCTCCGCCGCCGGCCGCCGGGCCGTTGACGGCGGCAAGCACCGGCTTCGGCGCATTGCGAATCGTGAGCGCGATGTCTTTGCCCGCGCGGACGAGCTGTTCGCCCTGGCTGCCGAGGACGCCGAGATCGGCGCCGGCGCAGAAGGCGCGCCCGGCGCCCGTCATGACGATGACGCGCACCGCGTCGGCGGCGGCCAGCATGCGCAGGGCCTCGAGCAGATCCTCGCACATGTCGGGATCGAACGCGTTGAGCTTGTCCGGCCGGTTGAGCGTCGCCGTCGCGACGTGATCGATGATTTCGACGAGGACCCGCTCGTACGCCGCCATCAGACGCGCTCCACGACCATGGCGATCCCCTGACCGACGCCGATGCACATGGTGACCAAACCGAACTGCGCGTTACGGCGCGGTAAGGCGTGAAGCAGCGTGGTCAACAGCTTGGCTCCGGTGCATCCAAGTGGATGACCCAGCGCGATACCGCCACCGTAGATGTTGACCCTTTCGGGATCGAGCTGGAGCTCGCGGATGCAGGCGATCGCCTGCGCGGCAAAAGCCTCGTTGAGCTCCACGAGATCGATCTGATCGATCGTGAGACCGGCTCGCTTTAGAACCTGCTTAGTCGCCGGAATCGGCCCGAGTCCCATGCAGCCGGGATCGACTCCCGCGACGGCGGTCGCAACGATTCTTGCGAGCGGTTTACTCGCTTTCGCAGACACGAGCAGCGCGGCGGCGCCGTCATTGATTCCGCTGGAGGTCGCAGCGGTGACAGTTCCATCTTTCTTGAAGGCGGGTTTCAATTTCGCCACGGACTCGAGTGTGGTTCCTGCGCGCGGATACTCGTCCTTCGCAAACGTTGACCCATCCGGCAGTGTGACAGGTACGAGCTCGTTGGTGAACACGCATTCCTTGAGCGCCTTCTCTGCCCGTCGCTGGCTCTCTACGGCGAACGCATCCTGCTCGGCTCGGCTGATCTTGTAGCGCTCCGCCACCACCTCGGCCGTTTCGCCGAGCGAGATCGTCCATTCCTTCTTCATGCGCGGATTCACGAAACGCCAGCCCACGGTCGTATCGGCGACCTCCGGCGTCTTCCGGCTCCATGGCTCGCCCTGCTTGAGTATCACGTACGGGGCGCGCGTCATGCTCTCGACGCCGCCCGCGATGAACGTGTTCCCCTCGCCCGCCTTGATCGCCTGGGCCGCGCTCGCGACCGCCTGCAACCCGGAGCCGCACAGCCGGTTCACGGTCTGTCCGGGCACTTCGACCGGCAGTCCCGCAAGGAGCAGCGCCATGCGGGCGACGTTGCGATTGTCCTCGCCGGCCTGGTTCGCGCAGCCGAGGATGACGTCGTCGATCGTTGCGGGATCGACGCCGGAGTGTTCCACCACTGCTTTGATAGGCACTGCCGCCAAATCATCCGCCCGCACGCCGGCCAACGAGCCACCATGCTTCCCAACAGGAGTCCTGAGAGCCTCAACAACAAAGGCTTCCCTCACAGGGCGACCCACACAGTCTTCGTTTCCAAGTATCCATCCAACGCTTCGCGACCCAGATCCCGTCCAAAGCCGGAAGCCTTGAAGCCGCCGAATGGAGCGCCCGAGTCGTAGAAGTTGTATGAGTTGATCCAGACCGTCCCAGCGCGAATCGCCTTCGCGGCGCGGTGCGCCTTCTGGATGTCTTTCGTCCAAATACCGGCCGCGAGGCCGTAGATGGTCTGGTTGGCGAGCTTCACGCCCTGCTCAAAATCGTCGAACGTCAGCACCGCGAGCACGGGACCGAAGATCTCTTCGCGCGCAATCGTCATCTCTGGCTGCACGTGATCGAAGACCGTGGCTTCGACGTAGTAACCTTTCCCGTTGGGCTTGGCGGCCTTGCCGCCGGCGACGAGCTGCGCTCCTTCATCCACGCCCTTCTTGATGTAGGAGAGCACCGTCTCCTGCTGCTTCTTCGAGACCAGCGCGCCCAGCCGCGTGTTCTTATCGAGCGGATCGCCGGGAGTCATCTTCTTCGCCCCCTCGGCGAGCTGCTCGATCACGTGCGCGTGCACCGAGTTCTCGACCAGAAGGCGCGAGCCGGCGGCGCACACTTCGCCTTTGCCGTAGAAGATGCCGGTCTGCGCACCGCGGACCGCGGCCTTTAGGTCGGCGTCGGCGAAGATGATGTTCGGACTCTTGCCGCCGAGCTCGAGCGTGACGCGCTTGTTCGTCTCGGCGGCCATTTTCATGATCTGCCGCCCGACTTCCGTCGACCCCGTGAAGGAGATCTTGTCGACGTCGGGATGGCGTACGAGGGCCGCGCCAGCCGTCGAGCCCCCACCCGTCACCACGTTGAACGCGCCCGGTGGCAAACCCGCTTCGAGTGCAATCTCGGCAAAGAGCAGGGCAGTGAGGGGCGTTTCGGACGCGGGCTTGAGGACGACGGTACAGCCGGCCGCCAGCGCGGGCGCGAACTTCCAGCTCGCGATGTTGAGCGGGAAGTTCCACGGCACGATCGCACCGACCACCCCAATCGGCTCGCGCAGCGTGTAGGTGAAAAACGGCCCTTCGACCGGCAGCGTGTCGCCGGCGATTTTATCCGCCCACCCTGCGTAGTAGCGCAGCGTGTTGATCGCCATCCCGATTTCGATCTTCGATTCGAACAGCGTCTTGCCGTTCTGCGCCGTCTCGAGCCGGGCGACCTCGTCGAGCCGGGCTTCGAGCAAATCGGCCGCCTTGAACAGCAGGCGACCGCGTTTGCGGGCGGAGAGATCGCGCCAGGCGGCTGACTCGAAACAGGCTTTCGCGGCACGCACCGCGTTATCGACATCCGCCGCGTCACCGGCCGCCACATCAGCGAGGTTCTCCTCGGTCGCCGGGTTTTCGACGGCGAACCGCTTGCCGCTGGCCGCCGGCCGCCACTCGTTATTAATGAAGAGGTCGGTCTTCACTTCCCCTTGAACTCCGCCATCCGCTTCTCCTGGTTCGCCGCGATGCCCTCTTTGGCGTCATCGCTCTGGAACAGCTGCTGCTGCAGCTCGCGTTCGATGGCCAGGCCGCTCTCGAACGGCACCTCCGCGCCGGATTGGACGGAGCGCTTGATCAGGCCGACCGCCTTGGATGCCTTGTGGGGTGGGCAGAATTGCTTCGCATAGAGCAGGACCTGCTCCCAGAAGTCTTTCGCGTCGAATACCTCGTTCACGAGCCCAATTTCTTTGGCGCGATCGAAGGAGAACAGCTCGCCCTTCACCATCAGCTCGATCGCCAGAGACTTGCCGACGATGCGCGCGAGTCGCTGGGTGCCGCCCGTGCCCGGGAGCACGCCCAGGTTCACTTCCGGCAGGCCGATCTTGCCCGCGTTCTCCTTGGCGATCCGCAGATCGCACGCCATCGCGATCTCGAGGCCGCCGCCCACCGTGTGCCCGTTCAGCGCCGCGATCGTCAGCTTGGGTGTTTGCTCCAGGCGGTTCAGCGTTTCATTCGCGTGCAGACAGAAGAAATACTTGAACCGTGGCGTCACCTTGTTCAGCATGCCGATGTTGGCACCGGCGGAGAAGAACTTGTCGCCGTGCCCGCGCAGCACGATGACGTGGACGTTGTCGTCGAAGCGCGCCCGCAAGATCGCTTCGTCGAGCTGGTGCATCATTTCGTAGGTGTAGGTATTCGCGGGGGGATCGTCGAGCTCGATAATCGCGAGCCCATCCTCGGTGCGGTATTGAATCAGCATCTTGACTTGCGGTTCGGTCATGGTTGCCATGGAATTATTTCGCCTCCGGATGAGTCTCGACGAAGCCGCCGAGGAAGATGCTCGCCATGAGATCGGCCAGTCGCGCGGGATCGATGTGACCGGCCGGGTCGTACCAGTTGTAGATCCAGTTCATCATGCCAAAGAGGATATAGGTCGCGGCACTGCGGTCGACAGCGCTTTGCTCGGGAGCCGCGTCTTTGAGAATCGTCTCGAGCAGGTCCACATAGCGCCGCTTGATCGCGCTCACACTGCGCGGCGACGCTTCATGTGACAACACCTTCATCTCGGCCATGTGTTGCGCGAAAAACGCGACGTGGTGCCGGATGAACGCCTGCAGCCGCTCCTGCGGGTCGCTCGCCGTCACGACCGCCTGCCGCGCGCCTTCCAAGACCTGCGTGAAGCAGCGCTCCTGGATCAACGCCAGGAGATCTTCCTTGCCGCGGACGTAGTAGTACATCCCGGCCAGGGACATCCCGCTCGCGGCGGAGAGGTCCCGCATCGTGGTGGGGTGGTAGCCCTTGTCCGCAAAGACCCGGGCGGCACGGGCGAGCAGGTGGTCTAAACGCTCGTCGTATGGTCGCATAATTTCGAACGATCGTTCGAATTTGAAGCTAAGCCCAAGCGCTGGGACCGGCAAGGGCCTTAATATTCCGTCACTTCCCACGTCCACCGACAAACGACATCGATGGCGCACCCTCTGCCGCTATCCGAGACATCCAGCGACGCCGCGCTGATACTCGCGTGGCAATCGGGAGATGAACAGGCGGCGGCCGAGCTCGTCGGGCGCCACGCCCGGCCTCTGGCGCGTTTTCTCGCCGGGGCGGGAGCGCCCGAAGCGGACGTGGACGATCTGGTGCAGGAGACGTTCATCCGCGCGTTTCGCAGCGTGGACCGGTTCCGCGGGCAATGCCAGTTTCGCACCTGGCTGCTGACGATCGGCGGCAACGTGCTGAAGGATTTCGGGCGCCGCGCGGCGCGACGCAAAGTGATGCCGTTGGATGAGGCCGTGCGCGATGTCACCGGTGACCCGCACGAACATGCCGAGGCGAGCGAAGCGGAAGAGTTGCTCGCGGCGGGATTGCAGAAGTTGCCAAGGCTGCAGCGGGAAGTGTTCCTGCTGCGGGCACAGCAAGGACTCGAGTACGACGAGATCGCGGCGGCGTTACACACGACGCCGGGGGCAGCGAGAGTGCATTACCATCACGCAGTGCGGAAGCTGAAGGAGATCGTTGAATGAACGACGAAGCGAGGCTGGAGAATCTGGCCAAACGGCTGGGGGCGCGGGCCGCGGAGCGACTCGATGTCGAGGCGACCGCGCGGAAAGTGGTCGAGCGGCTGCGTGAGCAGCCGGTGCGCCGCATCGTCTGGATCCAGCAGACGTGGCTCAGGATTGCGGCCGCCCTCGTCGTCCTCGTGGGAGGCTCAGTGGTAGTCTCTCGGCTAACCCCGACGCGCTCCGGCGACAGTCCCGCACACGGCGCCCACTTCGTCGCCGATGACTTGAACGATCTCTCGACGGAGCAGTTGCGGGACGTCCTCGCGACGTTCGACGAGCTCGTAAAGAGTGACAGCGTTGCCGCACCGGAGGGCAATACCGATCTCCGCGACCTCGATGCGCGCCAGCTGCGTGCGGTGCTGCGCTCCTTGGAGGGATAAATGACGCGGTATCTGGTTCTCAGCCTTGCCGTCCTGCTCGCGCCGAGTCTCTCGGGTCAGCAGCGCGATAGTGTGCGCCAGCGCGGCGATTCCGCGGAGGCGCGACAGTTGCGCGCGCGGATCGATTCGGCGTTCGGACGTCGCGTGCAGGAGGATCTGAAGCTGACGCCCGACCAGTCGTCCAAGCTGCGCGCCACGCAGGAGAAGTTCGGCACCCGCCGCCGCTCCTTGATGCAGCAGCAGATGGAGCGGCGTCGCGCGCTCGACGATCAGATGCAGCCGGGCATCGCCGCAAACTCCGACAGTGTGCGGAAGCTCATGGACGGCATGCGCGCCGGCCGGGGGGAGATGGTCCGGATCGAGCAGGATGAAGATCAGGAAATGTCCGGCTATCTCAATCCCGTGCAGCGCGCGCGGTATCAGCAGATGCGCGAGCAATTCATGCGGCGCATCGTCGAGATGCGGATGGAGCGCCGGGAGCAGCGGGGAATCGCACCGCGTCGTGGGATGGGCGCGCCCGGGCCGCGGCTCAGGGGTGGGCGGCGGCGCGGGATCTAGCAGAGGAACTCTAGACTGAGTGCGGCCGCCACGTGTTGCTCCGTGGCGGCCGCATGTTGTTTCCGTAGGTATATTTCGCGCGCTGAGATCGGCCCGAGTGGCGGAATGGCAGACGCAACGGACTCAAAATCCGTCGGGGGCAACCCCATGAGAGTTCGACTCTCTCCTCGGGCATCAGCCATGTTCTGCTGCGTGCCGCTGGCGCTCACGCAGCTCAGCTCTGCGCAACTCACGCTCCGCGGCACCGTCAGCGCCGCGGAATCCGGCGAACCCCTCGGCTTCAGCATCGTGACGCTCTATCCAGGCTTCGGCAAGCGATTCACCGACGCCCGCGGCGGATTTTCAATCGACATCGCGCAGCCGGGTACCTACGTCCTCAGCGTTCGTCAAATCGGCTACGCCCCGCTCGACACGCAGCTCGTCATCGCCGGCGACAGCGCGACGAGTGTGCGGATCGTGCTGCACCACCTCGCGATTGACCTTCCGCCCGTGACGATCTCCGCCGGCCAATGCACGAATCCCGGCGCGCCCGATTCGAGCGACAGGACGTTACGGGCCGTGTTCGACCAGCTCCAGGAAAGTGCGCGGCGCTTCGAGCTGCTCGCCGACACCTACCCGTTCCGCTACACGCTCGAGCTCACCGACCGGATCGTTAACCAGCGCGGGGACACGGGACCACCGGTGGTCCGGAGGCTGCAGTTCTCCAGCAGCGACAACCGTCACCACCCCTACGCGGTGGGCCGAGTCGTCGAGCGGGCCTGGGGGGCGTGGGGGTCGCCCGACAGCGTGCTCGTAATCCACAGCGCCGAGCTCGAGGATCTAGGCAACCCCGACTTTGTCGCCAGCCATTGCTTCCATCTGGTGGGGCGCGACACGATTGGGGGAGAAACGCTGGTGCGCATCGACTTCGAGCCGGCCACGCGCATTGGATCGGCGGACATGGCGGGGGCAGCCTATCTCGACTCGACCACCTACGAGCTGCGCTACACCACGACCTCGCTCACACGACCCGAGCGATCCGCGCTGCTCAACGTGCGGGCGGTGAGCTTCCGGACGCGCTTTCGCGCGATTGCCCGCAACGTATCGCTGCAGGATTCGCTCAGCGCGATCACGCTGTACCGCTTCGGTCAGGCGCCACGCATCCAAACGCAACGGACGGTAGACGTTCGCTTCCGGCGCCAGGCGCCGCCGCCCTAGACACTTGCGCGACGAGACCCGATTGGGGGATATGGGGGCCTCTCAGGAGGGCACCCATGAGTCTGCCGGTCTTATTCTTGCTGCTTCAAGCGGCCACCACGACGGCCCCTCAGACGCCCACGGCGAGCGTCCCCGCATGGACCGTCCATCTCAGCGGCGACATTCGCTGGCAACAGACCACCCCCGCCGGCGCGCTCCTCGTCTCGACTGACGGCGCGCTGGCGGCAGTGGACATCGAGCGCGGGCAGATCGCCTGGCAGAAGCCCGAGCTGGGCGGGCTTCCCGTCGACAGCGTCCACATGATCGAAGGTTCACTGCTCATGGAAGCGGCAAAGCCCGGCTTGTCACTCATCTTCGATCCCGTGACCGGCACGGTGCTCTTCGATTCGCGCCGCCTCGGCCTGACGCGCGTCGTCACGCGGCGCGTGCTGCCCCAGACCGGGACGCTGCTGGTGCATGGTCAGCGCGCCTCAGGACCTCCGCTCGTCGCCCTCTACGACCTCGCCACGGGGACCCAGCGCTGGGTCAGCGAGTCGCTGTTCCAGCAGACCGAGCAGAAGCGCGGCGGCCTCGGCGGCCTCATGCAGGGGCTGGTGCGCATGGCCTCGGCCGCGACGACGCTGGAAGTACTGCAAGCGGGTCCGGACGTGATCGTGGTGCACACGCTGATGGGCCTGCGCGCACTCGATGCGAAAACCGGCGCGATCCGCTGGACGGCAACCATGCCGATGGCGCGCTCGGGCGCAGTGCCGCACAAGGTGCGACTCTATCCGTCGCTCGCCAAGAACGACCGCATCTACGTGAGCTACGACGACCGCCTCATGGCCTATCGCCTGGCCGACGGCCAACCGCTGTGGGCGAAGCCGGCCAACATCGATGGCTGGATCCGCGACATCGTGCAGCATCCGGCGGGCATCATCATGCTTCCCGAAAGCCCGCCCCCCGATCAGGCGACGGGCAACGTCCGCATCATCAACGGCGTGGTGCAGACCGGGCTCAACGTCGCGCGCTTTGACGACGGCGCGATGATCGCGGCGAAGCCGCTGCGCATGCGCGGTACGGTGAAGGACGCCCTGATCGCGGGCGACGCGGTCGTGCTCGCCGTCGACGCGGAGTCCCGCACGTTCGTGAACGTGCTGAACGTGGCAACCGCGACCCTGCGACTCGAGAAGGACGTGAAGATCAAAGGCCAGCTGACCTATGCGGAACTGATTCCCGCGGGACTGCTGTACCTCTCGCGCTCCGATGCCGCGACGAACGGCGAAGCCAACATCATCGACCTGTCGAGTGGCGCGCCGAAGTACAAAGACGCGATCGAAGGCACCAAATCATCCACCATGGTGCATGCGGTGGATGGTCGCACGTTGTACGTATTCGCGGCCAAGGACCGCCATCTTTATGCAGTCGATCGGCAGGACGGCACGTACCGCCCGCTCGGCGGCGAGATCAAGCTCCAGGGCGACGAGGACCCGACCGTGCTCGAAGTGCGCACGGCCGGCATCGTGCTGAGCTCCTCGCAGAACGTGGTCATCGTTGGTCGCGACGGGCAGATCAAACAGCAGGTGTATCATCCCGCGCCGCAGCTGCCGGGGCTGCTACGCGCGCTGTACCGGATCAATTCGGTGCGCGCGGGACTGTACGGCGCCGCGGCGTCGTCGTATGGCGACGCGTTTGCACAGATGTCGCGCCAGGCGACCGATACGACGGCCAAACGGCTCACCAGTCAAATGGCGGCCGCGTACTCGCAGGGCGGGGCACAGCTGACGGGCTATTCGACCCAGGCCAGCGCCATGGCCTCGAAACGCTTCAAGGCGTCGCTCGCGACGCCGAGCTCCGTGTTCATGCTGACGCGCTCGCCCGATGGGAACGGCAACGTGCTCCTGCAAATCGACAAGGACAGCGCGCAGCCGCGCTCACGCGTGGACCTCGGCAAGCAGCGCGAGCCTGTGTATGCGGTCGACGACATTGCGGGCATGCTGTTTCTGCAGACGACGGCCGGAACGCTGGCGGGCTACAAGCTCTAACGGATCAGGGAGTCGTGACGGTGGAGATTGAGAACGCCGAGCTGGTCACTGTCGCGGCGCCGCTCGAGCTCGCGCTCAGGGTGTAGGTCCCTGCCTTATCAATGGAAAGACTCGAAAAGCTCGCGATCCCGTTGACTGGTCGCACCACCGTCGTGCCGCTCAACGTCGCGCCAGTCGAATTGGACGCGAGCGCGACGCTAACCGTGCCGGTGAACGAGCTATCGGTACTGCCGAGGGAATCGCGCACGACGACTTCGACGGGTGGACTGATGACCTGACCGACGTTGGCGGAGTTTGGCTGGACGAAGAACGCCAACACCGGCGATCCACCATTGCCGCCACCACCGTTGCCACCGGTGATGCCCCGTAAGCCGGAACCGGTGCCCGTGCAGCCAGCGGCGAGTCCGGTGAGTAGGGTTACGATGACGCGTGAGTGTGTAATTCGCATGTCTGTCCCCTACCCATAGTACCCGGCGCCGTTCCCGCAGGTCACGTTTTTGTTGTAAACTGTGGCGATGCGATCCCAGATTGAAGGCCGTCGCGGCGGGGCCGTCGGCGCCAAAATCGACTATCGAGACGGCCGCTGGATCGTTCCCGACCATCCCATCATCCCGTTCATCGAAGGCGATGGCACCGGACCCGACATCTGGCGCGCGGCATCCAAGGTATTCGACGCCGCCGTCTCCACGACGTCCGGGGGCAGGCGCAGCGTCGTCTGGCACGAAGTGCTGGCCGGCGAAAAGGCGTTCAGCCAGAGCGGCAACTGGCTCCCGTCAGAAACGCTCGACGTCATCCGCGAGCACCGGGTGGCGATCAAAGGTCCGCTTACGACGCCCGTGGGCGGCGGGATCCGCTCGCTCAACGTCGCGCTCCGCCAAATCCTCGACCTGTACGCCTGCATCCGGCCCGTCCGCTACTTCGAGGGCGTGCCCTCGCCGATGAAAGAGCCCGGCAAACTCAACATCATCATCTTCCGCGAGAACATCGAGGACGTGTACGCGGGCATCGAATACAAGGCCCAAAGCGCCGAGGCGGACGCGGTCATCGAGTTCCTCAGCCGTCGGTTCGGCGCCAAGATCCGCGAGGGGAGCGCGATCGGGATCAAACCGATGTCCAAGTTCGGGTCGCAGCGGTTGATCACCAAGGCGATTCAGCACGCCATCCGGCGCCGCCTGCCGTCCGTCACGCTGGTGCACAAAGGCAACATCATGAAGTTCACCGAAGGCGCTTTCCGCGACTGGGGATACGAAATCGCGAAGGAACGCTTTGGCGATCACACGGTACCGGAGGCGGAGGGCGGCAAGCGCAAAGCAGACGCCGGCAAGGTCACGATCAAGGACCGCATCGCGGATTCCATGTTCCAGCAGTTGTTGCTGCGGCCGGACGAATATACCGTCATCGCCTCGCCCAATCTCAACGGCGACTACCTGTCCGATGCAGCCGCCGCGCAGGTCGGCGGCCTGGGCCTCGCGCCAGGCGGCAATGTGGGTGACGGCTATGCGGTGTTCGAAGCGACGCACGGCACGGCGCCCAAGTACGCGGGGCAGGACAAGATCAATCCCAGCAGCGTGATCCTCTCGGGCGTGATGATGTTCGAGGAGCTGGGCTGGGACGACGTCGCCAGTGCGATTGTGCACGGACTCGAAGGGGCGATCGGGGCGCGGCGCGTCACCTACGATCTCGCGCGGCAGATGCCGGGCTCCACCGAGGTATCCACCTCGGCCTTCGCCGACGCGATCATCGAGCACCTCGCATGAAGACTGCCATCTCGACGAAGACGATCAGCAGCGCAGAAACGCCACTGCTCGCCATCATGGTGTCGCAGGGCGGCGCGCAGCCGCTCAAGGACAGCAGTCTCGAGCGCGCGTTCGCCACGGGCGACTACAAGGGCAAGAAAGACGAAACGCTGCTCGTCTACGGCGTCGCCAAGGCGGAGCGCCTCCTGCTCGTGGGCGTCGGCAAGACGAGCGAGGTCACGCGCAGCGCCATCCGCCGCGGCGCGGCCATCGCGGCCAAGCGCGCGCGCGGGCTCGGCACGAAGGCGCTCTCCATCACCGTCGCGAAAGAAGCACGGGCGGGCCTCGGCGCCGCAGAGCTGGCCCAGGTCCTGATCGAGGGTGCGGCACAAGGCGGCTGGCAGTTCACCGAGCTCAAGAAGCAGCCGGAGGACCCCAAGCCAGAGCTGGAATCGGTCGAGCTGATCGTCGAGCCGGGCGACAAAGAGGAAGCTGAGGCGGGACGCCGCATCGGCGACGCGATCGCGGCCGGGTATCTGTTCACGCGGAATCTGCAGATGCAGCCGGGCAACGTTTGCACGCCGAGCTACCTCGCCGACCAAGCCCGCAAGCTCGCCGAGAAGTACAAGTTCGGCGTGACGATTCTCGATCTCGCGCAGATAAAGAAGGAAGGGATGGGCGCGCTCCTCGCCGTCGCGCAAGGCAGTGCCGAAGAGCCACGGTTTATCGTGCTGGAGTATCAGGGCGGAAGTGGCGCGCCGATCGTCCTCATCGGCAAGGGCGTGACGTTCGATTCCGGCGGTATCTCGATCAAGCCGGCGCTGAACATGGAGGACATGAAGTTCGACAAATCGGGCGCCACGGCCGTGCTGGGCACGTTCGAGGTGCTCGGACGGCTCAAGCCAAAGATCAACGTCGTCGGACTGATCCCCGCCACCGAAAACCTTCCGTCGGGCACGGCGATCAAACCGGGCGACGTCGTGAAGAGCCACCTCGGCAAGACCATCGAAATCATCAACACCGATGCGGAAGGGCGGCTCATTCTGTCCGACGCCCTCTCCTACGCCCGGCGCTTCAAACCGGCGGCGGCGATCGATGCCGCCACGTTGACGGGCGCGGTCGTGATCGCGCTGGGCCACCACGCCATCGGCATGTTGGGGAATGACGAAGCGCTGCTCGCCGAGGTGCGCGACGCCGGTGAGCGGGCCGGCGAGCGCTGCTGGCCGCTGCCGCTCTGGGACGACTATCGCGAGCTGCTGAAATCCGATGTGGCCGACGTCAAGAACTCGGGCGGTCGCGCCGCCGGCACGATCGCCGGCGCGTGGTTCCTCCGCGAGTTCGTGGACGGCAGCTTCCCGTGGGTGCATCTCGACATCGCCGGGACCGCGTACCTCGAGGGGGAGGGCGTGAGCCACGCGAAGGGCCCCACGGCGATCGGTGTCCGGCTATTCACCGAATTTCTGCTCAAACGCGCCGGCGCCTGATCCGCGCGGGGGGGGGCCTCCTCGCCCTCGCGCTGCTGCCTGGCATGCTGGCGGCCCAGGTCGACACCACGCGCCGGCGTGAGGGGCGGGCCCGGACCGACACGACGGTACGCGATACCACGACAGCAAGAGACACGACCGCCCGCGATACGAGCGCCGCGTTGCTCCCCGTTTTCGGCCCCGCCATCGTCCCCGGTCCGCTTCCGAAGCACACGCGTTACACGTTCACCAATGATTCCATCCTGCTCTCCGGCGCGCGTACGCTCAGCGATTTGCTCATCCATATCCCTGGCATCTACATCGCGCGGGGCGGCTGGTACGGTCAGGCGGAGATCGCCCTCTACGGCGGCCGCGGCCCGGCATCGCTGGAGGTGTACTGGGACGGCGTACCGATGGTGCCCCTCGGACGCGACTCGATCTACCTCGATCCCGCCCGCATCCCCCTGGGCCCCGTGGAACGTGTGGATGTCATCGTGCTGCCGGCTACGCTGCGGGTGTATCTGGTCACGGCGCAAAACCGCTCGACGGCGCCGCTCACGCAGCTCGGCGTCGTCACGGGCCAGCAGGATATCGCCGACTACCGCGCCGGGTATGCCACGCGAACGCGCTCGGGACTCGGCGTCTCGTTTCTCGCTGACTGGGCCAGTATCGGCACGGGTCCCGTCGCAAACACCACGACGTCGTTTGGCACCAGCGATATCTGGTTCAAAGCGGAGTACGTCCCGCCCGACGGGCTGGTCGGCGCATCGTTTCAGATCGCGAGCTCCAGTTGGCACCGGGCGAGCGGCAACCAAGTGGAGGGTTGGCGACAGGATCGCCGCGATCGCCTCCTAAGCGTCTTCGTCGCGCAACGCGACGACGGCCGGGGGTGGCGCCTCACGGCGACACTCGGTACCAGCGGCATCAGTCAAGACACGTTAGTCGCGCGACGCAACGTGTCCGCCGCGAACCTGGTGGTCAGCCAGGCGTGGCGCAACGCGACCATCGCCGGTACGGCGCGATTCGGCGCCGCCGGGCTGCCACAACAGCTCGAGGCGCAGGCGGGCTGGATGCCGCTTCGTCCGTTCACGCTCGCCGGAACTGTGCGGCGGACCGTGTATACGGGAAATCGCACCGGCGTCCGTGCCTTTGGGGCTGCAGGGATCACACTTCTGCTCGGATTGTCGGCGCGCGCCGAAGTCGCCTGGCAGGACGACGCGCAGTCACCGTTGGTCACGACCGATCAGTTGCAGCGGACGCTGGACGTCGCTGGCTGGATCGGGCTCGACAACCGCCTCATCACCCTCGAAGTCGGCCGCGGCCGGCGCGATCCGTTCGCACCCCTCGGGTTCGCGGCCGGCATCAGCACGGTGGATTCGCTGAATCCGACGCCGCGCACGGAATTCGTCGCGGCACATGGGTCGCTTCGCATCGCGCCCGGATTTCGGCTGTCCGGCTGGTATTTCGATCCGGTCGTGGGCGGTGGCGACTTCGAGCCGCCGCGACACGGCCTCGTGTCCCTGAGCTTCTATTCGAAGTTTTGGCGCGTCTTCAAGAGCGGGATCTTCGCGCTGCGCGGCGAGGTCGCGATGGAATCGTGGAGCCACGCGACACTCGGCGGCATCGATCGCGCGACGGGGGCCCAGCGCGCCATGACCGGATCGAGCTTCGTCAACACCAACTTGGAGATACAGCTCGCGGGGGTCACGATTTTCTGGGCCGTCCAGAACATCAACGTCATGCGCTCGAGCTACGTGGAGGGCCTGGGCTATCCCAAGGCGGCCCAGCAGTATGGCGCCCGGTGGTTCTTCACTAACTAGCGCACCTGACTACATTTAAGGCCCTGTGCCACGCAGTATGACAGGCTTCGGCTCCGCCGAGGATCGGGTGCTGAGCGGACGGCTGCGCGTCGAAATCCGCACGGTCAATCACCGCTATTTCAACCCGCAACTCAAGCTGCCGGCGGAAATGGCCGGCGTCGAGATCGAGATGCGCGAGCGGCTGCGCCAGCTGCTCGAGCGCGGTCACGTGGCCGTAACGGCCCGCTGGATTGAGGGTCCCGCGCCGGATCGTGCGGTAACGGTGGATCTCGCTCGGGCCAGGCAGGTTTTGGCGGCCGCCCAGCAGCTCAAGAAGAAACTGAAGCTGAAAGGCACCGTGGACCTGGCGTTTGTCGCCCGGCAGCCCGATGTCTTGACCGCCGCGAACGGGACCAGCGAGCAGCCGGTCACGTGGTCCCATGTGCAGGGGATCGTGGAGCGCGCGGTGCGCGACGTGGTAGCGATGCGCGAGCGCGAAGGACAGACGCTCGCCGCCGAGCTGAACAGTCGGCTCGACGCGCTGGAAGCCGCGGCACGCGTGGTCGAAGACCAGGCACCGGCCCGGCTGAAGTCCGAGCACGAGCGACTGAAGCAGGCAGTCGCCGAGCTGACGGCGGCGACAACTGTCGACGAGCAGCGTCTGGCACTCGAGATCGCCCTGCTGGCCGACCGCGTTGACATCACGGAGGAGCTGGTGCGGTTCCGCTCCCACGTCGCGGCGGCTCGGGCGGCGCTCAAGTCCGAGCAGGCGATCGGAAAGCAGCTCGGCTTCCTGGCGCAGGAGCTGCTGCGTGAGGTGAACACGATGGGCTCGAAGGCGAACGATGCGCGCATCACGCAGACGGTGATCGGGATGAAGGGCGACCTCGAGAAGTTCCGGGAGCAGTTGGAGAATTTGGAGTGACTCCGCGCATAGTCGTCCTGTCGGCGCCATCAGGTGGCGGCAAGACGACGATCGCGAAAGCGGTGCGGGAGCGGTACCCAGACCGTTTCGGTTTCTCGGTGTCCGCGACGACTCGAAAACCGCGACGGGGGGAGCAGGACGGGGTCGATTATCACTTTTGGAAGCCCAGTGCTTTCTTGGAGGCCGTGAATCAGGGAAAGTTCTTGGAGCATGCGGAGTACGCCGGGGAGTTGTACGGTACGTTGAAAAGCGATGTGAAGAAGATTCTGGGCTCAGGCCGTCATGTCCTGCTCGATATCGAAGTCCGTGGAGCCGAGCAGGTCAGACAACTAGAGCCGAACGCGACAACGATCTTCATTCTCCCGAGTGATCCCCGCGTGCTCATTCAGCGTCTGGTACACCGGGGCAGCGAGTCCCCGCAGGAGATTCAACGGCGGTTGGAGCGGGCCATTTACGAGTTAGGACATGCCCGGAACTTCAACCGCTGGATTCGCAATGATGATCTGGAAGACGCGGTTCGCGCGGTGGTGCAATCCGTGGAGCAGAGCCCCGTGGAGCTGTCGCGCGATGAGCATGACTTTGCGTGGTTAAATCGTTATCTAGACGGTATCCAGGTCGAGAAACAACGATTATATGATAACCTGGACCAACAGAAAGGCTGAGCAATGCGGATCGTGACACCAGCAGAAGTCGCAGGACAGACCCAGAACAAGTACCTCGGCGTCCTCGTGGCGGCCAAGTTCGCGCGCTTCGTCAACGATTTCCCGCGCGACCGGTCGGTCGACTGGGAAGAGAAGCTCACCACGCGGGCATTCGACGAGCTCGTCCGCGGCGGCCTGAAGTACCGCCTGGTGCGGCGGCGGCGCCAGCAGGAAGCCTGATGTCGCTCGCCCGCCGTCACGTCGTCCTCGGCGTGTCGGGCGGAATCGCCTGCTACAAGAGCTGTTTCCTGGCGCGCCGGCTGACCGAGGCGGGCGCCACGGTGGACGTGGTGCTGACCGCTGCGGCCGCCGAGTTCGTGCGGCCGGTGACGTTCGAAGCGCTCAGCGGCCGGCCGGTCCTCTCCTCCCTCTGGGAGCGCGGCCGGGCGCTGGCACACATCGACCTCGCCAAGGATCCCGATCTCGTCATCGTCGCACCGGCCACGGCGAACATCCTGGCGCGCGCCGCGATGGGCATGGCGGACGATTTGCTCACCGCCTTGCTGCTCGCCCGCGCCGATCGACCGGTGCTGGCCGCGCCCGCGATGAACGACGCGATGTACGCGAACCCTGCGACCACCGCGAACATCAAGGCCCTGGCGGCGCGCGGCTGGCACTTCATCGGACCCGACATCGGCGCGCTCGCGGAAGGGCCGAGTGAGCGGCCGGGTCGCATGAGCGAGCCGGACGCGATCTTCGCGGCGGCCGAGCGCTTGCTCGCCGGCAATCCCGCCAACAGCAAATGGTCGGGGAAGCGTGTCGTCGTCACTGCGGGACCGACCCGCGAGCACCTCGATCCCGTGCGTGTGATCACGAATCCGTCGAGTGGACGGATGGGCTATGCGCTCGCCGAGGCCGCGCGCGCGCGCGGGGCGGACGTCGTGCTGGTCACGGGACCCACGGAGCTCGCGCCTCCTGCGGGACTCGCGACGACACGCGTCGAGACGACGGAAGAGATGCAGCACGCACTCGAGTCCCTGATCCCCAATGCCGACGCCCTAATCATGAGCGCCGCTCCCGCCGACTATCGCCCCAAGACGCACGCTGCTAAGAAACGCCCGCGCACGGCTGGTCCGCTCACGGTGGAGCTGGAGGCGACGCCCGACATATTGGGTTCGCTCGAGCGGCGCAAGGGGATGGTCGTGGTCGGGTTCGCCCTCGAGACGGGGAACGGGTTGGCGCACGCGCGCTCGAAGATGCAGAATAAGGCGCTTGACTATGTGATCCTGAACGACGCCACTGAGCCCGGCGCCGGATTCGAGGTCACGACCAATCGCGTGACGATTCTCGGACGCAACGGCAAGCAAGTCGACCTGCCGTTGCTCTCCAAGCGCGACGTGGCCGACCGAATTCTCGACGTAGTGGAAGAGGCGCTTTGACTGATAGCCGGGCTCTCGCAATCGAATACTTGAAGCAGCAACGGTTGCTTGGCGGAGATTCGGTGATCCTTCCTGGAGCCAGGAGTCTGGAGCCAGGAGTTGGGGATCCGCCCGGGCCGGCCTCGGTGGTCGTTCAGGCTCCTGATTCCAGGCTCCCGACTCCTGGCATTTCATTCGATCCACCCAGCGCCGATCTCTTCGCCAGCGACCCCATCCAGCAAGCGTCGAGCCTCCAGGACCTCGCGTCGCTCATCGCCACCTGTGAGCGGTGCAAGTTGTGCGAAGCGCGCACCACCACCGTTCCTGGCGAGGGACCGGCGAATGCCCGGCTGGTCGTGATCGGGGAAGGGCCCGGTCGCACGGAGGACGAGACCGGACGTCCATTCGTCGGCAGAGCGGGCGAGCTGCTCACGAAGATCCTCGAAGCCATCAAGCTCCCGCGGGATCACGTGTTCATCTGCAACATCGTGAAATGCCGGCCGCCCGAGAATCGGCTGCCGCAGTACGATGAGATCGCCGCGTGCCTGCCGTTTCTGTATCGCCAACTCGAGCTGGTGAAACCCAAGGTCATTCTGGCAATGGGAGGGACCGCCGCCCAGAGCTTGCTCAACACCAAGCAGTCACTCGGTGCCCTCCGCAATCAGGTTCACCGGTTCCGCGGCATCCCCGTGGTCGTGACGTACCACCCGGCCGCGCTGCTCCGGAACCCCAATTGGAAGAGACCAACCTGGGATGACGTCCGTATCGCCGCTCGCCTCCTCGACAACTGACAGGGCGGGCGAGTACGCCGGTCGCCAGACTCCGTGGAGCAACGAGGCGGAGCAGGCGGTCTTAGGCGCGATGTTGCTCGACCAGGACGCGGCGCTCAAGGCCGCGGAGATCCTGGACGACACGATGTTCTACAAGGAGAGCCATCGCCTGCTGTTCCGGTCGATGCTGTCGTTGACCGAACGCGGCGACGTCATCGATCCCGTCACGCTGCGCGACGAGTTGAGCCGCCGCGGCGATCTCGACCGGGCCGGCGGCATGGAATACATCGCGGCGCTGATCGACGTCGTCCCCACGGCGGCGAACGTCGACTATCACGCGAAGATCGTCCGGGACAAGGCGGTGATGCGGCGTCTGGTCGAGGCGGCGACCGGCATCATCCAGGACATCTACGAGGGACACGGCACCGCGGGCGAAGTCCTCGACAACGCCGAGCATCGCGTTTTCCAGGTGGCGCAGTCGCGGCGTGCCGAAGAGTTCGTGCGCATCAAGGAGCTGATCTGGCCCACGATGGAGCGCATCGAGCAGCTCCAATCGGGCGCTGGCGCGCTGACGGGAGTCCCGAGTGGTTTTGTCGATCTCGATCGGTACACGGCCGGCTTCCAGCGCTCTGACCTGGTCATCATCGCCGCCAGGCCTTCGATGGGAAAGACGGCGCTGGCGCTCAACATCGTGCAACACGCGGCCATCGAGCACAACACGCCCATCGCGTTCTTTTCGCTCGAAATGTCCAGAGACCAGCTCGTGCAGCGGCTCCTCTGCTCCGAGGGACTGGTCGACGCCCAGCGGCTCCGCCGCGGCCAGCTGCGCGACGACGACTATCCAAAGCTCGCCCGCGCCGCCGGCCTCCTCGGCACCGCGCCGATCTGGATTGACGATTCCGCCTCCCTGACGCCGCTCGCGATGCGCTCGAAAGCACGGCGGTTGAAAGCCGAGCACGATATTGCGCTCGTGATCGTGGATTATTTGCAGCTGATGCAGGGGCTGGGCGACGCCGAGAACCGCCAGCAGGAAATTTCATACATCTCGCGCTCGCTCAAGGCGCTCGCCAAAGAGCTCGACGTGCCGGTCGTCGCCATCTCGCAGCTGTCGCGCGCCCCGGAGCAGCGCGGCGGCGAGCACCGGCGGCCGCAGCTCTCCGACCTGCGCGAGTCGGGCGCGATCGAGCAAGACGCCGACGTCGTCTGCTTCATCTATCGGCAGGAGTTCTACGACGGGCCCGTCGATCCCAAGACGAACGAGAGCATCGAAGGCATCGCGGAAGTGATCGTCGGCAAGCAGCGCAACGGCCCGACCGGGACGGTGAAGCTGCACTTCAAGAAGGAATTCACCCGCTTCGACAATTACACCGCGCGCGAGGCTCCCGTCAGTGTCTAAAGGCAAGTCCGTGTTTCGCTGTACCGAATGCGGCGCCGATCAGCCGAAATGGGGCGGGCGGTGTGACGCGTGCGGGGCGTGGAATTCCTTGGTGGAAGAGGCGCTCCTGAATCGGCGGATCGGCGGATCGGCGGATCGACAAGTTCCATCCGACCATCCGCCGATCCGGCTATCCGACATTAGTGGAGGCCAGGTTGACCGCTGGCGCACCGGGTTGGCAGAGTTCGATTTCGTACTTGGCGGGGGAATAGTCCCGGGCTCCGTCACGCTCGTCGGCGGCGAGCCGGGGATCGGCAAGTCCACGCTGCTGATGCAATGCGCCGCGCGGCTCGAGAGCCAAGGGGTGTCGACGCTGTACGTCTCGGGCGAAGAGTCGCCCGACCAGCTGCGCCTGCGCGCCGACCGGCTCGAGGAAGACGCCGGCAGGATCCACGTGCTCGGCGAAACCCGGCTCGAAGCGATCCTCCATCACGCGGCGCAGCTGAAATCGAGTGTCGTGCTCCTCGATTCCGTGCAAACCACGTACACCGACGAGCTCGAGGGCGCGCCCGGCAACGTGGGGCAGGTCCGCGAATGCGCCGCACGCTTGATGCGCTTCGCCAAAGAATCCGGTCCGGCCGTCCTGCTCGTCGGGCACGTAACCAAAGGCGGCGGCATCGCCGGCCCGAAGACGCTCGAGCACATCGTCGATACCGTGCTGTACTTCGAGGGCGAAACCACGCTGGACCACCGGATCCTGCGTGCGGTGAAGAACCGCTTCGGCTCGGTGGACGAGATCGGTGTCTTTCGCATGACGGGCACGGGCCTCGAGCCCGTCGCCAATCCCGCCGCCGCGTTTCTCGCAGGGCGCACGACCGGCGCGTCCGGCTCGGCGGTGACGGCGCTGATGGAAGGCACACGCCCGATGCTGGTCGAGATCCAGGCGCTCGCGTCAAAGGCGGGATTCGGGACGCCGCAACGCGTCGCCACGGGACTCGATCATCGCCGCCTCGCCTTGCTGCTCGCGGTGCTCGAGCGGCGCGGCGGCCTGCCCTTCGGGAATCTCGACGTATTCGTCAATGTGACCGGAGGCGTTCGTCTGATCGAACCCTCGACCGACTTGGCGATTCTGGCGGCCCTTGTCTCCACGGTCCACGATCGCCCGGTACCCGCCGACGCGCTGTTCCTCGGCGAGGTGGGCCTCGGTGGTGAGATTCGTCCCGTGGCCGGCGTCGAGCGGCGCCTTGCCGAAGCGGCGCGCCAGGGATTCCGGCGCGTCTACCTATCGGCGCGTTCTCGCGGTACCAGCGACGAGCTCGAGGTGATTGGGTTGGAGGGAATCGGTGAGCTCACCCGCCGCCTCGCCGCCTGACGTCGGCGTCGTCGTGGTCGCAGCCGGGGCAGGCGTACGGGCCGGTCCAGGAGAACCGAAGCAGTTTCGTCCCATCCTCGGCGTGCCCATGCTGCTTCGGGCGCTCCGGGCCTTCATCGGACACCCGGAGGTGCGCCAAGTCGTCGTCACGCTCCCGCCGGGGTACGTCGACCGGCCGCCGGACTGGCTCGGCAAGTTGCGCGGCGACCGGCTGGGGTTCGTACCGGGCGGTGCGCAACGTGTCGACTCGGTCCGCGCGGGACTCGACGCGCTGCCGGACGACGCGACGATCATTCTCGTCCACGATGCGGCCCGGCCGTTCGTCAGCCGCGGGACGATCGACGCCGTAATCGCGCGGGCGCGCGCCGGCGTCGGCGCCGTCGCGGCGGTCCCGGCCTCCGACACGCTCAAGGAAATCAGCGAGGGCCCCCACCGCCCGACGCCGCGCATTACTCGCACCGTGGATCGCGAGCGCATCTGGCGGGCTCAAACGCCGCAGGGATTCCCTCGACAGATGCTACACGACGCTTACGCTCGGCTGGGCGCCGCCGCAAATGGCGGGCCGCCAAGCGATGACGCCGAGGTGTGCGAGCGCGCGGGGTTTCCGGTGGAGCTGATTCCCGATTCGCCGTACAACTTCAAGATCACGACGGCCGACGACTTCCGGATCGCCGAGGCTCTTGCGCGTGAATTGCGGTGAAACCTGTCCCGTTCCAGTCGGACTCGGAGGTCGCCACTGCAATTCCCAAAGTGGTGACGCATCTGCAGGGCGGAGGGTTGCTGGCCTATCCCACCGAGACGGTCTACGGGCTCGGCTCGCGCGCCGTGCAGGCCGACGTCGCCGCGCTGGCGGCCATGAAAGGGCGCACCGCCAGCAAGCCGTTTCTCCTCTTGATCAGCGATCGTGGCATGGCCGAGGCGAATGGTCTGGCATTCAACACGTCAGCGGATGCGTTGGCGCGCGCGTTCTGGCCGGGCCCGCTGACGCTCGTGCTGCCCGGTGGCTCCGGCCGGCTGCCCGATTTGCTGCGCGGGCCGGACGGCGGCATCGCGGTCCGTTGGACTTCACATCGGGGGATCGCCCAGCTGGTCGCGGCAATGGGCGGGCCGCTGACGTCCACCTCGGCGAATTTGCCGGGCCAGCCGCCTGGACCCGGCGCCGACGCGATTGCCCGGGACTTCGCGGAGCCCGTCACGCAGGGCCGTCTCCTCGTGCTCGACGGCGGCGTGCTGGGGAACCGGCCACCGTCGACCGTGGTTGACTGCACCAAGCCCCGGCCCGAAATCGTGCGCGAAGGAACGTTGAGCGTTCACGAGCTGCGCCGCGCCGTGGGCCGTCTCGCGCCATGATTCAAAACGTCCTGTTCGTCTGCACCGGCAACATCTGCCGCAGCCCGCTCGCCGCCTCGCTGCTCGAGCGCGCGCTCAAGGCGCGCGCGCTCGAGGTCACGGTCGCGTCGGCCGGGACGGGCGCGTGGGACGGCGCTCCCGCCTCCGAGGGCGCGTACCTCGTCGGCTTGGAGCAGGGCCTCGACCTCTCGGGGCATCGTGCGCGTCTGCTCACGCGCGAGCTGGTCGAGCGCGCCGATCTGATTCTCACGATGGCCCGGCATCATCGCGCCCGCGTCGACGAGCTGGGCGGCGAGGGTAAGGTGTTCGTGTTGGGCGAATACGCGGGCCGCGGCGCGGATGAGGTCAGCGATCCGTTTGGCGGCGACCTCGGCGTCTATCGCGACACCTGCCAGGAGCTCGAGTCCCTCGCGGCCGCGGTGGCCGATCGCCTCGCCGCTGAGAGCAAGCGTGGAGATCAGCGCTAAGACGCGTCTCCTCACGGTCATCGGCGATCCGGTGGCCCATTCCCTCTCTCCCGCGATGCACAACGCCGCGTTCCGCGCGCTCGGCATCGACGCCGTGTACCTCGCACTCCGCGTTCCAGCGGAATCACTGCCGGCGGTGCTGGCCGCGCAGGCCGCGATCGGCGGGGCGGGCAACGTCACCGTGCCGCACAAGGAGGCAGTCGAACAATCCGTCGCGCGGAAAACGGATGTCTGCGCGCGCGTCGGCGCGTGCAATACGTTCTGGACCGAAGACGGGGGCCTGGTCGGCGATAACACCGACGTGTACGGCGTGACCGCCGCGCTCGACAAGATCGGCGGCACTCATAAAGGAGAGCGGTGGCTCGTGGTGGGAACCGGAGGATCGGCGCGCGCGACGGCGGTCGCCGCGGCTGAGCGGGGCGCGACGATCTTCGTGCGCTCGCGCGACGCGGCGCGCGCCAAGGCATTCGCCGCATGGGCGAACGGCCTCGGCGTGGTCACCAGAGTCGCCAACGGGCCGGTCGAGGTCGACGTGGCAATCAACGCCACACCGCTGGGACTCGCCGGTCACGATCCACTGCCGGTCGACGTGAACCACGTTCCCGGCGCGCAGCGAGCGCTCGACCTCGTGTACGCTCCGGGTGAGACGCGCTGGGTACATGCACTCCGGGAACGGGGAATCCAGGCAGCGGATGGACGCGAGATGCTCGTGCAACAGGGCGCCGCGGCGTTCGAGCGGTTTTTCCCAGACACGACGGCACCGAGGGAGGTCATGCGCGCCGCGGTTCAGCGGGCGCTCCGTGCTTAGCGCGGCAGTCGAGCAGCTGCTTCTCCCGGCGGAATGCCTGCTCTGTCACGCGTTGTTGACTCCGCGCGACGCGAACCGAATCGTGTGTCCCCTCTGCCGCCAGCGGTGGAAAGCGGTGCGACCGCCGTGGTGCCAGCGCTGCGGGCAGCCCGAGCCCCACTTCGGTCCGTGCCGGCTGTGCGCGCAGTGGCCGGCCGCGCTTCGATCAGTCAGATCCGCGAGCTGGTTGGAGGAGGGCGCTCGCCACGCCGTTCACGCGCTCAAGTATGGCGGCCTGCCACGGATCGCCGACGATCTGGCGGCCGCGATGACCGGCACGCGCCCTCCGTCCGACGGACCGTCGGCCCTGGTCCCGATCCCCCTCGCACCCAAGCGCTTGCGGGAGCGAGGCTACAACCAAAGTGATATGCTGGCGCGCGCGCTGGCCCGACAGTGGCGGATTCCCGTGCTCGCCGACCTGCTCGTCCGCATGCGCGAGACGCCGACGCAAACGACGTTGACACCGGAGACTCGCCTGGCGAACGTCGCTGGAGCGTTTACGGCCGGCACAGCAGCTCGTTGGGCAACTCTCGTGCTGGTGGATGACGTGTTTACGACCGGGGCAACGCTCGCCGAGGCAGCGCGGGCCCTGGAAGCGGCCGGTGCGCGGCGTCTCTACGGCGTGACCTTCGCGCGCGCCGCAATTCCAGACTTCACCTAAGGGGAGAGACATGGCAGTTCGGGTAGGCATCAATGGGTTCGGACGCATCGGCCGCAACGTGTTGCGCGCCGCCACGATGGCCAAGCAGACCGACATCGAATTCGTCGGCGTCAACGATATCACGGACACGAAGACGCTGGCCCATCTGCTGAAGTACGACTCCGTTCACAAGCGCTTCCCGGGAACGGTGGAAGCCAAGGGCGACGCGCTGGTAGTGAATGGCAAGTCGATCAAGGTCTCGGCGATCAAGGAACCTGAGAAGCTGCCGTGGAAAGACCTCGGCGTGGAGTTCGTGCTCGAAAGCACAGGCCGCTTCACCGACAAGGAGAGCGCGTCGAAGCACCTCGCCGCAGGCGCCAAGAAGGTCGTCATCTCGGCGCCCGCCAAGGGCGAAGACATCACGATCTGTATGGGCGTGAACAACGAGAAGTACGATCCCGCCAAGCATCACATCATCTCGAACGCCTCCTGCACGACCAATTGCCTCGTGCCGGTCGTAAAAGTCGTGATGGACAATTTCGGATTCAAACACGGGTTCATGACGACGGTGCACAGTTACACGAACGACCAGCAGATCCTCGATCTGCCGCACAAAGACCTGCGGCGCGCCCGCGCCGCTGCGCTGAGCATCATTCCGACGACGACGGGTGCCGCGAAGGCGACGGGCCTGGTCATCCCGGAGGTGAAGGGGAAGATCGATGGCGTCTCGCTGCGCGTGCCGACCCCCGACGTGTCGATCGTCGATCTCACCGCGGAAGTCGAGCGTTCGACAACCGTCGAAGCCGTCAACGCCGCATTCAAGAAAGCCGCAGCCTCGGGGCCCCTGAAGGGCATCCTCGACGTGAGCGACGAGCCGCTCGTGTCGGTCGATTACATCGGCAGTCTCTACTCGAGCGTCGTGGACTCCATGTCGACAGCCGTGATCGACGGCACCCTGGTACACGTGTCGTCCTGGTATGACAACGAGATGGGCTATTCGGCGCGGTGCGTTGACCTGCTGGCGTACCTCGGAACGCGCCGTTGAAGAAACGCAGCCTGCGGGATCTCCCCCCGCAGGCGCTGGACGGCAAGCGCGCGCTCGTGCGCGTCGACTTCAACGTCCCGCTCAAGAACGGCAAGGTCACCGATGACACGCGCCTCCGTGCTTCACTGCCCACGATTCGCTATCTGCGCGAGAAGGGCGCGCGCGTTGTGCTGCTGTCGCACCTCGGCCGGCCCAAAGGCGGTCCCGAGCCACAGTTCTCGCTGAAGCAAATCGTTCCCGATCTCGAGCGGCTGCTCGGGGCGCCGGTGGAGTTCATCCCCGACCCGGCCACGGGCGTGGCCGTGACGCGACGGCTCCCGCGCGGCGCTGTCGCGCTGGTCGAGAACACGCGGTTCTGGCCGGGTGAAGAAAAGAACGACCCAGAGCTGGCGAAGACCTTCGCCGCCCTGGGCGATCTGTATGTGAACGACGCGTTCGGCTCGGCGCATCGCGCGCATTCGTCTACGGAAGCGGTCGCGCATCTGCTCAAGCCCGCCGTCGCCGGGTTCTTGATGGAAAAGGAGCTCCAATATCTCGGCAACTTGCTGCGGGATCCGAAGCATCCCTTCGTCGCCGTGCTGGGCGGCGCGAAGATCTCCGGCAAGATCGACGTCATTCGCTCACTGCTGCCGCGCGTGGACGAGCTGCTCATCGGCGGGGCGATGGCGTGCACATTCTTCGGGGCTATGGGCCTGGAGGTTGGGGCCTCGCTGGTCGAGCCTGACCGCATTGCGCTCGCCAAGGAGCTGCTGGCGACGAGCGGCAAGAAGCTGATCCTGCCGCGCGGCGCCGTGATCGCGCCGTCGTTGGAACGCGCCAGCGAGCATCGCTCCGTGCCGGCTGACGCGATTCCCAAGGGCTGGGCCGTCTTCGACGTCGACGAGGCGACGCAACACGATTTCCGCGCCCGGCTCCTCCGCGCCAAGACGATCTTCTGGAACGGCCCGATGGGCGTGTTCGAGACGCCGCCGTTCGATGCCGGGACCCGAGCCATCGCGACGGCCCTCGTGGAGGCGGGCAAGAAGGGTGCGGTGACCGTCGTCGGGGGCGGGGATTCGGTCGCGGCGGTCGCCGGGATGGAGGATAAGCTCACCCATGTCTCCACCGGCGGCGGAGCGTCGCTCGAATTCCTCGAGGGGAAGCAGTTGCCGGGCGTGGCGGCGCTGGAGGACGCGTGAGACCGTTGGTGTTTGCCGCCAACTGGAAGATGAATCTCGGGCCGGCCGAAGCCCGCGACTATCTCGCGACGTTCCTGAAGGCGTATTCTCCCCAGCCGAACCGCCAGGTCTGGTTTTTCCCCCCTGCGGTCTCCCTGGAAGCGGTTGCGACCGGACTCGGCAATCGGGCCGATCTTCTGGCCGGCGTGCAGGATGTCTACTGGGAGCCCAAAGGCGCGTTCACCGGCGCGACGTCTGCGCCGCTCGCCGCCCAGGCGGGCGCCAAAGCAGCGCTGATCGGGCATTCCGAGCGCCGCCATGTGTTCGGCGAGACGGACGAGCAAACGGGAAGAAAGCTGGCTGCGGTCCTGGAAGCGAAGCTTCATCCCGTGCTGTGTGTGGGCGAGACGCTCGAGCAGCGTGACGCCGGCCGGACACTGGAGGTGGTCACGCGGCAATTGGAGACCGCATTGTCTGGAGGGGGAGGGGCCCGCGCGGCGACCGCACGCGTGACCATCGCCTATGAGCCGGTGTGGGCGATCGGCACTGGCCGGAACGCAACGCCTCACGATGCCGCAACGGTGCACGCTGCGATCCGCGCGTGGCTGGAGCAACACGGGGCCACCGCGACGCGAATCCTGTATGGTGGCAGCGTCAATCTGAAGAACGCCGCCGACCTCTTGGCCGAACCGGAATTGGATGGCGTTCTCGTCGGCGGTGCATCGCTCGATCCCACACGCTGGGGCGAGCTTGTGCGCACCGCCGCCGTCTAGGTATCTTGCCCCGCGCATGTACGGAATTCTCGTTGCCATCCTGATCCTCGACGCACTGATCCTCGCGACCGCCGTGCTGCTGCAGGCGGGGCAGGGAGGCGGGCTCGCCACCATGGGTGGCGGCGCCGGCACCGAAACGATCATGGGTGGCCGCCAGGCGACCACCTTGCTTACGAAGGTGACGTGGTGGACCGCGGGCATCTTCCTGTTTCTCGCCTTGGTCCTGACGTTCATGTCGACGTCGGGCAACCAGGTCCGCTCGGTCCTCGAAGGTCAGGGGCAGACCCCAACGCCGGTCGCGCCTTCGCACCTTCCGATTGAAACTCAGCCGACGGCGCCTCCTCCTCCGCCGCCGCAGCCCCCAAGCAATCGCAGGCCCTAGTTCCAAACCCGCTTACGTCCTGCTAGAGGACGGCGCCTGGTTCCCCGGAACCGCGCCGCTTCCGTTTGAGCCGGCCTACGCGGAAGTCGTCTTCACCACCAATCTCAGCGGGTACCAGGAGGTCTTCACCGACCCCTCGTATCTCGGCCAGATCGTAGTGATGACCGCGCCGATGATCGGCAATTACGGAATCAATCCGGAAGACGTGGAGTCCGATCGGCCGCGCGTCGCGGGTGTGGTCGTGCGCGAGTTGTCCCGAACGCCTTCGAACTGGCGCGCGACCGGGACGCTGCTCGACTGGCTCGCCGGCGCCGCCGTGCCGCTCGTCGCTGATGTCGACACGCGGCAACTGACGCGCTACATCCGTTCACGCGGCGCGATGCGCGGGGTCCTCGCACCCGGCGAGAAACCGACCGATGCCATCAAAGCCGCACTCGCTGCCTCGCCGTCGATGAACGGACTCGATCTCGCGAGTGTCGCGACGATTCCCACTGCGTACACCGAGGGGCCGAGCGACGCGGGGCATCACGTGGTCGCGTTCGACTTCGGGATGAAGCGCAATATTCTGCGGTTATTCGTGCAGCAGGGTTGCCGCGTCACCGTGGTCCCGGCCGCCACCACTGCCGATCACGTCCGCGCCCTCAAACCGGACGGCGTGTTTCTGTCGAACGGCCCCGGTGACCCCGCGGCGGTCGGTTACGCGATCGATACAATCCGGAAGCTGGCCGACGGGAACGTTCCGATCTTTGGCATCTGCCTCGGGCACCAGCTGCTTGGCCTGGCGATGGGCGGGGAAACCGTGAAGCTGCCGTACGGCCATCGCGGCGGCAACCATCCCGTGCGCGATCTTGCGACCGGACAAGTACTTATCACGTCGCAGAACCACGGATTCGCGGTTCGTGGCGAAACGCCTGGCGTTCCCGGCGCCAAGTCGCTTGAGGTCACCCACCTTAACCTCAACGACGGAACCGTCGAAGGCATCAAGCACCGGGAGTACCCTATTTTTGCCGTCCAGTACCATCCGGAGGCGTCACCGGGGCCCCATGACGCCCAGGGACATTTTCAACAATTCCTACAAGCCCTTGACGCCAAATAAGTAAGCCCGTATGATAGCCCCCGACTTTTGCCCCAACCCGGCAGAATTTCGGGGGGACCAATGACGAAGGCCGATCTGGTCGAAAAGGTCACCGCGCAAATCGCTCGAACCGCCGGTCCCCTCATTTCAAAAAAGGACTGTGCGCGGGTGGTAGACTCCTTTCTCGACGCCGTAAAAGCCGCGCTTGCTGAGCAGCATAACATTGAGATACGTGGATTTGGGACGTTCAAAATCCGCCAGCGGAAGACGCGGATGGCGCGTAACCCGCGAACCGGTGATCCGGTCGAAGTCGCGGCGCGCCCCGTTCCTGTCTTCAAGCCCAGCAAGGAGTTGCGCGCGATGGTCGCGGACGCCAGCGCAAAGGTTCCGTCGTAAGCCGCTGCGTTGCGACAACTTGGGACAAGGGCCTCGGCACCAAAGCCGGGGCCTTTCTAGTTTTAGGTGTCTCTCAACTTCTTGCCCGGAGTGATGATGCGTCGTTTTCACTGCCTGCTGCTCGTCCCACTGCTCGCGTCGCCACTCTCCGGGCAGGCCGTCCGCTACGAAGTCTCGGTCGCGCAAAATCAGTTCCACGTCACGGCGGACTTTCCCACGACGGGCAAGGACACGCTGTTCGTCTCATTGCCAGCGTGGAGTCCCGGCAACTACGAGATCCAGAACTACGCGCGCTACGTCCATGGGTTCGGCGCGAAGAATGCGTCGGGCCAGGCGCTGCATTGGGATCGCGCCGATAAGGACACCTGGCGCGTCGCCACCGGCAAGGCTGACCACGTCGTCGTGAATTTCGATTACTCGCCCGACACGATCGATCTCTCCGTCGCACGGACCGTGGAAGACTTCGGTGAGTTCCTCGGCACCAACCTGTTCATGTTCGAAGAAGGGCAGCTGGCGCGACCCGCCGAAGTCCGGTTTCGGCTCCCGGCGGGCTGGCAGGTGACGACGGCGCTCAAGGGTCCGGCGAACGGCGTCTATCGCGCCGCCGATTACCACGAGCTCGCGGACGCGATGACGTTTGTCGGCAAGTACAGCCTCGATTCGCTCCAAGCGGATGAAAAGTGGATCCGTATCGCCGTCTGGCCGGCGGCCGACTACACGCCGGCCGTCGCGCGCAACCTTCGCAACGGCGTGGCCAAAATGGCGCCGGTGCAGAATCGGATCATGGGAACGGGCGACGCTCCGTACGACGTCTACACGATCTTCTTCAACGTCATTCACGGCCCTATCGGATTCGGCGGCGGGCTCGAACACAGCTCCTCGCAGTACGACATCATGCCTGCGCTGGCGTTCGCGGATCCTTTGGGCAACCTCGGCGACTTCATGTATCCGCTGCTGTCGCACGAGTTCTTCCATCTCTGGAACGTCAAGCGCATCCGTCCCGCCGAGATGTGGCCCTACGACTATCACGCCGAGCAGTACACGCCGCTGTTGTGGTGGTCGGAAGGAGTGACCGACTATTACGCCGATCTGACAAATCTGCGCTCAGGTCTGTGGAGTCCGAACCAGTTTCTGGAAAACGCCCTCTCCAATATTCAGCAAGTCGAGGACGCCCCCGAGCCCTGGAGTGTGGAGGACGGCAGCGAAGCGACCTGGATCAAGGAAGTTTACGTCAACAGCTCGCAGCTTTATTATCCCAAGGGCTCGCTCCTGGGATTCCTGCTCGACATTTCGATCCGCGACGCCACGGACAACGCGCACAACCTCGATGAGGTGATGCGCGCGCTGTACACGCGCTACTACCGCGAGAACAAAGGATTCCAGACGGCCGATCTCCTGAACCAGCTGCGTGCCACGGGGATGCCGGATGTGGATGGGTTCTATCGCCGCTACATCGATGGCCGCGATTCGCTGCCCTACGAGACGGTGTTCGCGAAGGCCGGCCTGGTATTCCGGCGCAACCCGGTCTCCTCGCTGTTCCTCGGTATCTCAGCCGCGCCCTCGCCGAGCGGCGGCGTGTTGATCCAGGCGGTGACGCCGGGAAGCGCGGCGGCCGAGGCGGGCATCGAGCCGGGGGACGTGCTCACGCGGATCGGCGACATCCCGGTGTCCGCCAGCCAGGACTGGGGCACGGCATTCCGCTCGCGCTATCAGGGCAAGGTGGGGCAGCCGCTCACGATCACGGTGCAGCGCGCGGGCCGCACGCTGACGCTCAACACGACGGTGCGCGAGCGGACGACGTCACGTCTCAGTCTCGACCGCGCACCGAATCCCACGCCGAAGCAGGCGAAGATCTGGCAGGGCCTGGCGTCGGGGCTATAATCAAATCATGGCTCAGGTGACGGTTCGCTTCTTCGCGCGCTACGCAGAGCTGACCGGCTGCGACACCGCGGCCGTGGCAGTGCCGGCCGCCGCGACGGTGAACGACGTGCTCGATCGTGTGCGCGAGACCGTTCCCGGCGCACGCAGCCTGCCGCCGCGGCCGCTCGCGGCGTTGAATCTGCGCCAGGTAAAGCTCGATACGCGCGTGAAAGATGGGGACGAAGTGGCACTCCTTCCTCCACTCTCTGGCGGCTGATGAATCCGCTTACGCGCGATCCGATCACCGTCGAATCGCTCCTGCGGGTGGTACAGAGCCCCGAGCGCGGAGGCACCTGCGTCTTTCTGGGCACCGTCCGCAATGACGGTGACGTCACCGGCATCGAATACTCGGCCTACGACGAAATGGCGGTGGCAGAGATCACGCGGATGCTCGACGAAGCGCGCGAACGTTGGCCCGAGGCGCGAGTCGCGTTGCAACACCGGCTCGGGTTGATCCCGTTGGGCGAAGCGAGCATTGCGATCGCGGCGGCCGCGCCGCATCGCGCCGATGCATTTGCCGCGTGCCGCTACGTGATCGAAGAAGTGAAGAGGCGCTTGCCAATCTGGAAGAAGGAACTGCACACGGACGGCACGGCGACATGGGTCGATCCGTCAGGCAAGACTGTGGCGGGAGGATTGCGTGATCGCTGATCGCCTGGCGCGACCGCTCGGCAGTCTGCGCGTCTCGGTCACCGATCGGTGTAACCTGCGGTGTCGTTACTGCATGCCTGAGCAGGAATACGTCTGGCTGCCCAAACAATCGATTCTGACGTTCGAAGAGATCGCGCGCCTGGTGGAGATTTTCACGGCGCTGGGCGTCGAGAAGGTGCGCCTGACCGGAGGCGAGCCGCTGCTGCGGCATGATCTCGCGACGCTCACGGGAATGCTCGCCAAGAACCCAGCCATTCGTGATCTCGCGTTGACGACCAACGGCCTCTTGCTCGCCAGGCAGGCGGACGCGCTCAAACTGGCCGGTTTGGGCCGCGTCACGGTGAGTCTGGACACGCTGCGACCCGAGCGGATGCAGGCCCTGGCTCGCAGCGATCGGCATGCCGATGTCCTGGCGGGGATCGCGACCGCACGGCGCGTGGGGTTCGCCCTGAAACTCAACACGGTCGTGATGCGGGGCGTGAACGAGGACGAGCTGATCGAGCTGGTCGAGTTCGCGCGAGCCCACCAGGCCGAAGTCCGGTTCATCGAGTACATGGATGTCGGCGGCGCGACCGGGTGGAGCACGGACCAGGTGGTGTCGCAGCGCGAGATGCTCGAGCAGTTGTCCCGTCACTACGGCACTATCACCCCCGTGGGGAGCGGCGAGGTGGCAGCCCCAGCCGAGCGTTTCCGTCTGCCTGACGGCGCGACGTTCGGCATTGTCGCGTCCACGACGGCGCCCTTCTGCCGCACGTGCGACCGCAGTCGCCTGACGGCGGATGGCACATGGTTCCTCTGTCTCTATGCCGAACGCGGCATCGATCTACGCGAGCCTCTGCGCCGCGGCGCGAGCGACGCGGAACTATCGGATCTCATCGCCGCGACGTGGCGAGGGCGGACTGATCGCGGCGCCGAGGAGCGGCTCGGCGTAGTCAATCGCGCGCCGCTGTATCAAGTCGACGGTCTCCGCGCTGATCCTCATCGGGAGATGCATACGCGCGGCGGTTGACCAAGGGTTTTCCCTTGTGACTTGTGGCGCGCTGATCTCTTGCGGGTGAGCCTGCCTTCCCTAATGTCACGATGTGAAGCTCCGCCACGCTGCTACCTGGTGTTGGATCGTCGTTAGCGCCGCCGCTTGCACGCACACCGACGTCATCGCACCGACCAAGACCATGGCGCCCAGTTTTGCCGTCTACGTGCCCCCGCCGGGGGAAGGCGGTGTCGTCTGCACGGGTTATCTCAAGGGACGCGCCTTTGGCGGTCCCGCGGGCTACATCGATTACGGCCACTTGTGCGAGACGTCCCTTGACATCGTCTCGCCACCGCTGCAGGCGGTCTACGAAGACGGGCATACTGGTCCGTACGACCTGACCGTCGCGTTCTCACAGCCCGTGGCTCACCTCGTCGTCATGCCGGTGGACATCTGGCACTGCGGCGCGGACCCCGGCTCCATCACCGCGTACGCGCCGTCGGGCGTGAGTGTGACGCTGGCCTTCACAGCGGATGAATCCGACTGTGGCGTGCGGCACGAGGAGCACAACGTGTACTACTTCGGCAGCGGCACGCTCCCCCAATCTCTCGTGATCACCGGTCTCGATAGCGTGACCCGCGTGGTCATTCGACCTACCAGCGACATGTCCTGGGTTTCGAGTGTGTTCTATCCCGATCATGTGGTGACCAGCGAGGGTTTCATCGGCACGGTGTACCTGCTCTCGTTTCGCGAGCCGGTCACCACCGCGGATGTGACGATCTTCCGAGCCCAAGGACCCGATGCCGGGGGGTCGTTTACCAGTCGCCCGGGCGAGAATCGGCTGAGCCTCGGGGCGGGCGTGACGCCCGCCTCGCTGGCGCCCACCATCCAGTGGGAGATCGTCGACGACCCCACCGACGCGGTGACCACGTTCGAGCCCAACGGCGTCACTCCGCCGTTTGGGAGCAACGTGGAGGCGTTGGTTCCGCCGCAGGATGCGGGCCGATGGGCCGCGGTCCCGCATCCGGGGAGCTTGAATCAGAAGTCGCTCGCGTTGCGGGTGACGGCGGCGGTTGATGCTTCAGGAACGCTGGTGCGGTCGGCCCCGGCGCTCGTGCGGCAGGATGAGATCGATACGATTCGAGAGGAATACATCGAACTGGGCGTCGCCCAGGGCGTCCCGGGTCGGGGGCAGTTTGGGGTGTCTGCAACTAACACGGGCGACTATACGGTGGCCGTGACCAACGGCGATTTCAATTCTTTATTCGTTGCCCTGCAACTCGCGCTGCAGCCGTTATCGCTGCGGGTGAACAGCGGGTACCGAAATCCCGTGCACAACGCTTACCACGTTGGCAAGGCCTCAGGAGCGGTGTCGGACAGTTGGCATCAGTACGGTTGTGCCGCGGACCTACAGACCTTTCCGACATTGCCCGTGTTCCCCACAGCCGCCCAGCTAGCCGCCGCACAAAGCTACTGGGATGCTGTCGCGGACCAAGCCTTGTCGTTGGGGTTCATCGTGGAGCAACGCGACCCCGATCCTCAGCACGCGGACGCCTCCTTCAGTGGCGTCGGACACGTTCACATCGAGCTCAAATGTCCTCTCGCGCCATGACCAGGATCAGCATGGGTACGGCAGCGCTTGGTCTCCTGCTCACGCTTCCGGGCGGAGCCTTCGGCCAAAACGTGGATTCTTTAGTCGGCGTCCTCGGCTCCCCTAGTGTCTCCGCCCGGGCCCAGGCCGTCGCACGCCTTAATCTCGTGCCCATCCAGTCGCTCTCGTCGGCTGCACGGCAGGCGCTGGTCCAGCTCCTCGAGCGAGAAGCCACAGGCCAGGTGCCCTACGACCAAACGACCGGAAAGGACGATGAGACATACTCGGAGTACGTGATCGATTTGACGCGTGGCGTGCTCCGGCTGCAGGACGCGTCCGCCGTCCGCGGGATCGCGTTCCTCGGAATCGAGACCAGTCGCGCGGCGCAGGAATTCATCGCGAGCCGAGGGGCAGCGGCAATCCCCGTTCTGAACGAGGTGTGGATTTCCAAAGCGACCGCGCGACCGGCGATCATCACGACGTGGGGCTACACCCTGGCCAGCACGACCAACGGCCTCGCGCCGGACGATCGGGCGGCGCTGCTCGGTCGGATCATACAGGCTGTGCCCGCATACCCGATCCCCGCGGCGCGCGCCGCCCGCACGGCATCGCTCATCACCCTTCTTGCGCCGCTGCGCCAAATCGCAGACACGATCGCGGATCCCGTAATCAAGAATCGATTGCTCGCTGCCGCTGCCGAGCTCGAGCCGCGGATGGCTGCCGCGTCAGCGCCGGACGTGCTGGCCCAGTTGGCCGAGGTTATTGCAGGGATCTGCCAGGGAACCTCCGGTGCACGCCAGGGGACCTGCACGTCGACACAAAGCCTGACGACCGACGCGCAACGTCACATCGCCGCCGGGAGGACGAACGCCGCTCACAGTGTTCTCGCAGCCCTGCAGCAACGCGCCCAAGCTGCCTTAAGCGACGGGACGTTGACCGCACTCGAAGCAACAATAATCGCGGAGAACGCGAGAGTCGCCGACTCGAAGCTGTGATTGCCCGCCACACCCGGCGTCCCTAAGTTTCCCGCACCATGCTGACTAAGATCACGGTCGTTGGCGCCGGCAACGTCGGCGCCACCACCGCCCAACGCCTCGCCGAAAAACAGCTCGCCCGCACCGTCGTCCTGGTCGATGTCATCGAAGGCGTCCCGCAAGGGAAAGCCCTCGACCAGTACGAGTCCGCCCCGATCGAAGGCTTCGATACACGCATCGTCGGGTCGAATGACTACGGCCCGGCGGCCGGATCCGAGTTGGTCGTCGTCACGGCCGGTATTGCCCGTAAGCCGGGCATGAGCCGCGACGACCTCGTCCGTACCAACGCCGATATCGTCAAGCAAGTCTCACAGCAAATCAAGCAGAATTGCCCAAAGGCCATCGTCGTGGTGGTGTCGAATCCCCTCGACGTGATGTGCTGGGTCACCAAACAAGTGACCGGCTTCCCGCGCGAGCGCGTGATCGGCATGGCCGGCGTCCTCGACACCGCCCGCTACCGCACCTTCCTGGCCGAGGCCCTCGATGTCTCCGTGCAGGACATCCAGGCGATGGTCCTCGGCGGGCACGGCGACACGATGGTGCCCCTCGTCTCCTACACGACCGTCTCCGGCATCCCGGTCACGCAGCTCCTCGACAAAGCCAAGCTCGACAAGATCGTCGACCGCACCCGGAACGGCGGCGCCGAGATCGTTGCTTTCTTGAAGACCGGGTCGGCCTACTACGCACCGTCGGCGGCGGTGGTCCAGATGGTGGAATCGATCGTGCTCGACCAGAGACGGCTGCTGCCGTGTGCCGCCTGGCTCGAAGGCGAGTACGGGTTGTCGGGGATGTACTGCGGCGTGCCGTGCAAACTCGGCAAGAATGGTCTGGAGAAGATCGTCGAGGTCCAGCTGACGGCAGACGAAAAGAGCGCATTGAAGAAATCGGCGGAGGCGGTGAAACAGACGATGGCGGCGGTGACGCTATGACGACATCCGTTCGTGACCTGCAAGAACGCAGCTTCGGCGCCACGCTGCGCCGCGACGCGTGGTGGATTGCCCCCGCGCTCACGGCGCTCGTCCTCGGCGGCTTCGGCGTCTACGCGACCTGGGCGGCCTGGGTCAACCGGTTCTACGAATGGGGACCGTACCTCTCGCCGTTCTACTCGCCCCTGATCCAGACGACCTGGTGGCCGCTCTCGCCCGCTTTTCTGATCCTGATTTTCCCCGGCGCCTTCCGCGTCACCTGCTACTACTACCGTAAGGCCTACTACCGGGCGTTCTTCCTCGATCCCGTGGCCTGCGCCGTCGGCGAGCCACGCCACGGGTACAAGGGTGAGAGCAAGTTTCCGTTCATTCTTCAGAACCTGCACCGCTATGCCATGTACGCGGCGGTGGTCTTCATTTTCATTCTCTCCTACGACGTCTTTCTCGCGACGCGCTGGCCCGTGAACGGCGTGCTGCCCGACGGCAACATGGCGGCGGGCCCGCGCGAGTTCGGCGTCGGCATCGGCACGCTCGTGATGGCAGTCAACGTGATTCTGCTGGCCTGTTACACGTTCGGCTGCCACTCGCTCCGGCACCTGATCGGCGGGAACGTCGACTGCTTCTCCTGCGCGCGGGGCGGGCGCGCGCGCTTCGAGACATGGCGCGGCGTCAGCGCACTCAACCGCCATCACATGCTGTTTGCCTGGTGCTCGCTCTTCTCGGTCGCACTGACTGACGTCTACATCCGCCTGTGCGCGATGGGCGTCATCCACGACATCCGGCTGTTCTAGTGGCCGCCTCCGATCTCCGCAGTCACACCTACGACGTCGTCGTGATCGGCGCCGGCGGCGCCGGCCTGCGTGCTGCGATCGAAGCGAGTGCCCTGAAAGCCAAAGTCGCGCTCGTCTGCAAGTCGCTGCTCGGCAAAGCCCACACCGTGATGGCCGAAGGGGGCGCGGCCGCGGCGCTCGGCAACGTCTTTCCGGAAGACAACTGGCGCGTGCATTTCCGCGACACGATGCGCGGCGGCAAGATGCACAACGACTGGCGCATGGCGCAGATCCATGCCCAGGAAGCGCCCGACCGCATCAAGGAGCTCGAGGCGTGGGGCGCGCTGTTCGATCGCACGCCCGACGGGCGCATCAACCAGCGGCCTTTCGGCGGGCATACCTACAGCCGCCTGGCGCACGTCGGCGACCGCACCGGACTCGAGATGATCCGCGTGCTCCAAGACAAGGGCGTGCATTCGGGGATCGACGTGCACATGGAGTGCACGATCGTGCGGCTGTTCGTGGTGGGGGGCAAGGTCGCCGGCGCGCTGGGATACTTCCGCGAGACAGGCCGGTTCGTGCTGTTCAAGACCGGCGCGATCGTGCTGGCGACGGGCGGGATCGGCAAGGCGTGGCAGATCACGAGCAATTCCTGGGAGTACACGGGCGATGGGCACGCGCTGGCCTATGACGCGGGCGCCGAGCTGATCGACATGGAGTTCGTGCAGTTCCATCCGACGGGGATGGTCTGGCCGCCGAGTGTGCGTGGAATCCTGGTAACCGAAGGCGTCCGCGGCGAAGGCGGGGTCTTGAAGAACTCGAGGGGCGAGCGGTTCATGTTCCGCTACATGCCCGACATGTTCAAAGGTGATTACGCCGAGTCTGAGGCGGAATCGGATGCATGGGTGAAGGGCGATCGCAAGCAAAACCGTCGGCCGCCCGAGCTGCTCACGCGCGACGTCGTGGCGAAGGCCATCACCAAGGAGATCGCGGAGGGCCGCGGTTCAGAGCACGGCGGCGTGCTTCTCGACATCGCCTCGAAGCAAAGTCCCGACTACATCAAGAAGAAACTGCCCAGCATGTATCACCAGTTCAAAGAGCTGGCGCACGTCGACATCACCAAGGACCCGATGGAAATCGGGCCGACGACTCACTACGTGATGGGAGGCGTGCGAGTCGACCCGGAGACGCAGGAGTCGACGGTGCCCGGGCTCTACGCCGCCGGCGAGGTCGGTGGCGGCATGCATGGAGCCAATCGCCTCGGCGGCAACTCGCTGAGCGATTTGCTGGTTTTCGGTCGCCGGGCCGGCCAGTACGCGGCAGGGAAGCGCGGCGCGCCACCGGCGATACCCGACGCCGAGGTCGAGCACACGATGCGGGAGGCGCTCGAGCCGTTCGAGCGCGACGGCGAGAACCCGTTCGCGGTGCAGTCCGCGCTGCAGGACGTGATGCAGCGGAACGCGGGGATCATCCGTGACAAGGCAGGCCTGGAGACCGCGCTCAACGACCTCGAGAAGCTCAAGACGCGGGCGCGGAAGGTGGGGGTTACCGGCAGCCGAGAGTACAACCCCGGCTGGCACACCGCGATCGACTTGCACTCGTTGCTCATCGTCTCCGAGGCGACCGCCCGCGCCGCCAGCGAGCGGACCGAGAGCCGCGGCGGCCACACGCGCAGCGACTATCCCGACTCCGACGAGAAGCAAGCACGCCAGCAGATCGTGATCAAGAAGGAAGGGGGCCGCATGGCGGTGCGGCGCGAGGCGCAGCCGCCGATCCCCGCGGATCTCCTGGCACTCATTAAGGAAAGCGTATGACCCTGTTCCGCGTATTTCGAGGAACGCGTGATGGCGGTGGGCTTCACGACTACCAGGTTGCGGCGACTGAAGGGATGGTCGTGCTCGACGCCGTGCACGCCATTCAGGCCGAGCAGGCGCCCGACCTGGCGGTGCGCTGGAACTGCAAGGCCGGCAAGTGCGGCTCGTGCTCCGCGGAGATCAACGGCAAGCCGAAGCTGATGTGTATGACGCGGATGTCCGACTACGCGCCGGATGAGACGATCACGGTCACGCCGATGCGTGCGTTCCCCGTGATCAAGGATCTCGTGACGGACGTGTCGTGGAATTACGAGGTCAACAGGCGCATTCCGGAGTTCAAGCCGCGCAAGCCCGACGCCGCCGACGGCACGTGGCGGATGTATCAGTTCGAAGTCGAGCGGCCACAGGAGTTCCGCAAGTGCATCGAGTGCTTCCTGTGCCAGGACGTGTGTCACGTGCTCCGCACGCACGAGAAACACGAGCAGTTCATGGGCCCCGCGATGCTCGTGCGGGCCGCGGTCTACGAGATGCATCCGCTGGACGAGGCGGATCGGCGCGATTACCTCCGCCACGAAGGCGGGATCGGCTTCTGCAACATCACGAAGTGCTGCACCGAAGTCTGTCCCGAGTCCATTACGATCACCGACAACGCGATCATTCCGCTGAAGGAGCGCGTCGTGGATGCGAATTACGATCCCCTCGCGGCTCTTTGGAGAAAGGTCACCGGCAAGGCTCCGTGAAGTGAGGCGCCGCGACTTCGTTCAGACGATGATGGCTCTCGCTGCGCTTCCCAAGCAGGGCAACTGGAAGAGCTGGCGCGTGAACGGTTCGCGCGTGAACAAGCATCTCACCGACCTCGCCCAGTTCGGCGCGAATCCGCAGGGCGGTGTGAGCCGCGTGGCGTTCAGCGACGCCGACGTCGCCGGTCGCCGCTTCATGATGGACCTGATGAGGGAAGCGGGCCTCACGGTCAGTGTCGATCCGATCGGCAATATCTTCGGCGTGCGGCCCGCTTCTCGATCCGGCGCGCTCCCCATCCTCTTCGGCTCGCACATCGATTCCGTCCCCGAGGGCGGCAATTATGACGGTGATGTCGGATCCTGCTCGGCCGTGGAGGTCGCACACATCCTCGCCGAGCGCGGCTACCGCAATCGTCATCCGCTGCACGTAGTGATCTGGTGCGATGAAGAGAGCGGCCTCACGGGCAGCCGCGGCTTCATTGGTGACCTGCCACAGGAGGAAATCGACCGGCCCGGGCGCGACGGCGTGGTGCTCGCCGAGAAGATCCGCCGCGTTGGCGGCGATCCGGGGCGCATCGCCGAGGCACGCCATGGACCAGGCTCCATCGCGGCCTATATCGAGCTGCACATCGAGCAGGGTGGCATTCTCGACGAGCGCGGCATCAACATCGGGATCGTCGAAGGGATCGTCGGAATCCACCACTACGACGTGACGCTGCGCGGCTTCGCGAATCACGCCGGCACCACGCCGATGGACCGGCGCCAGAACGCAATGCTGGCCGCCGCGGAGCTGGTGCTGATTGTCGATCGGGTGGTACGGTCGGTCGACGGACGGCAGGTGGGCACGGTGGGACGGCTGCTGGTGAAGCCCGGCGCGCCCAACGTCATCCCGGGGCAGGTCGACCTGACCGTCGAGCTGCGCGACCTCTCCACGGAAAAGATCGAGCGGCTCTGGACGCAGATTCACGAGGAAGCGCTCGCCAGCGCCAAGAAGTACGGCGTGACACTCGACTACACGCTGCAGCACACCAACCTGCCGGCGCTCTCCACACCCGCCGTTCGCGCCGTCATAACCGACGCGGTGCAGGGCCTGGCCTTATCGAGTCAGGTGATGCCGAGTGGCGCGGGTCACGATGCGCAAGACCTGGCGCGCATTGGCCCGATGGGAATGATCTTCGTGCCGTCGGTGAAGGGCATCAGCCATTCGCCGCTCGAGCTGACGCGCCCTGACGATGTGACGAACGGCGCGAATGTGTTACTGCAAACGATCCTGCGGTTGGACCAGCAGTGACGCCAACGGTCGTCATCGTCGGCGCCGGATTCGGGGGGCTGAATGCCGCCCGGGCGTTGCGCCGCGCGCCGGTGCAGGTCGTGCTCGTCGATCGCAACAACTACCACCTCTTCCAGCCACTGCTCTATCAGGTCGCCACCGCGGGGCTCGAGCCCGAAGAGATCGCGCGACCGGCGCGCGCGATCCTGCGCGGCCAGAAGAACTTTGACTTCCGCATGGTGGACGTAACGCGCGTCGACTTTGCCGCCAGGCGTCTCGAGACGACCGGCGGGCCGATCAGCTACGACTTCCTGGTTCTCGCTCCGGGTGGAGAGACGAACTTCTTCGGGCTCGAGTCGATGCAGCGCCATGGCCTGGGACTGAAGGACATCCCCGACGCGATCGCGATTCGCAATCACGTGCTGACCTGTTTCGAGCAGGCCATGCTCGAGCCCGATCCCGAAAAGCGTCGCACGTTGCTCACGTTCATCGTGGTCGGCGGGGGACCGACCGGCGTCGAAATGGCGGGCGCGCTCTCCGAATTGATCCGCCTGGTCCTCGTCAAAGACTATCCCCGGCTCAACATCAAGGATGTCCGGATTCTCTTGCTCGAAGCGACCGACAAGCTGCTCGCGGCGATGCCGGAGCGGCTGCGCGAGGCGGCGGTCAAGACACTATGGCGGAAGTGGATCGACGTCCGATTTGGCGCGCAGGTGGCAGATTACGACGGCAAGCAGATTCGACTCAAGAGCGGCGAGATCATCCCCGCACAGACGGTGATTTGGGCCGCCGGCGTGCAGGCGTCCCCCCTCAACGCCACACTCGGTCTCCCCGCAAGCCGGCAGGGCCGCATCCCCGTCGAGCCCGCACTCCAGGTGACAGCGCATCCGGAAGTCTTCATCATCGGGGATGCGGCCTATCAGGAACACAACGGTGAGCCCCTGCCGATGGTCGCGCCCGTCGCGATCCAGATGGGACGGTTTGTGGCCCGCACCATCAAGCGGCAGCTGCGCGGCCAGCCGCTCGAGCCGTTTCGGTATCGCGATCAGGGCACGCTCGCCACCATCGGCCGCAATGCGGCGGTGGCGAACGTCTATGGCATCAAGGCCACCGGCTTCGTGGCGTGGGTGATGTGGCTCGGGATTCACATCATCCAGCTGATCGGCTTCCGCAACAAGCTCTTCGTGCTGATCAACTGGGCGTGGGATTATTTCTTCTACGAACGCGCCGCTCGCCTGATCACTCGCGACTGAACGCGCACGACGCCGCTCCAGCCACAATCGAGGCACCAGCGGTGCTCGACGGCGGGCAGGAGCCAGCGCAGCAGGGAATGGTGGATGAGCGCGAGCTGAGCGCCGCAACGGGGACAGGCGCGCTTGGCGGGAAGCATGAAATAGACGAACGTCGTCACGATGGCGGCGCGCAGCAGCACGGTCGCAAACAGCACGACCACGACCAGCATGTTACGCCGCCTTCTCCCGCACGAACGTGGCAATCCGCCGCTCCAGCTCGGCCAGCTCGACCGGCTTCACGAGCACGCGGTCCCGCGGCACTTCCGCCAGCCCGCGCCCCGCGAGATGCGTGATGTCTCCCGAGAGAAACATCACCCGCTCGGCGAGGGGCGGCCGCTGCTGCTGGAGATGCTCGTAAAACTCGGCGCCGTCCATCTTCGGCATCCGCAGGTCCGCGAGAATGACATGAGGCTCGAACCCTTCGGCCAAACGCTCGAGCGCGGCCAGACCATCACCCGCCTCTTTGATCTCCGCGCCGCGCTTCCCCAGGAATCGCGCCATCGGCCGGCGAATCAGCTCCTCATCGTCGACCAGCAACACGCGAATCCCCGCGAGGGTGCCTTGCGCCGCGGACGCGGGTGGCGGCTGCGGAGCCGCAACCGGCGCCGCGGGGACCGGCTCGCGCGCACTGGGCAGCCAGACAAGAAATCGCGCTCCCCCCCCCGACTCGGAATGCTTCACCAGATCGAGCTCCCCCTGCGCTTCGCGCACCAGCTGGCGGGAGATGTAGAGGCCCAGCCCCGTGCCGCGTACCCCTTTCGTACTCGCGAAGGGGCGGAACAGTCGCGGCGCGATCTCCGGCGCCACTCCGGGACCGTTGTCGGTGACCGTCACGCAGACCCGGCCGCCCGTGTCGTCGGTGAAGGAATCGACGATCAGCCGGCGGGGAGGTTTCACGCCGCGCAAGGCATCGAGGGCGTTGCTCAACAGATTGACGATGACCTGTTCCAGCCGATTGGCATCCCCGACGATCGTCGGGAGCTCGGGATCGAGCCGCCCTTCGATCGAGATTTCGTCGATGCTGAAGCGGTAGGAGACCAGGTCGATCGCGCTGCGGACCACATCGTTCATGTTCACCGTCGCCGAGCGCTTCTCACCCGCGCGCACGAAACGGAGCAGGCCACGTAACAGCTTCGCGGCCCGTTGGGCCTGGCGCAGGATGCTCTGCATCTCGTTGCGCTGCTCGGCCGAGAGGTTCGCGTCTGCCAGCCGCAGCTCGGCATGGCTCGCGATCGCCATCAGCGGGTTGTTGACCTCGTGCGCGACGCCGCCCAGCAGCTCGCCCGCCGCCGCAAAGCGCCCCTGTTCCTCGGCGCGATCCCGCAGCACGCGCGTCATGTGATTGAAGTGCGCCGCGATCTTGCCCAGTTCGTCGTCGCCACTGACCGCGATCTGCGTGGTCAGATCGCCTTCGGCGACACGCTGAATCCCGCTGCCTAATGCGCTCAGCGGACTCCATAAGCGGCGTCGCAAGATGAACAGTGCGATCGGCAGCAGGAGCGCCCCGACAACGACGACGATGACAGCGGGCGCCGAACCGAGATTCCCCGTGAGCGCGAGCGTGACCGCCGCTCCGTAGAGCATCGCGGAGACGATGACCACCGCGATCAACACTCGCAGACTCTTCGTCATGCCATCAACATGCCTCTAGACGGATTGGTTTGCACGTCCTAATCTCCCGGTTCTTCCACAGCCCAAGGTAGCATCCGATGCGTCCATCAAATGTGATCTCGGTGATCGGTGTTCTCGGCGTGGTGGCATGCTCCCACGCGACCGCGCCCGCCCACCAAGTCCCAGCGCCCGCGCCGGTCCATCAAGATACGTCTCACGCCGCCGCCGGCCGTCAGCAGGCCCTCCCCCCTGATGCGACGCCGCCAAAACCCTACAACCAGGTCATCACGCCCGGCGCGACAACCGACTCGGGTGTCTTCACGGTGCACCGTAGCGGTGAGAAACTGTTTTACGAGATCCCCGAGGCGATGTTCGGCCGCGAGTTCCTGCTCGTGGCCGACCAGCGCGGCACGATCCGCGGCGTGCGCTACGCGGGCGAAGAGATCAGCAACCGCATCGTCGTGTGGGAACGGATGGGGAATAAGGTCTTTCTCCGCATCGTGTCGTACGCGATGCGCGCCGATAGCACGCAGCCCGTCGCTCGCGCGGTGCGGCTGTCCAACATCGCCCCGATCATCATGAGCTTCGACGTCGCCTCCTGGCACCAGCCCGACAGCAACGCCGTCATCGAGGTGACCAAGCTCTTCACCACCGACGTCGCCGAGCTGAACCTGCGGCAATCGGGCGTGCGCGTGCGCCGCATGGATCCAGCGCGTTCCGTGATCGATCGCGCCCGCGCGTTCCCGCGCAACGTCGAGGTGAGCGCCCTGCAGACGTTCGAGGTGGACTCGGTGCCGGGTCCCGCCGGCAACCCGCCGAACCGCTCGCTCAATTCGATCACCATGCTGATGAACTACTCGATGGTCCTGCTGCCCGACAAGCCGATGATGGCCAGGCTGTGCGACGATCGGGTGGGCTATTTCAGCCTGTCCTTTGAGGATTACGACGAGGATCGGGTGCCCGGTCCACGCCGCTGTTTCATCCAGCGCTACCGGTTGGAGCCGAAGGATCCCACCGCGGCCGTCTCGGATCCGATCAAGCCGATCGTCTGGTACATCGACCCCGCCACGCCCGCGAAATGGGTGCCGTGGTTGATCAAGGGCGTGGAGATGTGGGAGCCGGTGTTCCGAGCCGCCGGGTTCAGTAACGCGATTACGGCACGGTTGCCCGCAGCCAGCGATTCCGATTTCGATCTCGACGATGCGCGCCTCTCGACCATCCGGTGGTTGCCCTCCACGATCGAGAACGCCTACGGGCCCCGTCTCAGCGACCCGCGCTCCGGCGAAATCCTAAACGCCAACATCGGCTTCTATCACAACGTCGCGAGCCTCGTGGAGGCGTGGTATTGGACCCAGGCGGGCGCCGCCGATCCGCGCGCCCGGCAGCTGCCGTTCCCCGATTCGCTGATGGGCCTGATGCTGGCCTACGTCGCGACGCACGAGGTCGGGCACAGCCTGGGCCTGCGGCACAACATGGTCGCCTCGACCTACTATCCGGTCGACTCGCTCCGCAGCCGGTCCTTCACCTGCCGGATGAAAGGCACGAGCCCGTCGATCATGGATTACGCGCGCTACAACTATGTGGCGCAGCCGGGCGACAGCGCATGTCTGATGCAGGGCATCGGACCGTACGACGACTTTGCGATCAACTGGGGCTACCGCCGCATCGCCGCGGCTCCCTCACCGGACGCCGAGCGCCCCGTCCTCGACTCGCTCGCGCGGCTGCAGGATGCGAACCCGTACTTCCGGTGGATCGGCGACGGCGAGCCGGTCGATCCACGGATCATCACGGAGGCGCTGGGCGACGATCCGGTGAAGGCGAGCGGCTACGGCGTCCGCAACATCAAGCGTCTCGTCCCGATGCTGATTCCCGCCACGACCACGGTCAGGCTCGACAACTACGACCGGCTCGACGACATGTACGGCGAGCTCATCAACCAGTGGGCACGCGAGATGAACCACGTCGCCGTGGTCGTGGGCGGCGTGTATCAGTTCACGAAATACGCCGGCCAGTCTGGCACGGTGTATCAGCCCGTCCCGCGGGCCAAACAGGCCGAGGCGGTACAGTTCCTGAACGACAATGTCTTTACGACGCCGTCCTTCTTCTTCGATCCGGAGATCCTGCGGCGCATCGAGCCGACCGGGTTCGTGGAGCGGGTGCGCACACGCCAGACCGCTGTTCTGAATCTCCTGTTCCAGGACGCGCGCCTGTCGCGTCTGGCCGAGCAACAAACGACGCAACCCAACGCGTACACGATCCCCGACCTGTTCGGGGACGTGCGGCGTGGGGGGTTCGCGGAGTTCGCGGGTGGAGGAGGGGCGGTGCGAGTCGACGGGTACCGCCGCAATCTGCAGCGTGCGTTCGTCGATCAGATGGAACGACTGATCAATACGCCGCTGGTGACGCCACCACCCCCCGGATTCACTCCGTTCCCCGGCTTCACACCGCCGCCGCCACGCCCGGCCGATGCGCGTGCGCAGGCGCGACTCGAGTTGGTGGACCTGCAGGGAACGCTGCGCACCACCTTGCCACGCGCTGGGGACCGCGCCACACGGGCGCATATCGTCGATCTCCAGGCCCGGATCGGGCAGATCTTGAACCCGCGCTCATGAGCTACGTTACCGTGCAGGTGGGGCGCGGCTCTTTTACGGAAGCTGTTGATTGGGAGAAACCTGTGAGCACCACGAAATGGCGGATGAGCGGTTGGGCGGTTGGGCGGTTGGCAATCGCCATCGTGCTGGTGCTAACCGCCGAACCGCCGAACCGCTTAACCGCCCAGACGGCCCAGTCATTCGAGCAACGTCTCATCGCCATCCCCGATACCGCCAGCGTGCGCCAGATGTCGCGCGACCTCTCGGCCGTGCCTCATATGGCGGGCACACCGGCGCAGGCGACGACCCGCGACTACGTGCTGGACAAGATGAAGTCGTGGGGGATCGACGCGTGGAGCAAGGAATACACCGTTTTCATCCCGCAACCCGATACCGTGGCCGCGTGGATCATCACTGGTCCGCGTGCGAGGCCCGTGCGGCTGGACCTGACCGAGCCCGTTACGGCGGGGGCCGCGGGGGGACCGCCGATCCCGCCGTTCAATGGCTACACGGGCGATGGTGACGTCACGGCCGACGTCGTCTACGTCAATTACGGCCTGATCGAAGACTACAAGACGCTCGATTCGCTCGGGGTCAGCGTGAGCGGCAAGATCGCCATCGCGCGGTACGGCCGTTCCTTCCGCGGCATCAAGGCGCGCGAGGCGCAGAAGCGCGGTGCCGTGGGTCTGATCGTCTACTCCGATCCGCAGGAGGACGGCTACTTCCGGGGCGACGTCTATCCCAAAGGGCCGATGCGCAACGCCGACGGCATCCAGCGCGGCAGCATGATGAACGGCAACGGCGATCCCACGACGCCGAGCTGGTCGTCCGTCGAGGGCGCGCGTCGCCTGCCTGAGGATTCCCTCGATATCCCGAAGATTCCGATCATCCCGATGAGCTACGGCAACGCGCGGCGCTTCCTCGAGCCCCTGGCGGGCAAGTCAGTACCGCAGAGCTGGCAGGGCGCGTTGCCATTCCGTTATCACGTCGGCCCAGGCCCCGCGCGCGCACGATTGCACGTGAAGACCGAGCGCGGCGCGCGCGGCTTTCACAAGATCTGGAACACGATCGGCATGATCCGCGGGGCGCGCTGGCCGGATGAGTGGGTCGTCGTCGGCGGCCATCGCGACGCGTGGGGACCCGGCGCGCGCGACAATGTGAGTGGCAGCGTCTGCGTTCTCGAGACCGCGCGCTCCTTCGCGACGCTCGCGCGCGACGGGCTGCGGCCGGCGCGCACCGTCGTCTTCGCCACCTGGGACGCGGAAGAGTGGGGCCTCATCGGCTCGACGGAGTGGGTGGAAGAGCTGGAAGACACGCTCCGCGCCCACGTCGTCGCGTACATCAACGAAGACGGGACGTTCTCGGGACCAAACTTCGGCGGCGGCGGGTCGCCGTCGCTCAAACCGCTCCTCCGCGCGGCGGCACAGGCCGTGTCTGACCCCGTCGGCCCAGGGACGGTGTACGACGTCTGGCTCAAGTCCAAGAATGGCGACACGACGGCGCTGACGTTCGGCAATCTGGGCGGCGGCTCTGATTTCTCGGGCTTTTATCATCACCTCGGCATTCCAGCTGGTGGCATCGGATTCGACGGGCCCGACGGCATCTACCACTCGATGTACGACTCCTTCGACTGGATGACGCGCTTTGGGGATCCGGGATACAAGGCGCACCGCTCCGGCGCGCAGCTTGTCGCCGTGATCATGGGCCGGCTCGCGAACAGCGATGTCGTCCCGCTTGATTACGCCGCCTTCGGGACGGAGATGACGGGGCTGGTCGCGCAGCTCGATTCCGGGATCACGAAGAAGCAGTGGAAGGGAGCGGTCACCACCCAGGCGCTCAAGGACGCGCTCGACCGGTTCACCGCGGTCGCACGCGCGTTCAATGCGTCACGCGACAGCGCCACGGCGCGGGCCGGCGGTGTGGATTCGGCGCGCGCCCGCCGCGTGAACGAAGCCCTCATGCAGGTCGAGCGCCGGTGGACGCGCCCCGACGGCCTGGTGAGCCGGCCGTGGTTTCGCAGCCTGCAGTTCGCGGCCGATCTCGACAACGGCTATGCGACGATGGCGTTTCCGAGCGTCAACGAGGCGATTCGGTACGCGGACGCTGCGACGGCCAACAAGGAGTTGACCGATCTCGTGAACCGCATAGATCAGGCGCGTGCCGCGCTCGTGGAAGCGGCCGTGGCTCTGCGCTAGATTGGTGTAGGGGGGGAGGCACGATGGAATCCAGTGACCGTTCGCGCATCGTTATCTACTATGCGATCTGGGCGACGATCTGCGCCGCGGTCGCCGGATTGGCTATCGCCCTCATTCATACCTGGTTCTTCAGTTACCATCCCGGGCGGTCCGCGGTCATCGAGACCCTGTTCAGTGGCAGTGCGATAGCCGTCGCGATCGCGGCGGGCCAAGGCGCGGTCGCCCTGGTCACGGGCAGAGTGCTCGCGCAGCTCGGGCGCACATTGAACTACACCCTGCTCCTGGGACTGCTGATCGGCCTGTTTGACTTCGTGATGGACTTCCTGCAGATGACGGTGCCTGTCACCGAGTTCGGTTGGATCCCCGATCTCATCATCATCGTCGTCGTGACGGTGGCGATCACCGTGGCCGGATCGCGCCGGTCCCCCGCCGTCGTGTGACCGGCTAGAGTTTGGGTAGCGTGATCCCTCGTTGGGCCTGGTACTTCCCCTTCTTGTCCTTGTAAGAAACTTCACATTCATCGCCTTCATCGGCGGTGAAGAAGAGGACCTGGGCGATCCCCTCGTTTGCGTAGATCCGCGCCGGCAGGGGAGTCGTATTACTAATCTCCAACGTGACAAAGCCTTCCCACTCCGGCTCAAACGGCGTCACGTTGACGATGATCCCGCACCGTGCGTAGGTGCTCTTGCCGACGCAAATCGTCAGACAGTTGCGCGGAATGCGGAAATACTCGATCGAGCTCGCGAGCGCGAAGGAATTCGGCGGGACGATGCAGACGTCGCCCGTGAACTCGACGAATGATTTCGGATCGAAGCGTTTCGGATCGACCACGGCCGACAGCGCGTTCGTGAAAATCCTGAACTCGGGCGCGACGCGCATGTCATAGCCGTAGGACGACACGCCGTAGGAGATGACGCCTGCGCGCACCTGTCGATCGGCGAACGGCTCGATCATCCCGCGTTCTGTCGACATCTTTGTGATCCAGCGATCCGACTTGATTGACATGGGGGCGCAATGTAACGGCGGCAACTTGACTTACGCCACACCGCCAATAGCTTCCATGCACCACTAGTGAATTTTTTCACGAGCGCCATGCAGCCGTACATCCAGTTCCTGATGCTACTCGGTATGGCCGTCATCGCCGGTACGACGATGATCGTGGCATCGCATTTCCTCGGCCCGCGGCGCCCCACCGAGGTGAAGGAACGGCCGTACGAGAGCGGCATGCCGCCGCTCGGTAGCGCGCACGAGCGGTTTTCGGTGAAGTTCTACCTGGTCGCCGTCCTCTTCATCCTGTTCGACATCGAGACTGTCTTTCTCATCCCGTGGGCGGTGATCTTTATGGGCACTGGCACGTTGACCACGGGATTCCTCTTGGTCGAAATGCTCGTCTTCATGCTGATTCTGTTCGTCGGCTACGTCTACGTATGGAAGCGCGGAGCGTTCCAGTGGGATTGATGCCATGAAACGCGTCGGGGAAGTGCACAGCTCGAATTACCTGCTCGCCAAGTTCGAGAATCTCGTCGACTGGGCGGTCAACTCGTCGCGTGCCAATTCGCTCTGGCCGATGCCGTTCGGGACCGCGTGCTGCGCGATCGAGTTCATGGCCACGGCGGCGAGCCGATTCGACTTCGCGCGCTTCGGCATGGAGCGCCAGGCCTTCTCGCCGCGCCAGGCGGACGTCCTCATCTGCGCCGGGCGCCTCCCGTTCAAGCTGGCGCCCGTGATCCGGCGCATCTACGACCAGATGCCGCAGCCCAAGTGGGTCATCTCAATGGGTGCGTGCGCGTCCACCGGCGGCGTGTTCGACAACTATGCGATGGTTCAGGGTATCGACACGATCGTCCCGGTGGACGTATACGTGCCGGGCTGCCCGCCGCGCCCGGAAGGCCTGCTGTACGGGATCCTGCTGCTGCACAAGAAGATCAGGGGCGAGTCGCTGTTCGACGCGGTAAAGCGTCGCGACGAGCAGCCGCTCGATGACAAGGGCCTGCGCCTGCCGCCCGAGACGATCGACGAGATCTCCGAGCCGTTCGGCAACTCCGTCCACCAGTTCCGATCGTCGTGATTCCCGGCGCATTGCGCGAAGCCGTGGCGCGCGACGGCGAGCAAATCGTCTACGTCGCGCGTGAGGGGCTGCTCGAGACAATGCAGTGGCTGAAGGACACGCCGGGTCAGGAGTTCGATTACCTGGTCGACGTGACCGCCGTCGAATTCCGCGATCGGGAGCGGCCCATCGAGGTCGTCTATTTCCTCCGCTCGCTCACGCGTCGCGCCGATATCCGCATCAAGGTCGAGCTGCAGCCGTCCGAGGAGCTCTCCGTCGATTCGGTCTGGACCCTGTGGCACGGTGCCGACTGGTTGGAGCGGGAAGTCTTCGACATGTTCGGCATCAGCTTCAAGGGACACCCCGATCTCCGCCGGATCCTCATGTGGGAGACGTATGCCGAAGGCTATCCGCTGCGAAAGAGCTTCCCGCTGCGCGGCCGCTTCTCGCGCGCCGAGCAGGTCCGCCAGGCGCTGAACGCGAATCCGGAAGCGCACTACTCGCTGGAAGAGCTCGCGATTGCCGAGGCGGGCGGAGATCTGCCCGACGACATGCGTGACCGGCTGCGGCGCGGCGAGCGCGGCGTTATTCCGGAGCCGCCGAACCCATGACCAAGCGGACGCTCGAGCTCGAGCTCGCCACCCCCGGGGTCGATGCGCAGGGCCACGCTACCCGCGTTCCGCTGACGGCGAGCGAGGAGCCGGACCTCAGCGGCGAGCATCTGCTCGTCAACATCGGGCCCCAGCATCCCGCAACCCACGGCGTCTTGCGTCTGGTGGTGGAGCTCGACGGTGAGACGGTCGTCCGCTGCATCCCGCACCTCGGCTACCTGCATTCGGGGTTCGAGAAACTCGGCGAGTACCGCCATTACAACCAGATCATTCCGCTGACCGACCGCACCGACTATCTGTCGCCGATGGCGAACAACGTGGGGTTCGCGCTCGCGGCGGAGAAGCTGATGGGCATCGAGATCACGCCGCGGTGCACCGTGCTGCGGGTGATCGCCTGCGAAATGAGCCGCATCATCTCGCACATGGTGTGGCTGGGCACGACCTCGATCGATCTCGGCGCGTTCACGCCCTTCCTCTGGGCCTTCCAGGAGCGCGAGCGGATCTACGATCTCCAGGAGATGTGGACCGGCGCCCGCCTGACGACGAGCCTCACGCGCGTCGGTGGTCTAATGGCCGACATTCCGGACCGCTTCGTCGAGAAGCTGCGCGAATTCACGCGCACGTTCCCGAAGACGCTGGCCGAGATCGATCGAGTTCTCACGCGCAACGCGGTGTGGGCGGGCCGGACACAGGGGGTGGGAGCGCTGACGGCCGCGGAGGCGATCAATCACTCGCTTTCGGGTCCCATGCTGCGCGCCAGCGGCGTGCCCTATGACCTGCGCAAAGACAAACCCTACCTCGGCTACGAGACCTACGATTTCGACGTCGTCGTCGGGGAGCATGGCGACGTCTACGATCGCTACCTGGTCCGCCTCGAGGAGTGCCAGCAGTCGAACCGCATTCTCGAGCAGGCGGTCGATCGCTTGCCCGACGGACCCATCAACGTCGACGATCCGCGCGTCATCCTGCCGTCGAAGACGCGCGCCATGAGCGATATGGAAGCGATGATCTTCCATTTCAAGCAGGTGATGGAAGGCGTGAAGGCGCCGGTCGGCGAGGCCTACGTGGGGATCGAAAACCCGAAAGGCGAGCTCGGCACCTATCTCGTGTCCGACGGCACAGCGAAGCCCGTGCGCTGGCGCATCCGGCCGCCGTCGTTCATCAATCTGTCCGCCTTGCCAAAGATGGCCGAGGGCCACCTGCTCTCCGATCTCATCGCGATCAATGCGTCCGTCGATATCGTCATGGGCGAGGTCGATCGATGACTCAAAGCGTGAGCCACGGTGAAGATTATCAGCCCGTGTTCGACGGCAAGATCATGGATGAGCTGCAGACCGTGCTCCAGCGGTATCCCACGAAGCAGGCGGCGCTCTTACCGACGCTTTGGATCGCGCAGCGCGAGCACGGCTGGATCTCGGACCGGATCATGGCGGAGGTCGCCGAGGTGCTGGGTCTGACGCCGGCGTATGTGAAGGGCGTCGTCACGTTCTACACGATGTACCATCAGCATCCGGTGGGGAAAAACTTCGTCCAGGTGTGCACGACCTCGCCGTGCAACATCTGCGGCGCCGAAGCGGTGATGAAGGCACTCCTCGAACAGACCGGTGCGCAGGACGCCGGGGCCACGAGCGCCGACGGCAAGTGGACGATCGTCGAAGTGGAGTGTCTCGGGGCGTGTGGATTCGCGACACCCGTGCTGGTCAACGATGACTTCCTCGAAAGCGTCACGCCGGAGAAGGTTCCGGAGATTGTGAAGAAGTACCGGTGATGGGTGGAATGTTGGACGGTTGGAATGTTGGAGGGACCACCTTCCAACCTTCCAACATTCAAACGGGCTGGGATCCCTAGATGGGCTATCCACACAAACCGCATCCAAAGGAAACCGTTGTGCTCTCCCAGCACTTCGGCGACGTCGAGGCGCGCACTCATAAGGGATGGGTGAAGCGCGGCGGGTATGAAGCGCTGGCGCAGGCGCTGAAGCTGGAGCCGGCGGCGGTCACGGACGTGGTGAAAGAGTCGGGACTGCGGGGCAGGGGTGGCGCCGGGTTTCCGACCGGACTCAAGTGGTCGTTCATGCCGAAGGAGAAAAAGCGTCCGCACTATCTGTGTGTAAATGCAGATGAATCAGAACCGGGGACATTCAAGGACCGGGAGATCATGCGGTGGACGCCGCACGCGCTGCTCGAGGGCACGGCGATCGCCGCACACGCGATCCGCGCCGAAGTCGCCTACATCTACATCCGCGGCGAGTTCACCGAGCCGTGGACGATCATCGAACGGGCGCTCGCCGAAGCCAATGCGGCCGGCGTGTTCGGCACCATCAAGGTCTATCTCCATCGCGGCGCCGGCGCGTACATTTGCGGCGAGGAGACCGCGCTGATGAATTCGATCGAAGGCAAGCGCGGCAACCCGCGGATCAAACCGCCGTTCCCGGCGGCCGCCGGGTTGTTCGGCATGCCGACGACGATCAACAACGTCGAGACGCTCGCCGCCGTGCCGCACATCCTCACGCGCGGCGCCGCTTGGTACAAAGGGCTGTGTCTGTCGAATCCGAAGAGCACGGGCACCAAGCTCTTTTCGGTCTGCGGCAACGTCCAGCGTCCCGGCAACTACGAAGTCACGATGGGCTTCCCGCTCAAGGACCTGCTCTACGACATGTGCGGTGGACCGCCCGCCGGGCGCACGCTCAAGGCCTGCATCCCAGGCGGCTCCTCCGTGCCGATCCTGACCCGTGAAGAAACTGAGGCCTGCCTGCTCGATTACGAGGGCGTGGTCGAGAAGGGCTCGATGCTCGGCTCAGGCGGCGTGATCGTATTCGACGACTCGGCCGACATGGTCTATCAGATCATGCGCCTCGCGCGCTTCTACGCGCACGAGTCGTGCGCGCAATGTACGCAGTGCCGCGAGGGCACGGCGTGGACGACCAAGATCATGGAGCGGATCCTGGCAGGGCAGGGCAAGACCAAAGACCTCGATTTACTCCTCGACCTCTCCGAGAATATGACCGGCAAGACGATTTGCGTGCTGTCGGACTCGTGCGCGGCGCCCGTGGTCAGCGGGATCAAGAAGTTCCGGGGCGAGTTCGAGGCATATCTGGCGGGCAAGCGTCCGGTACCGGTGATGGTGAGCTGATGGCTGACGGCATGATCAATCTCACGATAGACGGCGCACCGGTGTCCGTCCCACCGGGCACGCTCGTGATCGAGGCGGCAAAGCAGGCGGGCGTCCTGGTGCCGCACTACTGCTATCACCCGGGACTCCCCGTCGCCGGCGTATGCCGCATGTGTCTCGTGGAAGTCGAGAAGGCGCCGAAACTCCAGATCGCGTGCGCGACGACCGTGACCGAGGGCATGGTCGTCAAGACGCAGACGGCGCAGGCGAAAGACGCGCGCCAGAGTGTGCTGGAGTTCCTGCTCATCAATCACCCGCTCGACTGCCCGATCTGCGATCAGGCAGGCGAGTGCGAGCTGCAGGACTTCGTCTTCCAGGAAGGCCAGGCCCGCACCCGCTACGCGGAGTTCGCCAAACGGTTCAATCCCGTCGAGGACTTCGGTCCCGACGTGCTGTACGTCCCGAATCGCTGCATCCTGTGCACGCGCTGCGTGCGCTTCATGGAGGATGTGGCGAAAGAGCCGGTGTTGAATGTGTCCGAGCGCGGCGATCGGGCGTTCATCGGCATTCACCCCGAGGCGCGGCTGGATCATCCGTGGGCCGGCAACGTCGTCGACCTCTGTCCCGTCGGTTCGTTGCTCTCCAAGGACTTCCTGCATAAAGCCCGGGCCTGGGAGCTCGACAAGACGGCGTCGATCTGCACGGGCTGCTCGCAGGGCTGCAACATCACGCTCGATACGCGAGATGAAGTCGTGGTGCGGGTGCGGCCGCGGCCCAATCTCGAGGTGAACCGCTACTTCATCTGTGATCACGGACGGATGCACTACAAGTGGATGAACCGCGGCGACCGCATCGAGGCGCCACTGGTGCGGGCCGGTGCCGAGTTGAAAGCAACCGACTGGGATGAGGCGCTCGACCGCGTCGCGGCAATTCTCCGCGGGGCGGAGGGTCGGACGGCGGTCGCCCTCGTCTCGCCCGGGGCGTCTTCCGAGGCACTCGCCCTCGCCAAGCGGGTGTTCACCGGATTCGCCTGGACCGGGGCGTTCCAGGTGGTCATGGGCGAAGAAGCGCCCCTCACCGGCGTGCCGGATCTGGCGCTGCGCGCCGAGCGCGCGCCGAACGCCAAGGGCGCGGAAACCCTCGGCTACACGCGCGACTACGCGCAGGCGCTCGCGGCGGCAAAGTCAGCCGCTGTCGTGCTCGTGCTGGACGATCCCGACTGTGCCGTCGAGACGAACGGAACGTTGATCTATCTCGGGACGGTCCTCGGCGTCGATGCGCCCTGCCGGCGGGCCGACGTGATTCTGCCGATCGCCAACGTGGCGGAAGAAGAGGGCACCTTCACGAACCGCGACGGACGGACGCAGCGCTATTACCAGGCCAAGCCGGCGCCGGGGATGGCGCAGCCCGCCGCCTGGGTGCTGGGGCAACTCGTTGCCGCGATGGGCCTGGCGGAGGCTCAGCGATGACGTTTTTCCTCGTGTCCTCCGCAATCAAGGTCTTCGTGGTCTTCAATCTGATCATGGTGGGCGTGGCGCTCCTGACACTCCTCGAGCGCCGTGTCTGTGCCTGGATGCAGGACCGGCTGGGGCCGAATCGCGTGGGCCCGCAAGGGATTCTGCAGCCGGCTGCCGACGGGCTGAAGAACTTCCTCAAGGAAGAGACGTCGCCGGCCATGGCGGACAAGACGCTCTTCACCCTCGCGCCGATCGTGTCGTTCGTGCCCGCGCTGCTGACGTTCGGCGTGATTCCGTTCGCGGCGCCGCTGCCCACGCGCTGGGGCGTCGTGCCGATGGTGGTCGCCGATCTCCCGGTCGGATTTCTCTACATCCTCGCCATCAGCTCGCTCGGCGTGTACGGCATCGTCCTGGCCGGCTGGTCGTCCAACAACAAGTACGCGCTCCTGGGCGGCTTGCGCGCGTCGGCGCAGATGATCTCGTACGAAATCGCGCTCGGCATGAGCACGGTCGCCGTCATCCTGCTCGCGGGCAACGTCACGCTGTCGCAGGTGATCGCGCAGCAGCAGCAGGCGCTGTGGTTTGTGATTCCGTTGACGGTCGCGTTCCTCATTTTCTTCATCAGCGCCCTCGCCGAGACGAACCGCTTGCCGTTCGACTTGCCCGAAGCCGAGGGCGAGCTGATCGCCGGCTACCACACCGAGTACAGCTCGATGAAGTTCTCGATGTTCTACATCGCCGAGTACTCGAACATGGTCACCGCGTCGGCGCTGATGGCGACGCTCTTCTTTGGCGGCTGGGACATCCCCTTTACCAGCTGGGATTCGACCGGCGATCCGAGTCTCGTGAAGACGCTGGCCACGCTGGCCGTCTTTGGCCTCAAGACCTTCGTCTTCCTCTTCACCTACATCTGGGTGCGCTGGACGCTGCCGAGATTCCGCTACGATCAGCTGATGGCGCTCGGCTGGAAGGTGCTGCTCCCCCTGGTTCTGCTGTACATCACGCTGTTGGCGGTGGCGATCTGGTTCGTCCGGATCCGGCTCGGCTGGGACTATGGTCCCGGCATGGCTTGGGTCCTCGGGGGCCTCAATCTCGTGCTGCTGATCGTGCTCGCCTGGTGGCTCGACCGCGGCCGCATCGTCTCCGGATCCGTGCCGCAGGAGGCCGCGTAATGCCCATCGGCGTGAAAGTGATGAAGCGGCCCATCAAGCAAACGTCGTATCTGCGGGCCACCCTCAAGGGCATGGCGCTGACGTTCAGCCATCTCCTGCGCCCCAAAGTCACGATGCAGTACCCCGAGGAAAAGTCCTCGAAAGACTGGACGCTCTCCTCGCGCTGGCGCGGCACGCATCGCATGCTCACGGACGAGCAGGGGCGTGCCAAATGCGTCGCGTGCGGGCTCTGCCCGCAGATCTGCCCGGCGAATTGCATCAAGCTCGTGCCCGGTGAAGACGAAGAGGGGAATCGCTATCCGCTGATTTACGAGATCGACGAGTTCCGCTGCATCTTCTGCGGCTACTGTCAGGAGGTGTGCCCCGAAGAAGCGATTCATGTCGGCGTGCACTACGAGAACTCCGAGTACTCGCGGGACCGGTTCGTGTACGATCTCGAGCGACTCACCGCGCAGACGCACCCCGTTTCCACGCTCTGGGATCCGTCGGACCCGAAAGGGGAATAGGGCGCCTCTTTGACGCTCACCGTCTTCTGGATCTTCGGGGTTATCGCCATGGGGAGTGGACTCCTGTGCATTACCCGCAAGAATCCCATCGCGAGCGCGTTGTGGCTGGTCGTGACGCTGTTCGCGCTCGCCGCGCTGTTCGTGCTGCTCGACGCGCAGTTCATCGCGGTGCTGCAGGTGCTGGTCTACGCGGGCGCGATCATGGTGCTGTTCCTGTTCGTCATCATGCTCCTCAACCTGGGCCGCCCGGGACCGACCGACATCAAGGGTCCGCTGGGCTTGCTCGGGGCGACGGTCCTGGCGGGCGCGCTCTTGCTGCTGCTGCGCCCGCTCGGCCAGGCGCCCCTCCCGGCCGAGATCCAGCTGCCCCCGGGGACCGTCGCCGCCCTCCAGCAGCAGCGCGGGATGGTGGGCGCCGTCGCGACGCCGCTGTTTGACACCTACCTCGTACCGTTCGAGATCGCGAGCGTCTTGTTGCTCACCGCCATCGTGGGCGCCGTCGTGCTGGCCAAGCGCAAGCTCTGATGCTCCTCAGCCCCGCCCTCGCGATTTCGGCGGTCCTCTTCACGCTCGGCGTCGCCGGCGTGCTGCTGCGCCGCAACGCGATCGTGATCTTCATGTGCGTCGAGCTCATGCTCAACGCCGTGAACCTCACGTTCGTGGCGCTGGCGCAGAGCCTGGGGCTGGGCGGGCAAGTGTTCGTGTTCTTCGTCATGGCCGTGGCGGCCGCTGAAGCGGCGGTGGGCCTGGCCATCATTCTCGCCGTCTACCGCCACAAGCAGTCGGTCAGCCTGCAGAACATGAATCTCCTCAAAGACGGATGACCGGCACCACCGTCGACCTGATCTGGCTCGCGCCGGCGCTGCCGCTGCTCGGCTTCGTGCTGAACGGCACGCTGGCGCTGGCTCGGCCGACGGCCAAGACGCTCGTGTCGATCATCGGGGCCGGCGTGTTGCTCGCGGCGTTCGGCGTCGCGATTGCGGTGTTCAGCGCCTTCACGGGGCTGCACGCCGAGGCACCAGTCGTCTTCCGGTACTGGTCGTGGATTCCCGTCGGCACGCTGCAGGTGGACTTCGCGCTCCAAGTGGATCAGCTGTCGCTGGTCATGCTCCTCGTCGTCACAGGCGTCGGCTCGCTGATCCATCTGTTCAGCATCGGCTACATGAAGGACGATCCGGGGTACGCGCGCTACTTCGCGTATCTCAACCTGTTCGTCTTCTTCATGCTGGTCCTCGTGCTCGGCGCGAGCTTCCCCGTGATGTTCGTCGGGTGGGAAGGCGTGGGGCTGTGCAGCTACCTGCTCATCGGGTTCTGGTTCAGCGAAGAGGCGAACGCGAACGCGGGCCGCAAGGCCTTCATCATGAACCGCATCGGAGACTTCGGGTTCATGGTGGCGATGTTCATGATCTTCTGGTCCACGGGTTCGCTGGACTTCGATACCGTATTCGCGCACGCGCCGACGGCCTTGACCGCCGGCGGCACGGCGATCACGGCGATCACGCTGTTTCTTTTCCTAGGCTGCACGGGCAAATCGGCGCAAATCCCCTTGTACACGTGGTTGCCGGACGCCATGGCCGGTCCGACGCCCGTCTCGGCGCTCATCCACGCGGCGACCATGGTGACCGCCGGCGTGTATCTCGTGGCGCGCTGCAACCTGCTGTTCGCGCTGGCGCCGGTCTCGAGCGCCGTAGTCGCGGGCGTCGGCGCGCTCACCGCGCTGTTCGCCGCGACGATCGCGCTCAAGCAGTGGGACATCAAGAAGGTCCTCGCGTATTCCACGATCTCGCAGCTCGGCTACATGTTCCTCGCCGTCGGCACCGGTGCCATGACCGCCGGCATGTTCCACCTCGTCACCCATGCGTTCTTCAAGGCGCTGCTGTTCCTCGGCTCGGGCAGCGTCATCTTCGCGCTGCATCGCGCCTACCATCACACCCACTCCCATGAAGACGCGCAGGACATGCGCAACATGGGCGGCCTCGCGCGCTACATGCCGTGGACGGCGGCGTTGATGTGGATCGCGACGCTCGCGATCGCGGGGATTCCACCCTTCTCGGGATTCCTCTCCAAGGACGAGATCCTCACCGCTGCGTTCGCGCGTGGCTCGGTGGAGCCGATCTGGCTCGTGTTCTGGGGGCTGAGCCTTGTGGCGGCGTTGCTGACCGCGTTCTACATGACACGGCTGATGATCTACACCTTCCACGGGCCGAACCGCACCGGAGAACAAGAGCAGACGCATCTGCACGAGGCGCCGTGGATTCTCACGGGCCCGCTGGTCGTCCTCGGTGTGCTGTCCGCCGCCGGCGGCCTGCTGAACGTGCCTGAGCTCTATCATGGCGGCGAATGGCTGCACCACTGGCTCGAGCCGGTCACGCACCCAGGCGCGGCGCTGCGCCCCGAACCGCCGCTCGTCAGCGGGACGGAGTGGATGCTCGTGGGAGTCGCGGTCGCTGTCGCCGTCATCGGAATCGTGGGCGCGTGGCAGTTGCTCAAGCCGGAACGGCTCGTGCCGGCGCGCAACGCGCCCGCGGAGCGGGGCTTCGCTCGCATACTGCGCAACAAGTGGTACGTCGACGAGATCTATGACGCGCTGATCGTGCGGCCCCTGGTCTGGCTGTCGCGCGAGGTTCTGTGGAAGCAAATCGACCAGCGCGTGATCGATGGCGCCGCGGTCAACGGCGCCGCGCGCGGCACGCGCGCGCTCGGCTGGGCGAACCGCTGGCTCCAGACAGGGCAGGTGGGGACGTATGTCGCCGTGTTCGTGGTCGGCGTGTTGCTGGTCCTCTGGCGGGCAATGAGCTGATGTACGCGCGCTGGGTCCTCACCGCGCTGCTCGCGTGGCCGCTCATCGCCGGCGTCGTCGTGTTGCTCCTTCCCGCCCGGCTCGCCAAGTACGTCGCGCTCGCGGCGAGCGTGATCGAGTTCGCGATCTCGGTGCCGTTGTGGTGGACATTCGTACCCGACGGCGGCATGCAGTTCACCATGGATCGCGCCTGGATCGCGGCGTGGGGCATTCACTACACGGTCGGCGTGGACGGGATCTCGCTGTTCCTCGTGCTGCTCACCACGTTCCTCATGCCGCTGTCGATTCTCGGGAGCTGGAGCTACATCACCAAGCGCGAGGGCGGGTTCTACGCGCTGCTGCTCGTGCTGACCACGGGCATGATCGGCGTCTTCGTCTCACTCGACCTCTTCCTCTTCTATGTGATGTGGGAACTGATGCTCATTCCGATGTACTTCATCATCGGGGTCTGGGGCGGTGACAACCGGCTGTACGCGGCGATCAAGTTCTTCATCTACACGTTCTTGGGATCGCTCCTCATGCTCGTCGCGATCATCGTCCTGTACGTGCACGCGGGCAACGCCACCGGCGTCTATTCGTTCGCGTACGCGCACCTCCTGAGCAACGCGAAAGATCTAGGCCCAACGGCCTGGTGGCTGTTCGGCGCCTTCTTCCTCGCGTTCGCGATCAAGGTCCCGCTGTTCCCGCTGCATACCTGGCTGCCCGACGCGCACGTCGAGGCCCCCACCGCGGGCTCCGTCATCCTGGCGGGCATCCTGCTGAAGATGGGGACCTACGGCTTCCTGCGATTCGCGTTGCCGTTCTTCCCGGCGGTCGCCCTCAGCCAGACGGTGCAGCTCGTCATCGTGATCCTGTCGCTGATCGGCATCATCTACGGCGGCCTCGTGGCGATGGTGCAGCCCGACTTCAAAAAGCTGATCGCCTATTCGTCGGTCGCGCATCTCGGGTTCGTGATGCTCGGGATCTGGGCGCTGACGCTGCAGAGCGTCCAGGGGGCGCTGCTGGTCATGATCAATCACGGGATCTCGACCGGCGCGCTGTTCTTCCTGGTCGGCATGATCTACGAGCGGCGTCACAGCCGCCTGATCGCTGCCTACGGCGGCATCGCCCGCGTCGTCCCGCTGTTCGCGGCGATCCTGACGGTGGTGTCGCTGTCGTCCATCGCGCTGCCGGGGACCAACGGGTTCGTCGGCGAATTCCTGGTGCTGATCGGCGCGTTCCGCACTTATCCCCTCGCCACGGCGCTCGCGACGAGCGGTGTGATTGTCGCCGCCGCGTACCTGCTGACGGCCCTGCAGCGTGTGATCTACAATCCGCTGACGCAGCATGAAAACGAGAAGCTCACCGATCTCACGCCAAGGGAGGTCGCGGTGCTCGTGCCGCTGCTCGTGTGCATTCTGTGGATCGGGATCTACCCCAAGCCGATCCTGCGCCGCATGGAGCCATCCGCACGCGCCCTGATTGAGCAGCTCAAGCCCGGGACGGTCCAGGCACCGCCGGCGGGGGCGGGGGCGGGGGAGGGGGAGGGGGAGGGCGGGCAGCAATGAACCTGAATCCCGCGATCCCGCGCGATCTCCTGCTGTCGCTACTGCCGGAGCTGGTGCTCACGGGATGGGCCCTCGTGTTGCTCCTGTTCGTCGCGTGGCGGCATCGGACCGTCTGGGATCTGCGGATCGCGGGGTGGCTGACGCTGCTCGCGCTCGTGTCGACGGCGGTAGCGATCTGGTGGTTGTGGTGGAATCGCGCCGGCGTCCGCGGCGTCGTGTCGATGATCGCAGCCGACGACTTCCGCTGGGTCGCCGACTGGGTGTTCGTCGGCGCCGCCGCGCTCACCGTGCTGATCTCCTTCACCTATCTCGAGCGCGAGCGGCTGTTGGCCCCGGAGTACCACGTGCTGCTGCTCCTCGGCACGCTCGGCATGATGCTCATGGCGGCCGGCGCCGACTTGATCGTGATCTTCCTCGCCCTCGAGTTGATGTCGGTCGCGGTATACGTGCTGGCCGGGTTCGACCGGCGTCGCGCACGGTCCGCCGAAGCGGCCCTCAAGTACTTCCTGCTGGGGGCGTTCGCGTCGGGATTCCTGCTGTACGGCATCGCCCTCGTCTACGGCGCCACGGGCACGACGAACCTCGTACTGATCGGCGCACGGCTGAGTATCGCCATGCGGGCAAGCGCGATGCTGCTCGCGGGGCTCGCGCTCCTGATCGTGGGGTTTGGATTCAAGATCGCCGCCGTGCCGTTCCACATGTGGGCGCCCGACGTTTACGATGGCGCACCCACTCCGGTAACGGCATTCATGGCGACGGGCGTGAAGGCCGCGGCATTTGCGGCGCTGTTCCGCGTCATGTACCAGGCGTTCGCCGCCGTCCCGGCCTGGCACGATATCATGTGGTGGCTCGCGGTCATCACGATGATCGGCGGCAATCTGTTCGCCCTGGGGCAACGCTCGCTCAAGCGCATGCTGGCCTACTCGTCCGTGGCGCATGCGGGCTACCTGTTGGTCGCGGTGACCGCCGGTGGCGTCGCCGGCACAAGCGCGTTTCTGGTCTACATCGTCGCCTACACGCTGATGTCGCTCGGGGCATTCGCGGTGCTGATCGCCAAGGGACGAGCCGGGGAGAGCGACGTAACGATCGACGATCTCTCCGGCCTGGCCGCGCGGCGGCCCTGGCTCGCGTTTGCCCTCGCCGTCTGCATGCTCTCGTTGCTGGGCTTTCCCGGAACCGCGGGATTCATCGGGAAGTGGTACATCTTGATCGCCGCGACGAGCGCCGGTCAGAATACCCTCGCCGCGATCCTGGTGCTGACCAGCGTCGTCTCGGCGGGGTACTATCTTCCCGTCATCATGGCGATGTATATGAAGCCGGAGCCGATCGAGGCCGCCCACGTGGATGTCTGCCTCGACCGGTGGGGACGTGCCGCCGTTGCCGCCGTCGTGGTGGGCCTGCTGCTGTTCGGGGTCTGGCCCAACCGGCTGTTCGATCTCGCGAGAGCGGCGGGTGACAGCGTCCACGCCGGCGGTACGACGACTGCAGCTCCTTGAGCCCAAGGAGTGTCGATGAAGCTTCCCGCCAACATTTTCCGCCAGTACGACATTCGTGGCCTCGTTGACAAGGAGCTCACGCCGGCGGCCGCGCGCGCCGTCGGGCAAGCGTACACCACGCTCGCCACAGAGCGGCTGGGCAAGCCACCCCGCGTCGCGGTGGGACGAGACAACCGGCCTTCCGGCGGCAGCCTCGCGCAAGGAATAGCAGAGGGCATCGCTGCCGCGGGCGGTAGCGCCCTCGACGTCGGCGAGGCTCCCACACCGGCGCTCTACTTTGCCACGAAGACGCTGCCGGTTGACGGCGGCATTCAAGTGACCGGCTCACACAACCCGCCGGAATTCAATGGCTTCAAGATGGTGCTGGCGCACGACGCGGTCTTCGGCGACGACATCCAGGTCCTCTACCGGCTGATCAACGACGACAAGCTCATCACGAAGGCCGGTGGCACACAGACCGCGCACCGCGGACTCCTCACCGCGTACAGGAAGGCCATCGTCCAGCGCAATGCGCCGCTGGCTCGGCGGCTCAAAGTGGTCGTGGACTGCGGCAACGGCGTGACTAGTCTCGTGGCCGTGGAGACGCTGCGCGAGCTCGGCGCCGACGTCGTGGCGCTGTTCGACGAATCTGACGGGACGTTCCCTCATCACCACCCCGACCCGACCGTGCTCGAGAACCTGCGCGACCTCCAGGCTGTCGTGAAAAAGGAAAAGGCGGAGCTGGGCATCGCGTTCGACGGCGACGGCGACCGCATCGGGGCTGTCGATGAAAAGGGCGAGCCCGTCCTCGGCGACCAGCTGCTCGTACTGTTCGGCCGCGACCTGGTACGGCGGATGGGTCCCGGCAAGCCGGTGATCTTCGACGTGAAGTGCTCGGAAGTTCTGCCGCAGATGCTAAAACGCGCCGGCCTCGAGCCGGTCATGTGGAAGACCGGCCATTCCTTCATCAAACAGAAGATGAAAGAGATCGGCGCGCCGCTGGCCGGAGAAATGAGCGGGCACATGTTCTTCGGCGGTGACTGGTATGGATTCGACGACGCGTTGTTCGCCGCCGCCCGGCTGCTCGCGTATGTCGCCCGCGAGGGCGGGCCACTCTCGCGGCTGCTGGCCGATCTCCCCAAGACCTACGCCACGCCCGAAATGCGTGTCGATTGCCCCGACGACGAGAAGTTCGACGTGGCCCAGCAGGCGGCCGACGAGTTTGCCGAGAAGTATCCCGTTTCGACGCTCGACGGCGTGCGCATCACGTTCCCCGAGGGGTGGGGATTGCTGCGGGCCTCGAATACGCAGCCGGTCCTGGTGATGCGCTTCGAGGCGACGAGCCCGCAGGCACGCGACGCGTATCGCGCCGAAGTCGAGGGTTGGCTGGCGGCGCGCGGCGTCACGGCGTGACTCGGAACACCCGGCGCCGGCTGTACCTTCTCGGCGCCGGGCTGCTCGTGGTTGCGCTGGTCGGTGGCCGCTGGCTGGCGGTCGAGACCACTGAGCGCGCCTGGGATCGAACCTTCGCCGGCGGCGAGGCGCTGATCGCGGCGCGAACCCTCGCCCGGGTGCTCTCCGCGCTCGTCCTGTTCACCGCAATCGCCTGGATCACCGGCAATTTGCTGATCGTCTACCGGGCCATCGGCTCGGTCCAGATGCCCCGCCGCCTCGGTGACCTCGAGATCGTCGAAGCCGTTCCCCGCCGCACGCTGCTCGCCGTCACGATCATACTCGGCGTGATCCTCGGGGCCTTCCTGTCGCTGGGCACGGGCGATTGGTGGCGCCACGCCGTGCTCGCTGCGGCACCGCCGCATTTCGGCGTGACCGACGCGACGAACCTGAGGCGCGATGCCGGCTACTATGTGAGCGTGATGCCGTGGCTCGCCACGCTGCAGAATCGCAGTCTGCTGTTCGTCGTTGGCGCGCTGGGTATCGTAGCACTCCTCTACGGCGTGATCGGCTCGCTGCGCATTCGCCGCGCACGTATCCGCGCCAGCGACCAGGCGCGGCTACACCTGGGCGTGTTGCTGGCATGCCTCGCCCTCGTCATCGCCTGGGGAGCGGTTCTCGATCCGGCGGAGATCGTCGGAGGACTCCACGGGACGGTCGACCAGGCGGCGCTCTCGGTCCGCGTCCCCGGCGCGGACGTCGTCGCCGCGGTGGCCATCGTGACGACGGTCATCTCGCTCGCGTGGGCGTGGCGTGATCGGCCCAATCTGATCCTCGCCGGCTGGGCGGCGCTGGTGGTCTCGCTGACGGCGGGCTACTTCGTCATCCCAGGCGTCGCGCGCGCGTCATCGGGCCCGGGACCAGAAAGCGCCGAGGTGGTCAGCCGCCGTGCCGCCCTGGAGCGACTCGCATTCGGACTCGATGACGTCAATCCCGACGCGCCGCCGGCCTTCCCATCCGGCGAAGCCGCAGCGCGGGCCCTACCGCTGTGGGATCCGCCGCACGTCGCCGCCGCGATCGGCGCGCCACCGATCGCCGTCGCGCTCCGACCCCCACCAGTCGCGTTCGGCGCTGACGCCAGGCCCGTCTGGATCGTGGCGCCGACGAACGCACCGGGTCCGGTGCGTCTCGCGATGGAAACGGACAGCGGCCTCAGTGTCATCTCCTTGCCCTTGGCGAATGCCGCGCTGCTCTTCGGGCCCGGCCTCGAGACTCCGCTCGTTTCGTCCGGAGACTCCGTCGGCGTGCCTCTGGTCGGCGCATGGCGCCGCTTCGCGATCGCCTGGACGATTCAAGCGTGGGGATTGATCCGCGGGGAATCGACCGGACGTGCCCTCGTCTGGCGACGCGACGTCACCGAGCGGCTCGAGCACCTGGCCCCGTTCGCGAGCTTTGGGGCCCCGGCACCGGCGCTGCGCGATGGAGCGTTGTGGTGGGTGAGTTGGGGCTACGTGTCCCACGACAACTTTCCGCTGGTGCGGTCACTCCCGTGGCGGGAGCGCGACGTGCGATTTCTCCGCGCGGGCCTCGTGGGCGCCGTTCGCGTTGGAACCGGCGAAACCCATATCTGGCTTGCGCCTGGCTACGACTCGCTGACCGCCACCTGGGCGCGCCGCTTTGAGCCGCTCATCGAGCCCGCGGAACGGCTGCCGCCGGATCTGCGCACGCAGCTCGCTTATCCTGCGGACGCGTTCCAGGTCGCGGTCGCCCAGCTCGTCCGTGCCAGCGGTGACTCGGCGATTCAGGCGACGTGGATCGTGCGACCGCGCGAGCCTTTCCAGCTGGGCGCGCCCGGAGGCACACTCTGGATGGCGGTCGCGTTCGAGTCCGGGTTGCTGACGCCGAAGCGCTTCGTCGGCCTGGGTGCCGCCACCGTCACCCCGCGGGGACCCGAGCTCCATCTGTGGCGACCTCCCGCCTCCGATCCCGACCGCTTGCCCGGCGAACTCGTCGGCTCGTCGCAGCTGCGGCCCGGTCAATTCCGCGTCTGGCCCGCCGGCAGCTCGCTCATCACGGTCCAGGCGCAGATGTACGAGCCCGTCGCTGCGCAGCCACCCCCGCCTCCCCCGCACGTCGCCGAGGTCTACGTGACGTTGGATGGACGCAGCGGGCACGGACTCACGGCACGCGCCGCGCTGCTGGGTGGGGAGCAAATCGTCACCGATACGACGCTTGCCGCGCGGTGGAGTCGCGTGCGCCGGTTGGCCATGCAGGCGGATTCCGCGCTCGGCGTGGGCGATTTGGAAACGTTCGGGAGCTTGTGGCGACAGCTGATGAGCGAGCTTGCTCCGCCGCACCGGCCCCGCTAGGTTGCGCGGCCGTGCCGGCACCCGGAACGATCGTGATCGCCCTCGGAGGAAACGCCGTCGCGCCTCCCGGTGAACGGCCGACGATCAGCAACCAGTTTCGTCACACGCGGGCGAGTCTCGTTCCCATCGTCGATCTCGCGGCGGCGGGTTGGCAGATCGTCCTCGTGCATGGCAACGGCCCGCAGGTCGGCGACGAGCTGGCACGCAACGAGATCGCGGCGGATCAGGTTGAGCCGCTCCCGTTGGGTGTGCTGGTGGCGGGGACGGCCGGCTGGATGGGATACATGATCCAGCAGTCGCTCCAGAACGCGCTCGAGCGCGCCGGCGTGCAGCGCTCTGTGGTCACGATGATCACGCAGACGCTGTGCCATGCCGATGATCCCGATCTCCGCACGCCGTCGAAACCGGTCGGGCACAAGCTGGATCCGGCGCGGGAGGCGCGACTCGTGGCACGCGGGATCCCGGTTCGCGATGGCCGCCGGCTCGCGCCGAGTCCCAGGCCCATCGGTATCGTCGAGCGCGACATGGTCCGCGATCTGACTCGCGCGGGATACATCGTGATCGCCGGTGGGGGCGGGGGACCGCCGGTGTACCGCGACCCCAAGCTCGGCCTGGAAGGAATCGATGCGGTCGCCGACAAGGACCGTGTCGCCGCGATTCTCGGGCGGGAAATCGGGGCGCAGGTTCTGTTGATCCTGACGAACGTGAAGGCGGTCTATCGCGCCTACGGCACGCCGGCCCAGGAAGCGATCCGCCGCTTGACCCTGGCCCAGGCGGAGCACTTGCTCGCCGGGAAAGAGCTCGGCGTAGGCAGCATGCGACCCAAGGTCGAGGCCGCGGCCGAGTTTGTCCGCACCGGCGGGGAGCGCGCTGTCATCGCGCAGCTGGAGGACGGGCTCGCCTCGCTGCGCGGCGAAGCGGGAACGACGATCGCGAAGGAGCACGTGTGAATCTGCACGAGTATCAAGCGCGGGACATTCTGCGCCGTCATGGGATCCCGGTGCCGCCGGGCGAGGTCGCGACGACACCGGCGGAGGCGCGTGCCATCGCGGAGCGCCTGGGGGGCAAGGTCGTCGTCAAAGCGCAGGTGCACGCGGGCGGACGCGGGAAAGCCGGCGGCGTGAAGCTGGCGGACGGCGCCGACGCCGCCAAGGCGGCGGCGTCCGCCATTCTGGGCATGACGATCAAGGGACTTACGGTCCAGAAAGTACTCATAGCGCCCGCCGCCGAGATTGCCTCCGAGAGCTACGTCGGCATCATCGTGGACCGCGCATCGCAGCGCCCGGTCCTCATGGTGAGCCCCGCAGGCGGCATCGATATCGAGGAAGTCGCCGCCAAGACGCCGGACAAGATTCACCGGCTCGCGATCGATCCGCGCTACGGACTGCTTCCGCACCAGGCCCTGACGCTCGGGTTCAAGCTCTACAATGACGTGAAACAGGCGCGCGCCGCCGCGGACATCATGCAGAAGCTCTACAGCGCCGTGTACGCCGTCGGCGCATCGCTCGCCGAGATCAACCCGCTCGTGACGACGCCCGACGGCACCGTGCAGGCGCTCGACGCCAAGATCGCAATCGACGACAACGAGCTCGAGCGCCGCCCCGATATCGCGGCGCGGCGCGACGTGTCCGCCGAGGCTCCGGAGGAAGTGGCGGCGCGCAACGCCGGGCTCACGTTCATCAAGCTCGAGGGCAACGTCGGTTGTTGCGTGAACGGCGCCGGACTGGCGATGGCGACGATGGATCTCGTCAAATACTACGGGGGGGAGCCCGCGAACTTCCTGGACATCGGCGGCAGCTCCAGTCCACAGAAGGTCGTGGCGGCACTCCGCATCATCACGTCGGATCCCAACGTGAAAGCGATCCTCTTCAACGTGTTCGCCGGGATCACCCGCGCCGACGACGTCGCCAACGGCATCGTTCAGGCAACACGTGAATTCCCGCTCAAAGTACCCATGGTCATTCGGCTCATCGGGACGAACGAAGAGATCGCAGTCGAGATCCTGAAGAAGGCTGGGTTCTCCGCACTGACCGACATGGACGACGCGGTCAAGCAGGCGGTGGCTAAGGCCACAGGGAAGGCCGCGTGAGCATCTTCATCGATCAAGCCACGCGCCTGCTGGTGCAGGGAATCACCGGTCGTGACGGGTCCTTCCATGCGAAGCAGATGATGGCCTACGGCACCAAGGTCGCGGCCGGGGTCACGCCGGGGAAGGGCGGACAGCGTTTCGAAGACGCCGTGCCGGTGTTCAACACGGTAGCCGAGGCGGTGCATCAGACGCAGGCGAACACCGCGGTCATCTACGTTCCGGCCGCAGTCGCCGCATCGGCGATCTTCGAGGCGGCCGATTCGGGCATCGAGTTGATCGTCTGCATCACCGAAGGCATTCCCGTGCTCGACATGACGCGCGCCTTGCCGTACGTCCACGAACGCGGCGCGCGGCTCATCGGCCCGAATTGCCCTGGACTCATCTCTCCCAGCAAGAGCAAGGTCGGAATCATCCCGGGCAACATCTGCAAGCCGGGCAAGATCGGCGTCGTGTCCCGGAGCGGCACGCTGACCTACGAAATCATCCACCAGCTCTCTACCAACGGATTTGGCCAATCGACCTGCGTCGGGATCGGTGGAGATCCCCTCATCGGGACCAACTTCATTCATTGTCTCGCGGCGTTCGAAGCCGACCCAGAGACCGCCGCGGTCGTGATGATCGGCGAGATCGGTGGCACAGACGAGCAGCAAGCGGCGGAGTTCGTGAAGGGCGAGATGAAAAAGCCCGTGGTCGGATTCATCGCCGGCCAAACCGCGCCACCCGGCCGCCGCATGGGGCATGCGGGAGCCATCATTTCGGGCTCATCGGGAACGGCCGCGGAGAAAATGGCGGCGCTCCAGAAGGCAGGCATCAGCGTCATGAAGCGTCCGGCCGACGTCGTACCGCTACTACAAGAGCGCATTAAGGCGCATTAAGGCGCAGTCCATGCTCACGCTAGCTATCATCAAACCCGACGCCGTCGCAGCACGCCATACCGGGAAGATCATCGCTCACCTCGAAGCCGAGGGATTTCATATTCGCGAGGCGCAGATGGTACGTCTGACGGAGGACCGCGCGGAGGCGTTCTACGAAGTCCATCGCGAGCGCCCGTTCTTCCGGCCCCTCGTCTCGTTCATGACGTCCGGACCGGCACTAGCCCTGGTGCTCGAGCGTGACGAGGCGGTCGGCCACCTGCGGAAGGTCATCGGGGCCACCGACCCAGCCCAGGCCGAGGTCGGGACGATCCGGCGCCTTTACGCCCAGTCAAAGGAACGCAACGCGATTCACGCGTCCGATTCGCCGGAAAACGCCGCTCGCGAAGTGGCGTTTTTCTTTCCATCGCGCGGCAAGCGCTGACGCCGTTGACGCAAGTGCCACAAGGGTTTAGCTTCGCTCACCATGTTGCGAGTCGATCTGCGGGAGTTGGCCCGGGGTGGGGCCGTGGAAACCCAGGGCGAGCTAAAGCAGGACGATCCGGCGCTGGAGGGCGTGGATATCAGCCTGCGGGACCCCGTGTCGGTTACGGGCCGTTTGCAGTCCATCGGGGAGGGCCGGTTCTACTGGCAGGGGGCCGCCCGGACCGTGGTGGAGGGCGAATGCCGGCGGTGCCTCACGCCGCTCGGGACGCCGCTGCGGCTCGAAATCGGGGCGCTGTTTACGCACGATCCGGACGCCCTCGATGATCCCGACTCTTATGCGGTGGCGCCGGACGCGACCGAAATCGATGTTACGCCGGCGGTCCGCGAGGAGCTGTTGCTGGCGGCGCCGCGGTTCGTGTTGTGCCGGGATGACTGTAAGGGGCTGTGCCCCCAGTGCGGCAAGGACCTGAACGCCGGCCCGTGTGACTGTGAGCCCGCTACCGAAGCCCGCTGGCAGCCGTTGAAGGCACTCAAGGACAAGCTCCGCTCTTAACCTAAGGACGATCGGAATGGCCGTACCCAAGCGCAGAACCTCGAAGCGCAAGAAGCGCGCGCGCCGCACCCACTACAAGGCGGTGCGCCCCACGCTGCAGCCCTGCCCGCGCTGCGGGGATATGAAACAGCCCCACCGCGTTTGCCCGACGTGCGGGTATTACAATGGCGAACAGCGAGTGACCGTCGAGGACTGATGATCCGCATCGCGTTGGACGCGATGGGCAGTGATAAGGCCCCCCAGGTCGAAGTGGAGGGCGCCGCGGAGGCGCTCAAGGAGCTGCCGCCGGAGTTTCAGCTGCAGCTCGTGGGCCGGAAGGCGGAGATCGAAGCCGCACTCAGTCGCGCCGGCGGGGATATCGACCGCTCCCGCATCGAGATAGTGGATGCCCCGGACGTGGTGGGGATGGGCGACAAGCCGCTCGCGGCGATCCGCGGCAAACCGCGCTCCTCGATCGCCGTCGGTCTCGGTTTACAGCAAAAAGAGAAGTCGGACGCGTTCATCTCGGCGGGCAACACCGGCGCCGTCATGGCCGCGAGCACCCTGCTGCTCCGGCTCCATCCCGGCGTGCAGCGGGCGGCGATCGGGGCGCTGTTTCCCAGCGCCGGCCAGCCGGTGCTCGTCGTCGACGGCGGCGCCAGCATCGATTGCGATGCCCGCGAGCTCGTCGGCTTTGCCCACCTCGGATCGGTGTATGCGCGCGATGTCCTGGGCCGACCCAATCCCACCGTCGGTCTGCTCAACATCGGAGAGGAAGACGAGAAGGGCAACGCGGTCGTCAAAGAGGCACATCAGCTCCTCAAGCAAACCCCCGGCATCAACTATATCGGCAACATCGAGGGCCGCGACATTCCCGTCGGCGAAGCCCGCGGGCAGCGGCTCGATGTCGTGACGTGCGACGGCTTCGTCGGCAATGTCGTGCTCAAGTTCTACGAGTCCGCCGGCCGCGTGTTCGTGTCGCTGATCAAGCGCGAGGCGCCGGACGTGCTGCAACGCCCCGAAATGGCCAATGTCCTGAAGGTGCTCGATTACGCGACCTACGGGGGGGCTCCGCTGCTCGGCGTCCAGGGCGTCGTGATCATCTGTCACGGCGCCTCGCCCGCCGAGGCGATCAAGAACGCGATTCGCGTCGCGGTTCAAGCCGTGCGCAGCCACCTGTCCGACGACATCGCCGCCGAATTCGCGCACGACGGGAAGATCCCCGCGTGAAACGACCCTTTGCGGAACTGTGGGGCACCGGCAGCTACGCGCCGCCGCGCGTGATGACGAACGACGAGTTCTCGAAAATCCTGGACACCTCAGATCAGTGGATTCGGGAGCGCACCGGGATCCGCGAGCGGCGGGTCTCCAGCAAGGACGAGACGAACGCCTGCATGGGGAAGGCCGCGGCGCTCCAGGTGCTCGCAGAAACCGGCCTCACGCCGCTCGATATCGACGCGATCATCTACGCCACGGCGTCGCCCGACCGGCTGCTCCCCTCGCAGGCCTGCGATCTCCAAGCCATCCTCGGCGCCAAGAACGCCGCGGCGTTCGATGTCGGCGCCGCCTGCTCCGGATTCGTTTACGCACTCAGCACCGCCGAAGGTATCATCGCGGCCGAGCAGGCGACGCACGTCCTTGTGATCGCGGCGGAGAAGCTCACCAGCATCATGGATTGGAGCGACCGCACGACCGCGGTGCTGTTCGGCGATGGGGCGGGCGCGACGATCGTGCGCAGGAGCACGAACGGCCGCGGCATCCTCTCCGTCTATCTGAAAACCGACGGCACCCTCGCCGAGCTGCTCTACCGGCCCGGCGGCGGCGCGACCCACCCGCCGAGTGAAGAGCTGCTCAAGGACCACAGCTATTACATCAAGATGGCGGGGCGCGAAGTCTTCAAGGCCGCCGTGCTCTCGATGGCGGACGCCTGCGACCATGCGCTGCAGCGCGCCGGCCTCGACGCCGGCGCCATCGATCTGCTCATTCCTCACCAGGCCAACATCCGCATCATCGAAGCCACCGCGAAGCACGCCGGCATGCCGATGGACAAGGTCTACGTGAACGTGGACCGCTTCGGCAATACGTCCGCGGCGTCCATCGCGATCGCGCTCGACGAGGCCGTCAAGACCGGCCGGCTGAAGCCGGGCATGGTCGTGATGCTGTGCGCGTTCGGCGCCGGCTTCACCTGGGGTAGCATGGTCGTGCGGTGGTAAGCACGATCTGGCTCTGCCCGGGTCAGGGCGCCCAAAAAGTCGGCATGGGAAAAGATCTGGCGGAACGGTTTCCGGCGGCGCGCGCGGTGTTCGACGCGATCGACGAGGCGCTCGCCGCGCCGCTGTCCAAGCTCATGTTCGAAGGACCCGAACAGGATCTGACGGCGACCCAGAACGCGCAGCCGGCCATCCTCGCGCACAGCGCCGCCGTGTTCGCCATCGTGCGCGACAAGGTCGACAACGCCGTCGCCGCCGCCGGGCATTCTCTCGGCGAGTACTCCGCCTACGTCACCGCGACGGCGCTCGGCTCACCGCAGGCGGCGAAGCTCGTGCGGCGGCGTGGCGAGCTGATGCAGAAGGCGGGCGAAGAGCGCCCGGGCACGATGGCCGCGGTCCTCGGTCTCCCGACCAAGGACGTCGAGGCCGCCTGTGAAGAAGCCTCGCAGCAAGCGAGCGTCGCCGTCCCCGCGAACATCAACGCGCCCGACCAAACCGTCATCTCCGGCGATCCGGACGCGGTGTCGCGCGCCGGCGAAGCCTGCAAAAAGCGCGGCGCCAAACGCGTGATTCCGCTTAAGGTGAGTGGCGCGTTTCACTCACCGCTCATGGGCCCGGCCAAAAACCAACTCCAGGCCGCGCTCGAGCGCGCGGAATTCGCCGAACCCGCGTTTCCCGTGATCGCCAACGCCACTGCGGAGGCGGTGAAGGACGCCGCTCGGGCGCGGCGGCTGCTCTCGGACCAACTCACGGCCGCGGTCCGTTGGGTAGAATGCATGCAGCACGCGGCGCGTATCGGCGGTAACGGCGCGCGCTTTGTGGAGATCGGTCCCGGGACTGTGCTCGGGGGCCTCCTGAAGCGAATCGTACCGGAAGCGAACGTGGTCAGCCTGGGAACGGCCGATGAGGTGACCAAATTCATGGAAGCAGCGTGACCATGGCTCGACGCGCAGAGCTGGATCCGGGCGTACAGAGCGCGAATCGCCTGCAACTCGATCTGAGCGGAAAAGTCGCCCTCGTCACCGGGGGAACCCGCGGCATCGGGCACGACATCTGCCGCGCCTTCATCGACGCCGGGGCAAGGGTCGCGCTGTGCTCCCGCGACGGCGCGGCAGCGGAGCAGACAGCCAGCGCTTTCGGCGAGGGCACGCGCGGCTACGCGTGCGACGTGGGTGTGGCGGCGCAGGTGGAGGCATTCGCGAAGGCGGTCGAGAAGGATTTCGGGCAGATCGACGTCCTCGTGAACAACGCCGGTTTCACCAAGGACACCCTGCTGTTCCTGATGACCGAAGCGGATTGGGACTCGGTCGTAGATACGAACCTGAAGGGCACGTTTCTGATGACCAAATACGCCGCGCGCGGCATGATCAAGCGGCGCTGGGGGCGGGTCATCAACATTACGAGCGTGGTGGGGCTGAACGGCAACAAAGGACAATCGAACTATTCCGCGTCCAAGGCGGGGGTCATCGGCTTCACCAAATCCGTGGCGAAGGAGTTAGCCTCGCGCAACGTACTGGTGAACGCCGTGGCACCGGGCTACATCGAGACGGAGCTGACGCGGGCCATTACCCCGGAAGCCAAGAAGTACTTTCAGGACAACATTCCGCTGGGACGGCTGGGACAAGGCTCAGACATCGCCTCCGCCGTCCTCTTTCTCGCCTCCGACTTGGCCAGCTACATTACGGGACAGGTCCTGGTCGTCGACGGCGGGATGGTGATGTGAGCCGGTCCACCTTCGCTGAGGGTTACCCATGGCAATGGACATGAAGCAGCTCGAAGAGAAGGTCAAAGACATCATCGTCGAGGAGCTCGGTGTCGAACGCGATAAGCTCACGAACGACGCGAGTTTCATGGAAGATCTCGGCGCCGACAGCCTCGATACCGTCGAGCTGGTCATGGCGTTCGAGAAGGAATTCGACATCGACATCCCGGACGAAGAGGCGGAGAAGCTCCGCACCGTCGGGGCGGCGATGTCCTATCTCCATGACAAGATGGGGAAAGGCAAATAGTGACACGCCGTGTGGCGATCACGGGCCTGGGGCTCGTGACGCCGGTAGGTAACGACGTCGCCAGCACCTGGGCCGCCCTCGTCGCCGGACAGTCGGGGGCGGGTCCGATCACCAAGTTTGATTCCGAAAAGTTGCCGGTGCATTTCGCCTGCGAAGTGAAGGGGTATGATCCCCTGCTGTACATCGATAAGAAGGAAGCCCGCCGCTACGATCTGTTCTCCCAGTTCGCGATGGGCGCGGCGGTGCAGGCCGTCCGCGATTCCTGCCTGGAAAAAAGCCCGCTCGATCCCAAACGCATCGGTGTCATCATCGGCACCGGTACGGGCGGCATCGCGACCTTCGAAGAGAACATGCGGACCTTCATCGAGAAGGGACCGAGCCGGGTATCGCCGTTCTTCGTCCCCATGTTCATGGCGAACGTCGCGTCGGCCATCGTGTCGATGCGCTACGGCTTCCAGGGACCCAACTACTGTACCGTCTCCGCATGCGCGTCCTCCGGGCATGCGTTGGGCGATGCGTTCGACTTGATCCGGGAGCACAAGGCCGACGTGATGGTCGCCGGCGGGTCGGAGGCGGCGATCACCCCGCTCGCGCTCGCCAGCTTCGCGAACATGAAAGCCCTGTCGGAGCGCAACGACGATCCGAAGACCGCGAGCCGGCCCTTCGACAAAGACCGCGACGGCTTCGTGATGGGCGACGGCGCGGCCGTGGTCATCCTCGAGGAGTGGGAGCGCGCGAAGGCGCGCGGTGCGCATATCGTCGCCGAGCTCGTCGGCTACGGTGCCACCGCCGACGCCTACCACATCACCGCCCCGGCCCCCGACGGCTCCGGCGCGCAGGAGGCGATGCGGCTCGCGATGCAATCCGGCGGCATTCGTCCGGACGAGGTCGACTACATCAACGCGCACGGCACCTCCACCCCGCACGGCGATGCCGCCGAGACCGCGGCCGTCAAGGCGGTGTTCGGCGAGCACGCGCGCAAGTTGATCTTCGGCTCGACGAAATCGATGACGGGCCACCTGCTCGGCGCCGCCGGCGCCCTGGAGCTCGGGATTTGCGCGCTCGCCATCCAGAACGGCGTCATTCCACCGACCATCAATCAGTTCACCGCCGACCCCGCGTGCGATCTCGACTCCGCACCCAACAAGGCGGTGGAGCGGCGCGTCGACGTCGCCCTCTCGAACTCGTTCGGCTTCGGGGGCCACAACGTGACGCTGGCGGTGCGGAGAGCGGCGTGAATCTCCGACCTATCGCCGACAAGGTCGAACGCGGCGAGCGGCTGACGCGCGAGGATGGCCTCGCGCTTTTTGCATCTAACGACCTCCTGACCGTCGGTCGCCTCGCGAACTTTGCGAACGTGCGCAAGAACGGCGAGCGCGTCTACTTCGCCGCCAATCAGCACATCAATCCGACGAATGTCTGCATCCTGCGCAACACCTGCGTGTTCTGCTCCTTCGCGCGGATGCCGAAAGAAGACGGCGCGTACACGCGCAGCCTGGACGAGGTGTTCGCCGAGGCCGATGCCGCGCGCGACAATCCAACCCGCGAGTTCCACATTGTCGGTGGCTTGCATCCCAAGCTGCGGCTCGAGTACTACGTGGACATGTTCCGGGGCCTGAAGGAGCGCCATCCGCAGGTGATGATCAAAGCCCTGACGGCGGTCGAAGTCGCGCATCTGGCCCGCATCGAGGGCATGAGCACACGCGACGTGTTGCTCGCGATGAAGGAGGCGGGTGTCAGCACGCTGCCCGGGGGCGGAGCGGAAGTGTTCTCGCCCGCCGCGCGCGCCACCATCGCCGATCGCAAGCTGACCGGCGACGAGTGGCTCGCCGTCCATCGTGAAGCCCACCAGCTCGGTATGCCGTCGAACTGCACCATGCTCTACGGGCACGTCGAGACGATGGAGGACCGCGTCGATCACCTGCTGGCGCTGCGTGCGCTGCAGGATGAGACGGGCGGTTTCTTGACGTACATCCCGCTCGCCTACCACCCGGACCACAACGAGCTCGGCGAAACGCTGGGCCGGACCGGGACGGCAACGACCGGATTCGATGATCTCAAGAACATCGCCGTGGGGCGACTACTGCTGGACAACATCCCGCACGTGAAGACGCACTGGCCCATGGTGACGCCCTTCATCTCGCAGGTCGCCCTCACCTTCGGCTGCGACGATCTCGAGGGAACGGTGGTGTTCGAGCGCGTCTATCATGAGGCCGGCGCGCCGACGCCCATGTGGCTCTCGTATGACGAGATCGTCACGCTGATTCGCGGGGCGGGGAAAGAGCCCGTCGAGCGCGACTCACTGTACCAGACGGTCAGAACGTTCGAGGGCTACGTGCCAAAGCCCCAGGCTGCGCCGGTACGGCCGCAGGGGCCCGCGCCGCAGGGCGCGTTGTTCCAGATCGAGCCTCGCGCCCACGCGGCGGCTCGACACAAGCAACCGGTCGCCACGGTTGTGGATGGCGCAGAATGACTTCCCAGGCTAAAGCCTGGGCTCGGCAGACACTGTCCTTGTATGTATGGACAGGGCGCCGAGCGCACGCTTTAGCGTGTGAACTCCGATGAGAATTGGCCGTATCGGCTACATCAACTGCGCGCCGGTCTACGGCGCGATCGACCGCGGCATCGTGTCGCTGCCCCACGGTGCTGAGCTAGTCACCGGCACACCCGCCGAGCTGAACGACCTGCTGGTCGCGGGTGAGCTCGACGTCAGCGTGATCAGCGCGGTCGAATACGCCCGCCATGCGAAGGACCTCGTGCTCCTGCCGGAGCTCGCCATCTCCTGTGATGGGCCGGTGCGCAGTGTTGCACTCTTCAGTCGTCGGACGGTCGGACAGTTGGACGGTCGGACCGTACTGCTGTCGGCGTCATCGCGGACGTCGGTCGCATTGCTGGAGCTGTTGTGCCGGGAAGTCTGGCATATTCGGCCGAAGTTTGCGGAGGCGCGCGCCGAAGCCCAGGATCTCGAGCTGCTCGCGGGCCTGCCCCATGAAGCTGTGCTCGTCATTGGCGACGCGGCGCTCACGCTCGCGGCGGCCGGAGCGTACCAGCACCGCTACGATCTCGGTGAGGAGTGGAAGCGGTGGACCGCCCTTCCGTTCGTCTTTGCGGTCTGGGCGAGCCGCCGCGGTGGAAGCTTTAGCCAGGCTCACAAGGCGCTGCTTGCGTCCCGGGCCTGGGGCCTCAAACACCTCGATGCGCTCGCGGCCGAGGCGTCCCGCGCGACCGGCGTCGCCGTCCCGGTCTGCCGCGAGTATCTCGGCGGTCTGGACTACGCGTTCAACGACAAGCATCGCACGGCGCTGACTGATTTCTTGCGTCGCGTCGGCTCACCGCAATTCGTCCAGGTAGCCTGATGGTCGACCGCACCAGCCCCGAGTTCCGGTCCTATCTCGAGCTCTACGAGCACGCCTCCTTGCTCGAGCTGGGCCGGCAGGCCGACGCCGTGCGCTGGACGCTGCATCCGGAGAACGTGGTCACCTATATCATCGACCGGAACATCAACTACACGAACGTCTGCGTTGCCGACTGCAAGTTCTGCGCGTTCTATCGCCGGCCGAAACATCCCGAAGGCTACCTCCTGTCGTTCGAGGAAATCGGCCGCAAAATCGATGAGTTGAAGGCGATCGGCGGCGTGCAGATTCTGATGCAGGGCGGGCACAACCCGTATATCCCATTCGAGTGGTATCTCGATCTGCTGCGCTACATCAAGCGCCATCATCCGATCCACATCCACGGCTTCTCGCCGTCGGAGGTCGACTTTTTTGCCGGCCGCTTCGGCATGACGATCGCCGACGTGATCAAGGAGTTGATGACGGCGGGGCTCGACTCGATCCCGGGCGGCGGCGGCGAGATCCTCGTGCAGAGCGTGCGCGATCAGGTCGCGCGTAAGAAGGCCGGTGCGGATCGCTGGCTCGAGGTCATGGAGATCGCGCACGGGCTGGGGCTCCGCACGTCCGTCACGATGATGTACGGGCTGGGCGAGACCGCGGCGGACCGGATCGAGCACCTGTTCCGCGTACGCGAGGTGCAGCGCCGGACGCACGGGTTCACCGCCTTCATCTGCTGGCCGCTGCAGCCCGAGAACTCCGAGCTGGCCCATCTGCCGAAGACCGATGCCGTCACGTACCTCAAGACGCAGGCGATCGCGCGCATCGTGCTCGAAGACGTCCCGAACATCCAGGCGTCCTGGGTGACGATGGGGATGAAGGTCGGACAGGTGGCGCTCCGGTTCGGCGCGAACGATTTCGGCTCGCTCATGATGGAGGAAAACGTCGTCTCGGCAGCGGGCACGACGTACCGCACGACGTTGAGCGAGATGCAGCGGTTGATCGCCGACGCCGGCTACACTCCGAAGCAACGCAGGCAGGACTATACGATTCTCGAGGATGCCGCGTGATGCAGGAGCTAGGAGCCGGGAGCCAGGAGCCGGGGAATGCCTGATGTTCTCATTCTCGTCGGATCAGAATCCGATAAGCCTCGAATTGAACCGGCGTTCGAAATCCTCACGAAAGCCGGCTTTTCATACGAGTTCTACGCCTCGTCCGCTCACCGGCAACCCGAGCAGACCGGTGATCTGGTGAAGAACGCGCGCAAGAAGGGCTTCAAGGTCGTGATCGCCGGCGCAGGGCTCTCGGCCGCGCTGCCGGGCTTCGCAGCGTCCCTCACTGATCTGCCCGTGATTGGCGTGCCGTTTGCCGTCGGGCCGCTCAACGGTCTCGATGCCTTGCTAGCGACTGTGCAGGTGCCGCCGGGTGTGCCTGTGGCCACCGTGGGCATCGACAACGCGAAGAACGCGGCACACCTCGCGATCCGCATTCTCAAGGCGTGACCTAGGCACTTCTTCTTCTTTTTTTCAACGCGCGCCAAACGCATGTCATCCTGAGCGCCGCAGGCGCGAAGGACCTGCTTTTGCTTTTGAAGGAGATCCTTCGCTCCGCTCAGGATGACATCTGCGCGCGTCGTTGCGACAACAAGAAAGAGGGAATGGTTAGAAGAGTCCCACCTTCCCTCTGACCGACTCGATCAACTTGGCTGGGTCATACCCGACTCCCTGCTTGAAAACCAGACTGACATGCCGGATATCGGCAATGCCGGCCGCAGGATTGCCGTCGATCACGACGAGGTCGGCCTGCTTGCCCACCGCAATGGAGCCGATGCGATCCGCCCGGCCGAGGTACGTCGCCCCGTTCAGGGTGCAGACCTTGATCGCCTCGAGCGGCGTCAGGCCGCTTGCGACGAGCAGCTCGGCCTCCCGTTGGTCGGAGTACCCGGGGATCACACCGCCGGCGCCCGTCGGATCCGTCCCCGCCAGCAGCAATCCGCCGGCGCGAAAGAACGCCAGTTCCATCGCCTGGTCCAGCCCCAGCAGCTTCGCGAACGGCGACGTCGTGTTCTGCTGCACCCGCGCGTACTGCTGTTCGAACTGCGTCTTGAGGACGGGATCGAGCACGTCCAAACCGGGGGGCACCGGCTGCCCTGGCGTGACGGTCTCGAACACGGTCTGCGTCGACGTGACCGCGACGTGATGAGCGATCAGGTATTGCACGAGCGACGTGAATTCCGGCGATTTCGGATCCACGGCGCCGAGGGCGGTTATCCCCGCGTTCTGTCCGGGACAAAGGTCCGGTTGCTTGTCCTTGACGAAGTCGGTGGCGACGAAGAAGCCGTGCTCCAGGTCGTCGATGCCGAGATCGGCGGCTTCGCGGTAGGTGACCGAACAGAGATGGCCCGTGATCTTGAGTCCGCGCTTGTGCGCTTCATCCACCGCCGCGGCGAGCTCGGCGCGGGTGATGTTCATGTACGCTTTGAGCGACGTCGCGCCCGCGTCTGCCCAGAATGCCACGAAGCGGCGCGCGTCGGCCGAGTCCTTCAAAGCGTACATCTGTGTGAATGGGGACGGGCCGTTCACGTACGGTGCGGTGGCGTCGATCCAGGGTCCCACCTGATTCCCGGCCTTGATCGCCGCCGCGAGGTTCAGGTCGGCGTAGCCTCCGACGTTGCCGCCGGTCCGCATCGACGTGACGCCGCCCGCGAGGTACAGCCGCGAGAAGCTCACGTAATCGGCGCCGTAGACGCCCGGGCCGGTCGGGTAGTAGAGGTGCTCGTGCATCATCACGAGGCCGGGGATCACCGATTTCCCCGTGAGGTCCAGCACCTGCGCGCCCTCCGGCACTCTGGTCGAGCGGGCGGCGCCGAGCGCGATGATGTTCCCGTCACGGATGATCAGCGTCCGATCTTCCTTGGGCGCGGCGCCGGTGCCATCGATGACGCGCACGTGGGTGAGGGCTACCACGGGCGTGTCGACCGTGACGTATTGCTTCACGGCGGTGGACAGCGTAGGACGCTGGGCTGTGGCGAGCGCGGGAACGAGGAGCAGGGCGGGGACGCAAAACGTGGACGTAGTCATGGCGTGACACTAGCACCGAGCCCGCTGCCTGACCAGCCGATCTATGGAGGTTCCCTCAGTGACCGTAACAACACGCCCCTAGGAGAGAGGCAACACCCAATACGGTATTGAAGATGTATTCGACCCACGTCGTGTAGCCGAGCTTCATGGAGTCCACTTGGGTCCGGGGAATGCTACGACGACACATCGGGCACGAGTACCCCTCGGTGACCTGCAATTTCCACGGGATGCCCGAGACCGAGTCTGGAGTGATTTCGACCCAATGCCATTGCTCGACCACGCTCTTGGTCCAGATCCAAACGGGGGCGTCGGGGGCGATCGGCTTCAGCTCATCGACGGGACGCCGTCCCCAATAGGAGCAGCCTGCTATGAGGAACAACGCTGCGATGCACGAGCATCGCGTCATCAAGACTTTCATACCTTCTATAGCGGGATTTGAGGCGGGAAACTGCAATCCATTTTTACAAACGCGAACCACGCATGGCATCCTGAGCGAAGCCCGCGCCAGCGGGCGGTAGCGAAGGATCTCCTGAGCGCAGCGAAGGATCTGCTTTTAGAGTTATTTTGCTCTCCTCATGCGAGTCGGCATCGGCTATGACTCACACCCCTTTGCCGCCGGCCGAAAGCTGATCCTCGGCGGCGTCGAAATCCCCAATGCCAAGGGTCTGGCCGGCCACTCCGACGCTGACGCGATCGCGCATGCCGTCACGGACGCGATTCTCGGTGCCGCGGGGCTCGGCGACATCGGACGGATGTTTCCGAACGACGACCCGCAATGGAAGGGTGCACGCTCGATCGATCTGCTGAATAAGGCATTTCTCAAAGTCGTCGAGGCAGGCTTCCAGTTCGTGCACGCCGACGTCACCGTCATTATCGAGAAGCCCAAACTCGCCCCCCATATCGACGCGATGGAGGAACGGCTGGCTGAGGCGCTGCTTTCAGGGCCGGCCCATGTCTCGGTGAAAGCAAAAACGAACGAGGGCATGGGGTGGATTGGCCGCGGCGAGGGGATCGCCGTGATCGCGGTCGCGACGCTGGCCGGGCCGAGCGCCCAGCGGCTGAGCGGAGGGCATTCGGTCACCTGACGGACCTTCTCGCGTTTCTCGAGCAGCTTCCCACCGGCCCGCTGTACGCGCTGATCGCGGTGCTGGCCGCCGTCGAAAACGTCTTTCCGCCGGTTCCCGCCGACGTGGCCGTCTCACTCGGCGCGTTCTTGTCGGGTCGCGGCGTGATGAACGCGTGGCTGGTTTTCATCCTGACCTGGGTGGCGAATGTGGGATCGGGCGCGGCCGTCTATGGGCTCGCGCGGCGTCACGGCGCTCTCGTATCTCGCGGCTTCCTGGGACGGCATATCTTTACGCCGCAAATCGTCGCGCACATCGCCGAGCAGTATCGCCGCCACGGCACGTACGGCATTTTTCTGTCACGCCTGTTGCCGCTCTGGCGCGGCGTCGTGATGCCTTTCGCCGGGATTGCCGGCGTTCCTCCCTGGCGCGCCCTGATTCCCCTGGCGCTCGCCTCGGCGGTGTACTATGGCGCGCTCACGTTTCTCGTCAGTCGGTTGGGAACGAATCTCGACGACGTGGTGCGCATGATCCGGCGTGTCAACTCGGTCCTCGCCATCGTCGCGGGGGTACTCGTCGTAGTGATCGTGATATGGATCGTTCGGCGCCGGCGCCATCCTCCCCAATAGCCCGAGCGTTTCGCCTCGAGCAGTTCCGCGATTACCTCGGACTCGAGGCCGGGAATAGTGCGAACACCGTCGCGAGTTATCTCCGCGATATCACGCGCCTCGCGGAGTACGCGACCAGTCACGGCGCGAGATCCCCCGAGCAGCTCTCCGCGGCCCAGCTGCGGGACTTCATCTACTCCCTCAAAGACCTGGGACTCGCGCCCACGACCATCGGCCGCCAGATCTCGGCGATCCGCACGTACTACAAATTCCTGGTGGGGGAGGGTCTCGCCGCCCGAGATCCCAGTGAGCGGATCGAATCCCCAAAACGGTGGCGTACGCTGCCGGCGGTCTTGAGCGTAGCCGAGATGCAGAAATTGCTCGAAGCCACCAACCCCGACCAACCCCTAGCGATTCGCGATCACGCACTCCTGGAATTCGCGTACGCCACCGGGGTACGCGTGTCAGAGCTCGTCGGCGTGAAGCTTCAGGATCTGTTCTTCAAGGAAGGGGTCGCCCGGGTATTCGGGAAAGGAGGAAAGGAACGTCTCGTACCCGTCGGGCGGCGGGCGATTGGCGAAGTCTCGATGTATGTCGAACAAGTAAGGCCAGCCCTGGACCGTGGGAAGGGTCGCGGCTTCCTGTTCTTGAACGCCCGCGGCACGCCGCTGTCGCGGGTCGGGGCGTGGGGCATCATCAAGGCAAACGCGCGGCGCGCCGGGCTCGCCAAGCGCGTCACGCCGCACACGCTGCGGCACACGTTCGCCACGCATCTGCTGGAGGGAGGCGCGGACCTGCGGGCGGTGCAGGAGATGCTGGGCCACGTGGACCTCGCGACGACCCAGCTCTACACCCATATCGACCGGGATTACCTCCAGACGGTGCATCGGAGTTACCACCCGCGCGCTTGAACGCCCCGACGGACCTAGTGCCCGCTGCCGGTCGCCGCGGTGCGCTCCCCGCTCAAGAACGTCGCGATCGCCGCCGTTTCGGCATCGCTTAGGCCGAGATCCGGCATGATTTGGGACGCGGCGTTCTTGATCTTCTGAATCACATATTCGCGCGCCAGATGCCGTCCGCCGAGCTCCGGCCCGACTTTGATCAACTGGTTATCCGGGCGGCCGGACAGGTCGATGTTCGAGTGGCAGGTGTTGCAGCCCTTGGCCACGAACAGGATCTGGCCGCGCTCGCCGGCGGTCATGGCAGGTCGTGAGCCACCAGCGGCGACCACGCTCTGAGGATAAAGTCGCAGTTGGTTGTTCATGAATCCGGTCTTGATCGTGAGGAATACGCGTTCGGCGTTCGGGGCCGTGAAGGTAACGGCATAGGTCCCCGCAGACGGCCGCGCGACGGCCGGTACCGTGGCTTCGTGCTTACCCTCGGATGTCGCTATCAGCAGACTGGGATGCAGGTCATTCAGCAACGTTCTGCCGTGCTGTCTCACTTGAAACTCGATGGTGTACTGCTGTCCCGCGACGAAGTACTCCGGCAGATCTTTGACCGTGACCACCGCCCATCCGCCCATTGTGACGAAGCCTGCAATGAGTGCGGCTGCGAGCTTCAGCATGAGGTGCCTCCTGCGGCCTTGTGGTGTGTCCTCAAACCGACCCTTGTTAGGATGCCGGCACGCCTCCCGCGGTTTATTGCCGCAGTGTAGAATTCCGCGTGCTCTTCGTGCTCGACAATTACGACTCCTTTACGTACAACCTCGTGCAGTACCTCGGCGAGCTGGGCGAGGAGCCGGTCGTCTATCGGAACGACGCGCTGAGCGTTTCCGACGTGCAGGCGCTGAAACCCACCGCCGCGGTGCTCTCGCCGGGTCCCAAGACGCCCGCCCAGGCGGGCATCCTAGTCCCCCTCGTGCGGGCGCTCGCCGGGCAGGTGCCGATTCTGGGCGTCTGCCTGGGCCATCAGGCGATCGGCGAGGCGTTCGGCGGGAAGATCGTCCGCGCGCCACGGCTGATGCACGGCAAGACCTGTCCCATCGTGCACAGCGACGACGAGCTGTTCGATGGGGTTCCCAGCCCGTTTACGGCGATGCGCTACCACTCGCTCGTCGTCGATCCCGCCTCGCTCCCCCCCGCGCTGGTCGTCACCGCCATGAGCGCCGACCGCCAGGGGGATGCTGCGGAGATCATGGCTATGAAGCATCGCGATCATCCGACCTACGGCGTCCAGTTCCATCCCGAGTCCATCGGGACGGAGCACGGGAAGCGGATTCTCGAGAATTTCCTCCGCGTCGTGCGGTCATAAGAGACCGCAGGGCAAGGTGGTAGCTCAGGGGTAGACTCAACGGCACGGATTTTGTATCTTCCCCCGTGCCCGTCCTTGGCGTGATTCCTGCACGGCTGGGCTCCAGCCGGCTCCCTCGCAAGCCACTCCTGCCACTGGGTGGCGAACCCCTCATCATCGTTGTCACTCGCCGTCTCGCCGAGCTCGGCATTTGCGACCGCCTCGTCGTCGCCACGGACGCCAAGGAGATCGCGAACGTCGTCCAGGAAGCGGCCTTCGAAGCAGTGATGACGTCGTCCGATCACGCGACGGGAACAGAGCGCGTCGCGGAAGTCGTTGCCAACCAAGAATTTAGCAGCTTCAATTCTATCCTCAACGTCCAGGGTGACGAGCCCTTCGTCGCGGCCGCGGCCGTCCGTGGTGCACTCGCCTGTCTCGAGGGTGGCGATCCGCTCGGCACCGCGGCCGGGTCGCTCGAGCCTGCGCTCGTCAACGATCCGAGCCGAGTCAAAGTGGTCGTCGATACCCGGGGGCGGGCGGTGTACTTCTCTCGCGCGCCGATTCCGTTCGACCGTGATGGCCAGGGCGACGTGGTCTACCACCAGCACGTCGGCGTGTACGCGTATACACGTGAAGCGCTCGAGGCATGGGTGCGGCTGCCGCCCGTTCCTGAAGAGCAATGGGAAAGGATGGAGCAGTTGCGTCCGCTGCTGCATGGGATTCCGATGGGCGTGACGTTCTTCGACGGACCGGCTGCGCCAGGCATCGATACGCCGGCCGACCTCAAGTGGGCTGAAGCGGAAATCACCCGACACCTCAAAGAGGTGAGCCCGTGAGCTCGACCAAGTACATCTTCGTGACTGGAGGCGTGGTGAGCTCCCTGGGGAAGGGAATCGCCGCGGCATCGCTCGGCCGCCTGCTCGCCGAGCGTGGCCTGAAGGTCACGATCCAGAAGTTCGATCCCTACATCAACGTCGACCCCGGCACCATGTCGCCGTTCCAGCACGGCGAAGTGTACGTGACCGACGACGGCGCCGAGACCGACCTCGACCTCGGCCATTATGAGCGGTTCATCGATCGCTCGTTGTCGCAGGTAAACAATGTCACGACCGGACGGATCTACCTCTCCGTCATCACCAAAGAGCGGCGTGGCGAATACCTCGGCTCGACGGTGCAGGTCATCCCGCACATCACGGACGAGATCAAAGGGGCGATTCGCCGGTTGGCTCCGGACCACGACGTGGTGATCACCGAGATCGGCGGCACGGTCGGCGACATCGAATCCCTGCCGTTCCTCGAGGCCATCCGCCAGTTCCGCCAAGAAGTCGGGCGGGACAACACGCTGTTCATTCATCTGACGCTCGTGCCGTTCATCGCGGCGACCGCCGAGCTGAAGACCAAACCGACGCAGCATTCAGTGCGCGAGCTGATGCAGATCGGAATCCAACCCGACATCCTCGTATGCCGCACGGAGCGGCCTCTGTCCGAAGACTTGAAGCGCAAGATCGCGCAGTTCTGCAACGTGGACTTCGGCTGCGTGGTCGAGAGTCCAGACGTGAAGTCGATCTACGAGATCCCGTTGAAGCTCCACGAGCAGGGACTCGACAAGGAAGTCTGCATGCGCCTCCACCTGGACACCAAAGACCCCGATCTGCGTGCCTGGGCAGCGATGGTCGACAAGATTCTGAAGCCGCCGCACCAGGTGCGGATCGCCGTGGTGGGCAAGTACACCGAGCTGGCCGACAGCTACAAGAGTATTCATGAAGCGTTGGTGCACGGCGGCATCGCCAACGAGTCCGGCGTCTCGATTCAGTGGATCGGGTCCGATCGCTTCACCGATCAGGAGACGGCGGGGGAGCTGCTCGGCGGCTACGACGGGCTGCTCGTGCCCGGGGGGTTCGGCGTGCGGGGCGTAGAGGGGATGCTCGAGGCGATTCGGTGGGCGCGCGAGCACAAGCTGCCGTTCTTCGGGATCTGCCTCGGTCTCCAAACGGCCATCATCGAGTTCGCGCGCAACGTCTGTAAGATCCCCGACACGAACTCGAGCGAGTTCGCGCCCGAGTGCGAGAATCCAGTAATCGCGTTGATGCGCTCGCAGGAGGGGATTCAGGAGATGGGCGGCACGATGCGACTGGGCGCGTACCCCTGCCGACTCCGCCCGGGCTCCCGGGTGGCACAGGCATACAACGCCACGGAAGTGAGCGAACGGCACCGCCATCGCTACGAAGTTTCGAACGCGTATCGCGATGTGCTCGCAGAGTATGGACTGCGGGCTTCCGGCTTGTCGCCCGATGGCTCCCTCGTCGAGATGATCGAGCTTCCCGATCATCCGTGGTTCATCGGCTGCCAATTCCATCCGGAGCTCAAGTCTCGACCGATGCGCCCGCACCCGCTGTTCGCCGGCTTCGTGGGCGCCGCACTCGATCACAAGAAGCTCCATCCGCGCCCCGAGCCGTCGCGCGAACTGGCAGAGCTCACCGACTGACATGGCCCAGCGGTTTGCGGCTGAGAGCAGCCCGTTTCTCATCGCGGGACCCTGCGTCGTCGAATCCGACGACCTCAACGTGCGCGTCGGCGAAGCGCTGGCCGAGCTCGCGGTCAAGCTCGGCATCGGCGTCATCTACAAGGCGTCGTACGACAAGGCGAATCGTTCGCGGCTGAACGCGCCGCGCGGCCCGGGCCTGGAAACCGGGCTGCGCGCGCTCGAGAAAGTGCGCAGTGCGACGGGCTTGCCGATCCTGACCGACGTCCACGAGCCGGGACACGTTCCGCTCGCCGCCCGCGTGGCTGACGTCCTGCAGATCCCCGCGTTCTTGTGCCGCCAAACCGATTTGCTTGTCGCCGCGGGAAAAGCCAGCCGGCCCGTCAACATCAAAAAGGGTCAGTGGATGTCGCCCGAAGAGATGCGCGGCGCCGTCGAGAAGGTCCGCGCCGGCGGAGCGCCGGAAGTAGCGGTCACCGAGCGTGGGACGTTCTTTGGCTACGGCGATCTCGTCGTGGACATGCGCGCCTTCCCGCGATTGCGCGCGGCCTGTAACGCGCCGGTGATCTTCGACGCGACACATTCGGTGCAGCAGCCGGGGCAGGGCCCACAGGGCTCGACTGGGGGCGAGCGCGGCTTCATTCCCCCCTTGCTGTACGCCGCTGCCGCCGCGGGCGCCGATGGCTTCTTCCTCGAGACCCATCCCGATCCGGCGCGCGCGCCGTCCGACGGAGCGAACATGGTCCCGCTCGACCAGCTTGCTGGAATCGTGGGGCTCGCGGTGGACGTCTGGCATCGTGTCCGGGGGGGGGAGACCGTCCGTGCATAAGCCGCAGCGCGCTCCCGCGTCGCAGCCCGGCGGTAAGCAGCTCGTCGATCGCGGCAAGCGGGTGCTCGCGCTCGAGGCGGCAGCCGTCCAGCGGCTCGCCGAGACGCTCGGCCCGGCCTTCGCGCGCGCGATCGAGATTCTCGCCGGCGCCAAGGGACGAGTGATCGTCTCGGGGCTGGGGAAGTCGGGGCTGATCGCACGCAAGATCGCCGCGACCTTCACATCCACCGGCACACCGGCAGCGTTCCTGCATCCCGTGGACTCGCTGCACGGCGACCTCGGCATCGTGACTCGTGAGGACGTCGCCATCGTCCTCTCGAAAAGCGGCGCCTCCGACGAGCTGTTCGGTCTCGTCAGTCAGCTGAAACGCCTGGGAGTCCCGATCATCGCGCTGACCGGGGATGCCGATGCGCCGCTCGGACGGCAAGCGACCGTCGTCCTCGACGCCTCGGTCGCCGAGGAAGCTTGCCCAGAGACCCTCGCGCCCACGGCGAGCACCACCGTTGCGCTGGCGCTGGGCGACGCGCTCGCTGTGACGCTGCTCGAGGTCAAAGGCTTCCGGCGCGAGGATTTCGCCGCGCTGCATCCGGGCGGCGTGCTCGGCCGCAAGCTGTTGCTGCGGGTCGCCGACGTGATGCTGACGCAGGATATCCCGATCCTCACGCCGGACCGCCCGATGCGGGAATGCGTCGTGCTCCTTGCCGAGAAGCGCGGCACGGTCGCGGTCGTCGAGAAGGGGAAGGGCACGCTCGCGGGCGTCGTCACCTCCGGCGACCTCACTCGGCTCATGGAGCGCACGGACAAGTTCTTGGACATGCCGGTCGGCGACGTCATGACCAAGATACCCAAGACCACGATCGCTGAGGAGCTGGCCAGCGCGGCCGTCAGTCTGATGGAGCGCCATGGAATCATGGCGCTGCCGGTACTCGACGGTGGCAGAAACGTCGTGGGGATCGTGCACCTGCATGATTTGATGAAAGCGGGCGCGGTATGAGTTCACACCCTGAAGGGTGTGCTCGGCGGAACACTGTCCTGAAGCACAATGCTGTGCCGAGCCCAGCCTTTAGGCTGGGAATCCTGGTCGGGCTCATCCTCCTGTTTTCTGGAGCCTGCAAGAGCGGAACGCCCGTCACGGCCACCCAAGCCGTGCTCGACAGTGCCGATCAGGTGCTGCTCGGGATGAGCCATTACGTGACGGAGTCCGGGGTCCTCCGCGCCCGCGTGCGGGCCGATACCGCGTACTTCTTCTCGAATGCGCAGCGGGCCGAGCTCCGCAACGTGCACGTGACGTTTTACGATTTGACGGGAAGGGCTACCTCGACGTTGACGTCGAAAGAAGGGACGCATCACTGGCGGACGGGCGACATGGAAGCGCGCGGCAACGTCATCGTGGTGCGCGACAAAGATGGTGCGACGATGAAGACCGAGGTGATGGCCTACAACCAGGCGAAGAACGAAGTGAGCTCCGACAAGAGCTTCGTGTGGGACGAGCCCGGGCGCCACGTCGAGGGTGACGGGTTCACCTCCGATCCAGAATTCAAGAAAATCACCGCTAAACGTCCGCACGGCACCGGCGGGCAGTTTGTTCTCCCGAGTCAATGAATCCGGTGATTGCCGTGGTCGTGCTGCTGCAAGGTGTCCCCGCGACCCGGGACACCGTTGCCGGTCGCCCCTGCCGAGTCGCCGTCGATTCGATGGGTCATTACGCCGAAATCCCCAACTCCGATGGCACGAAAACGATCCACGGCGGCGGCGGCGTGCTCGCGCATTGCGACGGCACGAACACCACCATCTCCGCGGATAGCTTCGCGCACTATGGCGCGCTTGGCCGCCTCGACCTGATTGGACGCGTCGTCATTCGTGACACGGCCCTGGCGCTCGACGCGCACTACGCTTCGTACTTTCTCAAGGACGAGCGGCTCGAGGCGCACAACAACGTCATCGCCGTAAATCGCCGCACGGGCTCCGTGCTGCGCGGCCCGAATCTCAAATACTGGCGCGCGGTCAAAGGCGTGCGCGACACCGTCGAGATGTACGCCACGCAACGCCCCACGGTCGAATACCGCCAGTCGCAACCGGCTGACTCCGGCCCCCAGGAGCCCTACATCATCGTCGCCGACCGGCTGCACCTCAAAGGCGACGACCGGATGTGGGCGGGTGGCAAGGTGACCGTCGATCGCAGCGACTTCGCGTCGCGCTCCGATTCGATGCAGCTCGATCAGCTTTCAGGATTCGGCGTGCTGGTCGGGAAGCCGAGCGTCGAGGGCAGGGGCCGGACGGCCACGGCCGACTCCGGCAAGGGCTACACGTTGGTCGGCACGCGGATCGAGCTGGCGCTGACCCAGCGCGAGATCCGCGCCGTCAAAGCCCTCGGCCATGGCAAGGCCACCGGCGCCGACTGGTCGCTCACGGCGGACACGATCGACCTCCGGATCGCCGATCGCTCACTGCAACAGACGTTTGCCTGGGGCGACTCGGCACGCCCCCATGCGATCTCGGCGCTGTACACGATTCGGTCCGATTCGCTGGCCATCGATTCGCCCGGCGAAGTGCTCACGGAATCACGGGCGTTCGGCAAGGCGTTTGCGACCGCCAAACGCGATTCCATCACTCCCGCCAATCAGACCGACTGGGTGACCGGGGACTCGATTACGATTCGGTTCACGCAGGATGAGGACTCGATCACCAAGCGCAAGCATTCGCGGCTGCGCGAGCTCGTGGCGCGCGGCGCCGCGCGAGCCCTCACGCATCATTCGGACAAGACCGACACCACGAAGGTGGGGCCCGCGATCAACTACTCGCGCGGGCATGTGATCACGCTCTCCATGCTCCGCGATCGCATCGACCGCGTTGTCGTCGTGGGGAGCGCCGACGGCGTGCACCTGGAACCCCGGCCGGCGGTGGAAGCGGACAGCCTGAAGCGCGCGCAAGCGGACACGACGCGACGCGCACCGGCATCGCTGCCCGTCTCCCAACCGCCCCCCCCACCCCCTCCACCGTTGTGGACCGCGGTTCCATGACGGGGCTCGACCGCTTCTCCGATCTGTTTGCGACGCGCGACTCCTCGCTCGCGCTGGCGGTGGCGGCGCTGGCGCGCATCGCCGACGAGCAGGGGCACGCCTCGTTCAGCGATCTCGCCGTGGCCTATCGCGAGGAGTTCTTCAAGTTCCGCGCCCATGCCAAGGGCGAGGTCCAGGACACCGGTAGCCTCTCGGTGGACGACGCGCGCGCGTATCTGGCAACGTCGGTGTTGCCACGCCTGGCGATGCTCAAAGTGCTGGTCCTGCCTATCGGCGCGCTGTGGGGGGATTCGCCGGTCGCGTTTGCTCCTGATGTCCGGACGAGCCTGCCCCCCGACCGCGTGGCGGCCGAGCAGCATTTCCTCATGCTCGCCGAGGAAACCGTGGTGCGCAGCGAATCGGTCAGCGCGGAGCATCCCGTCGTAGGCGGCGGCAGTCGTCTCGAAGCGCGGCATCTCGTGAAGGCATACAAGGGCCGGCGCGTCGTGGACAACGTGTCGCTCGAGCTCGCCCAGGGCGAAATCGTCGGATTGCTGGGCCCCAACGGGGCAGGGAAGACCACGTCGTTCTACATGATTACCGGACTGATCCGCCCTGACGAAGGTCAGATCGTGCTCGACGGTCGCGAGTTCACGGCGCTCCCGATGTACCAGCGGGCCCGGTCGGGGATCGGCTACCTGGCGCAAGAGCCTTCGATTTTCCGCAAGTTGACCGTCGAAGAAAACGTACTCGCGATCCTCGAGACCTTGAACGTCGACGGCGAGGAACGCGCGCGGCGCCTCGAGTCGCTGCTCGATGAGCTGGCCATCAAGCACCTGCGCAAGCAGAAAGCCTACCAGCTGTCCGGCGGCGAGCGGCGTCGGCTCGAGATCACGCGCGCGCTGGTGACGGAGCCGAAGTTTCTGTTGCTCGACGAGCCGTTTGCCGGCGTAGACCCCATCGCGGTCAATGACATTCAAACCATTGTCGCCGGGCTGCGCCACCGCGGCATCGGCGTGCTCATCACCGACCACAACGTCGAGCAGACGCTCGATATCGTGGACCGCGCCTATATCATGTTCGAAGGGCGAGTCCAGGTCGCGGGCACGGTGCGGCAGCTCGTCTTCGACGACCGCGTCGCCTCGCTGTACCTCGGCCCCACGCTCACCACGCGTCTACGGGCGCGGCTGTCGTCCGCGGCATGAAGACCGGCCTGCATCAGCACGTCGGCATGCGCCAGGATTTGCGCATCAATCCGCGCCTGTACCAGGCGATGGATCTCCTGTACATGCCGCTGCTCGACCTCGAGCAGCATCTCAAACAGGAGCTGCTCGGCAACCCGTTCCTCGAGATGATCGAGCCGGAGGAAGAGGTTCAGGCGACGGCCGCCGAGCAGCAGCAAAACAAGCCCGAGAAGGAGGCCAAGGCCGAGGACGAGCCCGACTGGGAAAGCATCCTGCTCGAGGACCGCACCGAGCACGGTGTGCCGAGCGGCAGCTACAGCGATGCTCGCGAATACGTGGAGCCAGTCACGGTCGAGGGCAAGGACCTGATCGACTATCTGCGCGACCAGACGCGGATGCTCGACCTCAACCCGCGCCAACAGCTCCTCGCCGAGGAATTCCTCGGCAACATCGGGGAAGATGGCTATCTGCAGCACAGCCTCGAAGAGATCCTCAAGGGCGCGAACCAGCTGCTCGAAGAGCACGAGGCCGAGTCGGAGCTCGACCTGAATGTGCCGGCGTTCACGATCGCGGAAGTCGAAGCAATGCTGCACGTCATCCAGCAGCTCGATCCCCCGGGCATCGGCGCCCGCAACCTGCGCGAATGCCTGGTGCTGCAGCTCGAGAACCAGAAGCGCACCGACACGCTGGTCTACCGGCTCGTCAAGGAAGCCTTCGACGACCTGATCGCCCACCGCTGGAGCGATCTGGGCAAGCGTTTCGGGCTGGCGCCGGAGGAGGTACAGCGCGCCGCCGACGAGCTGGCGCGCCTCGATCCCAAGCCCGGCCTGCAGTATTCCGCCGCGAACGATGCCTACATCATTCCGGATCTCATCGTCGAGAAGATCGACGACAAGTACCACGTGTTTTTGAACGACAGCGGCCTGCCGCGGCTGCGGATTTCCAAGACCTACCAGGAAATCGCGCGCGATAAAAAGAAATACGACGGCGAGAGCAAGGAGTTCATCAACCAGCGCCTGAACAGCGCGCACTGGATGATCCAAGCCATCGAGCAGCGCCGCCAGACGATGCTGAAGGTCATGAACTTCATCGTGGACCGGCAGCGCGAATTCTTCGAGAAGGGCATCGACTATCTCAAGCCTCTCACGCTGCGCGAAGTCGCCGACGTCATCAGCATGCACGAGAGCACGGTGAGCCGCGTGACCAACGAAAAGTACGTCCAGACCCCACGCGGCCTGTTGCCCCTCAAGTTCTTCTTCTCGAGCGGCCTGAGTACCACGACGGGCGAGGACGCCAGCGCGCGGTCCATCAAGTCGCAGATCCAGAAGATGGTCGACGACGAGCCACCCAAGAATCCGCTCACCGATCAGCAAATCGTCGAGCTCTTCGATCGCAAAGGCGTCAAGATCGCCCGTCGCACCGTCGCCAAATACCGCGACCAGCTGGGCATTCTGCCCGCGCGCATGCGCAAGCGCCTATGAGCCTCGCCACCAACTCCACACTCCCCGACGTCAGCGTCCTGGTTCCCGCCAAGGACGAGGCCGAGAATCTCGCCGAGTTCGTGCGCCTCACGCGCGAAGCGCTGCTGCCGCTGCCGTACGCCTGCGAGCTGGTGATCGTGAACGACGGCAGCCACGACGGGACGCCGCGCATGCTCGAGGAGCTGAGCGCGAAGCATCCGTTCGTGCGTGTCGTCACGCATCGCGCGCAGCGCGGCATCGCCGATGCCCTGAAATCCGGGGCGGATGTCGCCCGCGGACGGGTCCTCGTCTACTATCCAGCCGATCTGCAGTACCTCCCGTCCGACATCCCGGCCCTCGTCGGCCCGATCCTGGACGGGCAGGCCGACGTCGTGACCGGCATCAAGCAGGGGGGCTACAACAAGCGCTTTGTGTCGGGCATTTACAATGCGCTCTCGCGCTGGCTCTTCGGCGTTCGGGTCAAGGATCTGAACTCGGTGAAGGCCTATCGGCGCGAGATCATGGATGCCGTGCCGATGCGCCCCGATTGGCACCGCTTCATGGTGGTGATCGCGGCCTCGCAGGGATTTCGTCTGGCGGAGCGGCCGATCCCCGTCCATCCCCGGCGGGCGGGCGCCTCGAAGTTCGGGATCGGGCGTATTCCGGTCGGAGTCCTGGACCTGATGTCCGTCTGGTTCCAGCTCCGCTTCGGCCGCAAACCCATGCTGTTCTTCGGGATCATCGGCGCGATGCTGTTTCTGCTCGGCTTGCTGGTGGGTGGCGTCGCCCTCTATCTGCGATTCGGCCCGCCGCATGTCGGATTTCGGCCCCTCCTCGACCTCATCATGGTGCTGGTGATCTCCGGTGTTGTCCTGTTCGGCTTTGGCTTCGTGGGAGAGATGCTGGCGGGGATGCGTGAAGAGCTGCGTTCGCTCGAGCGGGAGGTGCAGCGCAAGGTCGATAAGTAGCCTGCCGGTCGTGGAGCAGATTGGAACATCGAAGGTATTAATTCCTCACATGCCCCCACTGCAGCTGACGAATCTGCTCCATAAGACGCTCCCGCACCTGTCCGTGAACGGGCGCGCGCTGTTGAGTGCGCTCGGATGCGTCAACGGCAGACCCACGTCGATATCGGAGCTCGCGGAATGGCTCGGGTTTCATGATCGGTATCAGCTCGCTCGCGCGTTGAAGCGCGAAGGATTGCCGCCCATGCAGACCCTGGGCGGCTGGACGCGGACGCTGTACTGGATCATCGAATCCCAAACCTCCGGCGCCACGCTCCGAGAGCTGGCGCGACGCGAGCGGCTCGATCCTGCAGTGGCATACCGGCTCGTCCGCCGGATCACTGGGCGGCGGTGGTCCGAAATCCGACACGCAGGTCTGCAAGAGACACTGCTCAGCTTTCGCGAGCACTGCCGCCGCTGCGCCGGCGCGGCGCGGATCCGGCACGCCCCGTCCCCCGTGCGACCGGGCTCCGCACACGCTCCGAAGACGCGCGGTACGCCCCCGAAACTCGAGATCGACCGATCACGCCCCCTTGCTCCCGTCCGCTTGCGCGGAATCCTGGCTGACCGCGTGGCCATCTCGGGAGCCCCGTTCGACGTCGCCCTCGCGCTATCCAACGTAGCCCTTGTCACGCGTGGTCACGCGGCGGCGGTGGATGTGGTGGCGCTCGACCGCCCGCGTGTCACGCGGACGATTTCCGTCGGGCCAGTGCCCACGCGAGTCGTGGCGAGCCCGCAAGGCGACTGGGCCTACGTGACCAGTCAGTTCTCCGAAGCGATCGACATCATCGACATCCAATGGGGGCAACAGATCGCCGCCATCCACGTCGGCGGGCACCCGCTGGGCGCCGTGTTGTCGAATGACGGCAAGACGTTGTACGCGTCGACCAATCGCGATCGCATCGTCGCCCTGTCGCTGTCGCGGCAAACCATCGTCGCCGAGATCCCGATCCCGCACGGCAGCCCGCAGCTGTGCCGGCACCCGTCGGGGCGTCGTTTATACGCGTCGGGATGGCGCAGCGGCGTCGTCGCGGAGATTGAAGTCCCGGCGCTGCGGCTGCTGCGAACCTTCGATCTCGGCGGCGTCGTCCAGGAAGTCACCGTGACTGCGGACGGACAGGGCCTGTATGCCGCCAACGAGGCAGGCTGGCTTGATGTCGTGCACCTGCCGACCGGCAAGCGCAGCGCGACGCTCAAACTCGGCACCGCGGCTCTGGGTCTGGCGCTGAGTGCCGACGACCGGGACGTGATCGTCGGGCTCCTGCACGCCGGGAAGGTTCTCATCATCGATCGCCACACGCTGGAACTGCGGACCACCCTGGACACCGGCGGCATGCCCCGCCTCATCGCCGCGCACGGCAACGGGCCGGTCCTCGTCGCGAACGAGGCAGGCTGGGTGGACTGGATCCACTAGCTAGTGCTGCGGTGTATGACTTCCCCGATGCGATCAACCTCTCTTCTGCACACCGCTTTGGTGTCGAGTGTTCTCGCGGCGCTCGGTTGCAGCGGATCGTCGGGACCCGGTGCAACGCTCGTCGTCACTCCCGATTCGATCTTGCTCAACCGCAATTCCACTTCGCAGCTCAGCGTGACGGCCCTGGACGCCGCCGGCCACCTCATCACCGGTGTCGCGGTCGAGTTCAACTCGGACGACACGTTGATCGTGACGGTCACGAATCTTGGTTTGGTTCAGTCGCACGACAGCGTGGGAAACACAACGATCCGGGTACGTGGTGCTGGCGCATTTCGGGACGTGCCGGTGCGAGTCATCCCGACCCCGGCGTCGGTCGCCATCTCACCAGCCGATACGACCATCTTCCAGTATGACACCGCGCGATTCCGGGCGGTGGTCCTGGCGATCACTGGCGACACGATTCGCAGCCTGCCGATCACGTGGAGCTCGACCGACACGACCATCGCCACCGTGACCACCTCGGGATTGGCACGCTCGGCCGGTCGGGCGAGCACGACATTCATTCAGGCCCGTTATCAGGGATTGTCGAATCAGGCGCGACTCATCGTCCGTGACACCGTGATTCTTGGCAATCGTGTCACGCTCAGCGGGCAACCCTATGGCGCCGCCATCTCCTCCACCGGGGTCGCGTACGTGACGCTCGGGTCGGCCGCCCAACTAGCGCGTACCAACTTGCCGTCCCAGGCCTTCGCTCCGGCGGTTGCCGTCGGCTCGGTGCCGACGGCGGTCGCATTCAACTCCGGCGGAACGATCGCGTACGTCACCAACCAGCTGAGTCAGAACCTTGGCGTCGTGGACGTGGCAACGAATACGCAAACCGATGTCATCCCGGTCAACGGCGATCCATTTGTCGTCATCGTCCAGCCGGGCGACTCGATCATCTATGTGTCGACAAACGTCAACCGGGTCTACGGCATTCGAGTGGCGACGAAAGCACTCGTCGATTCGTTCCCGACGCCCGCCATCGGCAACGGGATGTTGATCAAAGACACGCTGCTCTATGTCAGTACGCACTCGGGCGGTACGGTGATCGAGTTCAACCTGAAGACCCGCACCGTCGCGCGTACGTTTACGGTTGGCGGAACGCCGCAAAAAATGGCGATCTCGACCGATGGAAACATCCTCTACATCGCGAATGAGGCAGGGTATGTGCAGTTCTGGAATCGCATCACGGGACTCCAGATCGGCAGCCCGACACTGCTTACCGGATCGGCGGGATACGGCATCGCGCTGCGGCCCACGACCGGAAAACTCTACGTGACCACGGCGTACTTCGGTGGCGGCGGGATCTACGTCATCGACCCGACTACGCACGCCATCATCAACAGCGTGATCACGGGCGGATCGACTCGAGAGGTTGTCTTCGCTGCCAACGGCATCGGGTTCGTGCCAAACGAATCCGGCTGGGTGGATTTCATCAAGTAGCCCGCATCGCCCGGAGTCGGGACTGGCCCCCCGTATTATTCTTCCAGCCAATGCCCAACCCGACCGCCGACACCGTCAAGAAGTGGTACAACCAGCACTACGCCGCCAAGGGACTGCAGACGATGCGCCCCGCTGCGGCGTATCCCGTCTTTCTGGATCTTCTGGGCGCATCGGCCGGGAGCCGGCTGCTCGATGTCAGTTGCGGCGCTGGCTCACTGCTGGCGGCGGCACACGCACGTGGAGTGGAGTCGGTAGGCGTTGATCTCTCCGACGAGGCAGTCCGACTCGCGAAGCGGGTCGCGCCCACGGCGGAGGTCGCGGTCGGGGCAGGGGAGGCACTCGCCTTCCCGACTGGGACATTCGACTACGTAACTTGCCTGGGCTCGCTCGAACACTTCCTGGACATGGGACGCGGACTGGAAGAGATGAAACGCGTCGCCAAGCCCGACGCGCGCTTCTGTATCATGGTGCCCAACGAAGACTTCATCGGCTGGAAAATGCTGGGCCATCAGGGCACCGCCCAGCAGGACATCAACGAGCATCTGCTGCCGCTCGCCGCGTGGCGCATTCTGTTCGAGCGCCATGGCTTTGCGGTCCTGCGCGTCGTCCCGGATCGCTGGCACGCGGTGCGCTGGCGCGCGACTCGCGCCGGCAGCCCACTCCGTTTCGTGACCGGACCCGTGCTCGAAGCCGCCTGGCGTCTGATCCCGCTGCGCTGGCAGTATCAGTTTGTGTTCATCTTAGGCCTCGCGCGCCAGTCGCACGCCGTACCGACCTAGATAGAGCGCCAGCTCTTCGGTGAGCGGCGAGCCGTCGCGGCTGCGAGACTTCCCGCCCAGATCGAGCCAATCCACGCCGCGGGCGCGGAGCTTTTCACACACCGTCTCCGGCAGCGCCGACTCGGCAAGCACGCAGTCGCCCCGACGCAGCGCGGGCTCCGGCAACGGCGTCGCTCCGCGGAGCCAGAGCAACCGGCCGCTTTTGCCCGCTACCCGATAGCGCCGGAATGGCGGCTCCTCCGTAATCGCGCCGCCATGATACCGTACGAACTCGTCGAACTCCTTCATGAGCTGGGAGACGAGCGCCGCGCGCTGCTCGCCGTTCAATTGCTTGGGAAAATCGGGCGCCGAGCGAATGACCTTGGCGGGGGAGCCAACCGCGAGGCTGGACGGCGGGATGTTTCCGGAGACGAGGGAGTTGGCGCCGATCACCGTGCCGTCGCCGATCGTCGTCCCGGGCATGACAAACACGCGCCACGGCAGCCACACACTCTTGCCGAGCGTGACCGGCTCATAATTCACCGGATAGCCATCCAGGGCGTTGAGCCACACGCCATGCGTGAAGATCAAGCAGTGGCCGCCAATCCCCGTGTCATCGCCGATCACCACCGGCTTGGTCGGATTGATGAACGCGAGCTGCAGAATGATGGTGCGGCTGCCAAGCTCAAAGCGCGACTCGGGAAGCTGCGGGCCGCCGACGTACACCTGCTCGCGAATCTTCGCGTCCTCGCCGATCCGGATCGTCTCGCAGGAGACGTAGCTCATCGTCCCGACGCTGGAGTGGCGTCCGATCGAGATGTTGCGGCCCTGCACGATGGCGAGCAGACCGATCTCGACATGATCGCCGAGGTCCACCGATTTCCCCACGACGATGCCGCCGAAACCGAAACGCACGCCTTTGCCGATGCGATAGCCGAGCAGCCAGCGGTAGGCGAGACGCTTGAGCGGACTGGGTAACCAGCCGAACACCAGCAGATGTCGCAACGGGATTCGATCTTTGGGGATCAGTGACGCGCTCATGGCTCGGTAAGATATATTCGAACCCGCGTGATCACACTCCCGACTCGAAGCAAACTCGATCCACTAGAGCGCTACGGTCTCGATGTCTTGCTCGACCTCTCGCGCTGCCCGGAGGTCGACGACGCGGGCACTGGTGTCGTCCGGTTCGAGATTACCGAAGCCGACCCCGGCGTCGCCGACGTGGGCAAATGCGCCGCGCGTCGCTGGCACATCGAGCGGGGGGATGGCGTCGTGCGCGTCCCGCGCCCGGTCCTGCGCCGCCTCGGCGAGATCGCGACCGGCGCGGCCGAACAGCGTTCCACGGCCCGCGACCGTCATGGACGCGTTCCTTCCACCGAAAACGTGCTGGTGCAGCAGAACCTCGTCGCGGAGCCGGTTGTTGCGCGCGCGGCTGCTGAGTTGCGAGACGCGGTCATCGCCAGCGCCGGCCGGCGGGCCGTGACACTGGTTGCTCCCTGGCCCGACGGCCGGCGTTGGGCGGCGGCGATCACGCATGATCTCGATGTCATCGATCGCTGGCCCGTGTTCACGGCGCTCCGGATCGCCGAGCTGGCAGGTAAAGGCGAGGTTCGCCGCGTGGCACGCACGCTCGGGTCCGCGTTTGCGGCGGTGAGCAGAAACCCTGTCCAACGAGCTCTGCACGCGCTGCTGGAAGACGAGCGGGCGCGCGGCATCGTCTCCAGCTGGTTCGTTCTGTGCGGCACCCCCACGCTGCAAACCATGCGCGCCGGCGATCTCACCTATCTGCCTGAGGGACGCGGCGCGGCCGCGGCACTGCGCGCGCTGCGCGAGCGCGGCTGTGAGATCAACCTCCACGGCAGCTTCGTCACCAGCGAACATCACGAGGTGTTCGCCGAACAGCGGCGCCGCCTGGCGGGACTCGTCCAGCAACCCGTGCTCGGCGTGCGACAACATTTCCTGCGCCTGCGGCCGGGCATCACGTCGCTCGGTATGGCTGGCGCCGGCTTCCGCTATGACACCAGCTGGGGCTTTCCCGACCGCAACGGTTTTCGCCTCGGCGTCGGGGACGTGATCCCGGCCTGGGACGGGGCAGGGGAGCGTGCGCTCGAGCTGCAGGAGGCGCCGGTGATCTGGATGGATCGCGCGTTGAGCAAGTACGCGCGGGTCGAGGATCCGAATGCCTGGATCGCCGAAGGGCTATCGCTGGCGCGGACCTGCCGTGACGTCGCAGGCCTCTGGGTCGGCGTCTGGCACCCCAACCTCACCGCAGCGCTCGGATTCCCCGATGCTCCAGCTGCGTTCGCGAAGCTGTTGGATGGCTTAGTCGCCGAGGAGCCATTCATGGCGCCGCTCGGCAGGCTGGTCGAGTGGCGCGTCGCGCGGCGGGGCGTGCGCGTACGCGGGATCCTGCCCGATGGACGGCCGGACGCGTATACCACCGCGCCGACGGCAACCCACGATACGCTTACGCTCGAAGAGCCTTCCGGAGCGCGGCGTTATAGCATTCAAGCCACGCCGCGGTAATCGCGTCCCACCCAAACCGCTCGCGTACGCGACGACTTCCCGCGTCGGCAAGCCGCTCGGCGAGCGCGGGATCACCCGCGATCCGTTGGACCGCCGCGGCGATCGCGGCCGAGTCCTCGTGTGGGACCAGCAGCCCCGTTTCGCCGTCAGAGATGATATCGGTAATGCCCCCAATCGCGCTGCCGATCACCGGGACGCGATAGCTCATGGCCTCGAGCAGCACGACGCCGAGCCCTTCGGTGTCGCCGCGCTTGTCGACGATCGAGGGGAGTACGAACACGTTCGCCTCGCGAAGGGCGCGATGCAGATCGGGATCGGGCACGCGGCCGGGCATGCTGACACGCCCGTTCAAACCGAGGTCACGCACCTGCGCCTCGAGCTTCGGCCGGTCGGTCCCCTCCCCGAGAATTAGCAGCTTCGCTGGGATCGTCGGAGGCAGCCGTTTCAACGCATCGATGAGGTACCGCACACCTTTGCGAGGAATCAGGTTGCCGACGTAAAGAATCTGGAAGGAGTCCCGATTCCCAAGCCCCTTGTCCCGAGTCCCGGGCAGCGACTCAGTGAACCCCAAGCCATACGGAATCACGCGCACGGGAACGTGCACCAGCTCGGCAATTTCGCGCGCCGTGTACGATGAGATCGCGGCCACCTGGTCCGACGTGCGCAACGCCCACTTGAGGAACTGCTTCAACCATGGCAGCCGGCTTTTGACCCAACGCAGCTCGATGCCGTACCACAGTGTGACGAGTCGAGTCCCGCCCCCCGCCCCCCGGCGCGCGGCCCAGCCGAACAGGGCGTGCGGCACCGGCCAATGCACGTGCACGATGTCGAAGTGCCGGCGGCGCGCGAGACGCCAGGCCGCGCGCATCCCGGCCAGCACATAGAACGGCGCCATCAGTTTGTAGCGGATGGAGTGACCGACGCGGTCCACGGTTCCCTGGTCGTGGGTCAGATCTTCCCAGCGGGCGGGGAAGTAACGGAAGCGGTGTACCGGAATGCCTTCGAACTCTTGATTGCCGCCGCCGCGGTAGGCGGGAGCGAAGACTTCCACCTCCAATCCCGCGGCCCGTTGCCGCCTGAGCAGCTCGATGAGCCAGGGCGCGATGATGTCCCCGGGGCCGCGCGGAAATGCCGTAACCACATGGAGAACACGCATTAAGAGTGCTGTACTATAGCCGACGCTTGGGTATTTTGGAGGCTCATTGGGTAGAGCATGGTGGTTTCGGGTGCTGCAGGCGGTCGTGCTCGCCGGTGCGGCCGTCTATCTGGTTCGCGTGGCAGCGCCTCAATGGCCCGCCATCCGCGCGCGCAGCCTGGCCTGGCATGGCCTTCCCCTGGCGCTCAGCGCGTTGCTCATCGTCGCGAATCTCGCATGGATGATCGCCCTCTGGAACATGACGCTGCGCTGGTGCGCGGCGCGGCTGCGCTACTGGGACGCCGCCCGGATCTGGTTCACCGCCAACCTCGCGCGCTTTCTCCCGGGAGCGGTCCTGCAGTTCGCGAGCCTGGCATTGATGGCGACGCGCTACGGGGTGTCACCGACCGCGGCAACCGCGACCGTCCTGCTCCAGCAAATCGTGTTGCTCTTGACCGGACTAATCATCGTCGCCGGTTTCACCCCCATCGTGCTGCACCAGGGATGGTGGCAGGGAGCCTTCGTGGTAGCGCTGGTGCTGGGGGCGGGCATCTTACTGCTGCTGCCGCGACTCACACGGCGGCTGCCCAGTCTCGCCCGGCTCTGGTCGCAGGTGCGACCGGCGCAGCTGCCCGGCTTCGCCCTGCTGCTCGCCATGCAGTGGCTGGCGTATGGCGCCGCATTCCGGCTCCTCGCCATCGGCCTTTTGGGGGATGCAGGCGTAGCCCAGGGCTCCTGGGGATTCTACATCACCGCATTCACGGAGAGTTATCTGGCCGGCGTCATTGCGGTCTTTGCCCCCGCAGGTTTGCTGGTTCGCGAAGCCGCGCTCATCAGCATCCTGACGCCCGTGCTGGGCGGCGCCGATGCGGTGATTCTCGCGGTGGGGGCGCGCATCTGGCACACCGCGCTCGAGCTGCTGTCGGGGCTGGCCGTCCTCACCATTCCCATTCCGCCGGCGCCGGCTCATCCGGGCCCCGCTGGCGCAACATCACCGTGACCAAAGCCCACTCATGACCGCCACGGCAGCGCCCCCATCGAGTTCTTACACGCCACGTCGTCCCCATCTCGCCGCCCTTGGCGTCGTGTCGCTATTCATCGTCATCCTCGCGCTACCGATGCTCTCGGGCCGCTGGCTGGCGTCGCCTGACGGCGATCAGTATGCGAGCGGCTACGCCGTGAAGGTTTGGGCCAAGAACACCTACCAACAAACCGGACAGTTCCCACTCTGGAATCCGATGATCATGGTCGGATTGCCGCACATCGACGTGGTGACGCACGGCGACGTGCTCTATCCCACGTCCGCGCTGCGCCTGGTGATGCCGGTGTACCAGGCGATGAACCTCGCGTTCGTCATCCATTACATCCTCGCAGGTTTTCTGATGTACCTGTTCCTGCGGCGATTGGGAGCGGCGTGGGTCGGGGGCGTCACCGGCGCACTCGCGTATCAGTTGTCCGGAATCATGATCTCGTACGTGCATCCAGGTCACGACGGCAAGCTCTTCGTCTCCACGATGCTCCCGCTTGCCCTCCTGGCTCTGCTCGCCGCACTGCGTGACAAACGGGCGTGGGGGTACCCGTTGCTCGCGATCGCCGTCGCGTTGTGCTTGCTCAGCCCGCACGTGCAGACGACGTATTACTTGTTGATCGCCGCTGCGCTGTTCGCGCTCTATTTGACGTTTGGAGAGCCGAGTTCCGATCCAGTGGGGCAGCGGGTGGGAAGACTCGCCATCACAATGGCAGCGGTCATCGTGGGCTTTGGCATCGCCATGCCGCAGATCCTGCCCTTCATTCAGTACATCCCCCATTCGCCCCGGGCAGGGGGGTATTCGGTCGGCTATCAGGGATCGACGTCGTACGGCATCCCCTGGGACCACGTCCCAGAGTTCATCATCGCCGGCTTCACCGGCACTTCCTTCGAGACGTATTGGGGCTCGAATCCGCTCAAACTGCATTCCGAGTACCTCGGGCTTCCGGTCATCGCGCTCGCGATTCTCGGAATGGGAGATCGGCGCCGCCGGCTCGTATGGTGGACCGCCGGGATCGGCGCGCTGTTTCTCCTGATCGCACTGGGGGCGTCCACGCCGTTCTACCACCTATGGTGGCTGGTGATGCCGTACGTGAAGAAGACGCGCGCGCCGGGCATGGTGTTCTTCATCGTCGCGTTCTGCACGGCGACCTTCGCCGCATTCGGCGTGGACCGTCTCGAGCGTCGCGAGGTCGTGGCCACCAAACATGCGCGTGCCTGGCTGATCGCGGCCGGTGTGATCGTGCTGCTTGGCTTGGTGGGTGTCTTCGGCCAACTCGCCCAATCGCTGGCGCCTGTCGCGATCTGGCCGCAGCGACTCGCCGTCGCCATCGCTCGGGGATCATTCATTCGCCTCTCGACGATCGTCGGGGCGGTGCTGTTTGCGGCCGTGGGTGCGCTCGCGTGGGGATGGCTGAAGGGTCGAGTCCCGGTGATGCTGTTCGCGGTGGGTCTACCGCTCCTCGTGGGCGCGGATTTGTGGCGCAACGGCCAGCACTTCTGGACGTACTCGCCCAGCCCGAACGAGGGCCTCTATCGGACCGACGCCCTTGTCTCACGACTTCAGGCCGACACCGCGCCGCTGCGAGTCCTGAACTTCGATGTCTATCCGCACAATGTCCTGATGGCGTTTGGGATTCCCCAGGTGCTGGGATATCAGGGGAGCGAGCTCAGATACTTCGACGATCTCATCGGTGGGCGGCCGGGCACGGGGCCGGATGCCGCGCGCTATCTGCTGACATCCACCCGGCTCTGGCACCTGCTCGCCGTCCGCTATGTGATCATCCCCGACACCGCCAATCTGCCGGGCTATCATCGAGTCCTCGGCCCGGTGACAACGGGGTCGGGCGCGCGGGGATTTCTCTACGAGGCGGACACGCTCCCGCCCTACGTCCGCGTCGTTCCCGCGGCGGCCAAGATCGATGAGCAGGCAATTCCCGCCACGCTCGCGGATCCCCGCTTACCAGGGTACGACCGCGTGGTGCTGTTCCCACCAACTGCGCCGCTGAACCCGCGACCGGTGACGACGTTTCCGCCGCCCTTGGCATCCCGCGGGCGCGTCACGTCGTGGACTGCCGGCAGAATGTCGATCACCCTCGATCCGCCTCCGACCGACTCGAGCTACGTCCTGATCGCCGAGAACTGGTATCTCGACTGGTCGGTCGCCGTCGACGGGCGGCCGGCCCGGGTTCTACGTGGAGATAATTCGCTGTTGACGATTCCCGTAGCCGCCGGCACGCGCCGGCTCGAGCTGAGCTATCACTCGCGCGCGATCGCGCGAGGCCTGGCGATCGGGCTCGTGAGCCTGCTGATCGTGATTGCCGGCTTCCTCGTACCGCCGGCCTGGCAGCGGAGACGGCCGAGTGCCTGAGCGCGCGCTAGTCGTCATACCGACGTACAACGAAGCCGTTAACGTCCCTCAGCTCGTGCTGCAAGTGCTGGAGCAGGATCCGCGGCTGGAAGTTCTCATCGTGGACGATGGATCACCGGACGGCACGGGGCAGATCGCCGACGACATGGCGCGTGCCAACCCGCGCGTGCATGCGCTCCACCGCGAATCGAAACTCGGGCTGGGGACGGCGTATATCACCGGTTTCAAGTGGGCGCTCGAGCGGGGGTACGACTACGTATTCGAGATGGACGCCGACTTCTCGCACGATCCCGCACACCTCAAGGAGTTTCTCACGGCCATTCGGGATGCGGACCTCGTTTTGGGCTCGCGCTATCTGAACGGAAAGGTCACGGTGGTAAATTGGCCGATGGGCCGGTTGATGCTATCGTATCTGGCCAACATCTACGCGCGCTGGTTCACAGGCCTCAGGATCTGGGACCTGACGGGGGGGTTCAAGTGCTTTCGCCGGCGTGTGCTCGAGGCGATTGATCTCTCGCAAGTCGTTTCCAACGGCTATGCCTTTCAAATCGAGATGAGCGTTCGCGCATGGAGAAAAGGGTTCAAGCTCCGCGAAATCCCGATCGTGTTCGTCGACCGGACCGAGGGGCAAAGCAAGATGAATCGGGCCATCGTCCGCGAGGCGGTCTGGAAGGTGCCTCGCCTCCGGCTCATGGCCTGGTTCGGCCGCATCTGATCGGCCTGCCGGTCTACAAGATGACGGGATCGGGCAACGATTTCGTCATGCTCGATGCGCGTGTGTCCACGCCAGCCGACTGGACGCCCGAGGACATGCAGGCGGTATGCGCGCGGGGGACGGGCATCGGGGCGGACGGCGTCGTGTTCGTCGGACCGGGTTCGCACGCGGGTGCGGCACGCATGATCTACTACAACGCGGACGGCTCCCACGCTGCCATGTGCGGCAATGCCGCGCTCTGCAGCACCACGCTCGCGGCGCATCTGTCCATTGGGCCCGCCGAGGGGATTGAGCTCGAGACCGATGCCGGGACCTACCGCAGCCGCAGCCTCGAGGGAGGTCGCGCCGAGCTCCATCTCGCGCCCGTCGAGGCGCCGGCCGCCGTGAGTGGTCTCGCGCTCGCCGCCGGTGAACGCCAAGCGGTGCTCAGTCGCGTCGGCGTTCCACATCTCATCGTGCTGGTCGATGATGTTGACCAGGTCGCCCTGATGGAGCGCGGCCGCGCCCTCCGCTTCGATCCAGCGCTCGCGCCCGAGGGGGCGAACGTCAACTTCATTTCGGCTGATGCGAGCGGTAGCTGGCGGATGCGGACCTATGAGCGTGGCGTGGAAGGCGAGACATTGGCGTGCGGAACCGGGGCCGTCGGCGCCGGCTGTGCGATCCAGGAATGGGGCCTGGGACAGCCGCCAATCAACATTCAGAGCCGTAGCGACCGGATCATTGGCGTACGAGCCACGAAGGCGCACAGCGGGCGCTACGAGGACGTCTGGCTTGTTGGGGAGGGGAGAATGGTGTTTCGAGGTGTGATTACGTGAGCCGCTTGTCCACATTCACACACATGTCAACTTAACATAACATCTATTATACGAAGTTACTGGGTGGCCGCTACTGCGCCCTTCGTGAGCTCGGCCAACCGCACTTTCGCCTCGGTCGCCGCTGTCTCTTTGGGGAATTCGTTCACGATGCGGCGGTATGCTGCAGTGGCTCGGGCGGTGTCAGCCGCGCTCGTCCACGCGCGCCCGGCGTCGGCGAGGAGCTGCGCCTTCAGGAAATCCAGCGCGGCGGCTGCCGACCCCTTCTCGTATGCGTCCCCTGCCTCCCGTGTGCGCCCCATGTTCTCGAAAGCGTTTCCCAGCAGGCTGTAGGCCTGGGCCCGGAAGGCCCGCCCCGCTCCCGGAGCGTAGTCTTTGAGGACCGCAACGGCCTGCTGCGGCTGCCCCTGCAACAGCCGCACGTTGGCGAGCAATAACCGGCCTTCTTGGGCCGAGTTGGTCCCCGAGTAGTCCTCGATCACCTTGGCCAGCTCGCTGGCCGCGAGTGGCAGGTTTTGATTGTCGAACGCGAAACGTGCGCCCGCCAGGTTACGGCTCGCGATCTCCTCGGCTCGCCGCTTCGTCGACAGGGTCCAGGTGAACAGCAGCGCGCCCACAACCAGCACCGTACCGGCCCACGACGTGAGGCGGCGATGCCCTTGGATCCACGCGCCAACGCGATCGGACAAAGCAGGTTTCCGAATGCCTGGGGCTGCGGCCGCCGCGGTCGCGGTCGTCGCGAGGTTCGTCGGTTTTCCAGTGACGCCGGTGCGAGTTGCGGTTGCCATCGGCTCCTTCGGAGAATGTTCAATGTTCAATGTTCAATGATCATTCGACAATTGATCATTGGACATTCGTATGTCGCAGTGCCCCTGGGGTGACTCGAACACCCGGCCAACGGTTTAGGAAACCGCTGCTCTATCCACCTGAGCTACAGGGGCTCGTCCGGGGGGGGCGTAAACGACCAAATCTACGCGAGTTAGGCGTAGTGCAGCAAGGCCTCGACGCGTCTTCCTTGCAGGCGCTGCCGCCCCTTCAGAAAGTCCAGCTCGATCAGAAAACTGAATCCGGCGACCGCCGCACCGGTGCCCCCCACCAGCTGCGCCGCCGCGTTGGCCGTGCCCCCCGTAGCCAACACGTCGTCTACAATGAGCACTCGGTCCCCCGGCTGGACGGCATCATAGTGCATCTCGAGGGCATCGGTGCCGTACTCCAAGGCGTATTCGATCCGCTGCGTGGCCGCGGGGAGCTTCCCCGGCTTTCGGATCGGCACTAGCCCTGCCCCGAGCTCGAGCGCGATCGGCGCTCCGAACAGGAAACCGCGCGATTCGATCGAGACCACACGCGTGACGCGCGCGTCGCGGTAGGGCTCCGCCATGAGTTGAACCGTCTGCGCGAACAGCTTGACATCGAGCAGCACCGGCGTCACGTCTTTGAAGACGATCCCCGGCTTGGGAAAGTTGTTGACGTCGCGAATCGTGCGCCTGAGCTCGTCGACCAGCGTCGATTTATCTGATATCAAAGGACCTCGGAATATCCAGTTCACCTGGAACTTGAACTTGCTGGATGTCGTCGACGCGCGCGTGCGAGGGACCGCGCCGCAGCCGCTCCTCGAGCTGCTCGAGTGCCGCCTCAGGTCCCTGAGAAACGACTTCAACCGATCCATCCGGGAGGTTGCACGCGAAGCCGCCGAGCTGGAGCCGCTGCGCCTCGCGCATGACAAACCACCTGAACCCCACTCCCTGAACCCGCCCTCGGATGATCCAGCAGCGGAGGCTCACTTGCGACGTCGCACGTAAATGAGAATCGCCACCAGACTGAGCGGTATCAGCGCCAGCAGCGCCCAGGTGGCGTAACGATGGATCTCCTCGCTCTGCAGCACGCCTTCATGCTGGCCGAGGAAGTAGCCGATCCACGTGAGAATCGCACACCACACGGCGGCGCCGGCGGCCGTGTACGCGATGAACTTCGGTAACGGCATGCGATGCAGCCCCGCCGGGATCGAAATCAGGTGCCGGATCACGGGGAACAGCCGGCCAATCAAGGTGCTGATTTCGCCGTGCTGCGCGAAGAATCTCTCGGAGCGCAGCAAATTCTTCTCAGTGAGCAGCACGTATCGGCCATACCGCTGGATCAGCGGCCGGCCGATCAGCTGTGCGCCGTAATAATTCGCCAGCGCGCCGATGACGCTCCCCACGACACCGCAGAGCAGGGCCAGCGGGAAGCTCATCTGGCCCTTGGCGGCCCAATACCCCACCGGCGGCATGACCAACTCACTCGGCACCGGCAGAATCGACGACTCCATTGCCATGAGCGCAATGATGCCGGGATATCCGAGATCGAGCAGCGTGTGAAGCAGCCACTCGATGAACCGCTCAAGCATCGAAGCCGTGCTCGCCGACCAGCGGGACAAAGCGGGCCTCGCCAATCGGCGACGTGCGGATTCCTTCGGCGGTCCGGCGCACCAACGTCAACGTCTGAGCGCCTTTGGCGCCTAAGGGGATGACCATGCGGCCGCCGGACGCGAGCTGCTCGGCGAGCGGCGGGGGAATCTCGGGACCTCCGGCAGCCACCAGAATCGCGTGGTATGGGGCGTAGGCGCTCCATCCCAGTGTGCCGTCGCCAACCAACACCGACACGTTGGTGATACCTGCGGCGCGCAGCGCCGCTTGGGCGGCTTCGGCGAGCGGGCGCATGCGCTCGATCGTGAAAACTTGATCGGCGAGCGCGGCCAGCAACGCCGTCTGGTACCCCGACCCGGTGCCGATCTCGAGCACGCGCTCCCTGCCCGAGAGGCCGAGGGCCTCCAGGTAGCGGGCCTGCGTAAAGGGCTGCGAAATCGTCTGCCCAACACCGATCGGCAGCGCGGCGTCCTCGTAGGCGCGATGCCGTACCGCCTCGGGTACGAACAGGTGACGAGGCGTTGCCGCAAAGGCGCGGAGCACGGCGAGGTCACGAATACCCTGAGCGCGCAGCTGCTCCACGAGCCGGGCGCGATAGCCGCCATAGGTGTCACGGCTCGCTCCCTCGGTCACTTGCCCAGGTCCCACTTCCCGACGACTTCGAGCAGCTTGTAGTTCGTCAGGTCGACGTGCAGCGGCGTGACGGAGATGTACCCGTCCTTGACTGCCTGGAAGTCCGAGTCGGAGCCACCCGACCAGGTGACGCGTCCCCCACCGATCCAAAAGACTTCCCGTCCCCACGGGTCTTTCATCGTCGCGATCTCTTCGTGAAAGACTCGGCTCCCCAGATTCGTCACCTTCACACCTTTCACTTGATCGCCCGGGATCGGCGGGAGGTTGATGTTGAGCAGCGTCTCCCCCGGAAAATTCTCGACGCGCACGATGCGCTGGATGAGGCGCTCGAGCCCGGTGCGGTGGCTCTCGAGATGCTCGAGGTCGAAACTGCCGTAGGAGATCGCGATGCTGGGGACGCCGGCGGCCAATCCCTCCATCGCCGCCGAGACGGTGCCCGAATAGAGCACGTCCTCGCCCATGTTCGGACCGTGGTTCACGCCCGACATCACCCAATTCGGGCCGTCAGGCATGAGCGCGCCGAGCGCCAGCAGCACGCAGTCGGTGGGCGTGCCGTCGACTTGAAACGCCCCGTCGGATCGCCGATGGGCGCGCAGCGGCCGGTGCAGCGTGAGAGAATGCGATGTCCCGCTTTGCTCGCGGTCGGGAGCGACGACGGTAACCTGCCCCACCGTGGAACAGACATCGGCGAGCAGCGCGATCCCCGGCGCCAGCACGCCGTCATCGTTGGAGACGAGGATCCGCAAGCCGGGCTTCCCGGGTGCCGTCACGTCGCTCCCGCTACGATCCGGCCGGCATGGCGCGCGAATGCGCGCGCCATGCGCCAGGTATCGCTCCACCCCCGGAAATGACTGTGCGATCCATAGATCGTCGGCACCTCGACCGAGGCCACCCGGTAGCCCGCTTGCAGCGCGTCGAGCAGGAAGTTCGCCTCGTATTCGTAGCGATCCCCTGCCGGCTGCACCTGCTGCGCCACGTCACGCGTAAAGGCTCGAAACCCGGTTTGCGCATCCCGGACCTGCTGGCCACTGATGCGCGACGCCAGCGTTGCCGAAAGCCAGTTGGTGAAGCGGCGAGACAGAGGCATGACGCGGTCACGCTTGCGCGCGCCTAACACGAGATCGGCTCGTCCTTCCTGGATCGGGTGCAGCAGTCGTGGAATCTCCTCGGGGGGGTGCTGGCCATCGGCATCAATGGTAACCAGAACCGACGCGCCGCGCGCAAGCGCCTCGCGCACGCCGTCGCGGAGCGCCGCGCCTTTGCCGCAGTTCTGGTCATGAGCAATCGCGACATCGCCGGCTGAGGCTCGTGTGCCATCAGTCGAGCCGTCGTCCACGACAATGATCTCCGCCGCGGACACGGTCGCGTGAGTGCGGGAAATGATATCGCGAATCGTTGCTGCTGCCTGGAATGCGGGAATGATAACCGCGACCCGCACGTCAACTCCCTTCGAGAATGCCGAGCACCGATTTGAGCTCGGCGCGGAGCTCCTTGACCGTTTCGGTGGCGAGGGCCCGCCGCGCTTCGGGCTTGAGCTCGCCCGAGCGGCGATACTGCTCGATCTTCTGCCGCGCGCCTTCGATCGTGTATTTCTCGGTGTACAGCAGATGCTTGACGAGCATGATCAGCTCGATCTCGCGCCGCTGGTAGACACGATTGCCCGAGCGGTTCTTGGCGGGATTCAGGAAGCGGAACTGACTCTCCCAGTACCGGAGCACATGCGGCTTGAGATCGGTGAGCTGGCAGACCTCCCCGATCGAGAAGAACTCTTGAACGGGCTGGGCGGGCGTGCCGCTGCTCATCGGCTCTCCGCCTTCAGCTCGCGTTCCATCAAGTCGCTCACGGCTTGGCGCGGCGGCTTGTTGTGAAACAGCACGTTGGCAACTTCGCAGGCGATCGGCAGCTCAACGCCGTGGCGCTCACCCAGCGCGACAGCCGTCCGAGTCGTGTTGACCCCCTCCACGACGGCCGGCTTCCCCGCGAGCGCCTGCTCCAGCGTCTTGCCCTGCCCCAGCGCCACCCCCAGGGTGCGGTTGCGCGACAACGCGCCGGTCGCGGTGAGAATGAGGTCTCCCATTCCCGCCAGACCCGCGAAGGTGAGGGGCTGCGCGCCCAGCTTCACGCCGAGGCGCGTCATCTCCGCGAGCCCGCGCGTGATCAGCGCGGCCCGGGTATTGAAGCCGAGCCCCAGCCCTTCGAGGATCCCGGCCGCGAGCGCAATCACGTTTTTCAGTGCGCCGGCCAGCTCGACGCCGACGACGTCGGTGTGCGAGTACACGCGAAAGTAGCTGGTCGAGAACACGCGCTGGGCGCGTTGGGCAACGCTGTGATCGGTGGCGGCGGCGACGACCGCGGTCGGCTGTTGTTGGAACACTTCCCACGCGAACGACGGTCCGGAGAGCACGGCGACCGGTACGTCGGGCGGTAAGACCTCGGCCAGGACGCAGGACGGCCGCTCGAGCCGATCCGGATCGAGCCCCTTGGACGCGCTGACGACGAGCGGCCGCGCCCCACCGAGCGCCGCCGCAGCTTGAAGCATCACGGGCCGCACCGCGTGCGACGGCGCCACCGAAACCACCGTTTCGGCACCGCGAATGGCGACGGCCAGGTCCGCCTCCGCACGGAGCGACGACGCCAGCGAGCCACCGGGGAGAAACATTTCGTTGACGTGCCGGTGGTTCACGCTTTCGACGACTTCGCTTTCCCGGGCCCAGAGCGTGACCTGTTCGCCCTTGCGCGCGAGTAGATCCGCCAGCGCCGTCCCCCATGCTCCGCCACCCACGACCGCGATTTTCATTGGTCGGACGGTCGCACGGTCGGACCGCCGGACGGTCGGGTACGAAACCGATTTTCGGTGCCCGCAATGAGCCGGCTGATGTTCCGACGGTGAGCGAAAATGATCAAGGCGACGAGCGCGACACTCGCCCAGAACGTGTACGGCGAACCCGGCTGCAAGAGGGAAATCCAAACCGGCACCGTCAGCACGGCGACGATCGAGCTGAGCGATACGTAGCCCGTCAGCCAGAGGCAGAATCCCCACACCAGAATGGCGAGCAGCACGGCGACGGGGGCGAGCGCCAGAAACAGCCCCGCGGCTGTCGCGACGCCTTTCCCACCCTTGAAGCTCACATAGGGCGAGAACATGTGGCCGAGGACCGCGGCGCCGCCCAGGACGACCGGGAGCCACGGGTGTTCCGCCGCGCCGGCCCACGTGGCGAAGAAGAGCACGGGAATCGCTCCCTTGGCGATATCGACGAGCGCGACGGGTATCGCGTACTTCCAACCGAGAATCCGGTAGACGTTGGTGGCGCCCAGATTCCTGGAGCCGTGCTCGCGCAGGTCGATCCCCCGCCCCACCCGGCCGGCGATGTAGCTCGTCGGCGTCGCGCCGAGGAGGTAGGAGGCCAGAATCGCGAGGACGATACTCAGCGACGGCCTCGTTTGCGCCGAAACTTGATCGTCAGTGGCGCACCAGTGAACTCCCACGCTTCGCGGAAGCCGTTGTGCAGGTAGCGGCTGTAGGACTCGGGAATCGCCTCGGGACGATTCGCCACGACCGCGAACCGCGGTGGCGCGGTGCCCACCTGCGTCGCGTAGAACAGCCGCACCGACTCGCCCACGGGTTGCGGTGGCTGTTGTCGCGCGAGCAGCTCCTCCAGTACGCGATTCACCTCGGCGGTAGGGACGCGTTTCTCCCGTTCATCGGCGACCGCCACGATCGCGTCCAGCAGCTTGTTGACCCGCTGCCCCGTCTTGGCCGAGACGTAGAAGAACGGAATGAACTCGAGGAACGGCGCGCGCGCCTTGATGTCCCGCTCGCCGTCGCGCGCCGTGTTGGTCTCCTTCTCCTCGATCAGGTCCCATTTGTTCACCACGACGATCACGGCCGCGCCGCGTTCCCACGCTTCGTTCGCGATCTTCAGGTCCTGGGCATGCATGCCGTCCTTCGCATCCACGACCAGCAGGCAGACGTCGGCGCGCTCCATCGCGCGCGTGGTCCGGAGTGTCGAGTAGAACTCCAGGTCCTCTTCGACCTTGCTCCGCTTGCGGAGTCCCGCCGTGTCGATGAACACGAGCGTGCGGCCCTGGTATTCGAACGGCGTATCGATGGCATCGCGCGTCGTCCCCGGCTCGGCGGCAACGACCAGCCGGTCCTGGCCCAACAGCTTGTTCACGAGGCTCGACTTGCCGACGTTGGGCCGGCCGACGACGGCCACAGCGATCGACTCCGCCTCGTCAGCGGCTGGCGTGTCGGGCAAGAGGGACACGAGCTGGTCGAGCAAGTCGCCGCTGCTCTTCCCCACCGCGGCTGACACGGGGAACGGATCACCCAAGCCAAGCTCGTAGAACGAGAGGTGGCGGGTTTCGTCCGGGAGGTTGTCGGCCTTGTTAACCACGAGGATCAATGGGCGTTTCACCTTGCGGAGGTACTGCGCGATCTCGAGGTCCATCGGGTGGATGCCCGATTCCACGTCCACCACGAACAACAGCACGTCGCTGTCCGCCACCGCCTGCTCCACCTGCGAGCGAATCGCGCGGTTCATCGGATCTGCCGATCCGGGGACCAGACCGCCGGTATCGACCAGCCAGAAGCGGCGGCCGTTCCATTCCGCGGGGGCGAAATGACGGTCGCGTGTCACGCCCGGCTGGGCGTCCACGATCGCCTGGCGCCGCCCGATGATGCGGTTGAAGAGCGTGGACTTGCCGACGTTGGGGCGGCCGATGATGGCAACGGTCGGGATGCTCATGGCCCGTTCACACCCTGAAGGGTGTGCTCGGCCAACATTGTCCTTAAGGACAATGCCTGCCGAGCACAGGCTTTAGCCCGTGAATTCCTCACGCGGCCACTTTCTCACCCATCAGCGCATCGGCAAAGTCATGCGACAACCTGATGGGCATCGGCAACTGCGTGGCGAGCTGGTGAGCTTCCAGGTCGTCCATGAACAGCAGATCGTCGTTGACCGACTCCGCCGGCAGCAACGCGAGATCGAGGTCAGTTCGGTCCTTCAGCGCAGCCAGCACGGCCTTGCCGGGAAGCAAGCCGGCGGTGGTCACCGCTGACCCGAAGAGGGTGTTCTCGAGCGCAAGCACCTCGAAATGCGCCCCAGTCGCCGACGTCAGGTCGGCCACGACCTGCGGCATGAGCGGCCCCATGGCTGTCCCTGTGACGATGCCGATACGCTTTTCGCGCCAGCCATCGAACTCGAGCCGCGCCGCCTGAATGCGGGTCTGCAGATAGCGCACTGAGCCAACGCCGTTCTCGCGCTGCTCGAAGTCGCCATACCACTCCGCCGGCGGCAATAGCATGTCGGCCTGGAGATAGAGATCGTCGGCCCCGTAGCACCACGGCGCGCCACGATCCGCCACGGCGCGCGCCGCGAAATTGTCCACGGTGGCGAGCGCGGCGCGACACTCCTCGCGCGTCGGCTGCCGTACCAGCGCATGCTTGCTGAATTCCGTCAACGCCACGGGGACCACCGAGACCGACAGCACCGCCGGCCCCAGGCCATACAGGTCCGTCAACGTGCGCACCAGCTGCGGCCCGTCGTTGATGCCCGGCACCAGCACCACCTGCGTGTGGAACGCGATGCCCCGCTCCCCGAACCAGCGCAGTTGCGGAACGACCTCGGACGCCTCGGGATTGCGTAGGAGCCAGCGGCGCACCACCGGGTCGGTCGCATGCACGGACACATACAGCGGGGACAGCCGGTACTCCACGATCCGCTCGAGGTCCCACGGCTTGAGGTTGGTCAGCGTGGCGAAGTTGCCGTAGCGGAACGAGAGGCGGTAATCGTCGTCGCGGATGTAGAGGGCCTGGCGCATGCCCTGCGGGTTGCCATCCACAAAGCAGAAGTCGCAGTGATTGGCGCAGCGCCGGATGCGCGGCGGCTCCAGCATAACGCCCATCGGCAGCCCCTCCGGCCGCTCGACGTCGTACTCGATCTCCTCACCCGACGGCAACCGGGCCTGCAGCACGAACTGGTCATCCGCGGTCAGGAACTCCCAGTCGAGAAAGTCCTCGAGGGGACGGGCGTTGACCGCGAGCAGCTCGGTGCCTGGGATGAGTTCGAGGGCGGCGCCCAACGAGTCGGGTGCCACCGCCTGTACGCGAATCACTGCTGACCGCCTAGAGGTTCAAGGAGTTTCTGAAGCAAACGACGCAACTTCAACGGCTAATATCGCTTAGGAGATATGGCGCGGCAATACCTTACATCACAGCAAAAGGGACCAGCGAGCGCTGGTCCCTTGAGAGCGGGCGACGGGATTCGAACCCGTGACGTCCAGCTTGGGAAGCTGGCATTCTACCCCTGAATTACGCCCGCAGTCTGGGCGGAATGTGTTCTCACACCCCGCCCGCTGTCAACGCCGGATTGTGCCAACTGCTGTGCGCCGCAATGAGCGCCTCGGCCTCTGTCGGTCCCCACGAGCCGCGCTCGTACCGGATCGCCCGGGGATGGGTTTTGAGGACGGGATCGACCGCCACCCAGGCCGCCTCGATCGCATCCCATCGCGTGAAGAGCGCGCCGTCGCCGCTCATGGCGTCGGTCAACAGGCGCTCGTAGGGCGGTTGGGCGCCGACCAGCTCCTCGACCATATACAGCTCGCGTTGGTCGCCGACGAACTCCTTGCCCGGACGTTTGACGCGCGCCGCCAGGGCGACCGCGGCGTCGGGGGAGAGGCGGAAGCGCAGATAATTCGCCGGACCGGCCGGCGGCGCCGAGTCGGCGAACAGCTGCGCCGGCGGTGGCTTCAGCTCCACCAGCACCTCGGCGGCAGTCTCGGGGAGACACTTTCCCGAACGCAGATACCACGGCACCCCCTCCCACCGCCATGAGTCGATGCAGAGTCGCACCGCGCAGAAGGTCTCGACATCGGAATCGCGCGCCACGCCCGATTCCTCCCGGTAACCGGCGTATTGACCACGCACCAGATCACTCGGCTGCAGTGGTCGCATCGCTTCGAAGACCTTCGCCTTTTCGGTGTGGACCGCGCCAAAATCCCGGGTGACGGGCGGTTCCATGGCCAGGAGCGCGACAATCTGGAACAGGTGGTTTTGAATCACATCTCGCAGGCACCCCGTGGTCTCGTAGAAGGCCCCCCGGCCGTTCACACCGAACTGCTCGGCAAGGGTGATCTGGACGCTGGCGACATAGTTGCGATTCCAGATCGGTTCCAGGAAGGAATTGGCAAAGCGGAAGTAGAGGATGTTCATGATCGCCTCCTTCCCCAGGAAATGATCGATCCGGAAGATCGCGTCCTCGGGGAACACCGCCCGCGCGACAGCGTTGAGTTCGCGCGCGGAGGCCAGATCGCGGCCGAACGGCTTTTCGACGATGACCCGCGCGTGGTCTGCCAGACCGGCAGCGCCGATCCCTTGAATGACGGTCGCAAATAGCGCGGGAGGGATCGCGAGATAGTGCGTGGGGCGTCGCGACTTCCCCAACGCATTCTTGAGCGCCGCGTAGGTCTCCGGGTTGTTGTAGTCCCCGGACACGTACTGGAGGAGGGACAGGAGGCGACTGAGCGCGCGCTCTTCCATCGGGGCGCCGGACTGCGTGACGCTGTCGGTGACCCGCGCGCGCAGCTGCGCCACACTCCACGATCGGGAAGCCACTCCGACCACTGGAACGGTGAGGACACCCCGCTGGACCATCGCGTAGAGCGCGGGAAAGATCATCTTGTGAGCGAGGTCGCCCGTCAGGCCGAACAATACGAGCGCATCGGACGCTGCCGGACGGTCAGTCATCCGGCGAGCGCGCGGTCGACAATCACCTGCGCCTCCTGCACGATGCGGTTCAACTGTTCCCTCCCCCGGAAGCTCTCGGCGTAAATCTTGTAAAGATCTTCAGTTCCCGATGGCCGAGCGGCGAACCACCCGGTCGCGGCGCTGACCTTCACGCCCCCGATTGGTGCGTGGTTGGCCGGAGCTTCGTTGATGATGCTCTGGACCTTTTCCCCGGCGAGCTCTGCGCACTGCACCTGGCCGGGTGAGAGCGCCGCGAGCCGCCGCTTTTGTGCCGGAGTCGCGGGCGCCTCGACCCGATCGTACGCCGGCGCGCCGAACTCGCCCGTCAATTCACCGTAGAGCTCTCCCGGGTCGCGGCCGGCCCGCGCCATGATCTCGGCCGCGAGCAGTGCCAGCACGATGCCATCCTTGTCCGTGGTCCACGCGGTTCCGTCGCGGCGCAGCAACGTCGCTCCGGCACTCTCTTCCCCGCAGAAGCCGAGGGACCCGTCGCCGAGGCCCGCGACGAACCACTTGAAGCCGACCGGCACCTCGTGGAGCCGCCGGCCGAGCTTCGCGCTCACCCGATCGATCATGCCGCTGCTCACAACAGTCTTCCCGACCCCGGCGTCCGCGCCCCACTGCGGCCGATGCGGGAAGAGATGCTGGATAGCGACCGCGAGATAATGATTGGGCGGCAGGAGCCCCGTGCTCCGCGTGACGACCCCATGCCGATCGTGATCCGTATCGCAGGCGAAGGCGATGTCGAAGCGGTCCCTCAGGCCGATCAGCCGCTGCATCGCATAGGACGACGACGGGTCCATCCGGATGCGGCCGTCCCAATCCACCGACATGAACCGGAACGTCTGATCCACCACGTCGCTCACGAGCGTCAGATCGAGATGGTAGCGCTCCGCGATGGGAGCCCAATAGTCGACGCCCGCCCCACCGAGGGGGTCCACGCCCAGGCGAAGCCCCGCGCTCTGGATCGCCGTCATATCGATGACGTTCCCCAAATCGCTGACGTACGCGTTGAGATAGTCGTGCCGGTGCGTGGTCGCGGCGCGCAGCGCCTTCTCGTATGGGATGCGTTTCACGCCTGCGAGGCCGCGCTCCATCAGTTCATTCGCCCGGGCTTCGATCCAGCTGGTGACGCCGCTATCGGCCGGTCCCCCAGTGGGGGGGTTGTACTTGAATCCGCCGTTGTCCGGCGGATTGTGCGACGGCGTGACGACAATGCCGTCGGCGAGCCCTCCGCTCGTGGTGCGCCCGCGGTTGTAGCTCAGGATGGCGTGTGATACCGCGGGCGTCGGTGTGTAGGCGTCGTGCTCGGCGAGCATGATGTCGATGCCGTCGGCTGCGAGCACCTCGACAGCGGTGGTGCAAGCCGGCACCGACAGGGCGTGCGTGTCGAAGCCGAGAAAGAGCGGGCCGCCAATCCCCTGCTGCCGGCGGTAGCGACAGATGGCCTCGCTGATCGCGAGCACGTGCCATTCGTTGAACGTCTTCTCGAACGATGACCCGCGATGGCCCGAAGTGCCGAAGGCGACGCGCTGGGCAGGCACCGAGGGATCGGGGATCTCGGCGTAGTACGCCGTGATCAGCTTCGCGACGTCGAGCAACATCGCCGGCGGAGGTGGATGGCCTGCGAGGGGACTGATCTTCATGGCGTTAGGTCAGCGGCCGCCGCTGCGTCCACGCACCAGCGCACGCGGCCATTGGACGGTGCGATCGCCTGCGCCGGCAACTCCTGCGGACGGCGGGGACCCTCGAGCACTCGACGGAGAATGGCCGCCTTGGCGCCGCCGGAGACGAGGAACAAGACCTCGGCCGCGGCGTTGATGACCGCCGGCGTCAGGGTGATCCGCCACATGGACGCCGCGCTCGCACGTGCGGCCAGCACCCAGCGTGTCTGCTCGTGAACGGCGGCGCTCCCCGGGAACAGCGATGCGGTATGCCCGTCCTCGCCCAGTCCCAAGAGGACGAGGTCGATGCGCGCTCCCGCCGGCGTCCGAAGCAAGGCCCGCAGCGTCGCTTCGTAGGCTTCCGCGGCGCTGGTGGGAGCGTCTTCGCCAAGGATGCGGTGCACATTCCCCGCGGGGACCGGTACGCGGTCGAGGAGGGTGTCGCGCGCCATGCGGTAGTTGCTCTCCATATGATCCGGCGGCACACACCGTTCGTCCCCCCAAAGAACCTGTACTCGCGACCACATCACCCTGGACACGAGAGCCTCCGTGGCGAGCTGGCGGTATGTGTCACGCGGCGTCGAGCCGCCCGAGAGCGCGACGATGAACTGTCCACGCGAGGCAATCGCGTCCTCCGCGGCCGCGACGAAACGTGCCGCGGTTGCGTCGGCGAGCGCGGCGGCGCTGGGCAGCACCGCGAGATCAGCTCGCATCGACCCTCAGCCCTCCGTCTTTCAAGAATAAACGGCCGCCGCTATTCGCGACGGCCGTTTCATTTCGATTCTACAACGTCACTGCTTCTTATACCGCCAAGCCGCGATGCTTGGCCCCGCCGGCTTCACCTCGAACTGCTGCGCCTGCCCGGGCGGCGCCTGCGCCACCTTCACGGTGTCGGTCGCGACCACCTGTCCTTGAAGATTGAGGAACTCGAACACGATGTTGTACGGCTGATTCGGCCGCTCGCGCGTATTGGTGACCATCACCTTGACGTCACGCCCAGCATCCGTCGAGTCGAACAGCGTAATCGCCACATCCCCGACCAACGTCGAATCGGCGATTTTGTAGTAATACAACGCCGAGTCGATCTGGTGGTTCTGCTGCTGCGCGTACGCCATGATCTTGATCGACTGGCGGTTCATCGGATCGACGGAAAGCAGACGCCGCGACATCGCCAGCGCGTTCACGGAGTCGTGCAGTCCCAATGACGTGTTCGCGAGGAAAATCAGCGTCTCACGATAGTAGGGGTTTATCCTGAGTGCGGCGCTGAGTGCCTGAGCCGCGAGCGTGAACGCCTCCTGCGAGCTCGCGAAGTACGCTTTGGCCATCGCCCGGCTCGTGGAATCACACGTCGCGCGAATGCGTGCCAGGGGTGGGGGCGGCCGCTTCGCCCGCGCCGCGCTGCGACAGCTCGCGCCCGCAGCGGACGTGTCGGGGTCCTCCGGCACGCTCTGGGAGATCTCGGCACCGACCCGATAGAGCTGGTAATAGCCCATCGAGTCGCCTTTGCTGACGATCTGCCGGTACATCGTGAAAGCACTGTCCTTGTAAGCCGGCTCCTTACTCGAACGCTGCATATAGATGCTGCCCAACGCCGCCATGATCTCGGGATCGTTAGGATAGATCTTGAGATACTCGTGATAGGTCGCCTGGGCCTCGGCCAGCTTTTGCTGGCTGTGCTGAATGCGTCCCAGATTGTACAGCGCGTCCTTGCGATCCGACGCGAACTTCGGGTCCGTCGCAGCGACGTCCGCGGCGCGCCGGAAATAGAACAACGCCGAATCGGATTGGCCGGCGTTGTAGAACAGAATGGCGGAGTACTTGAATCCGGTTGGTTCGTTCGGCAGCAGCGCGTTGGAGCGGCGGAACGAGGCGATCGCGGAGTCGCTGTGGTTTGCCTGCCAGGCCGCGATCCCCGCGTTGAACGCCGGCACCCACAGGTACCGCCGCCACAAACCGATGTCGACCGCGCACTCGTGCTTGAGCGCCTCCGCATGACGGAACGCCGAATCCACGCCCTGCGGGTCGTCGGTCATGACGTAGTAGCGCCCCAGGTAGTACCACGCCGCAGGGTTCTTGTCCTGATCGCCCGTGACGGCCTGCGTCAGCACGCGCTGCGCGTCGGCCAGATCCTTCTTGCGCTGATCCTCGAATTTCGTCGTTGTCGCGCTCTTCAAGTACATGTAGCCCTGGTTCACCAGAAAATGACCGGGTTTCAAGTCGCATTTGGGATCCGCCCACCGCCCCGCCTGCTGTTGTTGTTGCTGCTGTTGCTGCGCCGCCAGGCGCACCGTAAGCACACACAACATGAGGACCGAGAGATTGCGAACCGTTCGCACGTTCACTCCTTGGCTTTAGCGAGAAGAGCCTCGGCGTCGCGCTCGACGGCGCGCGCCACCTCCAGCGGCGGGCGCCCCAATGCCTTCGCCGCCGCCAGCACATCATCGTATTCTGGCTTCACCCGGATGTTGCCGCCATCCAGCACCTTCACGCGCACCGCGACGCCGTCCAACCGCACGGTAAGCTGGTGCCGTGGCAGCGTCGCGCGCTCGGCGATCCAGCGCCGCACGCCGGCCGTGGTGCTGTGACGGAACAGCTCCGCCGTCACGGCGTCCGCCAGCGTCTCGGGGGCCATTACCTCCACACGAAAACCAGAGCGGCCTTTCTTCATTTGCACCTGCCAGGTTTGCACGTCGAGCGCCCCCGCGCTCATCAACGCCTGCCGCAGCGGCTCGACATACTCAGGACTCATGTCATCCACGTCCGTGGCGAGCAGCACCACGCGGCCCGCTTCGCTCGCAGTTTCGGCAAGCAGAATGCGGAGTGCGTTCGGATAGGGCTTGGGATCGCGCTGCCCCGCGCCCCAGCCACTGCTCACCATCCGCCAGCGATCGGGCGGCGCGCCTGCCGAGAGTACGCGCAGCAGCGCTGCGCCCGTCGGAGTCGTCGCTTCGCCTTCCACGTGCCCCGTGGACGTCACCTCGAGTCCTTCCAGCAAAATGGCTGTTGCCGGCGCGGGCACCGGCAGGCGGCCATGGGCCGATTCCACCCACCCCTGCCCCACCGCCACGGGAAAGTGATGCACGGCTTCGACGCCGAGCCGTTCGAACCCCTCGATGGCGCCGACGATGTCCAGGAGCGCGTCGACAGCGCCGACTTCGTGCAGATGCACCTTCTCGGGCGCGACGCCGTGGACGCGTCCCTCCGCCTCGCCCACGAGGCGGAACGCGCGCACCGCGCGTTCTTTGACCCAATCGGAGATCGGCGCGCGTTCGACCAGCTGGACGAGGTCACCGACGTGACGGCCGTGCGGCTGCTCCGGGATGTCGAATTGCACCTGCCTGCAGGTGATGCCGGCCCGGCGAACATCGCGCACGCTAACGCTGATGTCACCGATACCAAGCCTTGCGGGCAACTCCTCGAGCCAGGATACGGGAACGCCCAGGGAGAGGAGGGCCCCCAAAGTCATGTCGCCGCTGATGCCGGCGGCTGGATCCAGGATGGCTATGCGCATGGGCCGAAGTGTCGAAATATAAACGGCTTAGGCTCTGTAGAGCCACCCGGCGCCGGTGTTGAAGAGCACTACGCGCTGCTCGGGACGCAGCACGCCCAGGTTCTTGAGCGCGACGGCACCTGACAAGGCCGCGCCGCCTTCCGGGGATGCGTCGATCCCCTCAGCGACTTGCAGCTCGCGCGCGGCCCCTGCAAGCGCTTCGTCACTCACGGCCACCGCGCCGCCTCCGCTGTCGCGCAGCGCCCGCAGCATGAGCCGGTCACCCAGCGGCGCAGGCACGCGCAAACCAGCCGCCACGGTTTTCGGATCTGGCCAGGGCTCGCATCGCTCGGCGCCCGCTTCGAAGGCCTGCACGACCGGGGCACAGCCGCTCGCTTGCACCGTGTACATCCGGGGCAGCGGCCCGCGCAGCCAGCCGGCTTGGCGCAGTTCCTGGAACGCCTTCCACATCCCAATCAGGCCCGTCCCGCCGCCCGTCGGATAGACGATCGCGTCGGGAAGCGTCCACGCGAACTGCTCGGCCAACTCGAGGCCGAGCGTCTTCTTGCCCTCGATGCGATACGGCTCTCTCAGCGTGGAGACGTCGATGGCGCCTGTATTGGTGGCGTGCAGCCGAGCCGCAATGCCACAGTCGCCGATGTGACCATCGAGGAGCATCAGATCTCCGCCAAACGCCCGGATCTGATCCAGGATGGGACGCGGCGTCGTGGCGGGCGCGTACACGCGCGCCGACGCACCCGCGCGAGTCGCGTAGGCCGCGAGCGCGATGCCCGCATTGCCCGCGGTCGGTACCACGAATTCTTTCGCGCCCGACAGCGCCGCTCGCGTGACCGCGGCAGCCAGTCCTCGCGCCTTGAACGATCCCGTGGGGTTTGTGCTTTCGTCCTTGACCCAGAGCTGGTCGAAACCTTGGCGCGCGGCGACGCGCTCCACTTTGAGCAGCGGCGTGCCACCCTCGCCGAGTGTGACAGGATGCTCTCCCTCGCGCAGTGGCAGCCACCCGTCATAGCGCCACATCGTCCAGCGCCGGCCGCCCAGATGGGTTTTCGCTTCCGGCGTTGGGAGCGTCGCATAGCGGACGAGATACGGCGACCCGCAGACCTCGCACACGCCCGGAAATCCGTCGGCGTCACGCGTACGTGTGGGAACGCACGCCGAGCACTCCAGTGTCCAGGAGCTCACGCGCGCTGATGCAACCGGTCGAGGATGCGATCCGCCAGTTTCGTGGAAAAGCCCGGCAATGCGGCGATCTCGGCCGGGGTCGCCGTGCGCACGCCTGCCAGCGAGCCGAACCGTTCGAGGAGCAGTCGCCGGCGCGCGGGCCCGATGCCCGGAATCCGCAGCAACTCCGACGTGATGGTCCGCTGCGACCGCCGCTTGCGGCTGTACGTGACGGCAAAGCGGTGTGCTTCGTCGCGGACCCGCTGCAGCAGCTTGAGCGAGGGGCTGCGACGCGACAGCCGCAGCGGCTCGCCGGAGTCCTGGAGGAAAACCTCCTCGTCCCGTTTCGCGAGGCTCACGATCGGCAGACGTTCCTGCCCCAGCGCGCGCGCCGCTTCGACCGCGGCAGCCAATTGGCCCTTGCCTCCATCGATCACGATCAAGTCCGGAATCTGTTTGTTTTCCGCAATTCGGCGAATGAGGAAGCGGGTCACCACTTCTTTCAGCGACGCGAAGTCGTCGATTCCTTCTACACCCTTGATCCGATATCGCCGGTATTCGGCCTTGCGCGGGCGGCCGCCCTCGAACCACACCAGCGAGCCCACGGCGTCCTTGCCCTGGTTGTGCGAGATGTCGATGCACACCATCGCCCGTGGCACGACGGGGAGGCCGAGATCTCGGCCCAGGGCGAACACCGGATCGGCCGCCCGTTCATCGATGTCGAACGTCTCGATCTTGAAGCTGTCGAGCAGGTGGCGCGCGTTCTGGTCGGCCAGCTCGACGAGTTTGGCCGCCGACCCACGCTGGGGAACGGCGAACTCCACGCCGGGCGCGAGCTCGCGCAGCGCTTCGAGATCGGCCGGCGCAAACGGCAGCACGACGCGCTGCGCCCGCTGCTCGAGCGGGAGATAGTAGCCCACGAGGAACGTGCGCAGCACCTCGCCTTCCGGCGCGTGCTCGACGTGCTCCAGGAAGCGATGCTCGCGCGCGATGAGCTTGCCGTCGCGTACGCGGAGGATGACTCCCACCGCATCATCACCGTCACGGACGAGGCTGATCGCGTCGGCGTCGCCGCCCCCGACGACCTCCACCGTTTGCGGCTGCTCGAGCTGGTCCAGCCATTTCAGGGCGTCCCGCAGCTGCGCCGCCCGCTCGTAGTCCTGCGCGTTGCTCGCTTCCTGCATGCGCTCGCGCAGTCGCGCCCGCACATCGAGCGTCTTTCCCGAGAGAAACAGCAGCACGTCGTCGATCATGCGGCGGTAGTCTTCCATGCTCTGGTAGCCGACGCACGGAGCCTTGCAGCGCTCGATGTGATAGTCGAGACACGGCCGGTCGGGCGCTTCCTCGGGCAGGTTCCAAGCGCAGGACCGGACCGTAAAGATCCGGCGAATGATTTTCAGCGTCTGGCGGAGAGTGGCGACGTCGGTGTACGGACCGAAGTAGCGGGCGCCGGGGATCGTGACGCGCCGGACGACCAACACGCGGGGGAACGGCTCGGCGAGCGTGACGGCGACTTGCGGATAGCTCTTATCGTCCCGCAGCCGGATGTTGAACTTGGGCTGGTGTTCCTTGATCAGCGTGTTTTCGAGGAGCAGCGCCTGCGCCTCGTTCGGGACGATGATCGTCTCGAGGTCGGCGATCTGTCCTTGCAGGACCTCGCGCTCCGGGCTTCCCTGCTCGTCCGCGAAGTAGGCAGGCACGCGCGAGCGGAGGTTGGCCGCCTTCCCCACGTACACAATCTCCCCGGCGGCGTCTTTCCAGAGATAGACGCCGGGGCGAGCGGGAAGTGCCGCTAGCTGGCGGGCGAGCCGGTCAGAGATTGCCATGCGCGTATCGCGTCGGGGTGGCGGAACGCCGTCGTAAGCGCCCCGTATGCCACCCCAAAGATACCCAGCACGGCAATGCCTTGAGGAATCGGTCGCCAGCCGGCGACGAGGCGCCCGGCGGCCATGCCGAGCAGGGCGGCGATCAGCGCGGCGGCGACGACCAGAGCGAGGGTGCGCCAATCGGTGCGCTGTAGGATCGTGCCGATGCGTTTGTCGAGGTCGTAGAGGTGCAGCACCGTGTTGAACGTACCGCCGATCGATGAGCCGAGCGCGATCCCCGCCGGGCCCAAGCGGCGCATGAAAAACCACGACAAGAGCGCTGAGATCACCAGCGACGTGATCGCGATCCGCACCGGCGTCCGGGTGTCGCGCATCGCGTAGAATCCGGACGCGAACAGCTTCACCGTCGACTGGCCAAGGAGTCCGATGCCGTAGGCGGCCAGCACGCCGCCGACGAGCATCGTGTCGTCCGCATCGAAGCGGCCGGTCTGGAAGAGCGCGCCGATGATCTGCGGGCCGAGCGCGGTAAACGCGAACGCCGCTGGAATCACGAAGAACGCGATGCGGCGAAAACCGACGGCGATGCGAGCGCGCAGCTGCTCATTGGCGGCTTCGGCGATCGCGTCGCGGGAGAGATCGGGTAGGGCCACCGCCGTCACCGCCACGCCGAACAGGCTGATCGGCAAGACCTGCACCAGCTGAGCGTAGCCCAGGCTCGCGAGCCCGCCCTCCCCCGTGAAAGAGCCGAGGAAGGTGTCGATGAGACCGGACAGTTGCGCGACGCCTGCCCCGATCAGGAGCGGCAGCCACGCGGTGATCACCTGCCGCACACCCTCGGGGGCAAGGCTCACGCGCAGTGGAATGCCTCCGAGCAGCCGCCAGCACGTCGGCAGCTGGATGGCGATCTGCAGCACGCTGCCCACGACCGTCCCCCAGGCGAGCGCGAGCGAGAGACCGTACAGCCCCTCCCCTTTCAACCATGTGGCTGCCCCGACCATCGCCGCGATACCGGCGATGTTCCACAGCGCGGGCGCGGCGTACGGGAGGAAAAACCGCCGGTGGGTGTTGAGGATGCCGAGGCACCACGCCGAGACGACCATGAGGCCGGTCATCGGGAACAGGATGCGGACGAGAACGGTCGTGAGCTCGCGCCGGGGTGCGTCGAAGCCCTGGGCGACGGCAGCAGTGATCGCGGGGGCAAACGCGATACCAATTACGGCCAGGATCCCGCTCGCGAGCAGCAGCAGCCCGAGGATCGCGCCGGCTAATGCGCGTGCCGCATCCTTATTCTGTTCATCGAGTCGTGCGTAAACTGGGATGAATGAGGCGGAGAGTGTCCCCTCGCCGAGCAGATTGCGGAGTGCGTTGGGAATGCGGAGCGCGGCCCGAAAGGCGTCGGCGGCAGCGCCGTTGCCGAAGTAATGCGCAAAGACGCGCTCGCGGACATAGCCGAGGACGCGGGTGACGAAGATGCCGGCCGCCACACGCGCCGCGTGACGACCACTGCCACCTTTCAAGACGTGGGTTTCTTGCGGCGAGGGTCTTCCAGCAGGCGCTGCATGAATTGCAGCTCTTCCCGCATCCCCGAAACCGAGCGGGTCAGGTCTTCGAGTTCCGTCTCGAGCATTTCGACCTTGCGCTGCACGTCGCGCAGCTCCGGCGGTGTAGCGCCGCCCTCACGCCCTTCCATCCGCCGGGCGACCGACTTGCCGAGCGGCGAGTCGACCAGAATCGCCGCGACCGGAATCAGCAGCGCCACAATCAGAATTACGGCGAGTACCCACATGGATCGGATTTTAGAGACCCGCGGCCCAGCGCGCCACCTCGGCGTCGATGTCGTCCAGCAGCGCCCCACCGTACCGCGCCAGGAATGACGAGACCGTGAGCACCCGCTCCTGCGGCTTGCCGCCGGGAGCGAGTGCCGCACGCACCCGCGTGAGCTGGCCCAGGAGCGTCCCCTGCGAGCGCTTCAGACTGGCGACGAGCTTCCTCTCGATTTCGTTCGTGCCGGCCAGCGCCGCGTTGCGCGCCGATTGCACCGTGCGCTCCAGCGTCGGATCGAGCTGCTGGACCTCGCCGCTGATTCGCGCGTACCGCGCTTCGACGTCCTGGCGAAGCTCCTGCAGCGTCGCGGCGAGATCGGGCGGAAGGTCGGCCTGCACGAACCGCGCTTCGAGCGCTCCGGGCGGGCCGTTGAAGTCGGCGGGCGTGAGACCGTGCTTGCTCAGCACCTTGTCGACGCGCGCTTCGATGATCAGTCCCGACCAGCGCGGGACCCGCGCCTGTGGCGCGACGCCGAGCTTCGAGAACAACGGCGCGGAGTCCTGCAGGTAGTCCATCTCGCCCGGTCCGCCGACGTAGGCGAGCGTCGGGAAGAGTGCGGCCTCGATCACGGGGCGCAGCAGCACGTTGGGAGACAGCCGTTCGGGCGTCTCGGCCGCGATCTGCTCCAGCTGCGCCCGCGAGAATCGCTCGGCGCTGCGCCGCGTGACGAAGTCGCTGCCCTCCTGGCGCAGCCGGTCTCGACCGAGCCGTCCTTCGACCAGGACCGGCGTGAGCCCGTCGTCCAGCGTCTCATCCAGCGCCCGCAGGAGCCACGGCGCGGCGGCGCGTTTGGCGTTGCGATCGTGCGCGCGAAACACCGCAAGTCCCCCCCCCTCGCCGCGCGCGCCAAGCAGCCGGTGCAATGCGTCGGCGCCCGCATCGGCCAGGTTCGTGTCCGGACGGTAGCTCATCTCGAGCCACTGCCGCATTTCCGGCTTGCACTCGGAATCGGGGAGCGCGGTATCGAAGGCGGTGAGGGCGGCCTCGATGTCGCCGCCGAGCTGCTCGCGAAACAGCGGCAGCTGCGGGGCCTCATGCGCCCGCTCGCGCAGCACGATCTTCACCGGCTCGCCGTCGCGACCCAGCACCCAGGCATGATTCGCCTCGGCGAAATCGTGATCGTCGCCCGCCACCCAGAACACCGGCACGACCGGCACACCGCGCTCCGTCTCGAGCCGGCGCGCCAACGCGATCGCCGAGAGGGCCTTGTGAATCGTGTAGAGCGGACCGGTAAACAGCCCGGGCTGCTGTCCCGTAGTCACCGCCAGCACTTCGCCGCGCGCGAGGCGGTCCCGGCCGGGCCCCGGAAGGACGGCCGCCAGCACGTCAGCAGCGATATGGCGCGGTTTGCCAGCGGGGATCGGCTCCGCCGCGGCGGGAATGGGCGTGGAGAGAATGCGCGCGATCATGCGCGGGCGGCCACCAGGATCACGCGCGGAGCCGTGGGGCCGGCCGGAGCTCCATCGTAATCGCCGAACCGCGCCACGACCCCCAGCCCCGCGTTCAGCAGCAGCGCCGCCAGCTCGGCGGCGTCATCGAGCCGAACGCGCTCTTGAAACCGGCGCCCCTCATCGCGCAGCTCGATTTCCTTGATCACGAAGCGGTCGGCGCTGTCGATGCGGCGCGTCACGAGCACATCGCGGCCCTGTGCCTGCTCCGTGATTCGGAGGCGGAGGGTGCGTCGCACGTGCTCCGCATTGAGATAGTCGAGCACGAAGGAGCCGCCCGGGGACAGCGCGGCCACCACCTGTTGGACCACACGCCGGTGTTCGTCATCGTCCAAAAAGTAACCAAATGAGGTGAAGAGATTGACGGCGAGCGCGAAGCTCCCCGCGCGAAACGGCAACGCCCGCATGTCTCCACGCACGAGATCCACGCGGCTCCGCTCACGCGCGCGTCGCAACATGGCGCGCGACAGATCGAACCCGACCACTCGCCCGCCCCAGCGCGCCAGCTCGGCGGCGTGCCGGCCCGGCCCGCAGGCGAGATCCAGGATGCGATCGCCGTCGCGCCAGGTGACGACACTCCGGATCAGCGCCACCGCGCGGCGCGCGTCCTCGTCGTCGCGGTGCGGATAGAGGTCATGGTACTCCTCACCGAACCACTGCTCGAACCACTCCGTCATTCGACGAAGACGTCCGCGGTGAACGTGAAGACCTGGGTGGCTGGTTCCCGCCAGCTGCCGGGCGGTAACCCCGCTTTGCGACAGACCGCGTTGAGAAAGGCCTCGGCGGTGAACCCCTGCTCCGTCGCCACCTGCGGCAGCAACAGGCCCTGCGCGTGGCCGCGCCGCACCAGCAGGCCGTCACGCCCGATCACGAGACGGCACAGGTCGGCGGGCTCCACGGGCACCGGCTCGGCCAGCACCGAGATCTCGATCCGCAGCGCGGACAGCTCGGCGAGCTCGACGGGTGGAAACCGCGGATCGGACCGAGCCGCGGACACGGCAACCTGCCGGATCACCTCGCCGAGCGGCCGGTCGTCACTGATGTGGCCGATGCAGCCGCGGAGGTCGTGCGTCGCCTCCTCTTCCAGCGTCACGAACGCTCCGCGGCGCAACAGCGCGCCGGGGACATCCGGCAGTTCAGGGGGGGTTCGGCCGCAGAGTGCGGCTTCGATGGCGCGCCGCGCCAGCGCGAGCAGCGCGGCGCGATCGACCGGCGTAAGGAAAGACTCAGCCGCGATGATACTTCTCTCCGCGCCGGATCGTGTGCGCGCGGTAGAGTTGCTCGTACAGCACGACGCGTGCGATCTCGTGCGGAAGTGTCAGCGGCCCCAGGCTCCAACGCCGCTCCGCGCGGTCCAGCACGTCGGCCGGAAGGCCCTCCGCGTCGCCGATCACGAACGTGACGTCGCGACCCTCCATCTCCCAGCGGCCGACGAGCTCCGCAAGCTGTAACGAGCTCCAGCCCTCCCCTCGCGCCGTCAGCGCAATCACCCGCGACTTCTCGGGGATGCGCGTCACGGTACCTTCCTGTTCCTCGATTTTGGCGTAGTGCCGAATCCGGGTCAGGTACTCGTCACAAGCTGCCCGGAGCGCCGCGCTCTTCATGCGGCTTCGCTTCCCGCCCAGGGCGACGACGTGATAGCGCATCAGGCATACATGCCGCGCAACCGGTGCATCGCCGCCACGCGGTCCACGGCGACGATGTACGAGGCGATCCGGTTCGCTACTTTGTAGCGCGACGCCATCGCCATGACTTCGCCGAAGGAGCGCACGAGAATCGCCTCGAGGCGCCGGTTGACCGTCTCCTCATCCCAGAAATAGCCGCCGCGATCCTGCACCCATTCGAAATAGCTCACCGTCACGCCGCCGGCATTCGCGAGGATGTCGGGAATCACGAACACGCCCTTGTCCTCGAGAATCTTGTCCGCTGCCGCGCTCGTGGGACCGTTCGCGCCTTCGCAGATGATCTTGGCTTTGATGTGGGGGGCATTCTTGCGGGTGATCACATTCTCGGTCGCGGCGGGAATCAACACCTCGCAGTCGACGGTCAAGACCTGTTCGTGCGAGATCGTTTCGGCCTTCGTGTACCCGGCGAGCTGGCGACGCTCCTTGACCCATTTCAGGAGCTCCTGCACGTCGAGACCTTGCGGATTGTACAGCGCGGTCGACTTGTCCGAGACGGCGACGATGACCGCCCCCTCTTTTGCCATGAGGTCGGCGGCGATCGATCCCACGTTGCCGAACCCCTGCACCGCGATGCGAGCACCCTTGAAGCTCATCCCCAGCTTCGCCAGCGCCTCGCGCGTGACAATCATGCAGCCGCGCCCTGTCGCCTCGCGCCGCCCGAGTGAGCCACCCATCTCGACCGGCTTCCCCGTCACGACCGCGGTCACGGTGTGGCGCTTGTGCATGGAATAGGTATCCATGATCCACGCCATCACGCGCTCGTTCGTATTCACGTCAGGCGCGGGAACGTCCGAGTCGGGTCCCAGGATCTCGATGATGCTCGACGTGTAGCGGCGTGTCACCCGCTCCAACTCGCCCATCGACATAGTGCTCGGGTCGCACACCACACCGCCCTTCGAGCCCCCGAACGGGATGTTCACGAGAGCGCACTTCCAGGTCATCCACGCGGCCAGCGCCTTCACCTCTTCGAGCGTCACGTTGAGGTCGAAGCGGATGCCGCCCTTGGCCGGTCCGCGCGAGGTGTTGTAGAGCACGCGATAGCCGGTGTAGACCTCGACTTCGCCGCTGTCGCGCAGGATCGGAACGGATACGATGATCTGTTTTTCGGGATTGCGAAGCACCTTGTAGAGACCACGATCCAGGTTGAGCAGCTTCGCGGCATGGTCGAAGCGCTCCATCATCGCCTCGAAGGGATTCTCCTCGGCGAGAAAGGTCTGTTTGTCAGGACGGATAATCGCCGGTTCGCTCATGCCATCCTTTTCAGGATCCCTTCCAGGACCTGTTCGACGCCATCGCCATTGAGTTCCCACCGCACCGCCAGCTGCGCGACCAGGGGCTCGGGCGCGTCCGCCGGCCAGCGCCCCCGGAGCTTCACCGCGTCCTTCTCGGTGACTACAACATAATCGGCGTCCTTTGCGGCCTGCGCGAGCCGGGCGACGTCCCCGGGGGGATACGCGTGATGGTCTTGATACGCCGTCAGTTGCACGCTGGCCCCAAATGCCCGCACCTGCGCCGCGAAGCTGACGGGATCGGCGATCCCGGCGGCCACCACCACCTGCTTTTTCGCGAGGGCCGACAGCTCGACGCGCCGGCCGGACTTGAGTCCCGCCAATCCGTCGAGCGCGAGGTGCACGGCGGCGACGACCGCGGTCGGCCAGCGCGCCGCGATGCGCCCCGCCAGGGCGCGCGATTCGGCGACCGCAGCACGACGCCGCGTGACGACGATGACATCAGCGCGGCCCAGTGCGCTCCAATCCTCGCGCCACGGCCCGGCCGGCAGCGGCCAAGCGACGTGGCGGGGCGGCGAGCTCTCGGTGCTCACGACGGCAATATTGACGTCGCGGCCCACGTTGAGGCGCTGATATGCATCATCGAGCACGAGCACACGTGCTCCCTGCGCGCGGGCGTCCTCGGCACCAGCCAGCCGATTGGGATTGGCGACGACGATCGCCCGCGGCACCAGCCGCTGGTGCACCGCCTGCTCATCGCCACGGTAGCCGCGCAGGAGGATGCCGGGCCGGGCCCCTCGCCCCGCAAAAAACGCCGCCGTCCACGCTGCGAGCGGCGTCTTTCCCGCTCCGCCGACGGCGAGATTCCCGATCGCGACCGCCGGCAACGGCAGCCGCCGCTGCCGCAACCAGCCTTTCTCGTACGCGCTCGCGCGCGCGCTCATGACGGTGCGGTACGCAAAGGCGAACGGCAGCAAGACGCCGCGCGCGACGCGCGCCGGCGCCGCACCGCTCCACCAGAGCCACTGTGCCATCCCCTGCGCGTTCACGAGGTGCCCATGACGTCGTGCAAGCTGCGCACCACCGCGTCCATCCCGCGCCGCAAGCCGTCCTTCCCCGCGCCGATCTCGATGGGCGGCGCGTAGCGCACCTCGATCGCGGCAAACGGTTTGGGAATGCACATGCGGTCCCAGGAGCGGAGATACCAGGCGGACGATGATCGCGCGCCGACAGCGATGATCGGCGCACCGGCGTGCTGCGCCGCGGCAATCGCGCCGGGCTGCACGCGCTCCGCCGGTCCGCGCGGCCCATCGGGCGTGATCGCGACCACGGCACCGCCCTCGAGCGCCCGAACGACTCCCAGGAGCCCGGCCTCCCCACCCCGCTGCGTGGATCCACGGACCGAGCGGTACCCCCAGCGCGCCCCCACGTCCGCCAGATAGCCGCCGTCGCGATGGCGGCTGATGAGCATGACGACGTCTTCGCCGCGATGGCGATACAGCAGCGGCAGGATACGGCTGTGCCACAGCACGAACACGAACGGGCGCCGCATGCCGCGTAGCGCCCGTACGTGTTCGTATCCGCTCACGCGATAGCGCCACGTGGCTGCGAGCGCGCGAATCAGCGCCGATCCCGCCCGCGCCGCGATCGGCTCCGCCCAGCGCAACTTCATTCGATCAGTCCAGCGGCGAGCTCGGCGACCCGATCCGCCGCGCCCGGCGCACCCAGGCGATCGCGCACCAGACGCAATCCCTCGCGCTGGCGGCGCGTGGCGGGATGGTCGGCGTCGAGCAGCGGCAGCACACCATCGGCGAGCGATTCGGCCGTGGCGCGGCGCTGCAGGAACTCGGGCGCGACCTCGTACCCCGCCACCAGATTGACCAGACCCACCCACGGCACCTGTACCAACCGGAACGCGATGTAGGACGAGATGGGATGCACGCGGTACGTGATGACCATCGGCACATCGGCGATGGCGGCCTCGAGCGTCGTCGTACCGGACTTGCAGATCCCCGCGTCGGACGCGGCGAAGACGAGCAGCGGATCGCCTTGGTGCACGCGGATCGCACCAGGCTCCGGGTACTCGGCGTCGGATGTCCCGGCGGCGACGATCTGCATGTCGGGGCGCGCCGCCGCGACGCGAGCCGCCGCGGCGCGAAAGATGCCCCAGTGGCGCTTGACCTCCTGCTTGCGGCTCCCCGGAAACAGGCCGAGCGTCGGCCGCTGCGGATCGAGTCCGAGCGCCCGGCGCGCCTCGGCGCGGGACGGCGGGGCGGGCCGGTCCTTGAGGGGATGGCCCACGAAGGTCGCCGCCACCCCGCGCTCCCGAAAGAACGCCTCTTCGAACGGCAGGATCACCGCCAGGCGATTCACCGGCGCGAGCTTGCGCACGCGCTTCGGTCCCCAGGCCCACATCTGCGGCGCGATGTAGTACAACACGGGAATGCCGGCAGCGGCGGCGGCCGCCGCCACGCGAAGGTGATAGCCCGGATAGTCCACGAGGATCACCAGATCGTAGCGCTTTGCCTGAAACGCGCGCCGCATCCTGCTGAGCAACCGGTAATGCGCGGGAATCTTGGCGATCGCTTCGACGAATCCCACGACCGAGTATGCTTCCATGCGGTCGAGCACGCGGACCCCCGCGCGCTCGAGCAGCGGACCGCCCAGCGCTTCGAGCTCGAGTCCGGGGAGGCGGCGGCGCAGGGCATGCGCCACCGCGGCGGCATGCGCGTCGGCCGATGGCTCGCCGGCCGAGATGTAGATCCGCGTCACGGCCGCGCGGCGGCCAGCGGCGAGGCGCTGATCGCGTCGGCGACCCGATAGGCGAGAGCCAGCGCCTGCACTCCCGCCGCGCCGGTCACGACGACGTCGCCGTCGCCGCGCACCGCGCGGAGGAAGCTCTCGAGCTCGAGCTTCAGCGGCTCCGCCTCGGCGGCGTCGAGCCGGATGTGCTCGACGATCTCCTCAATGCGGGTGGCACCGAACCCCTGCCACCCCGACTTGAGCCGGTAGAAGTGGCCGTTGCCCTGCGCCAGATCGAGCGAGAAGTAGCCGGTCGGCTGGAAGATGCGCAGCTTGCGCGTGCGCTCGCGCGACACGCGGCTCGCCGTGATGATCGCGACCGCGCCGTTGGCGAACTCGACCCGGGCATTGGCGATGTCGACATGCGGCGTGAGGATGGGGACGCCCGTGGCGCGCACCTCGGCGACCTCCGACCGCACGAGCTCCAGCACCAGATCGAGATCGTGAATCATCAGGTCGAGGATGACGGCCACGTCGGTGCCGCGCGGCTGGAACGGCGCGAGGCGCTCGGATTGCAGGAAGCGGGGCTCCTCGAGGTACGGCGCGGCGGCCCGGACGGCGCGATTGAAGCGCTCGACGTGGCCCACCTGGAGACAGAGCCCCCGCGCCCGCGCCGTATACACGACCTGCTCGGCCCCGGGAAGCGTATCCGCCAGCGGCTTCTCGACGAGGGCATGCAGGCCGCGCTCGAGCACGGGCAGCGCGACCTCGACGTGCGCCGGCGTCGGAACCACCACGGTGACCGCCTCGACGCGGTCCAGCAGCGCCTCAAGTGAGCCAAAGGCCGTTGTCTCGAGCTCCTTGGCGACTTGCTGGGAGCGCGTCGGATTGTGGTCATAGAAGCCCACGAGATCCGAGCCGTCGATCTTCTTGAGGAGCCGGATGTGGTGGAAGCCGAGCGCGCCCGCCCCGACCACACCTACCCGCACGGGCCGCGGGCGCTGCGTCACACCATTACCCCGCGCTGCGACGCCTCGATGAAGCGCAGGAACGTTTCCACCTCGGGCACCTGGGGCAGCTCGACCCGGGCGCGCGCGATGCCCTGGCTGACGGTGAGATCCGAGTTGAACACCAGCCGGTAGGCACGCTTCAGCGCCAGCTTCAACTCGGGTGAGAAACCGGCGCGCTGCAGGCCGACCGAGTTCAGCCCGTACAGGTGAACGGGATTGCCGGCAGCCTTCGTGTACGGCGGCACGTCCTGATTGACGCGCGAGGCGCCGCCCACGAAGGCATACGTCCCGATGCGGACGAACTGATGGATCGGGACGAGCCCGCTGATGATGGCGCGATCGTCGACGGTCACGTGGCCCGCCATCTGCACCGAATTCGCGATGATCACGTCATCGCCGATGACGCAGTCATGCGCGATATGCACGTACGTCATCAGGAAGCAACGTGCCCCCACCGTCGTCTTGCCAGTCGCGGTGCTGCCGCGGTTGATCGTGCAGTACTCGCGGATGATCGTCCCGTTGCCGATCTCCACCCACGTCTCTTCGCCTTTGTACTTGAGGTCCTGCGGATCGTTGCCGATCACCGCGCCGTAGCCGATCTTCACGCCGTCACCCACGCGCGTGTTGCGCTCCAGGACGGCGTGCGCCGCGATGCCGCAGCGCTCTCCCACCGTCACGCGCGGGCCGATCACGCAATACGGCCCGACTGACACGTCGGCGCCGAGCTCCGCGGTGGGATCGATCAGCGCGGTCCGGTGGATCACCGGTCGACGACCATCGCCATCATCTCCGCTTCGGCTACCACCTGGCCGTCCACGAATCCGGCGCCTTTCATGCGGCACGTCTTGCCACGGAACTGGACCATCTCGAGCTCGAACCGGATCTGATCACCCGGCACGACCGGCCGCCGGAACTTCACCTTGTCGAGCGACATGAAGTACACGACCTTGTTCGCCGTATCCTGACCTTCGAAGTGACTCATCAGCAGCATCCCGCCCACCTGCGCCATCGCCTCGATGATCAGCACCCCGGGCATGATCGGATGGCCCGGGAAATGTCCCTGGAAGAACGGCTCGTTGATCGTGACATTCTTGATGCCCACGATGCGTTTCTGCCCTTCCACCTCGACGATCCGGTCGACGAGCAGGAACGGATAGCGGTGCGGCAGGTAGTCCATGATTTTGCTGATGTCCATCGCCGGCATTCCGGTGCGCCTCCCTGCGCGAGCGAGCGCGCGCGCCAGCGCGATGTTACCGCCGTGGCTGGGCCGCGTCGCCACCACATGAGCCTGAATCCGGGCGCCCGTCAGCGCCAGGTCACCCACGATGTCCGCCGCCTTGTGCCGCACGAATTCGTCCGGCCAGCGCAATTTCCCGCCGTTCACCACCCCACGTTCGTCGAGCACGATCGCGTTCCCCGGCGACGCCCCTTTGATCAGTCCGCGCGCCTGCAGCTCGGCCACCTCGTGCGTGAAGCCGAACGTGCGCGCCGGCGCCAGCTCTGCCGCGAAGTTTGACGGCGTGACTTCGTACGCGCCGGCCTGCCGCCCGATCAACGGGTGCGCCCACTCGATCGACACGGTCAGCCGGAACGTCTTGGCCGGCGCGACCACATAGGCCGCATCCTTGTCGGTGACCGTGAACGGTGCGGTGACCGTGAGGACGGCCGGCTCGCCTCCCACGGACACGGGCTCCGCCTTCGCCAACGCATCGAAGTACGGCTGTACGCTGCCGTCGAGAATGGGCGGCTCGGGACCGGTGAGCTCGATCGTCAGGTCATCGATCAGATGCGCCGCGACTGCCGCGAGCAGATGCTCGACGGTATGAATCGTGGCCTCGCCGTGGCCGATCGCGGTGCGACGCTCGACCGCTTCGACTTCGGTGAGGCGCGCCGGAACCTCGGGCTTGCCGGCGAGATCGGTCCGCCGGAACACGATTCCCTGTCCCGCCGGCGCCGGCAGGAATGTGGCCTCCGTGGTGGCACCGGTGTGTAGTCCCGTGCCGCGCAGCGAGGTGGCACGGGTGACGGAGCGCCTAGCGCTCTGTGTCGGCAGTTGGCGTCCCGGGTTTGGGGTTCACGAGCTCCTCGAGCTCGTCGACGATCTTCGCGAGCCGGTACATCGCTGCCTGCGCACGCAAGAACTCGCGGTGCGGCCGCGCCGGATAGCCGAACAGCGTGGCGTCGGGGGGAACATCGGCGATATGCCCGGACTGGACGAGCAGCCGCGCGCGGCGTCCGATCGTGAGATGATCCGAGATGCCCGCCTGACCGGCGATGATCACGTCGTCCTCCACGCGCACGCTGCCGGCGATGCCCGCCTGGGCCATGATCAGGCACCGCGCGCCAATCCGCACGTTGTGCGCGATGTGGACCAGGTTATCGATCTTCGTCCCCGATCCGATCACCGTATCGTCCACGCTGCCGCGATCGACGCAGGTGTTGGCCCCGATCTCGATGTCATCCCCGATGAGGCAGCGACCCACGTGCGGAATCTTCCGGTGCTCCTCGCCGTCCTTGCCGGGGATATAGCCGAAGCCGTCGCTCCCCAACACCGCGCCCCCGTGCACGATCACGCGTTTGCCGAGCGCCGTCCCGGAATAGAGCGTGACGCCCGGATACAGCTGCGTGTCGTCGCCGACCGCCACGCCGTCGCCCAGCACGCAGCCCGCGCCGATGCGAACGTTGCGGCCGAGCTGCACTTCCCGCCCCAGGACGGCATGCGGCCCGATCGCGACCGGTTCCTGCCACGTCGCCCGGTGGCCGATGACCGCTGTCGGATGGACGCCGGCTTCCCAGACGGCCTGTGGATACAGCACGGGAAGCACGACCAGCAGCGCCGCATACGGATCGGCGACGACGATGCGCGTCTCGGGACCGCCATTCGTCGATTCCAGCGCCGGCGCGACCAGCACGACCGACGCGCTGGTGCGCTCAAAGTAGGGTGCGTACCGGGGCGAGGCAAGAAAAGACAGATCGCCGGGACCCGCGCGCTCGAGCGGCGCGATCCCGGCGACGGTGACGGTGCCTGGCCCCACCAGACGCCCCCCGGTGAGTGCCGCGATTTCACTCGCGGAGAGCGGCCGCGTTCCCGCCGAATTCATCGGGGGACGGACGCGCCGCCGGCTACTGCGCCCGCGACAGGCGCTGCAGCACCCGCGTTGTGATGTTGAGCGCGGGGTCCAGCGCGGCGATGAGTCCTCCCCCCGCGTCCGCATCGAGAATCAGCGAGTAGTTCATCTCCGCGCGGATGCCCTGCAGCACCGAGTTGATGCGCGCGCGCAGCGGGCCGAGCAGCTCCTGTTCCCGCTGTTGCAGGCGAGCCTGCAGCTCGTTGCCGCGCTGCTCGATGCGCTGTTGCATCGCCTGGAGATCCTTCTGTTTCGTCTGACGCGCCGCCGGCGACAGGACAATCGACTGCTGGTCGAACGCCTGCACCGCGGAGTCGAGCTGCTGCTGCAGTTTCTGCACTTCACTCTGCGAAGCTTGCAGCTCTTTCCGGTACGTCGATTCGGCCACCGCGTAGCCGGGCGTGTTCCGTAGGATCTCCTGGGAGCTGATGAAGGCGATCTTGGCGGCGGGCGGCGGTGCGGAGCCCGCGGTCGACGTCGCACCCTGCGCGAGCAACGGACTGCGCGCCGTCACGAGCACGGTGACTGCGGCGACGGCGGCAAGTGAAACGAGCACGAGACGCTGCATAACGCAAAAACTCCCGATGTAGGGGCGTGGGTGTGGGTATAGGGCTTAGAAGAAATTGCCGAGCTTGAAGTGCAGTTTCCAGCTGGGGGCCGGCCGGCCGAAGATATCGACCTTATCGAAGCCGTAGGCGTAATCGATCCCGAGCGGCCCGAGCGGCGAAATGACCGCGGCGCCGATACCGGCGCCCCGGAACAGCCGGGTGGGGTTGTACAAGGCGGGCCGCGACCAGACATTCCCGGCGTCGAAGAAGGCGGACAGGTAGAGCATCTGCGACACCCGCATCCCGAGCTCGCCCGTCATCGTGAAGAACGCTTTCCCGAAGGCATTGGCGCTCGCGCCGTTGTTGGCCGCGTTCGGATCGTAGCCGAACGGCGTGATGGAGGCCTCGTCGTACCCGCGCAGCGGAATGAAGAACTGCGTGCCGCCCAGCGTGAACAGCTGCTCGAAGAACGGCGAGTTACCGAACACGAATCCCGACCGGGTCGAGAGGCCGAGCACGAACTTCACGTTGGAGCTCGTGGGACTGCCGAGCATGCCGATCGGGGCGTAGAAGTGCCCTTCGGCGTCGACGCGCTGGAAGTTGCCCGAGCCGCCGAGCAGCCCGCCGCTCTGTGACAACCCGAACTGCACCATCGTGCCGGCGGTCGGGAACGGCAGGTCGATCCGCGTGTCGCGCAAGAGCGACGCGCCCAATGTCGAGCGGACGCAGTCGTTGCAACGGAACGCGTTCGTGAAGGCGGCATTTGTCGACGATCCGGTGAAGCTCTGCTGATCGATCCCGTACGAGAGGAACAGCCGCGTGTAATTGTCGCCGAACACCGGGAACCCCAGCTGCAGGCTCGCGCCGCGCCGCCGCAGCCGCCCCACGTCTGCGATCACGTACCGCACGGCCTGGTTGTGCAGGTCCACGGTCGCCGAGATGCGCGACTCCCGCAGGGCGGGATCGGTGAACGAGACGTCGAAATCGTTGATGTTCTTCCCGAACTGCCACTGGAAGCGGCCGCGCTTGCCCTGCCCGAACAGGTTGGGTTCGTCGAGGCCAAGGAAGCCGCCGACTCCCGTGCCTTGTCCCACCGAGGCGCCGAAGTTGATGTTGCCCGTCCGCTTTTCGGACACGCGGAACACGACGTCGATGTCGCCCTGCTCGTTCGCCGGCTTCGTGTCGGGGAACGGCATGGGTTGATTGAAGAAACCCAGGTTCGACACGCGCTGGTAGGACGCGATCAGCGCGTCCTGCCGGAAGACGTCGCCCGGCACCATCACGATCGCCTCACGGATCACGCGGTCGTGCGTGACGTCGTTGCCGCGGATCTCGACGTGGCTGACGATGGCGGGCTGGCCTTCCGTAATGACCCACCGCAGGTCGACGACCGGTTTGCCGTCGGGGCCGATGCGGCGCAGCTCGTCGTTCCGGACGTTGACGTAGATGTAGCCGTTGTTGTAGTAGAGGGTCTGCAGCTTGCGTGTCGCGTCCTGCCACAGCTGATCGTCGAAGTAAGTGATGTGGCGCCGCCCGCCGAGACCCAGCATGCCCGTGCGCTGCTCCCCCGCGAACGGGTAGAACGTCTGCAGCTCGTCGGTCGAGAAGCGCCGGTTGCCGACGATCTCGAACGACCCGATGCGGTACGGCTCGCCCTCGCTGACATGGACGACCAGCGTCGCCTTCCCCGTCTGTTCGTTCACGACGAGCGTGTCGTCGAGCACCTGAAAGTCGACGAAGCCCTGCTTGCCGTAAAACGCCGGCAACGTCTGCCGGAGATCCTCGGCGATTTTGTCGTCGTTGTATTCGCCCGACCGGAACCACCAGAACCCTTCCGGCCGCGACTTCATTTGCGCGATGATCAGCTCGTCGGTGAAATGCGTATTGCCCTGGATGTCCACCTGTGCGATCGCGACCCGGTTGCCTTCGTCGACATCGAAGATCACCCGGACGCCGGTGGAATCCCGCTCGTACACGAACAGCGGCTTCGCGCGCGCGAGGTAGTACCCTTTCGCGTGATACAGCGAGTCGATGCGCGCGCGGGCGCGCTCCACACTCGCCAGATCGAGCGGCCGCCCCTCGGTGAGCGCCACCTTGTCGCGCACGCTGTGCTCCGGCAGCCGTTGCACGCCACGGATCGCCCACTTCACGAGCTGCGGCCGCTCGTGCACGTGGATCACGAGGACGTTCTTGCCGTCGGGCGTCCGCGACTGCGTCATGGCCACGTCGGCGAACTGCCCGCTGGTGTAGAGCGCCTGGATGGCGCGCTGGATGTCGCGGTAATTGAGCGAGTGGCCCGGGACGAGCCCGCTGATCTGGATCACCGTGATGGCGTTATTGCGCCGATTCCCCACCACCGCGATCGAATCCGGCGCGGGCGGCGATGCCTGCGTCGCGCCGGGGGCCCCCACCCCCGCCCCGGCCTGTGCGACGCACAGGCCCGGGGCGACGGCGGCGAGACTCAGAAAGATTGGTAGGGTAAGCCGGCGGATCACGCCTTCGAGCCGGAGAGTGCCTTGAACCCCAGGCGCTCCTTGTCGGGAGCGACGTCCACTTCGATTTCGTCGCCCTTTGCGAACTCCCCGACGAGGATCTTCTCCGACAGCGGGTCCTCGACGTATTTCTGAATGGCGCGCTTGAGCGGCCGCGCGCCGAAGTGCTCATCGTACCCGTGATCGACCAGGAAGTCGGTCGCCCCCTGCGTGAGCCGCAACGTGAGCTCTTCTTCGCCCAGGCGCTTCTGCACGTCGCGCGCCAGGATGGCGACGATCAGCGCGATATGCTCGCGGTTCAGCGAGTGGAACACGATCACGTCGTCCAACCGGTTCAGGAACTCCGGATTGAACACCTTGTTGACCTCTTCCTTCACCTTCTCGGACATGCGTTCGAACTCGTTCTTTGCGTCGGGCTGCCCGAAGCCGAGCGTCTTGCCCTTCACGACATCACGCGCACCCACGTTCGAGGTCATGATCACGACGGTGTTCTTGAAGTCGATCAAGCGGCCGTAGTTGTCCGTCAGGTGGCCCTCGTCGAGCACCTGCAGCAGGATGTTGAACACGTCGGGGTGCGCCTTCTCGATCTCGTCGAGCAGCACCACCGAATACGGTTTGCGGCGGACCGCCTTGGTCAGCGTGCCGGAGTCCTCGTACCCGACGTAGCCCGGCGGCGCGCCGATCAGTCGGCTCACGGAGAACTTTTCCATGTACTCCGACATATCGACGCGGATCAGCGCCTGGGCGTCCGCGAACAGGAAGCGGGCCAGCGCCCGCGCCAACTCGGTCTTGCCCACGCCCGTGGGTCCGCTGAAGATGAAGGAGCCGATGGGACGCTTGGGATCCTTGAGCCCCGCCCGGCTGCGCCGGATGGCCCGCGAGATCACTTGAATCGCCTCGTTCTGTCCCACGACGCTCTCGTGCAGCTCGTCTTCCATGCGCAGCAGTCGTGCGGTCTCCGCTTCCTGCAGCCGCGTGACGGGAATCCCGGTCCAGCGCGACACGATGAAGGCCACGCCCTCTTCGCTGATCGTGGGACGGCGGGTCTGCCGTTCGCGCTCCCACTCCTCCTGCTTGCGCCGGATCTCAGCCTGGAGCTCGCGCTCGGAATCGCGCAACGACGCCGCTTTCTCGAAGTTCTGGTCGCGCACCGCGGCTTCCTTGTCGCCGTTGATGCCCTCAAGCTTGTCCTTCAGCTCGGCGACCTCGGGCGGCGGCACCTGCGCCGCCAGCCGGGCACGGGCGCCCGCCTCGTCAATCACGTCGATCGCTTTGTCGGGCAGGAATCGGTCGGTGATGTAGCGCTCCGACAGCTTCGCGGCCTCGATCAGCGTCTCGTCGGGAATGATGACGCGGTGGTGGTCCTCGTAGCGCTTCCGCAATCCCTTGAGGATCTCGATCGTCTCGTCGACGGTCGGGGGATCGACGATCACCGTCTGGAAGCGGCGCTCCAGCGCGCCGTCCTTCTCGATGTACTTGCGGTACTCGTTCAGCGTCGACGCGCCGACGCACTGCAGCTCGCCGCGCGCCAGCGCCGGCTTGAGCATGTTGGATGCGTCCACCGCGCCTTCGGCCGCACCGGCGCCGACGAGCGTGTGCAGCTCGTCGATGAACAGGATGATGTTCTTGTTCTGCGCGATCTCGTTGATGACGGCCTTGAGCCGCTCTTCGAACTGGCCGCGGTACTTGGTGCCCGCGATGACGGCGGCCATGTCGAGCGAGAGCACGCGATGATCCTTCAGCGCGTCGGGGCATTGCCCGCCCGCGATCAGCTGCGCCAAGCCTTCGACGATCGCCGTCTTGCCCACGCCCGGTTCACCGATCAGCACCGGATTGTTCTTCTTGCGGCGCGACAGGATTTCCATCACGCGCTCGATTTCCTTCTGCCGTCCGATCGTAGGATCGAGCGACCCTTCGGCCGCGAGCTGCGTCAGGTCGCGGCAGAAATGGTCCAGCGCGGGCGTCTTCGATTTCTTCTCGCTCTTGGGGGGCGTCGGCTGGGCACCCGTACCACCGCCGGCAGGCGTCGCAGGCATCTCGCTGCCGAGCAGCCGCAGCGTCTCGGCGCGCGCCTGTTCGAGGTTCACGCCGGCGTCCGTCAGGACCTGCGCGGCGATTCCCTTCTCTTCGCGGAGCAGGCCGAGCAGCAGGTGCTCCGTCCCTACATAGGAGTGATTGAGCTCTCGCGCCTCGCTCATCGCCAGCTCGAGCACCTTCTTGGCGCGCGATGTATACGGAAGGTCGGGACCGGCTGCCGCCGCCGCTTTCCCCTTCTTGACCGTCTCCTCGATCTTCTGTTGAATCTCCTCGAGATCGACGTTGAGATTGGTCAGGACCGCTGCGGCGACGCCCTCGCCCTCGCGGATCAAGCCGAGCAGGATGTGCTCGGTGCCGACGTACTCGTGATGCAGGCGGGCCGCCTCTTCGCGGGCCATCTGCAGAACTTTCCGAACGCGATCCGTGAAATTGTACCCGTTCATCTATGTCGAACTCACCTTTCGCCGTTCAGCTGGATTCCGCTTCGAGCAGGCGTCGCACAAACGCAGCGCGCACCGTCGGCAGCTCACGGTCCCCGGTCGACCGGCCATCCATTGCCGCCAGGTGCGCAGGTTGAGTGTAGATCAGCAGCTTGTTGAGCGTATATACCCCCGGCCCGGGAAGCAGATTCAGACCGACACCCAACCGCACTCCGCTCAACAGATTCATCGTCTCTTCAAACGACAGCTGGCGCGCATGTTTCAACAGGCCGTACGCACGCCACGTCTTGTCTTCCACTTCCTCGGGTGCTGTCCTCAACAGCACATCGCGTGCCTGTTCTTCGTATTCGATGACCTGTCGCACGATTTTCCCGAGGTGGTCGATGAGCTCGTCTTCAGTCTTCCCCAAGGTAGTTTGGTTGGACAGCTGGAAGAAATTCCCGACGACTTCACTGCCTTCCCCGTATAAGCCCCGAAAGGTTAGTCCAACCTGCGAGAGTCCCTGCAGAACTTTGTTGATTTCCTTGGTCAAAACAAGGCCCGGCAAATGGATAAGAACGCTGGCCCGGAGCCCCGTTCCTGCATTGGTCGGACAGGAGGTAAGATAGCCAAATTCAGGATGAAAGGCGAAAGGAACGAGCCGGCCCAACTCGGCATCTACCGCTTCCACCGCGGCATACGCGTCCTCCAAATCGAATCCCGACCGCATGCCGTGCAGCCGCAGGTGGTCTTCTTCATTTACCATGACGCCGACTTGATCCTGGACGAGCAGCGTGGCGCCGGGCCGCGGACGCGCCTCGCGCTCGAGCCCCGCTAACTCCTTGCTGACAAGATGCCGTTCGTGCAGGAGCTGCCGCTCGGGCCGCTCCATCTGATCCAGATGGAACGCCACCGCGGCCGAGAGGCGCTCCGCCGACGCCGCGCCCTCGCTGACGCGCTCGAGGACGGCCGTCCGGTCGGTATCCTTCGCCCGCTGGCTGAAGGGGATGCCGCGCACGTTGCGGGCAAGGCGGATTCTGGTCGACAGGACGATCGTGGACTTGGGGCCGGAAGCGTCCAGCCAGCGCATCCCGCCGTCGGGAAGCAACGACAGATCCATTATTCCAGCACCCGGATGCGGTCCCGCAGCTCGGCCGCAAGCTCGAAGTTCTCGCCCTCTACCGCGCGGCGCAGCTGCGCCTTCAAGTCGAGGAGACGGCTGCGGGGATCGTCGGCGCCGCCCTCGCCCGGGCCCTCGTAACGCTCACCGACGTGCTGGCTCGAGCCGTGCAGCCGGCGGAGCAGGTCGCGCAGATGCGAGTCGAACGAGACATAGCATTGATCGCAGCCCAGCCGGCCGGAATCGCGGAAGTCGCGCAGCGTGCTGCCGCACGCCGGGCAGCGCAGCGTGTCGCCCGACGCCGGCACGAGCGCGCCCGCGCCGCCGCCTTTGACCACCGCCCCCAAAAAGTTCCCGAGGGGACTCTTGAGCACCGCGCCGCCCGTTTCCACGCCCTTTTGCTGAGCGCATTGCTCGCACAGATGGAGCGTGACCTTGGAGTCGTGCTCCACCTGGGTCAGGTTGATGATGGCGTCGCGTTCTTTGCAGTTATCGCAGAGCATCAGGGAATCGCCTCGACCGAGCTCACCGATGTGAGCCGGCCGTCTTCCAGCAAGAGCACCCGGTCCGCCCGGCCGGCGAGCTGGCGGTTGTGCGTGACCACCACCACCGCCGTTTCGTACTCGCGTGCCAGCCGGAAAAAGATTTCGTGCAGCCGTTCCGCGTTCGCGTGATCGAGGTTGCCCGAGGGTTCGTCGGCGAGAACGACGGTCGGATCATGCACCAGCGCCCGCGCCACGGCACACCGTTGCTGTTCTCCTCCCGACAGCTCGGCAGGACGATGGCTCATACGCCCCGCCAGGCCGACCTCCGAGAGGACCTCCTCGGCCCGCGAGCGCGCCTTGCGCGGGGACGTCCCTCCGATCAACAGCGGCATCATCACGTTCTCCAAAGCCGAGAACTCGCGCAACAGATGATGAAACTGGAACACAAACCCCAGTTTCCGGTTCCGCAGGTCCGCCGCGCCGCGCGGATCGAGATCGGCGTAGCGCGACCCATCCAGCCAGATGTCCCCCGTGGTCGGGCTGTCGAGCGCCCCGAGAAGGTGCAGCAGCGTGCTCTTCCCCGCGCCGGAGGCGCCGACGATGGCGACGAACTCCCCCCGCCGCACTTCGATGTCGATGCCGCACAGGATCTCGAGCAGCTGCCCGTCTCCGCCCGCGAAGACCCGCCGGATGGCCCGGCCAGCGAGGAGCGCGTTCATTCGTACCGGATCGCGGTCACGGGCTCGAGCCCGGCGGCCTGGATGCTCGGATACAGCGGCGCCAGGGTGGCGATCACAAGACTCGCCGCGACGACGGCCACCGCATCGAGGGGGTTGATCAGCACGGGCAGATGGTCGATGAAGTAGATCGACGGATCGATCGGGACCAGCTGCCCACGGTTCACCAGCGATCCCGCGATCAGCCCGAGCACGGCCCCCAGCACGGTGCCCGTCAAGCCGATGAATACCCCTTGCGTCAGGAACACGCGGCGGATGCGGCCGCGCTGCATGCCCATCGCCAGAAGGATGCCGATCTCGCGGGTCTTGTCGCGGACGACCATCGTCAGCGTGCCGACCACGTTGAAGGCGGCCACGACGCAGATCAGGAAGACGACGAGGCCCATTGCGAGCTTCTCGAGCTTCAACGCCGAAAAGAGCGACCGGTTCTGGAGCTGCCAGTCGAGTGCGCGGTAGGGATAGCCCAGCCGGTCTTCGATTTGCTTGCCGGAGACGCTCGCCTCTTCGGGGTGCGCGAGCCGCACCTCGAGCCCCGTCACCGCGGCGCCGAGGCCGGCGAACTCCTGCGCATTCTGCCGCGCCATCACGACGTAGCTGTTGTCGTAATCGTACATCCCCGTCTCGAAGACGCCGGTCACCTCATAGCGTCGATACTTCGGGACGTATGCGCCAAGGCTGCGGTTGTACTGCGATCCGGCGGGCGCGACCATCGTGACGATGTCACCCGGATACGCCGAGAGTTTGCTCGACAGGCGTTTGCCGATGGCGATGCCGCCTTCGACTCCCGGTTTGGTGGTGCGGAACGTGAGATCGCCCTGTGTGAAGTAGTGCGCGAGGCTCGTCACCGCACGGATGCCGGTGTCCGGCTCGATCCCAACCACCGCGACCCCCTCGGCGTAGTCGTGCCCCGCCGAGACGATCCCCTGGCTCAGGACGAAGGGCGCTGCCGCAACCACACCCTGGGTCGCCCGCACTTTCTTGAGGACTTGGGGCCAATCGTCGAGCCGCAGGCCCTCGCCGTAGGTCAGCACGCGCAGGTGCGGATTGACCACGAGGATCTTCTCCCGCAGGTCGTTCTGCATTCCGTTCATCACGCCGAGGACGATCACGAGCGCCATCACGCCGATCGTGACTCCACCTACGGCGATCACCGTGATGAACGACAGCAGCCGCGACGACCGGCGACTCCGCAAGTAGCGCATCGCGACGCGGAGATCGAGTCGGGACGGCCAGTTGGTCGCGATCACGAAGATCGCCGCGGCCGCGGCCGCGAACAGCAGGATCTTCAGAACCAGAATCGCGATCGGCATCACTCGGGCCTGAGCATCGGGAACAGGATCACGTCGCGGATGTTCGTCTGATCGGCCAGAATCATCGTGAGCCGGTCGACCCCCAGGCCCACACCACCCGCCGGCGGCATGCCGTACTCCAAGGCCCGGAGAAAATCTTCGTCCAGCTGCTGCGCTTCGGTGTCACCGGCGGCGCGCAGCTCGGCTTGCTGCTCGAACCGGCGACGCTGCTCGTCGGGGTCGTTGAGCTCGCTGAACGCGTTGGCCAGCTCGCGATGCTGCACGAACAGCTCCCAACGCTCGACCTTCGTCGGATCGCCCCGCTTCGGCTTGGCCAGCGGCGACAACGCGAGCGGATAATCCAGGACGAACGTCGGCTGCACCAGTTTGGGCTCGACGCACGTCTTGAAGACCTCGTCCACGAGCTTCGGCCCCCGGAGCTCGTCCGCATCGGGCGAGTTGTGGCGCTTGAGGACCGCCCGCAACTCGGCGTCGCTGGTGTTGGCGAGCTCCACGCCCGCATGCTCGCGCACCAGCGCGTAATAATCCTTCCGTGCGAACGGCCGCTCGAACGACAGCGTCGCGCCGTGACGCTCCAGCACACTGCTCTTGAACAAGTCGAGCACCAGCACGGCGAGCAGCTCCTCCGTCAGCGCGGCCATGTCGTTGTAGTCCGCATACGCCTGGTACCACTCGGCCATCGTGAATTCCGGATTGTGGAAGCGGGACAATCCCTCGTTCCGGAAATCGTGGCCGATCTCGTACACCTTCTCGAGCCCACCGACGAGGCACCGCTTCAGATACAGCTCGTCGGCGATGCGCAGATAGAACGTCGTGTCGAGCGCCTCGTAATGAGTCTTGAACGGCGTCGCCGTCGCGCCACCGTACAGCGGCTGCAGCACCGGCGTCTCCACTTCCAGATACCCCTTGCCGTCGAGAAACGCCCGAATGCCTTGGACGATCCGGGTCCGGAGCCGGAACACCTCGCGCACGTCGGCATGTACGGCGAGATCGGCGTAGCGCTGCCTGTACCGGATCTCGGGGTCCGTCAGCTCGCCGTGCTTCACGCCGCTCGCGTCTTCCTTGCCGAGCGGCAACGGCCGCAGCGCCTTGGACAGCAGCGTGAACTTCGCGACGCGCAGCGTAATCTCTCCCGTGCGCGTCTTCATCAGACGGCCTTCGACCCCGACGTGATCGCCGAGGTCGAGCAGCTCCAGCAGCCCGTACGTTTCGGCGCCGAACTCATCCAGCTTGAAATAGAGCTGGATCTTCCCCGACGGATCTTCGAGGTGTGCGAACGTCGTCTTGCCGTGCGGGCGCAGCGCGACCAGCCGCCCGGCGAGCACATGGCGCGTGGGATCGTCGTCGCTCCGGTACAACGCCAGGGCCTGGTGCGCCGTCGCCGTGCGCTCGAAGCGATACGCAAACGCGGCGACGCCGCGCTCGACGAGCTCCTTGAGCTTCTCGCGCCGGGCCGCTTCGACGAACCCCGTCATTACGCTGCCTTGTTCCCGAAGCGCTTCAGGAACGCTTCGATAAACGGATCGATGTCTCCGTCCATGACTTTGTGCACATCGCTCACTTTCAGCTCGGTGCGATGATCGTTCACCATCGTGTACGGCTGGAACACATAGGAGCGGATCTGGTTGCCCCACGCGATATCCGTCTTCTGCTTGTCGACCTCCGCCTTCTTCGCCTCGCGCTCGGCGACCGCACGCTCGTAGAGGCGTGCCTTCAGCATCTTCATCGCCGTCGCCTTGTTCTTCCCCTGGCTGCGCTCCTGCTGGCACGAGACGACGATGCCCGTCGGCAGGTGGGTGATCCGCACCGCGGACGACGTCTTGTTGACGTGCTGGCCGCCCTTCCCCGACGCGCGAAACACGTCGATGCGCAAGTCGTCGTCCTTGATTTCGATTTCGATTTCGTCGTCCACTTCCGGATAGACGAAGACCGACGCGAACGACGTGTGCCGGCGCGATTGCGAATCGAACGGTGAGATCCGCACCAGCCGGTGCACACCCTTCTCCGCTTTCAGCAGCCCGAAGGCGTAGCGCCCGCGGATTTCGATTTCGGCGGATTTGATACCCGCTTCTTCCCCGGGCAGGATGTCGAGCACGTTCACCACGAACCCGTGCCGCTCGGCCCAGCGCGTGTACATCCGCACCAGCATCTCCGCCCAGTCCTGCGACTCGGTGCCGCCGGCGCCGGGATGAATGGTGAGCAGCGCGTCCCTCACGTCGTCGGGACCCCGGAGCATGTTCTGCATCTCGAGCGCCTCGAGCCGGCCGGCGATGTCTTCCGCCTCCGACTCAAGTGAACGCTGCATGGCGAGATCGACGTGGGATTCGGCTTCGAGCAGCTCGTTCAGCTCGCGGCCTTCATCCACCCGCTTGCGGAGCGCGTGGTAGGGCTCGAGCCAACCCTTCAGCGACTTGACTTCGGCAACGGTCTGGCGGGCGCGTTCGGAGTCGGCCCAGAGCGCGCCGTCCGCCATCTTCCCCTCGAGCTCCGCGAGCCGCGCGGTCTTCCCCTCGACGTCAAAGGAAACTCCTGAGCTCGGTGAGCCGGCGATCGAAATCGGCAAATCTGTCGGTGAGTGCCATTAGAACAGCTTATGTCCTCCCGCTAAAATCTCGTTGAGAGCCTCGGTCCAGAACGGCGTGCTCTGCGCCAGCTCGGCGCCAACCTGTTCGACATACTCCTGCCAACTCTTCGCGATCTCGTCCTTGAAGAGCTGGGGCAGCGTACCGTTGCGAACCCCCTGTTGCCGCTTCTCCGGATGATAAACCAGCATATCGGAGATGAGGGCACGTGCCAGCCGCCGCGCCTTCTGTTTGGGATCCTGCACCATGAACGGATTCACGGGTCGCAACGGCCCGGTGCTGCGCTTCCCCGGAGCACTCGTCCCCGCGCTGGACGGCGCGGGCGCGGGGGCGGGAGCAGGAGCCGCCGCGCGCGCTGGTGCCGGCGCAACCGGGGGCGGCGCCGCGGGCGAGGGGGGCGCGGGCCGCGGTGGCGGCGCGGGCGGCGGTGATGCCACTGGGCGCGGCGCCGTCATCGCCGCCGGGGGAGCAGCGACCGGACTCGCAGGTCGACCCGGTGCGGCCGGTCGCGCAATGGCCGGCCCCGAGATACCCGGCGGCGCAGCAGGCGTAGCGGGGCGAGAAACTGGCGGCGCCGCAGGCGGTGCCATCCTCGGACGTGGCGGCGCCGGTTGCGCTGGCGGCAGCGGGGGCGCGGGTGGCACCGCAGCCGCACGTGGCACAGGATGCGGTGCCACCAGGGACGGAGCGCGCGGCGGTGCCGCGCTCGTGGAGGCCGGTGCGCCGGCACCATCGGGGCTGACGGCAAACACGTTGTTGCACACGCTGCAGCGCGCGCGCAAACCTCCGGCCGGGACTTTGGCTGGATCGACCCGGTACACCGTTTCACACGACGGACAAGTAACGTTCAAGCCTGTTCCCCGCCTCCGTCTTCGTCTCCGTGGTCGCGGTCATGGCGCCGGTCGACCACGAAAACCGATCCCGCCTGCGTCTTGGCGTAGCTCTTCATCTCCGTCGCCAGCTCGCTGACCTGTGCCGGATGCGCGAACCGCCGGTGCTGGTTCGTCACGACGCCGATGGAGAGCGTCATGAGCGGCACCCGGTGGAGCTGGCCCCGGCGATCCTTCCCGAAATAATAGCCTGCCCGCCGGTCCTGCTCGTTGTACTGATACGGCACCAGCGTATCGAACACGTCGAGGATCTCGCTGCACACCGGCCCGATGCTTTCGATCGGCAGGACGAAGATAAAATCATCGCCGCCGATGTGCCCCACGAAGCCGTGCTTCCCGATCATCCCACGGACGACATCGTGGAGGATCCGGGAGAGCAGATAGATCACGCGATCGCCATCGTAATAACTGTAGCGATCGTTGTATTCTTTGAAGTGATCGAGGTCGGCGTAGCACACGGCGAAGAATTCGCCGAGCTCCATCCGCCGCTTGATCTCCCGCTCGATCTCTGTCGTCCCGGGGAGGCGGGTCGAGGGATTCACCGCCACGTCGCGCTCGGCCCGGGTCACCAGGGCGTCGAGCCGTCCCGCCTGCTCGCCCGGCTCGAACAGCGGGGTGATCACCTCGTCCGCGCCCGCCGCGAACCACTTGCGCACCGCGTCCGTCGCATGACGATTGGTGACCACCGCGAGCGGCACGATCGCGGTGTACGCGTCACCCTTGAGCCGGGCGCAGAGCTGCAAGCCTTCATCGCCCGCGCTATCGGCGTCGATGACCACCAACGTCGGCAGCCCGCGCAAGACGCGCTCTTCGACGGCCGCCGCCTGCGGCAGGGCAATCACGGGCAGCCCTTTTCCGTTGACCCAGCCGGTCACGAAGTCAGGTACGGAACGTCCAGCCGGCGAGAAGAAGAGAATGGCTTGGCGCGACCGCACCTTGCTCCTCGCGTAAGGGTAGAAGGCGCCTAAACTTAGGCCCTCTCGCCTCCCGTGTCAAATTAACTGCGCGGTGTTGCTGTTTCCGCCGTGTAGGCCTCGCGAAGCTCCAGCGGCTTGGCGCGCGCGCGCATGCGGATGTTCAGCATTTCGACGAAGACCGAGAAGCCCATCGCGAAGTAGATGTAGCCTTTCGCGATGTGCTGCCCCAACCCATCGGCGATCAACGAGACGCCGATCATCAAGAGGAAGCTCAGCGCCAACATTTTCACCGTCGGATGCCGATGCACGAAGTCGCTGATCGGCGTCGCCGCGAACATCATGACGCCCACCGCGAGCACGACCGCGGCGATCATGACCGGCAAATGTCTCGCCATCCCGACCGCCGTGATCACCGAGTCGAGCGAAAACACGATATCGAGGATCATGATCTGCCCCACGACGGCGGCGAACGATGCTCGCACGGCGGTGCTCGCGCGGCCCGACTCGCCCTCGAGTCCCTCGTGGATTTCGCGCGTGGCCTTCGCGATCAAAAACAGGCCGCCGCCAATGAGAATGAGATCGCGACCCGAGAACGGGTGCCCGAGCAGCTGGAACCGGGGGGCGGTCAAGCGAATGATCCAGGCGAGCGCGGCGAGCAACGCGATGCGCGTGAGCATCGCGCCGAGCAGACCGACCCGTCGCGCGCGGCCCTGCTGCTCGACCGGCAGTTTGCCGGCGAGGATGGAAATGAAAATGATGTTGTCGATGCCGAGCACGATCTCGAGCACCGTCAACGTGAGCAGTCCGAGCCAGGCCTCAGGACTAGTTATCCAACTCATGATTGGATCCCGCTTGGAATGTTCAATGTCGAACGTTCAATGACCAATGATCATTGGACATTGATCATTGGTCATTCGGCGGATTAGAACGCGATGGAAAAGCGGACTTCGGATCGGCCGCTAAGGCCGACGCTGGTCCGCATCTCTGCCGCGCGTCCCGCGGCTGCGCTCATGCGCGCGGAGATCAGGGCGTCCACCGCGCTCAGCACGTGATTGGCGAGCACCAGGCCCACCTGGTTCTGCGCGCGCCGAAACGCATTGTCGCTGCGCCTGATGTAGTCGCGAAACACCTCGTGCTCGAGCGAATGATTTCGCCAGCTCCAGAGAAAATTGGGGCCGACGGCGCGGGCTTGATAGAACTGGAGCGCTTTCCAGTACTGCGGTGAAGTCGGATCGGGTGGGATGTTCGGATCCGCCCAGAAGGTGCGCCGTGCCAGCAGCCAGACCGAGCCGTTGTACGTGGCCGGATCGCTCTCGGGTACGAACGCCGGACCCGTATCGGCGTCGTACCTGCCGCTCTCGGCGAACCGCTCCATCTGCTCGTAGTACTCGAAGATCGTGTCGCGCCGCAGCGGGACGAAGGATTGGCGCGCGACGTCGAACGCGAGACTCTGAAAGCGGCGGGCCTCCACCGTCGCCTCATGGTCGAGCTGCAGGTAGCGCGACAGGAGATAGACCTCCGCGGCGATGTACACCGCGCCGCGATCCTGGTGTGCCATCAACTGTCCCATGCCCGGGATGATCAACGACGCGAGCGGGCGAACCAGGACGCTGGCCGGAGGTTCCTGCTGCTGCTGCGCATGTCCGGCCGCCCCTCCCAGCGTGCCGAGAACCGCCAGGCACGCCGTCCACTTCATCAGAATGTGACCCGGAAGGAGAAGAATGTCGGACTGTCGACTTGCAGATCGGAGCCGGTGAGAAACGCGCGCGCCAGATCGAAGCCGAGCGAGCCAGTCTCCACGCCGAGGCCCACGCTGGGGCCGCTCAATCCATCCTGGACGAACGCGTAGCCCGCCCGCAGCCGGACCAGCCGCTGATAGCCGATGTCGACGCCGAGTCGCGTCTCGGACTGCCCGACCTGTCCCCAGGGACTGTCGACATCAGCGGCGAGTTTTACATCGAAGGCTTGATCGAGGGTGTGTCCGGTGATGGGACGGAGTCTGACTTCGTACAGCGCGCCGATGGCCAGACGGGTGGGCAGCGGGTCGGCTTGCGCCTGGTTCTGCACCTGCAGTCGAAAGCCGACGTTGCGCAGGGCGATCCCGATGCGTAACGGCCCACCGGGGCCAGCGCCGACGCTGAACTGGCCCCCGAAGTCGAGGGCGTGGGTCGCGCCCATGCCCGCGGGAAAATCCCGGCAGTCGCCGCTGCAGTCGACGCGGAACTGGACCAGCTTGTAACTGACCCCGAAGACGAATGACCCCATCAGATTGGTCGCGTACGACGCGAGGAACTCGAAATTGCGCGGCGCGATGCGCGCGATCGTGTTGCCGTTCTGATCGGTGCGATCGAGGTCGCCGTAATCGACGAGATAGACCGCGCCGCCGAGCACCCCGATGCCGCGTGACGGGAAGTACGCCGCCAGGACATTGCTCTTCCCCGCGACCAGGCTCGCGCTGTGCAGCGCAAACTCGTCCTCGGACAGCGTGGCGAGCCCGGCGGGATTCCAGAATGCCGCTTCGCCCCGGCCCGCGGCGGCCGTGGCCGTCTGCCCCATCCCGACTGCTTGGGCGCCGACCGGGAACACGAGAAACAGCGCGCCGGCGTTGAGCGGCGGCTGCTGGGCGCAAAGTTGGACGGTTGGAATGTTGGAAAGAACAACCATTCCAACCGTCCAACATTCCAACGCTCTTCTAGAAAGGCTTCGCCTCATCGATGAGCATGATCGGGATGTCGTCTTCGACGGCGTAAATCAGGCGGCAGGTGTGACAGGCGAGTGCTTCAGGGTTCTGACGATGCTCCAGGGGTCCCTTGCACTTGGGGCAGACGAGAATCTCGAGGAGATCAGGAGCGAGGCTCATGAGGCGGCGTATCCCAGTCGCTTGAGGGCAGGTTCGTTGCGGCGCCACTTGGGAAGGACCTTCACGTGCAAATCCAAAAACACGCGCTGGCCGAGGAGCGCCTCGATCTTGGCGCGCGCCGCGGCGCCGAGGGCCTTGATGGTGCGGCCGCCCTCGCCGATGACGATCCCTTTCTGGCTGTCGCGCTCGACGTACAGCACGGCCCGAATATATACCGGCTCGACGCCCTCCCGGAACTCGTCGATCTCGGACGCGACGCTGTACGGCAGCTCCTCGTGCAACTGCTCGAACGCCGCCTCCCGAATGAACTCTGCCGCGAAGAAACGCATCGGCTGGGTCGCGAGCTCGTCGGGATCATAATGAAAGGGACCTTCGGGGAGGGGCGCGCGTAACGCGGCGAGCAGTGTGTCGAGCCCCTCCCCGCGCGTGGCCGAGACCGCCAGGACGCCGGGGCGCGGTGTCCCGAGATCGGCCTTGGTATACACGGTGACGATCGGCGCGCGGGGCGGGCGTTTCAATCCGGCGACCGCCTGCAGCGCGGGCGCAGGGAATTCGGCGAGCGGATGCAGGTGCGCGATGACCTCCGCATCGTCGATGGCGCGCAGCGCCGCGGCGCGCATGACCTCATGCAGCTGGTACTCGGGCTCGAGCAGGCCGGGCGAATCGGTGAAGATGTATTGCGTGTCGTCCTTGGTGAGCAGCCCGATGACCGGCAAGCGCGTCGATTGCGGCTTGGGCGAGACGATCGCGAGGTGCTCACCGACGAGGGCGTTCAGCAGTGTGGATTTGCCCACGTTGGGCCTGCCGGCGAGGACGATGGTGCCACACCGTGTCATTGTCGAAGTGTAGGCCCGGGCGGCGTCTTGCGCGAGGCTGCACCTGGCTGATAGCATCCCATGAGTAGCCGGCCGCGAGGTCTCCATGGTCCGGAATCTCCCGCTCTCGATGCTCGCGCTGCTGATCGCAGCCGACGGGTGCGCGCGCTCCCCCGCCCCTTCCCTCCTGCTCACCCCTCAGACGCGCTTCGGCCTCGGCGAAGGATATGGTCCGGGGATCATTGCGGTGAACGCACGCGCCTTGCGGTTTGAGCTCGCGACGGCGGCGCAGGTCATCGTGCTCCGCGTGACGGAGGACGGAATCGAACAGGTGTCGCCCAATTCGGGTCGTGATCCGGCAGTCGCGCGCGGCCCGCACTGGGTGAAAGTCGCTCCGGAGCGGCGTCCCGTCGACGTCGCGGGACCCGACCCCGCGGATTTCCAGTCCGCTCCGGGTTCCTTGTCGTGCGTTCCTGTGCTCGACCCGAATCTGAATGCCAAGCCGAATCCCTCCTGTGTCGAGCGCGTCTCCCCGCGCGAGACGCGCCCCCGGAACGCCGGCCCGGTGCGGTTGAGTGACGCCATCAACGACATCGGCTACTGGCTGCTGATCGTCTCGGATGCTCGCACGCCGGCCGACGAGCTCAAGCACCGCTTAGGGCGGATCGAGTCGGCCGACACCCCGCTGCTCACGCTCGTCCAAGAGTTACCCGGCGTGCTCGTGGGCGGGCGTACGACGAACTGGGCCGCGTACTACGTCGGGTTCGCGGAGGTCCCCGCCCCCGCGCGCTGACCGCTAGCCTCCCGTCGCCGGATCGTACACGCGGCGGAATTGCACCGTCCGCGGTTTTCCTTCGCCCCGTCCCCTTCCCGAGCCAAAGCGCGGCAGCTCGACCTGCACGACGACGTAGAGGTGCTGACCATCGCTCGCCCGTACGTACGTCTCAGTGATCTTCCCACCGCCATCGACTTCGCGGCTCACCACCAGCCAACCGTCGCTCCACGCGGCCTTGGTGGTGATCTGGACTTGGTCGTCCTCGTCTTGGCCGGCGACCTTCGTCTGCTTCTTCGCGCCGTCGGTTTTCAGGTCGAGGGTGTCGAGCATGCTGTGTGTGATAAATCGCACGGTGACGGGTGTGAGTTCTACGTCGAGGTCTGCCGGGGCATCCTGAGCGAGATCGATCGTCAGTGCCGCCCGTTGCCGCCGGCGCGCGATCTCCCGAGCGTCGATCTGGCGCGCGCCGCCGCCTCCCATGCCTCCTCGACCACGTCGCCCTCTCCAGCCGCCGCCCGAGCCCTCCCCGCCCCGGTCGCCGCCGGCGGCCGGACCCTCCGGGCCGGACGTGCGGTCGCCGTCCGGCATTGCCCCGGCGATCTTGCCCGCCGAGTTGTCGCTCTGTTGTTCGTCGAGTTGCCAGTGCCCTGAAACATTCGACAGCGGGTCGATCACGGGCAGCGGCTTCTTGCCTCCACATGATGTCGCGGTGACCGCGACCCACGCGGCGGCGCACCAACCGATCACACGAGCGTTCCTCATCGCGTCCTCCTAGTCGGGATTGTTGGCCGGCGCGCGCGGGCCCGCGCGTGGCCCGAACTGCGGATTGCGAATCGATTCGGGCACCCGGCTCCATTGCTCTGGCGTCAACGCGCTGCGCACCGCATCCAGCGCGCGCGTCACGGCATCGCGCGCCAATGCAAACTGCGCGCGCACGCGCGCCAAGACCGCCTGCCGGTCGCCGGAGGCATCGAGTCCGCCTGCCGCGCTGCGCATCGAGTCTCCCATCACGCGCAGCTCGCTCGCAAGCGAGTCCCGTGCGGCCTCGAGCGTCGTGACCTGGTCGGCCGTGAGTACAATCGAGTCGCGCAGCGCGAGCACCTGCGCCGGAGGGTTCGGCAGT
>Ga0209158_1000005_pt1 | contig 181126 bp, 152 predicted proteins | sample GraSoiAngelo_140_FD_185897 | JGI IMG/M metagenome (GOLD analysis project Ga0209158, IMG submission 185897) | Grasslands soil microbial communities from the Angelo Coastal Reserve, California, USA - 14_0929_12_30cm (SPAdes) (version 2) | ecosystem: Environmental > Terrestrial > Soil >...
CACACCGTGTGGACCGGCCTGGTGCCGGACTTCACCCTGCCACAGACGCGCGCGGTCGTGCTCGACCTATTCCGGCGCGAGCACGTCCAGCTCGGCGTCTCGGGCTACAAGATCGACGAGGTGGACGGCTACGACAAATGGCTCTGGCCCGACCACGCCGTTTTTCCCTCGGGCCGCTCCGGCGAACAGATGCGCCAGGTGTACGGACTCGTGCTGCAACGCGCTACGGCCGAGCTGTTTCACGAGCGCGACCGGCGCACCTACGGACTGGTGCGGGGCTCGAATGCCGGCGCCGCGCCGCTCCCCTACGTCATCTACAACGACTACTACAGCCACCTCGACTTCATCACCGCGCTGGTCAACTCGAGCTTCATCGGCGTGCTCTGGACGCCGGAAGTACGGTCCTCCAAGACGAGCGAGGAGTGGCTGCGCCGCATGCAATCGGTGTGCTTCTCTCCACTCGCGATGCTCAACGCCTGGTCCGACGGCACGAAGCCGTGGTCGTTCCCCGACGTCGCCGCTCCGGTGCGCGACGTGATGCGGTTGCGTCTCCGGCTGCTGCCGTACCTGTACACCGCGTTCGCGCAGTACCACTTCGAGGGAACACCGCCGATCCGAGCGATGGCCCTGGTCGAGGGATTCTCAGGCGAGCGGGACGTCAGGGACCAGTTCATGGTGGGTGACAACCTGCTGGTGGCGCCGTTGTTCGCCGGCGACACGTCGCGCGAAGTGACGCTGCCAGCTGGCACGTGGTACGACTTCTATACCGGCGCCCCGGCGGGCGGCGGAGCGACCATCACGATCACGCCCGGGCTCGAGCGGATTCCGCTGTTCGTGCGCGACGGCGGGATCATCCCGCTCCTGTCAGAGGATCGGCGCCAGGCACCGGCGTCCGACGATCCGGTGGACCTGGAAGTACGGCACTACGGTGAGGCGAACGGTCGCTTCGACCTGTACGACGACGACGGCGTGACGTTCGCGTACGAGCGGGGCGCCTTTTCGTGGACCACGTTAGCGGTCCAGCGGGATGCGTCGGGGAAGCTTCAGGGCAACGTGCCCCGACCGCCGAGCGGCAAACCGTTCACTTATAGCACCATTCGGTGGAAGATGCTGCCATGACTGCACCGTCGTTGCTGGCGTTGCTCCTGGTGCTGCAGACGCCTGCGACCCGCGTCGATTGGCCCGTGTTCCTCGCGCGCCACGATCTGGTCTGGAACCGTCTTCCCACGGGCTGGGGCGAGAGCGCGTTCATCGGCAACGGCCGCCTCGGTGCCACGATCGATGTCCAAGGAGGCGCGCTCGGGTGGACCATCAACCGCACGGACTTCGTCCACGACCAATCCCGGTTCCCCATCGGGCGCGTCGTGCTGAAGACGACGGGAACGGTGCAGGGGGGCGACGCGCGCTTGACACTCTGGGACGCCGAGGCGAGCGGGACGGTCACGACGGATCGCGGAGCGGTGCGCTGGCGCAGCTTCACGGCGGCGGCGCCGTCCGTGATCGTGATCGTGCTGGAGGGCGGGGGTGGCGAGGGCCACCTCGATCTCGACTGGCTGCCCGCCGAGCCACGGCCGCCGCGCAAGGTGGCCCGGAAGGAAGCCTTCGCACCGGAAGACCTGCATCCGCCGCCGACCGTCACGCGCTCGCCGGCGGGTCTCACGAGCGTGCAGACGTTCATCAATGGCGGGGCGCACGCCGAGTCGATCAGGCGGGCCGGCGCGCGGGTGTTCTACATCGCCATCGGTCGCGGGAACACGGAGCGCGACGCTCTCACCGAGGCTCGCGCGGCGACGAACGAGGCGGCCCGGCTGGGAGTCGCGCGACTGACTGCGGCGCACCGCAAATGGTGGCACGCCTACTATCCGGCGAGCTTTCTCACGTTCCCGGACGCCCGCCTCGAGGCGTACTACTGGATTCAGATCTACAAGCTGGGCTCCGCGATGCGCCCGGACGGGCCGATCCTCGACCTGAACGGTCCCTGGTTCAATGCGACGCCGTGGCCCGCCATCTGGTGGAACCTCAACATCCAGCTCACCTATTCACCGCTGTTCCGCGCCAACCGCCTCGATCTCGCCGAATCGCTGTTCCGCAATCTCGATCAAAGTCGGCAAGCGCTGATCGACAACGTTCCCGCGCGGTTGCGCGGCGATGCCGCGGCGATCGGTCGCAGCTCGGGTCCCGACCTGGTGCGGCCAGTCGACCTGGCAACGGCACAGAGCGACGCCGCGCATGAGGTGGGGGACCTGCCGTGGACGATGTACTACTACTGGCTCCATTACCGCTATCAGATGGACGACCGGATGCTACGCGAGCGCGTCTATCCGCTGCTCAAGCGGGCGATCGGGAATTACCTCGCGTACGTCGAGCGCGGCGACGACGGGCGCTGGCATCTGCCGCCCACGCACTCACCCGAGCTGGCCACGGTGCCGGATGCGAACTACGATCTGGCCTTGTTGCGTTGGGGTCTCGAGACGTTGATCGCCAGCGCCGAGCGCCTCGGGCTCGCCGAACCGCTGCTGCCTCGCTGGCGCGACGTGCTCGCCAACCTCGCGCCGTTTCCCACGGACTCCGCGGGACTGATGGTGGGTCGCGGGCGGCCGTGGCAGCAATCGCATCGCCACTACTCGCACCTGCTCGCGATCTATCCGCTGCGCCTCATCACGCCCGATCGTCCCGATCAGCGGGCACTGATCGAGACGTCGCTCGCCACCTGGGAGCGCGACATCTCGCTGTTCCGCGGCTACTCGTTCACGGGCGGCGCGGCGATGCACGCCCTGCTCGGCCACGGCGACGTCGCGCTCGCACGCCTGAACCAATATTTGGACGCGCCGCGCTACATGGAGCCAAACACCTTCTACGCCGAGGCCGGCCCCGTCATCGAGACGCCGCTCTCGGCCGCCGCGTCGATTCAGGAACTGTTCTTACAGGATTGGGGCGGAGCGCTGCGGGTGTTCCCTGCGGTACCGAGTGGGTGGGCGGACGCCGCGTTCGACCACCTCCGGGCGGACGGGGCGTTTATCGTCAGCGCGCTGCGGCACGGCGGCCGGACCGCCTGGGTCCGCATCGAGAGCCTCACCGCTGAACCCTGCCGGGTGGTCGTACCGGATTGGGATACGGCTGTGGTCCGCGCGCACACAGGTCCAGCGCCGCTCGTGACGCAGCGGGGAGCGGGGGATTTCGTGATCGAGCTTGGCAAGGGAGCGTCCGTGGTGCTCGCCCCGGACGCGGCGGCTCTGCTCCCGGACGTGAACCCTGTGACGCTCCCTTCTGGTCGCAATCCGTTTCCCATCCTAAAGGATGGGCTCGGCACGTCACAACCCTGAGGGGTGTCTGGCTCCTTGTCAGCGGCAGGGCCGAGCCGCGGCCTCGGCCGCGACTCTTCGGGACCATCCTTCGATTGGGACGTGGACTCACCCGACTTGTGGAGCCGCAAAGGCGGGCGCGGCGACGAGCGCGATCGCCCCGCGCAGCCGGGGCAGGCCGCCTCCCGGCGCGGGGACCACCGGGGTCTCCGCCGCCCGGCGGGTGAGTGCCCGTCGCCCGATTTCGGCACGAATGGGCGCTTCGATCAGGTTCCAAGCAGCGGTGATCTCGCCGCCGATGATGATCTGTGCGGGATTGAGCGCGTTGACCATCACCGAAAAACCGAACCCGAGATAGCGGCCGGTTTCCAGCAGTGCGGCGCGGGCGCGCTCGTCTCCCCCGCCGGCGCGGCGTATGACATCGTCCACGGTGACGCTGCTCTGCTGGAGCAGCTCCCGGGCGACGGCGGGCGAAAAGTCGTACCCGAGGTAGCGGGCGACCGTGGCCAGGTTCGAGGTGTGGGCCTCGAGGCAGCCCTGCGCCCCGCACAGGCAGCGCGGGCCGTCCGGGCCGATGGGGATGTGCCCGAACTCGCCCGCCGTGTGTCCGTGACCCCGAACCACCTCGCCGTTGACCACCACGCCTGTGCCCACCCCGTCCGACACCGTCACGTAGACGAAATCGCGGATGCCGCTCCTCCGCTCCCCCGGCCCGAGCCAGAGGTGCGCGAGCGCGCAGGCCGCCCCGGAATTCTCGATGTGTACCGGCAGCCCGGTACGCTCCACCAGGCCGCTGCGGACCTGTACGTCGCGCCAGCCGAGCTGGGGGGCGTTGAACACGCGTCCGCTGCGCCGATCCACCATCCCGGGGATTACGATCCCGATCCCTTCACAGTGAGCTCCCGCCGCGTGGGTTCGGAGCAGGCGGCGAACGCGCATCGCGAGTTCGTCCAACAGCTGCCCTGGGTCGAAAACGGTCCCAAAACTCTCGAGCGCCAGCTGGTTCCCGCCGAAGTCCGAGAGCAACAGGTACGTCCGGCTGAAACGGATATCGATCGCCACGACGAGCCGATCGCGGGTCTGCACGTGCAGCATCTTCGGCCTGCGACCACGTGGGACGTCGGTAAGCGCGCCCTCGTAAACGGCACCTTCTGCCAGCAGCTCCTTGACCAAGGTTGTCACCATGCCACGTCCCACCGCCATGCGGCGGGCGAGATCGGCTCGGGAGATCGGCTGAAACTCGCGCACGAGGTTCAGCAGAATCAGCCGGTTGATCTGTCGGGACGTGGACCGTGTGGCGCGGTTGAAGTCCCGGGGGTTGATCGTTCTCACAATGGTAGGGCTCGGCTCCGGCTCGGAGTGTGGCGTGAGGCACTACCTTGGCGCGCAGCTTGCGCATGCATCGGGGGTGCCGCCGGGACTTAGTTCGAGAGACGAACAAGACAGGTGAGCGCGTGCGTTTGGACGGGAACGGGTTGTCCTGTAGCGAACATTCGCCGCCGCGGAGTGCGTCGTACTCCGCTCCCCATCGCACGCAAGCCGCACCTGTCGCGTCGGCGCCTCGTCGAGGTGGTGCTGGTAGCGGAGTGAGCATGCCTTTCGGCCCGAGCCTGGGCGTCTTGGTCCTCGTCCTCGGTTTGTCGCCGGGGGGCTGGGCGCAAAGCACGCTAAGCGACACGACTGGTCCTCTCAGGCTGGTGGTCAACGCCGATCTCGGGCGGGACACGATCAGCCGCCACATCTACGGCCAGTTCGCCGAGCACCTGGGACGCGACATCTACGATGGATTTTGGACGAAGAGCGGCAGTGGACGCTGGCACCTGCGCGACGATGTCGTCGCTGCGCTCCGCAAAATTCAGGTGCCCAACCTCCGCTGGCCGGGCGGCTGTTTCGCCGATCGCTACCACTGGAAGGACGGGATCGGCGCACCCGAGAGGCGTCCCACGATCGTGAACACCATGTGGGGCAACGTCACCGAAGACAACAGCTTCGGGACGCACGAGTACTTGGAGCTGGTGGATCGGCTCGGCGCCGCGCCGTTCATCGTGGGCAATGTGGGGAGCGGGACGCCGCAGGAGATGGCGGACTGGTGGGAATACGTGAACTTCGACGGCACCAGCCCGATGACGGAGCGGCGGCGGAACAACGGCCGGAAGGCGCCCTGGAACGTCCGGTTCTGGGGCGTGGGCAACGAGAGCTGGGGCTGTGGCGGCAACATGACGCCCGAGTACTACGCCGACGTGTACAAGCGCTTTGCGACTTTCCTGGCCCCGTACGGTCCGGCCCGCCCCTTCCGGATCGCCACGGGCCCCAACTCGGAGGACTATCGCTGGACGGATGTCGTGATGCGCGACGCGGGTCGTATGATCGACGGGCTCGATCTCCACTACTACACCGTCGCCGGCTCGTGGTCCAAGAAGGGCTCGGCCACGGACTTCACCGAGCGGGAATGGTTCGCGGCTCTCGAGAAGGCGCTGCACGTGGAGGAGCTGATCACGCGGCATGCAGCGATCATGGACCGCTACGACCCACCAAAGCGGGTCGCGCTGGTCGTCGGCGAGTGGGGCATGTGGCACGACGTGGAGCCGGGCACGAATCCCGGTTTCCTCTATCAGCAGAACACCCTACGGGATGCGCTCGTCGCGTCGGTTTCGCTCGACGTCTTCAACCGGCACGCCGACCGCGTCCGTATGGCCAACATCGCGCAGACGATCAACGTGCTGCAGGCGATGATACTGACGCAGGGCGAGCGGATGATCCTCACGCCCACCTACCACGTCTTCGAGCTGTACACCGTGCACCACGACGCGACGCTGCTGCCGATCTCGCTCGCAGGAGAGGGGGGACGCTACGAGTACGAGGGTCGGTCCATTCCCGCGGTAAGCGCTTCGGCCTCACGGGACAGAGAGGGCAGGATCCACGTCACCCTTACGAACCTGGATCCGAACCACACCCGGACGGTGAGCGCGGAGCTGCGAGGCGCGCACGTCTCGCGGGCGTCCGGACGGGTGCTGACGGCGGCCGCCATGAATGCCCACAACACGTTCGAGCAGCCGAACACGGTGCAGCCGGAGCCGTTCAACGCGGTGCGCGTCTCGGGCGAGCGACTCAGCGTGGAGCTGCCGCCGAAGTCGGTCGTGCTGCTCGAGCTCCAGTGAGACGACCTTGGGCGATGCTCGTCCTTGTGGCGGCGGTGGGCCCGCGGGCCGCGCCGCTCCACGCGCAGCTCCCGCGGGCTGAGCTGGTCCGCCTCGAGCGCGCGCGGGTCCTCTCCGCCGCGCGGCGAGACCTGGATGAGCCGCCGGTGACCATCACCGCGTTCCCCGCGCCACGCAGTGCCGGTGGCCTGCACGACTACTACTCTGAAGGCGACTACTGGTGGCCGGACCCCCAGAACCCGGACGGCCCCTACGTCCGCCGCGACGGCGAGACCAACCCGGCCAACTTCGTGGCCCATCGAGACGCGCTGCGGCGGCTGAGCCAGATCGTCCCCGCGCTCGTCGCGGCGTACCAGATCACGGGGGACGCGCGGTACGCACGTCATGCCGTCGCGCATCTCGCGGCCTGGTTCGTGGACGCGGGCACGCGCATGAACCCCAGCCTGTTGTATGGCCAGGCGATCAAGGGGCGGGCGACGGGGCGGGGCACCGGCATCATCGACACCATTCACCTGGTGGAGGTCGCGCGGGCCGTCTGGATGCTCGAGCGAATGGGGTACTTGAAGGGCGAGATACTCGCCGGGACCAAGCAGTGGTTCCGCCAGTACCTCGAGTGGATCACCACGCACCCCTACGGCAGCGACGAGCGTCACAGCGGGAACAACCACGCCGCGGCCTGGGCGCTGCAGGTGGCTGAGTTCGCTCACCTGGTCGGCGACGACGCCCAGCTCGAGTCGATGCGCGCGTTCTTCCGGGACATCCTGATCCCGGGTCAGATGGCCCCCGATGGCAGCTTCCCGCGCGAGCTCGCGCGCACCAAGCCCTACGGTTACTCTCTGTTCCAGCTCGACCTGATGGCTATGCTGGCAGAGATCCTGTCCACACCGGTGAGCGATCTCTGGGCGTACACCACGCCGGACGGGCGCGGGATGCGACAGGCGGTCGCGTTCATGTACCCGTTCATCCAGGACAAGCGCACCTGGCCGAAAGCGCCGGACGTCATGTACTTCGACCAGTGGCCGGTCCGTCACCCGGCGCTGCTGTTCGGCGGGCTGGCCCTTCACGAGTCGCGCTACGTGGACTTATGGAAGACGCTCGACCCCGATCCCACCGTGGACGAGGTCGTCCGCAACTACCCCATCCGCCAACCGCTCGTGTGGCGGCGGGAAGGAGCCGACCGATGACGACGCGCCGCGAGTTCCTCGAGACCACCGCCGCCGTGGTAGCCTCCCAGTGGGTGGGTCCGCTCCGGGTGCCGGGCCGCATGCCGCTCGGCTTCTCGACCCTCGGCTGCCCGCGGTGGGACTGGCGCCAGGTGCTCGACTTCGCGGCCGGGCACGACTTCGCCGCTGTCGAGCTGCGCGGGCTCCAAACGCAGATGGACCTCACCCAGGTGCCGGAGTTCGCGCCGGCGCGTCTCGCCGAGGCGAAGCGGCAACTCGCCGAGCACGGGCTCGTCGTCTCCTGCCTCGGCAGTTCGGCCAACATGCACGACATGGATGCCGCCAAGCACGCCGCCCAGCTGGACGACGCACGCCGCTTCATCGACCTGGCGCAGGCACTCGGCGCCCCGTACGTGCGCGTGTTCGGCAACAAGTACGTGGCCGGCGTGTCGCGCGAGGCGATGCTCGCGCATATCGCCCGGGGGCTCCACGAACTAGGTGAATACGCGCGGGGCAAGGGCGTCGCCGTCCTCATCGAGTCGCATGGCGACTTCACGGACTCGCCCGCGCTGCTCGAGATCCTCCAGCAGGCGGACTCGCCGGGGGCGGCGCTGCTGTGGGACGCGCATCATACGTTTGTGTCGGGAAAGGAAGCGCCGGAGGACACGGTGCGGCAGGTCGGGCGCTACATCCGGCACACGCACCTGAAGGACTCCGTGCGCGTGGGGAACGATCGCCGCTACGTGCTCACCGGCACGGGCGAGGTGCCGGTGCGACGGCAGGTCGAGGCCCTCGCGCGTACCGGCTACAGCGGATACTTCAGCTTCGAGTGGGAGAAGCGCTGGCACCCCGAGATCGACGAGCCCGAGGTCGCGATCGCCCAGTTCGCGACGGTGGCGAGCGGATATCTGCGTGATGCCGGGGTGCGCGACGTGCCGGCGCGGTAGCGCTAGGACGGCTCCCCGATCGCCGTCGCCAAAACGGCCTGCGGGGTCCACTGCTCGATCGGTCGCGCGGGGGACAGCCGCCCCCGGCTCATGACCGCCAACCGATGGCACAGCCCGAACAGCTCGGGCAGATAGGAGCTGACGAGCAGCACCGCCTTTCCCTGCGCGGCAGCGCGCGCGACGATCTCGTAGATCTGCGCGCGGCTGCCGACGTCGATGCCTCGGGTGGGCTCGTCCAGGAGGAGCACCTCCGCGTCCTGGTACAGCAGCCTGCCGATCGCCACCCTTTGTTGATTGCCGCCTGAAAGCGTACGCACGGGCTGCCACGGACTGGCCGCCCGTATGCCGAGCGTCTCGATCCACGCCCGAGTCGCGGCGCTCTGGCGCCCGAGATCGAGCCATCCCCCGCGCCGGACGCAGGCGGCCAGCCGGGTCGCCGTGAGGTTGTCGGCGATCGACAGCGGCAGCGCGAGTCCTTCGCGCGTGCGGTCTTCGCTCAGGTACCCGAATCCTTCCGCGAGCCGCTGCGCCGGGTTCGCCCCTTGCACGGCGAGGGTGTGGTCCCGCAGCGTGATCCGCCCGGAGGACGCCGGCTCGAGCCCGAACAACGCGCGCACCAGCTCGGTCCGCCCCGACCCAGCGAGCCCCGCCAGCCCGAGGATTTCCCCGCGTCGCAGCTCGAAGCTCGCATGCCTCACGGTGGGTGGAGCGGCCACGTCCTGCACCGCGAGGAGCACCTCTCCCCCTCCCACCGATGCGGGCGCGCGCTCGGGAAAGACACCTGTCATGGGGCGCCCCACCATCTGCGTGATGAGGTGACTGGTGCTCGTGTCCGCGATACCGCCCGAATCGACGCTGCGGCCGTCGCGCAGTATCGTGTATCGCTCAGCGATCGCCCGGACTTCCTCCAGGAAATGGCTGATGTAGATCACTGCGATCCCTTGGGCGGCGAGTCGCCGGATCAACCCGAACAGACGATCGACATCTTCGCGTTGGAGGCTGCTCGTCGGCTCGTCCATCAGGAGGACGCGCGCGTCGGCCGCCAGCGCACGGCAGATCTCTACCACCTGGCGCGCGGCCAGCGGCAGCTCGCCCACCCGGGCGTCCGGGGCGAGCTCCGGTTGGGCGAAGTGCTCCAGCAGGGCCAGCGCTCGCCGCCGGGCCGCCGCCGCGTCGACCCACCCCCAGCGCGCCGTCTCTGCGCCGAGCAGCAAGTTCTCCGTCACCGAGAGGTGCGGGCACAGCGACAGCTCCTGGTGGATGAGCGCGATGCCACGCCGCCGCGCTGCGAGCGGCGAGGACGGGGCGTACGACCGGCCGGCGACCTGCATCGCCCCGCGATCGGGACGCACCGCTCCCGCGATGATGCTCAGCAACGTGCTCTTCCCGGCGCCGTTCTCGCCGATCAAGGCGTGCACCTCGCCGGCCCGGAGCTCGAGGTCCACTCCGTCGAGCGCCACCGTCGGGCCGAACCGCTTGGCGAGGCCGCGCAGCTGGAGCACCGGACCCACCGCTGCCGCGCTCACGGCTCGCTGAGATAGCGCGCGATTGGGGGATTCACGAACGGCTGGGTGGCCGCGGAGTCGAGGTTCGCCGCCGTAACGAGCATGACGCCGGTGTCGATGAGCCGCTCGACCGGTTTGCCGCGCAGCCGCTCGGCCATCGTCTTCACCCCGAGATACCCCATGCGCATCGGGTTCTGGACCACAACGCCGTCGAGCTGTCGCGCACGGACCGCGTCGATCAAGGTCGCGGCCGCATCGAAACCGACGAACCTGACCTTGCCAGCCAGCCCGATATCCTGTAACGCGAGCAGCATTCCGATGGTCGACGACTCGTTGGGCGTGAAGATTCCCTGCAGGTCGCCGCCGTAGCGATTGAGCAAGTTCTCCGCGGCGCGCTTGGCGGTCTCCCGCGTGGGTCCGGCGTACTGATCGGCCGATACGAGCGTGATGCCGGGGAACCGGGCGCGCAGCTCCTCGAGAAAGCCCCGTTCCCGTTCCGCCGTGCTGGCAGAGCCCTCGGCATAGCGCAGCAGCAGGACCTTGCCCTTGCCGCCGAGCAGTTCGCCCAGCCGGCCCGCGCCCAGCTGCCCGCCCTTGTGGTTGTCGGTGGCGACGAAGCTCACCACGGCGTCCGACTCCAGTCTGGAATCGATGATCACCGTGGGGACCCCGGCGCGCCGGGCCTCTTCGACCGGACGCACCAGCGCGCGGTCGTCGAGCGGCGCCAGCACGATGCCTTGCACGCCCTGGCTGAGAAACCCCTCCACCACCTGAATCTGCTGCTCGCGGTCGTCTTCGCGGAGCGGCCCCTTCCAGATGATGTTCACCGCAGCCCCCTGGGCCGAGAGCTCGCGCGCCGCCTGGATCGCTCCGGCGTGGATGCTCTTCCAGAATTCATGAGTCGTTCCCTTGGGGATCACCGCGATCGTCAGCGCGCGCTCGGCGCCGGCCTGGCCGCCGCGCTGCCGCGAGCCGGACTGACCGCACCCGGAGATACACAGGGCGGCGAACAGGATGGCGGGCGCCTTCCGCGTCATGGCTCCTCCATTAGCAGGACGTGGACCGTCTGGGGACCGTGCACCCCCATCACGAGCGTCAGCTCGATGTCGGAGGTACGTGACGGTCCCGTGATGAACGTGATCACGTGGCTGGCGACGCCCCCCCCCGGCTGCCGCACCCGGGCGAGGGCCTCGCCCAGCGAATCGCAGATGCAACGGGCGGACAGCAGTGCCACGTGGATCGGTGGGACGAGCGACACCAGCCGACTCAGCTCGCGGGCCGACTCCAGCACGAGCGTGCCGGTCTCGGCGATGCCCCACTGCGCCGTGGTGACGCCCGCGTCGCACGCGAACAGCTGGTCGCGCGAGAGGTGCTCGAGTCGCTCGAGCGAGAAGCCGGCTCCGAGCGTGCGCAACAGCCGCTGGACCAACGGGGCGTCAGAGCCGACCACGCGACGGGCAGCTGCGACCGTCAGGATGCGGGCCAGCGAGGCTCCGGCCTCCGCCTCGCCGGACACGACGGTGCACTGCGCGCCGGCGGCGGCGAGCTGCTCGGTGAAGGTCCTCACCCCCTGACCCCCTCTCCCTGCGGGAGAGGGGGAACTCAGAACATCCCCCCTCTCCGGAACGGAGAGGGGGCCAGGGGGTGAGGGCCCGCGAGCCAGGTTCTCCCGCACCGCGCGCAGGATGTCTCGCCGGGCCGCGTCGCCGTCGATCACGGTGCCGCCGGGTCGCGCAGCCGGGCCCGCCACTGCTCGCGAAAACTGTGCGGCGCGAGGGGGCGAAGGTCGCGCCACTTGGTCCACGCTCGCAGCGGTGGCAGGATCCCGAGGGTCCGCACGCCGCGCACCAGCCACTCGAACAGGCGGGGCCGCGCCATCACCGCCGCATACGCCGAGAACGCGAGGCGCTCGAGAGCGCCCCCGGAGCCTGCCCGACGCTCCACCACCTGGGCGCGCAGATGGAGCAGCACCGCCGGGATGTCGATCTTGACGGGACACACGTCCCGGCAGGCGCCGCACAGGCTCGAGGCGTAGGGGAGCGCGCTCGATTGCGCGAGGCCGAACAGCTGCGGGGTCACGATCGCGCCGATCGGACCGGGATAAACCGACCCGTACGCATGGCCGCCGATCTGCCGGTACACCGGACACGCGTTGAGGCACGCGCCGCAGCGAATGCAGGCGAGGGACTGGCGGGTCAGCGCGGACGCCAGCATGCGGGACCGGCCGTTGTCCATCACCACGATGTCCAGCTGCTCCGGTCCCTCGTCCTCCGGGCGACGCTTCGTACCCGTGATCAGCGACTGATACGCCGTCAGCACCTGGCCGGTGCCGGATCGTGGCAGTAGCTGCAGGAAGACTTCCAGGTCGGCGAAGCGCGGGATCACCTTCTCGATCCCCATGAGGGCGACGTGGGTGCGCGGCAGACTGGTCGTGAGGCGCGCGTTCCCCTCGTTCTCGAGGATCAGGATCGTCCCGGTCTCCGCGACGGCGAAGTTGACGCCCGAGATGCCGAGATCCGCCTCGGCGAACCGACGGCGCAGCGCCTGCCGGGCAGCGGCCGCCAGCGTGGCGACGTCGTCGGAGAGTTCGATGCCAAGCTTCTCGGCGAACAGCGCTGCGATCTGGGCCTTGGTCTTGTGAATGGCAGGGACCACGATGTGCGATGGCGTCTCACCGGCGAGCTGGACGATGTACTCGCCCAAATCGGTCTCGACCGGCTCGATGCCGCGCCGGGCCAGCCGCTCGTTCAGGTGGATCTCTTCCGACGCCATGCTCTTGCTCTTGACCACCGAGCGGGCACCGCGCTGCTCGGCGATGCGGCCGATGATCTCGCACGCCTCGGCGGCGTCGCGCGCCCAATGCACCCGAGCGCCGGCGCGCTCGGCGTTCGTCGTGAATTGCTCCAGGTAGCGGTCCAGGTGCAGCAGCGTCTCGTCCTTGATCGCGCGCGCCCGGTCCCGCGCGCCCTCCCAATCCGGAACCGTGGCCAGCGCCGCCCGCCGCCGTTCGGCGAACAAATCCGTGGCCTGGCGCAGGGCGCCGCGCAGCTGCCCGTCGGCCAGGGCCGTGCGTGCGTCGCGGTCGAAGCTAGCGGCCATGTGGTCCCCCCCTCGCCTCCCGGGAGGCAAGGACTTCCGCCAGGTGCAGGGCACGGACGGACGACCCGCGGCGCGAGAGGCGACCGCCGATCTGCATCAAGCAGCCGGCGTCGCCGGACACCACGGCGTCCACGCCCGCCCGCTCGATCGCGTCTACTTTTTCGTCCAGCATCGCCACCGAGACCTCCGGGTATTTCACCGCAAACGTGCCCCCGAAGCCGCAGCACGTCTCCGCGTTCGGCAACTCCACCAGCTCCGCCCCCTTCACGTGGCGCAGCAGGCGGCGCGGCTCGTTGCGGATTCCCAGGTCGCGGAGGCCGTGACAGGCATCGTGCCAAGTGAGCCGCCCGGAAAAGGCGGCACCCACGTCCTCCACGCCCAGGCAGTTGACCAGGAAGGCGCTGAGCTCGTGCGTCCGCTGCGCCAACTGCCGCGCCCGCGTGCGCCAGTCCTCGTCCTCAAACAGCTGCTCGTAGTGGTGTAGCATGGCGGTGCACGACCCGGAGGGGCTGACAATCGCGTCGGCTCCACTGGATTCGAAGATCTCGATGAGCCGCCGCGCCAGCGAGCGCGCCTCTCGACGGTACCCGGTGTTGAATGCCGGCTGCCCGCAACACGTCTGGCGCTCGTCGAACCCGACCGTGCATCCCAGCCCCCGGAGCAGCTCGACGGCGCTCACCGCCGCCGCCGGCCAGAACTGATCCGCGAGACAGGTCACGAACAGCGAGACGCGCACCCCGGCCCACCTCCCCGTCCGTCTCCCGGATTAGAGGGTGACGACGCCCTTCACGTAATCCGGCGCATGGTGGTCGCCCGCGAAGGCGCGCGGCACCCGTTCGAGCGACGGGTAGCGATGCGTGATCAGCGACGCGACGTCCACGCTCCCGCGCTCGATCAGTCGCAGCGCGCCGACGTACGTGGACGGCCGGCCGTCGCGCTCGAACCCACCGGAGGCGCCGACCGGTGACAGCAGCGTCGGCTCGAGGAACTGCAGCTGGTTGAGCAGGCTCAGGTCCACCCCCGCGTGGCCGTGCCCGTACAAGAGAACGGTCGCCTGCTTCCGGATGAGCGCCGGGATGGTCGCGAACACCTGACCGGATCCCGTGGCCTCGATCAACAGCTCGGCACGGCGCCCGCCGGTTCGCTCGTGCACCACCTCGACCGGGTCTCGGGCGGCGGGGTCGATCGTTTCCGCGCCGAACCGCTCGGCGAGCGCGCGCTTCCGCGCGTTGGGCTCGCTGACGAGCAGTACCCCCTCGTAGCCCAGCACGTTGCGCAGATACTGCACCCAGAGGAGGCCCGCGGGACCCGCCCCGCAGATCACGGCACACCGGACCCGCTCCCCCCGTCCTCCCCCGTCTCTCCCCGTCCCACCGGGCCCGCTCTGCATCGTGTAGCGCGCCTGCGTACGGGTGAGCACGTCCGCGCAGTGCGCCACGCAGCCCAGCGGCTCGCTCAGCGCGGCGGCGGCGGCGTCCAGGTCGGAGTCGATGCACACCGCGTTCACCGCCGGGATGGTCAGATACTCGGCGAACCCGCCCGGCAGGCCGGTGATGCCGTGCTCGCGATACAGCTCGCACTGATGGGAATCGCCACTGGCGCAGTACTCGCAGCGGGGCGCACGCGCCTCGCTCACGCAGTTCCTGCCCTGATCGACCACCACCCGGTCCCCGCGAGACAGGTCACGCACGTCCGCCCCCACCGCTTCGACCACGCCCGCGATCTCGTGTCCCAGGATCTGCGGCGCGTCGGTGAGCGGGATCGGCCGTCCCCGCGCGTCGCGGTTGTAGTTCGCGTGCCCGGCGAAGATGTGCAGGTCGGTGCCGCACAACCCCACCGCCGTGACGCGTACCAGCACCTCGCGGGGCTCCGGGGACGGGCAGGGGACATCGCCCACTTCGATCCGGCCGACGTCGACGAGAACGGCCGCTTTCACGGCAGGATGGTGGAGGTTGGTGGAGGTTGGTGGAGGTTGTGGGGGTTTGCGCCTCCAGAACCTCCGGTACCTACAGAACCTCCACCGACCTGCAGTACAACCACCGAGGCGATAGTGCTGGGTGGCACAGTGGGGAGCCGTACGGCGAGGCCCGAGTCGCGCTCGATGGGAAGCGGCTTTCCGTCGGCGAGCAGGTACGCGCGCAGCGGCTGCTCGTTCACTCCGGTAAGCTCCAGCCTGCCGTTCTTCGGCCAGTCGAAGACGTGGGCATACACCCTGCCGCGCTTGACGGTGTAGCGGCCCCACAGCGGCATTCCGTACGGGCTCACCGCCGTTCCGTAGATGGCCTCGCCGTTGGTTTTCATCCAGTCGCCCATCTCGCGCAGCCGCCACACGATCGGTGCGGGGATCACCCCTTCGGCCGTCGGCCCCACGTTCAGGAGGAAGTTGCCGCCCTTCGAGGCGACGTCGATCAACGTCCGGAGCAGTGTACGCGTGTCCTTCCAGTCGTCGTCGTAGGACTTGAAGCCCCAGGTGTCGTTCATTGTCATGCACGTCTCCCAATCGACGCCCGGGAGCCCCTCGGGTGGAACCTGCTGCTCGGGCGTCCCGAAGTCGCCGAGATCGACGTGTCCCTCCTTGTTGAGTCCACTCAATCCCTGACGCGAGTGGCCCACGCGGTTATTGACGATGAGGCTCGGGCGGATCGCGCGGACGTAGTTGTACAGGTCCCGCCCCCGCTCGTCGGTCCAGTCCGCGATCCACTCGCCGTCGAACCACAGCACGTCGATGGAGGGATATTGGGTGAGCAGCTCCTTGATTTGCGGCTTCATGTACGCGTCGACGTAGCGCCCGAAGTTGGGGTTGCTCCAGGTGCGTGAGTTGTAGTCGGGGTAGTTCGGCCCCTGGGCGTCCGTGTGGTGCCAGTCCATGATCGAATAGTAGACCCCGAACCGGAGGCCGGCCCGATGGGCCGCCTCCGACAGCGCTTTGATGGCGTCCCGCTGGTACGGCGTTGCGTCCATGATGTCGTAGGATGAGACCTTCGAGTCGAAGATGGCGAAACCGTCGTGGTGCTTGGACGTGATGATGATGTACTTCATTCCCGCCTCCTGGGCGATGCGCACCCACTCGTCGGCGTCGAACCGGGTGGGGTTGAAGCGATGAACGTATTTCTCGTAGTCGAGGATCGGAATGTGGGCCCGGCTCATGATCCACTCACCGATGCCGCGGATCCGCTCTCCATGGTAGGTGCCGGCGGGCACGGCATACGCGCCCCAGTGGATGAACATCCCAAACCGGGCGTCGCGCCACCACTCCATGCGGGTGTTGCGCTGGGCGGGGGATTCGGGCGCCTGAACCTGCATGAGCGCTGCCAAGAGGACTACGTGACTGATCGCCATACGGTGCTCCAAGAGTTGTGGAGGTTGGTGGAGGATGGTGGACGTCTCCACCATCCTCCACTAACCTCCCTTCCACACCGGCCCGTCCGGATACGCGTATGCGGCCATGCTTTCGGGACGCATCGTGATGCTGTAGCCGGGGGCGGTGGGCGGCATGTAGTGGCCGTCGCGAATGACCACGGGATTCACGAAGTGCTCGTGCAAGTGGTCCACGTACTCGACGACGCGGTCCTCGAGCGACGCGCTGACGCACAGATAGTCGAAGATCGCGAGGTGCTGCACGTACTCGCACAGCCCGACCCCGCCGGCATGGGGGCACACGGGAATCCCGAACTGGGCCGCGAGCAGCAGCACGGCCAGCACCTCATTGACGCCGCCCAGCCGGCAGCTATCGACCTGGCAGAAGCGGATCGCGCCCGCCTGCATGAGCTGCTTGAAGACCACGCGATTCTGGCACTGCTCTCCGGTCGCAACGCCGATGGGCGCGACAGCCCGGGCGATCGTGGCGTGGCCGAGCACGTCGTCCGGGCTGGTCGGCTCCTCGATCCACCAGGGATCGAACCGCGCCAGCTCGCGCATCCAGGCGATCGCCTGGCCCACGTCCCACACCTGGTTGGCGTCGAGCATGAGCTTCCGGTCCGGCCCGATCTCCCGCCGCACCAGGGCGGCCCGTCGCACGTCGTCCTGAAGATCGCGCCCCACCTTGATCTTGAAGTGCCGCCATCCCCGCTCGACCCCCTCGCGGCACAGCCGGCGGATCTTCTCGTCGGAATACCCGAGCCAGCCCGCCGAGGTGGTGTAGGCGGGGTAGCCGCGACTTTGCAGCTCCTGCTCCCGCCGGGCGCGGGTGGGAGCGTGCTTTCGCAGTATCGCCAGCGCGTCCTCGGGAGTGAGGGCATCGGTCAAGTACCGGAAGTCGATGCAGCGGACCAGCTCCTCGGGGCTGAGCGCCGCGAGCAGCTTCCAGAGCGGCTTGCCTTCCACCTTGGCGTAGAGGTCCCACACGGCATTCACGACGGCGGCCGTCGCGAGGTGCAGCACTCCCTTCTCCGGTCCCACCCAGCGCAGCTGGGAATCGCTCGTCAGGCGCCGCCAGAACCGCGCCATGTCGGCCTTGATCCCCTCCAGCGTCAGCCCCTGCACGAACGGCGCGAGCGATCGGATCGCGGCGACGCACAGCTCGTTCCCCCGCCCGGGGGTGAAGGTGAGGCCGTGTCCTTCCAGACCGTCCGAGCGGTCGGTGCGCAACACCGCATAGGCCGCCGAGTAGTCCGGGTCGGGGCTCATGGCGTCGGACCCGTCCCGCTCTCGCGACGTCGGGAACCGGATGTCGAAGGCGTCGACGCGGGTGATCGTGGTCGGCATCAGCCCTCCGTCACATGGCGGTGAAGCCGCCGTCGACCGGGAGCGCGATGCCGGTCACGAAGGAGGCCTCGGGCGAGACGAGCCACAGCGCGGCGGCGGCGCACTCCTCGGCCGTGCCGAGGCGGCCCATCGGTTGGGCGGCGCTGTACTCCGTCCAGGCAGCCGCCGGCTCGGGGCTAGCGTCCGCGAAGCGGCGCAGCATGGGCGTGTCGATGATCCCGGGGCAGAGCGCGTTCACACGGATGCCGCAGGTGGCGTAGTCGAGCGCCAGCGCCTTCGCCAGCAGCACGACGGCGCCCTTGGAAGCGCAGTACGCCGGCGAGTCGCGCTGAGCCACGAGCCCGGTCTTGCTCGCGGTGAACAGAATCACGCCGCCCTCCGGCTGCCGCGACATGATCGGGATGGCATGCCGGGCCGCGTAGAGCGGGCCCTTCACGTTCACTTCCAGCACGCGGTCGATTTCCTCGTCGGAGCTGTGGGGGAGCAGCTTCGGGAGATTCACGCCGGCGTTACAGAACAGGATGTCGAGGCGGCCGTACCGCTCGACGCAGAGGTCGATCATCCGCTCGTTGTCGGTGCGGCGGCTCACGTCGGTGCGGATGAAGCAGGCCGTGCCGCCCGCCTGCACGATCGCGCTCGCCACGGCGGCTCCCTCGGCGTCCTGTATGTCCGCCAGCACGACGCGGGCGCCCTCCTGCGCGAAGCGGAGGGCGCTGGCCCGGCCGATGCCCGTGCTGGCGCCGGTCACGACGGCCGTCTTCTCCTTAAGGAGCATGTGAGCGGTAGGCACGCAACCGCTGGCGCGCCGAGCCGAGCCCGTCGATGCCAAGCTCTACCGCGTCGCCGTCTGCCAGGTAACGTGGCGGGCTCTGGCCCAATCCCACGCCCGCGGGTGTACCGGTGGAGATGATGTCCCCGGGCAAGAGCGTCATGAACTGGCTGATGTAACTGACGAGCGTCGGTACGTCGAAGATGAGCTCGCGGGTCGAGCTGCATTGCTTCATTTCGCCGTTCACCTTGAGCCACATCGGGAGGTCGTGCACGTCCGGAATCTCGTCCGGCGTGGCGAGAAACGGTCCCAGCGGCGCGAAGCTGTCGCAGCTCTTGCCCTTCACCCACTGGCCACCGCGCTCCAGCTGGAACGACCGCTCGGAGTAATCGTTGTGGAGCAAGTAGCCGGCGATGTGCTCCCCCGCCTTGTCCCGCTCCACGTACGCGGCGCGGCGCCCGATCACGACCGCCAGCTCCACTTCCCAGTCCACCTTGGTGCCATTCTTGGGAATGATCACGTCGTCGTTCGGGCCGGTGATGGCGCTCGTCGCCTTGAAGAACAAGACCGGCTCGTCTGGAACCGCCATCCCGGACTCGCGCGCATGGTCGCGGTAATTGAGGCCGACGCACACGATCTTGCTCGGTCGGCTCAGCGGCGGCCCCAGCCGGACGCCGTCCGGCACGACCGGCGCACCGCGACCTTCCTGCACGACCCACTGTGCCAGCCGCTCGAGCCCATCCGACGCGAAGAACGCCTCATCGTAATCGGCACTTTCCCCCGCGAAGCCCGATGCGTCGATGCGCCTCCCATCGGGCAGGATCACTCCGGGTCGCTCCCGGGCAGGTGCGCCGAAGCGGATGAGCTTCATCGCTTACATCTTCAGGGTGACGAAGCCGCCGTCGATCGCGTAGTTGCTGCCCGTGATGAACGCCGCCGCGTCGGAGCAGAGAAACAGGGCGAGCTCGGCGATCTCCTCCGGCCGGCCCATCCGGCCGATCGGCTGGCTGCGCGACAGCTCCTCGAACATCTCGCGCTCCCGGCCCGGATAGTGCTTGGCGAGGAAGCCGTCCACGAATGGGGTGTGGACCCGGCCCGGGGCGATGGAGTTGCAGCGGATCTTGTGGGCGACGTAGTCGCGGGCGACCGAGTACGTCATCGTCAGCACGGCACCCTTGCTCATCGAGTAGGCAAACCGATCGGGTATGCCGACCGTGGCCGTGACCGAGGCGATGTTGAGGATGACACCGCCGCGCTGTTTCAGCGCGGGGACGGCCGCCTTCATGCAGTTGTACACGCCTTTGACGTTCACGGCGTAGAGGCGATCGAAGTCATCTTCCGACGTCTGCTCCACGTTGCCTACGTGCGCGATCCCGGCACTGTTCACCAGGATGTCCAGCGTGTCGAACCGTGAGAGCACCGCCTGAAAGGCGCGCTGCACGTCGAGCTGGCGACTCACGTCACACGGTACGGCGGCGGCAGCCCCCCCGGCCCCCCCGGCCCCCTCGCCCTTCCCGGCGTCGCACGCTGCGATCTCGCGCACCGTTTCCGCCGCGGCGCCCTCGACGATGTCCACCACGGCAACCCGCGCGCGCGCTCGCGCGAAGCGCAGCGCAATGGCTCGCCCGATCCCGGACCCGCCCCCGGTGACGATCGCGACCTTGCCCTCGAGCTCGGTCACACTCTGTAGACGCGCTTGGCGTTGTCAGCGAAGAAACCAGTTCGCTCCGCCGCGCTCCACCCTGCGGTCTCGAGCTCGGTCACAGTCTGTAGACGCGCTTGGCGTTGTCAGCGAAGAAACCAGTTCGCTCCGCCGCGCTCCACCCTGCGGTGAAACGGTCGGTGAACCCGTACCAGTCGCAGTACCTGCCCGCCAGGGTCAGCACCGGCCAATCACTCCCGTACATCACCCGCTCGGTCCCGAAACACTCGACGACCGCGGTGGCGTAGGGGACCAGCTCTTGCTCGCGCCAGCCGGCCGGCTCCGCCTCGGTCAGCAGCCCGGACAGCTTGCAGCACACGTTCTCGTGGGCGGCGAGACGCGCCATGTCCGAGCGCCACGGCTCCAGCCGTCCCGTCCGGATGGCCGGTTTGCCGCAATGGTCGAGCACGAAGCGCGTGTCGGGACATTGACGCACCAGATCCGCGACGTCGCGCAGCTGGTCGTGCGTCGCGCAGAGATCGAACGTTAGCCCGCGACGGCCGACCGTCTGGACCCCGAGCACGAACGCCGGCTGCAGGCAGAATCCGGCGGGCTGTCCCTGGATGTTGTGACGGATGCCTTTGACCTTGGGCGAGCGCGACAGCCCATCGAGCGTCTGTTCAAGCCCCCAACCCCCGGCCCCCGACCCCTGCGTAAGATCCGCGAAGGCGACGATGCCGGCGACGCACAGGTCTTCCTCCCCCTCCCGCACCATACGCTCCACGCGCTGCACTTCGCGCCGCGCTTGCTCGGGCCGACAGTTGGCCTCCACGAACACGACCTGGGGGAGGGACCCGCCTACCTCCCGGGCGGCCGCCGCGTAATCCGACGGACGGAACGCTCGCCGGATGGACGGCAGCGCTGCGAGCCACGGATAGTCCAGCTCGGCCGGGTCCCAGAAATGCACGTGGGCGTCGACTATCCGCACCCCGCGACCCCGCGCTCCGACTTCCGCGTTTGTCCGTTCCGCCTTCCGCGTTCCGCGTTCACGTCGCCCACCCCGCCCGCAACCGGTCGAGCGCGACGGCCAGCACGATGATCCCGCCGATGATGATCTCCTGAATGTAGTTGGGCCACGCCATCTGCTGGCAGCCGTTGCGCAAGAACGCCATGATGAGCGCGCCGACCACCGAGCCGAACACGCTGCCCTCGCCGCCCTGCAGGCTGCCGCCGCCGATCACCACCGCCGCAATCACGTCCAGCTCGGTGCCGATCGCGACCGTGGGGTCTCCCTGCCGCAGCCGCGACAGCTGCATCACGCCGGCCAGCCCGAACAGCAGGCCGGCGGAGCCGTAGATCACGAGCTTGAGCCGGTCGGTCGCGATGCCGCAGGCGCGCGCCGCCAGCTCGTTCGACCCGAGCGCGAACACCCGCCGCCCGAACACGGTGCGGCGCAGCACGGTCGCCGTGAAAACCGCGAGGGCGAGCGTGATCCACACCCCGGTCGGGAGCACCATCCAGGGGTGACGCGGAAACGTGACCAGCAGATCGTTGAGCCACGTCGGCGGGACGTTCACCGTCTGCTCGTGCGCTAGCCACTTCGCGACGCCGCGGGCGATGCCAAGCATCCCGAGCGTGGCGATGAACGGCACGACGCGCAAGCCGGTGATGAGGAGGCCGTTCGCGAGCCCCACGAGCCCGCCGGCGAGCACCGCCGTCCCCAGGGCCGTCGCGGGCGACCAGCCCGCGGCAATCGTGAGCGCGGCCACGACGCCGGTCAGCGCGATGGTCGCGCCCACCGACAAATCGATTCCCCCACTGACGATGACGATCGTCATCCCGATGGCCCCAAGGGCGACGATCACCGTTTGCGAGAGGACGATCCGCAGATTGAACGGCGAGAGATACCGCGCCGGCGCGTCGGTGAGCAGCGCGAACACGGCGACCACCAGCACCAGCGCGAGCGCCGGGCCCAGCCGCGCGAGCGAGGAGCGCACGGCGTCCGGTGCCACGAGCAGCCGTTCCGAGATCGCCAGCTCTGCCCGCCTTTACAAGGTTCCGCGCTTCAGCTCCGCCACGGCATAGTCGCACGCGCGCGCGGTGAGGGCCATGTAGGTGATCGACGGATTCACGCACGACGTGCTGGCCATGCAGGCACCGTCCGTCACGAACAGGTTGGGCACGTCGTGCGCCTGGTTGTACCCGTTGAGCACCGACGTCTTGGGGTCGCGCCCCATGCGCGCGGTTCCCATCTCGTGGATCGCGAACCCGGGCTCGGCGCCGAGCTCCCCGCCGCCCCTGTAGGCATCGTGCGTCCGGACGTTTTTACAGCCCGCCGCTTCGAGCATCTCCGCGGCCGACGCCGCCATGTCTTTCCGCATCGCCAATTCGTTGTCACCCCACGTGCAGTGGATCTTGAGGAGGGGGATACCGAAGTCGTCCGTCTTGTCGGAGAGCTCCACGTAATTGTCCTCGCGCGGCAGGCACTCACCGAACCCCGTCATGCCCATCGACCAGCGGCCGGGGTCGTGCAACTTGCGCTTGAGCTCGACCCCGAACCCGCGCTCGCCACCGCCGCGTCCCCAGCTCTGCCGGCTGGCGCCGCCCTGGTAGCCGAAGCCTCGCACGTAATCGACCCGGCGGGACGCGTCGTCTCCCAGGTTACGGAACCGCGGGATGTAGATGCCGTTCGGCCGATTGCCCTGGTAGTAGTGGTCGAGCAGTCCCTCGATGCTCCCGCTCGCACCGGCCAGGAAATGGTGGTCCATCAGATAGTGGCCGAGCACGCCGCTCGAGTTGGCGAGCCCGTTGGGGAAGCGCGGCGACGTGGAGCTGAGCAGCAGGCGCGTGGTGGCGAGCGTGGAGGCGCAGAGAAAGACGACGCGCGCCTCGTATTCCCGAGCTTGTTTCGTGACCACGTCCACGACGCGGACGCCCGTCACGCGGTTCTTGGCGGCGTCGTAGATCAGCGAGTGCGCCACGCTGTTCGGCAGGATAGTGACGCGCCCCGTGGCGCGCGCCGCCGGCAGCGTGGACGACTGGCTCGAAAAGTACGACCCGGTCGAGCAGCCGCGCTCGCACGGGCCGCAGTAGTGGCACGGCAGCCGGCCGTTCAGCGGCTGCGTGAGAATCGCCACCCGCCCGATGGTCACGTGCCGGTCCGGAAACGCCCGCTCGATCCCCCCCTTCACGAGGTTCTCGCCGGCGTTCATCTCCATCGGGGGCTGGAACTCGCCGTCGGGGAGCTGCGCCAGGCCCAGCTTCTCGCCGCTCACGCCGATGAACCGCTCCACGTAGCTGTACCACGGCGCGATGTCGGCGTAGCGGATCGGCCAGTCCACGCCGTGCCCGTCGCGCAGGTTGGCCTCGAAGTCGAGATCGCTCCAGCGGTACACCTGGCGTCCCCAGATGAGCGACTTGCCGCCGACCTGGTCGCCCTGGATCCAGGTGAACGGCTTGTCCTCGACGTAGGGGTTCTTCGCGTCCTTGAGGAAGAAGTGCTTGTTCGATTCGCGGAACTGACCCGTGCGCGCCTGGATGGGGTACTCCTCGGCGCCCTTGGTTCCCACCGAGAGTCGCGCGTCGCGCAGCGGCAGCTCCCAGCTCGGCTTGTGCTCCGTGATGTAGTCCTTGCGGTGCACGACGTCGCGCCCGCGCTCGATCATCAGCGTGCGCAGGCCCTTCTCCGTGAGCTCCTTCGCCGCCCACCCGCCGGTGATCCCGGAGCCGACCACGATGGCATCGTACGTGATCATGACCAGGCCCTCCCGACGGACGTGTACGGAATGTCGCCGCGGTACGCCCCGAACGGACTGGGGTGCAGCTCCTGCGCGGCACCGACCTGGGACGTGTAGTAGCCGACCAGGGTCAGCTCCTTCATCCGGCGGAAGAACCACGTCTCCGGAGGGGGCGCCCCCGCTCCGGAGACGGGATACGCCGCCTCGTCCAGCTCGGTGAGCAGCGTGATTTGCTGGGCGGGCGCGCACGCGAGGAAGGCCTTTCCCTGTTGGGATCGCGCCCGTGCATCGACGTCCGCCAGGCCCGCCAGGAAGCGGTCACGCTCGGCGGTCGGGTAGTGATCGCTGAGCAGCGTGTCGACGAAGCGGTGCACTCCCGCGGCGCGGGCACCAGGTGTGTCGGTACGGGGGATGATGTGCTCCGCCATGACGGCGACCAGCTCTAGCTGGCTCGGGCTCAAGGTACGCGGCGCCCAACCTTGCGCCGTCGCCCAGGCGCGGCGCGTGGCCGCGTCGAGCACGCCCGCCATGGTGGGTGCGGAGATGACGCCCCCGAGTAGCACCGCTACCCGCGCGAGCGCCTCGCGTCGAGTGATCTCGCCGTTGCTTTCGCTCATTGTCGTGCCTCTTTGAAGAGAATGCCGCGGGTCGCTCCGCCAATCTGCGCGGGCTCGAGCCGCGGGACAAGAACGTGAATGATGATCCAGGCTGTGACGTAGGCGAGGCCGCAGACTACGAAGATCGGCGCGTAGTCGTTCCCGTTGGCCTGGAGGATCCGGCCGGTGACCCGCTGGAACAGTACACCCCCCATCGCTCCCGCGAACGCCCCGATCCCGACCACGGACCCGACCGCCTGCCGCGGAAACATGTCGCTGGCCAGGGTATAGACGTTGGCGGACCACGCCTGGTGGGCCGCCGCGGCGACGCTCACGATCAGCACGGCGATCCACAAGCTCTTGGCCAGCGGCGCGAGCGCCGTCGGCACGATCAACAGGGCCATCGCGAGCATCGCCGTCTTGCGCGCGCGGTTCACCGTCCAGCCGTGCTTGATCAGGGCACTCGAGAGCCACCCCCCGCCGATCGATCCGGCGTCCGCCACGAGATACACCACGATCAGCGGCAGCGCGAGCTGTGCCAGCTTGATGCCGTACCTGGTGTCGAGAAATTTCGGGAGCCAGTACAGGTAGAACCACCAGATGGGATCGGCCAGCAGTTTTCCCACCGCGAACGCCCAGGTCTGCCTCGCGCCGAGCAGCCCGATCCATGGAATTGCCGCCACCGCCGACTCTGCCGGATCGCTGCGGATGTGGGCCAGTTCGGCGCCGGAGACTTTGGGGTGGGTCTCCGGGCTGCGGTACAGGGCGAGCCACAGCACCAGCCACACGAAACCGACCGAGCCGGTCGCGATGAAGGCCCAGCGCCACCCCCACGTGAGCGCGATCCAGGGAACGACGAGTGGGGTGATGATCGCGCCCGTGTTGGTGCCCGCGTTGAAAATGCCCGCGGCGAGGGCGCGCTCCCGTTTTGGGAACCATTCCGCCACGGTCTTGATCGCCCCGGGGAAGTTGGCGGATTCGCCCAGCCCGAGCAGCGCCCGCGCGGCCGAGAACCCCGCCGTGGTGCGGGCGAAAGCGTGGCCGATCGCGGCGACGCTCCACGCGACGACGGCGACCGCGAAGCCGCGCCGCACGCCCACCCGGTCCAATAGCCTGCCCGCGGCCAGGAATCCGAAGGCGTACACCAGGCTGAACCAGGACACGACGTCGCCGTACTGCGACTCGGACCAGTGCAGCTCGCGCTGCAACGTGGGTGCGAGGATGCCGAGCACCTGGCGGTCGACATAATTGATCGTCGTGACCAGGAACAACAGCGCACACACGGTCCAGCGGTAGCCGAATCGCCGCGGCGCGACTGGATTGCTCATCGCTCGCTTCGCTCCAGCGCTTCCCACAGTCCCTGCAGGTACATCACGCCGAGCGCGCGATCGTACAGGCCGTAGCCGGGGCGTCCCGTCTCGCCCCAGATCATGCGGCCGTGATCGGGGCGCACCGGGCCCGCGAATCCGGCATCCCTTAAGGCGCGCAACACCTGGAGCAGGTCCACGCTGCCGCTCGCGGACGGGTGGGCGGTCTCGTGGAACCGGCGCGGGCCCGTGATGCGGATGTTGCGGCAGTGCGCGAAGTGAATGCGGCCCAGGTCGCCGAGCCGGCGTGCCATGGCCGGCAGGTCGTTCTCGGGGCTCGCACCGAGCGAGCCGGTGCAGAAGGTCACGCCGTTGGCCGGGCTGTCGACCAGCGCGACGAGCCGCTCGAGGGCGGCCGCGTTCGTAATGATTCGCGGCAGCCCGAAGATGGGCCAGGGAGGATCGTCCGGGTGGATCGCCATCCGCACACCCGCCTGGTCGGCGACCGGCACGACGCGCTCGAGGAAGTACGCGAGATTGTCCCACAGCCGCTCCGCGTCCACCGCGCGGTAGGCCGCGAGCAGCGCCTGCAGCTCGCCCGCCCCGTAGGCCGCGGCCCACCCCGGCAGCTCTCCCGTGCCGCGCGACAGGTCGATGGCGGCGAGCGCACGATCGTCGTACGCCAGCGCCGTCGAGCCGTCGGGTAGTCGGTGGGCGAGGTCGGTGCGCGTCCAATCGAACACGGGCATGAAGTTGTAGCACAACACCGGCACCCCGAGCTCCCCCATGCTCCGGACGCTGGTGCAGTAGTGCTCGATCAGCCGGTCACGAGCGGGCCGGCCCAGCTTGATGTCTTCGTGGACGGGGATGCTCTCCACGACGGCGAAGCACAGCTCGGCGTCCTCGATCTGTCCCTTCAGGGTGCCGAGCCGCTCGCGTCGCCACGGGTCGCCGACCGGCACGTCGTACAGGGCGCTCACGACGCCCCGGACCCCCGGGATCTGACGGATGTAGGCGAGCGGAATCGGGTCCGTCGGGCCGAACCAGCGAAAGCTCGGGATCACGCGCGCAGCAGCTCCTCGACTTCCCCCACGCTCACGCGGCTGAAGTCACCGGGCACAGTGAGCTTCAACGCGCTCGCCGTCACCGCGAACTCGAGCGCCTCGGCCGGCTCGTCCCCGCCCAGCAGCCGGGCGATGAGCGCCGCGGCGAAGCTGTCGCCGCCGCCCACGCGATCCACGACCCGCACACAGTGCCGCCGGCTCTGCGCGAACGAGCGGCTCGGTGCGTCGTACAGCACCGCGCTCCAGCCGTGCTCCCGGGCCCCGAGGATCTCGCGTCGGGTGAGCGCGACGCGCTGCGCCGCGCAGCGCGCCGCGAGCTGCTCCGCAAGCGCGCGCGCGCGTTCCGGAGACGCCAGCGACGCGTCGTCGGCCGGCACGCCGAGCATCGCACTCACGGCCGCCGGATTCCCGATGAGCACACCCACCTGCCGAGCGAGCGGCTCGATGAGCGGCTGCGGGTTTCGGTCGTGCCACAACGCTTCGCGGTAGTTCAAGTCGAGGCTCACGGGGATGCCTCGGGCGCGCGCGCAGTCGATCGCCGCCGCCAGCGCCGCCACCGGCGCCTCTCCCAGGGCCGGAGTGATCCCCGAGACGTGGAACCAGGCGGCGTCCGCTAGGATCGCGGGCCAATCGAAGCTGCGCGGCTCGAGACGCGCGAACGCCGAGCCCGCGCGGTCGTACACCACCCGCATGACGCGCAGATCCGACCCTGGCTCTACGAAGTAGACTCCCAAACGCTCGCCGCCGCGGACGATCCATCGGGTGCCCACGCCTTCCTTCTTCAAGGCCTCGAGCCCCGCGTCCCCGATGGGGTTGTCCGGGACGCGGGTGACGTAGTCGCACCGCACCCCGAGATGGCTCAGTCCTACCGCCACGTTCGCCTCGGCGCCGCCGAAGAACGTGACGAGCTCGTTCGACTCGAACAGCCGCTGCTCCCCGGGCGGGCTGAGTCGCAGCAGCAGCTCGCCGAACGTGACCGCCCTCATGCGCGCGCCTCGGCGACGCGTGCCACGAACGCCCGCGCTCGCCCGGTCAGCTCCGCGGCGCCGTCGGGTCCGAGCAGCGCCGCGCTCACGAGCGCGCTGCCCACGCTCACCGCGGCGGCGCCGGCCCGGATCCATTCGCCCGCGTTCTCGAGCGTCACGCCGCCCGAGGGCACGAGCCGCAGGAACGGCAGCGGTGCGAGCACGTCGCGCATGAACCCGGGGCCGACCGCCGCCGCCGGGAACAGCTTGACCAGTGGCGCGCCCGCGCGCCACGCCTCGAGCAGCTCGGTCGGGGTGAAAGCGCCGGGCATGCAGGGCACGTCGCGCTCCCGGCACGCGCGCATCACCGCCGGGATGAGCGCGGGACTCACCACGAAGCGCGCGCCGGCGTCGATGACCGCGTGCGCAGCGGCTTCGTCGAGCACGGTGCCCGCGCCGACCACGCATCCCGCGAGGCCGGTGTCTGCGGCGAGGTCGGCGATCGCGTCCATCGCGCCCGGCGTCGTCAAGGTGACTTCCACTGCGCCCACGCCCCCCGCCGCGAGTGCCCGGGCGACGCTGCGCAGCCGGACCGCCTCCGGGACACGGATGACTGCGATGACGCCGCTCTGGAGCAGCGCATCGAGCTCCCTCCCCGGCCGAACCGTCGTTGTGTGGGTCATGGTCAGGTCCGGCCGGTGCCCGCATGCTCCGGCATGGCGCGCAACGCCTCGAGCGTCGCCGCCACACCGTCCCGCTCCAGCGACAGGAGCCAGCGGGTCGTGGCCTCGAGCAACCCCGGGAGCTCGGCGAGATTCGCGCCCCACAGCTCGGCGTCGGGCAGCGCGCTGGCGGCCAGCCGCTCCCACGCGGCCGCAAGTACGGGGCCAGGAGCGGGATCCGGGTCCGCCGCCCGCCAGTGCCGGTCGATCAGCGGGAGGTCGGCGTCTCCGCCGGGGCGGGAGCGGATCCACCGCAGGTAGGCCGCCAGGCCCAGCGCCAGCCCCTGGGGCGCGCCCCCCCGCTTCCGGCCGAACTCGACGAGCGCAGGCACCACGCGGAGCCGCAGCTTGGCGGTTTGATTCGTGGCGATCACCCGCCACTCGTGATCGAGCCAAGGGTTGCGAAACCGGTCGATCACCGTTCGCGCGAACGCCGTGGCGGCGTCCGCCGCGAGCTCGGTCGCGGGCACGAGCTCCTCGAACAGGATGTGCCGCAGGAACGCGCCCAGCTGCGGATGGTCGGCGGCCTCGCGCACCGTACGCACGCCCGCGAGGAGTGCGAGCGGCGCGGTCGCGGTGTGCGCGCCGTTCAACAGCCGCAGCTTGCGCTCCCGGTAGAAGCCGATGTCGGGGGCAAAGCTGACGGACTCGGGTTGGACGTCGATCGCGAACGTGGCGCGCAGCTCGTTCGGATCGGCCTCGATCGCCCAAAAGGAGTGTGGCTCGGTGACGGTGAGGAGGGCGTCGGTGTAGCCAAGACGCCGCTCGAGTGCCGCGCGCACGTCGCGGGCGGGGGTCCCCGTCGTGATGCGGTCCACCAGCGAGGAGCAGAACCGCACCTGCCGCCGCAGCCATTCGCGGAACGCGGGCCCGCGCTCCAGCCCGTCGGCCAGGCGTTCGACCATCGCGGCGAGGCGCGGGCCGTTGTCGTCCACCAGCTCGGTCGGGATCACGTACACGGGCGGACCCTCGGGCAGGCGCGTGAAGCGCCAATGCAAGAGATCGGTCAGCCTGGCGGCGAAGCTCCCGTCCGGTCGAAAGCCCGCCTCCGTCACGTTGCTCACGATCAGCTGCAGCTCCGGCCGCGCGAACGCCTCGCGCACCGCGGGCCACTGCGTATCCGCGACCAAGGCGCGCGAGATCGCGCCCACCAGACGCGTCCGCTCGACCGGCGCTCCATGCTCGAGCCCCCGCTCCACCAGGGTGAACAGCCCGTCCTGGGCGTTGATGGCGCGCGCCTGGCCCTGCGGCGTGCTCTGCACAACGACGATGCGGCCCCGGAAGGCGCCGAGCGCGTTGGCGGCGTCCACGGAGGCCGCGGACACGGCGCGCAGCAGCATGCCCGTGCCGAACTGCAGCACTCGCTCTGGGAGCTCGGTCCGGCGGTAGGCGCTCCCCGGCCAATGCGCGCCGCTCAAGCGAGGGAGGTCGGGCATGGCGGTAAAGTGGCGGCCCCGGCGGGTGGACGCAACGCAGTCGCGGATCGGATTTTCCCACCCTGAAGGGTGGGCTCGGCGCTGCAGTGTGCTGAAGCACAATGTCCTTCAGGACACTTGTCTCGCCGAGCCCAGGCTTCAGCCTGGGACACGGCGCGCCGCGCTCTTGCTGTACTCCGGATACCGTCTACTACCATGGCGCGACCGGTGCGCTAGTTTCCGGTACGATGTCCACCAGCCTGACCTCCCCCGCGCGCGAGTCGCGCGACTCCGTCGTGATCCGGTTCGCCGGTGATTCGGGCGACGGCATGCAGGTCACGGGTGGTCGCTTCACCGTCGAGACGGCGCTCGCCGGCAACGACCTCACGACATTCCCCGACTACCCGGCCGAGATCCGCGCGCCCGCGGGCACCACCTACGGCGTCTCGGCGTTCCAGATCCATTTCGGCGCCGTGGATGTGATGACGCCGGGCGACCAGGTGGACGTGCTCGTCGCCATGAACCCCGCGGCGCTCAAGGTGGATCTGAAGGATCTGCGGATCGGCGGCACGCTGGTCGTCGACACCGGGGCCTTCAGCGAGCGGAACTTGACCAAGGCGGGGTTCAAGGCCAACCCGCTGGACGATGGCTCGCTCGCGCCCTACCAGGTGCTGAAGCTCGACATCACGAAGCTCACGCTCGACGCCGTGAAGGACTCCGGCCTCCACACCCGCGAAGCGCATCGCTGCCGGAACATGTGGGCGCTCGGGCTGATGCTCTGGATGTATGGGCGGGATCGCGACGCTACCCTCGCTTGGCTGAAGCAGAAATTCGCCGGGCGGCCGGAGATCGCGCAGGGGAACGTGGCGGCGCTGAACGCCGGACACGCCTACGGCGAGACGGCCGAGATGTCCGAGTACGGGGGCGGCTACACCGTGCGGCGGGCACCCGTGACCCCTGGTGTGTACCGCACGATGAGCGGGACCGAGGCGATCGCCTGGGGGCTGCTCGTCGGGATGCGCGCGGCCGGGCTCGAGAAGATGATCTTCGCCGGCTACCCCATCACCCCGGCGTCGCTGCTGCTGCACACGCTCGCCAACCTCAAGCGGTACGGCGTGATCACCTTCCAGGCCGAGGACGAGATCGCGGCCATCGGCGCCTGCGTGGGAGCGGCGTATGCCGGCGCCCTCGGTGTGACGTCGACGTCCGGGCCGGGCATGGCGCTCAAGACCGAGATGCTCGGCCTCGCGATTGCGACGGAGCTCCCGCTCGTCGTCGTGGACTCGCAGCGGGCCGGCCCCTCGACCGGTATGCCGACCAAGGCCGAGCAATCGGACCTGTTTCAGGCGGTCCACGGGCGGAACGCGGACGCGCCGCTCGCCGTGCTGGCCGCGGCGACGGCCACCGATTGCTTCGACGTCGCGATCGAAGCGGTCCGTATCGCCACGAAGTACATGACGCCGGTGATCCTCTTGTCCGACGCCTTCCTCGCGCATGCGGCCGAGCCCTGGCGCATCCCCGATCTGGACCGCCTGCCTCGCTTCCCGGTGCGGTTCCGCACGGACCCCGCGGGATTCCACCCCTTCCTGCGGGACCCGGACACGCTGGCCCGCCCGTGGGCCCGGCCCGGAACGCGCGGTCTCGAGCATCGGATCGGCGGGCTCGAAAAAGACTACGACACGGGCCACATCTCCTACGATCCCACGAACCATGCGCGCATGACCCAGGCGCGGGCGGCAAAGATCGCCGGAATCGCCAACGACATCCCGCTCCAGACCATGGCCCTGGGAGAAGACCATGGCCACCTCGCCGTGGTGGGCTGGGGCTCCACCTACGGCGCGATTCACCAGGCGGTGCGCCGGGCGCGGAACGATGGAGTCGACGCATCGCACATCCACCTGCGCTATCTGAGTCCATTCCCGCGCAATCTGCGCGAGCTGCTGGCACGGTTCGACCGCATCCTCGTGCCGGAGCTGAACAACGGCCAGCTCGCGCACCTGCTGCGCGCGGCGTACCTGGTGCCGGCCGAGGGGCTGAGCAAGGTCGAGGGAAAGCCCTTCAAGGTTTCGGAGATCGCCGAGGCGATCGAAAGGATGAAGTGACCGTCACGACCATCACCGACGCCGAGCTCCAGCCCAAGGACTACGCCTCCGACCAGGAGGTCCGGTGGTGTCCCGGGTGCGGGGACTACGCCATCCTCAAGGCGGTGCACAAGGTGCTGGCGGAGCTGGGCGCACCGCGCGAGCGGACGGTGTTCGTGTCCGGCATCGGGTGCGCGGCCCGGTTTCCGTACTACATGTCCACCTACGGGTTCCACACGATCCATGGACGCGCGCCCGCGATCGCCACCGGGATCAAGCTCGCGAACCCCGAGCTGGATGTGTGGGTGATGACGGGAGACGGCGACGGGCTGTCGATCGGCGGCAACCATATGCTGCACGTCCTGCGCCGCAACGTCGATCTCCAGATCGTCCTGTTCAACAACGAGATCTACGGGCTCACCAAGGGCCAGTACTCTCCCACGTCGCGGCGCGGCACGAAGTCCCCCTCCACGCCGCAGGGCTCGGTCGATTATCCGGTGTCCGCCTGCGCGTTCGCGCTCGGCGCGGGGGCGCGGTTCGTCGCACGCTCGATCGACACACTGCAGCCGCACCTGGTTGGCGTGCTGCGGCGCGCCCACGCGCACCGCGGCGCCTCGTTCGTCGAGGTGTTCCAGAACTGCGTGGTCTTCAACGACGGGGCGTTTGACGGCTTCACCGCGAAGGACGGAGCGGCGGATACTCAGATCCACGTCGAGCACGGGAATCCGCTGATCTTCGGCGCCCGCAAGGACCGCGGGCTCCGCTTGAGACCGGGGAAGCTCGAGCTGGAAGTGGTGACACTGGGCGAGGGTGGCGCGACGCCGGACGACGTGCTGCGGCACGACGAGACCAACCGAGCGCTCGCGCACATGCTCGTCGAGCTCGAGCCGCCCGCCTTCCCCGTGGCACTCGGGGTCATCTACTGCAACCCGGCGCCGTCGTTCGAGACGGAGACGTACGCCCAGGCGAGGGCGGCCGGCGCTACCCGGGGGACCCCCGACCTGGCCGAGCTGCTCACCAGCAAAGAGGGAACCTGGACCGTGACGTGAGGACAGGCGTCCGCGCACTCCCTGTCGAGCCCGCACAACAGACGTAGCCCGCGAGCCACAGACCCGGCTCGCTCTTGTTTCCTCGCCGCTTCTTGCTCCGTAGAGTCCGTGTGTGTGATGGCTATCACCCGAGAGGCATGTGCCTTGCCGCGTCGGGGCCTGATAGCTAATCGCCACCCAACCTCCGCATTACAACGCAGCGGACTCGCTAGGAGGGTTCACCATGACATCTCGAGCGATGCGATTGCTGGCGGTGGCCTCGGTCGTCCTCGCCCTTCCCATGGCGGCGCAACGGGCTGGCACGATCGAAGTCGGCGGGTTCGCGCGCTACGTGAATTTTGATAATACACTGCCGATGGGCGATGACATGGATATCGGGGGCCGCGTGGGCGTGTACCTCGAGCCGGCACTTACGCTCGAGGTGGACCTCGCTCGCTCATCGCAGAGCTCGGTGACGTACACGCCGCTGCACGTGCGGGCGGTGTACAACGGATCCGTGAGCGGCCGCATCGAAGCGCTGGTCGGCGGCGGGTACGTGCGGAACTGGTACGGCGCCCCGTACAGCGCATCCGACCAGGGCCTCACGATGCTGTTGGGCGTGCGCTATCACGTGAGAGATCAGCTGTGGCTGCGGCTGGGCGCCGACCTGGACGTCATGTTCCACACGGCGGACAACACGCTCTTCACCTTCTACAACGGGAATTGGGGGATCCACCTCGGCCCCAGCGTGCGGCTCAATCGCTGAGGCTCAAGTGCCCCCGTGAAGTGCGCGCCCGCCCCGGTTCGGGGTTCAAACCGGGGCGGGGAGCGATCGCTCAATTGACCGTGCAGCAACCATTAGTGCATCTGATCCAACCAGTCTCGTCATTTACCGCCCAGCGCCACCGCACCGTGCCCGGGATCGTCACACCAGGGTGCAGTCGCTGCGTGACGCACCGGTACGTCGCATTGTGCCACCACCAGAACGGCCAAAGGCCCCGCGGGGATGCGATCTTCGCCCACCACTTGCCGTCCGCCGGCGCTGGGCAAGTGGGTGTCGGCGGTGGCACGCCGCACTCCGCCGCTGTGCCATGGCAGAGGTAGATCTTATTGTCGCCACCACCCAAGTGCAGCTTACTCGAATAGGAGCTGGCGCCGGTGAGGACTGCGGTCGCGACGTGCACCCAGGGCTGGCCGGTGGTTGGGTGAAAGTCTGCCGCTTGATTGAGCTGATCGAGGATGGGGTTCGGAATGATGACTCCGTGTGCCGCGCCCGGCGCGAGGCCGGCCCCAGCGGGCACGGCGAGTTGCTGCTCGTCGTACCAGCCCTTGATCGTGTACACGTGATCGCTCCCGGTGGTCGCGGTGAAGCCGGTGACGGGGTCGAACGACGGACCAGCCGTTAGCGCGGGGGCCGGTGCGAACTGTTGACTCCCGACCTCGCACCATGCGACGCCACACTTGATGCCGATGTATTGCTCGTGGTGTGCCGGGTCCCAGTCCCACCGCGCGACCGGAGGGTAGGCGGCGTCATTCGACTGGGGGCTGACCGGGAGAACCTTCAGCTCGGTGCCGGCCCTGGCGGGATTGATCAGCGGCTTGCTACAGTCTGTCTCGTCCTTTCCGATCGGCACTATGTTCGCCCGCCACTGCGATCCGTCGCGATAGAAGTAGAGACAGTTGAAGTAGTGCTGAATGGCGAGCGGCGCGTACCCGTGGGTGTCGCTGCTGTAGATCTCGGCGGCGGGAAACGCCCGCTTCTTCGTCGTGTACGCCAGCGTATCGAGACTGTCGGCCAGCAAGTTCAGCTGGAAACTGGCGAAGATCGCATGGAGCGCGAGGTAGCCGTTCTCTTTTTGGATGAGCTGCTGGCAGTCGTGAAACTCAGGTACGTTGCTGATAGGGCCGGCTAGGGGAATCGTCGTGATAGTCCGCGTATGAGTCACGTCGCCCCTCGGGGTATGGACGGTGTCGACCACGGCGATTGCAAACTCGTCGGAGGGGCACTCAGGACGCCCGATGGCGGGCGTAGCCGCGCCACCCGATAGTGTAGTCTCGCAGCCGATTGCACCCGCGACGAGAGTCGCCGCCAGCAGGGCCTGCACGCTTTGCTGCTTCATGGTCACCTCCTTACCAGTAGAGGTACAGAGCCCGGCTCGCTGGGCTACCCAGCCAGGCGCCGCATGCGGCGGACAAGGGGCTGCAGGAAGGGATCAGCCTCGGACCAGAACGCCGCGACGGCCGCTGCCCACCGCGCCGACGCGACGTGATCCCCGACCTGCACTGCGAGGTCCGCGCGCAGGGCCATTGCCCGGATCAGGGATCCGGCCCTTGCAGGCTCGGTGAAAACCTCCGGTGGAGTCGACAAGAGGGAGACAAGTGTCGGATCGAGCCACTCGATCGCCGCTCGGTCGTCGCCGAGCGCGCCAAGCAACCACGCTTCCGGGTACAGGGCATCGAGGGTGAGCTCGGCGGGTGGTAGGTGGCGACGTGCTGCCCGCAACTCGGCGTACAGCCGATGGACGGAGGCCGTATCCCCACGCAGGAATGCCGCCTGCCCGTCCAACAGGTAGTCACCAGCGCCAGCGAGCTTGGTGATCGATTTGAACCTATAGTCCGGAAACGCAAGCGTCGCCGCACGCGCGAGCCATTGGAGGCGGGCTTGCTGGCGCAGCGGCATCGCCAGACCATTGTCGATCGACGAATCGACCAACTGCTCCAAGGTGCGCAAGCTGTCGGCCGGCCCGCCCAGTGACGCGAGGAGCACGAGGGGCAGGGCGGTGCGGGCCAACGGCGCAGGGACGATCCATTCGGCGGCGGCGGACGGCTCCCGGCCATACTCCGCCGCGAGCTGGGCGTGACCCGTTAGCGCGGCGAGCCCCGCGAGCAGAAGAGGCTCGGGGGCGTTGGGCGGTGGATAGGACCGCAGGACGGAATCCGCCGAAGCCCGCGCCGCGTGCAGACCCGCCACGTCGGCGGGGACCGAAAACTTGACCAGCATCCAGACTTCGCCAACCGCGATGCGGACTCGCTCTGTGGGCGTGGTCGCGAGGGCCGAAGCCCGCCGCAGCGTGTCCAGGGCGGCCGGATCGCCGAGCATTTCCAAGGCGATAGCAAGTGCCTCCAGGGCGTCGGCGCTGCGCGGAAAGGCCGTCACCCAGGCTGTGGCGACCTCGTGGAACAGCTCGCGCTGGTGGCGCGCGGCCAAGGTGACCGCCTCGGGCACGACCTCGGGACCGGCAGACGCCGTGCGGGGGTAGGGGAGGAGCGCCAGCGTATCCCCTTGCCACACGGGCCGAGCGGAAAAAACGGTGGTGTCCGGCGCGACCGCGCGGCCCATGCGCAGGTTGTTCCCCCCGGTCATCAGCAGTTGCCGCACCGACTCGTACGAGCCGCCGCGCAGCGACCTGTGTATGGACGGCAGCAATTGGAACGCGCGTACGTATGCTCTGATGGCTTGCTGGTAGCTGCTACGGAACCGCCACCCCGATGCGGTTGTGGGGTCGCGCTGCACCACGTCGTCACGGCTGAGGCAGTTGGCCAGACCGTACCACGACGCGAAGTCGTAGGGATCGACGACGGTCAGCCGGGTCCAGACACGACAGGCACGGTCCACCTCTCCCCGCCCGAGGGCGAGTAACGCGTCCGAGAGCAGCTGGTCGCGGCTAGATAGCCGCCCTCGTCCCGCGGCTGCTCGCTCCGCCGCCGACTGCCAGGTGGCCACCGGTGTGTCGCTCCACGCCCGGCCCTGCGCCATCCATGATCGTGTCTGCGACAACCACAAAAAGGCCTGAGCGTATTGCGCATCGTAGCGGGTCGCGGCTGCGAATGCCGAGTCCGCTGCCGCCAGGTCCCAGCGTTCGATTGCGGCGTGACCCTGCGCGTACGCCTGGCGGGCCGGAAACGAGCTCGTGCCGGTCTGACTCTCGACCCGGGCGCCCGGACCGGCACTCCCAAAGAGCAGCCGCTCGCCGAGGGTTGCGAACGCCGCCTCGGCCTTCGCCAATTTGCTCCCGAGCTTCACCGTGCCGTCCCGCAAGAACGAGCCCCCCCGCGTCACGTCGTACAAGGCGGCGTACACCCGGACAGAATCGCCGATGTGCGACACCTCTCCCCGCACGTAGCGGCCCGCGCCCAGATCCAAGGCCACGGCGCGGGCGTCGCTGCCGCTCAAGCTCCGGCCATCACGCCGCGCCAGCGCGTCACGCACTTGGAAGGGGTCCACGACGGCGATCCCGCTCCAATGGGTCAACGCGTCCTGTAGCAGCTCGCCTTCGTTGAGTGGCGTGACGGCTCCCGCGTGCACGAACGGCAGAATCACATAGCGTGACGTGTCGGCCGCGCCCCCCCCGCCGCCCCGGCCGGCTCCGCGGCTTGCGGACGACCGGATTGCAACCACCCAGTAGAGCGCCGCCGCTGCCGCCGCTGCCGCGAGGCCCGCGACGAGCTTCGGCCGCAGGCGCGGGCGAGCCGGAGACGCCGGTGCCTCGAGCGCATCCGCGAATTGCGTGACGGTGGCGTACCGGTCCGCCGGCACCTTCTCGAGCGCGCGCAGGATCGCCTGCTCCACCGACAGTGGTACGCTGCGCCGCACCGTGCGGAGCGGCGGCACTGGATCCGCGAGGTGCCGCGCCAGAATCGCCTGTGGTGTGGAGCCCGTGAAGGGCGGGCTGCCGGCGAGCATCTCGTACGACACGCACCCGAGGCTGTAGATGTCGCTGCGGCCGTCGACCCGGGCCGACCCGCTCGCCTGCTCGGGGCTCATGTAGCCGGGCGTCCCGACCGCGAGCCCCGTCTGGGTGAGTTTCTCCTCCCCCGCGGCGGCGAAGGCCCGGGCGACCCCGAAGTCGACCACCATGGCTTGGTCGTCGGCCAACAGGATGTTGGCCGGCTTGATGTCCCGGTGCACGATGCCGTAGTGATGGGCGTACTCGAGGGCTTCGGCCACCTCGCGCGTGATGCGCAGCGCGTCTTCCAGCCGCAGCTGCTTCTCACGCTCCAGCCGCTCCCGCAGCGACTCGCCCGCGACGTACGGCATCACGTAGTAGAGGAACGCGCTGGCTGTGCCCGAATCGTACAACGGCAGGATGTGGGGGTGCTGCAGCCGGGCGGCGACCTTGATCTCCCGGAGAAATCGCTCGATGGCGATCGCGCTCGCCGCCTCCGGATCGAACACCTTGATCGCGGCGGCGCGGTCGTGCTTCACGTCGCGGGCGAGATAGACGGTCGCCATTCCCCCGCGCCCAATCTCCCGCTCGATCACGTAGCGGCCGGCGAAGGCGGCCTGCAGGCGCGTCAGCGCATCGGCCAAACGGAGCCTCACGAGCGGGAGACGATGCATGATAGACGCCGCGGTGGCGCCCGGCCAGAGGTCGCGGGTGAGGTCGCGCCATCGTTGCCCCGCTCCCCGACTCCTGCGTAGCTTTCCGCACGTGCCCGGGTCCGACACATTGCAAGCGCGCGTCGAGCGCGCCCTCGCCCAGCTCAAGCACCCTCGCCACGGTAAGGACGTCCTCTCGGCCGGCATGGTGAGGGAACTCAGCGTGGATGGGGCGGGACAGGTGACGTTCACTTTCATCCTGACGCAGCAGGACCCGCCTACCCTGGCACGGGAGGCCCGTAAAGCCGTGCAAGGGGTTGAGGGTGTGACCGCGGTCCGCGTCAACCTCACCGATGCCGGCGCCGCCCCCGCGGGAGGGGGAGGGGGGGGAGCCGCCGCTCCGCGCCAGGCCGCTCCCCGTCCAGCCGGTGGGGTGCCGCCGCCTCCGACTCCCGTCGAGATGCCGAACCTCGGCAAGGTGCTCGCCGTCTCTTCCGGAAAGGGCGGCGTAGGGAAGTCCACGGTGTCCGTCAACCTCGCCGTGGCGCTGGCCCAGCAAGGGCAGCGCGTCGGGCTGATGGACGCGGATATCTACGGCCCCAACATTCCCCGCATGATGGGGGTGGGCCAGAAGCCCGAGGTGCGCGGCGGCAAGATTCAACCGCTCGAGAGCCTCGGCGTGAAGCTCGTCTCGCTCGGCCTGATCGTGGAGCGCGACGCCCCCGCCATCTGGCGCGGCCCGATCATCATGAAGGTGATCCAACAGTTCGTCCGCGACGTGGACTGGGGGCAACTCGACTACTTCATCGTGGACCTGCCACCGGGGACGGGCGACGCCCAGCTATCGCTCGCCCAGACGCTGCATATCCGCGGCGCGATCATCGTGACCACCCCGCAGGAAGTCTCGGTGGGCGACGCGCTGCGCGGCGCGAAGATGTTCGAGCGCGTCGGCGTTCCCGTGATCGGCGTCGTCGAGAACATGAGCTACTTCGTGTGCCCGCACTGCGGCGAGCGCACCGCTGTCTTCTTGACGGGCGGCGGCTCGCGCCTCGCGCAGGAGCTGGGCGTCCCCCTGCTGGGCCAGGTGCCGCTTCAGGCCCGCATGGCGGACCTCGCCGACTCGGGGCGCCCGATCGTCGCCGCCGAGCCGGCGTCGCCCGCCGCTCAGGCACTCGGTGAGGTCGCGCGGCACGTGGCGGAGCAGCTCGCCGCCGTGCCCGGCTGACGTGCCGCTCGTCGCCGCCGCCTTGTTGCTGCTGCAGAGCGGCGCGGGGCTCCCCGAGCGCAGCCGGCCCGAGCTGCGCGTGGGACTCGACACCGTGTACGCGGGTGACTTCCCCACAGCCGCTGGTTATTTCGCGTCGCTCAGCGCGCGCGACAGCGCCGACCCAGCCCCCGTGATCTTCGAGGCGGGCTCCTACATCTGGTGGGCCGCGGCGCTCGAGGACGACCGCTACGAAGCGCGGCGCATCGACTCGCTCCTGGCCCTCGCGATCAGCCGCGCGGCCGCGCAGCCTCCCGGGGGGACGCGGGAGTTTTGGCTCGGCACCGCGTTCGGCTACCGCGCGCGTCAGCGCGATGTGCAGGGCCACTCGTGGGCCGCCGCGAAGGACGGCAAGACGATGAGCGACGCGTACCGGCGCGTCCTGCTGGCGGATTCGGCCTGCGTCGACTGCTATCTGGGACTCGGCGTGTATCAGTACGGCCTGGCGCGCGCCAGCGCGCTCGCACGCTTCGTAGCGAAGCTCATCGGCCTCGGGTCGGGCAACGCCGAGCTCGGCATCAGTTACCTGCGCCGCGTGTCGCGCGACGGCGACCTCGCCCGGGTGGAAGCGACCTGGGTGCTGGCCGCCGCGCTGGTGCGCGAGGCGGCGCGCGACCGGGGCGGTCGCGACGTGCTGCGACACGAAGCCCGTGGCTACGTGGCGCGCCTCGCCGAGCGCTATCCCGGCAATCCGGTGTTCCAGCGGTTCCTGCAGGAGGTCCTCGAGTCGCCTCCGTGAGCGGCGTCACATTGTTGCGGTGGCGCAACGCAAGCACAGCGGCGAGACCCTTGTCTCGCGCGAAAACTCTTATACGCTAGAAGCGGCGGGCGCCCCGCCGTCCGATACTCGAGAGCTGTGATGATTGAGTCGCGCTTGCTGAGACGTCTGGGGCCGCTCGTCGCCATCGCCGTCGCATACTTCGTCGCCGGCAAGCTCGGGCTACAGGTCGCCTTCGTAAACGCCAACGCGACCTCCGTCTGGCCTCCCGCCGGCATCGCGCTCGCGGCGTTCGTCCTGCTGGGTTACGACGTCTGGCCGGCGGTGCTGGTCGGTGCGTTCCTGGTGAACGTCACCACCGCCGGCTCGGTGGCCACTTCCCTCGGCATCGCGGTCGGGAACACCCTGGAAGGTGTGGTGGGCGCGTACCTGGTTAACCAGTTCGCGCGCGGCCGTCGTGCTTTCGATCGTGCGCAGGATGTGTTCGCGTTCGCCACGCTCGCCGCCGGTGTCAGCACGACGGTAAGCGCCACGCTGGGCGTGACCACCCTCTCGCTCGCCGGGTTCGCGCGCTGGTCCGACTACGGACCGATCTGGTCGACCTGGTGGCTCGGCGACGCGGTGGGTGACCTGGTCGTGGCCCCTGCCGTCATGCTGTGGGCGGTGGCTCCCCGGATCCGTTGGAATCGCGCCCAGCTGATCGAGGCCGTCGCGCTGCTGCTGTGGGTCATCGTGGTGGGCCTGGCCGTGTTCGGCGGACTGTTTCCGTCCCGCGACAAGAACTATCCGTTGGAGTTCTTGCTGGTCCCGTTCATGATCTGGGCGGCGTTCCGGTTCGGGCCGCGCGAGGCGGCGAGCGCCGTCGTCGTGCTGTCGGCGATCGCCACCTGGGGAACGCTGCACGGGTTCGGCCCGTTCGTACAGGCGACGCCAAACGAGTCGCTGCTCCTGCTGCAGTCCTTTATGGGCGTCACGTCGGTGATGACCCTGGCGCTCGCGGCTTTGGTGGCGGAGCGCAAGCAGGTCGAGGACCGGTTGCGCCAGCTGGCGGTGAGCGATCCGCTGACGGGCCTCGCCAACTATCGCCAGCTGACCTATGCCATCGACGCGGAGATCAAGCGGTACGACCGCACCGAACGATCGTTCGCCCTGGTGTTCGTGGACCTGGACCGCTTGAAGGCGATCAACGACCGCTACGGGCACCCCGTGGGGAGCCTGGCGCTGTGCCGCGTGGCGGAGACGCTGTTCGGCTCCTGCCGCGCGATGGACACCGCCGCGCGATTCGGTGGAGACGAATTCGCGGTCGTGCTGCCCGAGACCGCGGAGCCGGCGGCGTGGCACGTCGCGCGCCGCATCGCCGAGCGGGTGGCGCGGGACGGCGAGAAGCCACCGCTGTCTGTGAGCGTGGGCGTGGCGGTGTTCCCGCAGGACGGTGGCACGCTGGAAAGGCTGATCTCCGCGGCGGACCGCTCGCTGTACGAGAGCAAGGAGCGCGGTCGGGCGAAATCGCGGGTGCACTAGGCCCGCGCGGTTCTGCGCCGCGCGTTGACCCCTCGGCACCCGCCCCCGTAGCTTCCGCCCCCATGACCACCGTGGCCCGCACCCCGGGCTCGCTCACGGTCGGGCCGCTGCGCCCCGTCATCCTGCGGCTCGCGGCACCGGCGGTGGCGATGATGGCGTGCCACTTCTGCTTCAACCTCATCGACTCGATCTGGGTGGGCCGGCTGATCGGCCCTGCCGCCCTGGCCGCGGTGTCGACCGCCGGCTTCTACGTGTGGGTGCTGCTGTCGCTCGGCGAGATGGTCGAAGTGGGACTCATCGCCGTGGCGGCGCGCCGCCACGGCGAGGGATTGCCGGACGCCGCCGCCCGCGCGGCCGGCGCCGCCGTGCTTTATGCGCTCGCTGCGGGGACGGTCGTGAGCCTGCTGGGCTTCGCCCTCACGGACGAGCTGTTCCGCCTGATGCGCGTGCCGCGCGAGGTGGCGCAGCTGGGCCATGCCTACCTCGACACCTGGCTGCTCGGCGGGCCGCTGGTGTTCGGATTCTTCGCCGTGGAAGCGACGTTCCGCGCCTCGGGGGACACGTGCACGCCGTTCCTGATCCTCACCGCCTCGGTGCTGCTGTCGATCGGACTGGACCCGCTGCTCATCTCGGGCCTCGGTCCCTTCCCCCGGTTGGGCGTCGCGGGCGCGGCGACGGCGTCGGTGCTGGTGCGGGGTGGCGGCTGTCTCATCGGGATCGTGATCGCGCTCCGGCGCGGGCTGATTCGGCTCGCGGCCCCCGACTGGGGCGCGGTGCCGACGATCTTCCGAGTCGGCGCGCCACTCTCGCTCGCGGGGGTGCTGCTCTCCATCATCTATATGTGGCTCACGCGCTTCACCTCCCAGTTCGGCACGGCCGCGCTCGCGGCACTCGGCGTGGGACACAAGGTCGAGGGACTGGGCTTCATCGCCATCTCGGGGTTCGCGCTGTCGGCCAGCGCTCTCGTGGGGCAGAACCTCGGCGCTCGCCAGGGGGAGCGCGCCCGCCAGGCGGTGCGGATGACCGTCTCCTACTGCCTCGTCGTCACGCTGACGACCGCGGTAGCGTTCCTGACCGTCCCCCGGGCGCTCGTCGGATTGTTCACGGCCGATCCGGCGGTGATCGCCGATGGGAGTCTCTATCTCCGCGTGATCGCGTTCGCTCAGATCGGGCAGACGTTCGAGATCATCCTCGAAGGCGCGCTCGCGGGCGCGGGATACACCTTCTGGCCTCAGACGGTGAGCACCGCGCTCACGCTGTTGCGGCTGCCACTCGCGGCGTGGTGGTCGGCGACGATCGGGCTGCTCGGCATCTGGCTGGCCCTCAGCGTCACCGCGGTGGCGAGGGGAGGGGCGATGACGTTGTTCTGGGCCTCCGGGGCCTGGCGTCGGGCCGCGGTATGACGGACAACGGTTAGCGACGAACGGACAGCGCCATGCCACCCATCATCACCCTGCTCACCGACTTCGGCACTCCGGACAACTACGTGGGTGAGGTGAAGGGCGTGCTCCTGTCGCGCGTGCACGGCGCGGCGCTACTCGACATCACACACGAGGTGCCACCCGGCGACCTCCGGGCGGGGCAGTACATCCTGTCGCGCGTGTGGCACCGCTTCCCGCAGGGGACGGTGCATCTCGCCGTGGTCGATCCTGGTGTGGGCACCAAGCGACGCGCCCTCGCGGCGGGCGCCGGCGGCCATTTCTTCGTCGCGCCCGACAACGGTCTGCTGTCGTGCCTCCCCGCCGATGCCCACTTCGTGTCACTGCCGATCCCGCCGGGCGCCGCGGCCACGTTCCACGCGCGCGACGTCTTCGCTCCCGCCGCGGCGCAACTGGCCATCGGCGCGTCGTTGACGCAACTGGGGCATGCCATCACCGACCCGTACCTCGCCCCACTGCCTTCTCCCCGCCACGATGGCGCCGCCGTGGTCGGGGAGGTGCTGCACGTCGATCGGTTCGGAACGCTCGTCTCCAATATTCCGGGCGAGCAGGTCGAGCCGGGGGTGCGGATCAGGGTCGGCGGGACGGAGGTCGGGACACTGGCGCGCACGTTTGGTGACGTGACGCGGGGACAACTCCTGGCATTTGTGGGAAGCGGCGGCACCGTCGAGATCGCGGTGCGGGACGGGAGCGCGGCGCGGCTCTTAGGAGTCGGGGTCGGGGCCGAGGTGCGAGCCTGAGGGCGTGGGAATTCTCACTCTTGCCATGATTCGCTCCACGAACCCAAACTCCGGTGCGAAGCGGGGCAGCTGCGCCAGCTCGCGGAACAGCTTGCGCTCACGGTCGCCCACCACGCGGCACTCCCCGCAGGACGCGAGATGCAGCTCGCGCGCCGCGGGAAGGAGACCCTGAGCCCACAGCTCGGTCTCGTCAGGGGTGAGGTGTTGCAGCCGGAGGTCGGTCATTTTTCCGTCCTACGGGGCTTTGCGGGCCGCGGTTTCACTCGCGCCGATCCCCGAGGTAGCCCCGCAATTCGTTGCGGGCGCGGTGGATATACGTCTTCACGGTGCCGAGCGGCAGCTCCAGCGTAGCGGCGATTTCCTCGTAGCTGAAACCCTCCACGTGGCGCAGCAGGATACAGGCCCGGTACTCGGGGCGGAGCCGCGCGATCGCCTGCTCAATGGCGCCGCCCAGCTCGCGCGCCTCCAGCTCCGCCAGGGGCGATTCGCCGCGATCGCCCAGTTGCAGGGCGGTGGCGTGCATCTCTTCCGGCGTCGTGGCGTGGGGTGAGCCGTCGAGCGACAGGGTGTCGAGGTCGCGCTTGCGCAGATGATCGATCGCTGCGTTGTTCGCGATCTTGAAGATCCACGACGAGAACTTGAACTGTGGATTGTACGACCCGATCCCGTTCAAGACCTTGATGAACGTTTCCTGCGCCAGGTCTTCGGCGAGCGCCCGGTCGCGCACCATGCGATAGAGCAATGAGAACAGGGGCCGCTCGTAGCGGCGTACCAGCTCGCGGAACGCCGCCTCGTGCCCCTGCTTGGCCCACGCCACCACCTGCTGGTCGCTGGCGCCCGTCAGGTTGCCCGGCCTATCTTTCGCGCCTATGACGCCCCCTCCGTCTCCCGGGTTCGAGGTGGCCGTGAGGGCGGGCGGTGACGCGAAGCGGTCCTACGTGCGTCGCATGTTCACCGCCATCGCGCCCCGCTACGATTTCCTCAATCATCTCCTGAGCCTCAACGTGGACCGCCGCTGGCGTCGTGCCGCCGTGCGGCGCCTCGGCTGGGAGCGGCGATCGGACGGCGTCTACCTCGATCTCTGCGCGGGCACGCTCGACCTCGCGGCCACGCTGGCCCGCGAGCCCCGCTTCTCAGGACGCGTGATCGGCGCGGATTTCGTTGTGCCGATGCTCCAGCGAGGGAGGGACAAGGCTCCGCGCACCCGCCCCGTCGCCGCTGACGCGCTCGTGCTGCCGTTTCCGGACCGTCGCTTCGACGGCGCGATGGTCGCGTTCGGGATGCGGAACCTCGCCGACTTGGACGCGGGGCTGCGCGAAGCGCACCGCGTGCTTCGGCCCGGCGCGCGCTTCGTGGTGCTCGAGTTCACCACGCCGCGCTCCGCGCCGCTCCGCGTCGCCTACCGCTTCTACTTCACACGCGTGCTTCCCGCCATCGGGCGCGCGGTGTCGAAACATAGGGACGCCTATTCCTACCTGCCAGAGTCGGTGCGCGAGTTTCCGAACCCGGACGACTTCGCGGCCCGCCTCGCGCACGCGGGGTTCTGCGACGTCCGCTACGAGCTGCTGACCGGCGGGATCTGCGCCGTCCACCATGGCACTCGATAACCTGCGCGCGTTCATTGACGCGATCGAGCGGGCGGGGGAGCTCAGGCAGGTGGCGCGCCCCGTCTCCGTGGACAAGGAGATCACCGAGATCGCGGACCGCTGCATGAAGTCTCCCGGCGGCGGGCCGGCGCTGCTGTTCCGGCAGCCTACACTGCGCAGCGGCGGTCCCTCGCGCTATCCGGTGGCCGTGAACTTGTTCGGCTCGGCGCGGCGGATGGCGCTGGCCCTCGGCGTGGAGTGCCTGGACGAGATCGGTGAGCGGATCGCGTCGCTCGTGAACCTCAAGATTCCGGATACTTTGCTCGGCAAGCTGGCGATGCTGCCGCAGCTCGCCGAGGTGGCGAAGTTCCCGCCCAAGACCGCGGGGGGTCGCCCGCCCTGTCAGGCGGTCGTGATCCGCGCGCCGGACGTGGACCTCTCGCAGTTCCCCGTCCCGGTGTGCTGGCCCGAAGACGGCGGGCCGTATATCACGCTACCGGGGGTGATCACCCGCGACCCGGGGACCGGGGTCCGGAACGTCGGCATGTACCGGATCCAGGTTCTCGGGAAGAACGAGCTGGCGATGCACTGGCAGCGCCACAAGGTGGGTGCCGCCCATTGGCGCGCCATGGCGGCGCGGAGCGAGACGATGCCGGTGGCGATCGCGCTGGGCGGTGATCCCGCTTCGATCTATGCTGCATCGGCACCGCTCCCCCCGACGATCGACGAATTTCTGTTCGCCGGCTTCCTGCGACGGGAGCCGGTACGGTTGGCCAAGGCAGTCACGTCGGACCTCGAGGTGCCGGCGGAAGCGGAGCTCGTGGTCGAGGGCTACATCGATCCGCGCGAGGAACTGGTGCTCGAGGGTCCGTTCGGGGATCACACCGGATTCTATTCGCTGGCGGACTACTACCCCAAGGTGCACGTGACCGCCGTGACGATGCGCGCCGAGCCGATCTGGCCCCACACGATCGTGGGCCAGCCGCCGATGGAGGACTATTGGCTGGGGCACGCGACCGAGCGGATCTTCCTGCCGCTCCTCAAGCTGACCATTCCTGAAATCGTCGACATCCACATGCCCGCGGCGGGGATCTTCCACAACCTCGTGTTCGTGAGCATCGACAAGCAGTATCCCGGCCAGGCGTACAAGGTGATGAACGGCCTCTGGGGGCAAGGCCTGATGTCGCTCGCCAAGGTGATCATCGTGTTCGACAAGGACGTGAACGTGCAGGACCCCCGGGAGGCGTGGTGGGTGGCGCTGAACCACATCGACCCGGAGCGGGACGTGCGGTTCACCATGGGCCCGATCGACGTGCTCGACCACTCGAGCCGCGGGTTCACGTTCGGCTCGAAGATGGGGATCGACGCTACCCGCAAGTGGAAAGAAGAGGGCTTCACCCGCGAGTGGCCGAACCGGATCGTGATGGACGACGCGACGAGACAGAAGGTCGATGCCATGTGGAAGGAGCTGGGGATTGACCTGGGCGGCAATGGGCGGTAGAGGGCGGCAATGGGCGGCATGACAGTGCGCGAAGGGCAAACGTTTGCTGGTGAGAGCCTGCTCGTGCGCTACGTCAACTTCGTCAAGCTCCCGCACACCGTGTTTGCTCTGCCGTTCGCGCTGCTCGGGCTACTCGTCGCGTCCCGGCAGCATGCGATCACGTGGCGAACGCTCGGGCTCGTGGTGCTCGCGTTCACCTGTGCGCGCTTCGTCGCGCTGGGGTTCAACCGTATCGCGGACCGGGAGCTCGACGCGAAGAATCCGCGCACCCGGGCGCGCGAGCTGCCCTCGGGGCGCCTCACCCTCAGGCAGGCGTGGGTCGCGGTGCTCGGCGCGGCGCTGGTGTTTCTCTGGACGGCGTGGGCGCTGAACCCACTCTGCCTCGCGCTCGCGCCCGTCGCCCTGGTCTTCATTTCGGGATACAGCTACGCCAAGCGCTTTACCCACTGGTCGCACCTCTGGCTCGGCCTCGCCGACGGCATCGCCACGCCTGCGGGCTACCTCGCAGTCACGGGGCGTTGGAGCGAGCCCTGGTGGCTGCTCGTGGTTGGCGCACTCGCCGTGACCTTCTGGGTAGCGGGGTTCGACGTGTTCTACGCGCTGCAGGACGAGGACTTCGACCGGGCCGAGCGGCTCGAGTCGCTCGTGGTGCGGCTGGGCCAGCGGCGCGCCATCTTCACGGCCAAGGTGCTGCACGGGCTGGCGCTGGGCGCGCTCGTCCTCTTCGGGATCGGCGCGGGCCTCGGCGTGGCCTACTACGCGGGCGTGACGCTCGGCGCGGCACTCATTGCGTGGGAGCACCGGCTCGTGACGCCGGGGGACCTGTCGCGTCTCGATGCCGCCTTCTTCGGCGCCAACGGCCTGGTGAGTGTCGTCGTGTTCCTCGGCGCATTAGTGGATCGGATCCTATGACATTGCGGATTTCGGATTGCGGATTGCGGAATGGCTAGGCAAGGTCGATCTCCAGGCCAGCGTGAGGCGCGGGTTGGGAAACGACCCTCCCGTGCAAATCCGCAATCCGCAATCCGCAATCCGCAATCGCCGCCGCCTCCCCGTCCGCCGGCGCACCCGAAGCAGTCGGTCACGCCCAATCGGCGGGGGAGATGAGCCGGCTGCCGGTGATCCTCGCCATCGGGGCGCGGCTCGGGCTGGGCGCCACGGCGGCGACGGCGCAGGCGCGGGATGCGGTCTCCGCCCCGCGGCTGGCCGCCCGCCGCTGGTTCGCCGAGGCGAAATTCGGCTTGTTCATTCATTGGGGGGCCTACAGTCAGCTGGGCGCAGGCGAGTGGGTGATGCACAACCGCAAGATCGCCGTGGCGGACTACGAGTGGCTCGCGGCGACGTTCAACCCGACCAAGTTCGACGCCGTCGCGTGGGTGGCGCTCGCCAAGCGCGCCGGTGTCCGTTACATCACCATCACCTCGCGTCATCACGACGGCTTCTCGATGTTCAAGTCGGCGCAGACGCCCTACAACATCGTGGACTGGACTCCCTTCCGGCGGGACCCGCTGCGGGAGCTGGCCGACGCCTGTCATGCGGCGGGCGTCAAGCTCTTCTTCTACTACTCTCAGCTCGACTGGCACCACCCGGACTATTGGCCCCGCGGGCAGACGGCGTGGGACAACGGCCGCCCCGATCACGGCGATTGGAGCCGCTACCTCGCATTCATGAACGGGCAGCTCACCGAGCTGCTCACGCGGTACGGCGACGTCGGGGGGATCTGGTTCGACGGCATGTGGGACAAGCCGGGCGCGCCCTGGCAGCTCGACTCGACCTATGGGCTGATCCACCGCCTCCAGCCCGCGGCGCTCGTCATTCCCAACCACCATCAACCACCGCGCTCGGGCGAGGACGTGCAGACCTTCGAGCAAGACCTCCCGGGCGCCAACACCGCGGGGTTCAACACGACGTCCGTGAGCGGCGACCTGCCGCTCGAGACGTCGCTCACTATGAACGGCTCCTGGGGCTTCAACATCACCGACAAGGACTTCAAGTCGGTGCGCGCGCTGGTGGGCTACCTGGTGCGCGCGGCGGGGAACGGCGCGAATCTGCTGCTGAACGTCGGCCCGCGGCCCGACGGAACCATCGGCCCCGAGTTCACGGCCCGGCTCGATTCCCTGGGCGAGTGGCTGAGCACGTACGGGACAGCGATCTACGGCACGCGCGGCGGGCCCGTCCCGCCTCGCAGCTGGGGGGCGACGACGCGCCGTGGCGACACCGTGTACGTCCACGTGCTCGACTGGTTGGACCCGCTGCTCGCGCTGCCGCCGCTCGGGTCGCGGGTACGCTCGGCCTACCTGCTGCGTCGTGGGGCCGCGGTGCCGGTGATAGAGACGGCTGTGGGAGTGACGCTCGCGCTGCCCCCCGCGAGTGCGGATGAGCCGGACCGCGTCATCGTGGTGGTGACGAGCGGCGTCGCCGCGCCGAATCGACAGGAGCGCTGATGAACCGGCTTCCGGTCATTCTCGCCATCACGGGCGCCTCCGGCGCGCCGTACGGCGTCCGCCTGCTCGAGGTGCTCGCGATGCATCACCTGCCGACCTGGCTGATGATCTCGAGCCACGGATGGCGCCTCCTCACCGAGGAGTGCGGCATCAAGGACGACCGCGAGCTCAAGCGGGCGACGGGCGGCGAGTGGACCAGTGTGCGGGTGTTCGACGACAAGGACCGCGGCGCGGAGCCGGCGTCGGGCTCGGCGAAGACCGCGGGGATGGTGATATGCCCGTGCTCGATGGGCACGGTGGCCGCGATCGCGCACGGCACGAGCCGCTCGCTCATCGAGCGAGCCGCCGACGTGGTCCTCAAAGAGCGGCGCAGGCTCGTCCTGGTGCCGCGTGAGACGCCGCTCTCGCTCGTGCACTTGCGCAACCTCACGCTCGCCACGGAAGCGGGCGCGGTCGTCCTACCCGCCGCCCCCGGGTTTTACCACAGACCCCAGAAGGTTTCGGACTTGGTGGACTTCGTGGTGCAGCGGGTGCTGGACCACCTGGACCTGGAGATCAACCTGGTGCGGCGCTGGGAAGGGAAGTAGTGGCCCGACGTGAGACTCGGGGTCATATCGGACACGCACGGCCTGCTGCGGCCTGAGGTGTTCGCCGTCTTCCAGCAGGTCGATCACATCGTGCACGGCGGTGATGTGGGGAGGTGGGAGATCCTCATCGAGCTCGAGGCGATCGCGCCCGTGACCGCCGTGTACGGTAACGTAGACCCTCCGGGAATCCGCTCGCGCCTGCCGCAGGTCGCTACGATCGAGCTGGACGGTTTTGAGCTCGTAGTGACCCACGGCGATCAATTCGGCCATCCCACGCCCGGCGCATTGCACGAGGCGTTTCCACGGGCCGAGATCATCGTGTACGGGCACACCCACAAGCCGCTGCTCGAGCTGGTGGACAAGACCGTGACGGTGATGAATCCCGGTGGGGCGGGGCACCCGCGGTTCGATCTCCGACCGTCCGTGGGGATCATGGAGCTCGAGCCGGGAATCCCGCCCAGGGCGCGCATCGTGTCGCTGGAAGGGCGGCAGCGCGACTAACCGAACCGGAACCTAGCCGGTGTTGCGCAGTCCCTGGGCGATGCCGTTGAGCGTCGAAGCGAGGGCGGCGCTCATCGCCGCCATGCCCGGGTTGTCGGGGGCAGCGTCATGGGTGCGCTGCAGCAGGACCACCTGAAGCAGTGACAGCGGGTCCACGTAGGGATTGCGGAGGCCGATCGCCGTCTGGAGCATGGGATTGTCTCGCATGAGATAGTCGCTCTCCCGGATGCGCAGCAGCGCGGTGATCGTACGGCGGAACTCGTCCTCCAAACGGTCGAACAGGGCAAGGTCGCCGCCCAGCTCGCGTACGTACATGCGGGCGATCGCCATGTCGGCCTTGGCGCACACCATCTCCACCTTCCCGAGCAGGTCGTCGAAGAACGGCCAGGCGGTGGCCATGCGACGCAGCACGCCGAGCCCACCGGGCTCGGCGGCGACGGCGTCGAGCGCCGTGCCCACCCCCAACCATCCCGGCAGCATCAGTCGCGTTTGGGTCCAACCGAACACCCAGGGGATCGCCCGGATCTCCTCCATCGTCTGCTCACCCGGGCTCCCACCCCGGTACGCGGGCCGCGACCCGAACCGCACGTGGGCGAGCTCCCGCACGGGTGTGGTCTCGAGGAACAGTTTGAACAGATCCGGGCTACCGTACACCACCGCGCGATAGGGCGGTAACGCGTGCGCCGCCAGGCGGTCCATGACTTCCCGAAACCGTGCTTCCTCGCCGGGCTCGAGCTCGGTGCGCCAGTCCTCGAAGCGGTGCAGCAACACCCCGCTCAACATCAGCTCGAGGCTCCGCTCCGCGATGGATGGGAGGCCAAAGTTCTGCGAGACGATCTCGCCCTGCTCGGTGATCTTGATGCCGCCCTGTACCGTGCCCGGGGGGAGCGCGGTGAGCGCCCGCGCCACGGGCGAGCCCCCGCCCCGTCCCACCGTGCCGCCGCGACCGTGGAAGAGGGTCCACGACACGCCGGCCTCGGCGCAGGCCCGCGCCACCTCCTCCTGCACGCGGTACAGGGCCCACGCCGACGGGAGCAACCCCGCGTCCTTGGCGGAATCGGAGTAACCGAGCATCACCTCCTGGTGCCGTCCGCGGGCCTCGAGCTGCCGTCCCCAGATCGCATCCTCCAGGAGCGAGCGCACGACGCCGGGGGCGTGCTCGAGATCCTCGAGGGTCTCGAACAGCGGCACGATGTCGATGCGCGAGAGCGCAGGCTCCCGCGAGAGGTCCACGAGTCCCTCCTCACGGGCCAGCAGCAGGACGCGCAGCAGGTCGTCGGCGGACCGCGTGCGCGACACGATGTACGTCGAGGCCGCCGCCTCGCCGATTTCGTCCTGGATCGCCCGCATGACGCGAAGCACTTGCAGCACGCGGTCGGTCGGCTCCGCCAGCGCGACGTGGGCTGCCTGCAACGGACGCCGGCCGGCGAGCTCGCGGCGCAGGGCGGCACCGTCCAGGTCGCCCAGTCCGACGGCCGCCGTGAGGTCGTGGAGCGCGCGTGTGTGGACGGCGGCGTCCTCACGGAGATCGAGACGGAACCCGTGGAACCCGTGGGCGCGCACCTGCGCCAGAAGGGGTTCCACCAGGGTGCGCCGCGCGTGCGCCGCGCCGACCGAGTCGAGGGCGTCGGCGAGCAGCGCGAGATCGCGCTCCAGCTCCTGTGGCGTGCGGTAGCCCGGCGGCTCGGCCCCGACCCGGGCCCGCATGAAGCTGACTTTCAGGCGGAGCGGCTCGTCCGCGTTGCGGCGGCGATTCTGCTCCCACACGACGGGAAGCTCGTCACGGTCGCGCTCGAGCGAAGCCCGCAGCTCGGGTGAGACGGTCGCGAGTCGGTCGGATACGGAAAGCCGCGCCGCCAGGTCCGCCAGCGCTTTCGCGTAGTGGTCCAGCACCGACCGCCGGGCACGCCGCGCCGCGGCGAGCGTGATCTCCGCGGTGACGAAGGGGTTTCCGTCCCGATCGCCCCCGACCCAGCTCCCCAGGGTGAGCGGAGTCACCGGGGCGGGGCCGAGGCCGCTGCCGAACTCGTCCTCGAAGGCTTCGACGAGCCGCTCGCGCACGCGCGACGCCGCGTCCAAGAGGCGATCCTCCAGATACCAGAGCGCGTTCGACACCTCGTCCATGACCGACGGGCGGTCGCGCCGAATTTCTTCGGTGAGCCAGAGGAGCTCCACCTCGCCCTCCAGGTGCCGCTCGATCGCCCGACGCTGCGGCTCCGGTGCGCCATCGCGCGTGAGTAATCCCTCCGCCAGGCGCGCCTGCAAGTCGAGGATGGTGCGGCGGGCGGACTCCGTGGGATGCGCGGTGAGAACCGGCCGCACATCGAGCGACTCCAGGGCGCGCGCCACCACCTCGGCCCCCCGGCCGGCCTCGCGCACGCGGCGCAGCGACCAGCGCACCGATCCGCGCTGCGCCGCGGCGAGATCTTCCTGTCGCGAGCGCCGCACCCGATGGGCCTGCTCCGCGGCGTTGATCAAGATGAAGAACACCGTGAAGGCACGGGCGGTCAGCCGCGCCGTCTCGGGCGCGAGCGAGCGGGTCCGCGCGAGCAGCGCGTCGAGATCCGGCGCGCCCGCGACGCCGAGCCGGCGGGCCCGGCAGGCCCGCCGCAGCTCTTCGACCGCCCGGAACGTTTCTTCCCCCGCCAGCCGGCCGACCACCCGTCCGAGCGTCGCCGCCAGCCACCGCACGTCTTGGCGCAATGGAGCGTCCTGCGGTCGCGCCACGGGCGGTGGGAGGGGAACGGCGGCGGTGACGTGAGTGGTCGTCATCGCTAGAGCCGGCGCAGCTTCCAGCGCCCGCGCTTGAACAGCGCGACGCTCACGAGCGCCAGCGTCGAGTACGCCACGGTGATCGCGAGGAACACGCCCTGCGGGCCGAACTCCCACACCCGGGCGAGGACATAGGCGAGCGGAATCTCCCACAGCCAGAAGCAACCCAGGTTGATGAACGTCGGCGTCCAAGTGTCACCCGCACCGTTGAACGCCTGGGTGAGCACCATCCCGAGCGCGTAGAACACGAAGCCGAAGCTCATGGTGCGGAGACCGACGGCGCCGGTCGGCCATGCTACCGGATCGTGCGTGAACAATCCGACGATCGGGCCGGCGAGCAAGATGAACAGCACCCCCACGGTCCCGAGCACCACCATGTTGTAGCCTCCGGCGAGCCAGGCCGCCCGCTCGGCGCGCTCCGGCTTCCCGGCACCGAGGGACTGGCCCACCATCGTGGCGGCGGCATTCGACAGACCCCACGAGGGGAGCAACGCGAAGATCAGGATCCGGATCGCGATCGTGTAGCCCGCGAGGGCGGCACTCCCGAAGCTGGACATGATGCGCACCAGTCCGATGTAGCTCGCCGTCCCGACCAGAACCTGGAACGTCCCGGATCCCGAGAGCCGCAGCAGCATGGCCATCACGGCCGGGCGCAGGGCCAGGTGCGCGCGCCGGACCGCCACGCGCGCATCGCCCCGCGTCAGGCGATAGAGCTGGTACAGGACGCCCGTGCCGCGGCCGATCGTGGTGGCGACGGCGGCGCCGGTGACGCCGAGCCGGGGGAAGGGGCCGAGTCCGAAGATCAGGCACGGCCCGAGCAGAATGTTGATCGAGTTGGCGAGCCACAGGACCCGCATGGCGATCGCGGCGTCGCCCGCCCCCCGGAAGATCGCGTTGATGAGGAAGAGCAGCAGCACGGTCGCGCTGCCGCCGAGCATGGTCCGCGTGTAGCCCGCGCCGATGGCGGTCACGGCGGGCGAGGCCCCCATCACGGCGAGCAGCCGCGGGGCGAGCGCGATCCCCAGGCTTGCGACGAGGGCGGCGACCGCGAGCCCGAGGGCGATGCCCTGCACGGCGGCTTCGGCGGCGGCGTCGGGACGCCGCTCCCCGATGCGGCGCGCCACGACCGCCGCGACTCCGATGGAGAGTCCCATCGCAGCCGTGTACACCAGGGTCAGGATCGACTCCGTGAGGCCGACGGTGGCGACCGCGTCGGGACCCAGACGGGAGACCCAGAACACATCCACCACGGCGAAGATCGACTCCATCGCCATTTCGAGCACCATCGGAATGGCGAGCAGCACGATCCCGCGCCCCAGCGAACCGGCCGTATAGTCGTGGGGGACGCCCCGGACGGCCTCGCGCACCACGGTCCACCAGTCGCTGGGGCGCCCGGTACTCGTGACAAGGGTCTGTTCCGTCACCTGGCACTCTCTTGCAAGCGGATCTTGGTGAACTCGCCGCGCGTGAGCGCCGCCCACGGCTTCTCCGGCGTCGTGGCAATGTAGCTCACGTACACGCAGGTCGGCTTACGCGCTTGCTAGCGCTGGCAGAACGGGCAGAACGTCGTCGCCCGCAAGTCGATCGTGTGGGTGGTGACCAGCCGCTTGCCGCACCGGACGCACGCCTCGCCCCCCCGGCCGTACGCCTTCAGCTCGAACTGAAACCGGCCCTGCTCCCCCGTCCCGGTACGGTAGTCTCGCACCGTCGTGCCGGACGAGTTCACCGCGCGCCCGAGCACGTCCGTCACGGCTGCGTGCAGCCGGGCGAACTCGTCCAAGGACAGGTTGTCGGTGGGCTTGGAGGGGTCGATCCCGGCCTCGAACAGCGCCTCGTTCGCGTAGATGTTCCCGACCCCCGCGATACGGCGCTGATCCATGATCGCCTTCTTGATCGCGGCGCGGGTCCCCTTGAGCCGTTCGGCGAACACGAATGGCGTGAACGTCTCCTCGAGCGGCTCGGGGCCGATACGGCTGGTGTAGGCGCCCCAGCCCTTTTCGTCGAGCAGCCACACGGTGCCGAGGCGGCGCACGTCGCGGTACACCAGCTGCCGGCCGTCGTCGATGGTGCAGGTGAGCACCGCGTACTTCGCCTCGTCGCGGGTGAGGGCCCGGTCGTACACCACGAGCGAACCGGTCATCCGCGGCTGCACGATCAACCGGTGGCCGCTCGACAAGCGGAACACCGCGTGCTTGGCGCGACGGATCACCTCTTCGATCGTGTTGCCCTTGAGCGTACGGAGCAGGCGCGGCTTCGAGACGCGGCGCAGCACGTCCGTTTTGGCGAGGCGGGCGCGCGCGATGCGGTAGCCCTCCAGCCGCGGGGCGAGCTCCCGGACGATCGTCTCAACCTCTGGCAGCTCTGGCACCCCTTCCCCTCTCCCCGATCTCCCGCCAGCCGATGTCGCGGCGGTACGTCTTCCCCGGGAACGCGATCAGCTCGCAGGCGGCGGCGCTGCGCCGCGCCGCCTCCGCGACGGTGTCGCCCAATCCGGTGGCGGTGAGCACGCGGCCGCCGTGCACGCGCAGCGTGCCATTCGTGTCGCGGGCGGCACCCGCGTGAAATACCAGCGTCCCGGGCTCGACGTCCCGCGGCACGATGATCGCGGCGCCCAGCTCCGGCTTGTCCGGATAACCCGCGGCGGCGAGCACCGTGGCGACGGCCGCGCGGGTGGCGTCGAGTGCCTTCGCTGCGGGGCGCCAGCTACCGGCGGCGATCGCCGCCAGGTGCTGCGTGAGCCCCGGCAGCACCGGAAGCAGGGCCTGCGCTTCCGGGTCGCCGAAGCGGCAGTTGAACTCGAGCACGTACGGGGTGCCGTCGGCCGTGAGCATGAGCCCCGCGTACAGCACGCCCTGGTACGGCGCACCCTGGGCCGCGAGCTCACGCAGCGCCGGCGCGAACACGTCGCGCCGCACCCGCTCGAGCAGCCCGTCGGTGGCGATGCTCACGGGACAGTAGGCGCCCATGCCGCCGGTGTTCGGCCCCGCGTCGCCCTCGCCCAGCCGCTTGTGGTCCTGCGCCGCCGGAAGGAGCAAGAGCCGCTCGCCATCGGTGAGGGCCAAGACCGACAGCTCCTCGCCCTGGAGGAAGTCCTCCACCACGATCGCTCGGCCCGCCTCGCCGAACCTGCCTTCGGCGAGCATGGCGCGGGCCGTGCGGACGGCCTCCTCGGCTGCCTTCGGCGAGCATGGCGCGGGCCGTGCGGACGGCCTCCTCGCGCGTCGTGCAGACCACCACGCCCTTGCCGGCGGCGAGCCCCGACGCTTTCACGACGAGCGGCTCCACGTGCCCGCGGATGTGGGCGAGCGCGGCGTCGAGCGCGTGAAAGGTTTGGCTCGCGGCAGTGGGGATGCCGGCGCGCCGCATCACTTCCTTGGCAAAGGCCTTGGAGGACTCGATGCGCGCGGCAGCCCGGTTCGGTCCGAATACCGCATGGCCGGCGGCGCGCAGGTGGTCGGCGAGGCCGGCCGCGAGCGGCGCCTCCGGGCCGACGATGGTGAGGTCGATGCGGAGCTGCTTCAGCGCCTCCACGACCTTCCCAACCTCCACCACATCGATTGTCAGATTGGTGCCGAGCTGGGCGGTGCCGGAGTTACCGGGGGCGGCGAACACCGTCGCGTCGGGGGCGTCGCGTTTCAGCGCCCAGCAAAGCGCGTGCTCGCGGCCGCCCCCGCCGACGACCAGGACTCTCACTTCTTCTTGAGTGCCTCCGCGAACGCCTGGGCGGCCCGCTTCGCGGTGTCCACCACGTCGTTCACGACGGCCTTGGCTTCCTTCATGTAGTGGTCCCGCGCCTCGTCGATGTCCCGGTCGATGGGCCGCTGCTCCGCCTCCGGTCCCCGCTTCGGATAGTCGCCGGCTAGGATCCGCTCGTACTGGCCTTCCGCGATCCAGCGCTGCAGCTCGGCGGCGCGCACGGTGTTGAAAGGATGGGACCGGCCGAGCACGCCGAGAATCTTGAAGACGCGGTCGAGCGCGCCCCCCGCCTCCTCGTACTCCTTGGCCTGCGCCAGAAACGCGTCTAGGTCCATCTGCGACATGTCGCCGCCCCCGGCGAACTTCAGATTCACGCGCAGCGACGCGGTCGGATCCTGGCACGCGAGCAGGCCGGCGCGGTCGGACGACAGCTCGCTCTTACGGAACCACTCGAGCAGCGCGAGTTGGATCGGCAAGATCGCCATGCCGGCGAGAAACGGCAGCGCGCCCAGGCTCACGTTCAGGATCAAGACCAGGATCGTGTGGTACAGCGCGTGCCCGCTCATCACGTGGCCGAGCTCGTGTCCCAGTACGTTCCGCAGCTCGTCGTCATCGAGCAGCTTGAGCGTACCCGAATTGATCACGATGAACGGCCGGTCCATCCCGAACGCCCCCGCGTTGGCGAATGGCGTCTGTGACACGAACAGCTCGGGCTGCGGGGACCAGTCCATCGAGGTGAGCACGTCGGCGTAGAGCTGGTTCAGGCGGGGGAACTGGGTCGGGCCGACCCGCACCGCGTCGGCCTGGAACAGCAGGCGGATCCCCCGCTCGCCGAAGAAGCCGTAGATCTTCCGCACTACCTCATCGAAGCCGGGCACCGAGCGCAGGGTCTGCAGCGCCGCCCGGTCCGCCGGATGCTCCCACGCGACGGGCGCGATCTGCGTGAGGATCTTGCGGGGGCGTGCGGCGGGGAGTGACGTGGGGCCAGTCATGTGATGCTCCTGCTCATGGGAGATTGTAGGCTCGCACTACGGGCCCATCCGCCCCGTGTTTCGCGAGTGAACTCGCGTCTCGGCGTCTGCCCGTGAACGGGCGTCCCCGCTTCAGCGGGAGAGCCGAGCCGCGGCTTGAGCCGCGACACTTCCGAGCGCGCGCCTGCCCTCATCCTGCCGCCGCGAGCGCCTGGTCCAGGTCGGCAAGCAGGTCCTCCACGTCCTCGATGCCGACGGAGAGCCGCACCAGGCTGTCGGTGAGACCCATCGCGCGCCGCATCGCGGCGGGCACGCTGGCGTGCGTCATCGACGCGGGGTGCCCGATCAGGCTCTCTACTCCGCCGAGCGACTCGGCGAGCGCGAAGATCTTGGTGCGCTCGATGAAGCGCTTGGCGCGCTCGACGGAGCCCAGCTCGATCGAAATCATCCCGCCGAACCCCGTCATCTGGCGACAGGCGAGCTCGTGCTGGGGATGGGACGGGAGCCCGGGGTAGTAAACCTGCTCGACCTTGGGATGCTTGGTCAGCCACTCGGCGATGCGGCGTCCGTTGGTGTCGTGCTGCCGCATCCGCAGGGCGAGCGTCTTCACGCCGCGCAGCGCCAGCCAGCAGTCGAATGGCCCCGGGACCGCACCCGATCCGTTCTGAATGAACCCGATCCGCTCCGCCAGAGCGTCCGAGTTCACGACCACCATGCCGCCGATCATGTCGCTGTGTCCATTCAGGTACTTCGTGGTCGAGTGGAGCACGACGTCGGCGCCGAGCTCGAGCGGCCGCTGGAAGCACGGCGTGGCGAACGTGTTGTCCACGACGCACAGCGCGTTGGCGCGCCGCGCGATCTCCCCCGTGGCCTGGAGATCGCACAGGCGCATCATCGGGTTGGTCGGCGTCTCGGCGTAGATCAGCTTCGTGCGGGGTGTCACGGCGGCGGCGATGTTGCCCGGATCGGCGGCGTCCACGAAGCTGAACTCGAGGCCGTGTCGCGCCCAGATGTGAGTCATCTGACGGTGGGTGCCGCCGTATACGTTCTCGCCGCTCACGACGTGATCGCCCTGCGACAGCAGCTTGAGCACGGCGTCGACCGCGGCGAGTCCGGAGGCGAAGGCAAAGCCGTGGCGGCCGCCTTCCAGCGCCGCGATGTTGCGCTCGAGCGCCTCTCGCGTCGGGTTGCGGGTGCGCGCGTACTCGTAGCCCTTGTGCTTCCCGAGGCTCTCCTGGATGTAGGTCGATGTCTGATAGATCGGCATCATGACGGCGCCCGCGAGGGGATCGGGTATCTGCCCGGCGTGCACCGCGCGCGTGGCGAGCCGTCGCATCAGGTCATCACCCGATACCTTGGTCATGGCGGGAACGTAAGGGCGCCTTTCGCGCCGAGCAAGCGACCTTTACGTTAAGCAGCGATGCCGCAACCGAATGCCGTCAAGTGTCTCGTGGTGGACGACGAGCCGCGCCTGCGTCGCGTGCTGGTGCGCCTGCTCGAGGGCGAAGGCTTTACCTGCTCTGAGGCGGGGTCCGGCACCGAGGCGCTGGAGATGATGCACCACGACGCGGTGCCGCTCGTCATCTCCGATCTGCGCATGCCGCAGATGGACGGGGTCACGCTGCTGCGCGAGATCCTCGCCCGCTGGCCGGACACCGCCGTGCTCGTGGTAACCGCGGTGGCCGAGGTCGAGAGCGCGGTCGCCTGCCTGCAGCTCGGCGCGCTCGACTACGTGGCGAAGCCGTTCCACCTGGACGAGGTGCGGGCGCGGGTCATGCAGGCCCTCGACAAGCGCCGCCTCATCCTCGAGAACCGGATGTACCACCAGCAGCTGGAGGAGCGGGTCCAGGAGCAGGCGCACCGCATCGAAGAACTGTCGCTCGAGCGACTCCAGGCGCTGGTGCACTTTCTCGAAGAGAAGGACCCCTACACGCGCGGCCACTCGGTTCGCGTCGCGAACTACTCCCTCGGGATCGCCCGGATGATGCCGCTCGACAGGGACAAGATCGATACGATCGTGCTCGGCGCCGAGCTGCACGACATCGGCAAGATCGGCGTCAGCGAGACCGTGTTGCACAAGGCTGGTAAGCTGAGCGAGGCCGAGTATCGCCACATCATGGAGCACCCGGTGATCGGCGCCCGCATCCTCGGGCCGCTCATGCGCGACGCCCCGGCGGCGCTCGCGATCGTGCGCTCCCACCACGAGCGGCTGGACGGCAAGGGCTTCCCCGACGGCCTCGTGGGAGACGCGATTCCGCTCGAGGTACGCGTGGTGACCGTGGCCGACTCGTTCGACGCGATGACGAGCGTGCGCCCCTACCGCCCGGCGCTGTCGGTCCAGAAGGCGATGCAGGAGCTCGAAGAGATGAAGGGGGTGCAGTTCGATCCCCAAGCCGTGGAGGCATTCCTCGCGGCGTTCCCCCGAGCGGCGCTCCCGGTGCCGACGCCCGAAGCCCGGCCGCTGCACCTGCCGGCCCGATCGGTCGAGGCGCCGCAAACCTGACGCGCGTTCGATTGACGCGCCTCCCCCAGCTTTCTACGTTGCGCCCATGACCGACACCTTGATGGTCGGCGTCTCGGGCATCCGCGGCATCGTCGGAAAGGACCTCACCGACGAGGTCGTGGCCCGCTACGCCATGGCCTTCGGCGCCTGGGCCAAACAGCGGACGCCGCTGGTCGTGCTGGGGCGCGATGCGCGCAGCTCGGGGCCGGCGTTCGCCCGAGCCGCGGTGGCGGGACTCGGCGCCGCGGGCTGCGACGTGATCGACGTGGGGCTCGTCCCGACGCCGACCGTCCAGCTCGCCGTCGAGCACCACCGCGCGGGTGGCGGAATCGCCATCACGGCGAGCCACAATCCGATCGAGTGGAACGCCCTGAAGTTCATCGGACCGGACGGCATCTTTCTCGACGCGGCGGAAGGCGGGCGGGTGATGCAGCTAGCGGTCGAGGGCGGTCAAGGACGGTCGAAGGCGGTCAAGGTCGCGACGGATGACCGCGCCGTGGAGCGGCATCTGGACGCCGTGCTCGCACTGCCCGCGGTTGACGTCGAACGCATCCGGGCGCGGCGCTTCACGGTCGCGCTGGATGCAGTCCGCGGCGCCGGGGGACCCCCGATGCGCGCGCTGCTGGAGCGGCTCGGCTGCAGCGTGACCGGAATCAACCTGGAGACCGATGGCCAGTTCCCTCGCGCTCCGGAGCCGGTGCCGGAAAACTTGGGCGAGCTGTCCACGCTGGTGCGACGCACCGGGGCGGCCCTCGGCATCGCGGTGGACCCCGACGTGGATCGGCTGGCGCTGGTGGACGAGAACGGCACCCCGATTGGCGAGGACTACACGCTGGCGTTCGCGGTGAGGGCGGTGCTGGGCGGACCGATGGAAAGACGGAATGATGGAACGTCGGCCGGGACGCCCGCACGTTCCAGCGTTCCAGCGTTCCAGCGTTCCATCGTCGTTTGCAACCTGTCCACCAGCCTCGTCGTCGAGGACGCGGCCCGCGAGCACGGAGCGGAGTTGATACGGACTCCAGTCGGCGAGGTCCACGTCGCCCGCGCCATCTTGCGACTCGTAGCGGTGATCGGTGGGGAAGGGAATGGGGGGGTCATGTATCCGGCGCTGCACGCTGGGCGGGACGCGCCAGTCGCGGCCGCGCTGGTGCTCGAGCTGCTGGCGCGCACGGGGCAGGCGGTGGGCGAGCTGGTGGCGGCGGCGCCGCGCTATGCGATTGTGAAGGCGAAAGCGCCCCGCGGCCCGGCGCTCGAGCCGGTGTACGCGGCGCTGCGGCGGCGGTTCGCCGACGCTCAGGCGGACACCCAGGACGGGCTACGGCTCAGCTGGCAAGACCGCTGGCTGCATGTGCGGCCGTCAAACACGGAACCAATTGTCAGACTGATTGCGGAAGCGCGCACCGCCGCCCTGGCGCGCGAGCTGGTGGAGGAGGGCCGGCGACTGTGTGCGGCAGCGTCGCCCAGCGAGGAGATCCGCCACTAGCCTCGCCTCGCGTCTCGGTCAGCAACCTTGATCGCTACTTGACCGATCCCACCCAGCTTCCACGTCATGGACCAGCGCTGCGCGACCGACGCGGCGGCGTCCCGATGGGCGCGCCTGATGGCACTGTTCGGGCTGCGCGGGGGATCCATCACTCGGGCGGACGTTGAGGAACGGGCGCTCGAGGAGATCCGATCCGAGCCGGTGCGGCCGGAGGCGCCAGAGGAGCGAGGCGGGAGCGCCGACCGGTCAGGTACGACAACGTAGCCCTACGCGATTGCAGCGACCGCGGTCGAAGTGTGACGGCCACTTCGCCCGGCCGCGCGAGCCCCGGGGAGCTTTCGGCCCCGGGGTTTCGTCGTGGTATCAACGGAAATGCGACGACCTTGGGGGCGATTCAGGGGCGCGAGTGGCTTATCTTTACGGTTTCCATGAGGACACGGTAAGGTGCGACTATGTGCGGTATCGTAGGCTACACCGGACCGCGGCAGGCGGCCCCCCTGCTGCTGGAGGGGCTCAAGCGACTCGAGTACCGCGGCTACGATTCGGCGGGCATCGCGCTCGTCGACGCGGGGCGCATCGAGGTCCACAAGGCACCGGGCAAGATCGGCGTGCTCGAGAAGCAGCTCGGCGCGTCGCTTCCCACGGGCCACTGCGGCATCGCCCACACGCGCTGGGCTACGCACGGCGCGCCGAACAGCGTGAACGCGCACCCCCACACCGACTGCGGCGGGACGCTCGCGCTGATCCACAACGGCATCATCGAGAACGCCGGGGTGCTTCGCACGGCGCTGGTCCAGCGGGGCCACGTGTTCCGCTCGGAGACTGACACCGAGGTGCTCGCCCACCTGATCGAGGAGGTGCTGGGCAAGGGTGGCACGCTCGTCGAGGCCGTCGCGGGCGCGTTGAACCAGGTGGAGGGCACGTACGGCATCGCGGTCATTTCGACCAGGGAGCCCGACACGCTGGTCGCCGCACGCAAGGGCTCACCGCTACTCGTCGCCATCGGCTCGGGGGAAAACTTCGTCGCGTCGGATGCGTCCGCCGTGCTCGCGCACACGCGCTCGGTCGTGTACCTCGACGACGGCGAGATCGCGGTGGTGCGGCCGGGCGACTACCGCATCCTCGACCTCGGCACGGTGGAGAAGGAAAAGGCGGTGACGCGGGTCGACTGGGACCTCGCCACGATCGAGCGCGGCGGTCACGCGCACTTCATGCTGAAGGAGATCATGGAGCAGCCGGAGAGCCTCCGCAACACGCTGCGGGGCCGCCTGCTCGAGGAGGAGGGCACCGCGCGGCTCGGCGGGCTCAACCTCACCGACGAGCAGCTGCTCCTCGTGAACCGCATCGTCTTCACCGCCTGCGGCACGTCCTGGCACGCGGCGCTGATCGGCGAATATATGATGGAAGAGCTCGCCCGGATCCCATCGGAGGTGGAGTACGCCTCCGAGTTCCGGTACCGCAACCCCATCGTGGACGAGCGGACGCTGGTCGTCGGCATCTCGCAGTCGGGGGAGACGGCGGACACGCTGGCCGCGCTGCGCGAGGCGAAGCGGCGCGGCGCTCGCACGCTCGGCCTCGTGAACGTGGTGGGCTCGACCATCGCGCGCGAGGTGGACGGTGGCATCTACGTCCACGCCGGGCCCGAGATCGGGGTCGCGTCGACCAAGGCGTTCACGAGCCAGATCGCCGCGCTCGCGCTGCTGACGCTCAAGATGGGGCGGCTGCGCGCGCTCTCGATCCTCCAGGGGCGGGAAGTGGTGCGGTCGCTCGCCAAGCTCCCCGAGCTGGTCGAGCGGGTGCTCGCCAAGGCGCCCGAGGTCGAGCGGATCGCCGAGCGGATGATGCGGGCCGCGAACGTGCTCTACCTCGGCCGGGGGTACAACTTCCCCGTCGCGCTCGAGGGCGCTCTCAAGCTCAAAGAGATCTCTTACATCCATGCCGAGGGCTATCCCGCAGCCGAGATGAAGCACGGCCCGATCGCGCTGATCGATGACCTGATGCCGGTCGTGTTCATCGCGCCCAAGGACGCGGTGTACCAGAAGGTCGTGAGCAACATCGAGGAAGTGAAGGCGCGCGGCGGGCGCGTGATGGCGGTCGTCACCGAGGGCGACACCGGCGTCACGCGGCTCGCTGACCACAAAGTCGAGGTGCCGGAGACGCTCGATCTCCTGACGCCCGTGCTCACGGTGCTGCCGCTCCAGCTGCTCGCGTACTACATCGCTGTGCGCCGCGGCTGCAACGTAGACCAGCCGAGAAATCTCGCGAAGAGCGTGACGGTAGAGTGAGGCAAACGGGGCGGTGAGGGTCGTCCTGCAGCGCGTCTCGCGTGCGGAAGTGCGCGTTGCCGGGAGAGTGACCGGTAAGATCGGGGCGGGCTTTCTCGTGCTGGCTGGCTTCCACCCCTCGGACGGCGAGGACAGCCTCGCGTGGATGGCCGACAAGGTGCTCGGCCTGCGGGTCTTCAGCGACGCCGAAGGGAAGATGAATCTGGCGCTGGCGGACGTGCACGGCGCGGTGCTCGTCGTCTCGCAGTTCACTCTCTATGGCGACGTGCACAAGGGCCGGCGGCCGAGCTTCATCGACGCCGCTCCGCCCGCGGTGGCCATCCCCCTCTACGAGCGGTTCGTGGCACTGCTGCGGGAACGGGGAGCGGAGAGCGCGACCCGGGTGGAAACGGGGGAGTTCGGCGCGATGATGGAGGTGGAGCTCGTGAACGACGGGCCCGTGACCCTGCTGCTCGAGAAGTGAGCTTCGTCCTCGCGAGTGGGTCGCCCCGACGGCGCCAGCTGCTCGAGATGCTCGGCCTGTCGTTCCGCGTCGCGGTTCCCGATGTCGACGAGACGAGAGACGGCTCGGAGCTGCCCGAGCGCTATGTGACGCGCCTGGCAGGCGAGAAGGCGCGCGTCGTGGCCGGCCGCGAGCGCGGCGAGATCGTGCTCGCGGCCGATACAACCGTGGTGCTGCGCGGCGCGATCTTCGAGAAGCCGAAGACGCCGGCCGAGGCGGCGGAGATGCTGGCGCGGCTCGCGGGCCGCACTCACCAAGTGATGACGGCGGTCGCGGTCGCGCAGGACGGGCGGCTCGAGCACGCCCTGGACGTCACCGAAGTAACCTTTCGGCCCTTGTCGAACGAGCAGGTCGCGGCGTACGTCGCGACCGGGGAGCCGATGGACAAGGCGGGCGCGTACGCGATTCAGGGAAAAGGTGCCGCGCTGGTGGTGGGGATCCGCGGCGACTTTTTCGGCGTGATGGGCCTGCCGCTCCGGCTCGCGCTCGAGCTGCTCGAGCGCTTCGGCCTGCCTTACCGCTTCACCCGATAAACCGGGACCTTCTTCGACTTCCCTTTGACCTGGATCGGCTCCAGGGTCTCGACCTTGGGTGGCTGCTTCAGCTGCTGGTAGAAAGGCTCGGAGATCAGAATCTCGTTGGGGCCGGCGCTGGAGCACAGCCGGCTGGCGGTGTTGACGGCATCGCCGATCACGGTGTACTCGAGTCGGCGGTCCGAGCCGATGTTGCCCGCGAACACCTCGCCGAAGTTGATCCCGATGCCGATGCCGAGCTCCGGTCGCCCCTCGTCGTGCCACTTGCGGTTGAGCTTCTCGAGCGCCCGGAGGTGGTCCAGCGCGCACCCCATGGCCCGATCGGCGTCGTCCTCGTGGACGATGGGGGCGCCCCACAACGCCATGATCGCGTCGCCCATGAACTTGTCGAGCGTGCCGCCGTGCTCGAACACGATCTCCACCATCTCGGTGAAGTAGTCCGTGAGGAGGGTCGCGATGCCCTCCGGGCTCATCGTCTCCGACATCGGGGTGAACCCGCGGATGTCGGAGAAGAAGATCACCACCGGCCGCTTTTCGCTCGGCAGCCGGCCGGCGTCCTGCTGCTGGGCGATGACCTGGGCGATATTGGGAGAGAAGTAGCGTTGGAAGTTGGAGAGCACCAGCGCCTCGCGCCGCAGCCGCTCGGAGCGCCGGGAGTTCTCGATGCCGACCGCCGCGAGCGAGCCGAAAGCGATCAGGAATTCGAGATCTTCGTCGGCGAAGGAGTGGGTGGCGGTGAGGTTGTCCACGTACAGGATGCCGAGCACCTGCTGATCCGTGCCCATGAGCGGCGTGCACATGGCGCTGCGCACGCTCTGGATGAGGATCGACTTGCCCTTGAAGCGCTCGTCGGCGGCGGCGTTGTCGGAGAGGATGGCGACGCGCTCTTCGACGGCCTTGCGGGCGATCGACTGCGGGACGTGCTTCGACGCGGCCGCGGAGCCGGTCTTCCCCTTGGAAACTCGGGGCACGAGCTCACCCGTCTGGTCCTCGAGTAGCAAGATGGACACGCGGTCCACGTTCATGATCTGGAACGTGAAGTCCACCACCTTGTCGAGCAGGCGGTCGAGCTCCTGCTGCTTGGACAGTTCTTTCGAGATCTCGAGCAGCAGCGAGAGCTTCTTTTCGCGCCGCTCCTCGATCGACTGGGCAGTGACTTTGAGATGCGATGCGCCGGAGGGAGTATCCACCACGATGGCGGGGACGCCGCCCGAGTGTTTCACGGGGAGCTGGCGCACGATCGTGCCGCCGCCCGGCTTGCCACCGAACTCGGGGGGGGTCGATGCCACGATCTGCGGCCGCGGCGCCGGGGCGGTCACCACCTTCACCCGGAACGCGACCTTGCCGAAGGTGATGACATCGTCCTCGCCGGCGATCGCCTCGGCTATACGGGCGCCGTTCAGGAAGGTGCCGTTGGAGGAGCCGGCGTCCGTCACGTGCACGCCGTCGTCGGTGAGGCGGAGCTCGGCGTGCTTGCGGGAGATGGTTGGGTCGTAGATCGGGACGTCGCTCGTGACAGCGCGCCCCACGACGACCACGCGGCCGGGCTGGAGGTCGATGGCCTGCTCACCCGTCGTGCTCAGCAGCTTGAACACAGGCACCGAATATATCGCCTCCGCTTACGGGGCACCCGTGGCGCTGCGGGCGAGCGCCAGCGCCTTCAAGACGGCCTGGGCCTTGGCTTCCGTCTCGGCGAACTCGCGCGCGGGGTCCGAGTCGGCAACGATGCCGGCGCCGGCCTGTACCACCACCCGGTCCTTGAGCACCACGGCGGCGCGGATCGCGATGGCGGTGTCCAGGCTCGTGGCGCCCCAGCCGACGTAGCCGACCGCCCCCGCGTACGGGCCGCGGCGCTCGGGCTCGAGCTCGTCGATGATCTCCATCGCCCGCACCTTGGGCGCCCCCGTCACGGTGCCCGCGGGGAAGCACGCCTTGAACACGTCGAGCGCGTCGTAGCCGTCGCGCAGCCGGCCGCGCACTTCACTCACGAGGTGCTGTACGTGCGAGTACCGCTCGATGGCGAGCAGGTCGGTGACTCGCACGCTGCCGAACTGCGCCACCCGGCCGACGTCGTTGCGCCCCAGATCGACGAGCATCATGTGCTCGGCCCGCTCCTTCTCGTCCGCCAGCAGGGCGCGGCCGAGCGCCTCGTCTTCCTCGGGCGAGCGGCCGCGCGGCCGGGTGCCCGCGATGGGACGCACGGTCACCTCGCCCCCCTCCACGCGCACCAGCACCTCCGGGGAGCTGCCGACCAGGGCGAAGTCGTCGAGTGCGAGATAGAAGAGGTAGGGGGCCGGGTTCAGCGCTCGCAGGTAGCGGTACAGGAGCAGGGGGTCGACCGCGCCCGCCGCCTCCTGGCGGCGTGACAACACCGTCTGGAAAGTGTCGCCCGCCCGGATGTAGTCGAGGATGCGGGCGACGTCGCGCTCGAACACCTCACGCGGGTAGCGGGAGGCGGTCGCAACGGCGGGGAGCGAGTCCCGCAACACGAGCGGCGCCAGCTCGTGCCGCCCCCGCAGCCGCGCGACGATCTCGGTGAGGCGACCCTCGGCCGCGTCGTGGAGCCGGAGCCGCTCCGCGGCCGCCGCGCCGCGCGGGACCTCCACGTTGGCTACGACGATCGCGCGACCGAACAGGTTGTCGATGATGACCAGGGTGTCGGCGATCATCATGACGGTGTCGGGGAGGGCGAGCGTATCCGCGGGAGGGCGAGGCAGCCGTTCGATCGAGCGCACCAGATCGTAGCCCACGTACCCGACCGCGCCCCCCGTGAAGCGGGGCAGGCCCGGCACGGGCGCGGCGGGCAGCTCGCGCATCCGCTGCGCCAGGTGGCCGATCGGGTCGTCGGTTTCGCCGGCGCCGCGCCAGCCCGTGTCGCGGGTCCAGCGCTCGAGCGTCCGGCCGCGCGAGCGCCACGCCTCGCGCGGCTCGGTCCCGAGGAAGGTGTAGCGCGCCCAGCGCTCGCCGCCCACGAGGGACTCGAGCAGGAAGGCGAACGGTGGCCGCGCCACCTTCACGAACGCCGCGAGCGGTGTGTCGGCGTCGAGCACGACCTCGCGCACCAGCGGGACCATCCCGCCGCGCTCCGATCGGGCGAGGAACGCCGTGCGGGCGTCGGTCATCTGTGAGGAAGTGGGGTAGACGAGGTATGCACCGACGCGCCCTCCTGCTCGGCGTGGTGTCGCCGCTCCTGGTCGCCGCTCCCGCCGCCGCGCAAGCCTGGAATTCCGGTGGGGCCGTCGCCCTGGCGCAGCGGGCAATCGCGCGGCGCTCGCGGGCCGCCGCCGACAGCGCCTTGCGCGACTATAAGGCCCAGGCCCATGGTTTCCTGTTCTTCCTCGGCCAGTTCGGGGAGGGGCTCGCCGACCCCCCGCGCCTCATCAAGGCCGACCAGCTGGAGCTGGAAGTGTACTGGAAGGCCCCGGCGAGCAGCAAGCAGCGCGTCGTCGGCTGGCGCGACCGTGCCGAGCTTCCCACCGACATCAGCTACCACCGCGACCATCTCGGCATCGTGCAGAACAATTTCGGCGCCGCCATTCGCCTGGGCGAGGGGGACGAAGCGCGCGACGTGCCGCACCCGCTCTCGGTTGCGGGCCCGGAGCTGTACGACTACGCGCTGGCGGACACCACCACGATCACGTTGCCCCAGCGCGAGGTCCGCGTGGTCGCGCTGCGCGTGCGGCCTAAGGACTTCACCGCCGCGCGCATCGTCGGCACGCTGTACCTGGACGCGGAGACGGCGGACCTGGTGCGCCTCGCCTTCAACTTCACTCCGCGCGCATACCTCGACCCGCAGCTCGAGGATATCAGCATCGTGCTCGACAACGCGCTGTGGGAGACTCGCTTCTGGCTGCCCTACCGCCAGGAGATCGAGATCCGGCGCCGGGCCACCTGGCTCGACGTGCCGGCGCGCGGCATCATCCGCGGCCGCTGGGAGATCGACGGCTACGTGTTCAACCTCGGTCTCGCCACGAGCTGGTTTCAGGGGGACGAGATCGCCTTCCTCCCCAAGGCCGAGCGCGACTCGTTCCCGTGGCCCGAGCCGCTCGCCCAAGCCATCCAGGGTGTGGCGGAGCCGGTCCGACAGAACGACCTCGAGCGAGTGCGCGCCGAGGTGGAGGAGATCGCCGGCCGGCGCGCCCTCACCGGCCTCAAGGCGCGCCGGCTCGGCGTGCGCTGCCTGTCCGACCTGGTGCGCGCGAACCGCGTGGAAGGGCTCACCCTGGGCGCCGGGTTGGTGTGGCGCGGTGGCGGCGACCGGCGCGAGCTGCGGCTGGTCTCGAGCTACGGCTTCGCCGACCGGCACCCCAAAGGCAGCGTCGCGGCCGTCGATCGCGTCGGCCGCGGCGCGCTGGAGGCGGCTCTGTTCAGCGAAGTGCGCGACGTCGGGGACGAGCGGGTCATCGCCCCGCTCCTCAACTCGTTCTCGTCCCAGGAATTCGGCGCGGACTACGGCGACTACTACCGCGCCGATGGGGCGCGGCTCACCTACCGCCACGGCAGCGGCGTACGCGGGGAGTGGAGCGCCGCGCTGGGTCGCGAATCGATCCGCTCACTCGCCGTGACCGCGGAGCCCGCAAACGGCGGCTTTCGCGCCAACCCCGCCCTGGGGGAGACCGGCGTCGACGTGGCGCAGCTCGCCGTGCGTCGCCGCAGCGAGGGATTCGCCGTGCGCCGCGACGTGCACTACGAGCTCGTGACCGAAGCGGGCCGCGCGGACGGCGGGAACAGCTACCTCCGCATCGCGGGGACGGGGCACGTGCTGCTCCCGGCGGGTGCGACGCGGCTGCTGGTCCGGGCCCAGGGCGGGATGGCGAGCGGCGCGCTGCCGGCGCATCGCAGCTTCGTGCTGGGCGGCCGGGGAACGCTCCTGGGCGAAGAGTTCCGGCGCTGGGGCGGCAGTCGCATGGCCCTCGCCCACGTCGAGTGGCGAGTCCCCCTCCCGTTCGCGTCGCTCGGGCTCGGTCCCTATGCGCGCATCCCGCGCCAGCTCACCCTAGCGCCGTACGTGGCCGCGGGGTGGGTCGATCGACCTGTGGCGGATACGCCATGGCGGGCGACCCCAGGGGCCCGAGTGACGCTCGGGCTGGGGATCGAGTGGCTCGGCGTGTTTCGGATCGAAGCCGGCGTTGGCGCGCAAAGCCGCCGTGCCGGCTTCGCGTTCGACGTGACACGCGATTTCTGGGGAATCTTGTGAGCGAAATGGGCTGGACGGGGCCGCACGAGGGAATAGCTTTGACAGGTTAGGCCATGGCCGACACCAACTTCCCCGACGAATGGCTGGCCCACTCCCTCGAGGGCGTGGTGAGCCCTGAGCTCCTTGCGGAGTTGCGGGCGAAGGCGCAGCCTGGCCAGACGCTCTGGGAAACGCTGGTCGCTCAGAAGATCGCCACCGACAGCCAGATCCTCACGGCCCTGTCGGCCCGCTTCCGCCTCAAGCTCGCCGAAGTGCTGGAGATCGACCCCTCGGTGAAGGAGAAAGTGCCGGAGCAGCTCGCGCGGCGCTTCCATATCCTGCCGCTCCGGGTCACCGATTCGTTCCTCGAGATCGCGACGGCCAATCCCTTCGACCTGGACGCGGAGAAGGCGCTGGCGTTCGCCACGGCGCGCGAGATCCGCATGCAGCTGCTCGCGCCCTCGAAGATCAACGAGAAGCTCGACGAGATGTACCGGCCGGAGAAAACGCTGGACAAGCTCGTGCAGGGGATGGAAGGGTCGCCCGACTTGGTGCAGCTGGTCGAAGACCAGGGCCCCGAGGAGATCGCGGTCTCGGAGGAGCAGGCCAGCCAGCGGCCGGTGGTGCGGCTCGTGGACCTGATCATATCCGAGGGTATCCTGGCGCGCTCGAGCGACATTCACATCGAGCCGGAAGAGGGCGGCGTGGCGGTGCGCTACCGGATTGACGGCGTGCTGCGCCAGGTGATGAAGATCCCGCGCCAAGCTGGGTTGCCGCTCATCTCGCGCATCAAGATCATGTCGGCGCTCGACATCGCCGACCGGCTGCGTCCCCAGGACGGCCGGGCGCGGGTCGCCGTGAACGGCCAGCCGATCGACCTGCGCGTCTCGACACTCCCGGCGGCGCTGGGGGAGAAGGTCGTGATCCGCATTCTCGACTCCCGCGCCACGGTCAAGTCGCTCGATTCGCTCGGGCTCAACGCGAACGAGATCGAGGCGATCAAGGCCCTGCTCGAAAACCACGAGGGCATCCTCCTCGTCACGGGGCCCACCGGCTCGGGCAAGACCACCACCCTCTACTCCTGCATCAACTTGATCAAGAGCGAGGGCGTGAACATCGTGACGGTCGAGGACCCGGTGGAGTACCGAATGCAGGGAATCGTCCAGGTGCAGGTGCAGGAAAAGGCCGGCCTGACCTTCGCGTCGGCGCTGCGCTCGATCCTGCGCCAGGACCCCAACGTCGTGCTGATCGGCGAGATTCGCGATCGTGAGACGGCGCAGATCGCCGTCCAGGCATCGCTCACGGGGCACCTCGTGCTCTCGACGCTGCACACCAACGATGCCCCCAACGCCGTCACCCGCCTGGTCGATATCGGTGTCGAGGCCTACAAGATCGCGGCCGCGCTGCGTGGCGTGGTGGCGCAGCGCCTCATGCGCAAGCTCTGCCCCACGTGCAAGGAAGTCTGGATGGAGGCCCCCCCCGACCGGCTGAAGCCGTGGTTTCCCAAGGGGACGCCGCTCTACCGCGCGGCGGGCTGCCCCGATTGTGCGATGACCGGGTACCGGGGGCGGTTCTCGATCATCGAGGTGCTGACGGTCACGCCCGAGGTGGAGCGTCGCATCGCGGCGGGGGAGACGGCGGAGCATATTGCGACGGCGGCGCGCCGGGCTGGTATGAAATCCCTCTGGGACTCCGGGGTCGCGCACGTGATCAAGGGCGAGTCCACGGTGGACGAGCTGATGCGCGTGGTGGACGTCCCAGAGGAGGACGATCGCACCGGGGAGGCCGCGCCGGCCCCGGCGGGCGCAGGCCGGCGCGTCGCGGGCGGACTAGCAGCGTCGCCGCGCCACGCCCCGGCGCCAGGCGCGCTCGGCCCGCCCATGCCGGCTGCCGCTCCGGGCGAGCCGCTCGCGGCGCACTTCGATCTGCTGGAGGAGCCGGCGCGGCCTCGCGTGTCGGGGGCGCACGGCGAACCCCTGGTGAAGGTGCTGCTCGTGGACGATGAGGACAGCCTCCGCAAAGTGATGCGCGATCTGCTGGAGCGGGACGGCTACGACGTGGCCGAGGCGCGCGACGGCGTGCAGGCGCTCGACCAGATCGACCGCGTCGGACCGGACATCATCGTGCTCGACCTGAACCTGCCGGGGCTCGACGGCTACGGAGTGCTGTCACACCTCCGGTCGCGCCCGGCGACGGCCTCGATTCCCGTGATCGTGCTGACCGCCAAGGGAGACGAAGACAACGAGGTGCGCGTGTTCGAGCTCGGCGCCGACGACTTCCTCACGAAGCCGTTCCGAGCGCGTGCGTTGTCGGCCCGGCTGGAAGCCGTGCTCGGGCGCCGCCGCTAGTCGCCTTCCCACGTTGACTGACGCCGCGGCCGCCGCGCTCGCGCTGATCAAGCCCGAGGTGCGGGCCCAGACCGCCTACACGCTCGACGCTCCCGCCTCCGGCACGCTGCGCAAGCTGAACCAGAACGAAAGCCCCTTCGACGCGCCCGAGACGGTGAAGCAGGCGGTGATCGCGGCCATGCGGGACGAGCCGTGGAACCGCTACCCGCCCCTTGCCCCAACCGATCTGCTCGAGCGCCTCGCCGCGCGTCACGGGTGGGTGGCCGACGGCGTGCTCATCGGGAACGGCTCAAACGAGCTGATCCAAGCCACGCTGGCCGTGACGGTGGGCGCGGGGACACCGGTCGTCACTCCCGTCCCCACATTCAGCCTGTATCGCCTGCTCGCCGCGGTGCTGGGCGGCCGGCACGTGCCCGTGCCCCTCACCGCCGATTTCCAGTTCGACTTGGACGCCCTGGTCGGCGCGGCGCGCGCAGCGCGGGCGCCGCTCATCGTCATCAACTCGCCGAACAATCCCACGGGCACGCCGCTGCCGGAGGGCGCGGTGGCGCGGCTGCTCGCCGAGACCGGCGCCCTGATCCTACTGGACGAGGCGTATCAGGACTTCGGCGGGCCGACGGCGGTGCCGCTGCTGCGGGATCAGCCGCGCCTGATCGTGCTACGCACCTTCAGCAAGGCGATGTCGCTCGCCGGACTGCGCTTCGGGTACGCGCTGGCGCACCCCGCCGTGGCCGCCGAGATCGCCAAGGCAAAGCTGCCTTACAACGTTGGCCGGGTGACGCTCGCCGCGGCGCGGGCGGCGCTCGACGCCGCTGACGGCTTGGCGGAGCGCACCCGCGCGGTGCGGCGCAGCCGAGACCTGCTCGCGCGCCGACTCTCGGGGATCCCGGGTCTGCGCGCCTTTCCCTCGGCCGCCAACTTTGTGCTCATCCGCTGCGAGGCGCGGCCGGCGGCGGACGTGTTCCACCGGTTGGTGCGTGAGCACGGGATACTGGTGCGCGACGTGTCGGGGGCACCCGGGTTGGATGGTTGCCTACGGATCACCGCCGGCACGGACGAGGATGTAGAGGAAGTCGCCCGGGCGCTGCAAGCGGTTCTCGCATGAGCCGCAGCGCGGAAGTCCAGCGCAAGACCAAGGAAACGGAGGTGCGCGTGCGCCTGGCGCTCGACGGCACCGGGCGCGCCGAGCTCGCGACGGGGATCGGCTTCTTCGATCACATGCTCGAGGCGCTGGCGCGGCACGCGCTGTTCGATCTCGAGGTCCGGGCCGTGGGCGACCTGCACGTGGACCAGCATCACACCGTGGAAGACGTGGGCATCGTGCTCGGCCAGGCGCTGTCGCAGGCGTTGGGCGAGCGGCGCGGCATCCGGCGCTACGGGGACGCCACCGTGCCGTTGGACGACGCGCTCGCGCGCGTGGTCGTGGACGTGAGCGGGCGACCCTACCTCGCCTACCACGCCGAGCCCCCGACGTGGCAGAAGGTCGGCGATTACGACGTCGCCCTCACGCCCGAGTTCTTCCGCGCGCTCGCGACCCACGGCGGGCTCACATTGCACGTGGACCTACTGCGCGGCCAGAACGCCCACCACGTGGTGGAGGCGGTCTTCAAGGCCGCGGCGCGCGCGCTCGGCGCGGCGACGAGCCTCGACCCGCGCGTGAAGGACGTACCCTCCACCAAGGGGGCGCTGTAGGTGATCGCGGTGGCGGACTACGGCGCGTCCAACACGCAAAGCGTGCTGCGCGCCTTCGCCGCCGCGGGCGGCGAGGCGCCGGTCCTCACCGACAACCCGGACACGGTCCGCCGCGCCGACCGCGTGGTGCTGCCGGGCGTGGGGAACTTCGCCGCCGCGAAGCGACGCCTCGATGAAACGGGTCTCGGAGCGGCGGTGACGGAAGTGGCGCGCGCCGGCCGCCCCGTGCTCGGCATCTGCCTCGGGCTGCAGCTGTTTCTCACCGAGAGCGAAGAGGCTCCGGGCGTTCCGGGCCTCGCACTGCTGGCGGGCCGCATCGTGCGGTTCCGGACCGAGCTCCCGGTGCCCCATGTGGGCTGGGCACGGGTGCGGCTCACCGCGCGGGGGCAGGGACACGCGGCGCTCGCGCCGGCGTTCCCGGGCGACGAGGCGTTCTTCTACCACGTCCACAGCTACCGTCCCGATCGCGTCAAGGACGAGGACGCCTTGGCCGAGGCCGAATACGGGGGGCCGTTTCCCACGATCGTGGGCGCGGGGAACGTGCTGGGCGTGCAGTTCCATCCCGAAAAATCCCAGGCGGCGGGGATCGCACTGCTGCGCGGGTTCGCCCGCTGGGCGCCGTGACCAGCGCACGCGTCTCGTTCGTGGACGCGTACGTGCTGCGCCAGGCCCCTCCCCCCCGCGGACTGGAGGTCCTGGTGCTGCGCCGCGGCCCGAGCGGGCGATCGCCCGGATCGTGGGAGACGGTCCACGGCTCGATCGAGCCGGGTGAGACGCCGGTCGCCGCGGCGCTGCGCGAGCTGCGCGAGGAGACCGGTTACGAGCCCGTGCGGCTCTACAACGCGAGCCGGGTGGAGTCGTTCTACCGCCACGGCGTCGACGAAGTCGCGTTGATTCCGGTGTTCGTCGCGTTCGTGCACCCCGCGGCCGAGCCCCGGGTCTCGGCGGAGCACGACCGCGCCGAGTGGCTCTCGCCCGCCGCGGCGGCCGGGCGCTTCGCCTGGCCTCGGGAGCGCAGAGCACTCGAGGATATTTTGTCAATACTGGGGGGTGGGGACGCGGGCTTGCTGAATGACGTGCTGCGCGTATGCTAGCCCGGCGGCTCATCCCCTGCCTGGACGTGGCCGGCGGGCGGGTGGTGAAGGGGGTGCGGTTCGTGGAGCTGCGGGACGCCGGCGACCCGGTGGAGCAAGCGGCCCGCTACGACGCGGAGGGGGCGGACGAGCTTGTCCTGCTGGACATCGGGGCGAGTCACGAGGCGCGCGGGATACTCATCGATTTGGTGAGCCGCGTCGCTGACAGGCTGTTCGTGCCGTTTACTGTTGGGGGGGGGATCCGCAGCGTCGCGGATGCGCAGCAGGTGCTACGGGCGGGGGCCGACAAGGTGACCGTCAATACGGCAGCAGTCCGAGACCCGGCCCTCGTCACTCGACTGGCCGACCAGTTCGGCCGACAGTGCGTGGTCGCCGCCGTGGACGCGCAGTGGAGGGAGCGGGGAGGGGCGAAGGGGGACGGGGGGTGGGAGGTCATGGTCCGGGGCGGGCGTGAGCCTGCGGGAGTCGAAGCCGTGGAGTGGGCGGTGCGACTGCAAGAGCTCGGAGCGGGGGAGATCCTGCTGACCTCGATGGATGCCGACGGCACTCGGAACGGCTACGACCTTCCTCTCACTCAGGCGGTCGCCCGAGCGGTGCGCGTCCCCGTGATCGCCTCCGGCGGCGCGGGGAAGCTGGAGCATCTCGCCGGAGCGCTCGATGTCGGCGCCCACGGTGTCCTCGCGGCGACACTGTTCCACTACCGCGGCACAACTCTCCCGGAAGCTCGCGCCTACCTGGCGAGCCGGGGCTACCCCGTCCGTCCGTGAACCCCTTCTATCACCGCATCTATCGCGTCGTGCGGCACATTCCCAAAGGACGGGTCGCGACCTACGGGGTCGTAGCCCGCCTCGCGGGACGCCCCGGGGCGGCCCGCACCGTCGGCTGGGCGCTCTCCGCGCTCCCTGAGGAGAGCGACGTGCCGTGGTGGCGGGTCCTCAACGCCGCCGGCCGCATCTCCCTGTCGGGCGCCGACCACGGCTCGGTGGTGCAGCGCGCGCTGTTGTTACGAGAAGGCGTGAAGTTCGCGCCGGGCGGCGCGGCGAACCTCGCGATGTTCGGCTGGCCGGCGGAGGCTTACGACAGCGTCGTGGCCGCCCATACGCGCGCGGCCTCGTCGCGCAGATCGCGTAGGTTGAAAGGCTTGCGCACATAGCGCAGGCCGAGGTGCGCCAGCGCCTCGTCCGTCGACGCCCGCACGTCTCCGGTTGCCACGAGGATCCGGTCCTTGAGTCGCGGGACCGACTCCACCAGGTGCTCCACGAACAGGTGATCGCGCGTCATCGCCTGCGCGTCCACCAAGATGAGGTCGTAGGGGCGGGTGCGCGCCAGGTCGAGCGCGTGTTGGGGGTTGCGCGCCACCTCCACCGTGTGCCCCTCGCGGCCGAACAGCGCCTGCACCATGCGCCGTACCGCGGGATCGTCGTCCACCAACAGGATCGTGCGCTTCGCCACCGGCCCGGCAGGCGGCGCTTCCGGCACCGGCGTCTGGCGGCGCGGCGCATCGGCGGGGGCCGCGGGAAGATCGACGAGAAACGCGGCCCCGGTCGTGCCCGCCCCTTCCGCCGACGGGCGTTGCACCGTGATGCGCCCCCCGTGCGCCTCGACGATCGAGTACGTGATCGACAAGCCCAGCCCCGTTCCCTGACCCGGCTCCTTGGTCGTGAAGAACGGCGTGAACAGGTGAGGGAGAACGGCGTCGGGAATCCCCGGTCCCGAGTCGGCCACGCGCAGCCGCACGCGATCATCGAACCAGGTGCTGACGTGGATGACGCGCGGCTGCTGCGGCACGTTGTCCGCCACCGCTTGCGCCGCGTTGTTGAGCAGGTTGAGGGCGACTTGCTGTAACGCGTGGCGGTCGCCGAGCACGTCGGGAATCCTGGCCAGGCTCTTCTCGATCGTGATGTCCTTGAGCTTCAGGTCGTAATCCATCAGGAGCAGCGTACGTTGCACCACGTCGTTCAAGTCAACGCGCGCCTGCTCGGTGGGCCCCTTGCGCGCAAAGGTCAGGAGGTTGCGCACGATCCGTCCCGCTCGCTCGGCCTGCTCGTGGATCACCCGTAGGTGGTCGCGATCCTTCACGGCGAGCTCCTTCTGCTCGAGCAGGAACTCGGTCAGCCCGGCGATGGAGGTCAGCGGGTTGTTGAGCTCGTGGGCGACACCGGAGACGAGCTGACCCACAGCGGCGAGCTTCTCGCTCTGGATGAGCTGAGCCTCCATCTGCTGCTGGTCCGTGACGTCCTCCACTAGGACCACGACACTGTGTTGCTGTTCCGGGCCCGGGATCCGGGCCGCGTTGACGCGCAGCGCGCGGCCCAACGGCGCGGCGCGGAGCACGAGCGGCTGGGCGCGCTCGCCGCCTCGCGCAGCGGCGAGCAGGTCGATCAGCGCCGGCGACTCCCCCCCGAGGAGCGCGGCTCCGAGGTCGAGGCCGATGACCGAGGGGATCGGGCTGCCGAGCATCGCGGCAAGCGCGCGGTTGGCCCGGCGGATGGAGCCGTGCTCGTCCACGACCCCGATCCCCTCACTCAACGCATCGAACGCGGTCTCCCACTGCTCCTTCGCGTGTTGCACCATCTCGAAGAAGCGCGCGTTCGCGATGACGACCGCGGCGTGGGTCGCGACTGTGGACAGCAAGCGGAGATCCTCGGGGGCGAAGCTGCCGCCGCGCGGGTCGGCGATCACCAGCGTCCCGACCAGCACGCCGTGGGCCCGCAGCGGCACGGCGGCGGCGGATGCGACGTCCAGTCCCGCCACCAGCCGGGTCTGCTCACCGCCCGAGTTGCGCACCAGCTCCACGCGCTCGCTGGTGATGGAGCGCGCGATCAACCCCGGGTCGTCGGGTCCGATCGTCCCACCCCGCAGGGGGCCGAGCGTCCCCTCGGCGGCCGCCACGCTCAGGGAGCGCCGCCCGGCGGTCCGCTCGCCGTCCGCCGCGAGGGCCACCAGGGCCCCCTTCGCGTCGAGGAAGCGCATCGCATAGCGCACCACCTGCTCCACGATGTGGTCGAGCTGGAGGGACCCGGAGAGGATGTACGAGAGCTCCTGCAGGGAGAACAGCTCCGAGAGCCGGCGGTTCAACTCGTCCGCGCCGCGCCGGCGCTCCCGCTCGCTCCGCCGCAGCCGCTGCTGCAGGCGCAGCGCCCGCCAGCCGAGCGCGGCGGCGGCCAGAAGCAGTGTAGCCAGCGCGGCGTAACCCGTGGATCTCTCCTACGGCTTGGGCTGGAGGCTCGCCCGGGCGATCACGCGTGCCCGCTCACGGTCGAGCGTCGGTAGCGCGCTCGTCCACGAGTCGTTGGAGAGCCCCTGGTAGCTGACCGTCAGCCCTTCGCGGAAGCTGATGCCCTCTTCGAACAGGTAGATCGCGATCGCCTGTTGGTGTGCCTCGAGCTGGTACGAGCTCCACTGTGGCGACAGCGGCACGATCCCCACCGGGCGGAACAGCCGCCCGCGGCTCGCCAGGTTCACGTCCTCCGGGCTGAAGCGCGCCTGGGGGAGCAGGCCGAAGAACGTCACCATGACGAGGGTCGGACGCTCCAGCCCCGCACGCTGGGCCGCGTCTCGAATGTCCCGCTGCTTCGACTTGAGGAGCTGCTCGAGCGACCGGTAGGTGTCGGGGGCGAGCAGCCGGATCACGTACTCGGCGAGCGGCAGCACCTGGATCTCGAGTTGGTCGGTGGCGAAGCGCACGACGATGTCGTCGCGTTTGAGCGTGCCGTAGCCGGCCGGGAGGGTGTCTTGGGCGGAAGCGGAACGTGGGAACGATGGAAGGATTGAGAGGACGGCCGCGCCGAGAATTGCCACGCTCGTCAGTGCACCGGTGCGAACGTTGCGTCGTTGCATCATGCCCTCCGCCGCACGAGCTCAGCAACCGCCTGCCGCAGCTCGACGATGCCCTCGCGGGACCGTGCGCTCGTGAGCACGATCTGGTCGTCGTCCAGTCCGAGGGCCGTCCGGATCGCCTGCTCGCGGCGTAACCGCTCGGCTCGGGGAAGCTTGTCACTCTTCGTGACTGCCGCAAGGACGCGGGTGCCGCGGGCGGCGAGCCGGTCCTGCATCCCGCGGTCCTCCTCCGAGGGGTCACGCCGGACGTCGAGCAACCAGACCACGCCGGCGAGGCCGTCGCGCTCGAGGGTATGGGTGATCAGCCCGCGGAACGCGGCGCGTTCCACCTGGCCGGCCCGGGCGTAGCCGTACCCGGGCAGGTCGAGGAGGTAGTAGGCAGTCATGTGATACACGTTGAGCGCCCTCGTCTTCCCCGGCGTCCCGGAGACCTTGGCAATCCGCCGGCCCGCGAGGGCGTTCAGCAGGCTCGATTTGCCGACGTTGGAGCGGCCGAGGAGGGCGATTTCGGGGAGCGGAGGGTCGAGCGGCGCGTCGGCCGAGGGAAACGAGCCGACGAAGCGAGGGTCGGTCAGGCTTCTTTCTTTTGGCGGACGCGCTCGGTCACCAACAGCGGGGCCCGGCCCTGGGTGACGCACTCCGCAGTGATGGCCACCTCGCGGACGTCGTCCCGGCTAGGCAGGTCGAACATGATGTCGGTCATCATCTCCTCGAGGATGGCGCGCAGGCCCCGGGCGCCCGTACCCCGCTTGATCGCCTTCTGGGCGATCGCTTTGAGGGCGTCTTTCTCGATCGTGAGTCGCACATCCTCAAGCTCGAACAGCTTCTGGTACTGCTTGGAGAGCGCGTTCTTGGGCTCGATCAGGATGCGCATGAGCGCGTCCTCGTCGAGCGCGTCGAGCGGCACCGCGACGGGCAATCGGCCCACCAGCTCGGGGATGAGTCCGTAGCGCAGCAGGTCGTCGGGCTCGACGTCCAGGAAGGGGTTCTTGATCACCTTCTCGGGGGTCCCCCGGGCGATCTCTTCCTTGCTGAACCCGATCTGCCGCCGGCCGGTGCGTGACTCGATGATCTTTTCCAGGCCGTCGAACGCGCCGCCGCACACGAACAGGATGTCCTTGGTATTGACCTGGATGTACTCCTGCTGGGGGTGCTTGCGGCCGCCCTGAGGCGGGACGCTCGCGACCGTGCCTTCGAGGATCTTCAGCAGCGCCTGCTGCACGCCCTCGCCCGAGACGTCGCGCGTGATGCTGGGGTTCTCCGACTTGCGCGCGATCTTGTCGATCTCGTCGATGTAGACGATGCCGCGCTCCGCCTCGGAGACGTTGAAGTCGGCGGCCTGCAGCAGCCGCACCAGGATGTTCTCCACGTCCTCCCCGACGTACCCGGCCTCGGTGAGGGTGGTCGCGTCGGCGATGGTGAAGGGGACGTCCAGGATGCGCGCCAGCGTCTGCGCCAGCAGCGTCTTGCCGACGCCGGTCGGGCCGAGCAGCAGGATGTTGCTCTTGTCGAGCTCCACCTCGTTGTCGCGGGCCCCATGCGAGTTGATGCGCTTGTAGTGGTTGTAGACGGCGACGGCGAGGGTCTTCTTCGCCTTCTCCTGACCGATCACGTACTGGTCCAGCACCTCCTTGATCTCGGCCGGGGTGGGGACCTGGGTGATCGCCTCCGAGACCTCCCGCTCCTCGTCCTCCGCCAGGATCTCATTGCAGAGGGCGATGCATTCGTTGCAGATGTACACGGACGGCCCGGAGATGAACTTCCGGACCGAATCCTTGGATTTGCCGCAGAAGGAGCAGCGGAGGTGCTTATCGTGAGACATGAGAACCCTAGTATGGGAAAGTCAGCCCGGCGGCGCAAGCCGTCACTTCTTCTTGCCGTCGCCCATGTCCTGCAAGTTGGCGATCACGTGGTCGATTAGGCCGTACTCCTTGGCTTCGTCCGCGGACATGAATCGGTCCCGGTCCATGTCCTTTTCGATCTGTTCGGCCGTTTTTCCGGTGTGCTTGGCGTACAGCTCGTTCAGCTTGCCCCGGAGGTAGAGGATCTCCCGGGCCTGGATTTCGATGTCCGCCGCCGTGCCCTGCGTGCCGCCCGAGGGCTGATGCATCATGATGCGCGCGTGCGGCAGCGCGGAGCGCTTCCCCTTGCGTCCCGCCGCCAGCAGGAACGAGCCCATCGAAGCCGCCATCCCCATACAGATGGTGTTCACCGGCGCGCGCAGGAACTGCATCGTGTCGTAGATCGCCATCCCGCTCGACACCAGCCCGCCCGGGGAGTTGACGTAGAGGTAGATGTCGCGGTCGGGGTTGTCCGCGTCGAGGAACAGCAGCTGAGCGATGACGATGTTGGAGACTTCGTCGTTGATCTGGGTGCCCAGGAACACGATGCGGTCCATCAGCAGGCGGCTGAAGATGTCGTAGGTGCGTTCGCCGCGGCTCGACCGCTCGATGATGTAGGGCGGGTAGATCTGGCTGGTCGTCTTCACGCTTGCTCCACGGTGGATTGCGACAGGAGAAACGCGAACACCTTCTCCTCGGTGATGCTCCGCTCGACGTCGCGGAGCCGCTTCGCCTTCTCGAGTGACGCGTACAACTGCTCGGGCGGCATCTCGCGCCGCGCGGCCAGCTCCTGGATGCGCTGGTCGAGCTCCGCTTCGCTCGCCTGCAGCTTCTCGTGCTCCACAACGTAATCGAGCACCAGGTCGCGGCGCACCTGGGCCTCGGCCACCGGCCGGAACTCGGTGGCGAACTGACTCATGCGGTCCTCGGGGATGCCGTATGCTTGGGCGAACACCCAGAGCGCGCGCTCGACCAGCGGCTTGGGTGCAACCACGCGGTTCGCCGCCACCAGCTGCTCGATCAGGTCGGCGCGGACTTTGGCGTCCGCCTCGCGCTCGGCGTCGTGCTCGAGGTCCTCGCGGATCGCGCGCTTCAGCGCGTCGAGCGAATCGAAGTCCCCCACCTCGCGCGCGAAGCCGTCGTCCAGCTCCGGGAGCTGTTGCCGCTTCACCTCGTGCAGCGTCAGCCGGATGTCGCGGGTCTGGCCGCGCTTCGCCTCGTCGGGGAAATCGTCGGGGAAGCGCACGATCGCGTCCACCGTCTCCCCGGGGAGCATGCCGTAGATCTGCTGCTCCACCTCCGGGATCGCTCGCCCCTCGCCCAGCACTACCTGGTATGGCTGCGCGTCCTTCAGCTGGGCCCCCTCGCGCGCCGCGATGGTAACGTGCACCAGGTCCTTGGGTTGGGGCTTCTCTCCGCTGACCGGCGTCCACGGCGCCTTCTGCTCCCGCACCTCCTTCAGCTGGGCCGCGACCTGCTCGTCGGTCACCCGGCGGACGGTGCGCTTGAGCTGGAAGCCGCCGAGCCGGCCCAGGGTGATGTCGGGCTTCACCTCCACGTGAAACTCGAAGGTGACCGGCGCGCCCACGTCCCATTTCAGATTGTGGATGTGCGGGTCGGCCACCGGCTTCAGCGACTCCTGCTCGACGGCGACCTTCCAGCACGTGCGGATCAGCTCCTGGAGCGTCTCCTGTCGGATGTCGTCGGCGAAGTGCTTCTTCACGATCGCCGCCGGCGCCTTCCCCTTCCGGAAACCCGGGAGCCGCGCGCGGCGCTGGTAGGCGGTGACGGCGCGGTCTTCGGCCTCGCGCACTTGCTCCACAGGCACGGTGACGGCGAGGGAGGCCGCGCCCGGCTCCTCGGATGTCTTGCGGATCTGAATGGTGGGCATGTGATCGTAAATCTAACAGGGCGCCCGCGATCGCGGTGCGCCGGGGCATGCCCCGGAGTAGGTTTACCTGCACAACGCTTAGCGCGCTGGTGGCCAGCGCGCACGTGACCTCGGGAGCGATTCGCAATGCCGCGGCCTCTGACTTCGTCCTCCGCCCCGTCCACCGGCTTCGCCTCGCAGCGCATCGCCGTGCTGGGCGCCGGAAAGATCGGCTCGATCCTGCTGCAAGGCCTGCTGAAGGCGGGACTGCCCCGGGAGCGGGCATTTGCCACGGTGCGCCACCCGGAGCGGGCGAGTGTCGTGTCCACGCAGCTGTCCCTCCCGGTCGGGACCGACAACCGCGCGGCCGCCCGTCAGGCCGATGTCATCCTGATCTGCGTCAAGCCGCAGGCGGTGCGCGATGTCCTCGAGGAGATCCGAGAAGCGGTCTCCCCGCCCCAGCTCGTCGTATCCGTCGCCGCATCGGTGACGACGCGGCACATCGAACAAGCCCTGACGGGGCCCGTGCCGGTGGTGCGGGCGATGCCCAACACGCCGTGCGTCGTGGGAAGCGGCATGACGGGGCTGTGCCGCGGGGCGCACGCTTCCCAAGCCAATCTGGAAACGGCGCGGGGTTTGTTTGAAACCGTCGGGCGGACGGTATTCGTCGACGAGAAGCTGATGGACGCCGTGACCGGCCTGTCGGCGAGCGGACCGGCGTTCGTCTACATCATCCTCGAGTCGCTCGCGGAAGCGGGCGTCAAAGTGGGTCTGCCGCGGGACGTGGCCACCCTGCTCTCGGCGCAAACGCTGCTGGGCGCGGCGCAGGTCGCCTTGCAAACCGGCGATCATCCCGCGCTCCTCAAGGACGCCGTCACCACGCCGGCAGGGTGCACGATCGACGGTATCCTGGAGCTCGAGGAGGGGAAGCTACGGGTGACGCTCATCAAGGCCGTGGTCAAGGCTACCGAGCGCGCGAAGCAGCTCATGTTCGAAGGGCAATGACGGCGGACCCTGGGCGCCCTGCAGTGCTCAAGTTCGGCGGCACCTCTGTCGCGGACGCCGCAGCCTTCGAGCGCGCCGCGGCGATCGTGCGGGCGTGCCGGGGAGCGGGTTGCGTGGTCGTGGTGTCGGCGATGAGCGGGGTCACCGATGCGTTGTTCGCGAGCGTGGAGCAGGGGAGCTTGAACGGCCTCGAGCCCCACTTCGAGCGCCACCGCGCGGTGGCGCAGGCGCTGCTCGGCGGGGCGACCGCGTTTCTCACCGAGCTGACCGGGGCCCGCGCCGAGCTGGCCGACCTGCTCGCGCGCGCTGCAGCTGCGCCCCCCCCCGAGGATCGCGCACCGCTGCGCGACGCCGTCGTCTCCCAGGGAGAGCGGCTCTCCTCCGCATTGCTCACGGCGGTGCTCGGCGCGGCCGGGCTCGAGGCGCGCTGGGTAGACGCGCGTCGCTGTATCGTCACCGACGACACCCACGGCCGGGCGGCGCCCGACATTCGCGAGACTGAACGACGCACTCGCGCCGCGCTCGGGCCGCTGCTCGAGCGCGGCGAGGTCCCCGTGCTCGGCGGGTACGTCGGGGCGACGCACGGCGGCGTCACGACGACGCTGGGGAGAGGCGGGTCGGACTATACGGCGGCCCTGGTGGGCGCCGCGCTGGACGCGCGTGAGATCCAGATCTGGACCGACGTGCCCGGTGTCATGACCGCCGATCCGCGTGTCGTGAGCAGCGCACGCACGGTGCCCACGCTGTCGTATGCCGAGGCGTCCGAGCTCGCATACTTCGGGGCGAAGGTCCTGCATCCCAAGACCTTGGAGCCCGCCATGCGGCGCCGCATCCCCGTCCGCATCCTCGACTCACGAGCGCCGGACGATCCCGGGACCGTCGTTGCGGCGGAAGCCGAGGCGTCGCCCGGCACCGTCAAGACCATCGCGCACAAGGCGGGGATCACGGTGCTCCAGATTACCTCGGCGCGGATGCTCGGTGCCCACGGGTTCCTGCGCGCATTGTTCGAAGTGTTCGACCGCCACCGCGTGTCCGTGGATGTGGTGACCACGTCCGAAGTGAGCGTCTCGCTCAGCGTCGAGGACAGTGCGGACCTATCCGCGGTGACCGAAGAGCTCGAGCGCCTGGGCGAGGTGCGGGTGGAGCGCGGTCGCGCGATCATCTGTGTGGTGGGCGAGGGCCTGCACACCACGCCGGGCATCGCGGCGCGCGTCTTCGAGACGATCCGGGACATCAATATCTCGCTCATCTCGCAAGGCGCCTCGCGGGTGAACCTGACGTTCGTCGTGGACGAAGCGCGAGCCCGTGAAACGGTGGCACGTCTGCACGCGGCACTGCTGGGGCCGGTGGACCGCACGCCGACTCGCAGGATGCCGGGACCGACACTCCGGATCGCGAGGGGCGAAGGGTTCCGCCCCGTCGAGTTCGCGCGGCAGCTGATCGACATCCCCTCGGTGTCGGGCGACGAGGAGCCCATTGCGCGCTGCCTGGCCGCGGCGCTGGAACGGCTGGGCTATCGGGTGGAGCTGCTCGACGCGCCGCCGCACCGTCCGGGCCTCCTGGCCGTGACGGGCGCGCCGCCCCGGCTGGTGTTCTCCACGCACATCGACACGGTGCCGCCGCACTTCGCCTCGTTCGAGGACGAGGAGTACCTGTACGGCCGCGGCGCGTGCGATGCCAAGGGGATCCTCGCGACGCAGCTCGCGGCGGCGGAGCGGCTCCGGGCCGACGGGGTCGAGGAGCTCGGCCTGTTGTTCGTGGTGGACGAAGAGCAGGGGAGCATCGGCGCCCGCGTGGCGAACCGCCACCCGCTCGCGCGGGAATGCCGCTGGTTGATCGCGGGCGAGCCCACCGAGAACAAGCTGGCCGTCGGCTCGAAAGGCTCGCTGCGGCTCACGCTCCGGACGGACGGGACCGGCGGGCACTCCGCCGCGCCGGTGGGACGCTCCGCGATCGACGCGCTGCTCGCGGTCCTCGCCGACGTGCAAGCCGCCGCCTGGCCGCGGGATGACTTCTTCGGTGAGACGACCTGCAACATCGGCGTGATCGCCGGCGGGGCGGCGGGGAACGTCACCGCGCCCGACGCGCGCGCGGATCTCCACATCCGCGTGGCGACTGGACAGGAGCCGGTGCGCGAGTTGGTCGAGCGGGCGGTGCGCGGGCGCGCACGGGTCGAGTACTTGAGCTTCACTCCGGCGGTCCGCCTCACCAGCGTGCCCGGGTTCGATCAGACCGTGGTCGCGTTCACGACGGACATCCCCCACCTGTCGAATTGGGGCACCCGGCTGCTGCTCGGTCCAGGATCGATCCGGGACGCCCATACCGCGCGGGAACGGATCGCCAAGGGGGAGCTGGCGCGCGGTGTCGACCTGTACGCGCGCCTCGCGCGCACCGTGCTGACGCAACCCGCCGCGGCGGCGCAGGCGTGAAGCTCGCGTTCTTCGGCAACGGGCGGATGGGCCGGGCGGCAGCGGCCCGCGCTGTGGACGAGGGTCACGAAGTCGGCGTCGTGCTGACGTCCCAAGACGCGAGCCGTGCCCCCGCCGAGACGGCGGCCCTGTTGCGCGGACACGGCGCGGCGATCGACTTCTCGACGGGACCGGCAGTGCTAGCGCACGTGGCGGCCTGCATGCAGGCGGGGGTGCCGCTCGTCGAGGGAACCACAGGGTGGCAGGCGGGCGAGGCGGAGGCGCGGCGGCTGGTGGAGGAGTCGGGTGGAGCGATGGTGTACGGCGAGAACTTCTCCATCGGGGTGAACCTCTTCTATCGGCTGGTGGACCGCGCCGCCGAGCTGTTCGGCGGCCTCCCCGACTATGATGCGTTCATCGAGGAAGCCCACCACGCGAAAAAACGGGACGCCCCCTCCGGCACCGCGCTCCGCCTCCGGGCGATGCTGGCCCGTCACGTGGGCCGCGACGTGCAGGTGGTGAGCACTCGCGCCGGACACATCCCCGGCGTGCATCGCGTCGGCTTCGACTCGGCCGCCGACCAGGTGACGCTGGTGCACTCCGCCCGCTCGCGCGAGGGCCTCGCGGCTGGGGCGCTGGCGGCGACACGCTGGATCGGTGGTCGGCGGGGCGTGTATGCCTTCGCGGACGTGCTGGACGAGATCCTGCAGGCGGCCAAAGGGGGGAAGCCATGACGATGCGCGCAGAGTGGCTGCGCGGGTGCGCGACCGCGCTGGTCACGCCCTTCAGCGCCGACGGCGCGGTGGACGAGGCGCGGATGCGCGCGCTGGTCGAGCGGCAAATCGCGGGGGGCGTGGGCGTGCTGGTGCCCTGCGGCACGACGGGCGAGGCTGCGACCCTCACGCCGGACGAGCAGATGCGAGTACTGCGGATCACCATCGACGGTGCCCGCGGCCGCGCGCGGGTGCTTGCCGGTGTGGGCACCAATTCGACCGCCGTGACTGTGGAGCGCGCCACGGCGGCCCGCGCGGCGGGAGCGGATGCGGTGCTCGTGGTCGCCCCCTACTACAACAAGCCGACGCAGCAGGGCCTAACGGCCCACTTCCGCGCCGTCGCCGACGCCGTACGCGGGTTGCCCGTGGTCCTCTACAACGTGCCTGGCCGGACGGCGTCGAACATCCAAGCGCCCACGGTGCTCGAGCTGGCGCGAGCGGCCGAGAACATCGTCGGCGTGAAGGAGGCGTCGGGCGACTTCGCCCAGATTATGGCGATCCTGCGCGACCGGCCGGCGGGGTTCCGCGTTCTCGCCGGTGACGACGCGGTGGCGTTACCCCTGATCGCGCTGGGGGCGGAGGGCATCGTATCGGTGATCTCGAACGAAGCGCCCGATCTGATGGCCCGCCTCACCGAGCGCGCGCTCCAGGACGACTGGGCCACGGCGCGCGAGCTGCACTACCGGTTACTGCCGCTGATGGAGGCGAACTTCATCGAGTCGAACCCCGGGCCCGTGAAGGCGGCGATGGCGCTGATGGGTCTGCTCGAGGAGCGCTATCGTTTGCCCCTGGTCCCGGTGCAGGAGCAGACGAAGGCCCGCCTGCGCGAGGTGTTGCAGGCGCTGGGACTGCTTCCCCGACAGGCACATGCCGCTGCGTGAGCGCCTGCAGGAGCTCACCGCCTCGGGACGGGCGACGTTTACGGACGGCGAGCGGGCGACGTTCGGCGAGTTCCGGGCGGCGCTCGCGCGCGGCGAGATCCGCGCCGCGGAGCGCGGGGCGGATGGCTCGTGGCATGCCAACGCGTGGGTGAAGCAGGGCATCCTGCTCGGCTTCCGGATGGGCTCGCTCACCGACCTATCCGCAGACGACACGTTCCGATTTTTCGACAAAGATACGTACCCCGTGCGCCAGACCACGCTCGCCGATCGCGTGCGCATCGTGCCCGGCGGCTCGAGCGTGCGCGACGGCTGCTACCTCGCGCCGGGGGTCGTGTGCATGCCGCCGATGTACGTGAACGTCGGCGCGTATGTGGACGAGGGCACGATGATCGACAGCCACGTGCTCGTGGGCTCGTGCGCTCAGATCGGGAAGCGGGTGCACCTCTCGGCGGCGGCGCAGATCGGCGGCGTGCTCGAGCCGGTTGGCGCGGTGCCGGTGATCATCGAGGATGACGTGCTGGTCGGCGGGGGGTGCGGGGTGTACGAGGGGACGGTGGTACGCGAGCGCGCGGTGCTGGCGGCCGGGACGATCCTCACCGGGTCCACGCCGGTCTACGATCTGGTGCGCGAGCGCACCTACCGCCGGCCGCCCGGCGGCGTGCTGGAAATCCCGGCCGGCGCGGTCGTGCTGCCGGGCGCGCGCGCGGCCAGCGGCGAGTTCGCAACGCGGCTGGGCCTGTCGCTGTACACGCCGCTGATCGTCAAGTACCGCGACGAGAAGACCGACGTCGCTACGATGCTGGAAGACGCGCTGCGGTGAGCTGTTTCGCGATGTCGGAAAGCCGCGGCTCGATCTCCACCGGCCGATTGGCGCGCGGCGGTGGCGGCTCTATCTCCTGGTGGTAGTGGGTCACGGCCGTGGGGTCCTTGAGGAGGTGCCCGGTGAGGACCGCCACGATGCGATCGCCCGGGCGGACCGTGCCCGCGCGAATCAGCTGGCGAGCGCCGGCGACGCTCGCGGCGCTCGCAGGCTCGCACCCGACGCCGGCGGCGTCGACGACCGCTTTCGCCTCGAGAATCTCGTCGTCCGGTACGGCGATGACCACACCATCCGTTTCGCGGATCGCCCGAACGGCCCGGTCGTAGGACGCGGGGTTCCCTACGTTGATCGCGGTGGCGAGCGTGCGCGGCTCGACGCGGTGACGGCGGGCGAATCCCTCGCGAAAACTCAGCGCGAAGGGCGCCGCGCCGGCGGCCTGCACCGCGGCGATGCGCGGCAGCCGCGCGACGAGTCCCCACTCCCGGGCCTCGGTCAAGGCTTTCCCGAATGCGGCGGTATTGCCGAGGTTTCCCGCCGGTACCACGATCCAGTCGGGTGGCTCCCAGCCGAGCTGCTGGAGTGCTTCGAGGACGATCGTCTTCTGCCCCTCGAGGCGGAACGGGTTGATGGAGTTCAACAGGTAGACACCCAGCTCGACGCTCGCCTGGTCGGCTAGCTCGAGACAGCGGTCGAAGTTGCCGGCCACCACGAGGGTCCGCGCGCCGTAGGCGAGCGCCTGAGCGAGCTTCCCCAAGGCCACCTGCCCCTTGGGGACGATCACCAGGGCGGGCAGGCCCGCCAGGGCCGCGTAAGCCGCGAGCGCCGCCCCGGTGTTTCCGGTCGAGGCACACGCCACCGCCGTCGCGCCCACGCGCCGCGCCTGGGTCACCCCCACCGTCATCCCGCGGTCCTTGAACGACCCCGTGGGGTTGTGACCCTCGTGCTTGAGCAACAGCCCTGGCGCACCCACCCACTCAGCGACCGCGCGGCGCGCGAGCAGCGGGGTGTTGCCTTCGGGATAGGTGAGGATCGCGTCCGCCGCGGTAGGGAGCACGATCTCGCGGAAGCGCCACACGCCCGACGCATGAGGACCGGTGCCGCCGCCCCCCCCCCGCTCGTCGAACAAGCGCCGCAGCGCAGCCCCACTCACGCCCGGCGGAGCATGGCGGATCTCGAGCAGCCCTCCGCATTGGGGACAGCGGGTACGCGGGTCGAGCTCGGGGATCTCGTGTCCGCTGGCGGTGCAGCGCTGGCTGGTGTCGCTCACCCGCCGGCGAGCTTCAGGACGTCGTTCAGAATCCCGCCCGCCGTGACAGCCGGCCCCGCGCCTGGCCCGGTGATGACCAACGGGTTCTTCTTGTAGCGCATGGTCGTGAAGATAAACTGGTTGTCGGTGCCGTTGAGCGAAGCCATCGGACTCGACGCCGGTACGACCACCAGCCCGACCCGGATGCGGCGCGGGGTCACGATCGCCCGGTAGCGCAGCACCCCGCCCCGCGCCCGCGCCGCCGCCACGCGGCGCACCCACGCCTGGTCGTATTCGTCGAGACGCGCCAGAAAGCCCTCGAGCGACAGCTGTTCGGCACCCTGCGGGACCAGGGACTCGACCGCGATATCGCCGAGCTCGCCCGAGAATCCGAGCAAGCGGCCCAGGATCAGCGCCTTGCGGGCCACGTCCATGCCGGACAGGTCCTCCCGAGGGTCGGGCTCGGGATATCCCTGCGCGATGGCGCCGCGCAGCGCTTCCGAGAACCGCGTGCCGCGTCCCAGCTCGCCGAACAGATAGCCCAGCGTCCCGGACGGACAGCCCTCGATCGTATGCACCCGGTCGCCGGACTCGACGAGTTTGAAGAACGTGTCGATGATCGGCAGCCCGGCGCCGACAGTGGCTTCGTGCAGCAGCTGGCGCCGGTGCGCGTCGGCAGCGGCCTTCAAGTCGTCGTACTTCTGCTTGGCGGCGGTGATGGGGCGCTTGTTCGCCAACACGACGTGCATGCCCGATGCGAGCGCGGCTTTGAGCGTCTCGGTGGTATCGTCCGCGGTGACGTCCACGAGCACGGGATCCGACAGCGCATGGCGGGCTGCGAGCGCGACCGCTTCCGCCGACGTCGCCTTCCGACCGCCCGGCAGTTTCGCGAGTGGCGTGCCCTTCGCTTTCGCCGCGCCCAGCGTGGCGAGCCGCCGCGGCGAGAGGCCGCGCGCGTCGAACACCACGCCGCTACGGTCGATCAGGCCCACCACGCGCAACTTCACGGCGTCTCCCTGCACCTTCGCGATCAGCGGTGCGAGGGTCCGGCCGATCTGACCGAAGCCGAGCAACACGACGTCGGTCCGGGCGGGATGGCTCGCGGCTCCGCCGCCGATCTTCGAGAGCTGGAACGCGGCGTGCACGGCGCGCAGCGCGGGGGCCGCGTCCTTCCCGTCCACCACGAGCGATAGGTTCAGCTCCGACGATCCCTGCGCGATCGCGATGACGTTGATCTCCGCTTGCGCCAGCGCCGAGAAGACGCGGGCGGCGATCCCCGGAGTTCCGGCCATCCCGATGCCCACGACGACCAGCGTCGCGGCTCCGGCGCGCAGCTCGACGCCGTCGATCTCCTGGCGCGCGATCTCGTGCCGGAACGCCTCGAGCAGGCTGGCCCGCGCCCGCTCGGCGTGCTCGTCGGGGACGCTGAAGCAGATCGAGTGCTCTGAGGAGGCCTGGCTGATGAGCGAGACCGAGATGCCTTGCTCGCGCACCGCCGCGAACGTGCGGGCGGCGATCCCGGGGACGCCGAGCATGCCGCTCCCGGTCACCGTGAGGAGCGCTTGGCCCGGGATGGCCGAGAGGGCTTTCACCGGGTAGCTCTCGAGCGTGCGGCGTCGCGAGATCTCCGTGCCGAGCGACGTGGGGTCGGTGAACGGACGGATGCGGACCGCGATGTTCTTCCGCATGATCGGGATCAGCGCCCGGGGATGCAGCACGCGCGCGCCGTAGTAGGCGAGCTCGGAGGCCTCGCGCACATGGACCTGGGGGACCACGCGCGCGTCGGGGACCATCCGCGGGTCGGCGGTGAGCAGGCCTGGCACGTCTTTCCAGAGCGAGACCTCGGGCGCGCCGAGCGCGCGGGCCAGCAGCGTGGCGGTGAGGTCCGAGCCGCCACGGCCCAACGTGGCCACCTGGCCGTCAGGCGCCGCGCCCAGGAACCCCGGAACGATCGGGACCACGCCCCGCGCCAGCAGCGGCCTGAGGGCCCGTCGCGCGCGCCGTTCGGTGAGCTTCAGGTCGGCCGACGCGGCGCCGAAGGTGCCGTCGGTCCGCACCACGTCCACGGCGTCCACGTAGGCGCACGGGCAGTCGGCCGCGGCGAGCGCCGCCGCCACGAGCCGGGCGGTCAGCCGCTCGCCCCGCGCTATCAGGTAATCGGTGGTGCGCGGGGTGAGCTCGCGCAGGATCGCCAGCCCGGCGGCGAGCTGCTCGAGCTCCGCGAACGACTGATCGATCAGCTCGAGGGTGTCATCGAGCGCTGCGCCGGCGCGGAGCACGCTGCGCGCGGCTTCGCCGTGCCTGGCCCGCAACGCCGCCGCGGCGCTGCGCGTGTGCTCACGGTCGCCGTGGACGGCGCGGGACGCAATCTCCAGCAGGGCGTCGGTGACGCCCGCCATCGCCGAGACGACCACCACGAGGGGGGCCGGCCGGTGCGCCTGGATGATCGAGACGGCGTGCGCGATCGCCGCGCCGCTGGCGAGGGAGGCGCCGCCGAACTTGTGGATCTGCGGGGGCGAGGCGCGAGTCATCGACGCTAGACGACCTCGTAACCCGCGACCGGACCGGCGAGGTGGAAGCTCTCGGCGACAACGCCAAGCGAGCGCCACGCCCGCACCATCCCCTCGCCGACCGTGCCGGCATGGGGGTGCGGCGCGACCGCCACGAGCGTGGGGCCCGAGCCGGAGAGCGTCGCCCCGAACGCCCCCGCGGCCCGCGCGGCCATGACGACGGCGTCGTATCCGCGCACGAGGGACCGCCGATACGGCACGTGCAGCACATCGTCCAGGCCGCTCGCCAGCAACCGTGGCTCGCCGTGAGCCAGCCCGTGCACTAGCGCCGCGCTGCGCGCCGCGGCCTCGACCGCCCGCGCGTGGGGCACGGTCTGCGGAAGCACCGCCCGTGCCTGCGTCGTTTCCAGGGTGAAGTCCGGGACCGCGAACACCAACGCGAGGGATGCGTGGATCGGCAGCGGCGTCACGCTCAGCCCGCCCCACGGCTCGCGCAGCACCAGGTTCGCGCCCCCGTAGATCGCCGGGGCAACGTTGTCGGGATGGCTCTCGAGCTCGGTGCACAGGGTGGTGAGTGCATCCTTGCTGAGGTCGAGCTCGAGCAGTGCCGTCGCCGCGACCGCCCCGGCCACCGCCGCGGCGGCCGAGGAACCGAGCCCCCGCGCCACCGGAATGCTCGACTCCGCACTGAGGACCACCGTCGGCGGGACGGCCCGCCGTGCCGCCCGGCAAGCCTGGACAAACCCCCGGTACAGGAGGTCGTGCTCCGGGGCCGCGGTCAGTGTGCTGAGGGTGCCTCGACGCTCGAGGGTGACCGGTCCTCCGGCCGGCTGCTCCGCCGCCCGGGCGGTGAGGGTCAGCCAGCGTTCGACCGCGACGCCGATACAGTCGAAGCCGGCGCCCAGGTTCGACGTCGAGCCCGGCACCCGCACGGTCACGCTCGCTCGCATCGCGGCCCGCCGAGTCGAAGGAAACAGAAAAGCCCGCGTAAATGCCGCGGGCGGTCGCTTTTTAGCACCTTGTTTAACGTGGCGGCAATACGCGGCAAATGACCACGACTTCTTTCAGATGTATGTTCATAGTTACCGCGCAGCCGGGGGAGCGTCAAGGACCGATGCGGGCGAAAGTAAGCGTGGGATGACGAGACTGCGGGTCGGGATCCTGGGTGCCACGGGGACGGTCGGACAGCGCTTCATCGCGCTGCTCGCGGATCATCCCCAGTTCGTCGTGACAGCGGTCGCGGCCTCGGACCGCTCCCAGGGGAAGCCGTACGGCGAGGCGTGCGCCTGGCGGCTGGCCGGCGACCTCCCGGCGGAGATCCGGGCCCTCGTGGTGCAGGCGCCCGAGCCGCCGCTCGACTGCGACCTCGTCTTCTCCAGCCTGCCGGCCGACGTGGCGGGGGAGGCGGAGACGGCGTTTGCCCGCGCGGGCTATCCCGTTGTAAGCAACTCATCGTCCCACCGCATGGACGACGCGGTCCCGCTGCTCATCCCAGAGGTGAATCCCGACCATCTCGCCGTGCTCGACGCGTGTCGCGACGCGCGGAAGGAAAGTGCGAGGGGGAGGGGGCGGGGGTTCATCGTGACGAATCCCAACTGCTCCACCGTCGTGATCGCGTTGGCGCTCGCGCCGCTGGCCGCGCGGTTTGGCGTGGAGGCGGTCGTCGTCACCACGCTCCAGGCCATCTCCGGGGCCGGTTACCCGGGCGTCGCCTCGCTCGACATCACGGACAACGTGGTTCCGTTCATCGCCAACGAAGAAGAGAAGATCGAGCGCGAGACGCGCAAGATCCTGGGGCGGCTGAACGGGAGCAACGTCGAGCTGGCGCCGTTCCCCGTCAGCGCGCAGTGCCACCGCGTAAACGTCGTCGATGGCCACATGGCTGCCGTGCGAGTGAAGCTCGGTCGCCGGGCGGAGTCAGCCGAGCTGCGGGAGGCGTTCGCATCGTTCAGCGCCGCGCCCCAGCACCTGCGGCTTCACACTGCTCCCGCCCGCCCCATCGTGGTGCGCGACGAGCCCGATCGCCCGCAGCCCCGGCTCGACCGCGACGCCGGGGGCGGCATGAGCGTCACGGTAGGCCGCATCACCTCTGACAGCGTGCTGGGGCACCGCTTCGTCGTGCTGGGCCACAATACCATCCGCGGCGCCGCTGGCGCAGCCATCCTCAACGCCGAACTGCTGATGGCTCAGGGCTATCTCTGACCTCACCGTTGTGCCACCGTCGTGACATGACTGCGGCGGTGGGCCAGGCCGCACTCGAGCAGTTGCCAGCCAGGCCGAGTTCCTCGGGGTGAATGCACGACCCGAGCTCCAGCCGCATCCCGCTACCCCGCATCGCACCGGGACGAAACCGGACGCCTTTCCTGCAAGGGCACTGGGTCCGGGAATTGCAGTACTGTCACGTGAAATGTGCATAATATGCAATTGTTGAGCGACATTCGGTAATATCGCCTGATTGGGTGTTGCGCAGTGTCGCGCTTCCGTTGCAATTTATGCACACGCAACATGACAGTCTGCAACCGCGTCTCTTGCCCTGGAGCTGCCATGAAACGCTCGGTCGGTATTGGTGCGCTGTTGGCGTTCGCGTTCCCGCTCGCCCTGGTGGCGCAGGGAATCCCTGCGGCACCGGCGGCGGTGACGCCGGACTCGCTCGCCCGCGCGGCGAACGCCGCCGCCGCCGCCAACACCGTCGCGATCAACTTCGTCTGGACGCTCGTCGCCGGCTTCCTCGTGATGTTCATGCAGGCCGGGTTCGCGATGGTGGAGACGGGCTTCACCCGCTCCAAGAACGCCGCGCACACGTTCGCGATGAACTTCATGGTGTACGGGATCGCGATGCTCGCGTACTGGGCCGTGGGGTTCGCCCTGCAGGCCGGCGGCATCGGTCCTCTGAGCACCCTGGGGGGGTTCGACAAGCTGAACCAGGAAACCGCGCTCCACTTGGGTGGCAAGACGTGGGGGCTGTTCGGTCACACGGGGTTCTTCCTGACGGGCGTCGCGTACGCCGCCCCAGTGTTCACGTACTTCCTGTTCCAAATGGTGTTCATGGACACCGCCGCCACGATCCCCACCGGCGCGATGGCCGAGCGGTGGCGGTTCGTCGCGTTCGCTGTGTTCAGCGTCTTCGTCGGAGCCGTCATCTATCCTCTCTTCGCGAACTGGACGTGGGGCGGTGGCTGGCTGTCGCAGCTCGGGACGAACCTCGGCCTCGGGCACGGGCACGTGGACTTCGCGGGCTCGTCCGTGGTGCATATGACGGGTGGTATGATCGCGCTGGTGGGCGCGGCTCTCCTCGGGCCGCGCCGCGGCAAGTACAACCCCGACGGGTCGGCCAACGCGATTCCGGGCCACAACATTCCTATGGCCCTCGTCGGCACCTTCATCCTGTGCTTCGGGTGGTTCGGCTTCAACCCCGGCTCGACGCTCGCCGGGTCGGATCTTCGCATCGGTGTGATCGCCACCAACACCATGCTGGCTGGGGCGGCTGGAGGAGTCGTCGCGATGATCTACATGTGGCTCAAGTTTGGCAAGCCGGATCCCTCGATGATGGCGAACGGAACGCTCGCAGGTCTGGTTGCGATCACCGCGCCCTGCGCCTTCGTGACCGCTCCGTCCGCGGTGTTGATCGGCGCCGTGGCCGGTCTCCTGGTGTGCGTCGCGGTGTTCTTCATCGACGGTAAGCTCCGCATCGATGATCCCGTGGGCGCGATCTCGGTGCATGGCGTCAACGGGCTGTGGGGCATTCTCTCGGTCGGCTTGCTCGCCGACGGCACGTACGGCGACGGGTGGAATGGAGTCCCGGGCGCCGTGCGGGGGCTGTTCTACGGTGACGCGAGCCAGTTCGTCGCGCAGCTCATCGGCGGTGTGACGAACTTCGTGGCCGTCGGCGCGATGGCGTACGCTGCCTACAAGGTGACGGACTGGGCGGTGGGCGGACACCGCGTCTCGGCGGAGGTGGAGGAGCTGGGGCTCGACGTGCCCGAGATGGGCGCGCTGGCGTATCCCGACACGCCGGAGGTCGCCTCGGCGGTGATCCTCAGCGAATCGGCAGCCGTTTCGCTCGGTGCCGCACAACCGGAGCCGGAGCCAGAGCCTGCGTGAGACCCAAACGCCTGGAGGCATGACGATGAAACTCATAACGACTGTGGTTCGCCCCGACCGGCTGCCGCAGGTGAAGGCCGCGTTGTTCCGGGCCGGCGTCACCGGCATCACGATCAGTCGCGTCAGCGGCCACGGCGGCGAACGCGAGCTGCAGGAGCACTACCGCGGCACCAATGTGGTGCTCGAATTCCGTGAGAAAGTCCGGATCGAGATGGCCGTCTCGGAGCCGTTCGTGGAGCCCACGGTCAAGGCGATCCTCTCCTCGGCGCGGACCGGCCAGGTGGGCGACGGGAAGATCTTTATTCAGCCGCTGGAACGGGTGATCAGGATCCGGACCGGGGAGGAGAACACCGCGGCGGTCACGGCGACCACGGCCGACGAGGTGCAGCGCCGGGCGCTGAAGGAGGTGGGACTATGAGCTCTCGAGCAGATGCCGTGCGTCGCTTGGTCGCCATGGCCGGGCTTGCCGCGCTCTGGAACGGGCCACTCGCCGCCCAGAGTGCCCCTTCCCAACCTGCCGCGGCCGACACAGCTGCCAAGCAGGCCGACCCGCCGCCGGCGGCGGCCAACCACGTCGAGACCACGCTGGCCGGGTTCAAGCTGACCGGTTTCGCGGAGGCGTCGTACGCCTACTCCGGCCGGTCGATCGGCGACAGCGCCATTGTCGGCCGGCTGTACGACCGCTTGCAGAACCGGTTCACGCTCAACGCGCTGGCGGTCGTGCTCGACAAGCCATACGACCCCGCGAAGTTCAGCGCGGGGTTCCACGGCGAGCTGCTGCTGGGCCAGGACGCGACCGTGATCCAGTCCAACGGGTTCAACCTCGGCGCCCAGGCCGACCTGCCGCACCTCTACGTCACCTTGAACGTCCCGACCGCGAGCGGGAACGGGCTGCAGTTCAAGCTGGGGCGCATTCCCACCCTGCTCGGGCTGGAGGTGATCGAGACCTACGCCAACCCCAACTGGTCGGAGGGGAACCAGTTCATCTACGTCGAGAATTTCACCGCGCTCGGCGTGAGCGTGGAGACGAAGTTCAACAATTACCTGGACGCGCAGTTTCGGATCATCAACGGCTGGGACCAGGTCTCGGACAACAACAACCGCAAGTCGCTGATGGGGCGTGTGGGGATCTACCCCGACGCGGTCACCTCGCTCGGCGTCGTGGGATACTGGGGCCCCGAGGAGGCGGGCATCAACAACGCGAACCGCTACGGCGTCGATGGGCTGCTGTGGCGCAAGCTCGGCAAAGCGGCGGTGTGGCTCCAAGGTGACTACGGCAAGGAGCAGGCGAACGCCGCACTCCCCGATCCGACACGGGACGCGAAGTGGTGGGCCGTCGGTGGATGGGTCACGTACGACTTCAGTGCCACCGTCGGTGTGGCGCTGCGCGGGGACTACGTCAACGACGAGAACGGTGCGCGTACGAGCCTGTCGCCAGCTGGATCGCCATCTGCCTTCCCATTCAACACTTGGCAGAAGTTCGGGAGTGGCACGGCGACCCTGAACATCAAGGCGTGGCCGAACGCCGTGGTGCGTCCGGAGCTGCGGTACGACCGGTCCACACTGGCGGCGTTCGACGGCAAGACAAATCAGCTCACACTCGCCTTGGCTGTGGCGTACCTGTACTGACCCGGGGGGGGACGGGGGTCCGGGGGGGGGCCGGGTCAGCCGTCCCGTCGCAGGCTGCGGATGTGATGGTGGGGTTTAGTCCCCAGCGCCACGTCGTCGTTCCGGATCACGCTGATCGCGCCGTCCGGCTCGAGCACCGCCATGTGAACGTCTTGCAGCGCGCCGACGCCGTGCTCGCGCAGCGCCTGCCGCAGCTCGTCGGTAGTGAGGTTCTCGCGGGCGAGGTGGTGGTGCAGCACGCGGCCGCGGTAGATCAGCAGGTCCGCCGTGCCGCCCAGCAGCCGTCCGACATGCCGGCTGGAGCGGCGCAGCCGGTCGATCACCTGGTGCCAGAACAGCAACACCGCAGCCGCCGTGAGACCGCCCGCGAGGCTGGTATCGGGCCCGACCATAGCGTTCTGGACCGCATTTGCGATGATCAGGAGCAGCACGAAGTCGAACGTGGACATCTGACCGAGCTGGCGCTTGCCGGTGAGGCGGAGGCCCACGAGCAGGGCGAGGTAGACGACCGACGTGCGGATCGCGACGTCGAGCAGGACGGACAGCGGGGCGGTCATGCACGCCTCCTTGAAGGTGCCGCGCGTTTGCTTAGTTTGGCCGACCTTCCCATATTGGCAATATGGTCGGGGCGTTTGCGTTCGCTGCGGTGTTCTACGGCGCCGCCGAGTATGAGCACATGACCGGCTGGAAGTGGGCTATCGCCAGCTTGGCCACGTCGTTCGTCGTCAGCCTGCTGTTCCCGGGTTTCATCCCGGGCCTGCTGGGGCAGGTCGGATTGTTTGGGGTGCTGTGGTGGCAGAACTCGAAGCGACTGGACGCACTGCATGTCGATCGGGCGGCCAAGATAGAGGAAGACCGACAGGTGCGACAGGAGCGGGTGCGACAAGCGCGAGAGGAAGCGGACCAGAGGCGAGATCGGAAATAGCCGCGGGTGTGCTCCCCCACTGGGGCACGGCGAACCCGACGACATGCCCGAACCCACCAAGCTCAGCGCCTATCAGCTCAAGCGCGTCGGCGTGACGCTGGTTGATCAACACCGCGTGCTGCTGCGGTGCGATCGCTGCGGTCAGACGTGGTCCCCGAACATCCGGTCGGGGCGCTACGGGCTCCCACCCGGCTGGTGGCGATGCCCGGATGGCTGCAACGTCGAGGTGGGTCGCGACGCTTGAAGATGCGACCGGCGGGTTGGTCGCGCCGGGAGCGCACGCTGTCAAGCTTCGGTACCTTAGGGGCATGTTCGCCCGGCTCCGCGACGATCTGCGTTCGATGCTCCGCGAGCAGGTAGAATACCGGGAACTCCTCCTCTCCGTCACTCGGCGCGACCTGCTGTTGCGCTACCGGCAAACCGTGATGGGCTTCGGCTGGGCGGTCTTCACCCCGCTCCTCAACCTGGTCGTCTTCTCCGTCGTGTTCACTCACGTCGTCCCGATCCAGACCACGCTCCCGTACCCGATCTACGCCTATGCGGGCCTGCTGCCGTGGAACTTCTTCGCCTCCGCGCTGCGCTTCTCGATGACGTCCCTCACCAACAACCAGACCCTGGTGACCAGAGTCTACTTCCCGCGCGAGATCTTCCCGTTCTCGGCGGTGCTCGTGGGCTTGGTGGACTTCGTGGTGGCCGGTACGGTGCTGGCGGGGCTGATGATCTACTACCGAGTCGGGGTGTCAGCGAGCCTCCTGTTCCTGCCGGTCGTGATCGCGGTACAGCTGATGTTCACCGCGGGGCTTGCCCTGCTGGTTGCGATGGCGAACCTCTACCTGCGCGACGTGCGCTACGCGTTCGACGCGATCCTCGTTGTCTGGATGTTCGCGACCTCGGTCGTGTATCCGGTCGACCGCGTCGGCGGTCGGCTCGGCGCGCTTCTCGCGCTCAATCCGATGACGCTGATCATCGACGCCTACCGCGCTGTGCTGCTGGGCGGCGAACTGCCGGCGCCGGGGCCGTTCACGGCGGCGGCCCTCGTCTCGGTCGCGACGCTGGGGATCGCGTGGCTCGTTTTCCATCGCGCCGAGATTCGCTTCGCGGAGAACGTGTGAGCACTGATGGACCTGGTCCGCGTTGAGATCATCGAGTCTCCGCAACGGGCCGGGCACGCGCGGCTGTGCGGTGACGTCGCTTACGACGACCGTGCGGCGTCGCCGGAGCGCTACTGGTTTGAGGTGCCGCGCGAGCAGGCGGAGGCGCTGAGCCTGTCCGGGAACGCGTGGCTCGCGTGCCTCCTCCCGCTCGCCGTGACCCGCCGAGAGCCGCTGCGCATCGCCGCGCCGGTGGATCGCACGCTGCTTAACCACGCGCCCGAGCTGATGCGGATCTGGCGGTCGTGGTATCGGCACCTGACGCTCGTGCCGATCGAAGCGGAGCCGGCGCCCGCCTCCTCCCTAGCACCCGCGGGGTCCCACAACGCCGCGTTGTTCTCGGGCGGCGTGGACTCGTGGTTCACGGTGCTGCGGCCGCGGGAGGCCGAGCCGAGCGGTGGCGAAGACGGCCGCCAGGGGATCGACGACCTGCTTACGGTGTGGGGGTTCGACGTGCCGCTCGACGCGCACCACGCGTTCGCCCGCATGGCAGACCGGTTCCGGCGGGTGGCGGCGGAGTTGGGGAGGGGCTTCGTCTCCGTCGCCACTAACCTGCGCGCCACGCGGTGGCGTCAGGCCGACTGGGGGGGGCTCGCCCACGGCTGCGCGCTCGTCGCGAGCGGGCTCGCGCTCGAGCGGCGCTACGGTCGGCTGCTGATCGCGGCCACCGGCGGGTACCGCGACCTCCACCCGTGGGGATCCCACCCGCTCACCGACCCGCTGTTGTCGACCGCGACAACGACGGTGGCGCACGACGGCGCCGCGTTCACGCGAGAGCAGAAGCTCACGCTCCTGGCTAAGTCCCCCATGGCGCTCCGCACCCTGCGCGTGTGCTGGCGGTCGGGGACCGACGAGAATTGCGGCGCCTGCAACAAGTGCTACCGCACGATGGTTCAGCTCGAGCTGCTGGGCGCGCTCGATCGGTGCGGCACGTTGCCGCGCGGGCCCGTGGATCTGGAGCGCCTGTCGCGCGTGTATTGCGCGTATTCGTGGGACTTCCGCGAGTTCGGCGACATCCGGCGGCTGGCGCTTGAGCGCGGGCGGCCCGACGTGGCTCGGGCCGCCGAACGGGCGATGCGCCGCTCCGGGCGGCTCGCCCCGCGGCTCGCCTTGGCGCGGGCGCTGCGCGGCCGGCCGCTCGTGTGGCGCTGGGCCGAGACCCTGGAGCGCCGTCTCCTGGCCGGATGGGTGGTGTGACCGCCCCCGCGGTCATCTTCGAGGGGGTCTGGAAGAAGTACCAGCGCGGGCGGCGGTACGACAGCGTGCGCGAGCTCGTTCCCGCGCTCGCCGGGGCGCTGCTGCGGCCTGGCAGCAGGGGCGGGGAGCTCGGTCGCCAGGAGTTCTGGGCCCTGCGTGACGTCTCCTTCGCGGTTCAGCCGGGCGAGGCGCTCGGCGTGATCGGGCCGAACGGAGCCGGCAAATCCACCATCCTGAAGCTGCTGTCCCGCATCATCGCGCCGACCCGCGGGCGCGTGGACGTGCGGGGGCGGATGGGAGCGCTGATCGAGGTCGCGGCCGGGTTCCACCCCGATCTCACCGGGCGGGAGAATGTCTTCCTCCAGGGTGCGATCATGGGGATGAAGCGCGCCGAGATCGTGCGCAAGTTCGCCGAGATCGTCGAATTCGCGGGCGTGAGTGACTTTGTCGACACGCAGGTCAAGCACTACTCGAGCGGGATGCAGGCGCGCCTCGGCTTCGCGGTCGCGGCGCATCTCGACCCCGAGGTGCTGCTGATCGACGAAGTGCTGGCGGTGGGCGACCTGGCGTTCCAGCACAAGGTGTTCGAGCGGCTCAAGGCGATGGTCCGGCGGGAGATCCCGGTGGTCATCGTTTCGCATCAGCTCGACCGCGTCGTCGAGCTGTGCCGCCGCGCCGTCCTCTTGACCGCCGGCCGGGTGGTCCGCGCCGGCACGGCGGTCGAGTGCGTGGCGGCCTATGTCGATGGGGAGCATCTCGCCGAGGCGGGGCATGGCCCTGCACCCGTGCAACTCCACGCGATCTCGGAGGCTGCGCCCGCCCTCGTTCACTCGGGCGAGCCCTTGACCGTTCGGTTGCAGGGGGCGGTGGTGGAGCCGGCCGGTGGCAGCCAGGCCGCCGTGGGGGTGTGGGTCCGGTCGCTCCCGAGCGAAGAGTTCGTCTTTGCCACGCACAGCGCGGCGTTCGATCTGGTCCTGCCGGTGGAGGGGCCCTTCGAGGTCGCGGTCGAACTGGAGATGAACCTGGGGCCGGGTGCGTATCGCGTGCAGGCCGTCGTTTGGAGCGTCCCCGCACGCACCCCCTGGGCGTTCGGCCCCTCGACGATCGTGCGAGTGGAGCGAGCGCTGCCGGCCTACGGTCGCGCGTACTTGAATCCCCGGATGCACCTCCTCGCCCCGTGATGGAGCGCTGCCGGCTGATCGACTCGTTGGGTGCGACCGTCGAGCGAACGCTCAGGCCGCTCGTTGCCGGTCGGCCGAAGGACGGGGTCGTCGCCTTACTCGACTTTCCGGCCCACTCGAACGTGGGAGACAGCGCGATCTGGCTGGGCGAGCTGGCATGCCTCCGGGCCTTGGGCGTCCGCCGTATCCGCTACAGCTGCGACATTCTCACGTACGACCGACCGCAACTCGCCCGGCGCATCGGGCCTGGCCCAATTCTCCTGCATGGTGGCGGCAACGTGGGCGACCTGTACGAGCGCCACCAGCAGCTGCGCGAAGCAGTCATCCGGGCCTTTCCCGACAATCCGATCGTGCAGTTGCCGCAGTCGATCCACTTCCGCAGCCGCGACGCGCTCGAACGGGCGCGCACGGTGTTCGACGCCCACCCGGATTTGACGCTTCTCGTGCGCGAGCGGCGGAGCTTGGAGATGGCGCGGCGCGAGTTTCGCGCGCGCAGCCAACTCTGCCCCGACATGGCGTTCTGCCTGGGGCCGCTCGAGCGGCCAGCGCCGGCTTGCCGGCCGCTCCTCTGGCTCGCCCGCACTGATGTGGAAGCGGCTCGCGACGCGGGGGGAGGGTGGCCGGAGGCGTCGCCGGACCTGCGGGTGGACTGGTTGCGGGACCCGCCGATGGCGTTGGCCGCGGTGAGCCGCCGGCTCGGGGGCTGGCTCGCGCGCCATCCGGGGCTCGGGCCGGTGCTGCGGGACGCGCTCTCGGCAACCTACGCGCCGCTTGCCCGCCGCCGCCTTGAACGTGGCTGCCGGCTCCTCGCGTCGGCGGGAGCCATCGTCACCGACCGGCTGCACGGGCACGTCCTCTGCCTCCTGCTCGGGATCCCGCACGTGCTGTTGGACAACAACTACGGCAAGGTACGCAGCTTCTACGAAACCTGGACTGCGGACGCGGACCTGGTCCGGTGGGGCGAGTCGCCCGCGGAGGCGTTACGGCTGGCGCGCGCCTGGTGAAATGCGTCTGACCGTGGCGGTGTGCACGTGGAACCGTGCGGGGCTGCTCCGGCGCGCGCTGGAGCACATGACCCGGCTCATCGTGCCGCAGGACGTCGAGTGGGAGCTACTGGTCGTCAACAATAGCTGCACCGACGCGACCGACGACGTGATCGCAGCGTTCGCGGGCCGACTGCCCATTCAACGGCTGCGCGAGCCGCAGCCCGGCCTGTCGCATGCGCGGAACCGGGCGCTCCGCGCCGCGACCGGAGACTACCTCCTGTGGACCGACGACGACGTGCTGGTGGACGAGGATTGGGTTCGCGCCTACCGTGAGGCGTTCGCGCGCTGGCCCGCGGCGGTCGTGTTCGGCGGTCCGATCAGGCCATTGTTCGAAGGCTCGCCGCCCCCCTGGATCGAGCGGACGTTGCCCCGCATCGGCGGCGTGTTCGCGGTCCGGGACCTGGGCGCGGACCCGGTCCTGCTGGGCGTCGAGGGGGACCGCCTCCCGTATGGCGCCAACTACGCCGTGCGGATGATCGAGCAGCGGCGGTTCCTGTACCACACGGACCTAGGCCGCCGTCCGGGCGGGGTGCTCCTGGGAAGTGAGGAACGCGAGCTGCTGGGTGACATGCTCGGTGCCGGTGCGACAGGGTGGTGGGTGCCGGCGGCGCGAGTCCGGCACATCATCCCCGCGGAGCGGCAGACGATCCGCTACGTCCGTGCCTATTGCGAGGGATACGGGCAATACCTCCGCTGGAAGGCGGGCGGCGCTCGCTCGCCCGGACGGTGGGCGCTCCTCCGCCGCGCGGCTGCCGCCGAGCTGCGCTACCGCGTTGGGCGCGTGATCGCGCGCCCCGAGCGCTGGGTGGAGGATCTCATCCTCGCCAGCGAGACCTGGGGGCAGCTGCGGTGAGCGCGACCGCCGTGCCGATTCGCGTGGCGAGTTGGCCCGCGTGGTACGAGCCGAACCGCTACCTCGACTTGTTCTACCGCGCCCTCGCGCCCCATGGCATCGAGCACGTCCGCGACCTCCCGCTCGACTGGCGGGCCCTCTCGTCCGCCGAGATCAACGTCTCGCACCTGCACTGGCCGGAGCCGTTCTGGCGGGAGCGGCGAGGTGTGTGGCGGTCGCCGTGGTTCGGGGTGATCGCGTTGCGTCGCTTCTTGACCGGTGCCCGACGGGCGGGGGTCCGCGTGGTCTGGACGGTGCATAACCTCGAGCACCACGACGGCGTCGGCTTGAGCGACCGGCTGGCGTACCGGATGCTGCATCGCCGGGTGGACCTCCGCGTGTTCCATTCCGCCTGGGCGCGCGACGCGGCGCTCGCACGCTACGGCGGGCGGGGGGACCGGGGGGAGCGGGGGGAGCCGACCGCACAGTCCACGCTGGTCATGCCGCACGGGAACTACGACGGCGCGATTCCGGCGGCGGGGCCGCGCAGCACGACGCTCCGGGCGATGGCGATCCCTGAGGACCGGAAAGTGCTGCTCTGCTTCGGGCAAGTGCGCCCGTATAAGGGGTTTGGGCGCGATTCCGGCGGCGGGGCCGCGCAGCACGACGCTCCGGGCGATGGCGATCCCTGAGGACCGGAAAGTGCTGCTCTGCTTCGGGCAAGTGCGCCCGTATAAGGGGTTTGACATCGCGCTGGCGGCGCTTGATCATCTGCCGGCCACGGAGTTTCACCTCGTCATCGCGGGGCGGGCGGTGGGCCAGTACGCCGGGGCGGTGCGCGCGGCGGCTCGGCAGCGGGCGAACGTGTCACTCGCGCTCGAAGACGTACAGGAGCAACGCCTCTCCGATCTCATCACGGCGGCGGACGCCGTTCTGCTCCCGTATCGCCGGCTCACCGGCAGCGGCGTGTTGTTGCACGCGCTTACGTTGGGCAAGGGTGTCGTGGTGTCGGACCTGCCGTACTTCCGCGAAGTGCTCGATCCGTCGCCCGAGGCCCGGGTGCTCGCGCCGCCCGAGAATCCCCCCGCATTGGCCGCGGCGATCCGGGAGTTCTTCCGCCTGCCGGTGGCCCGCCGCGGCCGGGCCGCGCGGGGGATCGCGGAACGGTATCCGTGGAGCCAAGTCGTCCGGCCGGTGGCCGAGTGGATTCTTACGGGAAGCGGGTCTCCACCCAGAGGCGGAGGCCGCCGACCAGCCGCAGGGGAGGCTGGCTAGCTACTCCAGGCGCGGCGTGGAGCGCGAGCTGTACCACCGTGCCAAGCGCCCCTTGAGGAACCGCTCGTCAAAGCGGTTCAGCCGCACGAACTCCCGTTTCCACCGCTCAAGTCGGTGGTATGTGGTGAGCAGTGCGCGCAGCGGGGCGACGAGATCGTGGCGGCCGAGGCGCTCGAGAGGCTCGAGGCACTCCTGGTAGAACGGCGCATTTCGCGGGGTCAGCTCCACCACGGCGAGCATGCCGGGTGTGAGCTCGCCGAGTGGGAACGAAGTCGCCCGATCAAGCTTACCGAGCGCGACGAGCGCCAACCTGGTGCGCACGCACTTCTCGCAGCGGCCGCAGTTCACGAGGCCGTCCGGCGGGACCTCCAGGTACAAACAACTACGCAGGAACGGCAGCGCGCCTTCCCAATCGGCGACGAGTCTCGTCTTCTCGAGCCGGGTGGTGTTGACATGACCGAGGTGGATCTCGACGGCAGCGGTTGAGAAGTGGTGCAACAGCAGCGCGTGCGACCCCAGCGGTGGCGATGCCAGACCGAGGCCGTCGGAGCCGAGCCACGCCTCACTCACGCGCCGCGCCAACGCCAACGCAACGGCGGTGGTGGCGGCGCCGAAGCCGATCGTCGACCACGAGGCAAAGTCGGGATAGAGGGTGCGGGCGTTGGTGTACACCGGCACCAGAGTGAAGTCCGCCAGCCGACCCAGCTGGCGCATCCGTTGCACGTGCGTCTCGAACGCCGCGAGGCGCTCCGGCCGTGGCGTTGCGTCGCCGAAATCGAAGCTGTTCAACCCGAAGAGGAGCAGGCAGTCCCGGATGGATGCCGGGTGTTCCGGCGGATACTCGAGGCGGTTCGCGCGCAGCAGCGCGAGAGCATCGATCCCGCCCGACAGGAACGACGCCACGCGCCGGCTGGCGCGTGGCACCGGAGGGCGCACGCCTGCCGTTGGCTCGATCTCGACCGGGCGGCAGCGGTCGTGCCATGACGCGAACACCGCGGCCACCGCCTGGAGCCCATCCCGCAGCCGCGGACACACAGAGCCCTGGACCAGGATCCGCCGCTCCCCCAGCCAGGTGGCGATGGGCATGCTGGCTAGCAGGAACGCGTCGACACTGGGGGCGAGATCCTCGGCGAAGGGAGCGATGGTCTCGAAGTAGACCTCCTGGGTGGTTCGGCCGCAGTCCTCCCACGACACGTCCACCACGACACGTCGCCGATCGGAGAACTGGTCGGTGCGCAGGTTCTCGATACGCATGCGCTACATGTGGTCCCTCGACCAGATGAGCAGGCCAAGCAGGAGCTTCGCGCCAGTGGAATCGATGATCGTGTCGCGCAGGTCGACAGTCACGTCCGGCGGCGGGAGCAGCTCACCCAGCACCTCGGGGACCACCAGCCCCGCGAGCCGTTCGCGGTAAGGCTCCGCCTGCCGCCGGACCGCTCGCCAGCCGGGGCCGTTCAGATCATACAACCGCACGTACCGGCGTCGCTCCACGCGCCGCGCGCCGGGGCGCGCGCTCGCCCTTCCGGCGAGACGCACAACCGCTGCCACGCGATCCCGCACGCCCCGGCGGACTCGCCACCACGCCGAAGGAATCAGGGGCTCGAGGTTGGACGAGTTCCGGTCAAGGGGGAGCCGGGCGAGGTCCGGGAACCGGCGCCGGAGCACCTCATCCTCCGCCCGTCGCCTGTCCAGCGTGGCCGCCGGCATCCCTCCAGCGGTCTCGAGCACCACATGGTCCTGCACGGGCAGCACCGGCCAGGCGCCGAAGCAGAGTCGCCACGGGGTGCCGCCCGCGTGAAACCGGCCGCGGTGCTCGAGGAAGAACCGCCAACCTTTTTGGAATTCCTCGCCGGGGAGGGCGTCGTATGCCTGACGCAGGCGCTCCACCGTCTCGTCCACGAGGTCACCAAACACCTCGCGCCGCAGCAGTCGCCGCAAGCGGTCGCGGGCGATCCCGTATTGGTTGAGGCTCCCGAACAGCGTGTCGAATGAGGCCCTCCCGGTAGCGGGATCCACGGCCCACGCCAGGCTGCTGCCTCCCACGACGGGATCCACCAGGTACGCCGCGACGACCCGATGCCCGAGTGCGCCAAGATGCCGAGGCACGCCCCAGGTGTATACGCTGCTGAGACCGTTGGCGACGTGTTCCCAGGTGACCTGCAACTCGGCATACTGGGGATAGCGGTCCACGGCATCCGGCCGAACCGTGTGCTCCATGCCCAGGCTGGTGGCAACGGCGGTCGCGCACGTCACCTCGAAGTCGCCAGGCTCTCCGAGCGTGAGCGCGGCGCACCGGATGCCGTGACACCCAAGGGCGCCGGCCAGGAGGCGCGAGTCCCGGCCGCCAGACAGCAACAAGCCGCAGCGCTCGTCCGCCTCTCCCGGCAGCGCGTGGCGCGCGACGGCGGCGTCCCACGCGTCGTACAACAGATTGACCTGTGCCCCGAACGGCAGGCCGAAGAATCGGTCCGAGGCGGGGAGCGCGTACTGTGACACCTCTTGAGGCTCGGCGCGGGGCTCCCAGAAGAGCAGGTGCCCGGGCGCTAGGCGACGTACGTCGCGCCATAAGGTGCGTCCCTGGACGATGCCGGCGGTGAGGAGCAGTCCCACGAGGCCTGCCGTGTCGAGCTCCGGACGGAACGCCGGGTGGTGGCGGAACAGCTCCGGGCTCGAGGCCACCAACAGTAGCTCAGGCGTCCCGTAGAAGTAGATCGGGAACAGGCCGAGCAGGTCCGCCCCGACGACGACCACGCCAGGGCGATGCGCGCGGCAGACCGCCGCGGCGTAGAGCCCGTCCCAGGGAGCCGCAATCCTCGAGGGCGTCTCGGCCCAGGCGCGGGCGACCTCGGGCGCCCCGATCCGCCGGGCATCCGGTCCTGCGATCGCCTCACCCCATAGCACCGCCACACCGTCGCCGTCGGCCGCTGTGCTGATCGGCGCGGAATCCGCGGCCGCCCAGAGGAGCTGCACGTCTCCCGCGGCGCATTCTGCGGTCCGCAGCCCGTCGAGCGGCGGGAGCCGCGTCCGGACGCCTCTCACGAATCGGGCGCGCCGGTCGGAATCGGGATCCGCCACCAACAGAAAGTTGGCCACGCTGCGGGCTCGGCTAGGGGCCCGGCGTGCCGGTCAGCGAAGCCGGGAGCTTGCCTTCCACCAGCCGTTGGAACCGCGGGTCCCCCCGCAAGGGAGCCCACGCGGGGTCGAGCCGCAACCAGTTCGGGGACACGCGCGACGGAATGGCAAGTGCCTGGCCGAGCCGCTCGATCGCGGAGTCCGGCTGCCCCAGTCGTAGCTGGACGTACGCCAGGTTGACCAGCCAGGCCGGGCCGTCGAACGCGTCGTGGGCGACCGACTCGATCTCGGTCGCCTGTCGGGCGGCTCGGAGAGCTTCCGCCGGCAGGTGCAGCGCGGCGTAGACGATCCCCAGCTCGGCGGGAATCCACGCCTGGTCGGGGAAGCGCCGTCCGAGGGTCTCCAGCATGCTGCGCGCCGAGTCGTAGCACGCGCGCGCCCGGTCCGACTGGCCCAGCCGCTCGTACACCTCCGCTTTGGCGCCGTAGTACGCCGCCGTATCGAGCCCCAATGCTCCGGGTGCCAGGCGCCCGATCAGGTCGCGGTTGTCGTAGACGATCCGCGAGAAGCCGAGAAACCAGAACCCCCAGATGGGCCGCCAGCGAGTCGGGGGGATCTGCTGGGCGGCCCGCTCCAACGTCTGCCGGGCGGCCGCCACGTTCCCGTCGCGATGGATTGAGAGGGCTGCCTTGTTCAGGTACACGTCGAGGAAATCGGGAGCCAGCGAGAGGACGCGGTCAAACTCGCGCTCCGCCGGGGCGTAGCGTCGCGTGTACAAGTACGTCTCCCCGATGTTGAACGGAATCACGTACGACCGTGGGTCGAGCTCGGCCGCGCGTTGGTAATTGGCGATGGCCTCGTCGAACCGCCCCTGCCGCCGGAGCACGTTGCCGATGTTCTGGTAGACGAGCGCGTTGCCGGGCTGTAGGTCGCGCGCGTGCATGAGCTGGGGGATGGCGTGGTCGTAGTCCTTGCGGCCCCAGTAGTAGTAGAGGCCGAGCGCGATATGGGCCTCGGGAAGGTCCTGGTTGAGCGTCAACGCGCTGTCGACGGCCGTCTTGGACGCGCGGAGCCGCTCCTCGGATACGTCATACCCCAGCCGGTACATCCAGGCGTTGGTGCGCCCGATCTGGGCGAAGGCCAGCGCGAAGCGCCGGTCGAGCTGGACCGCGCGCTGATACATCTGCAGCGCGGTTTCGACGTCGGGCCGCTCCCAGCTGCGGTTGTAGTAGCTGTTGCCCCGTAGATAGTAGTCGTACGCCTCGACGTTGTCGGTCGGTCGGGCCGCCAGGCGCTGGCGCTCGGGCTCGAGCAACGCGACGTTGAGGGCCTCCGCTACTTGTTGCGCGATGCTCGACTGCACGGTGAACACGTCCGACAACTGAACGTTGTATTGGGGGCTGGACCAGACGGTGGAGCCGTCCGACACTTTGATGAGCCGCGCGCTCACCAGCACCCGCCCCAGCCCCGGGCCGGACTTGTCCCAGCGCACGCTCCCCTCGATCACGTAAGCGACGCCGAGCTCGGCGCCGATCTTCTTGACAGGCATCGAGGCCTTCTTGTACTGCATGGCGCTGGTGCGCGCGATCACGCTGACCCGGTCGATCGTTGCGAGTCGCCCCGTGATCTCCTCCGTAATGCCGTCCGAGAAGTACTCATCGTCGCCCCGCCCCAGATTCTCGAACGGCAGCACCGCCAGCCGTGTGCGGCTCCCTTGAGAGCCGCCTGACTGGAGCCGCGCGAAGGCGACGTAGCCACCGACCGCGAGCGCCGCGGCGAGCCCAAGGCCGGCGAGCAGGCGGGGCGCCGGGAGCCTCCAGGGGCGCGGGGCGGGGGCGGGGGCGGGGGCGGCCGAACTGCGCGGCGTGTCCGGCGCGGTGAGCGCGGCGGCGAACTCGAGCGTTGAGGCGAAGCGGTCGGCGGGGACCTTGGCGAGCGCCTTTACGATCGCCGCCTCGACTCCCGGCCGGACCGCTGGCCGCACGAGGCGGACCGACGGGATGGCCTCGAGCGACTGGCGCGCTAAGATCACCTGAGGCGTGGTGCCGGCATACGGTGACTCCCCGACCAGCAACTCGTAGAGCATGCAGCCGAGGCTGTAGAGGTCGCTCCGGCCGTCCAGCGTCGTCGAGCCCGCCCACTGCTCCGGGCTCATGTACGCCGGCGTGCCGACCGCGAGCCCGGTCGCGGTCATGCGGCCGCCCGCCGCTTCGGTCACGGCCTTGGCGATGCCGAAGTCGGCGATCACTGCGTGGCCACCAGTGATCAGGATGTTCTCGGGCTTGATGTCCCGGTGCACCAGGCCGCGGCCGTGGGCATAGGCCAGTCCGTCCGCCACCTCGCGCGTGATCTGCAGCGCGTCCTCGAGCGGCAGTTGGCCCTCGCGCTCGAGCCGGTCTCGCAGCGACTCGCCCTCCACGAACGGCATCACATAGTAGAGGAGGCCGTCGGCCTCGCCGGAGTCGTACAGCGGGAGGATGTGCGGGTGGCTCAGCTGCGCGGCGATCTCGATCTCGCGCAGGAAGCGGTCCGCGCCGATTGCGCCCGCAATGTCGGGCCGCAGCACCTTCACCGCCACGCCGCGGTTGTGCCGGAGGTCGCGGGCGAGGTAGACCGTCGCCATGCCACCCCGCCCCAGCTCGCGCTCGACGCGGTAACGGCCGGCGAGGGCGGCGGTGAGGCGGGCCTGGGGATCGGTCATAATGGCGCGCCCGCTATCCGGGGAAGTGCCGGCGGATCAAGCGGTCGTACGTCTCAACCCGGGCGTCCCACGTATGGTGCACTACAATGTACCGGATGGCGTGCTCCCTGTCCCAACCGCGCTCGCCGGCGGCGAGCAGTGCAGCCGCCATCGCGTGCATGTCGCCGTTCTCCACAACCACGCCCAGGCCGGCCTCGCGTACGAGGAAGTCGTTCGGGAACCCCGCTTCGCTGACCACCGGCAGCCCGGCTCGAAGGTAGTGGTACAGCTTGCTGCTCTCGTTGTTGTGCATGAAGGGCCCGGCGGCGACCAGCACGCCGAGGTCCGCGTGTCGCAGGTAATCCCAGGACGCGGTGTAAGGGACGACGCCGAGGTAGGTCACGACGCGCGAGTCGAGCGCCCGCGCGTCTCCGGTCCCGAGCACATACAGGCGGGCTGTGCCTCGCTCATCCAGTCGGCGCAGCCACGCGCCCAGCGAATTGAGCTTCGCGATGAGCGCGCGGTGGGCCTCCGGTTGCGTCCCGCGGCGATACAGGTTGCCGGCGAACAGACAGCGCGGTCCATCGGAGTCGGGGTACGGATCGGGTCCGCGGGGAGGGAGATCGCGGTCGACGCCGCCGGGCACGACGAGGAGCGTGTCACGGGGTCCGAAGCAGCGCACCCACAGTTCCTTCGCCGGCGCGGTCAGGACCGTCACGTAGCGGCACGTGGCTTGGATTCGCCGCTGGATGGCATACAGTCGCCGCCGGCGCCACCCGTAGAAATAGATGCCGTCCATGTCCCGAGGCCCGACCACCGACCCCAGCTTCGAGATGATGAACGGGTGGCGCGCGCCGCCGTAGCGCTCGAGCGTCCGGAATCCCTGATGAAACAGCGTCTTCACGACGTCGTACTGAGACCAATCGACGCGAGATAACGGCACCCGGCGCAGATTCGGGGCCATCTCGACGACCGGCTTCCGGAAGCTCCACCGGTACTCCGCCGTGGCGATGTCCACCTGGTGGCCCCGGCGCGCCAGCGCCTCGGACATCTTGAACCAGCGGATGTAGGACATGTCGACGAGCTCCGCTGCGCGGCGCTCGGTGTTGTACACGGTGACGACGCGCGCCATGACGGCGGCCGAGCTAGGCGCACCCGGCCAGGAGCACCTCATGCGCCACCGCATCGAGCGTGCGCAGGCGTCCCAGCCGCTGGAGCCGCTGGAGAAACTCGCGGTAGAACGGCAGCCAATGCGGGGCGTAACAGTCGTGCAGGCCGAAGGCGACGAAGTCGCTACGCGCCACGGTCTCTAGCGCCCGGCGCTCCCATTCCTCGTAGCTGGTGTGCCCCTGGTAAAGCCCCCAGTCGTCGAACACAACCGGGACCTTGACCACACGGTGCTCCGCCCTCGGCGCGGTCGTCCCGATCGCGTCCGGGGTCGCCGCGAGCCACTGAAAGTTGTGCCGGCAAAGGTTGCGCTCGTTCAGCTCCCGGGTGAGCCGGTTGCGAGGGGGGTGGTATCCCTCGAGCCGATAGTCGGTCGCGCGGCAGCGAGCAAGCTGCCGGGTGTCGAGCTGGTGATCAAAGGAGTGGAACGCCAGGCAGTGGCCGTCCCGCTCGATCGGCCCCCGCACCTCCTCGAGAAAGCACCCGACCACGTTATAGGTGGCGCGCACGTCGAGTGTTCGCTCAATGTGCAACATCTCACGGAGCGCGTCCGGTGCGTGGCGGTTGGCGGCAACGGCGAACTCGGGATCGACGTCCGTGTGCCCCAACCCCCGCTCGATGTCGTGCAACACACAGATCGTCTTCTCCGCCGTGATCGGCTCATGGCCGACGTCGGGGCGAATGACCCGGTCCCGGTTCTCCGCCACGTCGATCATCCACCACGGCCCCTTGCGCCGGGCGCGGTAGTGGTGCTCCACCGCGCGATCATACACCCGCTCGAACAGCTCGTGGCCGACGGTGCGCGCGGGGTCGGTGTGCCGCAGGACGAGGTCGGCCGTCGGCGAAAACACACGCGTAATTCCGCGCTCCAGTGCGACGTTGAGGAGGCCGTTCAACAACAGGGGCGGCCACGCCCGGAACCGGTTCTCGATTCTGGTCTTGAACTCGCGCGCGCGCGCGATCCGCTGCACGACGTCCGAGACGTAGTTCAGGCCGAACAGCGCGCGCCCCTTGATGGCGACGCAGGCATAGGCGACGTGACCCGGCCTACCCAAGTGCTGCCGGTGCCAGACGAGGTCGTCGTCGACGAACAGCTCGGCGGGGAATTCCGCCCGCGCCGGCTCCGACGCGTACAGCAGCATTTCCCATAGGGCGTCGGGATCGCGGATTCCGCACATCCAGGTCGCGAGGCGCAGGGCGTCCGGCCCCGCTTTGGGAACGAAGTAGAGGCGCTGGGGGAAGAACGGCCGCTCCTGGTTGAACCCGCTGGCGCGAAACGCGGCGCGGTGCGACTCGGACAGCTCCCGGAACCGGGCCGTGGCCGGCCGGGACGGTTCAGAAGGGGGAGCACTCGGAGCCCCGCCGATCCTCGACAACGCCTCGCGCATCCGCGTCAGCCACATCAAGGTCAAGCTGTATTGCATTCTGGGATGGGGCAAGTAGATAGAGCGTGCGATGAGAGTGAATACGTGAAATCGGACACCGTGCTGTTCCTGGCGCGCAACATGCACCTCGGTGGCGCCGAGCGTGCCCTCCTCCTTTATCTCAACCACGTCGCAGCGCTCCGGCCCGTGCTGCTGTTGTTGAGTCGGGAAGGGCGTCTCCTCAGTGAACTCCGGTCCGACCTCCCCGTCTTCCACGTGGCCGGATCCGCGGAAGCGGCGGCGTACCGCGGCCGGGTGCATCAGGTCACGACCCTGTTGCAGGAGTGTCGCCGGTTGCGCGCGGTGGTGACCGACACCGGCGCCGCCGTCGTGTCGTCGTTCCTGATGCGGTCGCACATCGTGGCGCTCCTCACCAAGATCGCCCTGCGGGCTCGGGTGCGCGTCGTGCTGAACGTGCACGAGCACATGACCGAGTCGGCGGCGTACCTCTATCCGACATGGATCGATCGCGCGTTGATGCGCGCCATCACACGATACCTCTTCCCGCGCGCGGACCGCATCGTGGCCGTGGCGGAGGGGGTGAAGCAAGATCTGGTGACGAACTTCGCCATTCCCGCGGAGCGTATCACCGTCGTCCACAACCCGATAGACACGCAGAACGTGCAGCAGCGCGCCAGGGACGGCCCAACGCCGCTGGGGGGGGCGGTCGGTCGCCGATGGGTGATCGCCGTGGGGCGGCTCGTGCCGCTCAAGGGGTACGATTGCCTGATAGAGGCATTCGCGCGGCTGCCGCCTTCGCTCGACGCGGGTCTCGCCATCGTGGGGGACGGCCCGGAGCGTCCTCGGCTTGAAGCGCTGATCAGACGGCTCGGGCTCGGCGACCGCGCCCGGCTGGTGGAGGCGCAGAGCAATCCGTGGCGCTACATGGCGCAGGCGGAACTCCTCGTGTTGTCGTCGTTCACGGAGGCGTTTCCGAACGTGTTCGGCGAGGCGATGGCTCTGAGGCTGCCGATTCTGTCGACCGATTGCGGCGCCGGGGTGCGGGAGTACCTCGAGGACGGTCGATCTGGCCTGCTCGTGCCGCCGGGCGACGCCGCCGCGCTGGCCGACGGGCTACGCCGCCTCCTCACCGAGGGGGAACTCCGGCGGCGTCTGGTCGAGCACGGCCGGCAGCGCGTCGCAGCGCTCGACCTGCCGCGGGCCGTGCGCGCCTACGAGCGGCTGCTGACTGACGTCGTCAAGGCGTGAGCCGCGCCGCGCGGGCGACGCGCGGGATGCCAAGGGCGTACAGCAGCCCGAGCAGCATCAGCCCGTAGACTGCGGCGGGCCGGCGGCCGAGCAGCCCGCTGCCGGGCCGGAGGCGGCGGCGCATGATCGCCGCCCGTGTCCACCAAGACCGCAGCGCCTGGAGCCGCAGGCCTTCCGTCATATTCGTGTCATGGATCCGCTGGCAGTACAGGAACTCCGGCACTAGCGCCAGGTCATACCGCTCGGCGATCCGAAGCGCCATGTCGTAGTCCACGGCGTAGCGTAGCCGCTCGTCGAACCGGCCTACGACGCCGAACACCTCCCGGCGATAGGTGCGCAGCGGGTTCACGACCATGCCGTGCACGAGAAGCCCCCGGCGATAATCGAACCCAGGCCCGCGCTGCGCGAGCAGAAACGTGCGGTGGCGCCGGAGCGCCTCGTCCGTGATCTGGCCGTTCTGGTCCACGGGGCAGTAATGGCAGTACGCCTGGCCGACGCGCGGGGCGCTCCGCACCGCCGCCACTAATTTCCGCAGCGCGCCCGGCAGGATCAGATCGTCCGAGTCGACGTGGGCGAGGAACGGCGCGGTGCTGCGCTCGAGCACGACGTTGTGACAGTGCGCGATCCCCCGCCGCGCGCCGTTCTCGATCAGCCGGATCCTCGGGCTTGGGAAGCCGCGCACCACGCGGACCGTGTCGTCCGCGGATCCGTCGTCCACCACGACGAGCTCGAAGTCCACGCCCTCCTGGCGCAACACACTCTCGATGGCCTCGCCGATATAGCGTCCGGTGTTGTAAGCCGGCATGGCCACCGTCAGCTCGGGCATGGAGCCGCTCAATCCCTCGGCTTCATCAGGTTCTGGAACGGCAAGTAGCCGAACACGGACTCGAAGTTCCAGTCCATGTGCCTCGGAACGGCGAGCCCCTCATCGAACGCCTGCTGCAATAGCGTCACCGTGCGGTCGCGGTCGCCGAGCAGCGCGGCGATGCGGGCCCGTTGCAGAGTCGGCAAGCCGTACTGGTAGGGCTGCCGCCGCGACGCGAGCCACTGCGAAATCCGTGCGGCCTCCGGCCGATCCCCGCGCCGGGCGGCGAGCACGCCGAGCCACCCGCGGTACGACCCCCGCGCCGGGAAGTCGTGATCGAGAGCGCGGACGATGGCCTCCGCCTCCCGCCAGCGACCGGCGGCGTCCAGGGCGCCGGCGTAGGCGGCCCGGTGTCCTTCTGTCGCCGCTTCCGGGCTTGGACGGCGCTGGAACCAATGAACCGCCCGATCCGCAATCCGCCGCGCCTGTTCGAACTGGCCGTGGGTCCGGAGCTCGTCGGCGACGTTGGTGAGCACTGTGCCCGGCCGGACGTCCCGCGCACCGAGCGTGTCGAGCGGATCCAGGAGGGCGCCGAGGTCCGACACCCGCCCCATCGCGGCTAGGGCCTCGGCCTCGAACTCCACCGCCTTGAGGCGATCGGGGAACAGCTGCCGGGCCCGCCGCGCCGCCTGCAACTCCTGCGCATGGTCACCCTCACGATGCCAAGCGTCCGTGAGCTGGTCCCAATAGGGGAACCACCCGCGCATCGGCCCCCGCTCGGGGTCGAGTGTCTGCAGGGCGTGCAGCGCCTCGCGGGGGCGGTTGGTTTGGAGTGCAACGTAGGCAACGTTGTAAGCCGCCTTGGATCCCGGGGCGATCTCCGCGGCGCGGCGGATCGCTCGCAGCGCGCGCTCGTGGTCGCCGTCGAACTGAGCCCGCAGATAATCAAGCCAGTCGCGGTCGTAGTCGGTCAGCCGGTCCCGAAACCGCGCGAGGACTTTGGTGACCGAGTCAGCCTGCGCTCGCTCCTCGAGGTTGGAGTGACACAGCGCCGTGTATAGCAGGGCCAACGCGAAGGAGGAGTCGAGGCGGAACGCACGGGAGAAATGCGGGAGGGCCTCATGGTAGGCGTTGCTGACATACGCGTCCAGCCCTTGACTGAACTCCCGATAGGCCTCGAACGTGGGAGGCCGGCTTTCCGTTCGGGACGCCGTGAACCGCTCGTCCAGCGAGACCGCGAGCAGTCCCAACACGCGATCGCGCAGTCGGACGATCGCGTCGCCGGGCGCCCGCAAGTCGCCGCGCACGGGATCGAGCGCGCCCACCGGTCGGGAGCCGTTCACCGCCGTGACTTGCACGTGGAACTCGATGGCGGTTGCGTCGCGATAAAACGCCCCCGAGATGACCGTGCCGGCACCCGTCTCTTGGGCGAGCGCCGCGATCGGGTCGCGGCCCCCCCCCCGCCGTCCGGCCGGGGCTTGTTGAGCCACGAACCGCGACGCCTGCAGGGCCGTGGGTGACGGGATGACATCCACCAGCCCCGTGCTCTGTAGTCCTTGCGTGATCCAGTCGGCCGCCATGCTGCCGACGTCGTTCAGCGTGGAATCGCCGGTACGGTTTTCCAGTTGGCCGACTACGACGCGGCCGGGAACGAGAGCTCCGGTTGCGGTGGCGCGCGAGCGGAGTCGGAGGCCTCCCAACGTGCCGCCGAGCAGGAGGACGCCGATCGCCACCCCCGCCGCTGCGCGTCGCCGGAACGGGCGGCTGGGGACGGGGCGGGCCGCGGCCTCGGGGGAGGGCGCGGCCGGGGCGGCGACGAGTGCTTCGGCGAACTGCAGCGTGGTCGCGAACCGGTCAGCGGGGAGCTTCGCGATCGCCCTGGTGATCGCGGCCTCGACCGCGGGCGGCACGTTCGGGCGCACGAGTCGGATCGAGGGAATCCGTTCCATCGACTGGCGCGCCAGGATCACCTGTGGTGAGGAGCCGGCGAACGGCGGCTCGCCCATGAGCGTCTCGTACAGCACGCAGCCGAGGCTGTAGAGATCGCTCCGCCCGTCGAGCCCTTCGTCCCCCGCCCACTGCTCTGGACTCATGTAGGCCGGCGTACCGAGCGACACCCCGGTCTGGGTGAGCCGCTCGCCTCCCGCGGCGGTGACCGCGCGCGCGATTCCAAAGTCGGCGATCACTGCGTGCCCCCCTGCGAGCAGGATGTTCTCGGGCTTGACGTCCCGATGCACGACGCGGCGGCTATGGGCGAAGGCGAGGGCGTCGGCTACTTCACGGACGATCTGCAGCGCGTCCTCCACCGGCAGTTGGCGCTCGCGCTCCAGGCGGTCCCGCAGGGATTCGCCGTCGACCAAGGGCATCACGTAATAAAGGAACCCGCCTGCCTCGCCGGAGTCGTACAGCTGGAGGATGTGGGGATGGTTGAGCTGTGCAGCGACCTCGATCTCGCGCAGGAACCGCTCGGGGCCCAGCACCGCCGCGAGCTCGGGCCGGAGCACCTTGACGGCGACCGCGCGACGGTGGCGCACGTCCCGGGCGAGATACACGGTGGCCATCCCACCCCGACCGAGCTCGCGCTCGAGGACGTACCGATCGGCCAGCGCGACGCTGAGGCGATCCGGCACATCGCTCATGATGCGCCAAACATATCGGGCGTCAGGCCTCCGGACAGCTGCAACGTCGCGGTGGCTCGCGAGGCCGGAAGATGCGACCGGAGGGACTCGAACCCCCACGGGTTGCCCCACAGGATCCTAAGTCCTGCGCGTCTACCAGTTCCGCCACGGTCGCAAGCAGCGGGAATCTAATGCGACGCCCGGCCGGCTACGAGCCGAAGCGCGTCTTGAAGGTCTGACCGTACGGGGTCGGTGTTCCGTTGTAGCTCGTGATCAAGTCGAGTTTCTGTCCCCACACGTCCCACACCCAGGCGAGGTAACTGCCCTGCCGGGCGTCCATCCAGTCCATCAGCGAACTGACGAAAGCGCTGCCGCCGTCGTCTTGCCCCAGCTCCCCCAGCACCAGCGGAGCCTGTTGCGCCGCCGGCGCCGCTTGGCTATCCCAGCACGCTTGCGTGTGGCACCAGCTGAAGTTGTAGACGTGCCATGACGCAGCCAGGTTGTTGAGTGGATCGGTGGGCTTGGAGGCGACCCAGCTCGAGAGCGTCGCGGAGTACTGGACCCCGCCGAGTAGGATGACGTTCGTCGCGCCGGTGCTGCGAACCGCGTCGACCAGCTCTTGCATCCCCGCCGCCTGGAAGCTCATGCCGCTGCACGTGCCCCCATCGCGCCAGCAGCGCCAGGCTTCCGGCGTGTCCGAGTTGTTATCGGGAAACGGCTCGTTGAACAGGTCGAAGATCACGCTGTTGTTACCCTTGTAGGCCGCCGCCACCTGTCGCCAGAAGTCCGGCGTGTGATCGCGGTTCGGCATCGGGGCCTGAGCGAGCGCCTTCGCGGTGCCGGCCGCGGTCCAATGCAAGTCCAGAATGACGGCCAGCCCGGTGCGATTGAGCAGCGCCACGTAGGCGGCGATCGCACGACGGTAGTTGTCACCCGAGTACGCGGACGCGACGCCGTTGATCCCCAGCCAACAGGTTTCGTTGAGCGGTACGCGGACGACGTTCCCCTTCCAGGACGCGATCGCTTGCACGGACGCCGAGTCGGACGGGCCGTCGAACATCCCCCACCCTTGCGCGCAGGCGTATTCCGTGCCGGAGCGGTTCACGCCCCGCAGCCGCACCCGGCCGCCGGTTGAATCGACCAGCGCGTTGCCTTGAACCCGCACGCTCGGCGCGCTGGTCGGGAGCGGCGGCTCGGGACGCGCCGCCGGGCTGTTCCGGCAGGCGGCCAGTGCCACGGCCGTTTGAAATGCGTACAGTCCAATCGTCAGACGAGGTGGTTTCATGCCGTGCGCCCTGGTCGCAACCCCCCCATCGGCTTTGTGAATTCCCAACCTTCCCTGTCCCGGGCCGGGGATGCGCGCCGTCCCCCCCCCTTGCAGGGGCGCGCGCGCCGGGTCCAGAATAAACGTAGTCGAGCCGACCTGGTCCTCGAATGGACGCATGGCTATGAAGGCCAAAGGCTTCACCCTCATCGAACTGCTCATCGTGATGGCGCTGATCGGCCTGCTGGCCACCATCGCGATCCCCAGGCTCGCCAACACCAAAGAGCGAGCACAGCTCGCCGCCATGAAGTCCGACCTCCGTAATCTTGTGACGGTGCAAGAGAACTACCTTGCGGAAAACCAAACGTATACGACGGACCTGGGCGGGTCATATCACGTGTCTCCTGGCAACCGGCCGCCCGCGATTACGCTGACCAAGGATGGGTGGACTGCGACGATCACGGGCGCCAACACGCTCCAGCAGTGCGCCATCTTCGTGGGCTCGACACCGGCCCCGCCGGCCACGCGCGAAGGGGCGCCGGCCTGCGAGAGGGCCGCCACGACGGCGACCCCGCTGCCGTAGCGACATCGAACTGGGCCGATCCTGGCTTGCGAAACCCGTCGAACCACGCGGGGTAAACGAAGTCGCTCACGGCGATGCCCTGGGCGTGGCGAACTTGGATCCTGTTACCGAGGTATCCGTCCTCTTGGGAGACCCACCATGCCGAGACCGCTCGCGTGCCTCACGGCCTTCGCCCTCACGGCGCTCGCCGCCTCCCCTCTTCACGCCCAGGAAGCGGCCGAGCTGTGCAAGGCCATCGGCAATGTGACCCTCGGCCAATGGGCGTCCTACACCATGTCGGGCGGCCAAGCGGACGGCGCGAAGATTCGGCTCGCGATCGTGGGCCAAGAACGGCGGGGTGACTCGACCCTCTACTGGTTCGAGATCAACGGCAGCGGCGGCCCCCGCGGTCAGGGGGGCATCGTGCAGCTACTCGTGCCCGGGTTCGGCGGCGATGCGGCGACGATCCACGGCATGATCGTGAAGCCCGAAGGCCAGCCGGCGATGAAGCTCCCGGAGCAGATGGTGGGCATGATGGGGCAGCGCATGGGTCAGAACAACGCAGCGGTGGATGCGGCCCGTCGCTGTGCCAGCGCCCAGGTCGTGGGCTGGGAGAGCGTGACCGTGCCCGCCGGCGCGATTCGCGCGCTGCATCTCAAGAACGTCGACGGCGGCGAGGCGTGGGTGGCACGCGACGTCCCCTTCGGCATCGTCAAGGCGCGCCCCAAGGACGGCGGCGAGATGGTCCTCACCGGCCGGGGAAGGGACGCCAAGTCCTCGATCACCGAAAAGCCGCAGGAGATGCCGGGCATGATGCTGCAGAAGCCCTAGCCCCGCGCCCCTTGCGGGGCGTCCCGTTTGCGTGCTACGTGGGTCCCTTGATCATCCCCCCTCGGAGGTTTGTCCGTGCTGGCCCGCCTCGCCGCGCTCCTCGCCCTCGGCTCGCTCGTCTCGCCCGCGCGCTCCGCGCCGGCCCAGGCTGCTCCGTACGACTCGACCGTCTTCGCCGCGCTCAAGTGGCGCGAGATCGGAATCTTCCGTGGGGGCCGGAGCGTGGCCGTGGCCGGCTCTGCGTCCCGCCCCAACGAGTACTGGATGGGGACGACGGGCGGCGGCGTCTTCAAGACGACGGACGGGGGCAACACCTGGTTGCCCGCGGCTGACAAGTACTTCGGCGGCACGATCGGCGCGATCGGCGTAAGCGAGTCGAACCCAAACGTCGTCTACGTCGGCACCGGGGAGTATCCGATTCGCGGCAACGTCTCCCACGGTGACGGCGTCTTCAAGACGACCGATGGCGGGAAGACGTGGAAGCTCGTGGGGCTCGCCGAGACGCAGCAGATCTCCCGGGTGCGGGTGCACCCCACCAACCCGGACGTCGTGTGGGTGGGCGCGCAGGGCCACGCCTTCGGCCCGAACGCCGAGCGCGGGGTCTACAAGACGACCGACGGCGGCGCGACCTGGCGCAAGCTGCTGTTTCGCAACGACTCGACCGGGACATCGGATCTCGTGCTGGATCCGGCGAATCCGGACGTGCTGTATGCGGCGTTTTGGCAGGCGCAGCGCAAGCCATGGCAGCTCGTCTCGGGCGGGGCGGGGGGCGGGATCTTCAAGTCGACCGACGGCGGCGAGAACTGGACCGAGCTCACGCACAACCCCGGGCTCCCCACAGGGCTCCTGGGCAACATCGGCCTCTCGGTCTCGGCGGCGAAGCCATCGCTCGTGTGGGCGCTGATCGAGGCGGACGCGGGCGGTGTGTACCGCTCCGACGACGGCGGCGCGACGTGGCGCTACGTCAACGCCGAGCGGAAACTGCGACAGCGCCCGTGGTACTACTCGCGCATCTTCGCGGATCCCAAGGACACCAACACCGTCTACGCCCTGAACGTCCTGGCGTACAAGTCGAAGGACGGGGGGCAGACGTTCGCACACCTGGTCGATCCGCACGGCGACAACCACGACATGTGGATCGCGCCCAACGACCCCCAGCGCATGATCGAGGGAAACGACGGCGGGGCCAACGTGTCGTTCAACGGCGGCAAGACGTGGACCGACCAGGACTACGCCACCGCGCAGTTCTACCACGTCACCACGACCAACCACTTTCCGTACCGCGTGTGCGGGGCCCAGCAGGACAACTCGGGGGTGTGCGGGCCGAGTCGCTGGCCCGGCGGGATCGACCGCGCCCAGTGGTACGACGTGGCCGGTGAGTCCGGCCACATCCAAGCGCGGCCCGACGACCCCGACATCACGTTCGGCGGTGACAACTCGGGCTTCCTGGAGCGGGTGGACCACAAGACCGGCTTCGCGCGCATCATCAATCCCTGGCCCGACAGCCCCGATGGCCACCCGGCCGGGGAAGGGAAGTACCGCTTCCAGTGGACGTCGCCGCTCGTGATCTCGCCGCACGACCCGCGGGTGCTCTACATCGGCGGCAACGTGTTGTTCAAGTCGGTGAACGAAGGGCTGAGCTGGACGCCGATCTCGCCCGATCTCACGCGGCACGACCCCGCGACGCTGGGCGTCTCGGGAGGGCCGATCACGAGCGACCAAACCACGGCCGAGTACTACGCCACGATCTTCGCGCTCGCCGAGTCGCCGCGCGTGAAGGGACTGATCTGGGCCGGGTCGGACGACGGGCTGGTGCACGTGACCCGTGACGGCGGCAAGACGTGGAAGGACGTGACGCCGCACGCGTTGGCGCCGTTCACGCGCATTTCCACGATCGAAGCCGCGCCCTCCGCGGCAGGCACCGCCTATCTGGCGGCGAACCGCTATCAGCTCGAGGACCCGGCGCCCCTGATCTACAAGACGACCGACTACGGGCGCAGCTGGATCAAGATCGTGAAGGGCATCCCGGCGGGCGAGTTCGTGCGGGTGGTGCGCGAGGATCCGGCCCGCCGCGGGCTGCTGTTCGCGGGCACCGAGCGGGGCGTGTGGGTGTCGTTCGACGACGGGGCGAACTGGCAAACGCTGCGGCTCAACCTCCCCATCGTGCCGGTGCACGACCTCGTGATCAAGGAAGGTGACCTCGTCGCGGCGACGCACGGGCGCTCGTTCTGGATCCTGGACGACATCTCGCCGCTGCGACAGCTGTCGCGCGCCGTGCCGAGGGGGTCCGCGCACCTTTTCAAGCCGCGCGATGCCTACCGGGTGGAGTGGGGCGGCGGCTTCGGTGGCGGCGGCAACGACGCGCACCCGGTGGGGAAAAACCCGCCGAGCGGAGCGATGATCTACTACTGGCTCAAGGAGAAGAATCGCGAGGTCCGGCTCGACGTCCTCGACGCCGCGGGCCGCGTGATCCGCGGATTCTCGAGCAAGCAGGATTCGCTCGCGACGCTGGACAGTCTGCGCACCGACACCCTCAAGCGGTCGCGGACGGACAGCCTCAAGGCCGCCGGCGTCGTCGACTCGGCAAAGGTCGACAGCATTCTCGGCACGCTGTTTGCCGACACCGCCAAGGACGAGGACAAGCCGTGGCCACGGCGACCGCCGGCCGAGCCGCGCGCCGCCAACAAGGCGGGGCTCAACATGTTCGCCTGGAGCATGCGGTATCCCGACGCCGCCGCGTTCTGGGGCATGGTCGGGGTCGACGTCGGGGGACCGATGGCACTGCCGGGCGTCTATCAAGTCCGCCTCCGCACCGGCGGGCGGACCTACACGCAGCGGTTCACGCTCAAAGTGGATCCCCGTTCGAAGGTGAGGCCGGCGGAGCTGCGGGATCAGTTCGCGTTCCTGAAACGGCTGCGCGACACCGTGAACGCGGCCACCACCGCCGTGCTCACGATCCGTAACCTGCGGGCCCAGCTCGAGGAGCGGCTGCAGGCCGCGCCGGCGTCCGACACGGCGCGCCTGGGAGCGCTGGCTCGGGGCCTGAGCGACCGGCTGGCGGCGATCGAGGGGGAGCTGTACCAGGTGCGCAATCGATCGTTCCAGGACCCGCTCAACTTTCCCCCCAAACTGGTCGAGCGCATCAGCTCCTTGAGCTCCGTCGTGGCAAGCGTCGACGGGCGTCCGACGGCCCAGTCGCACGACGTGTTCCGGATGTTCGCGCCCCAGATCGCGCAACAGCTGGTTGCCCTGCGCGAGGCCTTGGCGCGCGATCTGCCGGCGGTAAACGCGGCGTTCCGGACCGTGAACGGTGCGGCCGCGCGGCCCAAGGCGGCGGAACTGCGACGGCCTTCGCCCGAAAAGCCCTAAGGGCGCCACGACGTGTCGCGATATCGGCTCGGGCTGATCGCCGCCGCGCTCGGCGTCACGGGCTGCGCCGGTCCGTTCCCCCAGAGCACGCTCGCGCCCGGATCGGACTACGGCTGGGCGATCGACCACCTCTTCACCGATATCTTCTGGTGGGCGGCCGGCGTTTTCGTCGTGGTGGAGGCGCTGTTGGTCGTCGCGCTGATCCGGTTCCGCCACCGCGAGGGGAGGCCCGCGCCGAAGCCGACCCACGGCCACACGGTGATGGAGATTGCCTGGACGCTGGCGCCGGCCGTCATACTCGTGTTCGTCGCGGTGCCGACGGTCCGGACGATCTTCGCGACCGCGGGCGAGGCGCCCGCCGACGCCCTCAAAGTGGACGTGATCGGTCACCAGTGGTGGTGGGAGTTCCGGTACCGGGAGCTCGGGCTCGTCACCGCGAACGAGCTGCACGTCCCGCTCGGCAGGGCGGTGCAGCTCTCCATCACCTCGGCCGATGTGATCCACGCGTTCTGGGCGCCGCCGCTGGGCGGCAAGCGGGACGCCATCCCCGGCCACGTGAACCGGATCGCGTTTCGCGCCGAGCGGGTGGGCGACTACACGGGCCAATGCGCCGAGTTCTGCGGCGCCTCCCACGCCAATATGCGACTGCGCGTCGTCGTCGACTCGGACTCCGACTTCGGGCACTGGGCCACGGTGCAGCTGGCGGGGCCGGCGGCGCCGGCTGCGGGGACGGTCGCCGAGCGCGGCAAGGCCGTCTTCGCGCGCAGCGCCTGTATCGGCTGTCATACGATCCAGGGCGTCTCGCCCGGCGTCATCGGCCCAAACCTCACGCACGTCGGCAGCCGGACGACGATCGCGAGCGGGCTGTTCCCCAATGACTCGGCGCACCTCGCGAGCTGGATCGCCGACGCGCCCGCGCTCAAGCCCGGCTCGCTCATGACCCGCTTGAAGCCGCCGCTCACAGACGCCGACATCGCGGCCCTCGTCGCCTATCTCGCGAGCTTGAAGTGAGCGACGCCCGAGGCCTGACGAGCTGGCTCACCACCACCGATCACAAGCGGATCGGCTTGCTGTACTTCTGGACGGCCCTCGCGTTCTTCCTGATCGGCGGTATCGAGGCGCTGTTCATCCGTGTGCAGCTGGCGCAGCCGAACGGGCAGGTGGTGAGCGCCGAGACGTACAACCAGCTGTTCACCATGCACGGGACCACCATGATCTTTCTCGCGCTGATGCCGCTCGGCGCGAGCTTCTTCAACTACATGGTGCCGCTCCAGATCGGCGCGCGTGACGTGGCGTTCCCGCGGCTCAACGCGTTCAGCTACTGGGTGTTCCTGTTCGGCGGGTTGTTGCTCAACGCCAGCTGGTTCGTGGGACCGCTGTTCCACGCCGGGATGCTGAACGTCGCCCCCGACGGCGGCTGGTTCGGCTACGCCAACCTGACGGAGCGACAGTACTCGCCCGGACCAAACATCGATTTCTGGGTGCTGGGCCTGCAGATCCTCGGTATCTCGTCGCTCGCCGCGGGGTTCAACTTCATCGTCACCATCCTGAACATGCGGGCGCCCGGGATGAAGATGATGCGGCTTCCGACATTCACCTGGATGACGCTCGTCACGCAGTTCCTGATCATCACCGCGTTTCCGGTGATCACGGTCGGACTCGCGTTCCTGATGTTCGACCGCTTCTTCGGCACGCACTTCTACGTGCGCGAGGCCGGCGCCACGCCGATCCTGTGGCAGCACTTGTTCTGGCTGTTCGGCCATCCGGAGGTGTACATCCTCATCCTTCCCGCGATGGGTGTCGTGTCGGACGTGTTGCCCACGTTTTCCCGGAAACCCCTGTTCGGCTACCCGGTGGTCGTCTACTCCGGAGTCCTCATCGGCCTCATGAGCTGGGGCGTGTGGAGCCACCACATGTTCGCAGTCGGCCTCGGTCCGATCGCCGACTCGGTATTCGCCGCGACCACCATGCTGATCGCCGTGCCGACCGGCGTGAAGATTTTCAACTGGATCGCGACCCTGTGGGGCGGTGACATCCGCGGCACGACGGCGCTGCACTTCGCCGTCGGCTTCATCGCGATGTTCATCATCGGCGGCCTGTCGGGTGTCACCCACGCCTCCCCGCCCGCGGATCTGCAACAGACGGACACCTACTACGTGGTGGCACACATTCACTACGTCTTCTTCGGCGGCACGATCTTCGGTCTGTTCGCGGGCGTCTACTACTGGTGGCCCAAGATGACTGGCCGGCTGCTCGACGAGACCCTCGGCAAAGTTCACTTCTGGCTGCAATTCATCGGGATGAACCTCGCGTTCTTCCCGATGCATCTGATCGGCCTGCTCGGCATGCCGCGGCGCGTCTACACGTATGCGCCCGAGCTGGGGGTGGGCGCGCTCAATCTGGTATCGACCATCGGTGCGTTTCTGATCGCGCTGTCGATCCTGATCTTCCTGGTCAACCTGTGGCACAGTCGCACGCACGGCCAACCAGCCCCGAACGATCCGTGGGGCGGGGCCACGCTCGAGTGGAGCGTCTCGTCGCCGCCGCCGGTCTACAACTTCTCCGTGATCCCGACGGTCACGAGTCGCCTGCCGCGCTGGAGCACCGAGCGCCACGGACCGATGCGGGACCCGCCCGCCGCGCCGCCAGAGCCGATCCACGTACCGGGAGGATCGTGGTGGCCCATGGTCGCGGCGTTCGGCCTGCCGGTCCTGGCGTTGGCGCCGCTCACGCAGACGCTGTGGGTCGCGTTCGTCGGCGCGGCGCTCCTCATCGCGGGCGTGTACGCCTGGGCGTTCCAGCCCTTCGAGGTGTGATGAGCGCGCACACCAGCATGGGGCTCGACAACCGCAAGATGGCGTTCTGGGCGTTCATCGGCTCGGAGTGCCTGTTGTTCGGGTCGCTCATCTCGACGTACCTCGTCTACAAGGGCAAGAGCGTCGTGGGGCCGTATCCCCCCGAGATCCTCAACATTCCCTTCACGTCGATCAGCACCTTCGACCTCCTGATGTCGAGTCTGATGATGGTGCTCGCGCTGGCCGCCGTGCAGCGCGGCGATCTGAAGTGGGGGAAGATCTGGCTGTTCTCGACGGCGCTGCTCGGGCTCGTGTTCCTGGGCGGGCAGGTCATCGAATTCACCGAATTCGTCCACAAGGGCCTGACGATCGGGACGAACCTGTTCGGTTGCACGTTCTTCGTGCTGACGGGCACGCACGGCGCGCACGTGACGGTGGGCGTGCTGTGGCTCCTCACGCTCTGGATCCGAGCGCTGCAGGGGAAACTGGGGCGCGCCAACGCCATGACGGTCGAGATCACCGGGTTGTACTGGCACTTCGTGGACGTCGTGTGGATCGTGATCTTCACCGTCGTTTACCTGATCCAATGAGCGCGGAACGCGAAGCGACCGAGCGGCACGCGCACCCGACGGTCGGGGTGTATCTGCGCGTGGCGGCCGCGCTGGTGATCCTCACCGTGCTCGAGGTAGGGGTGTTCTACGTCCCCGCCTTCCACGCGGTGCTCGTGCCGGTGTTGCTCGTGCTGTCGGCGGCGAAGTTCACCCTCGTGGTCATGTTCTACATGCACTTGAAGGACGACAACAAGTTCTTCACCTTCCTGTTCGGTGGCCCCCTGGTGATCGCCATCGGGGTGATGGTGGCGCTGCTGTTCCTCTTCTTCGGGGCGCTGACGCTGCGGGGGGGAGGAGGGGGGCCGGCCGGAGCCGGATGATCGTGCCGCCGCCGTGGCAGCGCTGGGATCTCCATCCGAGCGTAGTGATAGGGCTCGCCCTGCTGGGCGGGCTCTATGCGTATCGAGGGGGGCTGGCGGGCCCGCGCCGGCGGGTGATGGCGTTCGCTGGAGCCCTGGTAGTGCTCGGCGTGTCGCTCAACGGCCCGCTGCACAGCCTCTCCGACGGATATCTCTTCAGCGCGCACATGGTGCAGCACCTCGCGCTCACGCTGGTGTTTCCACCTTTGCTGCTGTACGGGACGCCGGCGTGGGTGGTCCGGCCGCTGCTCGGCCGCGGCTGGGTGCTCCGGTTGGCCCGTTTGGCCACGCGTCCCCTGGCGGCGGGCACGCTCTTCTCGGTGCCGATCACGCTGTGGCACTGGCCGCAGTTCTACGAGGCGGCACTCGAGCACCACCCGCTCCACATCGTGCAGCACCTCGTCTTCATCGCCACCGCGGTGATCATGTGGTGGCCGATCCTCGCGCCCGTCCCCGAGCTGCCGCGGGCGAGCTATCCGACGCAGCTCGTCTATCTGTTCGCGCTGGGGCTGCCGATGTCGCTCGCGGGAGCGCTCATCACGCTCTCGGAGCGGGTACTCTACCCGTTCTACGCCGCGGCGCCGCGGATCTGGGGCCTCGCCCCGCTCGCGGACCAGCAGCTGGGCGGCCTGCTGATGTGGGTCGTGGGGACGCTGGTGCTGTGGGCCACGGCGACCGTCGTGTGGTTCCGGTGGAGCGCGCGGGAAGAATCCGGTGACGTGGAGCGAGCGGTACCGCTGGAGGCGTACGGAAAGGCGGAAGTGGGAACGCGGAACGCGGAACAGACGGGCCGACAATCGGGCTGATGTTCCGCGTTCCGCGTTCCGACTTCCGCGTTCTTACTCTCCCTCGTCCGTCTCCCCCAGCGGATGCAGCCTCAGGCTTTCCGCGATCTTGGGGTGCTGGCGCCACAGGTAATAGCCCATCCCGGAGGCCGCGATCGCGTTGCCGATCGCCACGTTCCACCAGGCGAGCGAGCCGAGCAGCGGCTGGGCGAGGATCGCCACAGTGACGTAGAACCCGAACTCGAAGATCGCGAAGAAGACGACCACGAGATACAGGGTCGGGGGCGCGACCTCGACTTCGGCGGCGAGCACGGCGGAGACCGTGCCGACGATGAGGAACGCGCTGACGTGGATCATCGTGTAGCCGATGATGCGGGAGTACTCGATGACGACCAGGGAGGGGTCGTGCACGCCCCAGAAGACGGCCGAGCCCAGCATGGCCGGCGTAAAGAAGGGGCGCCCGGCCACCGTATCGACGATGAGGAACCAGAGCGCCACGGCCCCGGCACCGATCAGTCCGGCGATGAACCCTTCGCGCAGGATCCGCGTCAGCTGCATGATCGCTCCCGGGCCCTAGTCTCGGGCTCAATATAGCGGGGGCCGGCACGCCTGCTAGATTGGGGCCGACCCGACCGTCGGAGCACCGCATGCTCCCGCTTGCTCGTCCCGTCCTCTACCCGCTGTGTCTGCTCGGCGGCTCGCTGCTCGTAGCGGTCGCCGCCGCGGCACATCCCGATCTCGGGGGGGGGGACGGCGCGGCCCAGCTCGCTGTGATCGCCCACTGTGAGAGCTGGCGCGTGATCCATTGGGCGTTCCTGTTCGGCTTCGCGCTGTCGCTCACGGGGCTCATGGGTGTCGTTGCGAAGCATACCGGAACGCCGGGGGAGGGCGCGGCGCGAGCCGGCGTCATGGTGGGGACGTTTGCCTACGGCGCGTGGGCGGTGCTGGTCGCGTTCATGGTGGGCCCGGGGTGGACGCTCGCGCGGAGCTACGTCGCGGCGGAGCCCGGCCTCACCGCCACGCACGCGGTGTTCCTGTACGACATGCTCCATCCCTTCGCGCTCGCCGCGCAGCGCACGGCGGGGTTCGCGCTCGGGATCTCGACCTGTCTGTTCGGCTGGGCGGTGGTCAACGGGAAGGTGCTGCCGCGCTGGCTCGGGGCCGGGGCGGTGGCGAGCGGGGTGGTCGCCATCGGCTTGGCGCTCGCCTTCCCGGAAAACACGAAGGCCGACGAGGCGGCCTTCGTGCTTCCCGTGGTATGGCAGGTGGTGACGGGCGCGCTGCTGCTGCGCCCTTCCCGATCCTAGCGGCTCACCGGGCGCGGATCCGGACGATCCGGCTGGCCCACCCGTTCGTGGCGTCGCGAGACATGACCTGCAGGGTGACGATCTCGCCGGACTTCACTTTGCGCAGCGCCTCGCGGAACGCCGCCCGCGTCGGCGTGGGCGCGCCGTTCACGGCCACGATGATGTCGGGGCCGCCCGGGTCGTCGCTCGACTGCAGCCGCTGGTAGGCCGGGCCCTCGGGTGCGATTTCCGTGACCACCAGCCCGCCGTGCGCCTGCTCCATGACGGGCCGCATCCGCGGATCGCGGGCGTCTTCCGTGGAGAGCGGCTCCACCGAGATGCCCAGCACTTCCTCCTTCGAGGAGGCGTCGCCTTTTGGTTTGACGCCGCGCGCCGACGCGACTTCAGTGTCGCGCTCGCTCGGAGCTCGCGCCAGCCGCACGGTGAACGTCTTCTTCTCACCGCCCTGACGCAGCACCGTCACTTCGACGGTCTCCCCGGGCTTCTTGAAGCCCACCTTTTGCTGCAGCTGCGGCGTGTTGTCGATCGGCTGGCCGTCGAGCGCGACGATCACGTCACCCGGCTGGAGGCCCGCGTCCTTCGCGGGCGATGGCCGGTCGGTGAAGCTCTCGACCACGACGCCGCGGATCTGCTTCAGGCCCACCGCCTCGGCGTCCTCTTGCCGGGCGTCCTCGATGCGGATGCCCATGACCGCCCGCTCCACGTGGCCGGTCTTCACCAGCTGCTCCATCACGGTGCGCGCGAGGTTGATCGGGATCGCGAAGCCGTAACCCGAGTAGAACCCCGTCTCACTCGCGATCGCCGAGTTGATGCCGACTACCTGGCCCTGGATGTTGACCAGCGGGCCGCCCGAGTTGCCCGGGTTGATCGCCGCGTCGGTCTGAATAAAGTCCTGGATGCCGTAGTTCGGCCGCGGCAGGCCACCGAGGGCGCGGCCCTTCGCGCTGATGATCCCGGCGGTCACGGTGAAGGCGAACTGCTCGCCGAGCGGATTCCCGACCGCCAGCGCCCACTCGCCCACCCGCGTCGAGTCGGAATTGCCGAAACTGACCGGCGGGAGGTTCTGGGCGTCGATCCGGATCACCGCCACGTCGGTGTTCGGATCGGTGCCGACCACCTTGGCCGTGAATTCGCGTTTGTCGTACAGCTTGACCGTCACCCGGTCCGCGCCGGCGACGACGTGGTTGTTCGTCAGGATGTACCCGTCGGGCGAGACGATAAAGCCCGAGCCCGACCCCTGCTCGACACGCGGCCGCCGCCCCTGCGGAAAGAAGTCCTCGAACCCCGGGGGGAGGCGCTGGTTGTCGGCGCGCTCGACGTGCTGCGCCTTGATGAACACCACCGCCGGCTTCACGTGCTCGGCCACCGAGACGAACCCATTGCTGAGATCGGCCACGGACTTGGCGACCGCGATCTGGACCGGAGGTGCCACGGGCTGAGTGGCAACGATGGATTCTGCCGCCCCGCCCTTCTTCGGCAGACCGAGCGTGGACGCGAACGCCAGCCCGAACACGAATGCGAGGGCCACCAGGGCGCCGAACTTCAGCCAATCTCTCGTACGTACCGCCATCTGGATCTCTTTTCGTTAAAAGGTTGAACCGACTGTTGTCTCATTTCTTCTTGTCGTCGTCCACTATCTCGTAATCCGCGTCGACGACGTTCTCCTTCTTGTCCCCCGCGGGCTCCGCCGCGCCTGCCGGCTCCGCGCCGGGAGGGGGGGTGCCGGCGCCGCGCTGGGCGGCGTAGAGCGACGCGCCCGCCGCCGAGTACGCCTGCTGCAGCTCGTCCAGCGCCTTGGACATATCGTCCGGGCTGCCCGAGCGGAGCGCCTGCTTGGCCGCTTCGACCGCCTTGTCGAGCCGGGACTTGAGCGAGCCGTCCAGCTTGTCGGCCCACTCCTTGGAGTTCTTCTCCACTTCGTACACCAGGGTGTCGAGGCGGTTGCGCCGCTCGATCTCCTCGCGCCGCCGCTTGTCCTCGGCCGCGTGCGCCTCCGCATCCTTGACCATCTTGTCGATGTCCCTGTCGGCGAGTCCCGACGAGGCCTCGATGCGGATCTTCTGCTCCTTGCCCGTCGCCTTGTCCTTGGCGGACACGTGCAGGATGCCGTTGGCGTCGATGTCGAACGTCACTTCGACCTGCGGCACGCCCCGCGGGGCGGGTGGAATGCCCGTCAGCTGGAACTTGCCGATCGTGCGGTTGTCGAGCGCCATCTGCCGCTCACCCTGCAGCACGTGGATCTCGACCGTCGTCTGGTTGTCTTCCGCAGTGGAGAAGACCTCCGACTTCTTGGTCGGGATCGTCGTGTTCCGCGGGATCAGCACGGTGGTGACGCCGCCCAGGGTCTCGATCCCGAGCGACAGCGGGGTGACGTCGAGCAACAGCACGTCCTTCACCTCGCCCGCGAGCACACCGCCCTGGATCGCGGCCCCGATCGCGACCACCTCGTCGGGGTTCACGCCCTTGTGGGGCTCCTTGCCAAAGAAGCTCTTCACGATCTCCTGCACCTTCGGCATGCGTGTCTGGCCGCCGACCAGGATCACCTCGTCGATCTCCGTCGGCTTGAGCCCCGCGTCTTTCAGGGCCTGCTCCATCGGAGGAAGGGTGCGCTTCACCAGATCGTCGACCAGCTGCTCGAGCTTGGCCCGCGTCAGCGTGATGTTCAGGTGCTTGGGCCCCGACTGGTCCGCCGTGATGAAGGGGAGGTTGATCTCCGTCTGCATCACCGTGGACAGCTCCATCTTCGCCTTTTCGGCGGCTTCCTTGAGCCGCTGCAGCGCCATCGGGTCCTTGGACAGGTCGATCCCCTGGTCGCGCTTGAACTCGGCCACCAGCCACTCCATGACCCGCGCATCGAAGTCGTCGCCGCCCAGGTGGGTGTCGCCGTTGGTCGACTTCACTTCGAACACGCCTTCGGCGAGCTCGAGGACCGAGATGTCGTACGTGCCGCCGCCCAGGTCGTAAACCGCGATCTTCTCTTCCTTCTTCTTGTCGAGCCCGTAGGCCAGCGCCGACGCCGTCGGCTCGTTGATGATCCGCACCACGTCGAGGCCGGCGATCTTGCCGGCGTCCTTCGTGGCCTGGCGCTGCGAATCGTTGAAGTACGCGGGGACGGTGATGACGGCCTTCTCGACCTTGTGGCCGAGATAGTCTTCCGCCGTCTGCTTCATCTTCTGGAGGATCATCGCCGAGATCTCGGGCGGCGTGTACCGCTTGCCCTGGATTTCGACCGCGGCGAGACCATTCGGTCCCTCGACCACCTTGTAGGGGACGCGCTTCATCTCTTCCTGCACCTCGCTGATGCGCCGCCCCATGAAGCGCTTGATCGAGAATACGGTGTTCTGGGGGTTGGTCACGGCCTGGCGCTTGGCCACCTGGCCGACGAGCCGCTCGCCATCCTTCGTGAACCCGACGACCGACGGCGTGACCCGCCCGCCTTCGGCATTGGGGATAACGACGGGATCGCCACCTTCCATCACCGCCACCACTGAGTTGGTGGTGCCGAGGTCGATGCCGATGATTTTCTCAGCCATGACGAGTGCTCCTTAGCATGAGGGTGATGCCCATATCCATTCGCTCGTCGCACAGGCAAAGCGCGTGCCCCGAAAAGATGCCAAAAAGGCAGACGGAAGGCTATCTTTCAGCCACGTGTTTCCCTACAAGGACGAGAACCCGACCGAGCTGACTCCGCTCGTTACGCTGGGCATCATTGCGCTCAACGTGCTGGCCTGGCTGTTCGTGCAGGGCATGGGGAGCGAGGAAGCGCTGCGAACCTCGGTCTGCCAGCTTGGGCTGATCCCCGGCGAACTGTTGCGCGGCGTCCCACCAGGGACGCCCATACCGATCGGGCAAGACCAGTTGGGCCACATGCTCTATTGCGATCGCGTCGTATCGAACGCGCCGCATTGGGGCGCGGTCCTCACCTCGATGTTCATGCACGGCGGCTGGTTCCACCTGCTCGGCAACATGTGGTTCCTGTGGGTGTTCGGGAACAACATCGAGGACTCGATGGGCCACGCGCGGTTCGTGGTGTTCTACCTGATCTGCGGCGTAGCCGCGGCCGCAGCGCAGGTGTTCATCCAGCCGCACTCGGTGGCGCCGATGGTCGGTGCCTCGGGGGCGATCAGCGGGGTCATGGGCGCGTACATCCTGCTCTACCCGCGGGTGCGCGTGCACACGCTGCTGACGCTCGGCTTCTTCATCACGACGGTGGTGCTCCCGGCATACGTGATGCTGGGGTACTGGTTCGTGCTCCAGCTGCTGATGGGCGCGCTCGGCTCGCTCTCTCCCACGGAAGGAGGCGTCGCCGTGTGGGCGCACGTCGGCGGGTTCCTCTGCGGGCTGCTGCTGATCAAGCTGTTCGCGAACGCGGATCACCTGGCGCGGCGGCGCGCCGGGGCGTTCATCCTTCCGCGTGATGTTTGATGGTCTTGCCCTCCACGACGAACACCACGTCCTCCGCGATGTTGGTGGCGAGGTCCGCCACGCGCTCGAGGTTGCGGCTCACGAGGAACAGCTCCATGGCCGCGCCGATGATGTGCGGATCCTCCATCATGTGAGTGAGCAGGATGCGAAACACCGAGCGGTTCAATGCGTCGACCGAATCGTCCCGGCGGCAGATGTCGCGGCCCAGTGCCGCGTCGCCCCGCACGAACGCGTCCAAGGCGCCTGAGAGCATGCTGCGCGCCTGACGCGCCATCTCCACCAGCTCCGGCTCCGGCGCGACCAGGTGGGCGGCGAGCAAACGTTCGGCGCACTGCGCGATGTTCACCGCGTGATCTCCCACGCGCTCGAGGTCGTTCGCGATCTTCATGGCGGCGAGCAGCAGCCGGAGGTCACGGGCCATGGGCTGTTGCGTCGCCAGCAGGTCCACAACCGTCTCCTCGATCTCCAGCTCGTGAGCGTCGATGATGCCGTCGCCCGCGATCACTTGCGCGGCGAGAGCGCCGTCCCGCTTGATCACGGCGTCCAGGGCCGTGCCCAAGGCCACCTGGGCGTCGGCCGACATGGTGAGCAGTTTTGACTTGAGCTCCGAGAGCTCGTCGTGGAAGTGGCGGTGTGCCGCGGTGGCGCTCATCCGAACCGTCCTGTGATGTAGGCCTCGGTGCGCTCGTCCGACGGCCTGGTAAAGACCTGTTTGGTATCGCCGACTTCGATCAGGCGACCGAGATAGAAGAATCCGGTGAAGTCGGAGACCCGGGACGCCTGCTGCATGTTGTGCGTCACGATCACGATCGTGTAGGACTGCTTGAGCTCGACCATCAACTCTTCGATGCGCTGGGTGGCGGCCGGATCGAGCGCCGAGCAGGGCTCGTCCATGAGCAGCACCTCCGGCTCGTTCGCGAGCGCGCGGGCGATACAGAGGCGCTGCTGCTGCCCGCCCGACAGGCTCGTTCCCGGTGCGTGCAACCGGTCCTTGACCTCGTCCCACAGTGCCGCGCGGCGCAGTGCGCGCTCGACGCGATCCGGCATGTCGCGCTCCGCGCAGAGCGCGTTGATGCGGGGCCCGTAGGCCACGTTGTCGAAGATGGACTTCGGAAACGGGTTCGGTTGCTGGAACACCATCCCGACGAGCCGGCGCAGCAGCACCGGATCGGTCCCGCGGGAGAAAACGGAGACGCCTTCCAGCAGGATGTCGCCGGTGTGACGGGTGCGCGGGATGAGCTCGTTCAGCCGGTTGATCGAGCGCAGGAAGGTGGTCTTGCCGCAGCCCGACGGTCCGATCAGCGCGGTAATGGCCTGGCGCGGGATGGTGAGCGTCAGATCCAACAGGGCCTGCACGTCGCCGTACCAGAAGCCGTAGCCGCGGACGTCCAGAATTGGCGTGGCGACCAGGGCCGGTTGGGCGGCGCTGCGGGGCGCCTGGGGGCGCTCTTGGCGCAGGGGCGGCACGGCCACGGTCATCCGAACCTCCCGGTGATGTACGCTTCCGTCTGCTCCTTCGTGGGCCGGGTGAACAGCTCTTCAGTGCGCCCCACCTCGATCAAGTCGCCGAGGTAGAAGAACGCCGTGTAATCCGACACGCGCGCCGCTTGCTGCATGTTGTGGGTGACGATCACGATAGTGTACAGCCGCTTGAGCTCATGGCACAGCTCCTCGATACGCTGCGTGCCGGCGGGGTCGAGCGACGCAGTGGGCTCGTCCAGCAGCAGCACCTCCGGCTGGGGCGCGAGCGCGCGGGCGATGCAGAGGCGCTGCTGCTGACCCCCGGAGAGCGCGAGCGCGCTCGCCCGCAGGCGATCCTTGACCTCGTCCCACAACGCCGCCTGGCGCAGCGCCCGCTCGACCACTTCATCCAGCTCGCGGCGGCCGCGGTGCCCGTTCACCCGCAGCCCGGCGGCGACGTTGTCGTAGATGGACATGGTGGGGAAGGGGGTGGGGCGCTGGAACACCATCCCGATGCGGCGCCGCAGCTGCACGGGGTCCACGTGGCTGTCGTAGATGTCGGCCCCGTCGAGCAGCACGCGCCCCGTGACCCAGCCGCCTTCTGACAGCTCGTGCATGCGGTTCAGGCATCGCAGGAACGTGCTCTTGCCGCATCCCGATGGGCCGATGACCGCCGTCACTGTGTGCGCTGGGAAGATAATAGTGACATCCTTCAGGACCGCCCGGCGCCCGAACAGGGCCGTGAGGCGCACGGTCTCGAGCCGGAGCCGGGCGTCAGCGGGCGGCGCCATGACGTTGCCGGATGGCCCAGCGGGCCGTGACGCCGAGCAGCAGCACCAGGCTCATGAGCACGAGGGCCGAGGCCCACGCGAGGCGGTGCCACTCCTCGAACGGCCCCTGGGCGTACTCGTAGATCTCGTGCGGCAGGGTCTGCATCGGCTGCGTGATGTTGGTCGTGAAATTCAAGTTGCCGAGCGCGGTGAAGATCAGCGGCGCCGTCTCGCCGGCGATGCGGGCGATGCCGACCAGGCAGCCGGTCACGATGCCGGCGAGCGCGGTGCGCGCGACGACGCGGAGCGAGGTCCGCCAGCGTGGATACCCGAGCGCCAACGCGGCCTCGCGCAGCGAGTGGGGCACGAGCCGCACCATCTCCTCCGTGGTGCGGGCGATCATGGGAATCATCAGCGCGGCGAGGGCCACGCTGCCGGCGAGCGCCGAGTACCCGTGCATGGGGCGCACCAGCCAGGTCCAGGCGAAGATCCCGATCACGATCGACGGGGTGCCGTTCAGCACGTCGGCGACGAAACGCACGGTCCAGCCGAGGCGGCCGGAGCCGTATTCCGCCAGGTAGAGCCCCGTCCCCACGCCGACCGGTAGACCGATGAGCGCCGCGAGCCCGACGATGATGCCCGTGCCGACGATCGCGTTGGCCACGCCGCCGCCGGACTGACCGGCGGGAACGGGATTCTTGGTGAAGAAGTCCCAATCGAGCGACGACGCCCCCTTGGCGATCAGGTCGGCGAGGATCAGCACGAGCGCGAACACCGCCGTGAACGACAGCACCGCCACGAGGCTCGTCATCAGGCCGCTCGTGACGTGGCGGCGCACGCTCCGGCCGCTCACAAGGCGCGGCTCCCCACGGCCGTGCCTCGCGCCACGCGCCAGATCAGCAGCCGGGCAAAGGCGTTCACGATCACGGTGATGACGAAGAGCACGAGGCCCACCTCGAACATGGCCGCCAGGTGGAGATCGCCGACGGCTTCGCTGAACTCGTTCGCGATCGCGGCGGCCATGGTGTAGGCGGGTTGCAGCACCGAGAGGCTGATGTCGTGACGATTGCCGATGACCATCGTGACCGCCATCGTCTCGCCCAGCGCGCGGCCGAGCCCGAGGATGATCGCGCCGATCAGCCCCGCTCGGCCGTACGGCACGACCGCGGTCCACACCGCCTCCCACCGCGTGGCCCCCATCCCGATAGCGGCCTCGCGCTGGTTAGCGGGGACCGCCAGGAGCACCTCGCGGGACACGGCGGCGATGTAGGGGACGATCATGATGGCGAGGATGATGCCGCCGGCGAGCAACGAGTTGCCGTAGAACACACCGCTGAAAAACGGCGTCCAGCCCAGTGCCGCGCGCAGCGGCGGCACTACGTAGCTCCGCAGGAACGGGATCAGCACGAAGATCCCCCACAGCCCGTACACCACGCTCGGGATCGCCGCGAGCAGCTCCACCAGGAAGGCGATCGGCTGGCGGAGCCACTTGGGCGAGAACTCGGTCAGATAGATCGCGACGCCGAGGGCGAGCGGCACCGCGATCAGCAGGGCCAGCAGGGAGGACGCGAGCGTCCCGAAGATCATCGGCGCGGCGCCGAACACGCCGGCCACCGGGTCCCACACCGATGTCCACACGAACGGCAGCCCGAACCGCTGGATCGCGGGCCACGCTCCGATCACCAGTTCGGCCAGCAGGGTGACGAGCAGCAGCGGGAGGACGAGGGCCAGCGCCGTGAGGGTCACGCGATACAGCCGGTCGCCGACGTTCCGCCCTCGCAGGGTCCGCCACTCCGCTTGAGGGGTGGGCGTGGGGGCGGGAGCGGAGACGGCGTCCGGAGTCGTCGCGGGATCGACGGGAAGCGTCGTCATACGGTCGGAAACGTATCCGGCCTGTGTCACAGATCTGTAACAGCCGGGCACGGACAAAAAAACCCCCGCAGGCGGATACCGCCGTGCGGGGGTGAAACGGCAGCCGGAAGGAGGGTTACCGGGCTGCCGTGGTCCAGACCGGCTTGCCGTCAACCGTGATGGACTTGAGGCGGGACTCGATCCAGGGCCGCAACTGCTTCGGGAGGGCGGCGTAGCCGAGCTCGTTGGCGCGCGACTGACCGTCCGTCTCCGCCCACCAAATGAACTGCACGAGCGCCTTCGCCTTGGCGATGTCGGCGTAGGTCTTGTGGACCAGCAGCCAGGTCATCGTCGCGATCGGGTACGCATCGGCGCCGTCGGGGTTGGTGATCGAGATTCGGAAATCGGTGGTCGGGGGAAGCGTCTTCAGGACGCCGGCGAGTGCGGCCGTCACGGACTCGAGCGACGGCGTGACGACCTTGCCCGACGAGTTCCGCACCTGGCCAAACGACATCTTGTTGCTGGTCGCATAGGCCAGCTCGATGTACCCGATCCCGCCGGGCGTCTGGTTCACGGTCGCCGCCACGCCTTCGTTGCCCTTGCCGCCCAGCCCCACCGGCCAGTTTACCGACGTGCCCTTCCCGACCTTGCTCCGCCACTCCGGGCTCACCTTCGAGAGGTAGTCGGTGAAGCCGAAGCTCGTGCCCGAGCCGTCGGAGCGGTGCACCACGACGATGTCCGTCGCCGGGAGCGACGTGCCGGGGTTGACGCTCGCCAGGCGGGCGTCGTTCCACTTGGTGACCTTCCCGAGGAAGATGTCCGCGATCACGTCAGGTGTGAACTTCAGCTGCTGGCTGACGCCCGGCAGGTTGTAGGCGATTACGATCGCACCGAGCACCGTCGGGATGTGGAGCACGTTCCCCTGGATGGCGGCGATCGCGGAGTCGCTCATCGGCGCATCGGAGCCACCGAAGTCCACCGTGCCGTCGGAGAACTGCCGGATCCCGCCGCCCGATCCGATCGACTGGTAGTTCAGCTGGACGTCCGGATGCGTCTTGTTGTAGCTGAGCATCCAGTCCTGATAGATGATGCTGGGAAACGTCGCGCCGGCGCCATTGAGCTTCACCTGCGCGGCCGCGGGAGCGGCCAGCGTCAGGGCGGCGAGGGCGAGCAGCCTGGTGGTCTTCATGGCGATCTGGACCTCTGGGTCGGTGTTAGAACGTGAACTGGGTCTGAAACAGGGCCTGCGAACGCGTGGCGTCGTTGGCGGCGTTCAGGATGTCGGTTTGATAGTTCGCGTAATCCCAGTCCGCGAGCAGGCGCCAGTTGGGCGACAGCTGATAGGATACGCCGCCGATGAACCGCGTCTGCTTGTCTACCGCACCCGCTTGCCGATGTAAGACGTCCACGCGGGCGATGATCGCGGCCTTAGCCTGCGGGAACTTGTAGACTCCGAACGCGCTGTAGACGTGCCCGTTGGTGGCGCTGAGCACCCCGTCCTGGGTCACCGCTGCCTCGCCGGCAAGCGTGATTTCCTTCGACCGATAGGAGATCATCCCGATGAAGCGATTCCGGTCTCCCGCAAGGGCCCGGCCGTAGCCTGCGTAGCCCGTGACGCGGAGTCCGCCGACCCGGCTCGAATCATTGGTGTCGAGCACCCGGACTGAGACACGTGCCTGCGCGTCCTTGCCCGCGCCCGCCGACGTGCCCGAATAGAACGTCCCGTTGACGACCGTGAACTGGAAGTTGACCTTGTCAGCCATCCATTTGCCGTCCACGCCTACCCCGTAGTCCGCTGCCGACAGGTAGCCGGCGCGGTCCGTCGCCATCGTACCCTGCATGCGGTAATCCCACAGGGCCTCTTCCCAGTCGAGCCATGGCGTGTGGATCAAGCCAGCCTTGAAGGTGAGGGCACTCCCCTGCGGCGTGTACGTCGCGAAGGCGTACTTGAGTCGGAGCCTGAGCGAGTTGTCACCGGCGCCGACGCGTTGGATGTCCGGGGTAATGCGGGTGGTGACTCCGCCCGCGAACCGGCCCAGGATGTTCACATAGGCACGCGTGATGTCGAAGTTGTTGAAGTGATTGATCGTATCCTTCAGCTGGTACACGTACTGGGTGTACACCAAGCCGCCGACCGTCACCTGCGGAGCCGCGGGAGCCTGTGCCGCGAGCGGCGCGGCACCCGCCGCAGCGGCGACGACGGCCACCGCGACCGCCCGACGATAGGAGAACGCCATTGGGGTGTCTCCCCTTCTTAAGGGATGGAGTTGGACAACTGCACTGTGGCTGTGACTCAACGCCCTAAACGAACGCCGCCGCGTCACGGGCGGGTCGGTCGAATGTAACGGCTCGGTAACGGGGCCCGCAGGTCTGAGAGCGGCGCGCTCAGCGGTGTCGCTGGGGCTCTGCCGCGCCCGGCCGCGCGCGGGAGCGCGCGGGGTGGACGCGGGTGCGGCGGGGCGGCGGTAAGCGCGGGGGAGGCACGACGGCCGCGACGAGGTCGTCGGCGAAGCCACGCAAATCCTGCGTGAGTGTTGCCAGCGGCTCCCCCGCCCACTCTGCGTCGAGGCGCCGAAACAGGTCGTCGTGGAGTCGGCCTGCGAAGCGAGCCAGGGCGAGCAGCCCGGCGCTGGCCGGCCGTGGTCCCGTCCGCTTGGCGGGTCTGCGCCCTGGGGTGCCGGCGAGCGCCGCCGCGTGCAAGTGACGGGCCCGCTCCGCGGCGGCCTCCGCGACCGCGACGCCGAGCTCGGCCAGCAGGACCTGGAGGTCGTGCAGCTCGCCGAGCACGTTCTGGAGCCGCTTGAGGAGCTCGACCAGCGCACCCGCCCGGGGGGGGCGCTCGTCGGCGATCGGCTCGAGCAGGTAGCGCAGCCGCTTCACAGCGATGCGCGCGGCGTGAACGGCGTCTTGATCGCGCGTGGAGCGGGCGGTCTCGAGCTCCTGCTCGAGCATGGCGGTCTGCTCGCGTAGCAGCCGGCCGGTGGCTGCCGCGAAGGGCGGCGCGGTGGGACTCGGGTCCACCAACGTCGCATTGAGCCCGCGACGCACGCGGCGCTCGATCTGGCGAAACTCCGGCGGGATCTCCTGACGGATATCCGCGTACGCCCGGTTCTGACGGTCCTCGAGCCGGGTCAGGAGCCACGGCACGCCGGGCCCCGAGCGCCGGCCCGGCTCGGGGCGGTGAGTGCGTACCCAGGCGAGTTGGACCTCCGCGTCGCGCCCGGCGCTGGTCGCGCGCGTGGCGTCGCGCAGCCGACGCTGCAGCTTCTTCGCGACCGCACGCCCGAGCTCGGGCCGGAAGCTGCGCAGCAGGGTACGCAGCCGCCGCAGCGCCACGCGGAAATCGTGCAGCGCCTCGGAGTCATCCGGGGCGTCGAGACGGCCGCATGCCGCCCGCGCTTCGTCCAACAGCGTGAGGCCGACCAGCGCCGCGGCGGCGGGCGCGGGGCGGGCGAGCAGACCGGCGGGGGGGGGGCGCCTAGTCACCGGCGGCGAGACGGCGCAGGTGTTTGGGGCCGAGGAACCAATCGAGCGTCGCGGCGCCACGGCCCACCGCGCCGGGAAACTCGAGCAGACAGGCCGCACCCTTGCGGAGCTCGAGGAAGGGTCCGTTGGTGTCCGCGAGGAGGGTGCAGACGATCCGACTCAGGTCGGGCTCATGGCCCACCACCGCAACGGTGGGGCGCGGCCCAAGCCCTGCCAGCCAGCCGAGAAACCGATCCACCCCGGCGCCCGGCGCGAGCTCGGCGACGCGCTCCACGCGCTGCCCCTCGTACGCCTGCGCGATGATCTCCGCCGTGTCGAGCGCCCGGCGGAACGGGCTCGCGGCGAGGAGGTCGATCGTCGGCACGAGCTGGCGCAGGCCGAGCGCGACGCCCTCCATCTTGCGCCGCCCCTCGGAGGTCAGCGGGCGGGCCGCGTCGTCGCGGTGGGAGCGCGCGTACGCCTCCCGGTCTTCGGCGATCGCGTGACGGACCACGAGCAGGCGCACGACGCGGCTCAGGCGGGAGTGCGGAGGCGTTCGGCTCCGGCGGCCGGCTCGCCGAGGGGGGTGCGCGGCCGCCGCACGATCGGGATGAAGGGCGGGTGTGGCTCGGACCCCTCCCGAGCCGCCTCGCGCGCGACGTACTGCAGCGCGGCCTGGCAGCGCACGGTGGCGTCAGCCGCGGCGCGGGCGCGCCGGCGGTAGGTGCCGTCGGGGAGCAGTTCCCGTGCCTTCACGTTGTCCGCAAGCACGAGCTGCAGGATCTCCCCGACCACGCGTGATTGCAGGACGGGATCCTCGATCGGGAACATCGTCTCGATGCGGCGCCAGAAGTTCCGCGGCATCCAATCCGCGCTCGCGAGCAAGACTTGCGGGTCGCCACCGTTCTCGAAGTAGAAGATGCGGCTGTGCTCGAGGAAGCGGTCGACGATGCTCGTCACCCGGATGGTTTCGGAGACGCCAGGGAGCCCGGGGCGCAGGCAGCAAATGCCGCGGATGACGAGGTCGATCGGGACACCCGCCTGGGATGCCCGGTACAGCGCGTCGATTACGGACGGCTCCACCAGCGCGTTCATCTTCACGATGATTCGCGCCGGGCGGCCCTGCTGCGCGTTGCGCTGCTCGCGCTCGATCAGCGTGATGATCTGCTCGCGTAGTCCGAGGGGCGCGACCAGCAGCTTCCGCCACTCGTAGCCGTCGGCGTAGCCGGTGAGCAGGTTGAACAACGCGCTGACGTCCTCGCCGACGTCCGGCTCGGCGGTGAACAGGCCGAGGTCCGTATAGCTGCGCGCCGTGGTGGGGTTGTAGTTCCCGGTGGAGAGGTGCACGTAGCGCCTGATGCCGTCGGCTTCGCGCCGCACTACCAGGGCCGCCTTGCAGTGGGTCTTCAGCCCGACGATGCCGTAGACCACGTGGACGCCCGCCTGCTCCAGGGTCCGCGCCCACGTGATGTTGTTCTGCTCGTCCATCCGCGCTTTGAGCTCGACCAGGGCGGTCACCTGCTTGCCGTTCTGGGCGGCTCGCGCCAACGCGGAAATGATCGGACTCGCCCCGCTCGTGCGATACAAGGTCTGCTTGATCGCCAGCACTTGGGCATCGTCGGCTGCCCGGTCGATGAAGTCCACGACCGGCCCGAAGGACTCGTACGGCAGATGGATGAGCACGTCGTGCGCGCGGATCACGTCGAAGACGTCGCGCCCCTGGGCCAGCGCCGCCGAGACCCTCGGTACGAGCGGCTCGTCGCGGAGCGCGGCGAAGTCGTCCAGCCGATGCAGCGCCATCAGGGCGGTCAGGTCGATCGGTCCGTCCACGCGATAGACGTCGCGCGGTTCGAGGTCGTGCGCCTGCACCAGCATGCTGCTCAAGGCGTCGTCCGCGTCGGCCGAAATCTCGAGCCGCACCGGATCGCTGCGCATGCGCTGCCGCAGGCTCTCCTCGATCGTCTCGAGGAGGTCCTCGGCGTCGTCCTCCTGGATCGTCAGGTCGGTGTTCCGGGCGACGCGAAACACCGTGTGGCTGACGACCCGCAGGCCGCCGAACAACTTGCGCAGGTGCCGGGCGATGATGTCCTCGAGCAGGATGAAGCGGACTCGGCCTTCGCCGTGGGTCGACACGACGACCACCCGGTCGAGCACGGCGGGCACCTGCACCACCGCGAAATGGCGCCGCGGCTGGCTCCCGTTCTTGCGCTCGACCACGAGCGCGATATTCAGGCTCTTGTTGTGGACGTGCGGAAAGGGATGGCCGGGATCGATCGCGAGCGGTGTGAGCACCGGATAGACGCTGGCGCGAAACAGCGCGTCCACGCGGCGCCGCTCGGTATCGGTCAGCTCGGCGAACCGCACGCGCTCGATGCCGCCGGCGGCGAGTCCCGGGAGCACGTCGGTCCCGAGGATACGGTACTGCGCGGCCACGAGCTCGTGCACCCGACGCTCGATGGCGGCGAGCTGGTCGGCGGGTGCCAGGCCGTCCGCCCCATAATCCTGGGGCTCGACGCCGGCGTACACCTGCTGCTGCAGCCCCGCCACCCGGATCTCGAAGAACTCGTCCAGATTGGAGCTGAAAATCGCGAGGAACTTGAGCCGCTCGAGCAACGGGTTCGAGGGGTCGGCCGCCTCCTCCAGCACGCGGGCGTTGAACTCGAGCCAGGAGAGCTCGCGGTTGAAGTAGTGATCCGGCGGATAGGCCGGCAGGGCGCGCTCGGACACGGCTATTTCCTCGGTCGGGACCAGGACAGGGTGAGGCCGGCGCGGAACGCCCGCTCGAACAGGCCCGCCTTGCGCGTCGCGTCCTCCAGCTCGATCGCGGGGTCGCGTGTGGCGCGCACCAACATGCGGACCCATCCGTCGCCGACGCGGCAGCGGACGCCCTGGACGGCCTGCCCGTGTGCGCGATCGAGACCATCGGCCACGCGCAGGACGCCGCTCAGACGCCGGACCAGGCGGCGCTCGCCGCGGTCCAGTCGGGCGAAGTTCGCGTGGGCCTTCTTCGGCGCCGCACGCCGATGGTAGCGGGCGACGTTCGCGATCAGCTCGATCTCCCGGGAAGAGAAACCGCGCAGGTCGCCGTGCATGATCAGGTGATATGCGTGCTTGTGATGCTCCTCGTGGTTGATCAGGTAGCCGATGTCGTGCAACAACGCGGCGGCCCGGAGGATGTCGCGACCCCCGGCGGGGAGGGCGTAGGCGTCGCGCAGCGCGTCGAACATCGACGCGGCCAGCGTGGCCACGTGCTCGCAGTGCCGCTCGTTCGAGTGACATTTGCGCGCGAACCGCCGCACCACCTCCATGCGGTCCGCGACCGCGGCGCGCGTCGGCGGCGTCGTGCCGAACAGGTCGTCGATCATCGACAGCAGCACGCCGTCGCGAATGCCGCGGTCGTTCACCAGCACGCGTTGCGTGCCGAGCCGCCGCATCAGGCGGGCGACGGCGGCGACGCCGGCGATGATGATGTCGGCCCGCTGCGGGTTGAGGCCGGGGATCTGGCGCCGCGCCTCGAGCGGCGTCTCGCGCAGCCGGTCCAGCAGGCGCACGACCTCGGCGCGGCTGATCGCGTGGTCACGCGCATGGGCGACCTTGCCGTCCCGCTCCAGCTGCGCCATCTCCGCGAGGTTCGTAAACGTGCCACCGCTGCCGATCATCACCTCGGCCGCGAACGGCGGCTTCCCCATCATCTCCTTGATGGTGGCGTCGATCCCGCGCCGTAGCGCCTTCCAGTGCTTCGACCGGAGCGGGTCCGACTTGCAGTAACGCTCCGTCAAGCGCACCGCGCCGAGCGGCAGCGAGACGACCTGGTCGATCACCCCGCCTGCCGCGAGGATGACCTCCGCACTGCCGCCGCCGATGTCGACGATCGCGGTCAAGCGATCGCTCAGATCGTAGTGGCGGGAGACGCTCCGGAAGGCGAGGCGGGCTTCCTCCTCGGGAGGTACGACCTCGACGCGGACGCGACAGCGACGCCACGCCTCCCGGACGAAATCCCGCCCGTTCGCCGCCTCGCGCACGGCGCTCGTCGCAATGGCGCGCAGCTCGCGGGCGTTGAACCCCTCCGCAATCGCCTTCATCCGGCCCAGCGTCTGGAGGGACTGCTCCATCGGTTCGTCGCCGATCCGGCCGCGATCATACAGTCCCCGGCCGAGTCGCGTCATCTCGCGATCCTGGTCGAGCACCCGGTAGGATCCGTCGGACTGGACCTCGGCGACGACGAGGCGTATCGAGTTCGTGCCGATGTCAACCGCCGCGAGGCGCGGCAGCGTCGCCGCGGCGGCCGCTCCCGCAGGGGGGGCCGATCCGCCGGTCGCGGCGGGCGCGCTCGTCTGAGTTGTGGCGGTTACCATGCGACCGAATCGTTTGGGGTGGAGAGAGATGGTGCCGCCGGCTGCCCGCGTCAATGCAGGCGCCGCTTTCAAGCATATCACCGTTGTGTAACGGATGTGCAACGACGGTGTGTCGCTGCAAGCGCTTGTTGCACGGAGGGATGCGTCGTGTAACTTGGCTCGCACCCGTCACGGAGCCGACACGTGAAATTATGGGAGAAGCTGGTCGTGCCGCCGGGCCGACGCCTGCACCTGGCCGAGTGGGATCCCGACGACACGTCCGGTCACAAGAAAGATGCAGCCACGGAGCAGGCGCTCGCGCAGGACATCGCCCGGCTAGACGAGTTGCAGTATGTGATGTTCGCGGATCATCGTCACGCCTTGCTGGTCGTGCTGCAGGCGATGGACGCAGGGGGCAAGGACGGGACGATCCGGCACGTGATGACGGGGTTCAATCCTCAAGGGTGCCACGTCACGGCCTTCAAGCGCCCCTCGGCCGAGGAGGCGGAGCACGATTTTCTGTGGCGGATCCACCGGGCCGTCCCCGCCAGGGGCGACATCGCGATCTTCAACCGGTCGCACTACGAGGATGTGCTGGTCGCCCGGGTCCGTAAGCTCGTCCCCAAAGAGGTGTGGGCCGGGCGGTACGACCACATCAACCGGTTCGAGGGGTTGCTCGGCGACAGCGGGGTCACCGTGGTGAAGTTCTTTCTTCACATCAGTAAGGACGAGCAGAAGCGCCGCTTCGAAGAGCGCCTGACGGATAGGACGAAGCAGTGGAAACTCGCGCCGGAGGATTTCGAGGACCGAAAATATTGGGACGGCTACGTCGAGGCGTACGAGGATGCGCTCAGCCGTTGCAGCACGGACGTGGCCCCGTGGTTCGTCATTCCCGCGAACAAGAAGTGGTTCCGGAACCTCGCGGTCTCCCACATTCTCGTGCACGCGCTCGAGCGGCTGGACCTGAAGTTCCCCAAGCCGTCCTTTGACGTGTCGCGTGTCAAGCTCACGTAGCCGCTGACACGGCCTAGCGACGCGACCGCTTGGCGGGCCGCTCGCCGTTCTTGGGATCGGCACGGAAGCGGTAGCCGGTGCCGCGCACGGTTTCGATGCACCATCCCTGGGAGCCGAGCTTGTAACGTAACCGCTGCATGTGCATGTCCACGGTGCGAGTCTGCAGGTTCGGGTGCGCCTGCCACACCGCTTCGAGCAGCTGGGGCCGGCTCTGGACTCGTCCCGCGCCTTCGAGCAACACGCGCAGCAGCTTGAACTCGGTCGCGGTCAGGGCGAGCTCGGTGCCGTCTACGGTGGCGCTGCGGGCCGCCGTGTCGAGCACGATGGCGCCGGCGCTGAGACGCCCGCCGGCCGCCACCGCGGGCGAGCTGAGCCGACGCAGGATGGCCCCGACGCGCAACACCAGCTCCTGCGGCGCGAACGGCTTGAGGAGGCAATCATCCGCGCCGAGCGCCAGGGCGCGAATGCGGTCCGACTCGCGCCGTCCGGAGATGAGCACGACGAGGCCGAGATCCCGCGTATCTTCCCGCCGCCTCAGCTGCGATGGCCTTGCGCCGAGAGCAGCGCAACGATGCGGCGGACCACCGTGGTCACCCCGTTCACCTGGGGAGCGTACGTGTCGGAAACGAGGCCGATGCGCATGGGCAGACGATGTGGGGGCGACGTCAAACGGCGGCTACGACGGTGTGACGGATTGGTAACGGCAGGTCAGGACGTCACGCCCCCCCCGCCGCCGGAAAGAACGTGACGATGGTGGTGCCCTTGCCGGGTTTGCTCCGGGCCTCCACGCGTCCCCCGTGAGCCTCGACCAGGTGCTTCACGATCGCGAGTCCCAGGCCCGTACCGCCGTGGTCGCGCGCGCGGCCCGGGTCCGCGCGGTAGAATCGCTCGAAGATGCGGGGCAAATGCTCAGGCGCGATCCCGGAGCCGGTATCCGCGACCGCGAGCGCGACACCGCCGCCCGTGGCCGGCGTGGCCGTGACGGCGATGCCCCCGCCGGGGGGCGTGTGGCGCAAGGCGTTTTCGAACAGGTTCGTGAGGATCTGACGGACGGCGTCCGGGTCGGCCCGCATCGTCTCCGCTCGCCGAGCCACGTCGAGCGCGAAGGCGACGCCCTGCGCCTGCGCGCGCTCGGCGAGCGGCGCCCACGCTTCCCGGGCTACGGCGGCGAGGTCCACGAGTCCGGGGGCGGGGCGCCAGCCCCCCGATTCGATGCGGGACAGATCGAGCAGCCCGTCCACGAGCTGCTGCATGCGGCGCGCGTTGTTGAGAATGGTCCGTGAGAACTGCTCGGTTTGTGTGCCGGGCGCCGCCTCTGCCGCCAGCGTCTCGGCGTAGCCGACGATCGAGGTGAGCGGCGTTTTCAGCTCGTGTGACACGTTCGCCACGAAATCGCGCCGCACTGTCTCGAGCCGCCGCAGCTCGGTGACGTCCCGGATGACCAGCAAGGCGCCGCCGTTGGGGAGAGCCCGACCGGCCGCGAGGAGGGCGCGCTGCCCCGGCACAAGCTCCACCGGCTCCGCCTCGCGCCCCGCGAGAATCGCGTCGACCAGGTCGCGCGCGGGCTTATCGTAGAACAGCTCGGTGAGGGGGGGCAACACGTCGGACGAGCCGTAGCCCAGCAGCCGGCGGGCCGCCGTGTTGAGCGTGACGATCTCTCCGCGCGCGTCCGTGGCGAGGACGCCGTCCGCCATCGTCTCGATCAGCGTCACGGTCTCCTCGCGCTCGCGCCGCAGCTCGGCGAACCGCTGGTCGAGCTCGTGACGCATCGCGTGCAGTGCGAGGATATGCTCGGCCACCTCCCGGAGGCGCGATTGCGGGAACGCCGGCGCCTGTCCTGCGGCGATGGCCCGCGCGGCCTGCGCCAGCTCGAACAGCGGCCTTGCAACCTCGCGGGACAAGAGCCAGACGAGGGCGGCGGCTGCGAGGAGCGCGGCCAGCCCCCCCGTCGCTACCGCCTGCTGCACGTGGCCCACTTGCGCACCCACGGACGCGAGCGTCGTAGACACGCGGACGACGGCGAGCCCGGGAGGACCGCCGCGTACGGCGACGTACAACCGCCGCTCGTTGGTCGAGGCGCTCAGCCGCTCGCCGCGTCCGACGCCCCCGCTGATCGCCTGCTGGACCTCAGGGCGCTCGAGGTGGTTCTCCAATTGCCCCAGAGCGGCGCGCTCGAACTCCGTGTCGCCGCGGACCTTCCCCGTGGGATCGATCAGGGTCACGCGGTGACCGAGCCGCTCGCCCAGGGCGCGGGCGGCGTCGGGCCAGCGCAGCGAGTCGGCCGGCAGCAGCATGGCGACGAGCTGCGCTTCCCGTTCCAACCCGTGGGCGACCTCGTCCTCGAGATCGCGGCGCAGCAGCCGATCGGCGGCGACGATCAGCCCTCCGACCGCGACCGCGATGAGCAGGCCCATCGTGACGAACAGCCGGGTGGCGAGCTTCACGCGCGCCGGCGGGCCCCTCCTCCCCCCCCTCCCATCCCTCCTCCGCGAGACTCGGGGCGGCGGAACCGATAGCCCGCGCCACGGACGGTCTCGATCCACGCGCCCGTCTTGCCCAGCTTGTGCCGCAGCCGCTGGACGTGCATGTCGACGGTGCGCGTCTGAATGTCGGGCTGAGCGCGCCACACCGTCTCGAGCAGCTGCGCACGGCTCTGGACCCGTCCTTCCCGTTCGAGCAGTGTGTGCAGCAGCTTGAACTCGGTCGCGGTGAGCTCGATTTCGACGCCGCCCACCGTCACTCGGTGCGCAGTCTTGTCGAGCACGAGCGGACCCGCGGTGACGACTCCGCCGGCCGCGACCGCGGGCGCCGCGAGCCGGCGCAGCACCGCGCCGACGCGGAGCACCAGCTCCTGCGGCGAGAACGGCTTGGGGAGGTAGTCGTCGGCACCGAGCGACAGGCCCTTGATCCGGTCCGGCTCCTCCTTTCGTGCGGTCAGGAGGATCACACCGATCTCCTTGGTCTCGTCCCGGCGGCGCAAGTCGGCGAGGACGTCGTATCCGGACACTCCCGGCAGCATGAGGTCGAGCACCACGAGGTCGGGGCGCTCCTCCCGCGCCGCCGCGAGCGCGTCGCGGCCATTCGCCGCCGTCGTCACCCGGTAGCCGGCCTTGGCGAGGTGATACGCGACCAGCGCCGTGATGTCCGGCTCGTCGTCCACCACCAGGATGCGGTGGGCCGCCTCGGGCGTCACAGGACGACGTCTCCGCCGGGATCGCGCCGCCGGAGGCGGTCCACTGCCCGGCGAGCCTCGGCTCGGGCGCGCTCCGTCGCGACGACGTCGCGCACGATGGTCACCACCGCCCGATCCGTCCCCAGCTCGACGCTGACCGCGAGCACGTCGTCCGGCCGCGCCGCGTGCGGCAGCAGCCAGCGGGGGAGATCGAGCACGGGCCCGCCGTCCACTTCCACGACGGCGAGGTCGCCCTCGTGGCGATCTATGATGAAGCGATGCGATTCGGGCATGTCTGTCACCTCGCCGTTCGTGCGTGGCACCGGCCGGCTCGTTCGGTGGTGATGCTCCACTCGCCGCCGCGCGGCACGCGCACGGTCACGGTGCCGTGGTCCGCGGTACAAAACGTCGGGATGCCGCGCGCCGCCAACAGCCTCAGCACCGACGCGAACGGGTGTTGGCGGCCGTTGGCGCTGATGATCACGGCGCGGGGCCGCACGACGTCGAGCAGCTCGGCGCTCGTGGCGTTGCTCGAGCCGTGATGGCCGGCCTTGAGGACGTCGGCCCGGAGCAGCGCCGGCGTCGTCATCATCCACCAGCCAAGTTCCGACTGCTCGGCGTCGCCAGGGAAGAGCATCGCGAATGTCCCGCGGGCGAGCCGCACCCCGACGGAGCAGTTGTTGACGGCGTCGCCGCCCGCGGCGCCGGGGAGCGTGCCGCAGCCGCGGGGTGGCGCCAGGATGCGCAGCTCGACCGAGTCGGCGCCCGTGACCAGCGTCAGCAGCCGCACGCCCGTGTCCGCGGTGACGACGGGGATGTGGCGGCGGCCGATTTGGCTCAGCAGCGAGCGGTAGCTCACCGCCGTCCGCGGGGTCCCGCCGTACACGAACGCGCGCACGGGAACTCGGCTGAACACCGTGCCGAGGCCCCCATAATGATCCACGTGTGCGTGCGACAGAATTACGGCCGCCAGCGTGTCCACGTGCAACTGCTCGAGCCACGCCGCGATCCTCGGCCCGTGCTCGCCCGCGTCGATCAACACGTGGCGCGCGCCGCCGGCACTCGAGTCCGTGATGAGGATGGCGTCACCGCCGATCCGCGCGTCGCTGACCTCCAGCACCCGGATGAGCAGGACGGTCGAGTCGGGCGGCAGCAGCAGACGCGCGGCGCACAACAGGACGGCGAGCATCGCGTGGCGGAAGGTAGCGTATTCGGTGTTGCCTCCGCAATTTACAGCGCACTATGCACGTGCTCTGGGCGCTGCTCGTCGCGGCGCAGACCTCCGTTTCTCGAGCCCCCCTCCCGTCCCCCGCTCCCGATACCGCGCACTTCGTCAGCCGACAGGACAGCACGGTGCTCCGGGTGCTGGCGCTCAACGACTTCCACGGCGCGCTCGAGGCGCGCTCGTGGCCTTGGTCTCACGGGAGGGCGGTGGGCGGCGCCGCGGCGCTCAAACCGTGGCTCGACTCGTTGGCGCGGGCGTGCGGCTGCACCACGATCCGCCTCGACGCCGGCGACGAGATGCAGGGGACCCTGCTCTCGAACTTCGGCTTCGGGCTGCCGGCGATCACGGCCATGAACGCGTTCGGCATCGACGCCGCGGCGATCGGAAACCACGAGTTCGACTGGTCGGTGGACACGTTGCGCGCGCGGATGGCGGGGGCGAGGTACCGCTTCCTCGCCGCCAATATCAGCGACACGACCGGAACGGCGCGGCCCGGCTGGGCGGAGCCGTGGACGCTGATCTCGCGCGGCGGCCTGAAGATCGCGGTGATCGGGCTCGCGCTCAAAGCGACGCCGACGAACACGACACCGCGCAACGTGCAGGGGCTCGCGTTCGGCGACGGGGCGGCGGCGGTGCGGCGCGTGCTGCCACAGGCGCGGGCCGCGGCCGACTTCGTGATCGTGGTGGCGCATGAAGGAGCGTTCTGCGACGGCCCGCCCGCGACGGACCCGGTTCCGGCCCCGGCGTGTCACGGCGACATCCTGGACATCGCGCGCGGCCTCGACTCGGCGTCGGTGGACTTGATCGTGAGCGGGCACACGCACTCGCTCGTGAACACCGTGGTGAACGGGATCCCGATCGTCCAGGCGCGCTCGAGCGGCGCCGGGATCGCGGTCGTGGACTTCGTGCGGCTGCGGGGAACGAAACGCCAGGTCCGCGCCCGCATCGAGACGCCCTATACCGATCAGGTCCGTCCCGATGCCGCGCTCGGCGACACGCTACGCGTCTACCAACGAGCCATCGAGACCGTCCGGAGCCGTCCGGTGGCACGCGTCAAGGTGGAGCTGCGCCGCACCGGCCAGGAGTACGGCCTCGGCCGCCTGATCGCCGACGCGCAGCGCAACGTCGCGCAGGCGGACGTCGCGATCGTGAACAACGGCGGCATCCGGGCCGATCTGGCCGCCGGCGCCGTGACCTATGGCGATCTGTACGAGGTGCAGCCGTTCCAGAACCGGCTCGTGCGGCTGCTCGCCACGGGGAAAGTGCTGAAGGAAGCGCTGGAGCACGTCGTCGCGGGCGACCGGGCCGATGCGCACGTCTCCGGGCTGGAAGTCTGGTATGATCCGGGCAAGCGCGCCGGTCAGCGGGTCACCAAGCTCACGCTCGCCGACGGGCGCGGGGTGGACGACGGGCGGACGTACACGGTTGCCGTGAGTGATTTCCTCGCCGCCGGTGGGAGCGGGTTCACGATGTTGCGCGGCCTCCCCGCCGACGACGCGGGGCTGGTCGACCTGGACGCGCTGATCCGGTATCTCTCAGAACTGCGGTCGCCGGTCGAGCCGCCGGCCGACGAGCGCATCCACCGGGCCCGATGAGCCTGCGCGTCTTCGTGAACGAAAAGCCCGTAACGGTGGCCCGGGGAGCGACCGTGCGGGACGCAGTGGAGGCGCTCGACCGCGACCTGGCCGGCCTGTTGGCGAGCGGCGCCGCGTACGCGACCGACGGTGTGGGGCGCCCGGTGGATGCGGGCGAAGTGATCGGTGAAGGCGGCGCGATTCTCCGCGTGGTGGTGACGGCGCGCAAAGGGGGCGGAGCCGCGCGGATGTCCAAGGAGCTGTTGCGGCGCTGGCCCAAGGCGGAGCTGCACGTGCACCTGGACGGCTGTCTCCGGCCCGAGACGATGCTCGAGCTGGCGCGGGAGCAGGGGGTGCGGCTGCCGGCGGACACGCCGGCCGGACTCGCCCAGGCGCTGCACGTGAAGCACGCCAAGAGCCTCGAGGAGTATCTCACCAAGTACGAGATCACCCTCTCCGTCATGCAGACCGCGCCGGCGCTCGAGCGGATCGCGTACGAGTTCGTGGTGGACGCCGCGGCCGACGGCGTCCGGTACGTGGAGGTGCGCTACTCGCCGCTGTTGCACCGGCCGGCGCTCACGCTCACGCAGGCGATCGAGGCGCCGCTCGCCGGGATCCGACGGGCCGAGGGGGAAACCGGGACCAAGGTCGGCCTGATCGTGTGCGGGATCCGCACCCGGCCGCCCGCCGAGTCGCTCGAGCTGGCGCGGGCCGCCGCGACGTACCGCGGCTCAGGGCTCGTGGCGTTCGATCTCGCGGGCCCCGAGCGCGGGCATCCGGCGGGGGAGCATCGGGCTGCGTTCGAGTACGCCGCTGGCCACGGCATGGCCTGCACCTGCCACGCCGGGGAAGGGGACGGGCCGTCCTCAATACACGAGGCGCTGCACGCCTGCGGCGCCCAGCGCATCGGTCATGGCACGCGGCTGGGCGAGGATCCGGCGCTGCTCGACTACGTGGTCGAGCGCGCCATCCCGCTCGAGATGTGTCTCAGCAGCAACCTCCACACCCACACCGTGACCGCGATCGCGGAGCACCCCTTCAAGCGGTATCTCGAGCGCGGTGTCGTCGTGACACTCAATACCGACGGGCGGCTGGTGGACGGGATCTCCCTCACGGACGAGTACTTCCTGGCCCACAGCGCGCTCGGGCTGTCCCGGCAGGACCTCACCCGCGTGACGCTCAACGCCTGCCAGAGCGCCTTTCTGCCGGAGTACGAGAAGGTCGCGTTGGTCTCGCGGGTTCAGAGCGAACTGGAGGCTCTCTAATGTCCCTGCGCCGCACGGTCCTCGCCTGCGCGCTCAGCTTCGTCTGTGCCCTCCTCGTATTCACGTTGCCGCGGTTCGCCTGGAACAGCCTGCAGGGAGCCGTGCGGCCGGCCGCGGCCGTCACGGCGGCGCCGGCCCAGGTGCCGGCGGAGGCTGCCCAGGGAGAAGCAGCCCCCCGCTCGCCCGGGCAGCGGCTCACCGGGCTGCTCGGCATCGTGGCCATCCTCGGGATCGGCATCGCGCTCTCGCGCAACCGCGGTGCCATCAGCTGGCGCGTGGTCGCCTGGGGGGTCGGGCTGCAGCTCGCCTTCGCGATCTTCGTGCTGCGCGTCCCGCTCGGCCAGACGCTGTTCCGGGCGCTCGGCGCCACGGTCACGCGGATCCTGAGCTTCTCCTACGTCGGATCCGAGTTCGTATTCGGCGAGATCGGCAAGCAGCACTCGAGCCTGGGCGTGATCTTCGCGTTTCAGGTGCTGCCCGCCATCATCTTCGTTTCGGCACTGTTCGCCATTCTGTACTACCTCGGGGTCATGCAGCTCGTCGTCAAAGCGTTCGCCATCGTGATGAACAAGGTGATGGGGGCGAGTGGGGCGGAGAGCTTGAACGTGGCGGCGTCCATCTTCATGGGGCAGACCGAGGCGCCGCTCACGATCCGGCCGTTCCTGCCCGGGATGACCCGGTCGGAGCTGATGACCGTGATGACCGCAGGCATGGCCCACGTCTCGGGGTCCATCATGGCGGCCTACATCGCGTTCGGGATCGAGGCGCGTCACCTGCTCACCGCGGTGATCATGACCGCCCCCGGGACGATTATGATGGCCAAGATCCTCGAGCCCGAGACGGACACGCCCCAGACGCTGGGCGGCGTGCGCGTCGACATCCCGCGCACCGACGTGAACGTCGTGGACGCGGCCGCGCGGGGCACCACCGACGGCCTGCATCTGATGCTCAACGTGATCGCGATGCTGGTCTCCTTCATCGCCCTCGTCGCCCTCGCCAACGGCGCGTTCGGCTGGGTGCACGGCTACGTGGCGTGGTTCCCGGCGAACATCCAGACCGTGCTCGGTTGGGTCTTCAGCCCCATCGCCTGGGTGATGGGAGTGCCCTGGCACGACAGCGGCACGATCGGCGGGTTGCTCGGCACCCGGATGGTGCTGAACGAATTCATCGCCTACGCCCAGCTCGGGCCCATGAAGGCGACGCTCGACCCGGTCTCATTCACGATCGCGACCTTCGCGCTGTGCGGCTTCGCCAACATCAGCTCCGTGGGGATTCAGATCGGGGGCATCGGCGCGCTCGTTCCGGACCGGAAACACGACCTCGCCCGGCTCGGCTTCCGCGCTATGCTCGCGGGTACGCTGGCGAATTTCCTGTCGGCGACGCTGGCGGGAATCCTGCTGTGAAAGGCCGGGAGCCGGGAGCAGGGAGCAGTCTCGTCGGTGCGGCGGCCGACGCGGTCGCGCGCCGGATCGGCTCGATCAAGCCCCAGGTCGCGATCGTGCTCGGCTCCGGGCTGGGCGACGTGGCGGAGCAGGTCCGCAACGCGGTCCGCGTCCCGTACGCGGATATCCCCGGCTTCCCGCAGCCCGGCGCCCCGGGGCACAAGGGGGAGCTCGTCGCCGGGACGCTCCAGGGAGTCCCGGTGCTCGTCCAGAGCGGCCGCTTTCATCTGTATGAAGGCCACCCCGCCGCCGTCGCGGCGCTGCCGGTGCGCGTGTTCGCTCGCCTGGGCGTCCACACGCTGGTCGTGACCAACGCCGCGGGCGGGATCCGCCGCACGTTCCGGCCGCCCACCCTGATGCTCATGGCGGACCACCTCAACCTCATGTTCCGGAATCCGCTCGAGGGCGCGGTCGCGGAGGGGGAGCAGCGCTTTCCGGACATGAGCGATCCCTACGACCGCGCGCTGCGCGTCCTCGCGCGGGACTTCGCAGGTCACGCGAAGATCGTGCTCGAAGAGGGCGTGTATGCCGCGGTGTTGGGCCCCTCATTCGAAACGCCCGCGGAAATCCGCATGCTCGAGCGTCTCGGCGCGGACGCCGTGGGGATGTCCACCGTGCCGGAGGTGATTGCGGCCCGGGCCAGGGGCATTCGCTGTCTCGGCTGCTCCAGCATCACGAACGTCGCAGCCGGGTTGTCCGCCGCGCCGCTGTCGCATGAGGAGGTCCTGGCGGCGGGGCGACAGGTAGCCGACCAGCTCGCGACCCTCATAGGAGGTGTCGTCGCCAGGCTTTAGGATCGCTCCCCCTTGCGCTTCACCGGCCGTTGACCGGTTTCTGACAACTCCATTGCAACCCTTTTGTATCGCCGACTGTCATAGTTGGCGTTGAGCAGCCTGCCTCCGGAAGCCGCCGCCGGGGATTCGCACCGACCTCCGTCTCGAGGTGCCCATGTCTCTGGCTGTCTTTTGGCTGGTCGGCGCTGCCGCCGCCTCCGTCTCGACGCCCGCCGATTCTCCCGTAGTCGCGGCGTTTCAGCTCCCACCGACAGTCGCCGACTCCACGCCGCTGGCGCCACAGCAGGTGCGCGCCATCCGCCTCGCCCGGCCCGTCGTGATCGACGGCACGCTGAACGACCCGATATGGCAAGCGGCCGAGCGGGTCACGGGCTTCCTGCAGCGGGACCCGAACGAAGGGACGCAGCCGACCGAAAGCACGGTGGTGTATGTCGCCTACGACGATGCCGCGCTTTACATCGGCGCTCGGATGTACGACTCGCACCCGGACTCGATCGTCGCCCGACTGGGGCGGCGTGATGCCCAGACCAACTCCGATGGCTTGACCGTCTACATCGACCCCTATCACGACCGCCGCAGCGGCTACTACTTCGGCATCAACCCTGCGGGGACGCTCTCGGACGGCACGCTGTACAACGACGAGTGGGACGATGACTCGTGGGACGGGGTGTGGGAGGGGAAGGTCACGCGCGATTCGCTCGGCTGGACGGCGGAGCTCCGTATCCCGTACTCCCAGCTGCGCTTCATCCAGAAGCCGCAGTACGTCTGGGGGATCAACTTCCGGCGCGAGGTGGCGCGGAAGAACGAACGGGACTACCTCGTCTACACGCCCAAGAACGGCAGCGGGTTCGTCTCGCGGTTCGTGGATCTGGTGGGGATCGAGCGGGTCACGCCCCCGCCGCGCGTCGAGGTGCTGCCATACACGACCGGCAAGGCGGAGCTCTCACCCCGGACGCCCGGCAATCCGTTCAACGACGGCTCCAAGCTCACGCCGGGCCTCGGCGCCGACGCCCGCATCGGCCTCGGACCGAACCTCACGCTCAACGCCACGGTCAACCCCGACTTCGGCCAGGTCGAGGTGGACCCGGCGGTCGTGAACCTGAGCGATGCCGAGACCTTCTTTCAGGAGAAGCGGCCGTTCTTCATCGACGGGTCCTCGATCTTCAACTTCGGCCGCGGTGGGGCGCGCAACTATTGGGGATTCAACTGGGCGGAGCCGCGCTTCTTCTACAGTCGGCGCATCGGCCGCGCGCCCCAGGGGAGCGTGCCGACGGCGGACTTCACGGACGTCCCGGCGGGGGCGCACATTCTCGGCGCGCTGAAGCTGACCGGGAAAGCGGGGGGGGGGAGCTGGAACGTCGGCGCGCTTTCAGCCGTGACCCAACGGGAGACCGCCCAGCTGTTCGACAGCAACGGCACGCGCTGGGCACACGAAGTCGAGCCTCTCGCCTACTACGGCGTCTTCCGGGCGCAGAAGGAGTTCCCCGACGGCCGTCAGGGGCTGGGCCTCATCAGCACGGTGGCGGCGCGCGGGTTCCGGGATGCCACGCTGCGTGACGACGTGAACTCGCGCTCCTTCGCGTGGGGCGCCGACGGGTGGACGTTCCTCGGTCACGACAAGCGGTGGGTCGTCACGGGGTGGGCCGGCGTGTCGCGGATCGAGGGGAGCACCGCCCGCCTCACCGCCGTGCAGCAGAATCCCCGGCACTATTTCCAGCAGCCCGATGCGGGCCACATGCGCGTGGACTCGGGCGCGACGTCGCTGACCGGTTGGGCCGCCAGGGTCTATCTCAACAAACAGAAAGGAAACTGGTTCTCGAATTCGGCGGTCGGCGTCATCGCTCCGCAGTTCGACGTCCACGACCTCGGGTTCCTGTGGCGCACCGGCATCGTCAACATGCACGTCGGCGGCGGCTACGACTGGACCAAGCCCGGTAAAGTCTTCCGCTACGCGGAGCTGGGCGGGGCCCTGTTTCGGAGTTACGACTGGGATGGCAACATCAACTGGTCCGGCGCCTTCCAGTTCGGCACGCTCCAGCTGCTCAACTACCATCAGTTCAACTGGGATCTGGCCTACAACCCCTGGACCGTGAACAACCGGCGTACCCGCGGCGGGCCGCTGAGCTTGAACCCGCCCGGCTACCAGGCGGACGTCGGTTGGCAGTCGGACACGCGGAAGCGGTGGGTGATCAACTTTCAGACCGGTACCTACCAGGCGGAGAGCGACCGGAACTGGTACCTGTCTCCCAGTATCGATTTCCGACCCGCTTCCAACGTGCTGTTGAGCGTGGGCCCGAACCTATTCAAGGAACGCACCCCGGTGCAGTACGTGGCGACGGTGGACGATGCGACGGCGACGGCGACCTACGGTAAACGCTATGTCTTTGCGACGCTCCACCAGACGGAGCTGTCGGCGGGGATCCGGCTGAACTGGACCTACAGCCCGACGCTGTCGCTCCAACTCTACGCCCAGCCGCTGATCTCGGCCGGCGCCTACACCGACTTCAAGGCGCTCGCTCGGCCGCGCACCTTCGACTTCGACCATTGGAACGACGGCACGTCAGGCTTCAACAGTACGACCTACACCCCGAGCAATCCGGACTTCAACTTTGTCTCGCTGCGCGGGAATGCCGTGCTGCGCTGGGAGTACCTGCCGGGCTCGACGATCTTTTTCGTGTGGACGCAGAGCCGCTCGGACGACGCGAGCACCGGAGAATTCCAGTTCCGGCAATCAATGGACCGCCTGCTGCACGCGTCGGCAGACAACATCTTCCTGGTGAAAGTCACGTATTGGTGGAATCCGTAGCCTATCCACTCGGCGTCTCGGCATCTGGGCGCCTACCTCAGCGTCTGTCCATCTGGGGCGGATACACCGAGACGTCTGATCCAACCGCGAAGATGGTGGAAACGGGTGTGCTGTAGTTCAAGAATTCCCACTCGGGCCCGTACACCGCCCCGAAGTCCACGGCATAATCCACGCTCACCTCGCTCCTGACCGCCCACGGCGGGTGCTCCACCCGGAACGCCCGCACCCGACCGCGCCAATCGGTGCCGCACCCGTGCGTGCGCTCCTTGAGGTAGTGCTCGAAACTGGATGCCGGCGGGACCGCGCTGTCGCGCGATCCCGTGACGACGATGTGGTACTGCGGCGCGGCGAGCCCGAAGCGGTAGGCGGCGCTCACGCCGCCCGCGCCTTCGGTGATCTGCGCCTCGATCCGGGCGGCCCGGAACGGTTCCCGGAAGCGGAGTCGCCCGACCGCCGCGATCAGGCGACTGGGGACGAGCTCGCGTACGAAGGCCACGGCGGCATGCGACCGCTGCCGGGCGTACACGCGAAGGTTCACCTGGGGATGCGCTGCGAAGCCGGGAATGCGCCAGCCGCGTAGGCGGACGTCCCGCATCTCGAGCGCCACGAGACTCGCGTGGGTCCATCCGTTCCAGCGATCGGGCTCGACGCCGGGCGGGAGGTGCGCCCGCACGAGATCGTCGGGAGCTTGGAAGGTGAGCAGGACGACGTTCGACCAACGGGCCGTGAGGAAGGGGCGGGTCGTCAACGCTACCCAGCGTCTTTCCAGCGAAGCGGATTTAGGAGCACGTAGTGTCGTGCTCGCTGCATTTCCCGGTCGTCTCGGATGATGCGGTCATGGTAATTGCGTTGCCAGACCCGTTTTTCTGGTGTGTGCCGCATTTCTTTGATGCGCTTCGTGGTTGATGCGCTTCGTGGTCGCGGACTTGAAGCTTCGCACGATCGCTCCGAGCGAGCCGTGTGAGCAGCCTTCGGATCCTGTGGGCGCCGGTAAGCGTCCTATGGATCGTAGGGGCGCAGCATGCTGCGCCCCTACACTGTGGCGGTCCAGCATGCCGCTGATGATGACGATACCGTGCAGGTGATCGGGCATGACGATGAAAGCGTCCAGCGTGACATCAGCGAAGTGTTCCGGGATCTCGAGCCAGCAGCTGCGCGCGGCCTGACCCGGCGCACTCAGATGGACGTGCCTCGCTCTCACCGTTCCAAATAAGGGCTCTCCATCTCGCGTGCAGATCGTGACAAAGTAGGCTCCGGGGCGCGAGTAATCGTAGCCCGGCAGTCTGATCGAGCGCCGCGCGTGGGAAACTCGTAGGGAAGCTCGTGCTGTATCCACGCGCCGAACATGCAGGATCCCCGGCCCAGCGCGGCGTCATTTTGGCGCGCTGATCATCAATCCCTTTCCGTGTCCCTACAAGCCATCGGTCGGTGGCCGCGGCGGCGCGGGCACGAAATGGTTCAGGGGTCCGTGCCCGTGCCCCAGCCCGGGCGCCGCCGCGATCGCCCGGTGGACGAAGTCGAGCGCATCCTCGACGGCGCGCTCGAGCGGCCGGCCGTGAGCGAGCCCCGCGGCGATCGCGGCGGACAGCGTGCAGCCGGTGCCGTGGGTCGACGTAGTGTCGAGCCGCGTGTGGGTGAAGCGGCGCACCGCGCCGTCCATCACGAGCACGTCCACGATTTCGTCCCCCTCCCCCTCCTCTTCCCTGGGCAGGTGGCCCCCCTTCACGAGGGCGGCCTGGGCGCCGAGCTTGAGGAGCGCGCGGCCGGCGCGCTCCATGTCGTCGGGTGCGGTCACGCGGTCTCCGACGAGGATGGCGGCCTCGTCGAGGTTCGGGGTGACGAGCGTCGCGAGCGGCACCAGCCGCTCAGCGATGAGCCGCTCGGCGGCGCGCTCGAGTAGCCGGTCCCCCGAGGTGGCGACCATCACGGGATCGAGCACATAGCGCGGCAGCCGGCGGCGGGCGATTCCCGCCGCCACGGCTTCGACGAGCTCCGCCGAGCCGAGCATGCCGCTCTTCACTGCCAGGGGCGGGAGGTCGTCGGCGAGCGCGTCGATTTGACGGGTGACGAGCTCCGGCGGGAGGCCTTGCCACGCCCGGACGCCCACCGTGTTCTGTGCCGTGACCGCGGTGACGACGCTGGTGCCGAACACGCCGAACTGGTGGAACGTCTTCAGGTCAGCCTGGAGCCCGGCGCCGCCGCCCGAATCGGAGCCGGCGATCGTGAGGGCGATCTTCACGGGAGCCGGGTTACTGACCCTTCTGGGTCTTGGGTGGGGGCGGAGGGGGCGGCAGCGCGCGCACCGCGCGCTGCAGCTCGTGAAACAGGGGCGCGTCTTGCTTGCCGGTCCGCGCGGTGCGAGCCGCCGGATCGGCGGCGATCGTCTGCTGCACGTCGGTGATCCGGTCCGCCGTCATGGGGTGGGACGCGAAGAACTGCTCGATGGCGCCGGGGTCCGTGCTCTGCACGCGCTGCAGGATCCGGAACATCTCGACGAGACCGTCAGGATCGATGCCGGCGGCGGTGGTATACCGCACGGCGGCGTGATCCGCCGCGCGCTCGTCTTCGCGGCTGAACTTCGCGAACACGGCGGCCGCGACGACGTTGAGCGCCGCGTTCTCCGCCGCCCCGGGTTCACGCCCGAGCACGATGTAGCCCAGTCCGACGCCGAGCGACGCCGCGCGCGCCTTCTCGATCTGCCGGGCGCTATGACGCAGGTCCACGTGCCCGATCTCGTGGCCCAGGACCCCCGCCAGCTGGTGGTAGCTCGTGGCGTGCTCGATCAAGCCACGCGTCACATAGATGTGCCCGCCGGGGATCGCGAACGCGTTCACGTCGGCCGTGTTCACGACCCGGAAGGTCCATGGGAGATCGCGCCGCGCGGCGACGGCGACGAGGGGGTGGACGGCGGCATCGAGTGGCCCCTGGACAACCGCGTCATGGACCACGGGCATACTCTTGTCCACCTCGGCGGCGTACTGGTCGCCGAGCTGCAGCTCCTCCTGGACGCCGACGGCGCAGGCGGCCGCCCCGCCGAGCCAGAGCGCCCCCGCCAGGAGGGGCAGACTCCGCCGCCGCTTCTTGGCATATTGATGACCCGTGGCCGTGCCCGAACGTGCGAGGGGACGCATCCCCAGTAATTTGCAATCAACGATCCGCGATCTTCAACGGCGCAAAGCGCGCGGCCGTCGCGGCCTCGCGCTGATCGAGGGGGTGCGTCTGGTGGAGGAGGCGCTGGCGGCCGGCCTGACCTTCCGGGGCGCCCTGGTCGCCCCCGATCTCGCCCGCACGACGCGCGGCCGGGAGCTCGTCGTGGAGCTCGAGCGGCACGCCGTGCCGGTGGAAGCGGGCTCGGCCCGCGTCCTGGCCGCGATGGCCGATACCGAGGCGCCGCAGGGAATCGTGGCGGTCGTGGAGCCGCGCGCGTGGGTGGCCGACGACATCCCGCTGGCCGGGGAGCGCACGACGGCGCTGGTCATCGATGGAGTGCAGGACCCGGGGAACGTGGGCACGCTCATCCGCACGGCCCACGCGCTGGGGGCGGCGGGAACCGTGGTGCTGCGCGGTACCGCCGACACCCTCAACCCTAAGGCCTTGCGGGCCGCGATGGGCGCGACGTTTCGACACCCGGTGGTGCCGCTCGACGACGCGGCTTTCATCGGGTGGACCCGCCGGCAAGGCGTGACCTTGTGGGCCGCTGCCGCCGACGGGGTGCCCCTGCACCGGGCGCTGAGTGAAGCGGGACCGGGACGGGGCGCGGGTCCGATCGCGGTCATCGTCGGCAACGAGGGCGCCGGCATCCGGCCGCAGCTCAACGCCATCGCGGCGAAGCGCGTGGCGATCCCGCTCGCACAGGGCGCCGAATCGCTGAACGTCGCGGTCGCGGCGGGCATCCTCCTCTTCGAGGTGACTCGTGGTCGCTGATCCGCTCCTGCTCGTCGGTGCAGCGCTCCTCGGGCTCTGCTTTGGAAGCTTTCTGAACGTCTGCATCCTGCGCCTCGCCAAGGAGGACAAGAAGCAGCGCTCCCTGTTCCATCCCCCGTCCACCTGCCCGAGCTGCGGGCAGCGCATCGAGTGGCGGGACAACATCCCGCTGGTATCGTGGCTGCTGCTGCGGGGCCGGTGCCGCCGTTGCGGCCACCCGATCTCGCTGCAATACCCGGTCATCGAAGCGGTCGTGGGCGTGCTGTGGATCGCGGCGATAGTCGCCTACGGTCCCACCGTGCGCTTCCTCGCCGCCGCGCTGTTCGGGACGGTCCTCCTCGGGATCGCCGTCACCGACGCCCGCCACTACCTGATCCCCGACGAGTACAACTGGGCCGGTCTGATCATCGGCCTAGGCGCCTCACTCACGTCCGGGGTCCCGGGGTTCACACAGGCCGTGCTCGGCGCCGTCGTCGGCTTCGCTCTCCTCTATGCGGTCGGCCTGGTGGGTCGGTGGGTGTTCAAAGAGGAGGCGATGGGCGGCGGGGACATCAAGATGATGGCCATGGTGGGCGCGTTCGTCGGCTGGAAGGGAGTGCTGCTGACGGTCTTCGCGGCCTCGGTGTTCGGCAGCCTGGTGTACGTCCCGCTACTGCTGCGCGGCAGGAAGCGTCACGTCCCGTTCGGGGTATTCCTGGCCATGGGAGCCGCGGTGGCGTTCGTGTTCGGTCCCACGATCTACGACCTGTACGGGCGATTCCTGGGAGCAGGTTGACCTGAGTGGGCGATCCGTTCGAGGGGCTGTTTGACTCGGGTGCGGTGCTCGAGCGCGTGGGGGTGGACCTCACGGCCCAGGCACGGCGCGGGGACTTGGAGCCGGTGCGCTGCCGCGACGCGGAGATCTCCCGCGCGGTCGACATCCTGCTCCGCCACAGCAAGAACAACCCCGCGCTGATCGGCAAGGCGGGCGTGGGGAAGACCGCCATCGTCGAGGGGTTGGCGCAGCGCATCGCGGCGGGGGACGTGCCCCCCGCCCTCAAGGACGCGCGCCTCGTGGCCCTGGACCACGTCGCCCTGCTGGCGGGAACGGCATTCCGCGGCCAATACGAAGAGCGGATCCGTAAGCTGGTGCGCGAGCTGTCCGCAGATCCCGATCTGATCCTGTTCGTCGACGAGCTGCACAACCTCATCGGCCAAGGCACGGCGCTCGGCGCCGCGATGGACGCGGCCAACATGCTGAAGCCCGCGCTGGTGCGCGGCGACATCCGCATCATCGGCGCCACCACGGGCGGCGAATACGACAAGTGGATCCGGGGCGACCCGGCGCTGGAGCGACGGTTCCAGCCGGTGGTGGTCGAGGAGCTGGACGCGATCCAGACGTGGGAGGTTCTGGTGGCGCGGCGCGCGCGCCTCGAGCGGCACCACGCCGTCGCGATCACGGACGACGCCCTCAAGGCCGCGATCGTGCTCACCGACCGCTTCGTCCCGGAGCGCGCCCGACCCGACAAGGCGATCGACGTGCTCGATGAATCGTGCGCCCACGCGCAAGCCGCGGCGAAGGTGTCTCCCGAGCTCGACCGCCTCATCCGCGAGCGGCGCAAGGTGGATGCGATGATCCGGCGCGGACTCACGCACGAGACGCCGGCCGCGGAGCCCCGCGAGGACCTCGTGGCGGAGATCTTCCCGATGCTCGAGCGGATCGGCGCGGAGATCGAGAAGATGCTGGGCGGGGAAGGACGTGGAGGGACGGTGAAGGATGGTGGAGGTAGTGGAAGTGGTCGAGGTGGGAGCGCCGGTGAACCTCCACCAACCTCCACGACCCTCCACCGTCCTCCACCGACTTTGGCCGATCGGCGTGCCGAGCTCGACGAGCTGCTGCGGCGTGAGCTGGAGCACCAGGGGTTGGTGGTCCGAGGTCAGGACGTCGCCCGCGTCGTTGGGGCGTCGGTCGGGAAGAGCATCGAGTGGCAGGCATGAGGCGGCTCCGGGGCGCCGGCGCCGTGCTCGCCGCCGCCGGCGCTGCCCTGGGGTGTCGCGACCGGGCCGAGGCAGTGCAGCGCGAGAGCGCGCTGCGGGCGCTGGTGCACCAGCGGATGCCGGCCCTCGAGCAGGTGACCGGGCTCAAATTCAAACGCGATCCGGCAGTCGCGCCCCGCAGCCGCAATCAGGTGCGCGACTACATCGTCCACAAGTTCGACGAGGATCTCCCACCGGAGGAACTCGCCGGGCTGCAGGCGGCCCTGCGCCGCTTCGGGTTTCTCCCGGATTCGATCGACCTGCGAGAGTCCTTCGCGGACGTCCTCACGGAACAGATCGGCGGTTACTTCGATCCCGACTCGAACACCCTGTACGTCCCGACGGACATCGACTCGTTTCTTGTCCGGACCAGCGTCACGCACGAGCTCGTGCACGCACTCCAGGGGCAGTACCTGAACCTCGATTCCATCCTCGACGTGAAGCACGAGAACGACCGCCGGGGTGCGGCGCAAGCCGTGCTCGAGGGCCAGGCCACGCTCGTGCAGACGCTCGTGATGATGCCCGAGCAACGCGTGGAGGATCTCCCCAGCTTCTGGGAGGCGCGCCAGGCCACGATGGCGCAGCAGCGCCGCATGCCCGCCTTCGCGCACGCGCCTCGCTGGCTGCGCGAGACGTTGATCTTCCCGTATCTGGCCGGTGCCGACTTCGTGCGCTGGTACGGCATGACGCATCCTAGGCGGCAGCCCTACGGTGCGGCGATGCCCGTTTCGACCGAGCAAATTCTCCATCCCGACCGCTACGCGGCGGGCGATGCCCCGCTGCGACTCGCGTTCGTCGCTCCCTCGCCTGATACGGTGCGCTACGAGGACGACCTCGGCGAATACGAGATCCGGCTGTTGTTTGCCGAGTTGCTCGACGACAGCACCGAGGAGCAGGCCGCGTGGCTCGCTGGGGGCTGGGGCGGCGACCGTTACCGGCTCCTCGGGCCGGCGTTGGACGCTCTCGTGTGGTACTCCGCGTGGGACAACTCCGCCGCGGCGGCGCGGTTCGCGAACGGGCTGGAGCGAGCGTGGGCCAGGCGGCGGTCGGGTGGCGCGGCGGGCAGACGGTGGGAAATCAAGTCGCTGACTGTGGATGGCTGCCCGGTCGTGCGGCTGGTGGACGCGCCGGTCGGATGGCGCGGATGGCTTCGGCTCCCGGGGGTCAGAATCGTGCGCAGCCCCTGAGACCGGCTCCCCCCTTTGATTCCGCCAACTCGCTAAGTAGTTTCGTAGGCTTATGTTTACGGCGCTCTCCGAGCAGATCACCGCCGTCCTGAAGCGCCTCACGGGACGGGGCGTGCTGTCGGAAGGCGATGTGACCGAGGCGTTGCGCGAGATCCGCCGTCACTTGCTCGAGGCGGATGTGAGCTTCGAGGTGACGCGGGGCTTCGTCGAGCGCGTGCGCGAGCGGGCGGTCGGCGCGCTGCAGCTCAAGTCGGTGAGCCCCGGCCAGCAAGTGGTGAAGCTGGTCCGTGACGAGATCGTCGCCCTGCTGGGCGGCACGCGACAGGGCCTCGACTTCGCGTCGGTCGGCCCCACGGTGATCCTGCTGGTGGGCCTGCAGGGCTCGGGCAAGACGACCACCGCCGCGAAACTGGCTCGTCGGCTCAAGCTCGAGCAAAAAGCTCCGTGCGTCGTCGCGGCGGACGTGGATCGGCCGGCGGCCGGCGAACAGCTCCGGCAACTCGCCGTGCAGGTGGGTGTGCCCGTGTTTGGGGCGGCGGACCATGGACCAGGCGGTATAGCGGCGCAGCATGCTGCGCCCCTACAATCCCCGGGCGGGGCGGTCGAGCTCGTGCGCGACGCTCTGAAGGCTGCCGACCAGGCCCGCTGCCGGACGGTCATCGTCGACACGGCGGGTCGGTTACAGATCGATGTCGAGATGATGGACGAGCTACGCGGGCTCCGGGCGGCGGTCGAGCCACGCGAGGTGCTGCTCGTCGCGGATGGGATGACCGGGCAGGACGCGGTGCGGATCGCGCGCGGGTTCCATGAGGCGGTGCGGCTCACGGGCGTGATTCTGACGAAGCTGGACGGCGACGCCCGCGGTGGGGCCGCGCTCTCGATTCACGGGGTGACCGGCGTGCCAATCAAGTACGTCGGAGTGGGGGAGAAGCCGGATGCGCTGGAGCCGTTCGACCCGGCGCGCATGGCGGGCCGGATCCTCGGGCAAGGCGACGTGGTGGCGCTGGTCGAGAAGGCGGCGGGCGCCGTGGATGCGGAGGCGGCGCAGCGGCTCGAACGCAAAGTCCGATCGAAAAAGGGGATGGACCTGGCGGATTTTCTCGTCGCGCTGAAGCAGATGCAGGCGATGGGGCCGCTCAAGCAGGTGCTCTCACTTCTGCCGGGCGTGAACGCGAAGGCATTGAAGGCCGTACGCGCCGACGACCAGCGTCTCAAGCATGTCGAGGCGATCGTGTTATCGATGACGCCCGCCGAGCGAGCCGAGCCGTCGATTCTCAACGGGTCGCGGCGACAGCGGATCGCGAAGGGCGCGGGCAGGCCGGTCCAGGAAGTCAATCGACTGTTGCAGCAGTTCCAGCAGATGAAGCAGCTACTCAAAAGGATCTGAGCGTATGGCAACTCGCATTCGGCTGCGGCGCGTGGGACGGAGGGGGCAGAGCTACTTCCGGATCGTCATCGCCGACCAACGATCCCCTCGCGACGGGCGCTTCGTGGCGACCATCGGTCACTATAACCCCCGCACCAATCCGGCCGTGATCCAAGTGGACGCGGAGCAGGCACGGAGCTGGCTCGACAAGGGAGCGCTGCCGACCGACACGGTCCGCTCGCTCTTCAAGAAGGCCGGAGTCCTGGGGAAACGACCCGCTTAGTCGGGCGACTGCGCAAGCCGCACGGGCAGCAGGGGGAAGTGTCGGTGTTCCCCCTGGTGGAGAATCCGGGCGCGGTGTTCGTGCCCAAGGCCCGGCTCTTCGTGGTGGACGAGGCGCGCCGGGTCATCGCGGGGCCCCTGGTCGTGGCGCGGCGGCGCGCCTACCACCGCGAGTGGCTGCTCGGGTTCGTGGGCGTCACGTCGCGCGCCGCAGTGGAGCCGTGGCGGGACCACTTCGTCGCCGTGGAAGAGGTCGATGCTGACGCTTAACGTCGTGACGCTCTTCCCCGAGATGTTTCAGGCGGCGCTGCAGGCCAGCATCCTGGGCCGTGCCGCGGAGCAAGGGCTGGTGCGGTATCGCGTGGTGCCGTTACGCGCGTACACCCACGACCGTCACAAGACCGTGGACGACTCCCCGTACGGCGGCGGCGCCGGGATGGTGCTCAAGCCGGAGCCCTTCTTCGAGGCGGTGGAGGACCTGCACGCCGGCCCGCCGCTCGTGCTCCTGTCGGCGCGAGGGCGGTGGTTCACGCACGACGACGCGGTGCGCTTCTCCCTGGGGCGCGAGCTGACGCTGTTGTGCGGCCACTACAAGGACGTGGACCAGCGGGTGGCGGACGGGCTGGGGGCGGAGGAGCTGTCGATCGGCGATTTCGTGCTGTCGGGCGGCGAGCCTGCCGCGCTGTGCGTGATCGACGCGGTGGTGCGGCTGCTCCCCGGGGCGTTAGGCGACCACGAGTCGGCGGCGACGGACTCGCATTACGACGGCTTGCTGAGCCCGCCGAGCTACACGCGGCCGCCGAGCTATCGCGGAATGGATGTGCCGGCGGTATTGTTGAGCGGCGATCACGAGCGCATCGCGGCGTGGCGGGCGGCGGAAGCCGAGCGACTGACGCGCGAACGGCGGCCCGATCTGTGGGCCCGACACGAGGATAGAGGGTAAGCGTATGCAGCGTCTGAGAGCGGTCGAACGGGAAGGCCTCAAGACCAACCTCCCCGCCTTCGACCCCGGCGACACGGTGCGCGTGATGGTGCGCGTGCGCGAAGGCGACAAGGAGCGCCTGCAGGCATTCGAGGGCGTGTGCATCGGCCGCCGCGGCGCGGGGATCAACGCAACGTTCACGGTGCGCAAGATCTCGGCGGGTGTGGGGGTGGAACGGATCTTCCCGCTGCACTCCCCCGCGATCGCGGCGATCGAGCTGGTCCGCAAGGGACGCGTGCGGCGCGCCAAGTTGTACTTCCTGCGCCGGCTCGCCGGCAAGGCAGCGCGCATTCGCGAGAAGCGCGGCGTCATCGTCCCCGGAACGGAGCCGCAGCAGGCGTGAGAGGACCCCGCCCCTCGCTCGAGCGCGAACTGACGCTCTGGCGTGCGGGGGGTGGGCTTGTCGCCGGCCTCGACGAGGCAGGCCGCGGCCCCCTGGCCGGTCCAGTGGTGGCCGCGGCCGTCGTGTTTCCACCGTTCTGCAAGCCGATCCGCGGCCTGCGCGATTCCAAGCTGCTCCCGCCCAGTAAGCGCGCGCGGCTCGCGCGGATCGTGCGCTCGCGGGCGCTCGCCGTTGCCGTGGGCGCCGCGAGCGTGCGGGAGATCGACCGGCTCAACATCCGGCGCGCCTCCATCCTGGCCATGCGGCGGGCGTTGGGTCGGCTCGGCTGCGCGCCGGACCTCGTTCTCGTCGACGGCCTCCCCGCCCCCGAGCTCGGGTGCCCGCACGAAGCGATCATCGACGGCGACGCGCATTGCCATTCGATCGCCGCCGCCTCCGTCATCGCGAAGACCGTGCGAGATCGCCTGATGGAGCTGCTCGCCGTGCGCCACCCGTTGTATGCCTGGGCCAGCAACAAAGGCTACGGCACCCCGGAGCACTTGAGTGCACTCGCGGACTACGGCTTCACCTGCCATCACCGGAAGAGCTTCGCGCCGGTGATCCAGCTGCTGCTGTCTACCGTCTTTGTGTCGCGCGCTTAAGCGCCTTGCGAAACTCCGCCAGCGGGCGCGTGTTCACTATGTCCTTCGCCTCGAGGCCGGCCCGCCGCCCCAGGTCCACCGCGTACTTCATGAAGGACAGGTTGTTCGGCTGGTGGCTGTCGGTGGAGAGGACGAACCGGACGCCGTGCCGCTGCGCCGCCGCGGCGAGTGTGTCCGGTAGATCCATCCGCTCGGGGTGTCCGTTGAGCTCGAGCAGACATCCAGCGGCGGCCGCGGCCCGGGCGAGCGTGTCGAAGTCGAGCGGATAGCCTTCGCGCTTGCCCAGGATCCGTCCGGTGGGGTGTCCGATCGCGTCGATCCAGGGATGCTCGACCGCCCCGACGAGCCTGCGCGTGAGCTGCTTCTCGGTCTGATTGATGCCGTAATGGATCGTCGCCACGACGTAGTCCGCCTCGGCCAGGACGTCGTCGGGAAGATCGAGCTTCCCGGTTTCCAGGATATCGAGCTCCACGCCCTTCAGAATCGTGAAACCGCGGCTGCGTGCGTTCCATTCGTCGATGGTCTTCCACTGTTCCCGCAGCCGCTTGGCGTCCAGCCCGCGCGCCATCGTGACCCGCTTTGAGTGATCGGTGATGGCGATGTACTCGTAGCGGAGGGCGCGCGCCGCGTGAGCCATCTCGTCGATCGTTCCCTTGCCGTCGGTCGCGTGCGTGTGCATCTGCAGGTCGCCGCGGATGTCGTCCACGGTCACGAGCGCCGGCAGCCGGTGCTCGCGGGCCAAGGTGATCTCGCCGCGGGCTTCGCGCAGCTCCGGCGGTATCCAATCGAGACCGAGCAGGGCGTAGATCTCCTGCTCGGTCTTCCCGGCGACACGGCGCGTGCCCTTGAACAAACCGTACTCGTTCAGCTTGTAGCTGTGCTCCTGGGCGATCTTGCGGAGCTCGATGTTGTGCGCTTTGGAGCCGGTGAAGTACACGAGCGCCGCGCCATAGGCATCGGGCTCCACCGCCCGTAGGTCCACCTGCAGCCCGCCGCGCAGTTTCACGGTGGCGCGGGTGTCGCCTTTCGAGACCACCTCCGCCACCTCGCCGTACTCCGCGAACCGGTCCATCACCTGGGGGCTCGAGCCCGAGGTCACGAGGATGTCCAGGTCCCCAATGGTCTCGCGGCGTCGCCGATAGCTGCCCGCCACCGCGATCTCGGCGATCCCACCGCCGGCCTGCAAGTAGCCCACGATGGCGTTGGCCTGCGTCTCCGCCTCGTGCAGCAGCATGCGCCGCTCGCCCTGCTGGGCGGCGCCCAGTCCCGCCCGCATCTTTTCTTCAATTTTGGGCCCGAAGCCCTTGAGCTTCTGGACCCTGCCTTGGTCGAGCGCGACGGCGAGGTCGGCGGCCGATTTCACCTTGAGCTTCTTGTGGAGCAGCTTCACGCGCTTGGGCCCGAGGCCGGGGATGCGCAGCAGGTCGAGCAGCCCCGCGGGGAGCTTGGCGGCGAGCTGCTTGCGCAGCGGCAGCTCGCCGGTCGTGACGATCTCGGTGATCTTCTCCGCCAGGTCTTCGCCGATCCCGGGGATGTCGGTCAGATCCCTGGTGCCCACGCGCACCAGTTCCGCGATCGGCTCGGGGAAGTCCCGGATGGTGCGCGCGGCGTTGCGATAGGCGCGCACCCGGAAGGGGTTGGCGTCCTGGATCTCGAGGAGATCGGCTACCTCGTCGAACAGCCGCGCGATGTCGGGGTTTTGCATGGCGGTACCGCGCGGTAATTGGCGGTCACGAGGGGGAGCGGTCAATACCACCCACGCGCTTGGTAGCGCCGCTTGCGCCCCTCCCGTCCGGGTGCTAATTCTGGCGCGCCCTTGGACATTGCCTGTCGGAGATACGCCATGACGTGCGGCATCCGCTTCGGCCCGCGCCTCGCTCCCCTGGCGCTGGGCGCCGTCTTCGCCCTGCTGGCCTCCTCCCCATCCCTCGCCGCGCAAGCTCAGGCGACTACCGGCATCATCCGCGGGGTCGTGACCGACCCCTCTGGTAACGTCGTCGCGGGCGCGCGGGTGACCGTCACGGACGTCCAGACCCAGTTTCAGCGGACGGTGGTCAGCAACGAGAAGGGCGTGTTCGTCGCACCGCTGCTGCCGCTGGGCACGTACGACGTCACCGCCCGTGCCGTGGGCCTCGGCGAGAGAAAGCAGACCGGCATCGTCCTGAGGGTGGGCGAGACGGTGGACCTCGCCCTGAAGCTCCAGCCGGTCGAGCTCGCCGCGGTGACCGTGACGGCGACGCCGCTGGTGGACGTGACGAAGGTGGAAACATCTACCCGGCTGCCCAACCAGGCGGTCGCCGGTCTGCCGAACAACGGCCGCAACTTTCTCAATCTGACCCTGCTCACGCCCAACGTATCGATCGTGCAGGGGCCCGACGGCGACGAGTTGACGATCGCGGGGCAGAAGGGGATCCACAACAACGTGTCGGTGGACGGCGCCGACTTCAACAACCCCTTCTTCGGCGAGCAGCGCGGCGGCCAGCGGCCGCCCTTCACGTTCAACCTCGATGCGGTGCAGGAGATCGTGGTCACCGCCGGCGGAGCGACGCCCGAGTTCGGCCGCTCCAGCTCGGGATTCGTGAACGTGATCACCAAGTCCGGCACCAACCTGCTCCACGGCTCGCTCCACTACTTCGGGAAGTTCGACGCTATCTCCGGCACGCCGGAGCATCGCTTCCCGAGCGGCACGGTGCAGAGCTTCGAGCCCGACTTCAACCAGCACCAGTTCGGCTTCACGCTGGGCGGGCCGCTCAAGCGGGACAAGGCGTTCTTCTTCATCGCCTATGACCAGCAGATCTACCGCGAGGTGAAGCAGAAGGCGCGGCCGTCGAGCCTCGCGCTCGACTCGCTCACGGCGTGGATGGACACCGCGTTCGGCGGGGCGCTGCGGGGTGACTTCGGGTCGATTTCCCGTACCAACGACGCCCGCGCGGGACTGATCAAGCTCGACTGGCGGCCCTCCGACCGGCACAACGTGTCGCTCAAGTACAACCATACCTGGTCGCAACAGGAGAACGGCACGTTCGACGTGGACGTCTGGGCCCGCAGCGCGAACGGCCTGGAGAAGGACTACTCCAACGCCATCAACGGCAGCCTGACCTCGTACCTGTCGTCCAACACTTCGAACGAGTTCCGGTTTCAATATTCTCGTGAAGACCGGCCCCGGCCGTACGAGGGACCGCGTACGTCCCTACTGGGCACGGACCCGACCCAGACCGGGCTGCGACCCTTCCCGGACGTGGCGATGGACTTCGCCAACGGGTTCCGGTTCGGAATGCCCTTCTTCCTGCCGATCAAGTACTACGACACCCGGATCCAGTTGCTCGACAACGTCTCCTACGCCCGCGGCAACCACTTCTTCAAGGCGGGGGCCGAGTGGAACCGCGTGAACTCGGTGCAGACGTTCATCGGGTTCGCGAACGGGCGCTTCATCTTCAACAGCGTGACCGGGTTCCGGAGGTACGCGGCGGACTCGAACTACGTGGAGTGCTCCAACGGCACGAGCAATACGACCGCGAGCTGCCCGGCCGGAACCACCATCACCGGGCCGGTCCTGCTGTACCTGCAGCAGGCCGGCGTCGGCGGCCTGTCGGTGATCGACGCCGGAACCCAATCGATCCCCCAGAACGAGCTCGCGCTGTACGTGCAGGACAGCTGGAAGCCGACGCCGAGCTGGACCATCGACTACGGACTTCGCTGGGAGGCACAGGTCGAGCCCGACCCGCGGACGCCACCGCAGTCGGTGTTCTTCGCCCCGTTCATCGGCCAGCGGGTGACGAACTCCACGGGGACGTACGCGTTTCCGTCCGACGGCACCATCCCCTCGGACTGGAAGATGTTCCAGCCGCGCGTCGGGTTCGCCTATGACCCCGACGCCACCGGGCGGCAAGTGTTCCGGGGCAACGCGGGGCTGTACTACGGGCGCATCCCCGGGTTGAACCTCGCGAGCAGCCGCAGCACGAACGGCTCGATCGGGCAGACGCTGTTCGGCTCGAGCGCGACGATCCCGATCGGGCTGCGGCCGCCCGCCTTCAACCATTTGCTCACGCCGCCGTCGGGAGCGCCGATCTTCCCGGACGTCTTCGTGTTCGACAAGGATTTCCAGAACCCGCGTACGTTGAACGCGACCGTGGGCTACGAGCGGCAGGTTGCCAACGACCTCGCGCTGTCCCTGAGCTACACGCACGCCCGCACCGACCACGTGACCCGCTTCATCAACCGGAACGACGCGCTGTTCGGGAAACCGTGGGGGACCGGCCTGGCCGGCCTGCCGGGGAACACCAACGGCATCAACACGCTGACCACGGTCGAGTCGAGCGCCAAATCGCGTTACAACGGGGTCACGATCGGCGTGAAGCGGCTGCTGGATCGCAACTTCCGGTTCCAGCTCAACTACACGCTGTCGTTCGACAAGTCGGACGACGACAACGAGCGCGACCCCTTCACGTTCCGGTACGCGCGGGCGGACAACCTCGGGCCGGACTACAACTGGAGCGACCGGGATCAGCGCCACCGCTTCAACGGCTGGGCGCTCCTGCGGTTGCCCGGGGACATCTACATCAACAACCGCGTGAGCTACTACTCGGCGCAGCCGACGTCGATGAGCTGCGGGCCGAGCCCGTTCAGCGCGTTCGCGCCGCCGCGCGGTCAGCGGGCCACATCGCCCGCGGACCGCAACTGCTCGGACGGAAGCGTCCTGACACGGAACACGCTGCGCAAGGACAACGCGTTCTTCTCCTGGGACGTGCGCATCTCCCGCCCGATCGATCTCGGAGGCCACCAGCAGTTCGAGGCGACGTTCGACATCTTCAACGTCACCAACAAGGACAACTTCAAGGACCCGGCCTACGGCGGCCTGCTCTTCAACTTCGACGGCACGATCCGCTCGGGGCTGGGCGATCCGCGGCAGCTGCAGGTGGGGGCGAGGTGGCTGTTCTAACTGGAGGCGGTGGAGGTTGGTGGAGGTTGCACCCTCCAACCTCCACCAACCTCCATAACCTTCACCGTCCTAGGTTACAGTGATCTGCTTCGCCATCCCGTGCACCAGGTGCGGCTGGCCGTCCTTCGCGTCGGGCCAGAAGCACAGGAGGAGGTAGTTCCCGGGTTGGAAGGTCGCCGTGAACTGCGCGTGCGCACCGGCGTCGAGGGTCGCCACACCCCCCAGCCAGCGCCCCGTGGGCAGCGGACCCTTCTCACCGCCCTTCTCCCACGCGACGAAGTCCTGCAGCGTCTTTCCCGGCGGGAGGGCCGTAATCACAATCTCGTGGGCCTGGGGACCGGCATTCTCCACCCTGATCGTGCGCCTCCCGGCGGTGAGCGGCCGGGCGAACTGAAAGTCGTAGTCGTTCAACGTGACCACGACATCCGGTGCCGGCTCGGCCGGCTGGGCGGTCGCGGCGCCGATGACGACGATCGCCCGCATCATCCCCTTCATGGTGTGCGGCGTCCCGTCGATGGTCGGGATCCAGCAGACCAACACGTACGAGCCGGGCTCGAGCAGCTGGGTCGCGCTGGCGGTGTCCCCCGGGGTGACGGCGTTGGGCCCCCCTGCAAACGACGCCCACGCGGGCGGCGGACCGTGGTTCTTCATCGCCGCTTGGAGCGCAGCCACGAAGTCCGCGATGGTCTTGCCGTCGCCCAGCCACACGAGCGAGGCGTGGTGCAGCTCCTTCCCCTGATTCACCAGGCGGAACGTGGTGCGCCCGGCGGGAATCGTATCGGGCGCGTTGAAGGCGTAATCGGTCGCCGTGATGGTGACCACGCTCGGGCCGTCCGCCGGCGGGGCGGGCCGGGCACACGCGGTGCCGGCTGCGAGACCGGCGGCGATCAGGTGGCAGCGTCGCATGCGCGCATTTCCTCCAGGGCTTCGGTGAAAGGGGAGGGGGAAGGGAAGGGGTCGTCGCTCAGCAGCGTTTGAACAGCACGATTCCGGAAAAGCGGCGGAACTCCTCACGCTTCTTTTTCGGGTAGAGCCGGGGGAGCAGGCGCCACAGCCAGGCGAGCCGCATGGTTCGCTTGAGGCGCAGTGACTCGTCCCAGGTCGAGCGAAACTCCGCCTCGCACCAACCCAGTGGCTGGAAGAACTGCGTGCCCTCCGGAGGAGCGAACTGGAACGGCGCGTTGCCGGCGACGGCGCGCCCCCACGTCTTCTCCAGCATCTTGAGCAGCCCCGGCGACGCGAGATCGATCAGCCACCACGCAAACGACGGCTGCGCGGCGAGATCGCCCGCCAGCGCCGCCACCTGGTCCCGCGTCAAGTAGACGAGCAGGCCCTCGCTCACCACCAGGACCCGTCGCGCCGCGCCGCCGACTTCCGTGAACAGCGCGCGGCGGCGCGCCGGGTCCGTGAGATCGACGCCGACCTGCTGCAGCGCGCACGCCGGCCGTTCCCCCGCGAGCTGCTCCTTCTTGTAGGCGATCACGTCGGGGAAGTCCACCTCGACCCAGCGGAGCGAGCGCGCCAGTGGCAGCCGGTAGGGCCGCGTGTCCAGGCCGGCGGCGAGGTTGAGGACGGTGCCGACTCCGTCGCGCTCGATCGCCCGCAGGATCAGCTCGTCCATCACCGCCGTTCGCACGATCATCGGCCACGCCCAGGTGTGGCCCCTCGGCAAGGCGGCGAGGATCTGTGCGCCGCGCGCTCCGGCGAGTCGTCGCGCATAGGGGTCGCGGAACAACGCGTCGGGCCGCTCGGACTCCATGGCACGGTACAGGGCGACCCAGCGGGCCGTGTCGGAGACGTGCTCGATGGTTCCGGACGGGTCGCTCACGCTGCTGCCTGGAGGTGACGGGGCGGAAAGCTACAGCGGCTGGAGCGCGGCGTCGAGCGATGGGCCATATCTTTCCCCGCGTGAGTGATCGCGGAATCTTCTTGTCGGTCATCGTGCCTGTGCGGAACGGGGCCGATCGCCTCCAGGCACATCTCGCCACGCTGCGCGAGTTCGTGTGCGCTCAGCCTCGTCCCGCCGAGCTGATTCTGGTGGATGACGCGAGCGAGCCCGAGGCCGCCGGCTTGCTGGCGGAGTGTGGCCGCACCGCCCCGGAGGTGACCGTGCTCCGGAACGACATGAACCGGGGTAAGGGGTTCTCCGTCGCGCGGGGGATGCTCGCGGCCCGCGGCAGCTACCGCGTCTTCACCGACGCGGACCTCGCGTATCCGGTCGAGGAGATCGGGCACATCGTGCACCAGCTCGAAACCGGTAGCGACGTCGCGATCGCGTGTCGGGTACTCCCCGAGTCGCGCTACCTGATGAGTCCGTCGTTCTTCAGCTACCTGTACACGCGGCACGTGTTGAGCAGGGTCTTCAATCGCGTCGTGCGGCTCGCGCTGCTCCCGGGCATCCTCGATACGCAGGCGGGCTTGAAGGGCTTCACGGCCCGCGCGGGCGAGCTGATCTTCCCGCGGCTCAGCATCGCGGGCTTCGGCTTCGACGTCGAGCTGCTGTACATCGCCAGGAAACACCGCCTCAAGGTGGCGCAGGCGGCGGTGCACTATCGGTACGACGACGAGCCCAGCACCGTGCGGTTCGCCGCGGACGCCGTCGAGATGCTGGGAGACTTGATAAAGATCCGCTGGAACGACTGGCGACGCCGCTATGCCTGACGCGCGACGCCTCATCGTCAACGCCGACGATTTCGGCTTGTCGGCGGGCGTCAACCGCGGGGTGCTGGAGGCGCATGAGACAGGGGTGGTGTCTTCGGTCTCCGTGCTGGTGAACGCACCGGGCTGGACCGACGCCGCCCAGCGGCTGCGCGACCTCTCGTCCCCGTCCTTCCCGGAACTCGGCGTCGGATTGCACTTGAATCTCACGACCGGCCGGCCGGTCTCATGCGGGGGGAGCCTGTGCGACGCCCGGACCGGCCAGCTCCATCCGTTCGGGACCTTCGTCGCGCGCGCCCTCGCGGGGCGGATCGCCCCGCGGGACGTGGCGATCGAGTGCACCGCGCAACTGTCGCGGCTGCGGGATGCAGGACTGGTCGTCACCCACGTGGATAGCCACCGGCACGTGCACGCGCTCCCGGGGGTGTGGGGGCCGGTGGTGGAGACGGCGCGCCGGGAAGGGATTCCCGTGGTCCGCGTGCCGCTCGAGCCGTGGGGCTTGAACCCGCTCAACTGGCGCGCTTCGCTCAAGAAGACTGTGTTGCACCTGGCTTGGCGCGTCGCCTCGCGTGGGGGGATCCCGCTCCGCCGGGCGGATCACTTCGTGGGGATTTCACTGCAGGGGGGCAGAGGGTTCCTGCGGCGCTTACTCGCGGTGATCGACCACTTACAGCCGGGCACCACCGAGCTGATGGTGCACCCCGGCTACCCGGACGGGGACCTCGCGGGGTGGGACGACTATCGAGCGCCCCGAGCTCAGGAGCTGGCGGCGCTCATCCGTCCCGAGGTTCGAGAGCGGTTCCAGCGAGGCCGCTTCCGGTTGACGCACTTCGGAGCGCTGTAGCGAACAGCTCCGCCTGCATCACGAACCAGGCAACCAGGCAGGGGATGCCCTTGATCCGATAGGGAATCAGGATTTCCGACTTCACCCACCGCGGCACGATGTCGACGTCGTGCACCAGCATCACGAGCAGCGTGAGCGCGAGGATGGCGTTGCGCACCCGGCTCGGCGCAAAGCTCACGTACCACACGACGATCCCGGTGTAGCCGATCACGAACGTGGCCCGCTCCGACTGATGATTGAAGAGCACCACGTATACCAGCACCGAGCAGAGGAACAGGCGTCGGAAGTCGGCGTCGGGCCAGTGCGCCCGGCCCAGCGCGAGCGGCGCGACGAGCAGCGCCGTTCCGGCGAGCTGTACCGGCCAGACCGGCCAGTCGGCACCGGACCACATGTAGAGATACTGCATCAAGGAGTAGCCGCGGTTCAGCGTGTCGGTGGCTTCGATCGCCCGCCACGAGCGGTACTGGGCCGCCAGCTCGGCCGCGGGCACGGCGACGAGCGGCAAGGCGACGAGCAGCGTCGCGACGGCGAGGAACAGCGCGCCGAATCGCCAGCGGCGCGGGTGGACGAGCGCGAGCGGCAGCAGTGCCAGCGGGAACAGCTTGATCGACGCGCCCAGCACGAGCTCGCTCGCCGCCTCGAGCTGACGGCCCCGTTCCAGCGCGATGAAGGCGAGCACCATGAGCGCCGCGACCAAGGCGTTGCTCTGCCCGTACTGCATCGCCAGGAGCGCTTCGAGGTACAAGAGCCCGAGGGCGAGCGTCGCCTGGCGCTGCGGCAGCAGCCGCTCGAGTGCGTACCGCAGCAGCAGCACATTGAGCAGGCTCCAGCACAGGAACGCCACGGCGAACGGCAGGTACGCGAGCGGGGCGAACAACAGCGCGAAGGTCGGGCTGTACTTGTAGTAGTCGAAGTGTTGCTCCGGGTGGGCCGCGTACAGATCGTGCCCCGCGAGCAGGTTGCGGGTTGCCGCACGGAACACCCTGAAGTTGTTGGACGGCGTGAGGATCCCCTCACGCACGGTGACGAGCGCGGCGCTCGCGACGTACAAGCCGAGCAACCAGCGTCGGGGGTGGG